>OJDV01000001.1_pt1 | contig 605052 bp, 595 predicted proteins | sample 1592911 | NCBI WGS metagenome assembly OJDV01 (sample SAMN05416860, study PRJEB24817) | seawater metagenome | isolation source: Sea water | place: Canada:Atlantic | collected 2013-11
TTACACTATTCACGAGTGAGTCGGATCTTGAAGGCAAATAACAAGACCTGACCCTATTCTTCAATCAATTACCGTTATAAGCTTGCGATAAAAACAGGAAACAAACAGTCATGAGTTCATATAAATACCAATATATCTTGATTGCTTTTTTAATTATGACGCTTTCGTCATGTGTAACGGCTCCTTCCCTCTCTCCAAAACCCGTTTCTGCAGGTTATCTATATGAGGGTAGCTATATCAATATACACGCACCCAACTCAAATGGCTGGTTCCTTGTAAGTTCTTCTCAAGATGGTATCGAATTCGCTCGCAGTGGTGTTGAGAAAGGTGAAAGTTTTGCTGCACAGGTGCTTATGTTTTCCCTTCCACAAACTCAGAGTGAACAAGAGTTCATAGCAATCATTAAAGAAGGCTTTGAGTTTGATACACATTCTGAACGTTTCTCAGAAATTGTATCAAAGTTTCAATATTCAAAAGAGCGAGGTTACCCCTGCGTTACCGTTTCGAGCGTCGTTGAAGATAGACAAGCAAAAACATCTGTAAACCGTATAGAAAAACTTATTCTTCAATCAAATTCTCTTTATTGCAGGCATCCTGTCCGTCAAGAGACTGGGTTCGCTATCATCTACTCCCACCGTGGGAAGGTCAGATTCTCAACCTTAGATGCTGAAGCCGAAAATTTCATAAATGGTGTGCAAGTGCCATAAAAATCAATACCATCTAAGTAGTAAAGTAGGGTCAGATCTTTGGTTTATGATCATGAACGGATTAGCTGAGTCTAATCTTATTGATTTTCAATGCTAACGACTTCAGGTAATAAAAGGTAGTTATAATCTTTGCCAGAAATACGGTTCCCCTTTAATGTCTCAGCTACAACACTTTCAATATTTTCGGCAATTTTTCTAACAAAATGGATGGGATCCCAATAGTTATTATCTTCTAAGGTAATATCAGAGTTACGCATAAAATCAATTACATATAAGTTCTCTACTTGTCCATCCCATTCTATTACTCTTTTTTTACACTCTTCAAATGTTGAGAAAGAACGCGATTGTTCATACCAATGGAAAGGTACAAAAATCAGAACTTTTTTTGTTTCTGTTGGTAACGAGCTTAAGGATCGTTGCAGATCCATAAGATCTGGAAAGATCCATGTACGACGTTTATCTTCTGAAATCTCTGGAAAAATAACACTTCCCGGCTTTGGCAAAGGGTTTTGATTTTTATAGAGTTTTGATTGAACATGACGCAAATCGTAAGGTGGATATTCTCGAGTAAAGTCAAAAAAACCATCATGCCCAGCAGGTTCCTGCATATCATCATGTAATGCTTTCCACTGCCGTTTAGTATATTTAATCATTGTGCCACTGAGCCTTGGCCAATTATTCCAGTGATTTTCATCATATAACTCATCTGGAATGCGATTCCCAATATTCGCTCCTAGTAATTGTTCTGTTCTATCCTGCTTACACCATGCATGATCAACTCCTACGAAAACCTGCCTGATTTTTGAATGATGCTTAGCAAAAAGCTTCAACAAACGTAATTGTTCAAACGCTGATGCAGCTGGCATAGCTAATGTTGCAAACTTTGCATCTAACTTTTTACCAAGTCGCTCTGGGTTTATCAACATGACCGATGATGTACCTATGATAGCGCTATCATAATTAGGCCTACGCGCAACTGATGGTTTAAAAAATCGATCAGATCCGCTCACTTGGACACGGTTTAATTCTGGTGAGACTGGTAAATTATCAAAAGGATCGATCATCACAATTGTGATATAGATTATTGAGAGTAAAGTGATCAATACACCTAAAAAAACAAAGGCAAAGCTTCGCCAGCAATTAGAACTGGAAGTAGATAAACTCATTGTTTCCAATATCTCCTAGCTCTAGTAATGTTGCAATAAATAATAGAGCAGCCACAACGGCTATCCATTTTTTCGGTTTCAATCCATGATGGATCCATTGGAACGATGATGGGCCTACTATTGCCACAATAGCGGCAAGAGCTATTTCATCCACTTTTTTCAAAAAGCTGCCCGCTTCACCCAAACCATTAAAAGCAAACAGCCCTTGATAGATATTCATAGCAGCAGTAAAAGATTCAGCTCTAAATAACACCCAGCAAAATAGAACAAAGATGAATGTCATGCTCCAACCAAAAAAATTCGGGATAAATATTTTTCGGCTATTGATGATCTGATTTAACCAGAGCGCTAAGCCGTGCAACCCTCCCCAAGCAACAAAATTCCAGCTAGCTCCATGCCATAAACCTCCTAGCAGCATTGTGACAATAACAGCCTGAGATTGCCGGATAAATCCATTCCGACTGCCTCCAAGAGGTATGTATAAGTAGTCTCTCAAAAATCTTGACAAGGTCATATGCCATTTGCGCCAGAAATCACGTATTGAAGTTGCACGATATGGAGTATCAAAATTATTAGGTATATTAAAACCAAACATAAGAGCAAGCCCTATAGCCATATCAGAATATCCTGAAAAATCAAAGTAGATCTGAAAGGTATAGGCAAGGCTCGCCAACCATGCTTCACTGAACGATAGTATCTCTGCATTGGCTTTAAAAAAGAGTGGGTCTGCAACCTCTGCCAAAGCTCCTGCAATAATAACTTTCTTGATTAATCCTATAGAAAAAAGAACAAAACCTTTTGCCAATTTTTCATACACATCACTTCGTAAAACAAGCGAGTCAAACTGATTAATTAGTTCCTGATGTCGAACAATCGGTCCTGCAACTAACTGAGGGAAAAATGAGACAAATAATGAATATTTAAGAAAACCATGTTCATACGTTTTAGCATAATAAGTATCTACAAGAAATGCGATCTGCTGGAATGTGAAAAAAGAAATAGCTAACGGTAATACAAGTTCATTTATAGTTACAGAGACATTGAAGAGGTGGTTTATGTTATCAACAAAAAATTTTCCATATTTAAAATATCCAAGTAAACCAAGATTAAAGAAAACACCAAAGATTAAAACGTGTTTTGCCCAAGATTTCTTTTCCATTAGCTTTGCCAATAGAAAGTTAATAACTATCGATGATGTTATCAATATCAAATAAATGGGGTTCCACCAACCATAAAAGAACAGCGATGAAAGTAACAACCAGACCAAAGCTAGATTATTTTGCTGTTTTCTAGCTAAGGTGATAAACACGATAAGTGTCACCGGTAGAAAAACAAATATAAAGGGAAACGAGTTAAAAAGCATTACTAGATAAGTTTTTTCTAATACGCAACTATACCAAATATCCTCATGAAAATATTCTATAGTTCACTCCAAAACTATAAATCATGATAAAAATAACGAACAAAGGGGGCGGCTTGAAGCGTGCTGAGGTTCATACCTGATGGGCTTTCAGCTACGATTAGGTCTGCGGTAGCTTTACTTATTACGGAGCCTTTAATTTTACTAGATAAAAACAACCATCTAGAGTTTACTAGATGGTTGTGTACAGCTGAACTATTTAACTTTTTCGGTATTTGACACTTAACATACCTAAAGCAGGTAATAGCATAAATAAAATAGAAGGTTCAGGAACCGATGGAGTCCCTGGAGTTGACGTTATACGTCCGATAAGGTCAACTTGAGCTCCTTCATTTTCGAAGATATGAAATGAGCTTTCTTCAGTAAAACCTCCTCCTGCTAACGAGCCAAAACCAAGAAATTCCAACGTGTAATCAACACCATCTGAAGTAAAAAAGTTAGAAGACACCGAGTTATCAAAATTAACATAGTCGGCGCTAGCGATAGGATCTGAGCTGTTTGGGCTATTAATTAATCCAAGATTAAATGCGAAGTCTTCCTCAAGTCCTGAAGGAGTTCCGAAACTTAAAGAAACATCTAAGTCAACGCCTGTCGCTCCTGTACCATTTACAATAGTGCCGTTAAAATAAGTCATTGTTCCAAAAATAAATTCATCATTTTCATTGATGCTAAATAATGAGCCGCTATAGCCTAAACGACTAGAAACATCACTGCTGCTTGCTGGTTCTCCCCACGAGAAATCAGTTGTTCCAACGCCATCAGTAACTAAGGCAGTTCCTCCGTTAGGATTTATAAATGCTCCAGAGCTTATTCCTTCAAAACTAACAGCACTCGCACTCAAACTTCCTATGCAAAGCATAGTAAATAAAATGTGTTTCATATTAATTCCCTTTTCTTGGCTAATGAGTTTAAAAGCGTTACTTATATTTAGTAACTAAAGAGAGCAATAGCAGGCATCATGCCACAAGAAAAAAGTCAAATTAATTCAATATGATATAGGATTATTATTAAGGATAAGCTAAGGTGTTTTGCTGTTCATGTGTCACTATTTAACGACAAACTACTAAAGTTTTTTCCATAATCGATCCCACATACAGCTTTGCAGAACCACATTATTATAGGCATAAAAAAACCGCCCCCCATTACAAATGAGGTGCGGTTCTTGGTGTTACTAAAAAGTGCTAATTAAGCCGCTTTTTTTGCAGCCGTTTGTGCCGTTTTTACACCAGACTCAACCCAGCTAGTTAGCTCAGTTTTATATGTCTCAGCAACAGCTTGTGTCGTGTTTGCAACAGCAACTACTTTTTCAGATGTAGTTTTAGCTAGTTTAGTTTGTGCTTCAATCAGTTTGCTTGCATCTTTAGCTTCAGAAGCCAAAGCAACTTGTTGTGAGCTCGCATTGAATACGATGTTGAAGATTTCAAGCTGTTTTTCAGACAATGTTTTTACTGCCTTAGTATTGATGTCAGTCAAAGCTTTTACAGAATCCGCAGCTGTTTTGTTCATTTCAGTGATTTGTTTGATGAAGTCGTTTGTCATGTCTATATCCTCTATCTAAATAATTAATGGCTCAGTTATGTTGCAATGCAGCAATTGTTGCACCGCACAATACTCCCTTTAACGGCAATGTCAACTTTCTCTTTAATTTTTTTTTAACGGCAATACAGGATAAACTTAGCGCCAATTATGAATAACACTGATCCTTTAATCTCTCCCGATCTTTCTAACGATGATTTGGATGTCGATAACACTCTTCGCCCTCGTCAATTAAAAGACTATATTGGCCAACCCGCTGTGCGTGAACAAATGGAGATCTTTATCCATGCCGCCAGCAAGCGCTCTGAGTCTCTTGATCATGTTTTGATCTTCGGGCCACCAGGCTTAGGTAAAACAACGTTAGCGAATATTATTGCCACAGAAATGGGCGTGAACCTACGTCAAACATCAGGCCCTGTGCTCGAAAGGCCCGGTGATCTCGCCGCCCTTCTCACAAACCTCGAAGCCGGTGATGTTCTTTTTATTGACGAAATCCATCGTCTTAGCCCTGTGGTGGAAGAAGTGCTCTATCCTGCTATGGAAGACTATCAACTTGACCTTATGATCGGCGAAGGCCCCGCAGCACGAGCAATCAAATTGGATTTACCTCGCTTCACGCTCGTTGGGGCAACAACACGAGCAGGATTATTAACCTCTCCGCTTCGCGATCGATTCGGCATCACCCAACGCTTAGAGTTTTATAATCCCGAAGATCTCACTCGGATCGTCACTCGATCGGCAAGAATTTTAAATGTTACCATTGATAAAAAAGGTTCCATTGAGGTGGCAAAACGTTCACGTGGTACACCTCGAATTGCTAACCGCTTATTACGTCGAGTACGTGATTATGCCGAAGTTAAGGGCGATGGGCATATCAATGAAGACATCTCACAACGTGCCTTAGATATGCTAAATGTCGATGCGCATGGGTTTGATATGATGGATCGCAAGGTGCTGCTCGCGATCTTACAGAAATTCGATGGCGGGCCAGTCGGAGTGGAAAGCGTTGCAGCGGCCATTGGCGAAGAGCGCGGCACAATCGAAGATGTAATTGAACCGTATCTAATCCAAAAAGGTTTTATGATGCGAACGCCCCGTGGACGAGTCGCAACAAAAACCGCATGGCTGCATTTTGGCCTAACCCCACCGGATACCAGCACATCTGAGCCAGATATATTTGATAAAAATCAGCCGTAGATCACAAAATTAGACTGAATTAATAGGTGGAGTATTTGTCTGTGTATAAAACACTACTCCTCATTCATGAGTAATTCATCTTTGAGACTAAATAATTATAATGAAAAATAACGAACGAAATCTAGGGGTCCTTTAATGGAAGCAGATCTATCTATCGCCAGTCTGATCATGGGTGCAAGCCTGTTGGTCAAGTTTGTTATGCTGGTTTTGTTACTTGCATCCATCGCATCTTGGACGATCATATTTATGAAACGTCGTCTTTTGGGACAAGCTCGAAAAGATGCCAAGAGCTTTGAAGATCGGTTTTGGTCTGTGGATGATCTCGCCACTCTCTATGACAGCGTCTCGAAGCAGCACAAAGAACCCGAAGGTATGGCGAAAATATTTGAGGCGGGGTTTAAAGAATTTGCCCGTTTGAAAAAAAGAGGCGGTATCGAACCCAACTCCATCTTAGAAGGCTGTCAGCGTGCCATGCGCATTGCCTTAACACGCGAACTCGACTCACTAGAACATCGCCTGCCTTTCTTAGCAACGGTTGGGTCAGTAAGTCCTTACATCGGCTTATTCGGCACTGTTTGGGGGATCATGAATTCTTTCCAAGCACTTGGCAATGTTAGCCAAGCAACTCTCGCAATGGTTGCTCCCGGTATTTCGGAAGCGTTGATAGCAACCGCGATGGGACTATTTGCCGCTATTCCTGCGGTCATTGGTTATAACCGTTACTCAACCGATATTGATCGGCTTTACGGTCAATACGATATGTTCCTTGAAGAGTTCTCATCGATTCTTCACCGTCAAGCACATAGTTGAGGGCATAGCTAATCATGCAACGTCGAGCTAGAAAACGTCTTATGGCCGATATCAATGTCGTACCTTATATCGACGTTATGTTGGTCTTGCTAATCATCTTTATGATCACCGCGCCTTTGGTTACGCAGGGCGTAAAAGTTGATCTGCCCAAAGCCAGTTCAGAGCCAGTTCCACCTAGCGATCTGATCCCCTTAATGGTCAGTGTTGATCGAGAGGGTAATTATTACGTCGAACACGGCGATGATCCGAAAAGCCCCGTTGATAATGAAACCTTGATCACAAAGGTTCAAGGTGTGATGAGGTATAAGCCAGAAACTCCAGTATTAGTCGGTGGCGATGGCGATGTTGTTTATAAGAAAGTTACGAAACTCATGACTCTTTTACAAAGTGCTGGTGTTCCCAGTGTTGGTTTGTTGACCGATTCAGAAGAATGAAAGTTAGATTCAATAGCACACAAGGGTTCATCCTCGCACTACTTATTCATGTGCTCGTCGTCGGTTTGTTAGTGATGAGTAGTTTCGATACTGAGAAATCTATCAAACCTGAGTCGGTTGAAACTGAGCCACAAGTGATGAATGCTATCGTTATTGATCAGGGTAAGATAAAAGCTGAAGCAAAAAGGCTTGAGGAAGCAGAAAAGAAGAAGCAAGACGATCAAACCAAGCGCAAACAGGAAGCGATTGATACCGAGAGAAAACGTAAGGCCGAAGAGAAGAAGCTTGCGGAGCTAAAACAGCAACAAAAAGAACTCGAACAAAAACGTCAGCAAGAAGAAAAGGCACATAAGGCAGCGGAGCAAGAGCGGGTTCAACAAGAAAAACTGCACCTTGAAGAAGAGCAAAAGAAACAAGCAGATGAGCTAGTGAAACTCGAAGCTGAAAAACATCAAAAAGAACAAGAGCAGAAAAAACTCAAAGAAGAGCAGCTAAAAAAAGAAGCCCTTATACAAGCTGAAGCGGAGAAGAAACGTTTAGAGGAAGAAGCTCATCAAAAAGCCGAAGCCGATAAGAAAGCCAAAGCTGAGGCCGATGCAAAACGTCGGGCAGATGAAGATCAGAAACGTCGTAATGCCGAAATGGCTGTCGAAGAAGCTGCTCGAGCAAAAGAAGTTGCCGGTGGTTTTTATGGCAAAATTGCCAGTCAGGTGAAACGAAATTTTAATATTAGAGGCTTCAAGTCAGGTCTAAAGTGCGTTTTGGAAATCCGCATGGTGCCCGGCGGCGATGTCATCAGTGTTAACGTTATAGAATCTAGCGGGGATTCACGCTTTGATCGCGCTGCAGAAATTGCAGCACAAAAGGCATCACCGCTACCCGTTCCTGATGATAAAAAGATATTTGATCAATATTTCAGAACCGTCAGATTTAGATTTAACCCAGGATAATTTAATGAAAAAGATAGCTCAAGCCTTGTTAACTATTGCCGGTTTAAACTTGGCAGGCCTGCACTTAGCCAGCCCCGTTTTTGCCGAAGAGGTCATGACCATTGAGATCACGGAAGGCGTGGAAAACGCGACCCCTATAGCCATTGTTCCTTTCGAAAGTCCTGAAGCGGGTCTGCCCGTTAATATTAGTCAAGTGGTTACGGATGACCTTGAAAGTAGTGGTTATTTCAAAACCATGCCTGTCACCGATATGCCATCTCAACCTAATGACTTTAAAAGCATCATGTTTGATGATTGGAAACGAATGGGCATGGATAACCTCGTCGTGGGTAAAGCTTCAGAAACAGCATCAGGCTACGCCATAGAGTTTCGGTTAGCCGATGTTTATAAGGGTTCGCAACTGACTGGATTGCGCGTCATGTCTAAAGCGAGCAGCTTACGTTTTGCCGCCCATCAAATCTCAGATGTTATTTACGAAAAGCTCACTGGTGAGCAGGGGGTCTTCGCAACAAGGATCACCTATATCACCGTTAAGAAAGAGGGCAAAAAGAAACGCTACCATCTCGAGATGGCTGATGCCGATGGAAGCAACCCTGTTGTACTCTTCTCAACATCACATCCCATTATGTCGCCCGTTTGGGCTCCAAATGGCCATCAACTCGCTTATGTTTCTTTTGAAGAGGGTAATTCTGCGATCTACGTACAAAATATTTCCACCGGTAAGCGACAAATGGTCGCCTCTGGTCGAGGCATAAATAGTTCACCAGCGTGGTCTCCTGACAGCAGCAAACTGGCGATGACCTTGTCAAAAGATGGCAATCCTGAAATCTACATAAAGAATATCCGCACGAATCAGTTCACACGGATTACGAACAACCGCGCGATTGATACAGAAGCGGCTTTTTCTCCAGATGGAAGAAACCTAGTGTTTACCTCTAATCGTGGTGGTAGTCCACAGATTTATCAAACACCCGTGTCTGGTGGTTCAGCTCAAAGGTTGACCTTCAATATGGGTAAGTACAACGCTGGAGCAAGCTACTCTCCTGATGGAAAGATGCTAACTTTTGTTCATCAAAGCAATGGCGCATATCAAATAGCGGTGCTTGATCTTGATTATCAACAACTCACGGTGCTGACGGATGCTCGACAAGATGAGTCTCCCAGCTTTGCTCCCAATGGAAATATGATCATCTACTCAACCAATCGTGGACACCGCTCGGAGCTTGCAGCGGTTTCTGTTGATGGCAAAATACATAAACGTTTAACTATCCGAGGTAGTGAAGTAAGAGACCCGGATTGGGGACCATTTGTTCGTTAAGCAGATAATTTCTTGTAAAGAACGTTAAAATGATAACATTGGCCTATTAATCACCAACTGGGGGAATTATGAATACCTTATTAAAATCTATCACGCTGATCACACCCATTATCTTACTAACAGGTTGTGGCGGCTCAGAAAGCATTACAAAATCCAACGAAACCGTTGCTACCGTCGAAGATCATAGCATCGGAGAAGGCAATCTCGACAATGGTGAAATGGATGTGCTTGATGAAGAAGCAACAACTTATGCCGTTGATGGCGCTACAGGATACGACATTAGTGATTTAAACGATCCAGACAGCCCACTTTCAATCCGTGTCATCTACTTTGAATATGATAGTTCTGCGGTATTAGCTGATTATCGCCCTGCAGTAGAAGCACATGCGGCTTACCTCGCCAACAACCCTGGTACTGTGATCACCTTAGAAGGTCATGCAGATGAGCAGGGCTCTAGAGAATATAATTTAGCCTTAGGTGAACTTCGTGCGAAATCATTGAAACAACAAATGGTTTTGATGGGTGCATCACCTGAGCAGATTACAACAGTAAGCTACGGTGAAGAACGCCCAGCAGAAGACGCACACGATGATGAAGCTTATAGCCTGAATCGACGTGCTGAACTGGTTTACTAATAACGTTAATTGAACGACCCGTAAAATGTATAAATTCAAATTACTACTCATTCCCCTCTTACTTCTCAGCAATGGGCTCAGCGCTGAAGAAACGGCTGCTGAGCTGCAATCGCGTGTATCCAAACTAGAACGAATGGTTGATAACCGTGGCTTGCTGAATATTCTTGACGAAATACAAAGCTTGCAAAAAGAAGTAAGGGAGTTGCGTGGCGAAGTTGAGCAACAAGCCTATACCATCGAGCAAATGAAAAAACGGAATATGAGTTTGTATGATGATCTGGAGCAACGCATTCAAGGTGGAGCAACCTCCGTTCGAACCGATGAAAGCGTCCAAGTAATCGACAACAACGCCACAGTAGAGTATCAAACGACAGATAGAGAACAGTCTGAAGCCGCGGTTGTTGAGCGGTCACTTGAACGGCAAGAAGTTCAAGTCGTTAGCAACAAAACACCAAGCGGATCCACATCATCAATAAAGCCCGTAGAAACATATGTAGCGAAGACTAAACCCCAAGCAACAACGTCGACAAGAGAGCCCGTTCAACCTGCTCCTCAACAGACAGCTTCGACTTCATCAGGGATGTCGGACGAAGAGAGTTATTCAGAAGCTTTTAACCTGCTAAAACTGGGTAAACATGATCTTTCCGTCAGCAAGTTCCGCAGTTTTCTTGTAAACCACCCAAGTAGCCAATATGCCGATAACGCGCAATACTGGCTTGGAGAGGCCTTTTACGCAAAGCGTGATTTTGCAGCTGCAGTAAGGGAATACAAGTTATTACTCAGTGAATATCCTGATAGTGGTAAAACATCTCACGCGCAGTTAAAACTTGGTTACAGCTACAATGAAATGGGCGAAAATGATTTTGCACAAGGTGAGCTAGAGGATCTAATTTCTCGCTACCCAGGAACGTCCGCAGCAAACCTCGCCAAAGAGCGTCTCGATCACATTCGAGCATACTAAATCTAACATCAGGTAGTACCCGTTTGACCACACTTCGTATCACAGAAATTTTTCACTCTTTACAGGGAGAATCTTGCCGAACAGGACTTCCTACTGTCTTCGTTCGACTCACAGGCTGTCCTTTACGCTGCGAATATTGCGATACGGCTTATGCCTTCAAAGGCGGTGAAATCATATCGCTTGAAGATATCATTACTCAAGTGAGCAATTATCAGACACCGCTAGTTTCAATTACAGGGGGGGAGCCGCTTGCTCAAAAAGCTTGCCTCCCTTTAATGGAACAACTGTGCGATCAAGGATTTTCTGTTTCGATAGAAACCAGCGGTGCCTTGGATATATCAAAAATTGATTCTCGAGTGAACAAGGTGATGGATCTAAAAACACCTGCATCAAAAGAAGAAAAAAAGAACCTATACGAAAACCTGCAATACATTACAGCTAATGATGAAATAAAATTTGTTATCTGTGATCGAAATGATTATGACTGGGCAAAGTCGATCATGAAAAAATACGATATAAATGATGAAAAAAATGTACTTTTTTCACCCGTTGCGACTGGCCTAGAACCTGCAGAATTAGCAAGCTGGATCCTTGAAGATAAATTAAATGTAAGGTTTCAAATACAATTGCATAAAGTCTTATGGGACGATAGCCCTGGGCGTTAGTTTCCAAAATTAATATATAAAAGATATGACGGCATCAGAAAAAAAAATAGCGGTAGTTTTACTCTCTGGCGGACTTGATTCTTGCACCACGCTAGCAATTGCTAAAACTCAAGGGTTCGAGTGTTTTGCACTGAGCTTTGATTATGGTCAACGTCATCTCGCAGAAATTGAGGCCGCAGAAAAGATTGCTACTCGATTTGGTGTGCTTGCCCATAAAACACTTAAATTAGATCTCGGGCAAATAGGTGGTTCAGCTTTAACGGATGACAGTATTGATATTCCAATAGATTCAACCGAAGAAATCCCAATAACCTATGTCCCGGCAAGAAACACTATATTCCTATCCTTGGCATTAGGCTGGGCAGAAGTACTTGGCGCCGATGACCTATTTATTGGTGTCAACGCCGTCGATTATTCAGGCTATCCCGATTGTCGCCCAGAATTTATTAAAGCTTTTGAGCAAGTAGCAAGACTAGCAACCAAAGCGGGGGTTGAAGGGCATCCTTTTAGAATTAATACGCCACTGATAAATTTAACCAAAGCTGAAATTATAAAAAAAGGGCTCACTCTCGGAGTCGATTATAGTATGACCGTCTCTTGCTATCAGGCTAATAATAAAGGCCAGGCTTGTGGCAAGTGCGATTCTTGTAAGTTCCGTGCAGAAGGGTTTAATGCGGCAGGTATAGAAGACCCAACTTATTATCAAGAATGAGAGGTTCTAGATCATAATTTATCGCAAGCTTTGGATCAGATAGCTGAATATAACTATGATACAGTTTACGTATACTACGTAAGTAAACCACAGTTTGTTCACACCGACAAAAACCAAAACGTGTATGTTTTCTGTTCTCTGGTTTAGCTAAAGCCTCCATTGCATATTCGACATTTTCAAACCAACGATCAGGGTTATGTCCTAGAAATTCCGCAAACTTTCTAGCATCTTCTATTCGCTCATAACCCGCATTATAAGATGCTAAAGCAAACCAGTTACGCTCGCTTTCAGCCATATAATCATCATACCGATCACGTAGTTTTTTCATATATTTCACACCTGCATTAATTCCACTTTCAGGATCAGAAACATCTGAAACATGCATTTCTTTAGCCGTCTTTGGCATAATCTGCATTAAGCCTTTAGCGCCACTAGCAGACAGTGCATCAGGTCTAAACTGACTTTCTTGATACATTTGCGCAAGCACCAATCTCCAATCAAACCGATATTTATCGGCGTATTTTTTAACTAGATTATCGTATGGTGAAATATTTAGTGGGTAATCAAATTCTATTCTTTCTTTTGTAGATGTTTTTCTGTGGTATCGCCGATATATGACATTATAAAACTGACCTTTAAACTCATGTGCAAAGAATTCATTAATGGCGAGTTTAAGTTTATTATTATTGATATTTACTGCCCAGCGATTTAATGATCGTTCATTTAAAGTAGCAATCACCTTTAAGTCTTTATGAAAATCTTTTTGCTTCATAAATGATTTTGAAGAAACCATCGCTATATCATATTCGCTCGTAAGTACCCGCTGTAATTTTTTTGAAAGTAACTGCTTTGCTCCAGGTTCAACTGTAGAAAATTGAATGCCCTTATCGGTTAAATAATCAACGCCTTTAAAATGGTACTTTTTAGTGAGCAATGCTATTTCTCGACCACTAATATCATATAAATCATTTATATTTTTCTCAGTCTTTCTTGTAACCATATAAATATGAGTTGGGTAAAATGGTAACGATGCATCTGCTCCATGCGCGAATGGATCGACAGAAACAACGGTAGCGATGTCTGCTTTTCCGGTTTTTATCCAATCAAGCATCTCTTTCTCATTTTCAGCGATAAGCACTTCTAACCATAACTTATGCTTTTCCGCAAAACGCTGTAGTAATTCATATTCAAAACCTACAGGCACTCCTCGTTTTAAAAAATAATTTTGAGGATGTGGTTTTGTGACAACTCGTAAAATTTTGCGTTTCTTTAATTTATCTAAATCTTCTTGATAATTTTTGGAAGAGCTCTCTGAAACATAAAAATAAGTTATTATATGATTAATTGCATTTTTAAGATCTGAATTTTCAGTTCTAACCGACCATGAAAGTGATTTATCTGTACCTTTTCTTATAGGTAAGCTTTTACTCAAACCAGATAAAGAATCTGAATTTCCAAGCAACACATCGGCAAGACCTAACTTTAATAAACTTTGCCCTTGAATCAGATTCTTAATGGAAATATATGTAATTTTAACTCTATAACTTGTTGCAAAATCATCTAATAAATCCGACTCTAATTTAGTTATGTTTTCTCCGGTATAAATGACTCGAAGTCGACCGTACTTTTGGATCGATGAAACGTCTCCTTTTCTTGGCATTAACGGTAAGAAGGGATCTACTTTTTTTGAAGTCTGCTCAGCAAGAAAAATGCTTTCTTTTGCAACTGGCGCCGCACAAAGACAAGTCAGTATAAATACAAGAAACATTCGTTGGAGTGGGTTAAATCTCTGTTTCAAAATAACATTTCTATTAAACGTGATTTTTTGATTCACAAGTTTGCAGATAGCGGCACCACATTTAAAAACTTTACAGAAAAGATCTATTAGTCAGTATCTTACCGGGTCTACACTAAAGAAATACCCTTTAGGGTCGAAAACAAGGCAAGTCTTTAAAAAATTAACGCAAAAATACAGGATGTAATTATGCAAACCGCTGTCATAGAGCAAAAAACGATAACTCCACTTAATGAATTAGTTCAGGATGTCAGTGGGCTGGTATCTCCTCCTGAAATTTGTTTCAAAGTTTTTGAATTAATGGACTCCAAGCATGGTTCGGCCGAAGCAATGGGTGATATCATCTCTCAGGATCCAAACCTAACAGCTCGACTACTCAAGATTGTTAACAGTGCCTATTTTAACTTTCCATCTAGAATTGACACCGTCTCACGGGCGATTTCCATTATAGGTAGCGCCGATCTTTATAATCTTGTAGTTGCAGTAAAAGCCGTTCGCTGTTTTTCTAAAATTCCAGCTGATTTAATCAACATCGACAGCTTTTGGCAGCACAGCTTGTATACCGGATTAATTGCTAAAGATATCGCTAAAAAATGCAAGATACTACATCCTGAACGTTTGTTTATTGCAGGCCTGTTGCATGATATCGGCAGCCTAATTCTGTTTAATGCGCAACCAGAACACTCTCGTGAAATGCTTGATAAGATCGAAGGTTCTGAAGCAGGTTTAGCAAAACTTGAACAACAAATTTATGGCTATAATCATGCTGATGTAGGTTGTGAGCTGATGAAACTTTGGAATTTGCCTGAAGCACTTCAAGAAGCAACTAAATATCATCACAACCCCGCCGCGGCTCAATCAGCAGTATTCGAAACAAGCGTGCTTCATCTCGCTGATGCCTTGGCTAATCAAACAGGTATGGGAACGTTTGCTGAAGAAGCACCAGAAGAAGCCATCATTGACGAAAGTGTTTGGAACACTTTAAATTTGAATAAAGACAACCTAAATGTCGATGAGATCTTAGGAGAAGCTGGCTTAAAGTTTGCTGAAATGTCGAGTCTATTACTTGCTAAAACATCATAACTTGTTGCTGTCAGATATTTAAACAAACCTCTAGTTTTGATATCTGACACCTAAGACGACATAGGTCACTTCTCCACGTTCGATACGGATCGTAACCTCATCATCGATAGTCTTCTTCAATAGGGCCTTTGCCAAAGGTGAATCCAGACTGATCGATGATGTCGCTGGATCAAATTCATCAGGCCCGACAATCCGGTAGATCACCTCATCGCCCAGTGCTGTCTCTAACGTCACCCAAGCTCCGAAGAATATAATGTCATCTTCGATTTCTCGTTTGGGAACAATAATAAGATCAGGTAATCTTTTTTGCAGATACCTAATTCGTCGATCAATTTCACGTAGTTCTTTTTTCCGGTAAATATATTCAGCATTTTCAGACCGATCACCTTCAGCTGCTGCGGCAGTTAATGCTTTTGTAACATCTCTTCTCCTCACCCAAATTGCCTTCTGCTCTACCTCTAAAGCACGAAAGCCTTCTTCTGTAATATAAGGTGAGGATTTAGGTTGTGGAGGTCGCCAACGGCCCATAAACAAGCTTCTTTTTATGTAAAAGATACATTATACATTTCTATCGCAAATAATTTATCCTTGAAACCACTGGCCTCAACCCCATATACAAAGATCTAAACAAGAGAATGCTCCCTATGCCGACCAGCCCATTTTTTAGTCTCAAGCTATCAGCACTGTTTCTGCTTTTATTTATTGGCTTCTTATGGCTGCTAAAATCAATAGAAATTATGACTGGGCTTAGCCTTGTTGAGTTTGGTATTTATCCGGGGAGAATATCTGGCTTGATTGGGATCCTACTCGCCCCTCTAATTCATGGTTCTGTTGAGCATCTTGTCGCAAATACTTTACCCATATTTATTCTAGGTGTCTGTATATTACACATCTATCCTCGGTCAGCATTCCAAACGTTACCTATTCTATATCTTGCCTCGGGTATCGGTGTCTGGTTGTTCGCCCGCCCGGTGTATCATATTGGCGCTAGCGGGCTAACCTATGGCATGATGTTTTTTATATTTATAATCGGTATCTTACGACGTGATAGACTCGCTATTGCGGTTTCTATGCTGGTCTTTTTTCTCTATGGCGGCATGATTTGGGGCATTCTACCGCGAGACCCTGCTATCTCTTTTGAGTATCATTTCTTTGGCGCCATGACGGGAATTATTTTGGCCTTTATAATGAAAGACCGAGACCTAAAGATCCCCGAAAAAAAATATGATTGGGATGATGCAACTGATGATGAGGAAGATCCAATAATTGGCGATGAATGGCGACAACCCTGAACAACTAACCGTACTTATTTCCGATCTGCTGAAACATGCTCATACCTCTAATCATCGCCACTGTATTGTTATAGCAGGCGAGCAGATCTGGACTCGGCATATCACGAGTAATTTCCTTGAACAATGTATCGATAAAGATATCGCTTGGCTATCAACGAGTCCTCCTGAAAATATAACGACCATCGTTCCGGAAAAGATTCAAAGTGTTCTCGGAAATGAATCAGATATTATCGTATTTGATGCTTATTCTGGCTTCAATCCCGATGCATTTGGAGCTGTTGCAGGAATTATTTGTGGTGGAGGTTTGTTGCTACTCCTAACGCCAGAGCTTAGTAATTGGAAAAATTATAATGATCCAGAATATAAACGGATCACGGTTTTCCCAACATCTCCCGATGAAATGACGGGACGTTTTTTAAAACGGTTAAGTCGAGTCATACAAGAACATCAAGCTACGACTATCATCGAACAGTATCAACCATTACCGACACCTTCATTTCCAGTGTTACATGATCATAAGAGTACGTTACACGAAGGCGCTATTTATAAAACAGACGATCAAAAAAATGCCGTTGAAGCGATAAAGAAAGTTGTCACTGGCCACCGTAGAAGACCTCTTGTCCTTACGTCTGATCGTGGCCGTGGAAAATCCGCAGCCTTAGGAATTGCCGCGGCACAACTCATGCAACAAGGTGTGGATCGGATTATCGTCACAGCGCCTCGATCAGAGGCTGTAAAAATACTCTTTGAACACACGATCAAACTTTTAGAAAACTCAGAAGCTACAAAGCGCCTCATTCAAACCAGCACATCAACGCTAGAATATTTTCCTCCTGATGAGTTAGTTCGTAATGAACATAAGGCAAAATTATTACTCGTCGATGAGGCCGCTGCGATTCCAGCCCCTATCCTAGAACAATTATTAAAAAAGTATTCCCGCGTAGTGTTTGCCTCAACGGTTCATGGTTACGAAGGTACAGGACGCGGTTTTGCCATACGTTTTCACAACACCTTACAAAGGCTAACACCCAATTGGAAAAAATTAGAAATAAATCAACCCATTCGTTGGGCAGAAAATGATCCCTTAGAAGATTTAACCTTCAAGTCTCTCTTGCTTGATTCGAACCTTGCTCATGGCAAGTTAAGTGCACCTCTAAATGTTTCTGATTTAATATTTGAGCGAATGGACCGAAATAAGCTTGCCGATGACGAGAGTACATTACAATCATTATTCGGTTTATTAATTAATGCTCACTATCAAACCAAACCTTCAGATCTACGTTATCTACTCGACGGTCCCAATTTATCAGTCTATGTTTTACGTAAAGAAAAAACGATTATTGCAACAGCATTGCTCGCTGCCGAAGGTGGCTTTAATGAAGATATTGCTAATGAAATTTACCATGGAAATCGACGACCTCATGGACATTTAACCCCAGAAGTTTTAGCTTCACATATCGGCATAAAAAAATCACCTTTGTTAATAGGTGCTCGCATCGTACGTATTGCTGTTCAACCCTCATTACAAAACTCTGGCATAGGCACATTTTTTCTCGATAGCATTCTAAAACATTCGAGTTTAAAGAATTATGATTATCTCTCAAGCAGCTTCGGTGCAACCATGGATCTTTTAAATTTCTGGAAGAAATCTAACTACTCCCCCATCAGAATTGGCATACAGCAAAACTCGAGTAGTGGAGAACATTCTGTACTTATGTTCAAACCAATAAGCAAGGTAGGTAAAGAAATTTTCATGGCTGCTAACCTACAATTTTTCAGACAATTTACTGAACAACTTACTGATTCATTACAATATTTAGAACCTTGCTTAGTTGAGTTTTTATTACGTCAAGAAAGTATAAATGACAATTCTGAGCTTGATGAGCTTGATCGTGAAAATGTAAATGCTTTCGTCAACAAGCAACGTATCTATGAAGCCTGCCCTGCTTCCATTAAAAATATAACCTTACTAATTTTACAAAATAGTAAACTATCAGAACAAATAACAATCGAACATAAAAAACTTCTCATCCGTAAAGTATTACAGAAACATGATTGGAAAATGCTCACTAATACAAATGAAAATACGGGCAAAAAATCTATTTTAGAAAATTTGCGAACTGCTTTAAAACCTTTCGTAAAAAAATCGCTATAGCTTTCTAACTCTTTATTTGCGGATCTTCTTACAGCCCTTGAAGTGTTGGGGTGACTCAAACTGTTTTAATTTCACACCATTCCTTTTCTTTTTTATGGTTCATATACAAAAAAGCCCCGACATATTGTCGAGGCTTTTTAATACTAGGTGGATTCAAGTTCCAACCTACCAGTAAACCAGCGCTCGGAGAGAAAGTGATGAAGGTTTTTTCCCATCATTAATGTTACCTGGCTTATCAAAACTAACTAGCTTGTTCCAAGTTCCCAGAAAACGAACATTTTTGATCGGCGTCCAATTTACACCTAAAGACACAACATCCCCGTCGCCTCCGATAGTCGTTCCACCATTCAGATCCATATTTTCATAACGAGCAACGACTTGCCAGGCACCAAGACCACGACCATTCATGAAAGGAGACTTAGGCGAAACACCACTAAACTGGCCTTTTTTGTACTTCATTGATTCGCCTGTTAAGAAGTAACCAAACTCAGCCGACCAAGCACTTAAATCATCCGCTCCTGTGCCAGCATTATCTAGGCTGTAATTAACGTATTCACCTAGTGCATGGAAAGACCCGTAGATACCTAGCAATTCAACATCAAATGCATTGACATCCTTCACATCTGCAACCGCAAAATTATTCGTATTGAAAATACGATCATCAAGATGTGAAATCGCACGCTGTCTTACGCGCAGGCGGTTATCATTTAGATCCATGTGCATTAAAGAAACACCAGCATGAAAAAGGTGAGTTTTATCTTGCTTCCAAGGTGTACCCGCTACACGAATTGAGTAAGTTCGTTTGCCATCGCCCCCTAAGTGCGTTTCACCACCATCCTGCTCATCTTGATACGCACCTGCGTGAACGAGGTAACGATCAGCATCGACACGGAAAGCCACACCCACTTGTCGCGCAGGAGATAAGGGGCCGTCTGCGAATAATGGACGACGCAAGAATGACATGTATTTTGATGAACTGATTGTGTTAAAACCAAATGGTACGTGGTGCTGACCAAGTTTTACGTTATATTTGCTACCGTTTGAAAACTTGTTGTTGTATGAAATCCAACCATCCTTTAGCTCAGCATCAGAACCTGCAAAATCATATTCCAGCTTAGCATTCCAGCTCTTAAAAAATTGAGCTTGGAAACCCAATCTTACTCGGCGCAGCTCAGTACCTTCGTTAACTTCACTGACACCCTCTTCATTTGATTGAACTGAATCCCAGAAGATTCGACCAATAGGTTGAAAAGCGTGTTGTCCATCTTGAGACTCAAGTTTGAATTTACCTTTCATAGTTACTATGGGTAAGCTTTTAAGCGTTTTCTCCATTTCAGGTGAAACAGATGATTTAACATCATTCTCAGCACCTTCTATCAAGGTTTCATATTGAGCATCATTTATTTGACCATTTTCATGCATGATCTTGATCAAGCCTTTTAATGTGTCATTAGCAGCATAAGAAGGTACAGCACTAGTCACAGCCAAACCAAAAATAGCACTTCCCAAAAGCTTTTTAGTTGCAAGTTTCACAGGATTATCCCCTAGTAAAAGTTAATGAAATTTTTTATATTTCCCAAAGCGAGATCTTCCCGCTTTCGTCGTACAAATTAATCCTGCTGTATTGCACAAATATGAAGAATTTATGACAGTTGTATGACACCACGAGCTTTTCTCTCAATAGCTGTATCTTCTTTGGTTAGATTGTCATTTACACTCAACAAACCACAGAACAATTTACAATGTCATTATTCTGTAACATGATAGGTTTGTAATATGTCGAATGAAAAATATGAATCCTAAGATACTTATTGTTGATGACGAGCCTGCAATCCGACAAATGCTTATTTTTGCTTTGAGCAGTGAAGGCTACGACTATGTTGAAGCGGCGAGTGCCGATCAAGCACAGAAACAGATTAAAAACTCGAATCCTGATCTCATCCTTCTTGACTGGATGATGCCGGGGTTAAGCGGGGTTGATTTAGCCCGCCGCTTAAAACGAGATCCGGATAGCAAAGATCTACCGATCATCATGTTAACCGCAAGAGGTGAAGATCATGACAAAATCAAAGCCCTCGATACTGGCGTAGATGATTACGTCACTAAGCCTTTTTCAACTCAAGAGCTGCTCGCTAGAATCCGCGCTGTGCTGCGTCGTAGTGGTCGAGAAGAAACAGTCGAGTCGATAGAAGTTGATAGTTTAAAACTCGATATGGAAACACATCGCGTTACCATCGACCAAAAACCTATCGAGCTCAGCCCTACTGAGTTTAGGCTTTTACACTTTTTTATATCTCACCCAGAACGTGTGTATAGCCGCACACAAATCTTAGATAATGTCTGGGGTTCCAATGTCTATATAGAAGAACGAACTGTCGATGTGCACATCCGCCGTTTAAGAAAACTATTGGCCGAACATAATTTTGACGACTATATTCAAACTGTACGTAGTGTTGGTTATCGCTTTTCTAAAAAATAATGAACAAAGACTATTTTAGATTTTTTGTTATCCTAACCATTGGCTTTGTGGTTGGGCTCATTTTTAATAAAATCTTTCTTTTTTTATTCTTGGCTGCTACGGGCTGCTTAATCTGGCAACAACAAAAACTCTCACAACTGCTGCAATGGATCCAAGATCGTGAGATAAATGAGGCTCCCGAGTCACCGGGTAACTTTGAAGATATTTGCATCGAAGTTGATCGTCAACAACTACGCCACAAAAAACGAAAGAAGAAACTAGCAGGCTACCTCCAACAATTTCATCAAGCGACCACCGCCCTGCCAGATGCCACCATCGTTCTTGATAATGAAGATAGAATTCAATGGGCTAATAAAGCTGCTGCTGAATTCCTTAATATTCACTGGCCACAAGATCAGCGTCAACGGATCACTAATCTTATTCGCTCTCCTGAACTGATCAAGGTATTAAATCATCAATTTCAAGATGAACACAATACAATCGATATTAAGTCGCCGATTAACCCTGATGTAAATCTTAGTCTCCGTATCGTTCCTTATGGAAAGAACCAACGATTATTTGTCGCTCGAGACATCTCTCGTCTACAAAAATTGATCGACATCAGGAAAGATTTTGTTGCCAACGTATCGCATGAGTTAAGAACCCCTTTGACGGTACTCCGAGGCTTTCTAGAAATGATGGTAACAAATAAACAATGTCCCGAAGAATGGCGTTCATCTTTTGAGACCATGAACTCGCAAGCCGACCGTATGGAAAATGTCATTAGCGACCTGCTCACAATCTCGCATTTAGAAGAAGGCCCTTTAGCAAATAAACCAGGAGTCGTGATAGTGCCAGAAATGATTTCCGCTATTCATAAAGAAGCCGTCGCGCTAAGTGCTGAAAAGCAGCATTTGTTTAATATTAGTACTCAATCCGATCTCTGGATAAAAGGCAGTTCTGCTGAAATATACAGTGCCTTTTCAAACCTTATTTTCAACGCTGTTCGTTACACTCCCGCGAATGGGGTAATAGGAATAAATTGGTATAAAGATAAAGAAGGCGGCGCCCATATGGAAATCTCTGATAATGGTATCGGCATTCCAGCACAACATATTCCTCGACTAACTGAGCGTTTCTATCGAGTCTATCAAAGCCGTAGTCGTGACAGCGGTGGCAGTGGTCTTGGCCTTTCTATCGTCAAACACGTCCTTTCACGACACAAGGCACGTTTAAAAATTGAAAGTAAACTAGGAAAGGGGAGTACCTTTCACTGCGACTTCCCAAAGGAAATCACAGTGGGAAATTTATCTTCTGAAGTTAACCAAACAGCATAGCTCGACAGGCTATGCTGCATAATTATCACCTTTAGCTAAATATTCCTTTCAGTATAAAAAAGAAGATAACTGAAAGAAAACCACCAACCGGTAACGTAATAATCCAAGAAAGGAATATATTTCGTACCACCGTAAGATCAAGCGCACCGATACCTCGAGCGATACCGACACCTAAAACAGCACCAACTAGCGTATGAGTTGTTGAGATAGGAATACCCGTAGCTGAAGCAATAACTACTGTCGTCGCAGCCGCTAATTCACAACAGAAGCCTCGGCTAGGGGTCAGTTCCGTAATGTTCTTACCGACCGTTGCAATTACTTTCCGCCCAAGCATGGCAAGACCTAAGACGATCCCAACAGCACCAAGAAGCAAGACCCAAACGGGCAAGTTTGATCTTTGGGTGATCTCCCCTCCACTGGTCACAATACTAACGACAGCAGCAACGGGGCCAATGGCATTAGCCACATCATTTGAACCATGCGCAAATGCCATTGCACATGCGGTGAAAACCATTAAAACAGCAAACACCCGTTCAACATTGGCGAAATGAGAACCTTGATCGGCCATCGGATCGATTTGAATTCTCCGTATAAAGTAGGTGCCGATACACATAACTATAATGCCACTCACGACGGATAACATAACCGCCTGAGACGAGCTAATGTCCAGCCCAACGTGTTTCAAGCCTTTGAGCATCGTTACTAATGAGATGATAAAACCAACGAGAAAAATATAACCAGGAACATATTTCTTAGCATTTTCAAACGGTTTATCTGTTCCTAGCACAAGCTTCTGAACGCTCATAAAAAGTCCAAAAGCTATAGCCCCAGAAATCACAGGAGATACAACCCAGCTCGCTGCAATACTGCCAACTTTGCTCCATTTGACCGCATCCATACCGATGCCTACCATTGCAAAACCAACGATTGCGCCAACAATAGAGTGTGTTGTAGAAACCGGCCAACCCTTATGGGAGGCTATTAACAACCAGGTGCCAGCAGCAAGCAAAGAAGCCAACATTCCATAAACCAATAGATCCGGCGAGCCGGACAACATCTCCGCATCAATAATTCCCTTTCGTATAGTACGAGTAACCTGCCCTCCCGCAAGAAACGCCCCAGCAAACTCAAAAATAGCAGCAATGATTATGGCTTTCTTAATGGTTAGTGCGCCCGAGCCCACAGACGTCGCCATAGCATTCGCGACATCATTCGCGCCGATACCCCAAGCCATGAACAGCCCGAAGACGCCCGCCATAATTAGTAAGATTGTTGCGTATTCCATTTCCATGCTAATTTTCTCTTTTTATTGTCCAAGCATTAGTTGAAGTCGGTTTCCGACTCGTTCAGCACCATCAGCTAAATCCCCCGTTAACTCGATAATATTGTATAAAAACATAACATCGATGGGATTTAATTCTTTTTCGATACTAAACAATTTTGCACGAATTTTGATCTGCATCTGATCGGTTTCGGCCTCAATCGTATGAATTTTTTCCACCATCGTTTCAACCAAATCAACCACACCTTTTACAAAACCGGTTCCAACCAGCTCATCAAGCTCATTGATTGCGGTACAAGCTTGTGTGCAACAATCAATGTTACGCTTGATATAGAGTAAAAAGTCTTCAGCAAGCGGCTCAGGAATTTCCATCTGACGACCTAACATGAGCCCTGCAATGTCTTTTGCTTTTCCTGCAATTTTGTCCTGAATTCGCAGTACATCAAGCAGATCTGTCCTTGCAACAGGCATGAACATTCGGTTAGGGATCTGCATTCGAAGCTCATTCTTCAAATCATCAGCTTCGTGCTCAAGCTTTGCGATTGAATCATAATGTCGCTCTAGCCCTGCGACATCTTTATTATTTGCAGCTTCAAAATAAGGGATTAAACACTCAACACAGGCATGGACTTTTTCCATATGGATCTGCAAGGGTTTTACTGGGGAACCTCCAAAGATTCCGGTGAGATAACTACTGGCCACGCTGTATTCTCCAAGCTAGTTTCAATTTGGGGAATTATGACAGAATTATGGCCGTTTTTAACCATTATTTATGAGATTTTTTAATCGGAAGAAATTTCTTTGCGCATATCTTCAATACTGGTATGACGAACATCTTTACCTTCAACAAGATAGATCACATTCTCACAAAGATTATTAGCATGATCACCAATTCTCTCTAATGCTCGAACAGCCCACACGACCTCCAAAACGTTACTAATACTACGAGGATCTTCCATCATATAAGTGATTAGCTGACGCATTATCGCGCCATACTCTTCATCAATTTTTTTATCTTGTTCCGCGACTTCAACCGCCTTACCTGAATCCATCCGTGCAAACACATCCAAAGCATCGTGTAGCATTTCTCGAACATGCTGCCCCATTGATAATACACTCACATAGTAAGACTTAGGACTGTCTTGCTCGCACATGCGCACAACCATCCTACCGATTTTTTCAATCTCATCACCCATACGTTCGAGGTCAGAAATCGTCTTAATCACGGCTAACACTAATCGTAGATCACCTGCCGCAGGCTGTCGTCGCGCAAGCACTTGCGTGCATTCTTCATCGATACTCACTTCCATAGCATTAACCATATAATCACTATTGGTCACTCTTTCAGCCATTTCTGCATCACTCTTATCCATCGCATCAAGACCGTTACTTAACAACTCTTCGACTAAACCGCCCATGGTCATAACTCGGGCGCGCAAATCCTCCAGCTCTTGATCAAACTGTTTTGAGATATGTTGTGGAAGTGATCTCGTCGCCATAATGTCCTCTTCTTTTCTATTCTTAATTAAACGTCAATATCGATATAAATAATGAGCCATTCGTTAGCCATAACGTCCGGTAATGTAATCTTCCGTTTGTTTCTGTTTTGGGTTAGTGAAAACGCTGCTAGTGTCCCCAATCTCAACCACATCACCTAGATACATAAATGCCGTGTAGTCAGAAACACGAGCCGCTTGCTGCATATTGTGGGTGACAATGACAATGGTGTATTCATTTTTCAGCTCATAGATTAACTCTTCGATCTTCAATGTTGAAATAGGATCCAAGGCCGAAGCGGGCTCATCTAGCAAGAGGACTTCTGGTTCTATCGCAATCGCCCGTGCAATAACCAATCGCTGCTGCTGACCGCCAGAAAGTCCCAATGCATTATCATCCAAACGGTCTTTCACTTCATCCCAAAGTGCAGCAGACTTTAGTGATTTTTCAACAACGCTATCAATGGTGCGGCGACTTTTAATACCTTGTAAACGTAACCCATAGGCAACATTCTCGTAGATAGATTTTGGGAAAGGATTTGGCTTTTGAAACACCATACCAACACGCCGTCTTAGCTCTGCCGCGTTGACTCCCTTATCGTAGATATTATCATTATGGAGCAGGATTTTACCTTCAATATTGACGTTATCGATCAGATCATTCATGCGGTTAAAGCAACGCAATAATGTCGATTTTCCACAACCACTTGGGCCTATAAACGCTGTGACCTTCTTTTCAGGAATGGTCATATTTATATCTTTCAACGCCTGCTTCTTACCGTAATATAAATTTAGATCTTCAACACGCAAACACTCTTTTTCTTCCTGCTTTGCTACTGGCTCTTCGCCGAACCTCAGTGATTTAAAATCAACCGTCGGTGTTCTTATAGATTTTTGATTATTCATAATTAATTACTGTGCCGCTGAAATATATTTTTCTCTTAGGTGGTTACGGATCTTGATCGCTGCAAAATTCAACGCAATAATCAAGATAACTAAGGTTAGCGCCGTTGCGAACACTAATGGACGTGCCGCTTCGACATTAGGGCTTTGGAAACCAACATCATAAATGTGAAAACCAAGATGCATAAATTTACGATCAAGATGTAAAAATGGATAGTTCGCATCAACCGCTAATGATGGTGCTAACTTAACGACACCGACCATCATTAAAGGTGCAACTTCACCCGCCGCTCGCGCAACAGCCAGAATCAAACCCGTCATCATTGCCGGAGAAGCCATCGGTAAAACTGTTCGCCATAGGGTTTCAGCTTTTGTTGCACCGAGCGCAAGACTGCCTTCTCGAATCGAACGAGGTATACGTGACAAACCTTCTTCCGTCGCGACAATAACAACCGGAACCGTTAGAATCGCCAGCGTTAAAGAAGACCAAAGTAAGCCTGGTGTTCCAAATGTTGGAGCAGGCAAAGCTTCAGGAAAAAATAACACATCGATATTTCCACCTAAAAAGTAAACAAAAAAACCTAATCCAAAAACCCCATACACAACGGACGGTACGCCGGCCAAATTATTTACCGCGATTCGGATCATACGAGTCAATGGACCTTTGTGCGCATACTCATGTAAATAAACGGCAGCCACCACCCCAAAAGGTGTCACCAGAATAGACATTAGCAAAACCATCAGAACGGTTCCGAATATCGCTGGAAAGATCCCTCCTTCTGTATTTGCTTCACGTGGATCATCAAAGATAAATTCACTTATCTTAGCGAAATAAAACTGGATTTTTTGCCACAAATTCATCCCATTTGGCTGATAAATTCGTCGTACCTTAGATAAGGGAAGTTCTAGTTTTTGTCCCGCACCCGTTGAGAGTGTAATACTGTCTCGATTAATCTGTTTGTATAGTTCAATCAACTGTTCTTGAAATTTCGCATATTCCTGATCAAGCACTGCGCGTTCTTTAACTAATGTCTCATAAGGTGCTTTTGTGATGATGTTGTCTAGCTGCAATCTTCGCTCACGAAGACGTAATTTTTCTACTTTAAAATTCACCTTCCCGATCAGATTTTTCTCGATGTGTTTAATCTTTTCGGAAATGTCCTGCTTACGTTTTATTTTCTCTTGAACTGACGCCCACTGCTCTTCCTCAACCACTTGGCCAGATTCTTTAACCCCATCAAGGTAACCATAGAAATCGCCCCATTCTTCACGTTCAACAACGACAATATTTTTAGGCTGTGTTTGCTCACCCATTGACGTCGCAACAACCCACTGAAAATCCAATCCCGTCAGATCACGATTGCCTTGTTTTAACAAAAATCGTTCAACATGCAGCATCTCGGCGGGTACTTCAATCCCCTGCTCTCGAACTCTTTTCGCACTGACTTTTTCTTGATCAACTATTTCACCCAGTAATAAGACTTTTTCTTCGACGGTCAATCCGTACTCAAAAGTAACCACTTCGCTGGGCCAAAACTGCTCCAAACCACGAGCCGCAATCAAGAGCAAAAGGCCTATCACCATAATCAGTGAAATACTCACCGCACCCGCGCTCAACCATATCCAAGGAGTACCGCCTTTAAACCATTCTGTCATTGAAGTTTTCATAATTAATTTCTATCCAACTCAAATTAAAGCGAACTGTATTTTTCTCTTAATCGCTGACGAACAAGCTCTGCTAGCGTATTAAAGACAAAGGTAACCAAGAACAAAACTAATGCGGCAAGAAAAAGAATGCGATAATGAGTACTCGCCACTTCAGATTCTGGCATTTCAACGGCGATATTGGCCGATAGCGCTCGGAAACCTTGAAAGATATTAAAATCCATAATCGGTGTATTACCGGTGGCCATTAAGACAATCATCGTTTCACCAACCGCTCGACCTAGGCCTATCATTAGGGCTGAGAAAATACCTGGGCTAGCCGTCAATAAAACCACCTTTACCAGCGTTTGCCACGGTGTTGCTCCCAACGCTAATGAACCCACCGTTAGATGCTTTGGAACACTAAAAATAGCATCTTCACTGATCGAAAAGATCGTTGGAATAATGGCAAAACCCATGGCAATTCCAACCACAAGTGAGTTTCGCTGATCAAAATCTAACCCTAAATGATTTGAAACCCAAGCAGGCATATCATTATTAAAAAACAGACTTTCAAATGGCTGACTGAGTCCCATAGCAAGCAACACGGCAAACAGAATAACGGGAATGAGGAGTAACGCTTCCCAACCTTCCGGGATCGCGTGTCGGATTTTTGTAGGTAATCGACTCCAAACAAAAGCGGCTAACAAAATAAAGGTAGGTAGGAGCAAGAAGGTCAGAAAAACGCCGGGTAAATTCCTCTCCATCAACGGTGCTAACCAAAGCCCCGCTAGAAAACCCAGAATAACGGTCGGTAGAGCTTCCATGATCTCAATCGTTGGTTTAACCATATTACGCATTTTCGGCGTCATAAAGTAAGCGGTATATATCGCTCCAAATATAGCGAGTGGAACAGCAAATAACATGGCATAAAACGCCGCCTTTAATGTGCCGAAAGTTAATGGTGTAAGACTAAACTTTGGCTCAAAATCATTACTCGCTGAAGATGACTGCCAGATATATTCTGGACCTTGTCGACTTTCATACCAAACTTTTCCCCAAAGTGAATGCCACGAAACTTCAGGGTGTTCATTATCCACATGAATAAAATGAACCACTCCCGATTCATCCGTCGCTAACAATGCATTTGCCCGTGGCGAAACCGTTAGTAAATTGATTGTCTTGTCAGTAACCGACTCTACTAATAATTTGCGGTTTGCTGTCGTATGAAATAAACCGACGTTGCCACCTTCATCAGCTGCAGCGAAACCTTTACGAAAAAATTCTGGCGCAATGGCTGTGATTGCTTTATTACTCAAGGTGAATTTTCTAACTTTTTCAATCGTGTATTTATTATTATCGTCACGGACAGGAAACAGCTGAGTAATGTTACCACTGGAGTCTCCGATTAAAATTGAAATTCCACCGCTTAAAAATTCTATCGCCGTAATTTTTTCATCGTCAGCAACCAAGCCTAAACGATCAATCAAAACAGGCTCTTCAACATCTGAGATATCAAAGTAGATCAAGTTTCCTGACTTTGTTATTACATAAAGCTCTTCCTGATCAACATCAACTCGAAGCGACAAAACGTCTTCTCCAGAGAGATCAATTGTTGTTACTTGCCTGTCAATCTCAACCTCATCACCGAGCATAGATTCTTCTGCAATGAACTGGGCTAGTAATAAGCGGCCATCAACCGTACCCGCCACAACGGTCGTTTGTTCGTCAGCACTCTGCACAGAAAGCGTAACAATAGCTTTACCCTCTTCATCTAAATCAATAGGTTCTTCACCTAACGGGAAATTTAGTTCTGGATAGATTTTTCTGCGATCATTTGGAAAGCTAATCTTGTAGCCATGTTTTATCAGCAGAATAGAACCATCTTTTAATCCTAAGCCAATAATTTCTTTTGCTGGGTCACCTTTACTAATTGAGGTGATTTTTTGATCCTTTAATAAAAAATGTTTTGAAAGCACCGAGCCATCTTTCAAATTAAAGAACGCTACTTCGCCTTGTGCATCGACACTTAAACCAATTTCAGCATACTCTTCCATAGCAATAGCCGAAGGAACACTAGCCAATGTTTCATCTAACTGATAACTCGCCGTAGTCTCAATCTCAGCACCTTTAAAAAGCGGCACTACGATATAAAATAAATAAAAGAAAATTAATAGGATAGCGATAATGACACTAACGCCGCCAATCCCCATAGCCGTCTGAAACATACGGTCCTTTAGATCACGCCAACGCTGCTTCCGTAATGTTGCCGGAGCATTGCGTGCGGGGAGAATAGTTTCGTCGATATGTTCTTTCATGAGCGTGATATTTTACAATCTTATAATAAAAAGCCCTGACAAACGGCAGGGCTTTTTGTCATTGTTATATGAAAAAATAAATAGTGCTATTTACTAATTATTGCTAACGCTTTAGCGGCTACTTTTGCGGGTAGAGGAATGTATCCATCTTTAACTACGACTTCTTGTCCCGTCTTAGACAACATCATTTTAGCAAACTCGAGTTCCAGCGGAGCGAGTGATTTATTTGGGTGTTTGTTAACATAAACATATAAGAATCGGCCTAGTGGATAGTCACCACTGACAGCATTTTCAGGCGTTGCCTCGACTAAATCATCACCCGATTTTTTAGTTAAAGGTACTGCACGAACACCTGATGTTCTGTAACCAATTCCTGAGTAACCGATGCCATTAATTGACTTAGTCACACCTTGTACAACGGAGGCTGAGCCTGGTTGCTCATTAACCGTATCTTTATAATCGCCTTTACAAAGTGCTTTCTTTTTAAAGTAACCGTATGTACCTGAAACAGAGTTTCGTCCGTACAATTGAATAGGTCGAGTTGCCCATTCGCCAGTTAGACCAAGATCACCCCAGTTGATAATATCAGATCCATTTTTACACTTGCGTGTGGCTGAGAAAATTGCATCAACCTGAGGAATAGAAAGACCTTTGATAGGATTATCTTTGTTGACGTAAACTGCTAATGCATCAATCGCAACAGGGATCGCCGTCGCTTTGTAGCCGTGCTTTGCTTCAAACGCAGCAGTTTCTTTAGCTTTCATCTTACGACTCATTGGTCCGAAATTTGATGTGCCTTCAGTCAAAGCTGGTGGAGCTGTTGAAGAACCTGCGGCTTGAATTTGAATATTTACATTAGGGTATAAACGTTTAAATTCTTCACCCCAAAGTGTCATTAGGTTAGCTAGCGTATCTGAACCAGCACTAGAAACATTACCTGAAACACCCGTTGCTTTTACATAGACAGAAAGGTCTGTATCTACCTCAGCAGAAAAAACACTCGCTGACGTCATTAAGGCTGTGGTTATAGCACCGACTTTCAATATGTTTTTACTAAATAACATTTTTATTACCCTCCATCGGGTTTACTGTTGTTTGATGACAAGCAGTATGTCGATGACAGGTAACAAGTGTGTTACAAAAACATTACAACTTTATGACAAGCTCTCAATTATTTTATATCGTGAGATACACTAGACCTAAAGTAGAGGCATGAAAAAGCTGCTATGCTCTTTAAGCATTTCCTAAAATGATGATTTTTGCTACGGAATAACATCATGCCTTTTACTTTATCTCATCCGGCAGCTGTACTCCCACTAAGAAAACTACTTGGAGGTAAGCTTGTTTTATCGGCTCTAATTATTGGCAGCCTTGCTCCAGATTTTACATATTTCTTTCACCTGCCTTTTATAAGAAAAGATACGCACTCTCTCATAGCTCTACTGTGGTTTTGTTTACCCTCAAGCATTATGGCTTACTACCTTTTTCATCTTTTAATAAAAGCACCGATATACGCATTGTTACCAACATCATTCCAAGTACGACTACAACCTGAACAAGTATCTAACCACAAGCCAATTAATGCAGAAGTCTTAGTCTCAATCCTGCTTGGTTCATTAACACATATAATTTGGGATAGTTTTACTCACGCAGGCAGTTCTATCGTTGAGCAGTTTCCTGTTTTTAAAACACTGCTGTTTGAAGTGAACGGCTATAAAGTCTGGCTCTATAAATTATTACAACACGGAAGTAGTGTATTCGGATTTTTGATCATATTAATATACATTTTTCACTGGTATCAAACCACAAATGCTACTCACTCCATTAACCCAGTTTCACCACCCCTAAAGCATAAAGCAGTGATAATTATAAGCTTAGTAGCACTACCACTACTAATTAGCATTTCCTTCAAGCTTAGCCTACTTCCTGAAACTTATTCCTTAACCTCTTTTCAGCCTTTCGTCGGCGATGTAGTTAAGAGTGCCTTTGGCCTCTTTACCATAGACATTATCCTGTACTCTTTACTGTTAAGATGCTTATCAAAATAATTTATTTTTCCGCAACAATATAACAAATCCAACCCGCCTCAGGAGAAGTCACTTCTGCCGGTTCGAATACTCCACTACCCTCGCCCGTTTCTTCATCATAACCCTGCATGTGAATCGTTACTTTTGAAAAGCCCGCTTCTACTAACAACTCTCTAATTTCGGGTAGCGACCATAAACGCCATGTGTAGGTAAAGGCCTTTTTCAACTTTGAACCATCTGGGAATTTAAAATGCAGATAGCAGGTCATTTTATGATCGATAGGGTTGAACTCTGCTTGATGCCAAATGTAGGTGAAATCATCATGCTTAGTTTTTTCTTTTAATACTTTAGGCGCTTCATATCCACCGAAGGCATCAAGAAAAAAGATACCGTCTTCAACCAATGAATTACGTACACTTTCAAAATACTGCTTCATCGTCTTACGATCCATGAATAACCAATAACTAAAGTTCATGGCTAAAACAATATCAACAGGCTCAGTCTTAACCTCTAAAACATTCGCTTTAATCAGCTCAATACGATCTTTGGCCTTTTCATCTAAACCGCCAATATTATTTTTGCGCCCCCAATCCAAGACTTCTGTGTCTAGATCAACACCATAGGCACAATTATCTTTTCGCCTTCTTACCCATTCGCAAGCTGTATTTCCTGTGCCGCAAAAATCTTCACGAAGTAACTTCCCATCCTTACCGCGCAGCTCTGTGTAAATCTCATCGACAAAATCTATCTCGACTTCGACACATTGAACAGACTGTTGGTATAAAACATGCCTGTCTGCTGTATCAGCCATCTTTATTTTTTTAGTTTGAGCCATAAACCACTCTCTTTATTGAACTGGATATAGATCATAACATTGTAATAATTTTGAAATATACTATTGAACATGAACACTATTAATTTAAAAAAACCAGAACTCTATAATAACCGTGAAATTAGCTTGTTAGAGTTCAATCGGCGCGTGCTAGCGATGGCGGAAGATAAGGATGTTCCTTTATTAGAACGTCTGCAATTTATGACCATCATGAGCAGTAACCTTGATGAGTTTTTTGAAATCCGTATTGCGGGCCTCAAACAACAAGTTGCCTTCTCATCAGTACAGACTGGCCCTGACAACCTAAGTCCCTTCGATCAACTTAAACGCGTCAGCGAGTCAGCCCATCAATTAATTGATAAACAATACAAAATCCTCAATGAGCAACTCATTCCTGATCTGGAAAACGCTGGGATTCGTTTTTTACGTCGTACTCGTTGGGATGAAAAAACAGCGGCTTGGGTTCGTCGTTATTATACGCAGGAAGTTCTACCTGTATTAAGCCCCATTGGGCTTGATCCAGCGCACCCTTTTCCACGCATCCTTAATAAAAGTTTAAACTTCATCGTGTCGATGGAAGGCAAAGATGCATTTGGTCGTAATAGCGGAGTTGCCATTGTTCAAGCACCGCGTTCACTCCCTCGATTAATCCAAATTCCTGAAAATATCGGCGGAGGTACTTATGATTTTGTTTTCCTTTCTTCGATTATCCACGCCCATGTGGCCGATATTTTTCCTGGCATGGAAGTGACGGGCTGTTATCAATTTCGCGTAACGCGAAATGGTGATCTTTTTGTTGATGATGAAGAAGTTGATGATCTGTTACGCGCACTAGAAGGCCAACTACCATCTCGGCGTTATTCAGAAGCAATGCGTTTAGAGGTGGCCGATAATTGTCCATTGGATATTGCACAATTTTTATTATCTCAGTTCAAACTGACAGCCGATGATCTCTATCAAGTTAAAGGACCAGTCAATCTAAAAAGGTTGATCACGCTCTATGATATGGTTGACTTACCGGCGTTAAAATATCCGGGCTTCAAACCAGGGATCCCACAAAACCTAACCATAGGCACAAACACCTTTGAGGCGATCCAACAAGGCGATATTTTACTTAATCATCCATTCGAATCTTTCGCTCCTGTTTTAGAATTTGTTCGACAAGCTGCAGCAGACCCCAATGTTCTCACCATTAAGCAAACCTTGTATCGTACAGGCGCTGACTCTTCAATTGTGAATGCACTCGTCGATGCGGCTCGAGCAGGTAAAGAAGTAACTGTCGTCATTGAGCTACGTGCTCGATTCGATGAAGAAGCAAATATTGAGTTAGCAAACAAACTTCAAGAGGCTGGAGCGCACGTTGTTTATGGTGTTGTTGGCCATAAGACACATGCAAAAATGCTATTAGTTGTTCGTCGTGAAGGGCGTCGCCTCCGCCGCTACGTACATCTCGGTACAGGTAATTATCACGCCAGTACGGCACGCGTGTATACCGATTTTTGTCTGTTCACTTGTGATCCGGACTATGGTGAAGACGTTCATAAGATTTTTCATCAGCTCACCGCTTTAGGCCGTCAAGGAAAATTAAAAAAACTACTACAATCTCCATTTACATTACACAAGACAATGATGCAATTCATTGAGCAAGAAACCGAAAATGCTCGTGCAGGAAAACCCGCAAGAATCATCGCTAAGATGAATGCACTTACCGAAGACCAAGTGATCCGCGCCTTGTATATCGCTTCACAAGCGGGAGTGAAAATTCAGCTCATTATTCGTGGCGTTTGCCTGCTTCGTCCAGGAATTAAAGGCGTCTCGGAAAATATTATCGTTCGATCCGTTATCGGTCGTTTTCTTGAGCATCCACGTATTTATTATTTCTTAAATGATGGTGGTGAAAGTCATCTTTATTGTTCTAGTGCAGACTGGATGGATAGAAATTTTTTCCGCCGAGTTGAAACATGTTTTCCTATCGAAGATCCTAAACTCAACCAACGCGTGTTTAAACAAGGTTTAATGCTCTATTTAGCGGATAATACCCAAGCGTGGATTTTGCAATCGGATGGCAGCTACAAACGCAGCACTCCCGGAAAATCTCAACCAAAGATGGCCCAACAAATTTTACTAGAAGAGTTAGCTTAAGAAAAAATCAGAGCGATTTTCTTCGTTTATTTTAGACTAAGAAAATATCCTGCAGCTTTTAAATATTCAGATTCCTGTCTTAGATCGGCCTTCGTTAACGGATGTTCTTCTAACCAGTTTTCAGGGAAAATTAATTTTATTTTTTTCTCATTCGTTTTTAGTCTTATTGCTGGCAAAGCTACATCGGATTGACTTCGGTGTAACACAACAGACAATCGCAGTAGGACACAAAGTTGTTCTGCGATGACGCGATATATTTTCGATAGTTCTTCCATTTCCAATACAGGAAATTTCCTTCGATGCCCCCGAACTACCGTCGCGAGTAATTGCTGATCACGACGCGAAAAACCCGACATATCGAGATTAGATAATAGGTAAAAACCATGCTTATGGTATTGGCTGTAGGAAATTGCCGTACCAATTTCATGCAATCTAGCTGCCCAACGTAGATGCTGCTGGTTTTCATCCAACATCCAACTTTGACTCGGTTGTTCTAAAAACTCCAGCGCCAGTTTTTCAACACGATCAGCCTGTTCTGTATTCGTTCGATAATGTTGTTCTAGCGTTTCGACCGTGCCCTCGCGAACATCTTCTTTTCTAATTCTGCCAAGTAAATCGTAAATGACACCTTCACGCAAAGCACCATCAGAAATGTACATTCGTTCGATTCCAAGCGATTTAAATGCTGCCGACAAAATCGCCACACCACCAGGGAAAATCGCCGTACGATCAGACGCCAATCCTTCAAGATTGATATTGTCTACATGCTCAGCAGCAATCAAATATTTTTTCAATTTACTAAGTGCTTCTAAGGTAATTCCATCTTCGCTCCAACCTTTCGCCGCAATCACATTTCTAATCGCGAGAATCGTTCCCGAAGCTCCAATAGCCGTTTCCCAGCCAATTTTCTGATAACGCTTTTCAATCGTTTCCAGCTCCATTAAAGCCGCAAGCTCTGCTTTATGCATGGAACGTAGATCAATACCACCTTGTTTGAAGAACTTTTTACTGAAAACGACACAGCCCATATGTAGACTTTCAGCTTTCTTAGATTTGAACTGCTGCCCTAAAATGAACTCAGTGCTGCCGCCTCCAATATCCATCACCAAGCGACTTTTGCTATCGTCTTCAAGACTATGAGAGACGCCAAGATAGATCAGTCGCGCTTCTTCTCGCCCAGAAATAATATCAATCGGGTGACCAATCGCCTCTTCAGCTCGCACTAAAAATTCTTCGCTGTTTTTGGCTTTTCGTAAGGTATTAGTTCCAACGATACGCACGCTACCTTTGGGCATATTCCGCAGACGCTGCCCCAACCGCAGCAAACAATCTATAGCACGATCCATCGCTGCTTCTGACAGGCAATTATCGTCATCGAGACCTGCAGCCATTCGGATGCTTTCTTTGATCTTATCGACCACTTGTAAACGACCGTCTGAAAGTTGCATAACGATCATATGGAAACTATTGGAGCCCAGATCAACGGCTGCGACGTGGGTAAATTCGGTACTAGTCATATGATGATATTGTATACTATAGAAACTGATTAACCAGAGCGATTCTAAAATCGAGTGACACTATATATGATCGAAACCACAACGCCACCCGAAGCTTGGGAAACATTACAACATAATTCTGATGCGGTTCTGCTCGATGTTAGAACAACAATGGAATTCCAATATATAGGTCACCCTGTTGATGCGATTCATGTACCTTTAATGGAAGCACCCGCGTGGCAAACTGATCCTAACTTTTGTGTAAACGTTATCAAAGCCTTGTCTGCTAATACAGAAAAAGATCCAAAGGAACAGATTATTTTGGCCTTGTGTCGTAGTGGTAAGCGCTCAGAAGCCGCTGCAGAATTATTAACCGCCGCCGGTTTTAAAACCGTTATTAATATCCTTCAAGGCTTCGAAGGTGATATTGATGACAACAAACATCGTAGTAATATCGATGGCTGGAAATTTCATCAATTACCTTGGGAGCAATCGTAAGCACGACTTACTTACTGGCTCTTTTGGCCTTGATCACAGCAACCCTTTTCTTCCAACGATCAAGCGCCCGCTGATAATAGTCCATAATGCATGGATCGCAATGTCGACCACAACACTCGTAGTCTTCGGGCTTCCTTGGTTTCGGTGGCAACTCTTCTAACATGAGCATATTCTAGCGCTTATATAATTTACCCCGCAATTCGGCTATGCTTCGCGCACTATGACAGACACTCACCTATCAAAGACTCGATTTGCGGATCTTGGACTTCACGAAAAACTCATCCAAGGACTCGACGAAATGGGGTATGACTTTTGTACGCCAATACAAGCATTATCCTTGCCATTAGCATTAGAAGGTAAAGATGTTGCCGGTCAAGCTCAAACCGGCACGGGTAAAACGGCTGCATTTTTACTCGCCACCATGCACACGCTGCTGAGTACTGAATCAAGTCCGAACAGAAAACAAAACCAACCTCGCGCCATCATCATTGCTCCAACACGTGAACTTGCCATCCAAATTCATAAGGACGCTGAAGAACTTGGTAAATATTCCGAACTTCAACTCGCGTTGGTTTATGGTGGTGTCGATTACGAGAAACAACGTAAATCACTGAAAGATGGTGTTGATATTTTGATCGGAACTCCCGGTAGAATTATCGATTACTTCAAGCAGCATGTTTTTGATTTACACGCACTACAAGTCGCCGTACTCGATGAAGCTGATCGCATGTTTGACCTCGGTTTTATAAAAGACATCCGCTTTATGTTTCGTCGTATGCCAAAACCCGAAAATCGTCTCAGTATGATGTTTTCTGCAACATTATCGTTTCGGGTCAAAGAGCTAGCTTATGAGCACATGAACAATCCTCAGTCGGTGGAAGTAAAAACTGAAAATATCACGGCGGATAGTGTCGTCCAAGTTTTGTATCACGTCCAAAATGAGGAGAAAATTCCTTTATTAATTGGCCTCTTGAATCAAATAGAATCACCCAGCGCGATCATTTTCGTAAATACCAAACGGGTTGCGGAAAATGTAACCGGTTGGTTACTGGGTAATAATTATAAAACCGGTCTGATCTCAGGTGACGTGCCTCAGAAAAAGCGCGAACGATTAATCCAAGATGTTGAGAGTGGTGAAATTCGTGTTTTAGTCGCGACAGATGTTGCTGCACGAGGCTTGCATATTCCCAATCTCTCTCATGTATTTAATTATGATCTGCCACAAAATGAAGAAGATTATGTACATCGCATTGGCCGTACTGCGCGAGCAGGTGCTTCTGGCACGGCGATCAGCTTTGGTTGTGAACAATATGTTTTCTCTTTGATGGAGATCGAGGAGTATATTGGTCATAAAATCCCTGTCGAAGCGATCACTAATGACATGATAGTCTCACCCGAGCCTGCAGTTAAACTGAAGAAGAACCCACCAAACCCTAATAATAAGAGCAAAAGTAGACATCGACCATCCCGTCAACGTGACAACCCTAAGAAGCCTGCATCAAACTAGCTTGAAGAAACCGCTACCAGAGCTTCATCTTTAATTGATTCAAGGCTACAAGTCTCTTTAATAACGCACCGATATTAACTTTCGATAATAGAACTTCTTTTTCAATCTAAAAACTGTTTATAAAAACAGCTCCGCGAACTTCAGACTATTTTTAGCTGCGCTCTTAGCCAACGAGAAATATCCTCTATCTCCTCTAAAGAAACCGAGTGCTCCATTGGGTACTCATGCCAATCAACCAAGTAACCTGCTTGTGTTAATTGTTCGGCTGAATCACGTCCCTGTTGCACAGGAATAACCGGATCCGTTGCCCCATGGGCAACAAAAATGGGTATCGATTCGTTTGCAGAATTTGCTTCACTCGCTAACTTATCAGGCAATGCAAGATAGGTAGACAAAGCCAACAGGCCCGCTAATGATTCTGAATAACGCAATCCTGCATGCAGTATCACGACCCCTCCTTGCGAAAAGCCGGCCAGTAATATCTTCTTCGCAGGAATCCCTGCTTCCCTTTCAGCTTTTATAAATCCTTCTAGCAACATTCTTGACGCCTCAATTCCTTCGGCATCTTCCTGTTTGCGCAAATTCACTTCTAAAATGTCGTACCATGCCCTCATTACCATGCCACCATTGATAGTAACGGGGCGTTGAGGTGCATGTGGAAAGACGAATTTAATACCGTGATTTGTAGGTAAGCCTAGTGCTGGAAGCATCTGCTCAAAATCGTGCCCGTCGGCACCTAGACCATGTAGCCATATGACTGTGGATGTATGTTCGCCTTGCGGCTCTACGATAACGGCTTGTTGATTATTTGTATTCATAGTGCAAATCTTATCATGTCCAACTATGATATCCTCACATCTCAATATTTAGTTCAGAAATCAACTATGCGGCAAACTAAAATAACTAAACAATTCATCCTTGGCCTGTTGATCAGTACCTTATTTGCACTTGCTGGCTGCGGCCAAAAAGGTGAGTTGTATTTACCCGGTCAAAAAAGTACGGCTACTTTCCAACAATACACACATAAACTTAGTTAAGAATGACCCAGATAAATTATAGAAAAAACGAACTTTTCGTCGAAGATATTGCTTTAAGCTCCATCGCAAAAACCTACAACACGCCCTGTTACGTTTATTCACGTAAAGCCATCGAATCGAATTGGTTAGCCTATGATCAAGCCTTGGCTAAACACGATCATTTAGTTTGTTATGCGGTAAAAGCCAATTCGAATATTGCTGTGATCAACCTATTGGCTCGATTAGGCTCAGGTTTTGATATCGTCTCGATCGGCGAACTGGAACGCGTAATACGAGCAGGAGGAGATCCTGCAAAGGTTGTCTTCGCAGGCGTCGCAAAACGTGCAGATGAAATGCGTCGTGCTTTGGAAGTAGGCATTCGTTGTTTTAACGTTGAATCTGAACAAGAGCTAGAGCGGCTCAATCTTGTCGCTGCAAACATGGATCTAAAAGCCCCGATATCAATCCGTGTCAATCCTGATGTCGATGCAGGAACTCATCCCTATATTTCAACAGGCCTCAAAGAAAATAAATTCGGTATTGCAATGGAGCAAGCCTTATCGGTTTATCAGCGCGCTGCAAAAATGAACAATATCGAGATTATTGGTACCGGTTGCCACATCGGCTCACAGCTAACCGGCATGGAACCATTTGTTGACGCCTTAAAACGTGTTTTACATTTGGCCGATCAATTAGAAGCCGAAGGTATTACGCTCAAGCAAATAGATATCGGCGGCGGACTAGGCATTTGCTACAACAATGAGGTTCCACCCACTCACCAAGAATATGCTGATGCGATCCTACCTTTATTGGCCGATCGTGATTTAACCTTGTTAATAGAGCCTGGTCGATCAATCGTCGGTAACGCAGGCGTGCTTCTGACTGAAGTGGAATACCTAAAGTCTAACGATGAAAAATCATTCGCCATTGTCGATGCGGCCATGAATGATCTCATGCGCCCTTCTCTTTATAACGCTTGGCAAAATATTCAACCCGTCGTCATAAAAGATATTACGGAACAAGAATACGATGTCGTTGGTCCCGTTTGTGAAACAGGGGATTTCCTTGGCCGAGCACGTTCGCTGAAAATTGAGCAGGGAGATCTTCTAGTCGTTAGATCTGCCGGCGCATACGGCTTCACCATGAGCTCAACCTACAACTCTCGCCCACGAATTGCAGAAATTTTGATTGATACCGATCAAGCTCATCTGATCAGACGCCGAGAAACCATTGATGAGTTAATGGTTGGAGAGTCAACTCTCCCCAAGTAAAGCATCATCACACTCACACAATGCTTCATGCTGTCTTGCTGATCAAGCTTGCATATGGGACACTGTTTGTCATAGATGTGTGGATAATGGATAAGCTTTTATCAAGGATTTGATATGACCTGCCTCACAACAATTTGTGAAATAACTCGAATGACTTTATGTCTAAAAAAAGTTTAGAGTTCTCCAATATAATTTTTGTCACTCATTGATATCCAAACTGGTGCGAACGATAAGAAACAAACCTTTTAAGCGAGCTCCAAGTATTGGTTTGCAATTTACTATCGAGCACCAATTTGGGGCGGCTAAAGTTCCCTGCGCACTGTTTCTGTGCAAAAAACAGTTGCAAGCCTTCTAAATCATTGAATTTATAGACGATATTGGTGGCGCAAGACTTGCAATTAAAATACATTACCGTACACAATAGTGCGATATTCATAATAAACTTAAAGAACCAAACATAAACCTAAATAACCCAATCCGGAGGAATGGTAATGTCTGCAGAAGTAAACAAAGTACTACAAATGATTAAAGACAACGAAGTCCAATTCGTTGACTTTAGATTCACAGATACAATCGGCAAGGAACATCACGTATCCGTTCCATCACACTCAGTCAGTGAGGACGATTTCGAAGAAGGTAAAATGTTTGATGGTTCTTCTATCGAAGGTTGGAAGGGTATTAATGAGTCAGACATGATCTTAATGCCTGACCCTGCAACCGCTGTGTTGGATCCATTTTTCGATGATACAACCCTAAACATTCGCTGTGACATCGTCGAGCCTTCAACAGGTGAAGGTTATGAGCGTGATCCACGTTCTGTTGCTAAGCGCGCTGAAGCTTATCTTAAAGCTTCAGGCATCGGTGACACAGCATTCTTCGGTCCAGAACCAGAATTCTTCATCTTTGATGACGTAAAGTGGCGCGTAGACATGGGAGAATGTTCTTACAGAATCGGTTCGGATGAAGCGGCTTGGAGTTCGGATAAAAAATTCGAAGGCGGCAACACAGGACATCGTCCAGGCGTCAAAGGTGGCTACTTCCCAGTTCCTCCTGTCGATTCTCTACAGGACATCCGTTCTACTATGTGTTTAATCATGGAAGAAATGGGCCTTGAAACAGAAGTACATCACCACGAAGTTGCAACGGCTGGCCAGTGTGAAATCGGTACTGTTTTCAATACGTTGGTAACACGTGCTGATCAAAACCAAATATTGAAGTATGTTGTGCACAATGTCGCTCATGGTTATGGTAAAACAGCGACTTTCATGCCTAAACCTATCGTTGGTGATAACGGCAGTGGTATGCACGTTCACATGTCACTCGCTAAAGATGGAAACAACCTGTTTGCTGGTAATGAGTATGGCGGTCTGTCTAAAATGGCGCTGTATTACATCGGTGGTGTTATCAAGCATGCTCGTGCGATCAACGCATTTGCTAACGCATCAACTAACAGCTACAAACGTCTAGTTCCAGGTTTTGAGGCACCCGTTATGCTCGCTTATTCAGCACGTAACCGTTCTGCTTCTATCCGTATCCCATACGTTTCAAACCCTAAAGGTCGTCGTATCGAAGTTCGTTTCCCTGATCCAACCGGTAACCCATACCTAACGTTCACAGCGTTAATGATGGCTGGCCTTGACGGCATCAAAAACAAGATCGATCCAGGCGAAGCAATGGATAAAGATTTGTATGACCTACCCGCTGAAGAAGCAGCAGAAATTCCAACGGTATGTTCTTCACTGGATCAAGCTCTTGAAGCGCTCGATGCTGATCGTGACTTTTTGAAAGAAGGTGGCGTTTTCACTGACGACACAATCGATGCGTATATCGCCCTTAAGATGGAAGAAGTCACTAGAATGCGTATGACTACTCATCCTGCTGAATTCGATATGTACTATAGCTTGTAAAATCACACAGCGTTAAGTAGTACCATAAAAAGCCCTCGGTTCCGCCGGGGGCTTTTTTGTAATGACTTGGTCTAGTTTTTGCATTCTAACATTTGTATAAGGCGATCTGAGCCTAGTTAGTTTTCATCTAAAATGATTAAAACCGACTGAATCAGCCTAAATTTCAGCTTTGATTCATCTTTACTACTGTAATTTGTTGAATCAGCTACTCTGTTAAGAAGTTGCGAACTCTTTATATTTTAGAGACCTATTAATGTTATGCGTAAATTAATCGTCATATCCTTGCTTGCAATCGGATTGCCTCTAACTTCAAGCGCGGCTATTTATAAGTTCATCGATGAAAACGGTCATACCGTTTTTGCCGATCAGCCTGGGCCCAATGCTGAGAAGATCGAAAAAAGAGAGATTCAAACAATTAAGACACATAAGGCTCGTCCAACGACAACGCTGACAAACCCTAGCAATACTCAAAGTAACAAAACAGCAAACTATGATGAGTTCAAAATTACCAAACCTACAAATGATGAAAATATTCGTGCTAATAATGGTGAGGTAAAAGTTGATCTTCAAGTCTCTCCTGAATTAAATCAAAATCTTGGTCATAAGGTACTACTCTTACTGGATGGTAAGGCTGTCTCAAAGCCAGAAACAAAGACCGCCTTCACGCTCCATGGACTAGAAAGAGGACAACACTCACTCTCAGCCAATATCGTTGATGAGACAGGCAGCATCGTTTCATCAACACAAGCCATCACTATCCATATCAAACGTTTTTTTATAGCCGATAAAGTTGATGGCAATAATGCTGAAACCCCTAGCGTGCCACCTGTAAAGCCTGCACCACAAGCTCCTTAAATTCCTGAAGCTTATTAGCAATACACTTCTCCATCATCTGCTGGCCTAATAATTGCTCTCTGTATATCTTGTGAGCTTTATTCATGTCCATCTTTTTTTCCAAAGCTCGTAATAGATTGATTATAAAAGTAAATTAACGTTGTAGCGTGAATAATTACGAGGCAAATGCATGGCCCCTTGCACCAAGATAGTGCGAGTGCTCCAATAACAATACTATGCTCTATGAAAACAGTTCGACATTACTCGAAAACTTAAGTACGGCCATCCTATTATTTGATGCTGACAAAAGGTTAATTTCGATCAATCCCGCTGGCGAAGATCTTCTGTCGACCAGTAGACGCGCCATCTGTGGACAATCTATTGATGAGCTATTCATTGATTTTCCGTTATCCGAAGCACTCACCGAGGCAATTAAGGCAGGCCAGCCATTTACTGAACGCGATGTGGAATTACACATGAGCTCTGAGCACAGGATAGTCGTTGACTGTGCAATCACACCTTTTTCAGAGAATTCTCAATCGAATGGTGTCATTTTTGAATGTATCAATGTTGATCGGAACCGTCGGATCACGCGTGAAGAAGGCATCATGGCCCGCCATCAGGCAACAAGTGCTTTGATTCGCGGCATGGCGCACGAAATTAAAAACCCGCTGGGAGGTTTGCGTGGCGCAGCTCAATTACTCGAGCGAGAGCTTCCAACTGATGAGCTGAAAGAATATACAGGTATTATTATCAGCGAAGCAGATCGGTTACGAAAACTGATAGATCGAATCCTTGGTCCAAGCGATGCTCCTATTCTACGACCAACTAATATTCATGAAATCCTAGAACATATCCGAACACTCGTAGATGCAGAAGCTTCGAATAAAATTAACTTTCATCGTGACTATGACCCCAGTTTACCTGAGATACGATGTGATCGTGATCAATTGATTCAGGCGCTACTGAACATCGTTAGAAACGCCATCCAATCTGTTGGTAACCAAGGTAACATCACTCTGAAAACGCGAGCAGAAAGACAGTTTACGATTAGCAATCAACGTCATAAGCTCGTTGTCAGAATTGATGTCATTGATGACGGGCCTGGGATCCTTAAAGAGTTAAGAGAAACTATTTTTTACCCCATGGTCACAGGCCGCGCAGAAGGAACAGGGCTTGGTTTATCAATCGCACAAACATTGATCCATCGGCATCATGGATTTCTAGATTTTGACTCTTCACCGAATAGAACCATTTTTACAACATGGCTACCCTTAGAGGCAGACAGCTAATGAATCAAGCTAAAGTATGGATAGTCGATGATGATCGCTCAATTCGCTGGGTACTAGAAAAAGCACTCGAAAAAGCCGATATGCACATTACCTGCTTTGAAGAAGCAGATAGCGCCTTACGGCAACTTGAGCTCAATCAACCGGATGTGATTATTTCAGACATTCGAATGCCGGGCACTAACGGATTGATTTTACTCGAAGAAGTACAACGAACATACCCAGATTTACCCGTGATTATTATGACAGCCTATGCTGATCTTGGCCGTGCCGTTGCTGCATTTCAAGGTGGGGCATTTGAGTATCTGCCCAAGCCTTTTGATGTCGATGAAGCTGTAACGACCGTTCGACGAGCCTTGAGAACTCACGATAGCTCAAACAATAAACAACATTCAGATCCTGTTGCTATGTCTGGCATCATCGGCGTAGCTCCTGCTATGCAAGAAGTCTTTCGTGCGATCGGACGACTATCTCGCTCGCATATGACGGTTCTACTCACAGGCGAGTCAGGCACAGGTAAAGAGCTAGTCGCCCGTGCATTACATGATCACAGTCCTCGTGCAGAAAAAACTTTTATCGCACTGAATACCGCAGCGATCCCGAAAGATCTACTTGAAAGTGAATTATTTGGGCATGAAAAAGGCGCGTTCACTGGTGCTTCAGCTCAACGTACGGGCCGTTTTGAACAAGCCGATAATGGTACCCTCTTTTTAGATGAAATTGGAGACATGCCTTCCGAGTTACAAACCCGCCTGTTACGCGTTCTTGCTGATGGTGAGTTTTATCGTGTAGGTGGCCATACTCCGATCAAAGTCGACGTACGCATCATTGCTGCGACCCATCAAAAACTTGAAGATCTTGTGCTACATGGTAATTTCCGTGAGGATCTATTCCACCGCTTAAATGTGATCCGACTACACCTTCCTCCTCTACGAAACAGGCGTGAAGATATCAGTTTATTAATGGACCACTTTTTGAAGAAAGTCGCTACTGAGCTTAGTATTGAAGCTAAAACTCTGCATGACGAGGCAGCGGTCTTTCTACAGAATTATGAATGGTCTGGTAATGTTCGACAGCTAGAAAATGTTTGTCGCTGGTTAACTGTTATGGCGTCAGCACAAGAAATTCATATTGAAGAATTACCTCCTGAGATCACTAACTCTGATCCATTATCTCAAACCTCAGGCGACTGGAAATCCCAACTTAAACACTGGGCTGAGCAACGTCTAGCAAGTGGCGATGTTAATTTACTAGATGAAGCCACACAAATCTTTGAGAAAGTCATGATACAAACGGCCCTGAGCAAAACGGGAGGGCGTCGCCAAGATGCCGCAAAACTACTTGGTTGTGGTCGTAACACCCTCACCCGAAAAATTAAAGATCTTGATATTGAAAACTAATCCATCACTTTTTATATCGTAACTATTACTATAAACAAAAACCTTCTGTGTCCAGTCTTTTCAATAGCAGCCTTTTTGACTCAAGCGCTTGTTGAAGCATATCAATAGATGCCAGCGCATCAATATCATCTGATGCTTGTTCCCTATATAGCTGATCATCAAGATCGACAATATCTTCAACGAGTCCATACCATGCTTTATCATATTCATTCTTATCTTTAAAACCCGTTTCAATTTTATATTCAGATATGTTCATCTCTAATCCTCTTGTTTGAGTAAGGAAATTATCAAGCCCCCCTATTAAATAATTACGACAATTGTGTGACCTTTAGATGACAGTTTGTTCTAAAGAATTCTGATACTTAGCCGATAAATATCTAATAGACTGACGACTGGAGAAACTGACTGATATGAGCGACACGGAACTCGAAGAGAACTGGAAAGACAAATACTTCAAAGCTTTGATGGAGCAAGATGATGCAGAAAAGGCCAGTGAAGAACGTTTTGAACAGGTGGTTAAAGAGTTATTACATGCCTTCGGTCATTTCAAGGGGCAAGATCAAGCTGTCGATGATGCTCTAAACGACTTATCGGAAAAGACTAATTTAGAAACGCTAGAAGTCAGTATATTACAAGATTTAAACCGTCAGATCGCCGATGTTATCGATAATGCTTCCGGTGTTAACATTAACGAACAAGCTTCTTCTGAAACTCAATTATCTAACGCTAATGTTAATCCTTATGAAGTCGCAAAAGACTCGTTAAATCATTTAGTTGAAAACTTTCCTTCCGACGTAACCAATCAACTCGATATTAAGCAGCTTAAATCTTCTCTGCAAAGTGTGGATAGTATAGACACGTTACAAGCCGTAGCAGATGAACTAAAGAATGCTGTAACAACTGTATTAAATGATCGGAATAAGAAAGTCAAAGAGCTCTCAAACTTTTTAGGATCCGTCGCTAAACGACTAAATACCTTACAATCTCATTTAAAAGATGAAAAGTCGGATCGAAAAAATAGTTCTGCCGACCGTGGCGATCTTGGTAAGCTCGTTGGTAACAACCTACAAGAGCTTAGAGAAAGTGTCGCCGAAGCAGAAAGCGTAGACGTCATGCAAAAAGAAATTGAGTCTCGCATTGAAATAATAGATAACTCTGTCATCAGCTTCATCGAAACTGAAACACTTCGTGCAAAAAAAGCTGAAAACTCATCCGCTGACTTAGAAGCTCAGTTAGATAAAATGAAGCTTCAATCAGACCAGCTACGTCAATCATTGGAAGCTGCTCGAACTGAAGCAGTCGTAGACCCACTCACAGGTGTTTCAAATCGACGTGCTTATGATGAGCGTTTTGAAGTCGAGTACGCCCGCTGGAAAAGAAATCATGAACCTCTCACTCTAGCAATCATAGATATCGACAAATTTAAAAGCATAAACGACACCTATGGCCACCCAATTGGCGACAAGGTATTAAAGGTTGTCGCTGGACGAATTCAACAACAAGTCCGTGAAAGTGATTTTTTTGGTCGGATTGGTGGTGAGGAATTTGCCTTTATCCTCGTCAATAGTAATCTTAAGAATGCCTTGGAAAAAGTCGAACAATTACGACAGAGTGTAGCCGAATGTAATTTCCGTATTAAAAAGAAAAAATTCCAAGTCACCATCTCTATTGGGCTCGCCACCTTTAAAGGACGTGACACCATAGAAACCATTTATTCACGAGCAGATCAAGCGCTGGTTGAAGCCAAACAAACGGGCCGGAACAAAACGCTAACAGAACTAGATATAGCAAACGAAATTTCTTAACACAACAAATCAGTAGGCGTGGTATCCTTCCGCGCCTTATGGCATTACTCCAACTTAAATCGATACATCTTGGCTTTGGCCTTCCTGCTTTATTAGAGTCAATAGACTTCTCCATTGAAAGTGGTGAACGCGTTGCTTTGGTCGGCAGAAATGGGACCGGAAAATCGACGCTTCTAAAAATCATTGACGGGCAAATTAAGGCCGACAGTGGTGAAATTGTTCGTCAATCAAATATTCGCGTCACCCGACTAGAGCAAGAGATCCCACAAGAACTTCACGGTTCAGTTTACGATGTAGTTTCTCAGGGCTTAGGCGATCTTGGCAACATAATTGCTGAATATCATCACGTTATCCATGAATTAGATAAACCTGGAAATATGGATAAGATGGAGCGATTGCAAGAAAAAATTGAAACGGCTAATGGTTGGGAGATGGAACAACGCATTACTCAAACCATCAGTCGCTTAAGCCTTCCAGAAGATGCCAATTTCGAGTCACTTTCAGGAGGACTTAAACGTCGAGTTCTGCTGGCTAGAGCTTTAGTCAATGATCCTGATCTCTTATTGCTTGATGAGCCCAGCAACCACTTAGACATCGAAGCCATTCAATGGTTGGAAGAGTTCCTGCTTGGGGCGAATATTACTCTAATATTCATTACTCATGATCGTGCCTTTCTTAAACGATTGGCGACACGTATCGTTGAAATCGATCGTGGCCAACTTAATAACTGGCCAGGTGATTATGATACCTACCTTTTTAGAAAGCAGGCGGCACTAGAAGAAGAAGACAAGCAAAATGCCTTGTTTGATAAAAGATTGGCTCAAGAAGAAGTTTGGATTAGACAGGGCATTAAGGCGAGGCGTACTCGTAATGAAGGCCGTGTTCGTGCACTCAAAAAACTGCGTGTTGAACGTGGCGAACGTCGTCAAAAAATGGGTACTGCGAAGATGCAGATCCAAGATGCTGAGAAATCGGGCAAGATCGTTATCGAAGCAGACGATATTTCTTACGCTTATGCCGAAGGCCAAACACCCATCATCAAAAACTTCAGCGCCACCGTTATGCGCGGTGATAAAATAGGCATCATTGGTCCAAATGGCGTTGGTAAATCGACCCTGATCAATTTATTGTTGGGACGACTTGCTCCGAGCTCCGGAAAAGTAAAAATAGGGACAAACCTTGAAGTTGCCTTCTTCGATCAACTACGTACAGAACTGAAGCTTAATCAATCAGCACAAGAAAATGTTGTTGGTGGCTCTGACTCTGTGATGATCAATGGTAAATCTAAACATGTGATCAGCTATTTACAAGATTTTCTATTCGCGCCAGAACGCGCACGCGCACCAATCACCAAGTTATCTGGTGGTGAAAGAAACCGTTTATTGCTGGCGAAACTCTTCGCAACGCCTTCAAACATGCTGGTGATGGACGAACCAACCAATGATCTCGATATCGAAACACTAGAGTTACTAGAAGAGTTGGTTATGAATTATCAGGGAACACTCTTGTTAGTCAGCCATGATCGTGATTTCATTGATAATGTCGTCAGTAGCTCCATTGTGTTCGAAGATGGCCAATTAAATGAATATGTTGGTGGTTATGATGACTGGTTGCGTCAACGTCCGACAGCCGACACCAGTAAAAAACCGGTAACCAAAGAAACTAAGAAAATTGAAAAAACGGCCGAGGTTAAGCTAAGTTACAATGATCAGAGAGAGCTTGATCAGCTTCCGCAAAAGATAGAGAAACTCGATAAGACCATCGAAGCTCTACATAAAGAAATGGGCGAAGCTAATTTTTATGATAATGCTCAAAACATTATCGACGCAAAAACTCAACAACTCTCAGAAACTGAGGAACAGTTAAGCCAAGCCTATCAACGTTGGGAACAACTGGAAGACCAATAAATCAGCGTTAATTCGTTTATAGCAGGAAGAAAGTATGTCTGGAACACAACCACAAATCGGTTTCATTAGCCTCGGCTGCCCTAAGGCGCTGGTCGACTCCGAACGAATTATGAGCAAACTTCGGGCTGAAGGTTATGGCTTGTCGGGCAGTTACAATAATGCTGATTTGGTCGTGGTCAACACCTGTGGTTTTATCGACTCCGCGATCGAAGAATCTCTCGATGCCATCGGTGAAGCACTCAATGAAAATGGTCAGGTTATCGTCACTGGCTGTCTTGGTAAGGATTCGCAGAAAGTACTCGATGCCTATCCCGATGTTTTAGCTGTTACCGGTGCTCATGCTTACGAAGAAGTCGTTAGTGCTGTACACAACCACGTTCCACCACCACATGATCCACACCTAAGTCTCGTACCACCACAAGGCATTAAATTGACACCGCGTCATTATGCTTACTTAAAAATTTCAGAAGGCTGCAATCACCGCTGTTCTTTCTGCATCATCCCTTCTCTACGTGGGGATTTGGTCAGTCGCCCCTTTAACGAAGTCATGTATGAAGCGGAAAGATTGGTTGATGCTGGTGTCAAAGAGCTGTTGGTCATTTCTCAAGATACTAGTGCCTATGGAGTTGATCTTAAATATAAAGAGACTGACTGGCGCGGTAGGCAAATCAAAACACACATTCAACAATTAGCTGAAGAATTAGGGAGTCTTGATGCATGGATTCGCATGCATTACATCTACCCATATCCACATGTGGATAAACTCATTCCATTGATGGCCGAAGAAAAAATCCTACCTTACCTCGATATCCCTTTGCAACACGGTAGCCCCAAGATCCTCAAAGCCATGCGCCGACCTGCAGCAGCAGAAAAGGTCTTAGATCGAATCAAGGCTTGGCGTGAAGTCAGTCCAAATATGACCATCCGAAGTACCTTTATTACTGGCTTTCCTGGCGAAACCGAGGCTGACTTTGAAGAACTACTCGACTTTATCCGCGAAGCGAAACTAAATCGTGTGGGCTGCTTTACTTATTCTCCTGTTAATGGCGCCAAAGCCAATGAGCTGCCGGGTCATGTTCCAGAAGAAGTAAAACAAGCACGGTTAGAACAATTTATGGAAGTGCAGCAACAGATCAGCGAGTCTCTTTTGGAAGACAAAATTGGACAAAAAATGACCGTATTAATTGACGGACATGAAGATGGCCATACCATAGCGAGAAGCTCAGCCGATGCACCAGAGATCGATGGTGTCGTCGTCATCGAAAATGAAGAGTTTCCTATTGGAGAATTTGTTGAAGTTGAAATCACCGACTCAGGTGAGTATGACCTTTGGGCTAAAGCTTCATCAACGTAAAGGTTATAGCTCACAAAGAAGTTTATCGAAGTCAATTTTTTAAGTTGATGGCACATAATTTGCAACTGTAAAGATTGCATACAGGTGCACTAGCCCTACAAGGCATTGTTAACGTCTGTTAACTATATCGCTAATTGTTTACTTGCAGCTTGTATTTATATTAATCTTAAAAGAATGTGAATGGTGGAGGAGGTTGTTTATTATGAAGAAATTATTAGGACTGACGCTGAGTGCGTCATTAATGGCATTATCTGGCGGAGCACAAGCTCTAACAGTGAATACGACGGTCAATGCAACGTCTAACCCGTGGGACATAACAACATATCAAGCAGGTACATACGGAATATCAGGATCTACTGGCCCAACTTCCGTATCAAGTAGTGGCTTAGATTTTTCAGCCGGTAGTGTTTTCAATATCGAATATCTATCTGGCTCAATTAGCTTAGGCGTTCACCCAAGCTTGGCAGTCACAGATATCAATGGCATCTCAAGTCAATGGGGTGGCACATCAGCTGGTTACAGTGGTGAATTTTTTCCAAGTAATAGTATCGGTTCAAGCGTACTATTAGGCGCACTAGTCGGTACATTCGCAGATTCTGGCGGTAATATCGTTGGCAACCCATTTGCAGTAGGCACTGGCCCTGTGTTTGTAGCTCCCGCAGGCGCAACTCAATTACTGTTAGGTATCAACGATGACATCTTCGGCGATAACTCTGGCGCATTTCAAGTAGCTGTTACACAAGCTGACCTATCGGCAGTTCCAGTACCTGCAGCAGTTTGGCTTTTCGGCTCAGCTCTAGTCGGGCTAGCTGGAATGAGAAGAACAAAGAAGTAACACATTACGTTTAAGGTGAGGCCTTTGAGGCCTCGCCTTTTCCTGTTCTACAAAATTCTATTTCACCATAGTGTGAACTGGTAACCACAGTGGCTTTTCATCTTTTCCTGACCATCCAACAACCAATGGTTATCCAGTAGTTCCCTACGAGACAAAACACTAAACAACTTCTCGCTACTCGTCTCGACTTTAAAACAATACCGTCTAGTTCGTTCAAAAGCTTATTCAGTCGTTCTTTTACACCAAAAAAATTACTAATAAAAAACTTAATATTATCTTAATCTCTGGACAAAGTTTGTAGTTTTTTTCTGATAACCTTCCATCAAAATAGAAGTAGCAACAGTACTCCTCGATAAACCTACTCTCATATCATTATTGATATGATCAAACGTAGTAAACATGCTCTCCGCTCTTTCTTCAAATGAAGCTTATTTTTCAACATTATTCAGAACCGACTTAACTTGCTCTGCAATCCAAGTAGATCACGATTTGGGATTCGACAGACGATAAATCACCTCGCATTCATATTTCTCTTTATTTTATTAAACATTTGTCGATACATTATTAACACAATCAGGTATTGAAATAATATGCACATATTGATAGGTCTAATCACCGCTATAGCGGGTCTTTTTTGGGCTATAAACTCATTACAACGTTCAGGTTTTAATCCTGCTTCTTTAAATCCTTTTCTATGGAACCGACGTAGAAAATGGAAAAACCTTTACTCACAAAAACCCATTTATAATTTAGACAAGCCTTTAGATGTTGCTGCTTTACTTTTATTAGGAACACTCAAGTGTGAAGGTGAAATTAGTTCCGAACAGAAGGCTGTATTAACTTCTATTTATAAAGAAAATTTCAACCTTAATAGTTCTGAAGCATCCGATCTACTACTTGCTAGCAGTCACTTAATCAGAGATGAAATTTATCTCGCAGATAATATCGATAACATCCTAGAAAAAAGCCATCAACAGTATTCAGAAGATCAAATTAACGCTTTGTTAGCATTAATGGATAAGGTTAGTACTATCGAAAGTACTACGAATCAAGAGCAAGATAATCTAATTAATGCGGTGAAAAATTATTTTAATAAATCGACTCATTCGAATGGCCAATGGTAACGCTCTAGGGTAACCGGACAAGGATTTCATCTAAAGATTTTCTTTGTGAAATAGGTACTTCTTTCGGGTAGCCATACCATAACAAGCCGACAACTATTTCAGTGCTTGGATCAACCCAAATCAGATCATACAGATCGGGAGTACGTGTAACCTCACCCGTTGTCCATTTAACCCCAACTCCTTGCTCCCAAAGATAGAGAGAGAAATTTTGAATCGCACAACTGCAAGCAGCGTAATCTTCCTGTTGCTGAAGGGAGTCTTCTGGCTTAACCATTGTTACTACTAACCAACCTGGTATCTCAGTCCACTTATCTAATTTTTTTTGTCCTGCTGCTTTACCTTTTTTTTCCGTGACCATTTCGGCATTTAATTCTGCGACCGCCTGAGCAGTTTCAGAACCTAAAAGGTAGAATCGCCACGGCTCAGTGAGCCGATGATTCGGAGCCCAACATGCTAACTCAATCGCTTTGCTGATCAACTCTTGAGGTGGTTTCTCCGGTTTAAACTCATTAATCGTACGTCTAGAGCGTAAGAGTTCTTCTATTTTCATTACGTGCTTTTCTCAACAGTTTTGTGGGCGCGATGAGTTACATTTCCAGCATTCCGAAAATTGACTTTCTATCCACTCTCCACATGAGGGACACTGCCATTCTCGCTGCCACTTTACAGGACTGACTGCTTGCTCTATTAGCGTCTTCGCAATAGTTTCATCACGATCTTCCATCACCCAAATTTCAGGCCAAACTTCAATTGGAGGAATTTCGCCAACAGCGCCAAGCAACATTTCATTTTTTACTAAGATATGAATATTTTGATCTTCAAGAATCCCTTTTAGAAATCCTATCAAAATATTATCACTGGAAGTGTAAACCTTTTTCATAAGATCAGACTACCACAAGAAAACCTGAGTGATACTAGCTTTCTTTTGATTTGAAAAAGTTTACTTTCGAGAATAGTTGAGAAGAAATTATGCGAAGTTAATCTTCGCTTCAAAGTTAGTTCTAGAGTCCGCATTGTTCAAAGCTTCTTCAAGGTCGATCACACCTTCTGTATACAAATCTAATAGGGCCTGATCAAATGTCTTCATTCCCCCCATCCCACTTTCAGTCATTGCTTCTTTGATTTCACTTAACTCCCCTTTCAAAATCAGATCAGAAATATGAGGGTTGTTAAGCATAATTTCGACCGCAGGAATTCGACGTTTACTATCAAGGCCTGTCACCAAACGTTGCGACATAACCGCTCGTAAATTGATAGAGAGATCCATTAACAATTGCTTATGATTTTCATGAGGAAAAAGGTTGATTACCCGCTCCATAGCCTGATTTGCATTGTTTGCATGCAATGTACTGACACACAAATGGCCGGTATTACACAACTCCAAAGCCGTAGACATGGTTTCTCTATCACGTATTTCACCAATCATAATTAGGTCTGGAGATTCTCGCATCGCACCTTTCAGCGCCGCAGAATATGAATGAGTATCTACCCCAACTTCGCGTTGATTTACGATACACTTGTGGTTTGGGTGAGAGTATTCAATCGGATCTTCAATAGTCAAAATATGGCCTGGCATCTTGGCATTCCGATAAGAAAGCATCGAGGCTAAGGTCGTTGATTTGCCCGAGCCAGTTGCACCAACCATTAAGATTAGGCCACGTTTATGCATGATTAACTGCTTCAACGTTTCTGGTAAACGAAGGCTTTCCATCGAGGGGATTTCATTAGGAATTAAACGTAAAACCATGGCCATTTCGCCACGTTGACGAAAAATATTCACCCTAAACCGAGCCCCTTCTTCTTCAAGCTCAATCGCAAAGTCAGCCTCCCAAGCTGACTTCATTTGCTCGCGCTGGCGATCAAACATAATTCCAAATGCTGCGGCCTCAACCTGTTGACCGGTTAAGCTCATTTTTCCTACAGACGCAATAACGCCTTCAACTTTTATTTTTACTGGTGCATTTGCGGTAAAAAAAAGATCAGATCCATTTTTCTGAACCAGTAATTTTAAAAATGGTGTAATGTCCATTTTACATCCTTAAATACTATTTAATAATTTAACGCGATTAAAGCATTCCACTCGAATCTTCCGTCTCGAGCAATTCCATTTTTTCTAATCCAGCAAATTTATCAGCACCTTTAGCTTCCTTGCCTTCTAGTTTAATACGCAATCGCAATTCATTCATTGAATCCGCATTTCTAATGGCATCATCATAGGTAATCAAATCCTCTTCGTAGAGATCAAATAAAGCCTGATCAAATGTTTTCATGCCGAGTTCATTCGATTTCGCCATGATCTCTTTGATCATATGGGTATCACCTTTCAGTAGTAAATCAGCAATCAGAGGTGAGTTAAGCAAAATTTCTATCGCGGCGACTCGCCCTTTACCATTTGAATGCTTCAGCAACCGTTGTGAAATAACACTTTTAAGATTTAATGAAAGATCCATCAGCAATTGTGGGCGTCGTTCTTCAGGGAAAAAATTCACAATACGATCCATAGCCTGATTCGCACTATTTGCATGCAATGTTGCCATCGCCAAGTGCCCAGTTTCTGCAAACTGAATCGCCATTTCCATCGTTTCTTTATCTCGAATCTCTCCAAGAAAAATAACATCAGGGGCTTGTCGTAAAGTATTCTTTAGTGCGATCTCCCAATCCTCGGTATCCATGCCGACTTCACGCTGCATAATGATGCAACCTTTGTGGTCATGAACATACTCTATCGGATCTTCTATCGTAATAATGTGTCCCTGAGTGTTTTCATTTCGATGATTGATCATCGCCGCCAGCGAGGTAGACTTACCACTACCAGTACCGCCAACCATAACAACCAAACCACGCTTGGTCATCGTTATTTCTTGTAAAATTTCAGGTAAACCAAGCCCTTCTAGAGTAGGTACTGTCGTTTCAATTGTCCGGAGAACCATACCAACATAGCTTGATTGAACGTGTGCATTAACACGGAATCGACCAATGGGTTTAGGCGCTATAGCGAAATTACATTCTTTAGAAGCTTCGAATTCTTTAATATTACGATCATTCATAATCGCATAGGTCAACGCTTTAGTATTTTCTGGTGTCAGTTTCATTTTAGAAACTGGCTTAATAGCACCATCGACCTTAATCGCCGGAGGAAATCCGACTGATATAAATAAATCTGAACCTTTTTTGTCGATCATAAGCTGCAGGAGATCCCGCATATAACTTATAGCCTGTTCCCTTTCCATAGACTTACCACTCCCTTTAAATAATAATTCTGTATTAAAATCATCGGCAAACTAGAATAAATCTTTATTAACCGCTTTAATTTTTGCATCTTGTCGAGTAATTCTGTTCTTATTGACCAATTCTTGAAGGTTCTGATCAAGCGTCTGCATACCAACCCCTGCGCCGGTCTGGATAGCTGAATACATCTGCGCAATTTTATTTTCGCGTATAAGATTACGTATCGCCGGCGTACCGAGCATAATTTCATGTGCTGCAATTCGCCCTCCTCCAACCTTTTTCAATAACGTTTGACTGATAACAGCACGTAGTGATTCTGACAGCATCGCCCGCATCATACTTTTCTCATCGGATGGGAACACATCAACAATACGATCAATTGTTTTAGCGGCGGAACTTGTATGCAATGTCCCAAAGACTAAATGTCCTGTTTCTGCTGCTGTTAAGGCAAGGCGAATGGTTTCAAGATCACGCAGCTCACCGACCAGAATCGTATCTGGATCTTCACGTAACGCTGAGCGTAGCGCTTGATTAAAGCCTAAAGTATCTCGATGAACCTCACGTTGGTTGATCAGGCATTTCTTGCTTTGATGAACAAATTCTATCGGATCTTCTACCGTGAGTATGTGCCCATACTCGCTCTCATTCTTATGATTAACCATGCCGGCAAGCGTTGTTGATTTACCCGAGCCCGTTGGGCCCGTGACTAGGACAATCCCACGTGGGTAATCAGAAATCTCTTTAAGTATTGCCGGTGCACCTAAATCTTCTAACGTCAAAATTTCTGAAGGAATGGTACGAAAAACTGCTGCAGCACCACGCTCTTGGTTAAATGCATTGACACGAAAACGAGCTAAGCCTGGCACTTCAAACGAAAAATCAGTTTCTAGAAATTCTTCATAATCCTTTCGGTTTTTGTCGTTCATAATGTCATAGACCAAACCATGAACTTCTTTGTGCTCCATTGGCGGAATATTGACACGTCTGACATCGCCATCGACCCTGATCATTGGCGGCAATCCTGCGGAAAGATGTAAATCAGATGCGCCGTTTTTGACACTAAATGCCAGTAGTTCACCAATATCCATTAAGCTTTTTCCTCATTGTTTTTAGTCATATGACGTTATAATCAGTATATTAAGGCTTTATTAGCTTTAGCTGTAACCTATGACATAGAATAAGAATCAGCTTGTGATGCAATACATTACAAGCCAGAATTCTGTTTTAAAAAAATGTAAATATGAATTTATATTAGCAATTTACACGCCAACCAGATCAAGCTAAATGAAAAGAAAAATACGTGGATATTAAAACCCGATCAGAGATCCAAGCTGAAATCACTCGCTTAGCCAACAAATATCAACGCACTGATAACAACATTTCCCTCTTAGCCGTCAGCAAGACCCGATCGGCTACCGAAATAGAATTGTTGATAAACCAAGGCCAGCTCTGCTTTGGAGAAAACTATCTACAAGAGGCCACTGAAAAGATCGAAACATTAAAAGAGCATGACCTAGAATGGCATTACATCGGTAAAATCCAATCAAATAAAACACGGTTGATCGCGACTCATTTTGACTGGGTGCATACAGTAGACCGATTAAAAATTGCCCAACGCCTTAATGACCAACGTCCTGCAGAGCTTGCGCCGATTAAGGTTTGTCTTCAAGTGAACTCCAGTGGCGAGGCATCTAAAGGCGGTATCAGCTTTGACGAATTGCCTACCTTAGTAAAAGAAGTTAATCAGCTAGAACATATTGAACTACGCGGATTAATGACATTACCCGCACCTGCCGATGAACTAGAACAACAACGTTTACCATTTAAAGCCGTAAGAGCAGCTTTTGATTCTCTCAGACAACAAGGAGTTGATCTTGATACACTGTCAATGGGGACGACTAACGACTTTGAAGCCGCTATTGCTGAAGGTGCAACCATGATCCGGATTGGAACAGCACTCTTTGGCGCTAGGCAATAAATAGAAGGGGAATTATTTTCATGAATAATCAAAAAATTGCATTCATCGGGGGGGGCAATATGGGACGCTGCCTAATCGGAGGCCTTATCGCTGACGGCTACTCTCCCAGTGCAATACACGTTGTAGAACCCGATGAGGTCTCACGCAAGCAAATGGGTATCGACTTCCAAATAAGTGCTCACGAAAGTCCTAAACAAGCCCTGCAATCAGCCGAAATTATTGTTCTAGCAGTCAAACCACAAATTATGCATTCCGCGATCAATGGCATAAAAAGCTTACTCGACTATCCTCGACCATTAATTATTTCTATCGCTGCAGGCATTTCAACCCAATCACTTAACCATTGGTTAGCTGAAGACTCAGCTATTGTCAGAGCTATGCCGAACACTCCCTCAATGGTCGGCAGTGGCGCAACAGGATTATTTGCTACAGAAAGCGTTAGTCAAGAACAACGAGGCCTTGCAGAATCTGTCATGCGCGCTGTGGGTATCATTCAATGGTTAGATGATGAATCTCTGATGGATGCTGTAACCGCAGTTTCCGGTAGTGGCCCTGCTTATTTTTTCAGAATGATGGAAGCGATGGAGAATGCAGCCACCGCGCTCGGGTTATCGAAGGAACAAGCGAGGTTACTCACCGTTCAAACCGCTTTCGGCGCAGCTAAAATGGCGTTGGAAAGCTCATACGACCCCGCAACACTCCGTGTACAAGTAACCTCTCCCGGCGGCACAACAGAACGAGCCTTAAATGTCTTCAATCAAAAAAATATTGATGAGATTTTCGAACAAGCCTTACAAGCTGCAAAAGACCGATCGACTGAATTATCTAAAGAACTAGGCTAGGACCAAACCAACTATGATCTACTTTAACAACGCCCTTATTTTCTTAATTGACACCTTCCTTGGACTCTATATCTTAGCAGTGCTATTACGTTTCTTATTTCAGCTTTTTAGAGCTGATTTTCATAACCCTTTCTCGCAATTTCTGCTTAAAATCACGACACCAGCCTTGCGCCCATTTCGTACTTTTATTCCCGGCGTAAAGGGTATCGACTGGCCAGCATTGGTGCTGTTATTTATTCTACAGCTCATTCTACTAGTCGTTATTGGAATGCTTCAAAACAATATTCCACCGATTGGAAATTTGGTTATATTAACCATAGCCAGCTTATTAAAGTTAACAACTTGGGTATTGATCATTGCCCTATTAATAACATTTATACTCAGCTGGGTGGCTCCAGGAACCTACAACTACATGACATCAATTCTCAACAGCTTAACCGAGCCACTGCTCACTCCTATCCGTAAAAAGCTCCCACCTTCAGGAGGAATTGATTTCTCTATGTTGATAGTTCTTATCCTGTTACAGTTGGTGCTAATGCTAGTTGTTAGCCCATTAATGGATCTTGGCGCTGGGCATATTTTATAAGCCTTCTGAACTAAAGCTGCTCGCCTCAGGTCTATCTTGTAAACTAAGGAGTTAGTTATGCATATAAAAAATATTCTAATAAGCACTCTACTAAGTATCATCTTATTTTCACTACCAGCTCACGCAGAACAATCGCAAACGTTTGGTGATTACACCGTCCACTATATCGCACTCAATAGCCAAGTTTTGAATGCTAACGTAGCCAATAGTTATAAGATCAAACGCAGTAAGAATCGTGCCCTACTGAATATCTCAGTACTAAAAAAACAAGAGGACACCACGGTCAAACCCGTAAAAGCGAAAGTGACCGCAACGACAACGAATTTGACCTCACAACTACGCGAACTCAAGGTTCGTGAGCTGGAAGATGCAGGAGCGATCTACTATATCGCTGAAATACCTGTCCGTAATGAAGAAACCTTAACGTTTAAAATTAAAGTTCAACCACTGGATAGCGATGAATCATATGAGCTAATGTTTAATCAGCAGTTTTTTACTGAATAAACTTACAGATCATACGTCATGATCAAAGGCGCATGATCAGAAAAACGCTCGTCTTTATAAATTTCGGTCGAAACAACTTTACCTTTCAGGCTCGGCGATAAGATTTGATAATCGATCCGCCAGCCAACATTCTTGGCCCAAGACTGACCGCGATTTGACCACCATGTATATTGATCAGCTTCTTGATTCACTTCACGAAAGCTATCAATATAGCCCAGCTCATCAAATAGTTTTGTCAGCCACTCACGTTCTTCTGGCAAGAAACCAGAATTCTTTTTATTTCCCTTCCAATTTTTTAGATCAATCTCTTTATGGGCAATATTCCAGTCACCACTGATAATATAGTCACGTCCATCTTTCGCCATTTCTTCTAACATGGGATAAAAACGATCAAGAAAATCAAACTTAGCGGCTTGTCGAATCTCGCTAGAAGAACCTGAAGGCAAGTATAAAGAGATCACACTTAAGTTGCCAAAATCTGCCTGAATGTAGCGACCTTCCTTATCAAAATCCTCCCACCCAAGCCCTGAAATCACCTGATCAGGCTCATCCTTCATATACAAAGCTACACCGCTATAACCCTTTTTCTCGGCGGAATGAAAACTACTATGAAAACCTTCAGGTGAAAGGATCTCATCAACTAATTGGTCAGGCTGTGCCTTAGTTTCTTGAATACAAACCACATCGGCATTTTGTTTTGGAAGCCAGTCAAAAAAGCCTTTGCGATGTGCAGCACGAATGCCATTTAGATTTGCTGAGATAATTTTCATAATGATTCCTTAAATTTCCTGATAGACTAGCACGCTTTCAAAACTTACCAACAAGATCATGCAAGAATATCAAAAAGAATTTATCGAATTTGCCCTAGAAAATGAAGTACTAAAATTTGGAAACTTTACCCTGAAATCGGGCCGACAAAGTCCCTACTTCTTCAACACTGGCTTGTTCAACACGGGTGAAAAGCTAGCGCGGCTAGGCAGCTATTACGCCGAATCAATTATTGATTCGGCTATTGAATTCGACATGATCTATGGCCCAGCCTATAAAGGTATACCACTGGCATCAGCCACAGCCATTGCGCTTGCCAACGATCACAACCGTGATGTTCCTTACGTTTTTAACCGTAAAGAAGTTAAAGATCACGGCGAAGGAGGTATGACACTGGGTGCTCCGCTTGCGGGAAGAATACTGATCATTGATGACGTCATTTCAGCAGGAACCTCAGTCAACGAATCAATAGAAATTATCAACAATGCCGGAGCACAACCAGCAGGTGTAATGATCTCACTCAACCGTCAAGAACGTGGCCAAGGCGAATTATCCGCTATCCAAGAAATTGAACAACAGAAAAAAATACCCGTTCAAAGTATTGTTGCACTGACAGATCTGATCGAGCACTTATCTGCTCAATCTGAAATGTCTGCACACTTAGAACAAGTAATCGCTTATCGTGAACAATATGGTGAGAAGAGTTAGAAGTTTAAACTAAATGGAAGTAGCAAGCTTGCTACTTCCATTCAACCTATTCATAACTAGTTTTACGGGTTTAAGACACATTCACCTTGTTGAGAACAACCCCTTATTGATTACTACTGTGCCAGCAATAAAATCATGAATTGCGCGTTTTCTTCTATTAAACAGTAAGGTAATGAACTCACCAAAAGACCAGATATACATAGCTAACTCAACATTACTAAACCAAGAAGGGTAGTACTTTTGCAAATTAGCATTAGCTACTAAATACTCACTTGCTCCAACCTGTGAAAGTGCTGACATGTCAGCAGCCACAAATAGCACAGCAAAACAAAGATCTATGCTTGAACGTAATAATGCTTGCTTCAATCCAATTCTAGAACCATCAGGATTTGTTACTTTGACACCGACGACCATTTTTCCAATGGTCGCACCGAAATAGTAATGAAAACAAACTAGATATACAGCATATGCGAAGCTTGAAACTACACATGAAGTTATAATTATAATCTTTGAGCTATCACCCAGAATCAACGCCAAGCCATAGACAAGAGAAATAATAACTATAAAGTCTATGAAACCGGCCCCTAGCCTCTTCCAGAATCCTGCATAAACATTTCTATCTTCTTTAATAATTGGTAAAAATTCCATATTAGCTCCCTACGTCTAAATTGAAGGCGGTTTCGAGTAATAAGTGCAATTAAATTACGCCACGAGTAAATCCACTCGGAGCCCTCTAAAAAGTTCATTAGGAGAACGACCACCCCGTGTTTTTCTAGGACGATTATTCAACCTGTCGGTCACATGCTGAAGCTGTTCATTTTTATCGATTTTATTTCTGTTTTTTCTATTAGAAACAGTAGCTTAACAGCCTTATTTTTCAACCAAACATCAATTTCAAGCCAATAACGATGGTAATCACTTCATAAACCCGCTTGATCCAGTAACTCCCTTTTGCGATGGACAAATGGGCGCCAACATAACCGCCGAGAAGCGATCCAAGCAATAATGCAGGCAACCAATCCCAACGGATCTCGCTAAGTAAGCCTAAGGTCACCGCACCCGTTCCATTCCAGAATAAACCAACCAATATTAAGGTGTAAGCCACTGCACGCTTATACTCCAAGCCGTACCAACGCACTAACCAGAGTGTGACAAACAAACCTGTTCCTGAGGTTAGAGAGCCATTTAAGATCCCTATCAGAAACAAAATGGCTCCCCCAATAACATAGCCTTTTGTTGTTCTATTTATCGTTTGTGACTGTTGCCCTAAAGATGGCTTCAACCATGAGTAGATACCTAAACTAATGGTTAAACAGCCCAGTGCTATCTCTGCCCAACGATCAGAAATATCTAGAATAAGATTTGCGCCGATAATCACACCGGGCATTCCGCAAATCAAAATAAATAATGCAAATTTGAAATCCAGACTTTTTTCTCGCATGTGACGCAACGTTGCACCAACTCCTAATGCCACGCTAGCGAGTTTATGGGTCCCTAGAGCGACTGAAAATGGGAGGCCTAGAAATAATAGTGCAGGCAGTTGGATCAGCCCCGCTCCACCGCCCGCAAAGGCTGAAAATAGATTCGCTAGAAAGGAAATTACAAATAGGATTATCTGGCTATTTAAGTCCATAAATATCTAAAGTTTTTATACCGATTGCCGATAACCTCAATAAGCAAGGATATATCTTAGGCCTCAGTGAATGTAAAACTATGTTCATTTTGTCTAAATATCACTAAGGAAGCTCTATTTAAAAGGAAATAACATATGACATCGAACTCTCTCCGTATTGTTATCATTTCAACACTATTCGCAATCGCTTGCAGTTCATCACAGGCCCGCATTAAATGCTGGGAAAATAGTGATGGTATCAAGGAATGCGGTAATGCTATACCGCCTGAATATTCTCAACAGAACACTAAGCAAATGAACAAGCATGGTGTTACTACGAATGTTTCAGATCGCGCAAAAACCAAAGCTGAGTTGGATGAAGAAGATCGCTTGATCAAAGTCGAAAAGGAAAAACAGCTCGCTATTGATAAGCAAAACAAATCAGATCAGCTTTTATTGAATACCTTTGCGTCGGCTGATGACATACTCCTAGCACGTGAAGGAAAACTGTCTTCTTTAGCTTCTGAAATTAGCTTACGTGATACACATATTACAAAAATTCAATCTAATTTAGAAAAAATAGTATCCTCAGCAGCAAATATGGAGCGCCGTGGAGAAAAGCCTACCGATAAAATCCTAACGGATATTCGCAACGTACAATCACAAATTTCTGAAAACAAACGCTATATTATCTCTAAACGAGCTGAACAAGAACGTGTGAAAGTAAAGTATGACGAAGATCTAATCCGCTATAACAAGCTCCGTTCGCAGGCAGATTATCAAGCCAGCTTAGCCGAGTAATATCACTAATTAATTTGTAAGAAATAGTCCTTTTTGCAATAACGGCCACTGAGTATCCCAGTATTCAGTGGGTCGTGCAGAGAAGCCTGAACGTACATATCGGCACATTTTTCCATCAGCAAATGTCAGCAGTAAGTTTGCCGTAGAATTTATAGACTCTATTGGACGAGAACCTTCGGATGCCATCGGCGCTTCACGTAAAATCTGCTTAAACTGTGTTTCTAAACGCTCAAAAAGCTGCGCCATTCTTTGTCGGAGCCGCTCATTCTCTCCGATCAGAGCATCACCTACTAAAATTCGAGTAATCCCAGGGTTTCTTTCAGCAAAACGCAGCAAAACAATAAGCAAGTTCTCGCAGCGTTTAATTACGTCAGTTTCTTCTTCCATAATACGATTAGCAATCCCGAAAATTGCCTCTTCGCTAAAATCTATCAGCCCTTCAAACATACGCGCTTTACTTGGGAAGTGTCTATACAACGCTGCTTCTGAAACACCAACAGCTTTGGCTAAACGAGCTGTCGTAATTCGACTTCCTGGGCTTGTTTCTAGTTCACTGGCGAGTACTTCAAGGATCTGCTGTTTTCTATTAACCTTCTTCTCGCTCACGTATCCAATGCTCCTGCACGATGTCCATGAATCAAAGTCCCAACACCTCGATCAGTAAAAATTTCTAGTAATACGGCATGCTCAACTCGGCCATCAACAATGTGCGAGCTAACAACGCCACTATGAACCGCGTCTAAAGCCGAACGAATTTTAGGTAACATGCCTCCGTGAATCGTTCCAGCTTCGATCAAATCATCAACTTGATTAGCGTTTAAGCCCGTTAATACTTTCCCGTCATCATCTAACAAGCCCGCTGTATTAGTGAGTAACATGAGTTTTTCTGCTTTTAAAGCTTCAGCCATCTTGCCCGCAACAAGATCAGCATTGATATTGTATGACTCACCATTTTCACCAACGCCGATAGGCGCGATTACTGGAATAAAGTTGCTTTTCACCAGCATCTCGACGAGCGAAGTATCAATGCTTTCGACTTCTCCAACATGCCCCAGATCAATAATTTCTGGAGAATCCAGCTCAGCCGACTTTTTCTTAACGAGAAGCTTTCTAGCACGGATCAAATCTCCATCCTTTCCTGTCAAGCCTACAGCAGAACCATGATGTTGATTAATGAGATTAACGATATCTTTGTTGACTAAGCCACCTAAGACCATCTCAACGACATCCATCGTTTCACTATCAGTGACACGCATGCCTTCGATGAAAAGTGACTCCTTACCAACTCTTTTCAGCAAGTCACCTATTTGCGGGCCTCCGCCATGCACAACCACTGGATGCATACCCACCGTTTTCATCAACACAATGTCACGTGCAAAACTATTTTTAAGATCCTCATCAACCATAGCATTACCACCATATTTAACGACGATGATCTTGCCTGCAAAACGCTGAATGTAAGGAAGTGCCTCCGTTAAAACGTGGGCAATATTGATGGCTTGTTTCTTTTCAATAGTCATGGACGGCTATTGGAGCATTTTAAGGAAGCCCGGATCAAGTTTTATTTAACTAAAACTTACTTTTTGTTTGCTGGGATAGTAAAGATAACCCCAGACAAAATCCTGAGGTTATCGTATTTCGATAAGTTTATTTTAGCTTATTTCTAGAAAGGTAGTTTTAGGCTTGGATCAAGTCCTAGAAGCTGTTCTTTAAACAATGCTTTTATTCGCTCAAGTGCTTCTGCATTATCTGCTTCAAATCTCATCACCAAACAGGGTGTTGTGTTTGAAGGTCTAATCAAACCCCAACCATCTGCAAAGTCGACTCGAATGCCATCAATCGTTCCAATTTCACCATCACCGAAGTTTGCAAGCTCAAATAAGGTCGCCATAAAGGGGGCATGTTGTTCTTCGTGCATATCAAGTTTCAGCTCGGGTGTTGCTACACCACCGGGCAAACTTGCAAATATTTCATGTGGTTCTTTTTCTGCTTTGGTCAAAATTTCAAGTAAACGCGCAGCGGTATAAAGACCATCGTCAAAACCATACCAACGTTCCTTAAAGAAAACATGACCGCTCATTTCGCCTGCTAATAAGGCTCCTGTTTCCTTCATTTTACCTTTAATCAAGGAATGTCCCGTTTTCCACATAGTGGCTTTACCACCGGCTTCTTCGATCACACGCTTCAAATGGTTACTACATTTCACATCAAACAAAATCTCACAACCAGGGTTACGTTCAATCACGTCAGTCGCAAATAACATCATTTGACGATCAGGCCAGATCACATTGCCATCTCGATCAACGACTCCAAGCCGATCACCATCGCCATCAAATGCAAAACCCATGTCGGCATTTTGCTCTTTTACCGTGCGGATCAAATCTTCGAGATTTTCAGGTTGACTTGGATCCGGGTGATGATTTGGGAAGTTACCATCAATTTCGCAGAATAACTCTACAACGTCATGCCCAAGTGCTCGAATCAATTGCGGCCCAAGTTGTCCGGCAACACCGTTGCCCGCATCAACAACGACTTTAAAAGAATTACTCAGCGCAACAGGAATGTCATCGGTAATCCGACGAATATATTCTAAACCAAGCTCTGCAGATTGTGATTTACCCTGACCTTCTGTGTAATCACCATCAATGATGCGCTGACGGAGGGCCTGAATCGCTTCATCAGCTAATGTTGTTCCCTTGAGCACCATTTTGATGCCATTGTAGTTCGGCGGATTATGGCTACCCGTGATCATTACGCCGCTAGTAGTATCAAAGTAATTTGCTGCGTAGTAGAGAACCGGTGTTGGCACCATACCAATATCAATAACATCACGGCCGCTATCCGTTAGGCCTTTAATCAAAGCTTCTGAAAGCGCAGGACTCGATAATCGTCCATCACGACCAACCGCAACAATATTATCTCCACGCGCATGTGCTTCACTACCGAGCGCACGGCCAATGTTATAGACTATTTTCTCGGTTAGAGTTTCGTCCACAACACCACGTATATCGTAAGCCCTGAAGATGGAAGCTGGTGCTTCTGTTGCTTCGTCAAAACCATTATTCTCAATGTCATCAATTTCCGGCACTTCTATATCCTCGTCGTCGTCAATTACAATTTCTTCTTCAATTTCAGCCTCATCAAATACAGCCTGAACTTCTTCAACATCCATATCAGGCATATTCTCGATGAACTCGTCCATATCCCCAGTATCACCGGGAACAATCATTTGTGTTCGAGGTGCTTGTACATTAGCCGTTAAAATAAAGCGTGCTTGTCGTCTCACTCTAACCGCTCTAATCCATACAAACAATAACCCGAGCAATGTAGCTAGTCCGATCCAACCAAGCCGTTTCAAATTCGTTCTATCTATAACTTTGTTAGGGTACTGTTTTACCTTGATCGTCCACATAGCCCCTTTAACGGGCACAACAACCGCTTGTCCAGATAGTGCTCGTTGTTTATCACCCTGCTGCAACAATACAACCGTGCCACCACCTGAGATCTTTTGTCCAAGTTCTACTAATACATCATCTCGCTTCACAAGATCTTTAAATAACGCATGAACAGGTTCAACCTGCAAACTTAAATGTAAGACACCAATTGCTTTGTTGTTTTCATTATTCACTCGCTGGACTAACACAATATGCTTCAATGCATGCTCTAATAAAATCCACTCAACCTTCACAGGTTCTGCAGATTTAACTGCTTTTCCAGTCATCTCAAGCGAGGCAAAGGTTAAAGGTGGATTTTCTTGATCTGAATTGATATCGATAAGGTCAATATCAGGCGGTAATAAGCGAAGTTTGAGAGTGTTTTCAAAACGTGCCGTATTTTCTTCAGCAAACGCTTTCGCTTCAGAAGCTACATAATTATTAAAAAGTGAAAGAACCTCAGGTTCCTTACTCATTTTATTTAACTCATCAATATTTCTTGTAAACAACGAAGGAAGTTGCGCTGAAAGTCCTTTCGCGTACTCAGTCATTTCTTGCTTTTCAGCAACCAGCTTTTCCTGTTTCCGCTCTTCTAGCCAAGAAGGTAAAAAAAACTTTGCCAAAACAATCAGAACGACGAGCATTACAAGCCCCATTAGGACTCTGATCGTCATTGGAGATAATGGTTTCTTTTCTTTTTTCTTTTTTCTCATCGACTATTGGGGAATTATGAAGAAGGCTGGCTTTCCTGCCAGATCATTCCTATTTTTTACCTGTGTGCCCGAATCCTCCGCGGCCTCGCTCACTCTCATCAAAGTTATCGACAAGCTTAAAATTTGCTTGAATAACAGGCACAAACATAAGTTGTGCAATGCGTTCACCTGGTTCAATTTGAAATTTATCCTGTCCACGATTCCAACAAGAAACAAATAACTGCCCTTGATAATCAGAGTCAATCAAACCGACTAAATTCCCAAGCACAATACCATGCTTATGCCCCAAACCTGATCGAGGCAAAATAACAGCAGCAAGGGACTCATCACCGATATGAATGGCTAAACCCGTTGGGATTAGCTCGGTCTGTCCTGGCTTTAACAGCATGGTTTCATCTAAACATGCTCGTAAATCCATTCCGGCAGAACCGCTTGTTGCATACTCAGGTAACGGAAACTCTGCGCCGATACGTTTATCAAGAATTTTTAATTCAATTTCATTCATTATTGTTATCTATCTTTAGTTTATATCTATGAGCGACCAGCGTGATCAACTCGCTAGCAAGTTTTTGTTTTGAATTTCGTGATAATTCTTGCTCACCACCCTGCCAGAAAACATGCAGAGCATTATCATCGCTATGAAACCCTAGCTCAGGATCATCAACACGGTTTGCTGCAATCATATTTAATGATTTCCGTTTCAATTTAACCTTGGCATGCTCAGCTAGCTTTTCAGTCTCCGCCGCAAAACCAACAGTAAAAGGAGGCTTCGTTAACGCAGCAACGTCCGCTAAAACATCTTGGGTCTTTTTCAAGATCAATGTCATTTCATCACCTGACTTTTTGATCTTCTGATCGGCAATAGCAGGGCAATAATAATCAGCAACTGCCGCCGCACTAATGAATATATCGTGAGTCTCAACTTCTTGCATGACCACATCTGATAGATCTTTTGCTGAAACAATATCAAGCTTGGTCACACCCGATGGCGCTTGAATGGCGACAGGGCCACTTACCAATGTAACTTCTGCACCGGCCTCAACCGCAGCTTGTGCAACGGCATAACCCATCTTGCCTGAGCTATGATTGGTAATATATCGGACTGGGTCCATCGCTTCGCGCGTTGGTCCAGCCGTGATCAAAACCTTGAGTCCTTGCAGCTCCCTTGTCTGAAAAACACCGGATAAACTTTCAACAATTTCCAAAGGTTCCAACATTCGGCCTAGACCGATATCACCACAAGCCTGCTCTCCTGAACCGGGCCCGAATTGTAGAACATCACGTTCAGCTAGTTTCTGACAATTTTCCTTTGTCGCACTCGCCTGCCACATTTGTTGGTTCATCGCTGGCGCAATCGCGAGTGGTGCCACCGTCGCTAAACATATTGCTGTCAGCAAGTCATCTGCCATTCCATGGCTTAACCTTGCTATAAAGTTTGCACTGGCTGGCGCGATCAAAACCACATCAGTCCAACGAGCAAGTTCTATATGTCCCATGCCCGCTTCAGCGTTTGGATTGAGTAAATCAGTATGCACACGGTTTCCAGAAACCGCTTGAAAGGTCAGTGGTGTAACAAAGCTCTGCGCACCAGAGGTCATAACGACTCGTACATCCGCACCTTGATCTTTAAGCCGTCGAACCAGATCTGCACTTTTATAAGCCGCAATTCCACCGGTTATTCCGAGTAAGACACGTTTGTTTTGTAAATTCGACATCTGGATAGTTTACCGTATAGCTACAACATTATTATACTAGTGACACAATCCATCACGAAACAACTGTAAATAGTTAGTTTCGTACAAAATTACACGGAGGTGATTTTATGGGTATCAACCATTGGCCAGTATCTGAACGGCCTAGAGAAAAGCTTTTAAACATGGGCCCTGCCACCCTTTCTGATGCAGAGTTACTCGCAATATTTTTACGTACAGGCGTCACGGGCAAGTCTGCTATCGATTTAGCACGCGATTTACTCATTGAATTCAGCAGCTTACGCGAACTACTTGAGGCCGATCGAAAAACCTTCTGTCGGGCGAAAGGCTTAGGTGATGCAAAATACTCACAACTGCAAGCCACATTAGAGCTTTGCCGCCGCTACTTAAAGTCATCGCTAGAGCGCTCTGACGCACTCTCCAGCCCTGCAGATACTCGAGCTTTTCTAACAACGCAGCTGCGTCAACATCCTCATGAAGTTTTTGCTTGTCTATTTTTAGACAACAAACACCGTGTCATCGCCTACGAAGAATTATTCCGTGGCACCATTGACGCAGCATCGGTTCACCCTCGAGAAGTTGTAAAGCGCTCATTACACCATAATGCCTCTGCTCTAATCTTAGCTCACAATCACCCTTCTGGAGTGACTGATCCCAGCCAAGCCGATCAACAAATCACCCTACATCTACAAGAAGCACTTGCTCTTATTGATATTAAGGTGCTTGATCATTTTATTATTGGTGATGGTGAAGCATTGTCACTTGCTGAACAGGGCTTGATCTAACAAGCCCTTGCCCAACTATAATCAATAACTATTTTACTGGGAACGTAGGCCTACTATTCTTCGTTAAATAATACGGCATCATTTCTGGGGCTAATGCTTTCAATGTTTTTTCTCGACTAGCAGGGTTTGGGTGCGTGCTTAACAGCTGTGGTGGTTTATCACCTCCAAGCTTACCCATTTTATTCCATAAAGTTGCGGCAGCCTTCGGGTTGTAGCCAGCCTTCGCAGCCAATTCGATACCAATTCGATCGGCCTCAGACTCCATCGTTCGACTATTCGGTAATGTGATCACCATAGCAGCGGCAAGCGTCGCTCCAGTCATCGTTACCGCATCCTGATCGGTTGCAATCCCTACCGCCATAACCCCAACCTGAGAAACAGTTGCTATCGACATCTTTTCCGCTGAATGTTTTGCCAGTGCGTGTGAAATTTCATGCCCAATAACCTGTGCTAACTCATCATCTGTTGGTTTTATTTTCTGCACTAAGCCTGTGTACAGAGCCATTTTTCCACCCGCCATAGCCCATGCATTGACCATCTCAGCATCATCTATAATTTTAATCTCCCAGTCCCAACTTTTTGTTTCTGGCCTCAAAAGCACTGCCTGGGCAACAATCCGGCCAGTTATTTTATTAACTCTAGCCTTCAATTTCCGATCAGTATTAATCTTGCCACCCTCTGCAAGCGGAGTGAGTAGTTGTGTATAAGCTTGTTTTGAAGAGGCTATCGCACTTTCTTCTGAGAACAACAAAAACTGCGAACGTCCAGCAATGCCCGTTGCACACGCTGTAATTAATAGAAAGAGACAAGCGATGGTGGCTATTCTCACGAAAGATCCTCTTGTTTTAATACGCATTTGCTCACACCTTTAAACTAACATAATTAGATTCTAACAATTTACACTAACTTCTTATTTCAACAGGCTTACATAATTAACCTTTCCATCTAAACACAAGATGAATTTAGTGTTCCAATTCAATGCAAATAAAAATACAATAGCTGTAGATCTATCTCTAATGTATATTTGTCAAGCAAAAAACATTGGATCTAGGCGCGAAAAAGTGTAAGATCGCGCCCCTTTCAGTTTTAGAAGTTTACGGAGACTCCGAAATGTCGCGAGTATGTCAAGTTACAGGTGTTGGGCCAATGTCCGGCAATAATGTTTCACACGCCCACAATAAAACGCGTCGTCGTTTTTTACCAAATCTTCACAACCATCGTTTTTGGGTGGAAAGTGAAAATCGTTGGGTTAGATTAAAAATAAGTAATAAAGGTCTACGGCTCATTGATAAAGTCGGTATTGATCAAGTCTTAACTAATATCCGCGCTCGCGGCGAAAAAGTTTAAGCCTTAAATATTAGAGACTAGAGGAAAAATCTCATGCAAGAAAAAATCAAGCTAGTTTCAAGTGCTGGTACAGGTCATTACTACACGACGACTAAGAACAAGCGCAACGTTCCTGACAAGATGGAAATGAAAAAATACGATCCTGTTGTACGTAAACACGTGATGTATAAAGAAGCCAAGATCAAATAATTCTCGATCCAGTAAGCTTCTAAGCAGAATTATTGAAAGAACCGTCTTTTATGACGGTTTTTTTATGACCGGGATTTACTCAGTAAAAGGTTGCCTGTTTGATCTGAGCGGCATTCCCACCCAGACGAAACAAATGTTGTTGATACCGTTTCCATAATAACAGCCGGACCTTTGATCAACTGGTTGATTGCCAACTGATGACGCTCCCAAATTGTAACGTCATCCTTTTCAGCGAAAATAGAAACAGAATCTAATGGTTTAGCGCGTGTTTTGTTCTCAATCGAAGGCAAAGCTAAAACTTCTGATTCACTCGACACGTTAACTCGAATATTAGTGAGTTCAATTTCCATCGCTAACCTATGCCCATATCGTTGTTCATGTTCTTGATGAAAATGTTCTGAAACGATTTGAATACTTTTTTGCCAAGCAATATTTAACGTAGACGATTGCCCTTTGTAACAAAGATCGAAGCTTTTACTGATCGTGATACTACTTTCTGACAAACCTTCTTGTAATAAAACCGCTCTGCCTTGTTCTGTAAGTCGCTCAAACTCAGCTTCCAACTCATGTAATTGAATATCGTTTATCAATACCGCGAGTGTTTTCGATAATTGCCGGCCTGGTTTCGCCGCCAGCATACCTAAAGCCGAGAGCACACCACCATTGGCTGGTACAAGTGCTGACCTCATATTTAAACTATCAGCCAATTCACAAACATGTAGTCCTCCAGCCCCACCGAAACATACCAGAACAAAATCGTTAGGATCATATCCCTTTTGCACCGAAATGACTCGCAAAGCACTCGCCATATGCTCATTAGCTATTTTAATCACACCCTCTGCAGCCTCTTCTACTGAACTCAAGCCCAGTTGTTTCGCAAGTTGTTGCATTGTAGAAACAGCATGCTCCTTATTAATCTGAAGCTTTCCCCCCAGCTTTGTAATAGCTGGTAAACGCCCCAAAATGAGGTTTGCATCCGTTACCGTCGGTAGCTTTCCTCCCTGCCCATAACAAACGGGGCCAGGCTCCGCTCCTGCTGATTGCGGCCCAACCTGAAGTAAGCCCCCTTCATCAACCCAAGCAATCGATCCACCCCCAGCGCCAATTGTATGAATATCCACCATTGGTACGGAAACAGGATATTCATCGATTTTCCCTTCAGATGTCAGCACAATAGCATCATCTATTAATGCAACATCCGTTGAAGTGCCCCCCATATCAAGTGTCATAAGATGTTTATGGCCTGAAAGTTTGCTCACAAATCTCGCTCCTTCCAAACCTCCAGCAGGCCCCGACAAAAGCAAGTTTACAGCGAATCGACCTGCTTGATCTGCACGACATGTTCCGCCTGAGCTCTGCATAATTGATAACGTAACATTTGGCAGTTTTTGCTCCATCCGCTGTAGGTAACCTTGTACCAGTGGGCCTACATACGAGTTAAGCCAAGTTGTTATCCCACGTTCATACTCCCTATATTCAGGTAATACCTCAGAAGATATTGAGACAAAGAGGTCTTTGGGTAGCGCGGACTTTATACGCTGCTCTTGCTGATCATCCAAGAATGAAAAAAGTAAGCTGATCGCGACCGAATCTGGTTTAAGCGATTGAATAGATGAGACTAGCTGTTGAATATCAGCCTCCTTCATATCAACCAACAGATTTCCAGAGGCATCCAAGCGAGTATCTATTTCTAAGCACAACTCTCGATCAACGAGCGGAGGAACATACAGAGGTGTTAAGTTGTAAAGTTCTCGTCGTGCTTGTCGGCCAATAATTAACAGATCACGAAAACCTTTATTCGTCACGAATGCCGTACGTACTCCCTTTCTCTCTAATAAGGCATTCGTTGCAACTGTAGAACCATGGACTAAGCGGAAGTCCCGTCCTTCTAAGCTCAAGTCCTTAATGCCTTGTAAGATCGCTTTTTCAGGGGCTTCGGGTGTCGATAAAACCTTATGAATCTTTAAAGAAGCTCCATCGGAGAGCACAAAATCCGTAAAAGTACCGCCAGTATCTATACCCAAATTCAAATTTTTAGTCATATTTGCAGTTTTTCCTTTGCAACTTGCTCATAGATCAGAATAATACCCCCATGGGAGAAGATTATTCTATTCAGGCCAGTGGCCTAACACGATCATACGGTGGTCGACTTGCAGCGAACAATATAAGCCTTGTTGTTAAGCCTGGCGAGGTGCTTGGCTTGCTTGGCGTTAATGGCGCAGGTAAATCCACAACCATGGATATGCTGGCAGGTATACAGATTCCCGACAAGGGAGATGTTTCAATTAGTGGTTATTCACTTACCAAGCAACCTCGGCAAGCGCGCAGACGTTTAGGTTATTTACCTGAGCAACCGCCTGTTTACCCTGAACTTACTGTTAATGAATATTTAGGCTATTGTGCGAGACTGCGCCGAATCAAGGCAAAAAAAGTCGCGCCGGCTGTTGAGTATGTTAAGCAGCGATGTGGTCTGGTAGATGTAGGTCAACGTTTAATCAGGAACCTTTCAAAAGGGTATCAACAACGTGTAGGGATCGCGCAAGCCATCATTCATGAACCCGATATTATTATTCTTGATGAACCCACTGTTGGGCTCGATCCTGTACAAATCATCGAAATAAGAAAATTAATCCGTGAGCTTGGCCAAAGCCATAGCGTGATTTTATCGACCCATATTTTACCAGAGGTATTAAGTATCTGTGATCACGTCACTATCTTACGGCAGGGAAAAGTCGTGCACAATGCACCGATCAGCTCATTTTCAAAAAATGAATCTCTGGAGCAGCTCTTTATAAAACTGACTTGTAACGATGAAGAAGTACTCACTTCATGATTAACACTATCGCAGGAAGAGAATTACGAAGTATTTTCGTCTCACCATTGGCTTGGACAACACTAGCAATCCTACAATTTCTTTTCGCCTATTTACTCTTCAGCCGAATCGAACTATTCATGCAATACTTACCAAGATTAAGAACGATGGATGCAGCTCCCGGTATAACTGAAATAGTAGCAATGGGACTATTTTCTATTGCCGGTTTGGTTTTACTGGTTATCACGCCTCTTTTCTGTTCTCGCGCCCTTGCGGAAGAACGTCGTAGTGGCACATTGAAATTAACCTTGTCTTCACCCGTTTCATTAACCGATATTGTTCTTGGTAAGTTTATTGGCCTGCTAAGCTTTTTTCTGATCATTATTTTTCTATTGGCCTGCATGGCATTTTCATTAGCACTCGGGGGACCAATAGATTTTCTACAAATTCTGGGGGGTACCTTAGGCCTCGTTTTATTAACCTCAGCCTGCATTGCTATCGGACTTTTCATGTCGTCATTGACCAATCAGCCCACCGTTGCCGCCATTAGCACTTTTGCATCTTTATTTTTCCTATGGATTATCAAATGGGATGATGAAAATGTATTAGGTATCACAACCTACCTTTCTATCCAAGAACATTTCAGCTCAATATTATCTGGACGGCTTGCCAGTGTTGACGTGATTTTTTTTATTTTAGTAAGCTTTTTCTTTCTCAGCCTCACAATCTGGCGACTCGATTTGGAGCGTAATTAAATGAGACTAAGTCGACAATTTAATTCACTACTCTTTCCGGTTCTGCTTTTTACCTGTGTCGTGCTTCTAGCTTGGGCAAGCGTACAAAAAATGGTCATAACCGATCTCACCGGCAATAGCCGACTTTCATTAACACAACCTAGTGTAGCCTTAATTGAAAAAATGAAAGGCTTGATTGAAATTGATGTTTATGTAAATAGAACCGATCAATTAGGACAGAAAGTTGAAAAGCTCTTCTCACAATATCAAAAAATAAAACCAGATATTAAGCTCAACTTTATCAGCCCAGAAGAGAATCCCGGCTTGATTCGAAAACACAACATTCGCTTTCCTGCTGAAATGTTAATCCATTATCAAGACAAAACTGAACACCTACAAAAGCCATCAGAACAATCCATTACCAATACTTTAGCCAGCCTTTTTCGCGGTTCTGATCGGTGGTTAGTTTATTTAAATGGTCATGGTGAGCGAGCACCTTCTGGCAAGGCTAATTTTGACCTTGGAACGTTTGCAAACCATTTACAATCGCGTGGTTTAAAATCACAAATTTTAAATATTTCCGAAACAAAAACTATTCCAGATAATACATCCGTTTTAATTATTGCAAATCCAAAAGTTGACCTATTGCCAGATGAGTTTAGCATTATAGAAGAATACCTAGAAAATGGTGGAAGCCTTCTCTGGTTAACGGAGCCGGAACAAAGAAGACTCTTTCCAAAACTAGCAAAGTTATTAGAAATAAAATTTCTTCCTGGTGTAATCGTTGATGCCACAGGTCAGTCCTTAAAGATTACACAACCTGATCTGATACCAATCATAAAATATTCAGATCATATAGTGACAAAAAACTTTGATCTAACAACACTATTCCCACAAGCAACAGCCATCAAACCTTATAAAACAAATCACTGGAAATTTAGCTCCATAATTGTGACCAGTGAGCAGTCATGGAATGAAATGTCCGCGGTAAAAGAGCACGTCGATTATGATAAAAAATATGAAACTCTCGGTCCTTTGAATATAGCTTTAGCTTTTGAATCCAACAACTCAGCTCAACGTATCATTGTCGTCGGTGAAAGTGACTTTCTTTCTAATCGCTATATCGGAAATGGTGGGAATTTAGACCTTGGTATCCGTATGTTAAACTGGTTAGCCGCTGACGATCAGCTGATCACTATTCCAACACGTGTGGCTACCGATCTTGATTTTGAATTATCCAAAACAAATTCTGCTATTATTGGGCTTGGTTTTTTATACGTCCTTCCATTAATATTTACCATCACTGGATTAATCATCTGGTGGCGACGCAGATCAAGATAAAAATGTCGAAACGTACTATTGTTAATTTATTGCTACTGGCTATTGTTGCCACATTAACTGTTTACGTTAAAAAAAATCCCGTGCAAGATAATGAAATCACCAACTTCACCCAGTTGGCTGAAAGTGAAGTTAATACCATTGTTATTCAGCGTTCGGATCAAACTCAAATAATTTTAGAAAAAATAGATAGTGACTGGCTAATTACCTCTCCAGTAGAAGGGAAAATCCATTTTGAAAAGCTCAGTCTTCTACTAAAAATTCTTGTTCTAAAGAGTCGTCATCAACACATAATTACAGAACCGAAACAACTCATACGCTATGATTTAAATAATCCAAAAGTATCCTTATTTCTAAATGATGAACAATTTGATTTTGGAAATACTAACGACTTTAATAAACTACGCTATATCCTTCATGATGAGGTGGTTCACTCGGTTAAAGATATTACTTATCATTTATTGATCGATAAACCTGAATCATTTCTGCAACCTTAAGCTAAAAACCATAGCCTACTACGATGCCTGAGTTACCTGAAGTAGAAACAACAAAACGAGGTATTGCACCTCATATTCTCGACCAAACAATTATAAATGTTATTGTTAGAGATCGCCGTTTACGTTGGCCTATACCGGAACAACTACAACTAGAGGCAACTGGCCAAAAGGTCATCTCAATAAAACGACGTGGTAAATATATTCTGATCGAAACTATTGCTGGTACGATTATTTTACATCTCGGCATGTCAGGAAACCTTCGGATTCTAGCCTCTGATACTCCTCCTAAAAAACATGACCATGTCGACTTTATATTTAACAATAATCAATGTTTACGATTACATGATCCACGTCGATTTGGTGCTTGCTTATGGACCACAGAAGATCCCTTAGATCACAAACTATTAAAAGATATTGGGCCCGAGCCTTGGGATGATGCTTTCACAGCCAATATGTTATTTAAGCGATCACGTAATCGAACACTCGCCATCAAAAACTTTATTATGGATAGTAAAGTAGTTGTTGGTGTTGGAAATATCTACGCAAGCGAGTCTTTATTTCAAGCGGGTATTAATCCTGAAACTCCGGCCGGAAAAATTTCATTAAACCGTTATAAAAAACTATTTATAGCTATACAGAAAATTCTTGAAAAATCCATTCAGCAAGGTGGTACAACCTTAAAAGACTTCACTAATAGTTCCGGACAACCAGGATACTTTAAACAAGAATTACTAGTTTATGATCGTGAAGGCAAACCTTGTGTCAATTGTGAGCGACCCATTTCTAAAGTAGTAATCGGTCAACGCTCAAGCTTTTATTGTAATCTCTGTCAAAAAAAATAAAAAAGGCCTGCCTTTTTAGGCAAGCCTTTGAATCAATTACTTATAAAGTTCTCTAATCGTTCTTAGCTTTTTTCTTTCAGCTCTCGATACGATTTATAAGCAGCAATCAGCATGTCTTGATCTCGATCTTGAGGAACCCAGCCAAGCTCTCGCTCACCTTTAGTCACATCAAGCACACATGTTTCATCTGCAATTAAATATTGCTCAGGGTCCATTATAGGCTTTCCAATTCGATCAAGAATATCCAAAATAGCTTTAACTAAACCAGCTGGTGTAGGAATTAATATTGACTTACTACCGGCCTCTTTAATCAAAAGACCTAACAGTTCATTTACTGTCGGTGGATTCAATGAACCTAAGTTATAAGCTTCATTTGGGAATCCAGCTTTTACGCCAGCAATGACTGCTTCGGCACAATCACTGACTGAAATAAACTGATAATAGTTTTTACCGTTACCAATGGTTGGAACCGGTAAGTTCATATCAACCAGTTTAAAGAGTTTTTCAAGAATACCTAAACGGCCTGGGCCAACAATTAGACGTGGTCGGAAAATGGTGATGTTAAAACCTTTTTCACGATACTCTTCACACAATAATTCTGTTTGATATTTAGCTTCACCATATGGGCCAAGCGTTTCTCTTGGATGGTCTTCTGTACGAGGATTAAATTTCGTATGGCCATAAACCATATCTGTTGTGAAATAAATCATCTTTTTCATGCCTTTCTCTTCTAGGAAAGAAAGTACATTTTGCGTGCCTGTATACAGCGCTTCCCAGAAATAATCATGTCGATCGCCACGTGGCAAGATAGGTACGAGCAGTTTTGCTGCAAAGTGATAAACAGCATCGTCTGGATCAATTTCTAATGACTCAAAACATGTCTTATTTGTTACATCAAACATAATATAGGTAACTAACGATTTATCATCATAAATACCTGTACTCATTGTTTGTTTTAAATCGAGGACAAGAACCTTCTCGCCCTTTGCAACTAGCTTCTTAGTCAACTCTGTTCCTAAGAATCCATCACCACCAAATATAATATGTTTCACGTCAATTTCACCAATAATGTTTTTAACAAAAAAATTAAGTTGTCTATTTTAAAGTCTAGCCGATCTTCATCAATAAGGTTCGTGACTTAGATCAACGACTACTTACTTAACTACGTCCTACGCAGGCGACACCCAAGCAAATTAATAAAACACCTAAAATGCGCCAAAAATCTACACTCTCAGATAACACGAAATGTCCCCATGCTGTTACAAGAACAAACGATAATCCCAAAAATGGATATGCATAACTAATATCAACTCTCGATAACACGACAAGGTGTGAACCCATGCTGATGGCCATAACCACTAACCCACCAATGACGTATTTATTAAAAACGATATCGAAAAAAGCCCCTATGATGCCCGAACCTGTCATATCAAACTGTTGTATCGAGGTCATGCCTTTTTTTAATAAAATTTGTGACCCAAAGTTTGTAAAAACCGTAAAGAGGATCAGGGGTATAAATTTACTCATAATTATTTAATCCATTATTCTTATTTTTAAGGTATTCATTAAGTTCGACCTCTAGAACACCCTTAGCCCTCATCCATGAAAACTAAAAATATTAATTTCAGCCACGATTACAGTGACTTCTGTGATTGACTGACTCCCAAATCAGTTATGGGCACCCAGAAATTTCCTATCTTTTAGTCTAGACCGAGAGCTATCTTTTCAATATCGGCTTTAACCATAATTTCTATAGGCAATTATTCTCGACTGAGAACTATTTCTCTACCTTTAGACCCCATTAGATCGAGAAAGGCATCATAGGGGAATTTATGGTGATCAGCCAGATCATTTAACAAACCTTAACTGAAATGATATTTTATTAATGTAATCAATATGAAAGCTCGTGTTTTAAAACATTTCAACAGCTTCTTTCAGAAAATCAACTCTTTGAGAATAGAACAATAAAAATTTGCTCCTAACCCTTGAATAAAGCTATTGTGACACCATATAAAAATTACACTTACTCACAGGATATCTATGCCTATATTTTCAGTTCTGTTTTTACTGCTACTTACTGTCCCAGTGATTGAGATCTTTCTTTTGATCAAAGTCGGTTCATCTATAGGGGCTGGATATACTATCTTGCTCGTTTTTGGAACAGCCATTCTCGGCGCATACCTTCTACGAAAACAAGGTTTATCAACGCTCGCCCGCGCACAGCAACATCTAGGAAACCAGCAAATACCCGCGATGGAGATGATTGAAGGACTGATCTTATTGTTAACAGGCGCCTTATTATTAACGCCAGGGTTCTTCACTGATGCATTTGGTTTCCTCTGCCTCATCCCTGCAGTCAGGCAAATCTTAGCAAAAAAACTGATTAAGCAATTCACGGTCATACAGGCGGGTAATACCTTCACTCAACCACACTCAACCAATAGCGAAACAAAATCCGGTACTCATACTATTGAAGGACAATTTTGGAAGGATGAAGATAAATAAAGTGTGATTATCCTCTCTTCACACATAACACCTAAATATATTAGATGATCAAGGAAGACCTCAAAGCCTTCCTTTATTTCTACCGATCAGAATAAACCTGCTCAATACTTACCTAAATTTAGTTCGGTTGAACCTAAAACTTCACGGATACCACCATCAACGACTTTTACCGCCCTTATTGTCACGTAGTATTCATTACCCATCCCGCCGGAACAGGGAGGAAGATAAGCACCGGCTTTATCCCACTTTGGTGCTCGCTGAGCTTCAATCAAGTAATAGTTATCTGGCATCTCAAAGGTATGCCCTGCTAGTGAAGGGATCGTTACCGTTGTCGTACTTGTATCGAAACGATAGCCAAACTGTCCATGACCGCCATGATCCATCGGCTGATAACTCCTATCACTATAAGCCATAACAATAGCGTTTGCGTCTACCGGAATGTTTTCAATTTTCAAGGTCGGCGTCACTCCCTCCCCTCCAAATTTTTCACATTCTTGCCCCATAGGAACCTGCTCCCCATTCCATGCAGAGTCTACAAAAGAGGCTGTTAAGCTCTGCTCTTCAGCATTCACACTAACCATAAATAAACTTAATAGGCTAAATAAACTAATCGCTCTGAATTTCATTGAAATACCTCTTATTTTGTTAAAATGTCTGTGACTACTAAAGCTGTGCTTTTACTTGGCTTTGAGTTTTAACTGGCTACCAGCTTGATCATCAAGCTGAACATGATCAGACCCGTTTAACCTCCCGATGAATATCGCACCTAACTCCCTTAAACCTATTTCAAATAGACAATGGATCAGTTTTCCCGCTTAGCTACCAATTATTCGTGGGGTTTGGAATATCACATTCAATCAACGACCAAAAGTAGATCCGCAAATGATTTCATCGACTCTATCGCTTATATGCAAAACCGTTATCGTTGATGGGGATCTAAGTATCCTTTCTTACTACTTTTGCCTACGTCATAAAAAAAGAAAAATACGGTGGGTGCCTAAAAAACTATTTAAGAATAATTTACGTATTGCTTCTAAAAAGGTCGGCTGGAATAATTTGGAGGGAGTTTAAGTTTAATTAGGGTCTAACGATCCCCAAACATATCACCCAAGCCACCGAGTAAAGAACCCTCACCTTTAGATGAACCTCCAAACGACCCTGCTTGTAGTACACGATTAGCTAATCGAGAGAAAGGTAGGCTTTGTAGATAGACAGTTCCCGTTCCACGTAACGTTGTCAAGAATAAGCCTTCACCACCAAAGACCATTGATTTGAGATTTCCCGCTCGCTCGATGTCATAATCAATACCGCTGGTAAATGCTGCTACACAACCCGTATCGACACGTAAGGTTTCACCTTTTAACTCTCTCTTGATTACAGTTCCGCCGACATGGATAAAAGCCTTACCATCACCTTTTAACTTTTGTAGAATAAAACCTTCTCCTCCAAAAAAGCCTGTCCCTAGCTTTCTTTGAAAAGCTATCTCTAAAGATGTGCCATGTGCCGCACATAGAAAAGCATCTTTCTGACAAATTAATTCTTCACCAACATCAGCCATATTAAGCGCAATGATTTTGCCAGGATAAGGCGCAGCGAAAGCAACTTTCTTTTTACCCTGCCCTGAGTTGCTGAAATGTGTCATGAAAATTGATTCACCCGTTAAAACACGTTTACCGATGTGCAACAAAGAGTCCATCACACCACTGACAGGTTTTGATCCATCCCCCATCTTAGTCTCAAAAGTAATGCCATCTTCCATATAGTTCATTGCACCCGCCTCAGCAATAACCGTCTCTTGCGGATCTAGCTCAACCTCAACAATCTGCATATCATCACCGAAAATTTCATAATCAACTTCATGACATTGCATATTTTTTTCCTTTTGATAAGTTAATATTCACTATTGCAGTTGATAGGTACTTCTGCGCAGCTAACCGAGCTTAGCTGCGCAATTCATCATCGTGTTACTTTACTAAAAATCTCTTTGTAGCAAAAAGATCATTGTAAAATTGGCCGTGCATTCTTAGGTTGTAATGGTCGATTATTTGGCTCATGAAGCACATTTTTAAAGGTGTCAATCTGCTGTTTTGATGCAGTCATAGGCTCCTTCATAACCAACCACCTAACCCCTTCTGAGCAAGGCGGTGTTGTTAAGGAACCATTGAATCGATAATAATCTCGCTGTGTAGGAAGCAAAGCATCGGCGCTAACTTTATCAACAACCGTTTTGCCTCCAACATGCTTAGGCATCATCTTCCACACTCGCTTCAGCTCAACATTTCCTACTCCTTCTTCGAACATAACCGCAACAACGGCAAGATTGCCACTCGAATCAGCATGTACAAAATGTGCTTCTAATGGATATGACTTTCCATTGATATGGTTCTCACTTGGCGCATGCATATGAAACTGTAGTAGATCAAAAGAGATCCCATCAATGTTTATGTAACTTCCTTGCTCATAATTAACTTGAATAGTATGCCCATTGTTTATAATTTCATTACCGCCATCCATATAACTAAATTCAATAGGCGCTAAGTCAGACTCGATAAAGCCCGTGAGATTGATTGGTGACTGATTTTTGCCTGTGCAAGAAAAATTATCTGAGCTTAATTCCGCCCAATGTTTAGGGCCTTCACTACCTGAGTAGCTCCAATGTACAGAATCAGCTGAAAATACACTACTTGATGCGATTATCGAACATACCAACGCAATAGATTTTTTCATTAATTTACTCCTTGTTAAACTTACTCTTAGATAAATTCCAGATGGTTAAAAAATTAATTAGCTCTAAACCATAATAAAACATTTTTTCCTGCTAATTACATGCTCCGGCCTTACAAAAATCATTTTGTAACAATAATCTACCTAAAACTATCATCTGATAAAGTTAATATCGTCGGATTGTGTTTAACAACCACATAGATATAACTAAGGTATATTTATAACATGCGGCATAATCCAATTAGAATAATTTTTTCAGTGTTAGTTCACTTCAACTCTCTAAAAAATCTCATGAAATTGGGATGTATATTAACGTGAGATAAGATTAGCCTTTACTTTTAATATCTTTCATAAAGGACATATGAAGAAAAATGTTCTCTCGTATTATCAATTTATTTGAGTCCGGGGATCAAGTTTTTATCTATAAACCTTATCAGATGGTAGTTCTAACTATTCTTGGAGGGATTGGTTTTTTATGTCTACTGATCGGTACATTGCGTACCGATCAGACAGTAACTAATTGATGAGGTTCTAATAAAAACTAGACCTAGTCTTTTTTAACTTTTTTTCTAGGAGGTCGATTTGAGCTGTCACTATTTCCTCGCCCTTTTCCTGTCGGTTTATCGGAGCTAGCTTCAGCTTCACTAACCTCACCGGTAAATGTTGAAATATTAAGTTTCTGTCCTGAGACCCAAACTTTCTTCAAATCACTAAAAACTTCTTTAGGCATACCATCTGGCAAATCGACCGTGCTATAAGAATCGAAAATACTAATTCGGCCAATATATTGGCTATCGATTCCGGCTTCATTAGCAATCGCACCAACGATATTACCAGGTCTTACGTCATGGTTGTTTCCGACTTCAATTCTGTAACGCAACATACCATCTTCTGGCGATGAAGATTCTCTTCGAGAAGAAGTTGAACGCTCACGTTCTTTTCTTGGTTCGCGTTCTTTCCTTGCACCTCGTTCTCCACGAGAAGAAGGACGTTCTTCTCGATCTCGCCGATTATTTTCATTCTTCTGTGCCGGCTTATTCTTCAACAAGAATGGCGTATCACCTTGTAATAACAAGGCCAATGCTGCTGCGATACTTTCACCAGAAACTTCATTTTCTTGCTGATACTCGGTGATCAATTTTGAGAAGAAATCGAGTTTTTCAGAACCTAGAGTATCTGTGATTTTTTGTTTGAATTGTACAATTCGCTTATCGTTGATCACATCAGTCGATGGAAGCTCCATCTGAGTTATCTTTTTACGCGTTGCTTTTTCAATGGAGCCCAACATGCGTCTTTCACGAGGCGCAACGAATAAAATTGCATCACCTTCACGTCCAGCACGACCCGTTCGGCCAATTCGATGCACGTAAGACTCTGTATCATGTGGAATATCAAAGTTAACCACTAGGCCAATTCTTTCAACATCTAAGCCTCGTGCTGCAACATCTGTTGCTACCAAAATATCTAACTGGCCTTTTTTCAAACGATTAATGGTTCTTTCGCGCAGATTCTGAGCAATATCACCATTCAACGCAGCGGATGCATAGCCACGCGCTTCAAGCTTCTCAGCTAATTCAACCGTCGCTGTCTTAGTTCGCACAAATACAATGATCGCTTCGTATGTTTCAGCTTCAAGAATTCGAGTTAATGCTTCCAACTTGTTGTGCATACCATTAACAATACAATAACGCTGATTGATGGTATCCGCCGTTGTTTCTTTTACCTTAATGGTAACTTGCTCAGGCTCGTTAAGATATTTTGTCGCGATTCGACGTATCTGTGATGGCATCGTCGCTGAAAATAATGCGATCTGACGAGTATCAGGCGTTTGCTCTAAAACCCATTCAACATCATCAATAAAACCCATGCGTAACATTTCGTCTGCTTCATCTAAGACAAGTGCTTTGAGGCCATCAAGCTTTAACGTGCCCTTACGCATGTGATCCATCACACGTCCCGGCGTACCAACAACAACATGAACGCCGCGTTTTAGTGAACGAATTTGACCACTGTAATCTTGACCACCATAAATAGGTAAAACATGAAAACCTTTCATATGCCGTGCATATTTCTGAAACGCTTCTGCAACCTGTATAGCAAGCTCACGCGTAGGAGCCAGCACTAAAACTTGTGGATCTTTTTGTTTTAAATCAAGATTAGACAAAATAGGTAGTGCGAACGCAGCCGTCTTACCAGTACCCGTTTGGGCTTGACCAATAATGTCTTTACCTTCGAGGATCAGCGGAATAGTTTCCGCTTGAATAGGTGAAGGCTTTTCATAACCAACATCATCCAAAGCCTTGAGAAGGGTTTTATCGAGATTGAGCTGGCTAAACGCGGTTGCGGTGTCGGAAGTCATTTTGCTGTACCTAAAAGGGGGTGCGCATTATAACGGTTTATAAGCATTCTTGCATGCTTTATTTGCAGTGCACCAATTTAATATTACCCATTACTTTACCTTTAACTTGTAAACTCTTCTAACAGACGATGAAAACTCTGCAACCTTTGCGCAGAAACCTGCTCATTATCTATCGCCTTAGTAATTTCACAATTAGGCTCATGGGTGTGAGAACAATTATTAAACTTGCATAGTCCTAGAAAAGGTTCGAAATCATGATAAAACTGTTCGAGTTCACTCAAACTACAAGGGCTAGGTGAAAACTGGCGGACTCCAGGAGAATCTATCAGCTCACCTCCTCTCGGCAGCCTGTAGAGAATACTATTACTCGTTGTATGATTTCCAAGTCCAGTGGCCTCAGAAAGCTCACCTATGCGAATGCCTAGATCTGGAATCAAGGCATTGATCAGAGAAGACTTCCCTGCTCCTGAAGCCCCAACCAAGACACTGGTTTCATCTTTCAACTGACTTTGAAGGTCATCCAAGCCGTGATCTTTATAACTCGAGGTTGGAATAATCTTAATATTCAGATCAATATATGGCTGTAAGATTTCATTGATCGCATTCCAGTGTTCATCTTCTTCGATTAAATCGATCTTGTTTAGAATAATGACTGAAGGGACACCGATCTGCTCCGCAGCGACCAAATACCGATCGATCATATCTGGGTGAATTCCCGGTAAAATGGGCACAACAATTCCGATCAAGCTTATATTTGCTGCGATCATGCGAATTTCACCACGAAAGCCTGGTCGACTAAGCAATGTCTTTCTTTCTTGTAACTGGCTGATCACACCCGTAAAAGGCTCCATTCCTTGTTGCCAGACGACACGATCTCCAGCGGCAAGTTTACCTAAGTGCTGCCTTATCGAACATTTGTATTTATCTCCATTTTCCGCCTCAATCAGTACTTTTTTACCGAAGTTCGTGATCACTTGGCCGATTTTTTTTTCTGTAGAAAGCTCTGCTTCTGACGCGAGATCTTTTTCATCCACGATGGAGCTTCTTTTTTTGCTCAATCTGCGAGCCTGTTGGGTGCTGAGCTTCCGTTTTGCCATAACTAACTACAGCCAGCGTCGAACTGACATTTTATATTCAAGATATCGCTGGCCAAACTTCGTTTCCAAAATCCTTTCCTCAGGAATAATTTGTTGCCTAGTCAATATAAGCATAAACAACGGTACCAACATGAGTGCTGACAAGCTTCCTTGTAAAATTGCAAATCCGATCAAAAGCAAGAGTAGCCCCACATACATTGGATTTCTTGTGAATTGATAGATCCCCGACGTTACTAAAGTGTTTGTCTGCGTTGGTTCAATGGGGTTGACGGTAGTCTTAGCACGAAAAAATTGTATGATTGAAGTTGCATCAAACGATAAGCCCATCAACATGAACAAATAACCAACTTGGTTCCAGGGTGTAGATATAAGCGGGTAAACCGGAAAAGATGTATTCAACAACCACATCATACCGGCGGTCAACACCATATAAACAGGTGGTGGGATTTTTAGCTTAAGCATCAAGCAAAGCTGTATATTGTCATGTGAATTTCTTTCTAGTCATTAAGACAAATTCTAAACTATAAATCCCTCGCTGGAAAATTGAGTTGTTGATATATAATAAACACTATGACAAATGATAAACGCACAATAGAGTTCGAAACGAAACTAGCTTATCAAGAAGACCTGATCCAAGAGTTGAATAAAACGGTCTTTGCACAACAGAGACGATTGGATCAACTAGAAACCGCTTATAAATATTTACTGGCTCAAACTCAAGAGCTTTCGGAGGTTGCATCGACTAGCAAGCCTGTCGATGAAAAACCACCCCACTATTAATTTAACCTTTTATCAAGTAAGCCTCTCAAACCTATGTTACGCATTGACCTAGAAGAATCTGTTTCTCATAGCCACCTTGATCTGAAGATCCTTTCTCCTTTTCAACGAATATTGCTCACCACCGATGGTACTGTTACTGAGATTTTAGAAGCACAGTTTTATGAACAGATTGATCTCGTTAAGCTATTCCAAGAAACTCGTATCACTGCTATTGATATTCCTTATCTTGAAATAAAGTCTGGTACAGAAGTGTTAGTTCGTAAAATTCTTTTGCGCGGCAAAGACTCAATCAAAAACTATATTTATGCTGAGTCTATTCTTGTACCAAAGCATTTAGACTCAAGTTTACAAACAGGCCTGCACTCAACAGACAAACCTATTGGTCGTTTAATGATCGAGTCTAAAACAGAAACATTTCGTGAGATCCTTTCTTGTAAAAAAGAAAATGCTGATGAACTTGCTGAACATTTTGGTCAAAGCCAAACGTCAATACTTATCTCCAGAACGTATCGGATCCTTTCTGATCACAAGCCTGTTATTTTAATCACCGAAAAATTTCCTGAAACTGCTTTTAGATAAACACCGACTATTAAGCATTAAGCCCTAACATCCACGTTCGGCTTTTCCAACCTACTCCTTTTCTAGCAGCAACTACCCGTTTAAAAATTTCTTTAATGACCATTTCTAAGACATCATCTCTTACTTCTTCTCCATATTCGGCAATGCTCTTTAATCGCTGTTTTATTTCTTGAAGCACAGTTTTATTACTCAAACTCAGATCTTCAGCTGCATATCCTATTTGCAAGATATCTAATATCACACTGTGATAATCATTCATGCGATCATGATTAACTCTGCCCGACCAAAGCTTAGAGCTTTCAATGTCATTTTTTATATAATAACCCACTGCTAACCATGGCTCGTGAAAATAATATCCCGAGTCATTCACGCCAACCTTATTAACTTCTAATGCCTGATCAATATTTTTCTTTGTCCAGTGTAATTGCGCTAAATAAAATAAGCCCCACCCTTGTCCCTTAGAATATTTATTCCAATCTCCACCCCACTTTATTCCCGCATCAATATCTTTATTTTCACTAAAACTCATCATAGCCGATCCCCACGTTAGAGGATCTTCCTTCAATTGATCGCCAATTGATTTGATCAGTTTTTTATGTTCTTTTTTAGAACCATGGCTTGTTACAAAATCTTGATATTCAGACATTGCTTGAATACCTACTTCAGATTTACTGTCATAGACTTCTTTCAACCTAGGGAGATTCGCCTTCCAATCTTTTTGTTCGCTAACAAGCTCGCCCCAAAATGCCCCCACACGTGGCAAACATTTATCATCACCTAATATGTTAGCAAGATGTTTAGCAGCTTCTGCCCCCCAACCTTCTTTTTTAATACTTTCAAGACATGTATCAAATAACCATCGATTCTCACTTTCACCCAGCGCCAGCATCTGCAAACACGCAAATGCATGATCTTTATTTTTAATTTTTGCCGCCAATGCTCCATCGCGCGCGGTTACATATTCATTATCTTGAATATGAACTCTCATTCTTTCCATTAATGTTTGCATCGAAGAAATATCATCACGCTCTTTATAAATATCGAACAAAACAAAGTTGGATAATGTCGAGCTTGGCTCTCTATCAGATGCTTGTTGTAAATAAGGTATTGCCTCATCATCTCGCCCCAAACTATGCAAGGCATCACCAACATATGAGAATGCATGTGCGCTGTTCGGTTCAAGATTGAGCATTGCTTTACTGTGCGTGTAATATTCCTCAGACCTATTTTCTGAATCACACCAATCAGCTAACATTCTTAAACCATCATAATAACTTGGCTCTTGCTCGACTAGCTTAGCCATTTCATTAATACCACGATCAATGTCACCTTGCTCACGACTAATCCAAGGCAAATGTCCTCTGATCCTTACCGGTGGTATGCCATCCCAACAAGGATGATTAGCTGCGCTTCGTGCATCATCAAATTCACCTTGTCGAGTCAGTAAAACTATTTTCTGCTCATGGGCATCGATCAACCGTGGACTTAACTTAATCGCTTTATCCAAGGAATGTAATTTTTCTTTTGGATCCGATTGAAGGCGCGCCAATATACACCAAAGTTTCTCATCTCCTTGTTTAATGGCAAGCATTGTTTGCACTGTTTGTTCTGGTAAATCATCTTTACCTAGAAAATCAGCCCATCTTTCCAAAGCACCCCAAGCCCAGTCATATTCAGGATCTATTTCGATGGCTCTTGTAACTTCTACCAAAGCTTGCTCACGCTCACCCAAATGCCATAACGCATCAGCAAGAAAGCCACGGCAATATGGATCTAGCGGAATTTTAGTCAAAGCAGTTTCCATTATTTTTTTTGACTTAGAAAAATCTCCACGTACCTCATGAAACTCTGCCAGCTTTCTGATCGCGGCACTCCACGAAGGAGCAATTTCTAACGTTCTTTCTAAACAGTTTTTTTCTTTATCCGGCTCATTCATTAGTTGATAAATATAAGCTTGATCGAGCCATAAACGTGGTAATAAAGGAAACCTCTCTGTACCTTCTTGGCTATATTTTAATGCTTTATCCAATTGGCCAGCATCAACATATTCACGACTAACCGCTGCCCAGGCGTTCCATAAGTCTGGCCGCTGTTCGACAGCATTTTTTAATTCTTGCTGTAGCTCTTCAGGCTTTAAAATTGATCCGGCTAGTGTTTGAAAAGACATCAAACCATCTCCCAAAGTTACTTGTGAGATTAACTCCTGACGAATAAATTCTAACTGTTCTTTTTTGGTTTCCACTGATGAGCAACAGCCCAGTAATGCTCGCATTGCATAATCATTATCAATATTGAGCTTTAATGCTTCGCGGTAGGCCTCAATGGCCTTGCTTATATTGCCTTGGTTTTCATTAAGCTCTCCTAGCAAGTTAAAATAGCTAGCATGTGTTGGGTCAAGATTTCTTGCTATTTCTAAAGACGCAAACGCTTCATCATATCGCTCTAAATAACCAAGAATTCTTCCAAGTTCACGTTGCGCCCAATCGTCCATTGGATTCATTTCTATCAATCGGCGCAAAGCAATTTCTTTTTCTTCTAATGGTGCCTGATCTAACCAATCAACCCATAATCCTTGTAGATCACGATTATGTGGAAATTGTTCTTTTTTACTTTCAAGGAAATCAATTGCTGTTTGACGATCTTTCATCTCAGACAATAAACGTGTGTTCATTTTAATTGCCCGAAAGTGCATCGGATCAATAGCTAAAACCTGCTTCCAATAATCTAATGCCCTACCTAACTCACCTTCATAATCCGCCAGATCGGCTTGCTCTATTAGCCAGCGTAGCTCAAGGCACTTGCCTTTGGCTCTTTCTAAGTAACGATGGGCTTTTTCAAACTCACTATGTCGTGCTAAAAAATCTGCTCCATATAAGAGTAAGTCGGTATCATCTGAGCGAAGGCTGACTGCGGCCTCTAACGCATCATGCGCTTCCTTATCCTGATCAAGCCATTCATAAGCTCGGCATAAGGATATGGCCGGGAATGCTGATTTATTTCCAAAGCGGTTATAGCGCTCTTTCAAAAATTCTATTCCTTCTTCTCCGCGTTTTCGACAACGCAGGGCTTTAAAGTAATTACTAACATAATGCTCTACTTTTTCTTCCAAACACGCCGTTATTCTGTATAACTCGATAGATTCTTCGTATCGTTTTTGCTCCCAACGAATGTACGCGAGTAAGAATAAAGCTTGGGCATTTTGCGGCTGCCAGCGAATTAACTTTTGTAGAATCTCTTCAACCGTTTCAAACTCGCGCGCATCATCACTCAACAATTGCGCTCTTTGCATCAACAAAGCAGAATGTTCATCATACTCAATACAAGCTTGTTCGATAAAATCTTGCTGTTCTTTTCGCCGCCCAATGTTCCCTAACGACTGTTGTTTGCTCATTAAGTAATTAATATTTCCCGGATACAAAGCTAATAATTTTTCAGTATTCTCAAGAATATTAACTTCACTATCATCATAAATAGCGATGGACCTGTTTGCTACATGTAATAGGCGATGCTCAGGCCAGCGTTGCTGCATTTCTTCTATATGAGCAGATGCTGCTTCACGATCATTTTTTTCTAATGCCGCCTTAATCCAAAAGTATCGGTCGTACACTTCTTTGTCTGGTAGTTCAATCTGATCTAATAAACTGGCTTTTCCTTCCGGTATCAAGACCATTGCACGCGGCCCAGTCCAAGCGTAGAACTCCAATGATTTTTCTGCAAAAAATTCTGTTGTTGAACGTGTTCCAGGATCACGAACAAGAAAAACACCCCGTGCTTGATCATAACCAATAACCGCTTGAAGATGAGCAGAGCCGGGCTCTACCGTCGAGAGCGCAAAAGGTATTCCTTTGTCTAATAGCTTAACGGCAACGTCCCACGTTAGGCAAAATTCATAAACGACATAACCATTTTCTAGCGCCCATTGTCGTTCACTATATTCTGACGTTCCGTCATACCAGATATCTTCTACAACATCTAAATGATCAACTTCGCATCCCCAATATTGAGCAATCGAAGTTAATGTTGCCGGGCCACAAGTCATATGATGTTGTCGGACATACTCAACATCAAGACGAACAGATTTTTGTGATTTAGATACTTTAAGCTGTTCTGCAAGATGCGTATAAAACGCTCCGCCCTCTTCCTCCGCACTACTTATAGCCAGATCAAGATTTTTCATATAATAAGCAATGTCTGAACGGCGGCCCGCGATCCACTTTTGTTCAGGCTTATCTTTAAGCGGTGTTAGTTTTTCGTAAAGTTCGAGGCTTTTTAATGCTTCTGGATATTGTTTTAATTCTATTTGTAATTGCAGACATTGTGCTGCCACACCCGAGCTTTCAATGTGAGTGAGTGCTTCCTTCATCAGATCTAATGCTTCTTGATCACGACCCATCGACTGTAAAAGTTGCGCATGGTGCTGCACACCTGATCGATACCAAGGTGATTTTTCGAGTACTCGCGTAGTAACTTCTAAAGCATCTTCGTAGCGATCTTGAAACTCATAAAAGCTGGCTCGCTCTAGCCCAATCCAATCACTGTCGGGATCAATTTTTTGCGCCTGATCAATACATTTCTCAGCATTATCAAAGTCACGATAACGTCCTAGTAAATAACCTTCAAATGCTAACCATTCAGCTTTTCTTTGCTTACTCGTACTTTCTGGCAACTCACCCGTTTCACGAATAAATCGAAGCGCCCGATATGCCCCTCGGACAGTTGCTAATGCGCGAGCATAAAAATAGATTGCTTCGCCTGATTCTGGGTGCTCTTTCCATGCTCTATAATGTAACAATGACCCGAGACGATGTGCCCCTAGATTGTAGGCTAGTCGGCCCGCGAGAATGCGCCCCTTTTCACCACGCCAACCTTTAATGTCACCTAATTCTTCAGTGTGCTCAAAAGCCTTAAGGTATAGGCCTTTTTTGTATAAATCTTCAACATAGGCTATTTTCTGTTCATCTAAATAAATTTCTTGAGTCATAATTCTCTATTACAGTTTGTTATTCATTCTTGAGGTTATCGGTAAAGCAAATAAATCCTTAATTTTCCTCCAATCAAAAACTTCATACCTAAATACGGTAAAATAAGCATTTTCCAACCACATTCAAAGGAAAGTGAATGAAATACCTTCTCCCATTACTGCTGCTAGTCACCACAACAGTATTTGCTGAAAGCTTTAATCAAAAATTATCATTTGCAGCAATAGAGCGTACTTCGCATACTGTAATTTACAGTGGAGACTATCAAAAAATAGATTATCCCAATGGTGATGTGCCTGCTATGTTTGGAGTTTGTACCGACGTGGTGATCCGAGCTTATCGACAACTGGGAATTGATCTACAAAAAGAAGTCCACGAGGATATGAAAGCTCATTTTTCACTATATCCTAAAAACTGGGGGTTAAAACGTACAGATACCAATATTGATCACCGTCGAGTACCTAACTTACAAACTTTTTTCTCACGTAAAGGGCAGGTTCTTAAAAAGTCTAAAGATCCTAAAGATTATAAACCTGGAGATATTGTTACTTGGATATTACCAAATAACATGACCCATATAGGGATCGTTACCCATAAAAATAGTCGTGATAAAACGCGACCCATGATCGTTCATAATATTGGCTTAGGTCCTAAAGTAAACGACATGCTTTTTGACTACACCATTACTGGCCATTATCGATACAGTGGAAATCATTAAAATGAAAAATAATAAATTCCTCTGGCCAACGGTAAGCATTATTATTTATCTCAGCCTCACGACACTCGCCTTTTTGATTTGTTCTCATAGCCAAAATAGTATTGAACTAAAATCACAAATTGCATCAGCGATGGATGTTGAAGGTAGTGCGGATCTTGCTGTTGATGAGCTGCTAGAAAAGCTCAGCTTCTCACTTTATAAGGGTGCATCAGACCGAGTGGAACAACATAACCGACGAGTAGAACAGGCTGAAGATCAAAAGCAGCAAGCAATTAATTTTTCATTCTATTTTCTTATCATCGCCATTTTGTGGTTAACATTACAATTTTTTAGATCAAGAACTGCAAGTGATACACCTATTTTTTGGAGGCATGCATTAATCATTTCCATACTCTGTCTTCTTGTCGGACTGATCTCACCGATGATGCAAATGACCGCTTATAAAGATCTCCCCGTTTTAGGTGATGTTATTTTTAAATATGAAGCGAAGAGTATTTATTCAACCGTACAAAGTCTACTTTCACATGGCAATTTTGTGATTGCGGCATTGATCGGAGTGTTTAGTATTTTGACGCCATTTTCTAAAATGACGGTGGTCGGTATGAGCTTATTTAATGTCGCACCTTCTTTACATAAAAAAGCTCATCATATCATTCATTTACTTGGAAAATGGTCAATGGCCGATGTCTTCGTTGTCGCCATACTCATCTCTATTTTTGCATTAGATACTCAAGATTTCACCAAGGCTGAAACTGATCTTGGCGTATATTTTTTTACCGCTTATTGCCTGCTCTCTTTACTCATCACTCATGCCGTTTTGAAAGAATCCGAAGGAAAACAAATCAATCATAATATCTAAGCAATAGGCCGAACTTAAAATAATTTATTGTTCTAACCAACCGCCCGTCGCTTGTACGGGCCTGAAGTCATCTTCATAATCCACCCAAACGGCTAAACCTTTTTTTTCTGAAATTTCAGATTGTTCGGGCATCTTCGATGATAACGAATAACCATTCTTTGTTTTCTTCATAGCTTTGCGCTCATAACCAAGAACAACAAAATCATGTTGCAATTCTTTACCCTTATTCTCTCCAGCTTGCACGACCGTAGTCAAATCGAAACCTAATATTACTGTGTTTAAAAAGGCTTGCTTATTATTTTGTTCCGTCGTAAATCTAGAACTAACCTGATCAGAGTCAACATCCACTGTCAGACGACCAACTTGCTTCGTCTTATCCAAATTTAGTGGTCGTTTAAATCGCCAGCCACGCCATTCTTTTCCATCTAAAACAACCCCCGGTGTATAAACGGCACTAACAATATTCTGGGCCGCATATTTTTTCTGACGCAAACTATAAACCGATGAGGAAAAACGATCAGACCAGCCAATATAGTTCCAATAGTCCACATGAAAAGCGACAGGGATAAACTCCTTCCACAAGCGTTTATCCTGCTGAAAATTATTTAACCAACCTTCTGCAGGTGGACAACTACTACAACCTTCTGACGTATAGAGTTCTAAAAGACTAACTTTAGAACCGGAACTACTAAATGTTTGTGGTGCACTCTGTACAAATCCGACAAGTGAAAACCATAAAAATAATATTGAACATATCGTTTTCATCTCTAATCTCCTTATTTATAGTAATAAGTACGACTAGCGTTATTTGATTTTGTTCAACGTCACTGCGTGACTTCGGAACTCCCCTCACCTCGTGGATCACTCGCGGCTTTAACTTGCTTGGTTTGTTGATCAAGAACGATTGCCTGCATGTTGCCGTATTGCCGCGTTTTTTCTTTTAGTTGGTGACCAAACTTTTCAAGCTGTTGCTTTTCCTTTTCACTAAAAGCACCTTTCTCATATTGAATTTCATCAGGAAGATATTGGTGGTGATACCGTGGTAATGAGACCCAAGACTCAGGATCATTACCTTCCGCAAAATCTAGAATGCCTAATAACACCATGCTAATGATACGGCTGCCCCCAGGCGTACCTAAAATAGCAACTTTACTCTTTGTTTCTAAAAAAGTCGGGCTCATACTTGAAAGTGGTCTTTTACCCGGAGCTACCTCATTGGCCTTGTTCCCCACTAAACCGTAAACATTGGGTGTGTTTGATTGAATGGCAAAATCATCCATTTCATCATTGAGTAAAACGCCGGTGCCCGGCACAACAAAACCAGACCCAAATGGATAGTTAATACTCAACGTGGCTGACACTCTATTACCTTCCCTGTCTAATATAGAAAAATGTGTTGTATCAGTTCCTTTTGTTCTTGGTATTTCTTTATTTAGCGACGCACTAAGTGATGCCTGATCGTGCTTAATTGAAGCTACCTTTAAACTCGCATAAGATTTTTTAATGAGCTTCTCTGGAATCGTAACAAAATCCGGATCACCCATATATTCAGCTCTATCGGCATATGCACGACGCATTGCTTCAACAACTAAATGTTTCCTTTCAACTCCTGTCAATTTCGAAAGATTTTTATGCTCAAGTATGTTTAGCGCTTGTGCTAATACAATTCCACCTGATGAAGGTGGTGCCGCAGAAATAATGTTGATACCGTTATAGGTGCTTCTGATGGGTTCTCTCTCGACCACCTTATAATTTTTCAGATCTTCTAATGACCAAATTCCATTAGCAGCCTGCACACCATCAACTAATTTTTTTGCTACCTCACAACCATAAAAACCGTTAGCTCCTTTTTCAGAAACTGAGCGCAATGTGCTTGCTAAGTCTTTTTGAAGAATCAAACTACCAAGCTCAGGCACTTGATTATCTTTTAAAAAGATAGCGGCTGATGAGGGATATGTACGTAAAATCTCAATCCTAAACGCGGTCATTTTTTGATAATGTTCTGTAACAGAAAACCCCTCTTCCGCGATTTTTATTGCGGGAGCTAGCGTTTTTTTAAGAGAGAGATCCCCATAGTTCTTTGATAGGTGAACAAGGGCTGCAATCTCTCCAGGAATTCCTGCTGCTAAAGCGCCATCAAGCGAAAGCCTTGGAACAACTTTTCCAACTTGATCAAGATACATATCTTTATGAGATTTACCCGGAGCCATCTCACGGCCATCAATCATAATCTGTTTATTATCTTGTTCTCGATGTAGTAACCAAAACCCACCACCGCCAATTCCTGATGAATAAGGTTCTACAACAGCAAGCACCGCACTAACGGTGACCGCAGCATCAAATGCATTGCCACCTTGCTTTAGTATTTTCATTCCAGCTTCTGTTGCTAACGGATGTGCAGAAGCAATAGCTGCTTTTGGTATTTTAATTTCTTCAGCGGAAGTTGCTAGTGTAAAGAATAGAACGCTCAAGCTGAGCAGTGTTTTTTTCATAATGACAAATTTCCTAGCCAATCATTTTTTGATATTTTTTTTGAAGCGCTTCTTGAGTTTCTTTATTTTCTGGATCAATAAGAATGCAGTCTACAGGACAAACTTCCATACACTGAGGTGTGTCAAAATGTCCGACACATTCTGTACAAAGGTTCGGATCTATTTCGTAAATTTCTTCACCTTGTGTAATCGCAGCGTTGGGGCACTCTGGCTCACAAACATCGCAATTAATACATTCATCAATAATAAGTAAAGCCATATTTTTCTACTTTGATAATTTTTTATTCAACGCAGCCAACACATTAGCCGGAACGAGTTCGCTAACATCACCGTCCAATTGTGCTATTTCTCTAACTAAACTAGAAGAAATACATGAAAATTTTTCATCCGGAGTCAGGAACATAGTTTCAGCATCTGGATAAAGTTTTCTATTCATGCTCGCTAATTGCAATTCATATTCAAAATCCGTTACTGTACGTAAACCACGCAAAATAACTAAAGCTTCATTTTCTCGTGCACAATCAACAGTTAATTTATCAAATGATATAACGCTAACATTAAGGGTTTGTTTGAGTGCCTCATCAGCCAAACTCATTCTCTCTTGTGTAGTAAACAAAGTCTTCTTTGACGTGCTATCCGCTACGGCAAAATACACATGCTCAAAAATTTGGGCCGCACGTTCAACAATATCAACATGACCATTAGTCAGTGGATCAAATGTTCCTGGGTAGATGGCTTTGGTTTTCATAACGTGCTCAAGGGCTCCTAGAGTAATTCAGTATATCCTTTATTCTAACTCACTTTTAATAATGAGTATCTGACATGCCCAGCCTTACCTTGTTTGATACATTCTAATTTTTTAGGAATAATTATTTCGGTTGCTTGCTTCTCTTCTTCGAGATAAATTAATGTACCTGATTTTATCCCGCTGGAATTGATCAACTTGTCTAATGCTTTAGAACCAAGGTTTTGATCAAACGGTGGATCAAGGAAAACTAGATCAAAAACTTGATCTGATTTTTCTAACCAAACCATCGCATCTGCTTGAATGACTTCAACCTTGTCTGTTTTTAAAAGTTCGACGGACTGCTGCAAACTTTGGCTCACTTTTCGGTCACGTTCGATCATCGTCACTTTTTTTGCACCCCGTGATGCAGCTTCAAATCCCAAAGCACCCGATCCTGCAAACAGATCTAAACAATGCGCCTCTATCACAGAATGTTGTAACCAATTAAATAAAGTTTCTCTGAGTCGATCAGTGGTTGGTCTTAAGCCGGGAACATCGGCGACAGGGAGTTTTCGACTACGCCACTCGCCCGCAATAATGCGGACGGTGCCTGTTGAAGTTTGTTTTTTCACTATTTGTCTTTTAGTTTCTCAACACTACCACCGACGATGACGGTGACCATTTTTGTTGGAGCAAGTCGCCGCTTCATCGCATCACGTGTTTGCTCAATCGTTAACGATTCAATCTTACCAATAAATGTATCAAGGTAGTCCAACGGTTGTTCATAAAAACCAATCATCGAAATATATTCAATAATCTTACTGTTATTATCTATACGCATAGGAAAACCACCAGTGATATTTTTAACCGATGCAGAAAACTCTTCTTCTGTTTGTCCTTCATTAATATAAGTACTGATCGTTTCTTTTAAAATTTTCACTCCTTCGTCAACCTGATCATTGCGCGTTTGCATACCAGACATAAACGGACCTTTTTCACCCATTGGTGCAAAATAGCTATAGACACTATAAGAGAGCCCGCGTTTTTCACGCACTTCATCACTGAGCCTTGAAACCAAACCACTACCACCCAAAGAATGATTACCAAGATAAAGTGCAAAATAATCTTTATCGCCACGCTTCATCCCTGGTTGGCCTACGTAGATAGTTGTTTGCGTTGATGGATGGTGAATTTTAATAACTTTATCTTCGGTCAGATCAGCGACGGGCGGAATACAGGGTGCCGCTTTTCCGACTGGCAATTTACCAACAACTTTCTCCGCCGTTGCTTTTGCTTGCTCAAGACTTAAGTCACCAACTATTGCGACAACTGAATTTTTTGCCGTGTACCATTCTTTATAAAAGACTTCTAGATCATCTCGAGTAATGGCGTTGACGGTTTCTGCTGTTCCACTAGCCGGATGCCCATACGGATGGTCGCCATAAAGCGCCGTATAAAAAGCCTCTCCTGCGATAGCACCAGGAGATTGTTTTTTCTGTTCCAAACCGATCAATGTTCTTTTTTGTTGTCGTTCAAAAGCAGCTTTTGGAAAATCAGGCTTGGTCAGTACTCTTGTTAAACTTTCAAGTGCCGGATCAAAATTCCTTGGATCGGTAATCGTTCGCACGCTAACATAAGCCATGTCGCGTAAAGAACCATGACCAATTTGTGCACCCACATCTTCAAAAGATTCACTGACCTGCTCAGCACTGAAGCCATCAGCACCTTCCATTAAAACTGCGTTAGTCATTGAGGATAAACCCCACTTATCACCTTCCCGTGCGCTACCGGCATCGAATACAACACGAATATCAACCATCGGTAATTCTGATGCTGCAACAAAAAATACTTTTGCACCGTTGCTGGTTTCCCACGTTTGAATCGATGGCCCCGCTTGAACGATGCCGCTAAGACCTAGGCCTATACTTAGAATAAATACTGTTATAGCTTTCATAATCATTGATTTCATTTTTGTTCAACCGCAGCCGTTGTGATTTCAGGTTTAATTTCTTCGGGTAGTGCGATCAAGTTTGCGACCGTTAAATGGTCATCAACCAGATATTTTTTTGCCACCGCTTGAACTTCTTCCGCCGTTACCGCCTGAACCTTAGCAACATATTCGTCACGCACTTTCCAATCTAAACCGACCGTTTCCAACGAACCAATGATCATCGCTTGATAATAAACTGAATCTTTTTCATAGATATCGCCGGTGATCACCTGCGTTTTAACTCTCGCCATTTCTGCTGAGGTTAACGGTTCTGTTTTGACTTTTTCTATTTCCGTTCTGATCGCCTTTTCTAAGGTTGCGAGAGTTTGCCCTTGTGCTGGCGTCCCATCAAACAGAAATAGCGTTTCTAAGCGTGACATCATGCTGTATCCCGCCCCAGCACTGCTAGCAATTTCTTGTCCGCGAACGAGGTTTTTAGTCAAACGCGAACTACTGCCACCATCCAAAACGCCGGCTAACACTTCCAGAGCATAGATTTCTTTTTCTGTGGCTATTTTTTCATCTGCATGGGCTTGCACCAAAGAAGGGACTTTATATCCCATTAACATATAAGGAACACGGACGTTATCTCTTATAGTCAGCCGTTTCTCACCTGTTTGTGGAATTTCAGGTCGATCTTTTAATTCCGCCAATTTTTCTGGTTTTAGGGGTGCAAAGTGCTTTAACGCTAATTGATAAACTTCTTTCGGATCAACATCACCAACCACAACAACCGTCGCATTGTTTGGGGCATACCACATACCGTACCAATCACGCATGTCTTGTGCTTCATAATGCTGAATGTCAGCCATCCAACCAATCACGGGGTTTCGATATGGGCTGGTTTGAAATGCTGCTGCCTGAAGTTTTTCATAAGCCAAAGATTGCGGCTTATCATCTGTTCGCATGCGACGCTCTTCTGTAACCACTTTCCGTTCTTTTAAAAATTCTTCATCTGAAATGATGAGATCCCGCATTCGATCAGATTCGAGCTTAAAGCTGATCGGTAAGCGTGATTTTTCCAACTGTTGATAATAGGCCGTGTAGTCTCGGCTGGTGAAGGCATTCTCCCGGCCACCATTTTCAGAAATGATCTTAGAAAACTCACCTGACTTAAGATCATCCGTACCTTTAAACATCATATGTTCCAACATATGCGAAAGTCCGGTTATGCCTTCATGCTCATAACTGGCGCCAACCTTATACCAAACCTGTGTCACCACCACTGGTGAGCGGTGATCTTCTTGGACAATCAGCTTCAAACCATTATCCAACATAAATTCGTGAGTCTTTTCTACTTCTGTAGCACCCACAAAGGTAATCTGCGTCAGTAATGACCCCATTAATAATAATTTTGACTTGTGAAACACCGTTTCGCTCTCCTCGTTAGTCTATTCGGATGTTAGGATAGCGTATTCTTAAAATTAGTTCCCCAATCTACATACTATGTTTACATTTGGACGCAAAGGTAAAAACAAAAAATCAGCTGATCAAGTTTCAGATAAAGCTATTACGATAGCTCCCGAACAAAAGACAGAACAAAAAAAAGGCTTTTTTGAAGGATTGAAAAATGGCTTAAGCCGAACCCGTGAGAATCTTACCGGCGGAATTTCTGGTCTATTCAGTCGTGGCGAAAAGATCGACGCTAAATCGTTAGAAGAGCTCGAAGATCAATTATTAATGTCTGATGTTGGCATCAATGCAACAGAGACTATCATCCAAAGTTTACGTGAACGCCTTAAAAAACAGAAGCTTGAAGATGGACAATCTCTAAAGATGGCTTTACGGGACAAAATGCTTGAACTTTTAGAACCCATCTGCAAGCCATTAGAAATACCAAGCGATCTTGATGGTCCATTTGTCTTATTAATGGTGGGCATCAATGGCGCCGGAAAAACCACCACAATCGGTAAGCTGACTAAACGTTTTCAAGAACAAGGACTTTCTGTCGCGCTTGCTGCTGGTGATACATTTCGTGCCGCCGCAGTAGAGCAGCTACAAACCTGGGGCGAACGTAATAACGTCACCGTCATCGCGCAAAGCGGTTCTGCTGATCCCGCATCTGTTATTTTTGATGCTGTCTCCTCATGCAAAGCGAAAAATATTGATGTTTTAATTGCTGACACTGCGGGCCGCTTGCAAACTCAAAGTCATTTAATGGAAGAACTACGCAAAATCCATCGAGTGATCAGTAAGGCTGAAGTTGGTGCACCACATGAAGTTATGTTGGTTCTTGATGCGACAACGGGACAAAATGCACTCAATCAAGCTGAAAAATTTGATGAGGTCGCCGGGCTAACCGGGCTGACGTTAACCAAACTCGATGGCACCGCTAAAGGCGGCATTATTTTCGCTCTGGCTGAAAAATTTGACTTCCCCATTCGCTATATCGGCGTTGGTGAGCAAAAAGAAGACCTACGGGTTTTTAACGCGAATGAATTCGTCGACGCCTTATTAAATATCGATCCTGCTAACGAATCACAATAGAATTATTTTTTTCAAATATTATCTATGACCACTCATCATGATTAGATTTTCTAACGTCACCAAACACTATCCTGGCCAAAGCGAAGCTTTGAGATCTTTGGATCTTTATATTCCACCTCAGCAAATGGTTTTTGTCACCGGCCGTTCCGGAGCTGGAAAAAGTACTCTCTTACGTCTAATTGCCTTGATAGAAACCCATAGCCGTGGTGAAGTTTTTATCGACAATATTAATATCCAGAAAGTAGCTGAGAAGCACCGTTATTTTCTACGTCGTCAGATTGGCTTTATTTTTCAAGATCATCGTTTATTAAACGACCGATCGGTTTTCGATAATGTCGCTTTACCGTTGGTTATTTCAGGATTTGATCATAAAGAAATTCCCCGCCGTGTGCAGGCTGCTTTAGATAAGGTTGGACTACTTTCAAAACAAAAAAAACACCCACTAATGCTTTCCAGTGGAGAACAACAACGAGTCGGTATTGCTCGTGCCGTGGTTAATCGTCCACCCATTTTACTAGCTGATGAACCTACCGGAAATCTTGATCCGGATCTTTCTATCGAAATAATGCAGTTATTTGAAGAGTTTAATCGAATTGGTGTCACCGTCGTCATCGCAACCCACGAGGTTGAAATGACAAGTCGCTTAGGTCATCGAATGATCGCTTTAGAAGACGGACAGCAAATTCCTTTCGGTTCTGATCAAACTGGCGAGTCAATAGTCGGTAAACTCCATGAATGAGCTAAAAAAAAGTCCACCCTCTACAATGCAAAAGCTCAAAGGATGGAAGCTTACACACCTTCGCTGTTTACGAGCCAGCCTTACTCAACTATTGAGCACACCAACCTCAACCATTTTGACCATTGCTGTCATTGGTATCGCCTTAGCTTTACCTGCAGGGCTGACGTTTGTTTTAAATAATCTCGGCCAAATGACCGGGACAATAGACACAAACAACTCCATATCGCTCTATCTAAAACAGGATTTAAGCTCTGATCAAATCAACCAACTACAAAAAGATCTGCGCTCTAAAAAAACTATCAATAAGATCACCTATATTTCCAGTGAAGAAGGACTAGAGCAATACGGTAAATTCTCAGGAGAAATATCGAGGCAAATAGATGAAGAAATTTCAGATCAGGGCAACTTAATCGATCTACTTGGTGATAATCCTCTTCCAGCCGTACTGACACTTCAGCCGAAAAGAGATGTGTCTCCAGAAGCGCTAGATTCTCTGGTGAGTAAGCTGAAAACTTTACCTGAAGTCGATCTAGCTCAATTTGATAGTCACTGGGCCCAACGTCTCCACTCTATCATCCAGTTATTAAACAAGTTCGCATCTGTTCTCAGTGTGCTTCTGGTTATTAGCGTTTTGTTGATCATCGGTAATACGATTCGAGTTGGTATACAAAGTCGTCTCGAAGAGATTCAGATCTCTCGTTTATTTGGGGCAACCAACGCCTTTATTCGTCGCCCATTTTTATATAGCGGGCTTCTATATGGTGTTCTTGGTGGCTTGCTCGCTAGCACCTTACTTCTTATTAGTTACTCGCTAATTGCAGAGCCTATTCAACAATTAGTAGTTCTATACCAAATTGAGTTTCCTACAAGCAGCAGTTCAATCATAAATTACTGTTTTTTAACGATTATGGGTGGTGGTGCTTTAGGCATCATTAGCTCTTGGGTAGCCGTATATCTTTATCAAAGAGGTTTAGAACACCAAGATTTTAGCTAAAGTTACTCTACTTAAGTCACTCACTATATTGAACTTTTCATCTTATTAGCACTCTTAGCTTCTGAGTGCTAAAATAGATACCGATGAAAGGAGAATATCCAAATGACAAATAACGCTGAACTACAACTTGCGCTGCCTATCGGCTCGTTGGATAGCTATATCCGCTCGGTCAATACTGTTCCTATGCTTACAGCAGAGGAAGAAAAGGATCTAGCTGAGCGTTTTCAAAAGAATGATGACTTAGCTGCTGCACGCCGGCTTGTTATGTCACACCTGCGTTTTGTGGTTAAAGTCGCTCGTGGCTATAACGGTTATGGCTTAGCTCAAAACGATCTTATTCAAGAAGGAAACATCGGCTTGATGAAAGCCGTAAAACGCTTTGACCCGAGTGTTGGTGTACGTCTTGTAACCTTTGCTGTGCACTGGGTTCGCGCCGAAATGCATGAGTTCATTCTCAAAAACTGGCGAATTGTTAAGGTCGCAACAACCAAGGAACAACGTAAACTTTTCTTTAATCTACGTAGTGCGAAAAAACGCCTTGGATGGTTGAACCAACAAGAAGTCAATGAAGTCGCTGAAGATTTAGGCGTAAAACCACAAACAGTTCTGGAAATGGAAAAACGCCTAAGTGCACATGATGCTTCGTTTGATCCTGGTTTTGATACAGATGACGACGATCACGTTTTCTCACCAGGGCAATATTTAGAAGATCGTCGGTTTCAACCTGACACCATGGTAGAAACAGATCAGTTTGAAACACAACAATCAAACTTACTACGCGCTGCAATGAACAAGCTGGATGATCGTGCAAAAGATATCGTTGCTAAACGTTGGTTAACCGATGACAAAAAAACATTACATGATCTCGCCACTGAGTATGGAGTATCTGCGGAACGGATCCGTCAGTTAGAAAAAGCCGCTATGCAAAAACTTCGTAGTGCGATGGAAGCCCCTGCTTAATATAAGCCCGTCTTCTTAAAACATAAGAGGGCGGGAGTATAACTTCCTACTCCCCGATCAGCTCAATCATATATCCATCAGGATCTTTTACGAATGCGAGCACCGTTGTTCCACCCTTCATTGGTCCTGCTTCACGAACAACCTGACCACCACATTGCTTAATTTCTTCAGCTACTTTATAAACGTCATCAACACCAATCGCAATGTGCCCATAAGCATTACCCAGATCATAACTGTCAGTTCCCCAATTATGAGTCAACTCTACAACCGTATTTTTTGACTCATCACCATAACCAAGAAAGGCCAAGGTAAACTCACCTTCTGGATAATCTTTTTTTCTTAATAATTGCATCTTTAAAACATCAACATAAAATGCAATAGATTTCTCAATATCCCCAACTCTTAGCATTGTGTGTAACATTCTCATAAAGCTCATACCTCTTTGTTATTGATTAGTTTCTAGCTGTACTAAATATCTTATATATAAATATAGTCATGCTGACTAAAAGTAATGCCGCGACTCCATTGTGAGACACAGCAATATGTAAAGGCAGACCTAATTTTACATTCGCAATACCTAGCATCACTTGTAAAATAAGAAAAAATCCGACTAACATAGCGACTTTACGAATAGAAGAATTTACATTCTGTAATGAAATTAACACTAAACTTAGCAAACTGATAAATGTAACTATCGCACCAACTCGATGCATCATATGAATAGCCGTTCTTGCATCTGCTTTTAATACACCAAACTCATAGTCGACACCAAGGCCGCGCCACATGACAAAACCCTCTTTTAAATTCATTGCTGGCCACCAATGATTTTGACAGGTAGGAAAGTCTGGACAAATCAATGCAGCATAATTACTACTAGTCCAACCACCTAAAAATATTTGTATGAATAAAATTAAAAAAGCGATAACTGAGAAAGCTTTTAAACCAGACGATGCTTTTGTAAAAAAACTACTGTCTTGCTTTGGTTGTGAAGCCATAACCAACCAGGTTAAAAAAGCGAGTGTTATCATTCCACCTAGTAAGTGAGCCGTTACTACTACAGGTTTTAGTAAAAGCGTTACTGTCCACATTCCTAATAAACCCTGAAAGATAACCAAGCCCACCAAAAATAAGGGAACTAAAACAGGCTGGTCAGGATCACGTCGATTCTTCAAAGCCATTCCGGCTAAGATTAAAATTAAAATTCCTAACGTTCCCGCTAAATAGCGATGCATCATTTCTTTCCAAGCTTTTTCGGGCTCTAACTTTCTTTCTAACTCCTGACTTTCCTGGTGGCGAAAACTATCATCTATTTGTTCTGTTGTTTCTGGAACAATCAATTCCCCATAGCAAGTTGGCCAGTCCGGACAACCAAGACCAGCATCAGAGAGTCTCACATAAGCACCTAACACTATGACACAAAATGCTAAAAATACTGTTAATCGAGCTACGTAGTTAAATGTTTTCATTAATCTGTTCTACTGTTGATTCTAAATATTGAGTAATTAATTCCGGTCTAACTTTTTCAAACCAAGGCACATATTGAACTGGAATATCAATTTGTTGTTCTAACGTCGTAATTGTTTCTTCGCAGAATTTATAATCAGGATCTATCTGCGTTGCTATACATGCAACTAACCTCAAGCCCTTGTCACGTATAGATTTTATGGTTAATAATGCATGATTAATACAACCAAGCCTTAAACCTATCACTAAAATTATTGGAAGGTTCATCTCTTTCGCTAAATCTGAAATTCTTAACTCTTTTCCCAAAGGGACTTCCCACCCACCAACTCCTTCTACAAAAACTTGTTCAGATTGATGGTTGATGATTTTGTAATTTTTAATAATTTTTTTAAACTCTATAACTTCATCACTCTGCTCTGCTGCAAAATGAGGTGACACCGATGGTTCAAATGCATAAGGGTTGATTGTCTCATAATCAAAATCAACACTGGCTTCTGACATTATCTTAATTGCATCATCGTTACGCAAACCTTGATCAGTTTTTTCACAACCACTCGCAATAGGTTTCATGCCAGCAACTTTAGCTCCTTGATTAACAGAAACTCTCATTAAGCTTGTTGTAATTAAGGTTTTACCAATTTCAGTATCCGTGCCCGTAATAAAAAAACCTTTACTCATGATCGACGTTTTATCTCAGAAACGGGAAAATGCCTGACAGTACTGCCATCTTGCGGTCGCATATTTTTTTCGGGTAACCAAGCATGACCGTAAACTATTTCATAAGTAAGTGGCAACTGCCCATCAACTCTTTGCTCTTCATAGGCTTCTGTTAAATTAGCCAACGTATTTCTACCAATCATTCCTTTTTTTCTATCTGTCGAGGCATTAGTTGTACCTAGTAATTTTAGATCGATTAAGAGAGATTTTAAATTTGGATACGTTAAGGTATATCTTTCAACATCCAGTACTGGCGAAGAAAATCCATTACTTATCAACACATCACCAATTTCATGCATGTCGAGAAAATCATGAATATGAACTCCTGCGTCAATAGTATTCCATGCATCACGCAATTCTTTCAACGTATCTGGTCCAACCGTAGAAAAACTCAGTAAGCCACCTGTTTGCATTACACGGTTAAATTCTTTGAACAACTTATCAATATTATTACTCCACTGAATAGCAAGGTTGGAAAAAATTAAATCAATCGATTGATCTTTAATTGGTAATAAATCTATATCCGCGCATAATAAGTCTGTGCGGTTTCGAAAACGCCCCAACCTTCTCTTATGCTCTTTTAACATTCCCTGCGCAATATCAACTGCAACGATTCTGCTTTTTTTATATTTTTTTATTAACTCTTGTGAACCTGTTCCTGTACCGGAGCCAAGATCCAAAATTTTTTTTGGTTCTATTTTTGAGAACGATAATCGTTCTAAGTGTTCAACTAAAACGGCTTGCTGAACGACAGCAACATCTTCATAGCTTGATGATGCACGACTGAACGACTTTGCTACTTTCTTTTTATCCAGCGACATGTTCATTGATGAATTTTGAAACCATTTTTGTGTCTGTTAAAAAAGGAGTATGTCCAGATCCTGGGATTATTCTTGTTGCAATTTTTTCATTAAGTAACTTTACTTCCTTTTCTGCAGAAACTGGAACTAGTGAATCTTTTTCACCAAAGATCATTAAAATTGGCACCTTAACTTCCTTTAAATTATTACGGAGATCGCTCATCAATAAAATTTGTAGGCCTTGCTCAAGCGCTTGTTGAGAAACTTTCTTGATCGATAATCTCTTAAGCTCTCTAATCCAACTTCTAGGATTTTTAGTTCCTTCTGCTGCAAGATAACTAAACTTGTCTAATGTTTCAGCTGGCTGTTTGTTATATTCCATTACAAATTTTTTAAGAATATTTCGATCCATTGCGGCTGACCAATCTCTTTTTTTTCCAAAGCATGGTGTGCTCGTAAGTAATATAAGTTTTTTTACTTTTTCAGGATAGCGACAAGCTAAATCAATTCCAATTAATCCAGCCATTGACCATCCTATTATAATAACCTGATCTTCTATCTGCTCAGCAACTATTGCCGTTATATTCTGAAGTGAATACTCACTTACATCAGATTTCCCGGCATAACCAGGAAGATCTATAAGTTGTAATCTGTAATCTGTTTCTAATCTATCAGCTAGATTTTTAAACACACCTGTATCAAAGCCCCAACCGTGGATCATGACTAGCAGTTGGCGATTATCTTTAATCATTAATCAGAACTTCACTTAACCCTTCAATCAGAGAGTCTACTTGTGATTCTTCATGAGATGCAGAAAAGGTTACACGTAATCTAGCTGAATTTTTTGCTACCGTCGGTGATCGAATTGCGCTGACCTTAATTCCTTTATCAGCTAAGCTTTGACTGATATTCATAGCCTTTTCACTATCGCCGACGAATATTGGTTGAATGGGTCCAAGTGCATTTTCATACAAAGGAATTCCTCGCTTCGATGCCTTATGTCGAAACTCACCGATTAAATTAAATAATTTCTCACGACGCCAATTTTCAGTTCTAACCAGTCTGAGTGATTTTAATATCGCTGCGGCCTGTGCTGGTGGTAACGCGGTTGTGTATATGTAAGATCGTGCATTTTGTATTAGGCTTTCTATCAATGCTTCTGATCCCGCAACAAATGCACCCGCAACCCCGAGTGCTTTACCAAAAGTGGCTACCATTACTGGCGCTTGCTCTTCCGTTAGGTTTACTGCACTTAAGCTACCTGCACCATTCTCACCATAGATTCCAAAACCATGTGCATCATCAACATACATAGTTGTATTGTCCTTCTCGCATAGCTTTGAAATTTCATTAAGCGGTGCTAAATCACCATCCATGCTAAAAAGGCTTTCAGAAATAACCCACTTTTCCTTCCCTATCTCTGCAATAGGAATAAGAGTCAGCATTTCTTTCAGATTTTTCGTATCGAGATGTTTGTAACGTCTTAATTTTGCACCTGATAATTTTGCACCATCTATTAAAGATGCGTGACACAACTTATCCATAAACAAATGATCATTTTTCTTGGCTAAGGCGCTAAGCACACCAATATTAGCTGCGTAACCACTGCTGAACAGTAAAGCACTTGAACGTCCCGTAAATTCTGCAAGCGCAACTTCTAGTTCTCGATGAATATCTGTATAACCAGTAATTAATGCTGAACCACCACTGCCTAAACCATATTCATCTAAACCTTCTTTAGCAGCCGCTATTATTTCAGGGTGATTTGATAGTCCGAGGTAATCATTACTACAAAAGTTTAAATACTGATGTTCGCCAAGTTGAATATATGAATTCTGTTCTCTACTACGAACGACACGAACCCTATATAGGTTTTCACTTCTCTTTTTCTGTAGTTCTTTAGTTAGATTTACATCTAAAGACATTTAGACTGGATTCATTCCTACTCGACTTAGTAGAGCTTGATCACGCTGGTGCTGTGGGTTTTCTGTAGTCAATAATTTTTCACCATAAAAAATTGAGTTTGCACCCGCCATAAAACATAAAACCTGATGCTCATCATTCATTTCTGTACGACCTGCTGAAAGTCTTAGCATAGACCCTGGCATCATAATTCTTGCAACAGCGATAACCTTAACTACTTCAAGTGGATCAATATCTTGCTCATTCTCCATCGGCGTACCCGTTGCTTTGACGAGTACATTGATCGGTACACTTTCTGGATGTTTCTCCATGTTTGCTAGTGATAGCAACAAGTCGACGCGGTCACCTTCACTCTCTCCCATACCAACAATACCACCACAACAAACATTGATACCTGCATCTCTTACATTCTTTAATGTATCAATACGCTCTTGATACGTACGAGTACTAATTATCTTTTCGTAGTATGACTCAGAAGTATCTAGATTATGATTATAATAATCCAAACCAGCATCTTTCATTGCTCCGGCTTGCTCTGCTGTGATCATACCTAATGTAACGCAACTTTCTAAACCAAGATCTTTAACTTCCTTAATCATCGCAGTTACCTTGGGTAAATCACGATCTTTAAGTTCTCTCCACGCAGCGCCCATACAAAACCTGCTTGCTCCCTTGTCTTTAGCTTCTTTTGCAGCGACTTTTACCGCTTCAAGATCCATTAACTTTTCAGGCTCTACATCCGTATTGTACTTAATACTTTGTGGGCAGTATGCACAGTCTTCCTCGCAGCCACCGGTTTTAATATTTAATAAGGTACTCAGTTGGATCTCAGATGCATTAAAAAATTTACGGTGTAATGTTTGTGCTTGATACACTGTGTCAAAAAAAGGTTGATCGAAGAGAATTTCTGCTTCTTCACGAGTCCAGTTGCTTCGAACTTCCTCGTAAGTTTGATTTTCTTTATCAATATTAACTGTTTGTTCTGCTGACATGCTGTACCTTATTCAAACTATGAATTCATGAATGATATTATGAGATCGCTTAATTGTTTCCAACAAGTATATCAACGTGTTTTTACTAAGAAAACTCATAGTGATTTTATTTTTTCTTCTTATTGCGCACTTTGCGGTGATCTTTGTGCTTCAAGTAAGGAAGTTATTTGTCGTCCTTGTCACTCCGATCTCCCTCTTCTTAACAATCCCTGCCTAATATGCAGCCTTCCACTTCCCTCGACTATCATAGGTCGAACGTGTGGAAAATGCCTAAAAAACAGACCTTTCTATCAAGCTAGTATAATACCGCTTGAATATACTTTCCCCAACACTATTTTCATTAAACAGTTGAAATATAAACAAAAACTAGTATATTCTGATCTTCTTGCCAAATCTTTACAAAAGGTAATTCAGCAAAAGAAAAGACCACTTCCTGATTGTATCATTCCTGTCCCACTACACCCTTTGCGTTTAATCAAACGTGGGTACAATCAATCTGAATTAATTGCTAAGTCTCTTGCTAAAAACCTCGATATTTCTATTGATTTAAAATCTTGCCGTCGTATAAAGAATACAGCTCAACAAACTGGCTTCTCAGAAAAAGAACGTATGTACAATGTAAGTAATGCATTTTCTATCAGCAGCATTCCTTACAAGCATGTTGCCATCCTTGATGATGTTGTCACTACAGGCAGCACCGTTAACGAACTAGCGAGAGTTCTCAGCCTAGCAGGAGTTAAAACTATTGAAGTTTGGGCCTGCGCTCGAACAACCTTAGACCCTAAAGATTCCTAAGTATCCAAGTTAGACACATTTAATGCGTTTGTTTCGATAAACTCTCTTCGAGGCTCAACCTGATCACCCATTAGTGTTGTGAAAATCTCATCTGCAGCTATTACATCTTCGATTCTAACCTGTAAAAGGTTTCTTGACTCAATAGACATGGTCGTTTCCCATAATTGATCTGCATTCATTTCACCAAGTCCTTTATAACGCTGAATGTGCATCCCTCGCTTTGCTTCTTTAAACAACCATTTAAATATATCATCAATATTATCAATAGGTTGCGTTTTTTCACCACGTTTAACATGTGCATCTTCAGTCAGTTGTAATTCTACTTTTTTACCTAAGGTCACAAGTTTTTGATAATCAATCGAAGTAAAGAATCGATTATCTAGAATCATTTCTTTGATTAGCCCATGTTTCTCATAAATGACTTTTGCATAAGAGCGTTTATCTTCATCTTCAACTAGAATCTTTACAGAATAGTTTCCAATAGGAACTGTTTTTAATTTTACTTGTAACTCATCAAACCAAGCCGAATTTCCATTTGACTTGCTAAGCTCTTCAACGGTCATCGCTGACATTGAACGAAGCATATCAATTAAAAACGGTTCGTACCTATTAAACAAACGTTGACGTACTCCCTGCAGCATTAAGAATTCATTACCAAACTCATTTAGCTCCTCACCTCTAATGCTTTTATTACCATCAACCAACAATTCAGCATCTTTCATGGCTAAATGCATAAGGTGTGTGTCTAACTCAGGATCATCTTTAATATATTGTTCGTGCTTTCCTTTTTTAACCTTATACAATGGTGGTTGGGCAATATAAATATAACCCTTCTCTACTAGCTCTTTCATTTGACGATAGAAAAAAGTTAACAAAAGGGTCCTGATGTGTGAACCATCGACATCAGCATCCGTCATTATGATAATGCGGTGATATCTTAGCTTTGCAGGATCGTATTCTTCACGCCCTATTCCACAACCAAGAGCTGTTATCAAGGTTCCCACTTCTACAGACGAAAGCATTTTATCAAATCTTGCTTTCTCTACATTTAGAATTTTACCTTTAAGCGGTAAGATCGCTTGAAATTTTCTATCACGGCCCTGTTTCGCTGAGCCGCCAGCTGAATCCCCTTCCACTATGAACAACTCTGACTTTGCAGGATCTTTTTCCTGACAATCCGCTAGCTTACCTGGCAAGCCAGCGATATCTAAAGCGGACTTTCTGCGTGTTAACTCACGTGCTTTTCGAGCGGCATCTCTTGCTCTTGCAGCTTCTACAACCTTTTCGGTAATAATTTTTGCTTCGGATGGCTGCTCTAACAAGAACTCCTGAAGCTTCTCATTCATTACAGCTTCGACAATTCCCTTTACTTCGCTAGAGACTAACTTATCTTTAGTTTGTGAAGAAAATTTAGGATCAGGGACTTTTACTGATAAAACAGCAGTCAAACCTTCACGAACATCTTCACCAGACACCGTGATTTTTGCCTTCTGTGATACACCACCAGCTTCCATGTATTGATTTAAAGTCCTAGTCAGCGCGCCACGAAAACCCGCTAAATGCGTGCCTCCATCTCTTTGCGGAATATTATTCGTAAAACAATAAATATTCTCTTGATATGAATCATTCCACTGCATAGAAACTTCTACCGTGACATCATCCTTTTCCGAAATCATACTGATCACAGTTGAGTTTAGTGGTGTTTTATTTTTATTAAGATGTTCGACGAATGCAGAAAGACCACCTTTATACTCAAAAACATCCTGCTTTCCTGTCGTATCTTCTAACAAAATGATTCTTACGCCAGAATTAAGAAACGATAACTCTCTTAAACGTTTAGATAGGATGTCATAATGAAACTCAATGTTTGTAAAGGTTTCAGAACTCGGCTTAAAACGAATTTCTGTACCTGAGTGACTTGCATCACCTACTTCTCTTAATGGTGCCTGCGGTACACCCATTGCATATTCTTGACGGTATTCCTTACCATCCTTATAAATAATCATTTGCAGAGTTTCTGATAAGGCATTAACAACTGAAACACCTACACCGTGCAAACCTCCAGAGACCTTATAAGAGTTATCATCAAATTTACCACCCGCATGTAACACCGTCATGATGACTTCTGCGGCAGAAATACCCTCTTCCTCATGTATATCAACAGGAATCCCACGGCCATTATCTGTAACAGAGACTGAATTATCAGAATGTATTGTTACAGTAATCTCGGAGCAATGCCCTGCCAACGCTTCATCAACGCAATTATCGACTATTTCAAAAACCATATGATGCAAACCAGTTCCATCATCTGTATCGCCGATATACATTCCTGGTCTCTTTCTTACTGCATCGAGACCTTTAAGGACTTTTATGTTGCTAGAATCGTATGACATTATCTCTACCTGTGATTATTGAGGCTAGTATACCACTTCCTGAAACTTCCCATGTTCCACGTGGAACATCTTAGAATTGTTTAATATTTGCTTTGGTAACAACTTACTTTCAGTCGCTGTAATAAACTGCTGCATGTCGAGCGAACTTAGCATCTCAGTTATTTTTTCTTTTCGTTCAGCATCTAACTCTGCCGCTAAGTCATCTACAAGTATAATTGCCGACTTACCGGTTATTTCTTTTAACAGAGTAATCTTAGATACTTCCAGTGCCGCTGCGAGTAGTTTTGTTTGGCCCCTAGAAAGTACTTGGGAGGCAGGTTGTTCTTGCGTTGTAATAATTAGATCAGCTCTATGTGGACCTTTCCTTGTATAACCAACAACAACATCTTTATCCCTTCCTTTTTCAATTACTTCCGAAAGCTCCAAGTCACCCCAACCGCATTCATAACGAAGCTCTATTGGAAACTCACAGTAGTTAGATGTCTTTTCTTTAAGTTTATTTATGAACCTGCTCACTATTACTTTTCTATGTTTATTTAAGCTATTCCCTGCCTGAATAAGCTTTTCATCCCATACAAAAAGATCAGCCGTAACTTTCCTTTTTCTCAGAATTGCATTTCTTTGCTTAAGAACTTTATTATAAGCACACCAGTTTTCGTAATAGGATTGTTCCACGTGAAACAATAACCAATCAAGAAACTTCCTTCTATAAGCTGGACCACCAACGATCAACTGATGACTTTCAGGTGTTAACAAAACAACGGGTTGGATTGATGCTAGCTTTGCTGCACTACTAACACTTTCACCTGCATAGCGGATAGTTGTTATATTCTTATACTTCTCTATCCCTAAGACTTTACCTAAATTATCTTTTTTGAGTTTTGAAATAACTTGTAGTTTATTTTGCTCTTTTCTTATGACCACCTCAGTTTTACTACTTCTAAAAGATTTTGATGTCAAAAGAAGATGAATTGCTTCGAGAAGACTACTTTTACCACTAGCATTCTCTCCACAAATAATATTTACACCAGCAATGGGGGCAAGTTCTGCTTTTTCTATGTTTCGAAAATCTTTTATCTGTAGCTTTTCAATGGTCACAATAGAATCAGAGACGCATAGGCATGATCACGTATTTACTATTACTGTCCTCTGCTGATGTTATCAAACAACTACTATCAGAATCTTTTAGTTCTAAGATAACCTGATCAGTTTTAATGATATTTAAAACATCTAACAGATAAGAAACATTAAACCCTATTTCCATACCAGCACCTGAATACATGACTTCTATTTCTTCTTCAGCTGTTTCTTGTTCTGGGTTATTAGCAGAAGCAATGATCTTCCCCTCCTCCAAAACCATTCTTACTCCTCTAAACTTCTCATTTGAAAGGATTGAAGTTCTAGCCATACCGCTACGTAACTTTTCTCTGACAGCAAAAACTTTTTTATTACTATCTTGTGGGACAACACGTCCATAATCAGGAAATTTACCATCAATAAGTTTCGTTGTTAAAGATTGATTTTCAGTAATAACACGCAAGTGATTTTGGCTAATAACAACCTCAATCTCAGAATCACTATCCGTTAATAACTTACTTATCTCTAACACACCTTTACGTGGAACAATGATCTGAAGTAATTCACTTAGTCCTGATGCAAAACTTGTTTCAGAAAGAGCTAAGCGATGCCCATCTGTCGCTACAGCACGAATATGATCTCCATCGAGTTCAATTAATAACCCATTTAGATAATACCGAACATCTTGATGAGCCATGGCAAACTGCGTGTGTTCCAAAAGCTTTTTCAATGATTTTTCGGGTAACTGTAAATTAGCAACCTCATCTAGTTTTTCAATCGAAGGGAAATCTTCCGCTGACATTACCCCTAGTGTGAATTTACTTTTCCCACAATTTATCTTGATTTTATCGTCGCTTATATTCAATTCAACTTCGGTGTTATCAGGTAATGCTTTAACAATGTCTAGAAACTTTTTAGCTGGAACTGTTGTTCTTCCTGTTTCTTCTGATTTGTGTTGAATAATGAAACAAGCCTCAACTTCCATATCGGTTGCTGTGAGACGAATTATTTCATCTTCTACGTGAATCAAAATATTAGACAGTATGGGTAGTGTTTGTCTTTTTTCGACAACACCACATATGGACAAAAGAGGTTCGAGTAGTGCTTCTTTATATATTAAGATTTTCATATTATATATCTAGTTATTGTTATTATTACAGTTAGTAATATCTGTTAGTAAGTATAAAAATAATTTTAAAATCAAAGTCTTATCCTGTTTGTAAACCTGTTGACTACACTACTGAAATCAAGAGATAACCTGTTGATAAAATCTGGATAAGTTTGTTGAAAAAAGAATACATATTTTTTTAACAGGCTTATAAACAGAGTTATGCACATGGCTAAATTATTAATTATCTTCGTTTAGGTTGAAAGTATTCTATACAAATTGGTGTAATCTTCATGGATCCTTGGCTCACTCTTGCAGAGCTCATCTATTTTTCTGCAGGCATGTAATACCGTTGTATGGTCTTTGCCACCAAATGCATCGCCTATTTCTGGCAGACTATGGTTAGTTAAGCTTTTAGATAAGGCCATCGCAATTTGTCGAGGCCTAGCAACTGATCTATTCCTTCTTTTTGAATTAAGATCTGCAATACGTAATTTGAAATACTCAGCAACTGTTTTTTGAATATTATCGATAGAGACCATTTTATCCTGTAGTGCTAAAAGATCTTTTAGTGCTTCTTTAGCAAAATCAAGGGTAACTGGCCGGCCAGTAAAATTAGCATAGGCAATGATTCGACGTAATGCTCCTTCTAGCTCACGAACGTTAGATTGGAAACGTTTTCCAACGAGAAAAGCAACATCGTCGGGTATATCAATTTTTTCCAGTGCAGCTTTACTTTTAAGGATCGCGACCCGTGTCTCGAGTTCTGGAGGATCAATGGCGACAGTCAAACCCCAACCAAATCGTGATTTTAATCGTTCCTCGACACCTGACACTTCTTTTGGATAACGATCGCAGGTTAGTACTATCTGATGATCACCTTCAAGCAATGCATTGAAAGTATGAAAGAACTCCTCTTGTGAGCGTTCTTTACCGGCAAAAAACTGAATATCATCGATTAGTAGTACGTCGACAGTGCGGTAGAAGCGTTTGAATTCATTGATCGTATTATGTTGCAGTGCTTTGACCATATCAGCTACAAAGCGTTCTGAATGCAGATAAACAATGTTGGCTTCAGGTTTTGTCTCAAGAATTTTATTGCCTATAGCATGCATACAATGAGTTTTACCAAGACCAACCCCGCCGCATATAAATAGAGGATTATATGCGGTACCTGGGTTTTCAACAATTTGCAGTGAAGCCGCTTTCGCAAGCTGATTTGATTTCCCTTCGACAAGAGAGTCAAAGGTGTAGTGTTTGTTGAGTCGTGGCGAAACTTTATAATTATTTCTGGCTGGTGATGGTGTTGAAATGGGTCGATTGATTCTAGATGAAGATTGTTGCTGTGGTGTACTTGGTTTTGGTGGCACAGCAGGTGTGGTTTTTGATGTACCGATACTGATATTTAAACTAACTTTATCTGTACCAGCAATATTAACAAGTAACTTGTTGATATTACTTATGTATTTTTCTTCAACCCAATCTAAAACAAAACGATTAGGTGCCAGTAATTTGATAGAGTTTCCTTCTTCTATAGCGTGTAACGGACGGATCCATGTGTTAAATTGCTGTGCAGGGATCTCAGTTTCGAGTTTTTCAAGACAGCGGTTCCAAAGAGAATTGCTCACAAGGTAGAAAGTGCTCCCAAAAGGCGCCAATAAAGTAAAATGGACCCAAAATAAAGTTATTATTATCTAAGTGGAGAATAGTATACTGGTTAAAAAAAGTTATCCACAGGAAAGATCCTATAAAAACAGGCCTTAGAGCGAAATAACTATAGATATAAATTGACATCAAAAAGCCATAAGAAGTATGATCACGCCCCTTTTGCTATTTGAATTAAGAGAATTCCCATGAAAAGAACATTTCAACCAAGTAACATTAAACGAAAACGCCGTCACGGATTCAGAAAAAGAATGAGCACCAAGGCTGGTCGTGCAATTTTAAAAGCAAGAAGAGCTAAAGGTCGTCAGAAACTATCAGCTTGAGCTTAAAGTTTGATTTAATTTTTTCTTAAAGAGAAAGGCAGAGCTTTAAACTGAGTGCAAAAGGATTATAAACTAAGAGAGTCTGTAGAGTTTCAGCAGGTTTTCAAGCGCAACAAGAGTCTGCGTGATCAAGATTGGTTGATCCTATACCGGCCTAACAATTTAGACACAGCTCGGCTTGGTACAGCTGTGTCTAAAAAGAATGTTAGGAAAGCTGTACAAAGAAACCGTATCAAGAGAATAATACGCGAAACCTTCAGAAAAAATAGAGAAGCGATGGACGCTGTTGATATTGTTGTTTTAGTCCGTCAAGGTATTAGCGAAAAGTCTAATCGGCAACTGAACACGACAATCAATGCTCAATGGCAAAAACTGGCAAGGTAAAAGAACTGGTTTTAGTCATGCTTAGTTTAAGCCGCTTCATACAATAGGCCCTGAGATGAAAAAAGTCCTTGTGATGACTATTCGTGGATACCAAGTCTTGATAAGTCCTATGTTAGGGCATCGTTGTCGTTTTTTACCCTCGTGTTCGAATTACGCGACAGAAGCTATTATAACAAAAGGTTCTCTAAAGGGGCTTTATCTAGCGACAAAAAGAATATGTAAATGTCACCCTTTCCACTCAGGTGGTTATGATCCAGTCCCGGGAACAGAGCCCAAAGGCGAAGGATTCCACACCGAAACTAACAAAACATCAGAACAGGAAAATAGAATAAATGGATAATATGCGAATGATTTTGTTTGCAGCACTCGGCTTTGTTGTGTTGTCGCTATGGCAAGCATGGCAAAATGATTACGCACCAACATCGGTTCCTGTTAGTTTCGAACAAGCAGCAATTGCAGGCAACACAACAAACGGTGTTGCTAATAACAATAGTAATAAAAACCTAGACATACCAATGCCAGTTATGACCAATGATGACTTGCCGGTTAGTGTAGATACTTCCCCTGCAGCAGATTCGAGTAAATTACAGTCAGTACAACGTGTCTTAATCGAAACCGATGTTTTTAATGCCGTGATAGATACACATGGCGGTGACTTGCGAGGTTCGGCACTGAAGCAGTATCCGGTAGAGTCAGATAAACCTGAGATACCTGTTATATTATTTAATGATCTGAATGGTAAGTTTTATGCGAGCCAAGGTGGCCTGTTGAGTAAAGAGCCTACCGCGAATCATCATAGTGTTTATAAAACTACAGCTAGTGAATATAGATTGGTAGATGGCCAAGATTCAATGGAAGTCGTTTTAAGTTGGGCTGAACAAGGTATTGAGATAGATAAGGTGTTTACTTTTCGTCGAGGCCAATATCTTATCGACGTGACTTATAGAATAAAAAACAATAGTACGAAGCCATGGAATGGGCGAATGTATGAGCAGTTACAACAGAAACATTTTGCAGAGTCTAGGAAAATGTTGCCTACTTTCACTGGCGCGGCGATCTCTAACGCAGATAAAAGATATGAGAAAATTAAGTTTGACGATTTAGCTGAGGAGCCGGTTAATCAAGAGACGGATAGTGGCTGGTTAGCTATGATCCAACATTATTTCGTCAGTGCGATTATCCCTGAAAGTGGAAAAGTGCATAACTACTACAGCAAGGTTATCAATACTAATAGTTATGTGGTTGGGTTATACGGACCACAAATAAGTGTTGCACCTGGTGAAACTCATGAGGTAACAGTTCAAGTTTATTCTGGGCCTAAGATTCAGGAAGCGTTAGAAAAAATTGCGCCAGGGTTAGAGCTAACCGTTGATTACGGTATTCTTTGGTTTATAGCAAAACCAATTTTTTGGCTGCTTGATCTAATACATTCTCTCGTTGGTAATTGGGGTTGGGCGATTATTTTAGTGACCGTTGTGATCAAAGGAATTTTTTATCCTCTGTCTGCGATGGGTTATAAATCAATGGCACGTATGCGGAAAGTCACACCGCGTCTTACTGCTATTCGAGAACGTTATAGTAATGACAAGGCTCGAATGAATCAGGCTATGATGGATTTTTATAAGGAAGAAAAGATCAATCCGCTTGGTGGTTGCTTCCCTATTCTTGTTCAAATTCCTGTCTTTTTGGCTTTATATTGGGTGTTACTTGAAAGTGTAGAAATGCGTCAAGCACCTTTCATGCTTTGGATACAGGATCTATCAATTAAAGATCCTATCTTTATCCTGCCTTTGATAATGGGTGTAAGTATGTTTGTTCAACAAAAACTTAATCCTCCGCCACCTGATCCCATACAGGCAAAAGTGATGCAGTTTCTGCCGATAGTATTCACAGCATTTTTTGCATTTTTCCCAGCAGGACTAGTGTTGTACTGGGTAACAAATAATATACTTTCGATTTTCCAGCAATGGACGATAACCAAAAGAATTGAAGCGGAAAAATAGACGTTCAATTGTACAAAAAAATGATGGTGAAGAATGTCTGAAATGAAAGACACCATCGCCGCAATCGCAACACCACCTGGTTCGGGTGGTGTTGGTTTGATCCGAATTTCTGGTTCAGGCACTGCGCAAGTCGCTAGATCAATTTTAGGCATTCAGCCTGAGCCAAGAAAAGCCATTTATCGTTCATTTAAAACAGATGATCAGCAAACGATTGATCAAGGTTTAGCTTTATTTTTCCCTGGACCAGATTCTTTTACTGGGGAGGATGTGCTTGAGCTTCATGGCCATGGCGGCTCCATAGTGATGAATAGGCTGTTGAAGCGAGTTTTAGAGCTCGATACAAGGCAGGCCAAGCCCGGTGAATTTTCAGAAAGAGCCTTTCTAAACGGAAAGATGGATCTAGTTCAAGCAGAAGCTGTTGCAGATTTGATCAATAGCGCCAGTGAAGAAGCGGCAAAAAGTGCAATTCGATCACTCACGGGTGAATTTTCTCATCAAATAGATCAGTTAAAAGAAAAAATAATTTCCATGCGTATGCTCATTGAGGCACATATGGATTTTACCGATGAAGAGTTAGATATCCCGATAGAGAGTTTTTCGTTATCGATAAAAGAAGCATTGGATCAAAACAGTTCTATTTTAGAAAACGCTAGGCAGGGCGTTGTTTTAAATGAAGGGATTAGTATAGCCATTGTTGGGCCGCCTAATGTCGGAAAATCTAGTTTATTAAATAGTCTCTTGCAAAATGATAGAGCGATTGTTACAGATATAGCTGGAACAACGAGGGATACTTTAACTGAAAAATTTTTAATAGAAAGTATACCTTTTGTTATTACGGATACAGCCGGACTGCGTAATACGACAGATCCGGTAGAACAAGAGGGTATAAATAGAACGAATAAAACCATGCAACAAGCCGATCTTGTTTTAGTTATGTCAGAACAACATGACAGCATGGAAGGCATATCAGTAGAGAATATTAATGGTCAAAAACTATATCTTATAAACAAGATTGATCGTGAACCTAGCGTAGCTGCAACAATCAATAAATCAAAAGAAAGAACAGAAATATTTTTGTCGGTAAAAACAGGTTTAGGCTTAGAGTTGCTTAAAAAAGAATTATTAGAGTTTGCAGGAATTGAGACGGGTGCAGAAGGGATTTTTACTGCGCGGCAGCGACACATCGATGCCTTAGAAAAATCATACGAATATTTGGAAGCAGCAGAGCCCTGTTTAAAAAGAGTCAGTAATTTTGATCTGGCAGCAGAAAACCTACGGCTATCGCTTGAAAAATTGGGAGAAATCACAGGTGAGTTTACGACTGAAGATTTATTAGGTGAGATTTTCTCTGGTTTCTGTATTGGAAAATAAAGTGTAGGAAGAAAAATCTTGGAAATTAAAGAAACAATGGCTGAGCACTGTAGCTTTTCACGACGGATGGGATCAATAGTTTACGATAGCTTATTATTATTTTCATTAATGCTATTTGCGACGCTACCCTACTTGTTGGTTACGGGAGGCCAACAAATTGATCCTAACAATATTCCATTTAAACTCTATCTGTCGTGTATTGGTTTTTTGTATTTTATTATTCCTTGGAAAATAAAAGGTCAAACACTTGGAATGCAAAGCTGGAAACTAAAACTAGTTCAGATCAATGGGCAACCGATATTTCTAGGTCAAGCAATCCTACGAATGATGTATTCTTTTTTGTCTTGGTTACCTTTAGGGGCTGGATATTTTTGGAGTTTAATTGATCAAGAAAAGCTAACCGTACATGACAGGTTATCCCGCACCAAACTTATTAGTTTAAAAGCTAAATGAAGTTAGAGCTTTACTAATTTTCTCATTAAAAACCAACCAATAAAAAACGTCACGATAGCAGGTGTTGCCACGGCTAACAGTGGTGGTAGTTTATAAACAATTCCGACATTCCCCATGCCTTGGTTGACGATGTGAAAAATCAAACCAATGACAATACCGATAAAAATACGTTGCCCTATATTTTGAGACTGCTTAGCACCAAGAACAATTGGAATAGCAAGAAAAATCATGACACCAGTGGATAGTGGATAAATTAACTTGCTCCAAATAGCTTGTCGATAAGTTTGGCTGTTTTGGTTATTGTTTTTAAGGTATTTTGTATAGCTAACGAGATCGATAACCGATAGGTTTTCAGGTTTGATTGAGACAAGACTCAGTAATTCTGGTCGGAGTAAAGACTCCCAAGTTGCATCGATAGTCGTATCTTTTGTGATAGCTTGTTCAGAGATGAGAGTTTGGGTAACATTTTTCAAGTGCCACTCTTCGCCCTTGTAAAAAGCGGTATGCGCATAACTACTAGAAATGAGCCGGTTATCTTTGTCAAAGTTATACATGTAAACATCTTGAATAACATTATCCGGTAGGATTTTTCTTACATTTAAATAGCTCTGGCCTTCACGCACCCATAACCCATTTCTAGTTTTTAAACTAATCTGGTCATTAATTTCAACGGAGCGACTATAGTTTGCGTATTGTTCAGTAACAGGGACTATGAATTCACCAAGAACCATAGCAATAGCAATAACTATAATTCCAGACTTCATCACAGAAAAAACGATGCGTTGGAAAGAAACACCAGCATTACGCATGACGACGATTTCATTTTGAGACATCAATGTGCCTAAGCCGATTAAGCTACCAATTAAGCCAGCTAAAGGAAAAAGGTTGTAGGTTAGAGAGGGGATTTTTAAGATAACAAATTTAACGGCATCAAATAGTCCATAGTTACCTTTACCTACGGTGCTTAGTTCTTCTATGAACTCAAAAAATGTAAAAAGCCCGATCAACACCAGCAAGACTATGAATATATTTCCAAGGATTGTTTTTCGAATATACCGATCAAGAATTTTCATTTATTATTGCTCGAAAAATGGCGACGAAAAATAGGAATATAAATAATCGAAAGAATACTGATCAGCATTAGAAAGTGAGGCCACCATAACCCTGGAAAAGCTGATAGCTTCTGTCGATTGACCATGTCATGAGAAATGTTTAGAAGGTTGTTATAAATAAAAAAAACCAAAATTGCAGAAGTAAATAGTAAAGCGCCTTTTAGATCTCTGGATGATCGCACCGCGAGTATTGCAAAAGCAGATAACAACATAATGGCTATTGGTGTTGATAACCGCCACTGAAGCTCAGTCATTGATACGGAATTACCGGTTTTCCATGTTTGATAAAGTTCTTTGCTTGAAATGCGTGACGAAGGCCGATAAGTCGTATCGTAACCTTCTTGTTCCATTTTCACAGAGTAGCGATGGAATTCTGTGATCGAATAATCTAACTGGTTTGGAACCCCAATATAGCGTTTCCCGTGTTGAAAAATAACCGATCGTTCGCCGGTTTTTTCATCCGTATGAATACTGGCAGAGTCTGATGTTAGCACTCCTGTTTTGCCCTGCTCTGTCACTTGAAGAAAAATATTCTCCATATTTTTAGTGTCTTTTTCAAAGTCCTCAACATAAAGAACGCGGTTGCCACGGCTAAATTCTTTAAAGCTTCCAGCAGTGATCCCGGTAACGTCTGACTCACGATTGGCTTTTTGTTTTAAGACATCAATATTCTTTTCGGCCCAAGGGAAGACAAACATGGTTAGTAATAAGGCTAACAGTGCAAACATACCTGATAGCTTTAGTATTGTAGAGAAGAAGAACTTGTTGCCCAAACCGGCTGAAGATATAGCGATCAGCTCGCTATCTTTTTGAAATCGTCCTAAAGCCATAAATAATGAAAGGTATAAGCACAAAGGAATAATTAAGGATAAAGAGGTGACGAGTTTTAGCGTCAACATTTGATAAACAATTTCGGCGGTCATCTTACCTGCCGCAACATCGCCAAGGTAGCGTACGAACCTCAAGCTAATGACGATCAGAATCAACACCAAAAAAATGGCGAAAAAATTCTGTAGAATTTCTTTATATAGATAGCGTTTTAGAATCAAAATTAAAAAATAGATCTCTGATTATGCCAAGCCACTGGTCAGCACTGTGTTAAACCAATAAAATCACGAGTTGGTAAACGAAAATTATTAGGAACCCTTATGAAATTTAACGTAAAAACCTTCAACCCGAAAACTCACCAAACTGGATGTATTATCGCAGGGGTCTACTTAAATGACCATAAGGCGAGTCAGTTATCAACAACGGCCGAAAAAATCAATGATGCAAGCAATGGTCTGATTTTGGAGATTCTCAAGTCCGGTGATCAACAAGGCAAGCTTGGTCAGACCCTCGTCTTACATAAGGTTCCTGGTATTAAGGCTGATCGAGTCATACTGGTAGGCTGTGGTGGAAAAGATAAATTAGAGACTGCGGGCTATTTCAAAGTGGTTCAGGCTGCATTTTCAGCGCTCAAACAATCGGAATCCAAAGACGCAGCATGCAGCTTAGCTGAAATTGAGGTGGCAAACCGCGATCTGGATTGGCGTATACAACATGCTGTAAGAACGGCTGGTGAAGTGTTTTACACGTTTGATCAATTAAAAAGCGGTAAAAAAATAAAACAGTCTGTTACATCAATCACGATGACGGTAGGAACGAAGGCTGAAGTTACAAAAGGTTCAGCAGCAACGAAACGCGGTGAAGCGATCATCAACGGTATGCAACTTAGCCGTGATTTAGCTAACCTACCAGGTAATTATTGCACACCAAGCTATATCGCTGATCAGGGGAAAGGCTTGGCGAAGAAGTTCAAATCTATCAACGCGACGGTTTTATCAGAAGCACAGATGGAAAAGTTGGGCATGGGCTCTTTACTCTCGGTATCTCGAGGCAGCGCAGAACCTGCTAAGTTGCTCGTGTTGAAATACGAAGGTGATAAAAAGTCTGCTAATCAAAAACCATACGTGCTGGTTGGAAAAGGTGTCACCTTTGATACGGGTGGTATTTCCTTGAAATCAGGCGGCGGCATGGATGAAATGAAATACGACATGTGTGGTGCGGCCAGCGTGATAGGAACCATTGCAGCCGTTGCTGAAATGGGCTTGCCGATCAACTTGAACGTAATCGTGCCGACAGTAGAAAATATGCCGGGCAGCAAAGCAACTAAACCGGGTGATATTGTCACCAGTATGTCTGGTCAAACAATCGAGGTTTTAAATACCGATGCCGAAGGCCGTTTGATTTTATGTGATGCTCTAACCTACGCGGAGCGTTTTAAACCACAAGCGGTTATCGACGTTGCAACATTAACGGGTGCCTGTGTGGTTGCCTTGGGTAAGGTTGCGACAGGATTGATCAGTAATAATGATGGGCTAGTTTCTGATCTGCTGGCGGCAGGTGAAACAACGCATGATCGCGCATGGCAAATGCCGTTGTTCGATGAGTATCAACCTTTGCTAGATAGTAACTTCGCAGATATTGCTAATATTGGTGGACGTGATGGTGGCATGATCACCGCGGGTTGTTTCTTATCGCGATTCACTAAAAAATATAACTGGGCACATTTAGATATTGCTGGAACAGCGTGGCACTCCGGCAAAAACAAAGGAGCGACAGGTCGCCCCGTTTCAATGCTGGTTCAATATCTTATGGATAGATGCTAAGGATTTATTAAGTGACGAGAGTCGATTTTTATATACTGCCGGAAACAGCTAAGCGAACCCGTGATCACGTATTATGCTCGCTAACAGGCAAGGCTTGGAAGCAAGGAAAGAAAGTATATATTCATGCTGAATCAGCGGATCGAGCTACGGCTCTGGACAATTTATTGTGGACATTTAGCGACACTAGCTTTTTGCCACATGGACAAATTGATCAGACGGATCTCGAAAAAACACCGGTTTTAATTGGACATGTAGATCCACCGACGGATCTACATGATATTATGATCAATATGACGGGCTCCGTACCTCTCTTTTTTGCTCGTTTCGATCGATTGATCGAAATTGTTGATCAAGCTTCTGCTGATCGAGATCAAGCTAGAGAGCGATATCGGTTTTATAAAGAACGTGGATACACATTGAATACCTACAACTTGGATACGTAGCGTGGCAGAAGACGAGAATAAAAACACAGGAGTTTCGACCTTAGCCGGCGCTATAAAATCATTAGAAGATCTGCTCGATCAAAATAATGAATTATTGGATCGGATTGATGTTGATAAACAAGACGATCCTGATGTGTTCAACGATGAGCGTACGCCAGAAGAAGCGATACAAGAGTTACCAACATTGATCGACGTTGTTGAGCCAAGACCGCAAGATACTCGGAAAATCAATGTGGTCAGAAGCGCTCCAAGACCGATGAATATCGACATGCCTCAAGAAATGAAGGACATACTCTCACCAAATCTAGAAGATATTATTTATGGCGAGATACGAAAAGCGACGAGTAACGTGCAGAACGCCATACTGAAAGAAGTTAATTCACAGTTGGAAATGACGCTGCAAACATTGAATCAGGTCGATGGTGTTAATTTAGATAAATTGAGTTTGAATATTCCCGTCACGACAGAACAAACAATTGATCAAAACGAGTCGTCTGAAAAAATAATAATGACAGAAAACTCGCAAGAACAACGTATTAATAGAGCTGTTGAGACGGAAAAGAATGATGCTGTGTCTGCTATATCCGCCGCTGTTGCTCGCAGTGTCGAGAGTCGACAAGTAAATAACTCTCTCAGCACAAGCCCGAAGAACATAGACCAACCGAAACAGGAATTAACACAAGTAATGTCGACCGACCCCAAAACAATGGAAAAAACCTACGATCCTCATGCCATCGAACAACGTTGGTATCATCAGTGGGAAGATAAAGAATATTTCAAAGCCAGTGGTGAAGGCGAGCCTTATTGCATTATGTTACCACCTCCTAATGTGACGGGTAGTTTGCACATGGGGCATGCATTTCAAGATACCTTGATGGATATTTTGACTCGTTATCACCGGATGAAAGGTAAGAACACATTGTGGCAGTGCGGTACCGATCACGCGGGTATCGCGACACAGATGGTGGTCGAAAGACAGCTGAACGAAAAAGGTCAAAATCGACATGATCTTGGTCGAGAAGCATTTACCGATGAAATTTGGAAGTGGAAAGAAGAGTCAGGCGATAATATCACCCGACAATTACGTCGTATGGGAACATCGATGGATTGGAGTCGCGAACGATTCACCCTCGATGATGGTTTATCCGATGCCGTCGGTGAAGTTTTCGTTAAGCTCTACGAAGAAGGTCTTATTTATCGTGGTAAACGTTTAGTCAATTGGGATCCTGTTTTACACACCGCAATTTCTGATCTAGAAGTTGTTTCTGAAGAAGAGAATGGTCATCTCTGGCATCTTAAATATCCTATCGTCAATCAAACCTGTACAGAAGAGTTTGTTATTGTTGCAACGACTCGACCTGAAACTTTGTTGGGTGATGCCGCGGTTGCGGTTCATCCTGAAGATGAACGTTATAAGCACTTGATTGGTTCAAAAATCAAACTGCCATTAACCGAGCGAACGATTCCTGTTATTGGTGATGATTATGTTGATCAGGAGTTCGGCTCTGGTTGTGTGAAGATTACCCCTGCTCATGATTTTAATGATTACGAAATGGGACAGCGACATGATCTGCCATTGATGAATATTCTGACCATCGATGCTGCTTTGAATGATGAATGCCCTGCCGCTTATCAGGGAATGGATCGATATGAGGCACGGAAAAAAATCGTTGCAGATCTTGAAGCATTAGGACTGATCGACAAAATTGAAGATCATAAACACATGGTTCCTCGTGGTGATCGGTCACAGGCTGTGGTCGAGCCATATCTCACCGATCAATGGTATGTGAAAACAGCTCCTCTAGCGAAACCCGCCATAGAAGCTGTTGAAAATGGTGATATTAACTTCGTGCCTGAAAACTGGTCGAAGACCTATTTTGAATGGATGCGAAATATTGAAGACTGGTGCATCTCTCGACAGTTATGGTGGGGGCATCGAATCCCTGCTTGGCATGATCAGGAAAGTGGCGAAATCTATGTAGGCATCACAGAAGCAGAAGTTCGAGAGAAGCATGACTTAGGTCCAGACATTGTTTTGAAACAAGATCCGGATGTTTTAGATACCTGGTTCTCCTCTGCCCTCTGGCCTTTCTCAACGCTAGGTTGGCCAGAAAAAACAAAAGAGTTAGAGACGTTTTATCCTACCAGCGTGCTAGTGACAGGTTTTGACATCATTTTCTTCTGGGTAGCTAGAATGATTATGATGGGTTTGAAGTTTACTGGAGAAGTGCCTTTTAAAGAGGTTTATATCCATGGTCTTGTTCGTGATGGCGAAGGCCATAAAATGTCCAAGTCAAAAGGTAATGTGCTTGATCCCATTGATCTGATCGATGGTATTGATCTTGAGTCGCTGGTGAAAAAACGCACAACTAGCTTGATGAAGCCAAAAGATGCAGCGAAGATCGAAAAAACCACGCGTCAACATTTTCCTGATGGCATCTCCAGTTATGGTACCGATGCACTACGTTTTACCTTTGCATCACAAGCAACGCTGGGTCGTGATATCCGCTTTGATCTAGGCCGAATTGACGGCTACAGAAATTTCTGTAATAAGATTTGGAACGCTACCCGATATGTGATGATGACAACTGAAGATTATGAAGTGAATCATAATGCTGAAGTTGAGCTAGGTGTCGCGGAACGTTGGATTATTTCACGTTTCCAGCAAACCATCGGTGAAGTTAGTCAGTATGTTGAAGCGTATCGTTTTGATCTTGCAGCAAAAGCTATCTATGAATTTACATGGGATGAGTACTGTGACTGGTATTTAGAACTATCCAAAGCAACGTTAAATTCTAAGCGAGCGAGCGAAGAAGCTAAGAACGGTACACGCCAAACCTTACTCGAGATCCTTGAATCGTTATTAAGATTAGCTCATCCATTTATGCCTTTTATTTCAGAAGAGCTCTGGCAGCGAGTGGCTATAAAGCTTGGTATTGAGACTGGCTCGGTTATGACGCAATCATTTCCAGAAATGGATGAAGGCTTGATTGATGAGAATGTTCTACAAGAAGTAAGCTGGCTGAAAGAGTTTGTTCTGGGTGTTCGACGCATTAGAGCCGAGATGGATATCTCTCCCGGCAAGAAATTACGTGTTGTTGTAAATGGTGGTGATGATAACGAAAAAGACTGGTTGCGAGATAATGTTCGATATCTCGTATCGATTGCTCGGCTTGAGTCAGTAGGAGTTCTCCGGAGCGGTACAGCGCCTGAGTCAGCAACGGCACTGGCAGGAAAAACAACCCTATTGATTCCTTTAGAAGATATCATCGAGCCAGTTGCGGAAAAAGAACGTTTAACAAAAGAGCTAGAAAAGCTGTCGAAAGAAAGTGAAATCGCAGAGAAAAAACTAGCAAACCCAAGTTTTGTGGAACGCGCGCCGACAGAAGTTGTCCAAAAAGCGCAAGATCGTCTTGACGAAATCCAAGCAGCAAAGATGAGGCTTGGTGAACAACTAACTCGAATAGAAGGAATGATTAAGTAAGCATATGTTTGCACATTTTAAAGAAGATATAGCCTGCGTTTTTGATCGAGATCCAGCGGCACGCTCAACATTTGAAGTCATTATAGCCTACCCTGGCCTACATGCCGTTTTGTTTCACCGAGTAAGCCATGCTTTGTGGAATAATAATTTTTATTGGTTAGCTCGATTTTTATCGCATATAGCGCGCTGGTTGACTGGTATAGAAATTCATCCTGGGGCGACTATTGGTCGACGGTTTTTTATTGATCATGGCATGGGGGTTGTTATCGGAGAAACAGCCACTATCGGAGATGATTGCACGCTTTATCATGGCGTCACACTTGGCGGGACCACTTGGAACAAAGGCAAAAGACACCCAACATTGAAAAATGGTGTGGTGATTGGTGCTGGTGCAAAAGTTTTAGGGCCAATCACTTTATATGACTGTGCAAGAGTGGGTTCAAACTCCGTCGTTGTTAAAGATGTTCCTGAAGGCGCAACGGTGGTTGGTGTACCTGGGCAGTTGATTGTGCAAAAAGATGAACAGGAAGAAAAGCGCGAAGAGATGGCAGATAAAATTGGTTTCGAGGCTTATGGTGAAACTAAAGATATGCCCGATCCTGTGTCCAATGCACTCGGCGCGATGCTTGATCATATACATAATCTTGAAAGTGAAATTCAAGACATGCGCGATAATATATATAATAAAGGCAGTGCCGATGCATGGCAGATAGAAAAACCAAAAAAAGACAGTTCGGATTAATCCATCACAGGAACATGAGTATCTTCGCTCCACCCAGCTCAGATTGATACCCAAGTGGTATTAGAATGAAAGCTGACTTCATCAAGCCTTATAATACTTGAGTATTTTACTAAGGTATGTAATAGTAAATCACTCACGTATTACTAATCGGTTTATTTTATGAGATTAACAACTAAAGGTCGCTATGCAGTCACCGCGATGTTAGATCTTGCATTACATGAAGAACAAGGACCGATCGCACTTGCTGAGATTTCAGTAAGGCAAGGTATATCCCTCTCTTATCTAGAGCAGTTATTTTCACGATTAAGAAGAGAAGGATTAGTTAGTAGTACTCGTGGCCCAGGTGGAGGTTATAAACTTGGAAAACATATTCGCGAAATCACCATTGCTAATGTAATACAGGCAGTTGATGAAAGTGTTGACGCCACAAAGTGTGGGGGAGAGAAGAACTGTCAAGGTGAGCATCGTTGCTTAACACATGAATTATGGGAAGATCTTAGCGGTGAAATATTTGGGTTTCTAAATGGTATTTCCCTAGGCGATCTTGTGAACCGAAAAAATGTGAAAGAAGTATCTCTGCGACAAGAAAGTCAGATCATCGAAACGACCCTATTAAGACAAGAGGTAGGCTAAATGACCTTAACAGAAAACGCTGCAAAGCATGTTAGACAATTTATTGATGCAAAAGATGATGCAACTGCATTACGTGTGAGTATTAAAACAACGGGCTGTTCAGGTTATGCCTATGTTGTGGATACAACGGATCAAATAAATGAAAACGATCAGACGTTTGAATCCCTCGGTATTCAGATCGTGGTTGAAGAAAGCAACCTTGAATTCCTAAAAGGTACAGAGTTGGATTATGTGAAAGAAGAAATGAAAGAAGGTTTTAAATTTAATAATCCTAATGTAGCTGAAACATGTGGCTGTGGCGAAAGCTTCACCGTAGAGTAAAAATAAATGAGCACAAACCCCGAAGAATTCGACTCCATCGCAGGTAAGGAATACAAGGCAGGCTTCGTAACGGATGTAGAAACAGACACTGTTCCTCCAGGCTTGAATGAAGATGTGATTCGCCTGATCTCTGCAAAAAAAGAAGAGCCAGAATGGTTGTTGGAGTGGCGCTTAAAAGCTTATCAACATTGGCTAACGTTGGAAGAACCTACTTGGCCCAATGTCCACTATCCTCCCGTTGATTTCCAAGCGAGCTCATATTACTCAGCACCGAAATCAAAAGAAGATGCTCCAAAGAGTCTTGATGAAGTTGATCCTAAATTATTGGAAACGTATGAAAAATTAGGTATTCCACTACGTGAGCACGCAAAGCTAGCCGGTGTTGCAGTCGATGCTGTTTTTGATAGTGTTTCTGTGGCGACGACGTTTAAGAAAAAGTTATCTGATGTAGGCGTTATTTTTGGCTCGTTTTCAGATGCAGTAAAAAATCACCCTGAACTCGTGAAGAAATATCTTGGTACGGTTGTACCAATCACAGATAACTTCTATGCAGCATTGAATTCTGCTGTCTTTACGGATGGATCATTCTGTTATATCCCGAAAGGTGTGCGCTGCCCAATGGAGCTATCAACCTACTTCCGGATCAACGCATCGAATACAGGACAATTTGAGCGCACATTAATAGTGGCTGATGAAGGTAGTCATGTGAGCTACCTTGAAGGTTGTACTGCTCCAATGCGTGATGAAAACCAATTGCATGCGGCCGTTGTGGAGCTTGTTGCTTTAGATGATTCGGAGATCAAATATTCGACGGTACAAAACTGGTACCCGGGTGATGAAAATGGTGTCGGAGGAATATACAACTTTGTTACCAAGCGAGCAGATTGTCGAGGTAAAAATTCAAAAGTTTCTTGGACACAGGTAGAAACGGGTTCGGCGATAACGTGGAAGTATCCAAGTTGTATCTTGAAAGGTGAAAACTCCGTTGGTGAGTTTTATTCAGTCGCATTGACGAATAATTATCAACAAGCAGATACCGGAACGAAGATGATTCACTTGGGTAAAAATACGCGTAGTACCATTATCTCTAAAGGTATTTCTGCCGGACGTGCGCAAAATTCGTATAGAGGATTAGTGAAAATCACAAAGGGTGCAGAAGGTTCGCGTAATTTTACTCAGTGTGATTCTTTATTGATCGGTGATAAATGTGGAGCACATACCTTCCCCTATATCGAAGTAAAAAATCAGTCTGCTCAAGTTGAACATGAGGCATCCACTTCTAAAATAGATGAAGATCAACTTTTCTATTGTAGGCAACGTGGGATCTCAGAAGAAGATGCGGTCAATATGATCGTGAATGGATTTTGTAAAGAAGTCTTTAAAGAACTACCGATGGAGTTTGCAGTGGAAGCACAGAAACTTTTAGCGGTCAGTCTTGAAGGTGCGGTTGGTTAACCAGGAAAAAAAGAATGCTTAATATTTCAAACTTACATGTCAAAGTAGAAGACAAAGAAATACTCAAAGGAATAAACCTAAAAGTTAATGCAGGTGAAGTCCACGCAATTATGGGACCTAACGGCTCAGGTAAAAGTACGCTTTCACATGTATTAAGTGGCCGTAGTGGTTACGAAGTTACTGAAGGTACAGTAGATTTCTTAGATAATAATTTACTGGAGTTAAGCCCGGAAGAAAGAGCACACTTAGGTGTCTTTTTAGCTTTCCAATATCCAGTTGAAATTCCTGGTGTGAACAATGCGTATATGTTGAAAGCAGCATTAAATGCGATCAGAACATATCGTGGAGAAGAAGAATTGGATGCGATGGATTTCATGGCATTCGTTAAAGATAAAGTTAAGCTGGTTCAGTTAAAAGAAGACCTTCTATCTCGCTCAGTCAACGAAGGATTCTCTGGCGGTGAGAAGAAACGTAATGAAATTTTTCAAATGGCGGTGCTTGAGCCCAAGTTAGCGATTTTGGATGAAACAGATTCAGGTCTAGATATAGATGCGCTGAAAATTGTTGCTGATGGGGTCAATGCGCTACGTAGTCCTGAGCGTAGTATGGTGATGATCACACATTATCAACGTCTGCTTGATTATATTGAACCCGATTTTGTTCATGTTTTAGTCGATGGAAAGATCATTAAGTCAGGTGATAAAAAGCTCGCATTAGAACTTGAAAAACGTGGTTATGACTGGGTTCGTGAAGAGGCTGCGTAATGGAAAGTTTAGTATCAAAATTTGAGCAGTTTCTCGAGACTGAGGATAACGTGACGTTATCTAACAACTCACTTGACTGGTTAACGAATGCTCGCAAAAAAGGCATCGCACACTTTGCAAAAGTGGGCTTGCCCACTCCACGTGATGAACATTGGAAATATACCAATGTTGCTCCGATCAAAAAGAAAGAGTTCTCATTAACGAATACAAAAGAACATGACGTTAAAGCGGCTGATTTGGACGTGTTTCGCTTTAAAAATTTGGAAACGATAGAGCTTGTTTTTATCAACGGTTTGTTTTGTTCAGCATTAAGTTCGACCGTTAGTGACGAACGTGGAATCGTGTTAAACAACCTTTCTAGTTGGTTGGCTGAGGGTCATCAACAAGATCTAACGGTAGATGCCGGTGACTATGTCTTTGCATCTTTGAACAATGCATTTATGTCGGATGGTGCTGTGTTACATGTTGCGGATAATGAGCTTTTAGAAAAGCCGGTCCATCTGATTTTTGTTGCGACAGACACAGAGCAAGCGACGATGACATATCCACGAATTGATATACGTCTTGGTAAGAATGCCGAAGCTAAACTGATCGAAAGTTATGTGAGTTTAGGTGAAGCTAAAAATCTTACCAATGTCTTAACGAATATAATTGCGGATGAAAACAGTCAGCTTGAGCATTATCGTATTCAAGAAGAAAGCGATGCTGCTTATCATCTAGCAAATATATTTATTGAACAGAAGAAAGATAGTCGAGTGACTTCTCATTCCGTCTCTTTAGGTTCCGCAATTGCCCGTGTCGATGCAAAGGTTAATTTATCTGAGACTGGCACAGAAAATATTTTAAATGGGTTATTTTTGGGTAAAGGACGGCAACATACCGACCATCACCTTTTGGTTCACCACCTTAGCCCACATACACGAAGTGAAGAATATTTTAAGGGTATTTTAGATAACGCTAGTCGTGGTGTTTTTAATGGGAAAGTTGTTGTCCATAAAGATGCACAAAAGATTGAAGCCATTCAGTCGAATAAAAATTTATTACTTTCACCTAATGCAGAAGTAGATACAAAACCAGAATTAGAGATTTATGCCGATGATGTGAAATGTGCACATGGCGCAACAATTGGTCGTCTAAGTGATACAGAATTATTTTATTTACGATCACGAGGGATTTCTGAAGAGAAAGCACGTGCACTTCTGACCTTTGCATTTGCAGATGATGTTGTAAATCGAATGAGCCTTGTACCGGTCAGAGAATATTTAGAGCGAAAACTGATCGGACAACTATCGTCTTCTGATCAAATTGATGATCTCAAGGATCTTATATGAGCGGAGTAACAAACTTAGTTCCGAGTGATGTTGTTGATAAGTGGAGAAAAGATTTCCCGATCCTTAGACAAAAGATTAATGGAAAAGATTTGGTCTATCTTGATAATGCGGCAACGACTCAAAAGCCGAATACTGTTATTGATACGATCAGTCGCTATTACACAGAAATAAATTCAAATATCCATCGTGGAGTTCATACACTGAGCCAATTGGCGACGGATGAATATGAATTGACACGTGAGAAAGTTCGACAGTTCATCAATGCTAAAAGTTTAAGTGAAGTTGTTTTTACTCGCGGGACTACTGAAGCGATCAATTTAGTCGTTAATGCCTGGGGCGGAGCAGAATTAAAACCAGGTGATGAAGTGATTATTTCTGAAATGGAGCACCATTCGAATATTGTTCCATGGCAAATGATTTGTGAAAAGACCGGCGCTATTTTAAACGTTATTCCAATGAATGACGATGGTGATTTATTGATCGACGAATATAAAAAATTGGTCAATGAAAAAACTAAAATGGTTGCCGTCGTTCATGTTTCTAACGCATTAGGAACGGTTAATCCGATCGAAGAAATTATCGAAATAGCGCATGCACATAATGCTAAGGTCTTGATTGATGGTGCTCAAGCCGTTGCACATTTAGCCGTTGACGTACAGAAACTCGATTGTGATTTTTATGTTTTCTCAGGACACAAACTTTATGGCCCGACAGGCATAGGCATGCTTTACGGTAAAGAAAGTGTGCTTGAGAAAATGCCGCCGTATCAAGGTGGTGGCGACATGATCCGGATGGTCACATTTGAAAAAACAGAATATAACGACCTGCCCTATAAGTTTGAAGCAGGCACACCCAACATCGCAGATACGATTGCTTTGTCGGCAGCGATAGACTACGTATTAGCCATTGGGTTCGATGCGATTCATGCACATGAAACTGCTCTGCTTGATTACGCAACAGAGAGCTTGAAAGTTATTCCTGGCTTTCGTGTGATTGGGACAGCGAAAGAGAAGGCCAGTGTGCTTTCTTTTATGATCAAAGGAATTCATCCGCATGATCTTGGTACAATTTTAGATACTGAAGGTATCGCTACTCGTACAGGCCATCATTGTGCGATGCCGGTTATGACCCATTTTAATGTTCCCGCAACGGCTCGTGCATCTTTTGCGCTCTATAATACGAAAGCAGAAATAGATGTATTGAAAGCGGGCTTGTTGAAAACGATGGAGGTGATGGGTGTTTGATCTAAAAGAACTCTACCAAGAGATTATTGTTGATCATAATAGGGCACCTCGAAACTTTCGAGAAATGGAAGATGCTGATCTAAAAGCAGAAGGTTTTAATCCACTTTGTGGTGATAAATTAGTTGTTTATTTAAAGCTAGATAAGGATGTCATTGCTGATGTTAGCTTTCAAGGCGAAGGTTGCGCTATCTCCGTAGCATCAGCTTCGTTAATGACTGACCAGTTGAAGGGTAGAACAGAACAAGAAGCTGAAAAAATATTTGAAACTTTTCATGAATTGGTGACGGACAGAGATTCAGAAATTGATTTAGAAAAAGTCGGTAAATTAGGAGCGTTGGCGGGAGTACGAGAATTTCCTGCCCGCGTAAAATGCGCAACACTATGCTGGCATACTTTGAACTCTGCGCTAGACGATCAGGATAAAAATACGCATGCGACCATATCTACAGAATAATGAAATTAAACTTGATGAAGCGATCACATTAGAGCGTGATTGCGAGGCGATACTGATCCCGCAAGGTACAGCGATCCACTTATCTGCCGGCTCGGTTGTGTTTGTAACGCAGGCATTGGGAACCAGTGTGACGGTCAATATTAATGGAAATCTCGCGCGTATTGAAGGCCGTGATCTGGATGCTTTAGGCTTTGAGTCAATCGAAGGCCAGCAGAATACAGAAATGACCGGCGATGGAACCGTTAAGGAATCTGAACTGTGGGAACAGATGAGCAGTTGTTTCGATCCAGAGATTCCAGTCAGTATTGTTGAGCTTGGGCTCATCTACTCATGTGATGTGGAGCCGTTAAAGGAAGATGAAAAAATTATTGGTAACCGCGTGACAGTCGATATGACTTTAACTGCGGCCGGCTGTGGCATGGGTGATATTCTTGTTGGTGACGTGAAAAGTAAGTTAGAAATGGTTGCAAATGTGACAGAGGTTCAAGTTGAGTTGGTTTTTGATCCACCTTGGAATCAAACGATGATGTCAGAAGCTGCAAGGTTACAAATGGGTATGTTTTAGAATCAATAAAAGATGATCTTAGTTTTACTACCGGGGCTTGATGGAACCGGGCTGTTATTCAAACCATTTCTAGCATGTTTACCGCTGAAAATTAAAACAAAAGTAATCGCCTACCCTGCTGAGGAAGCTTTAGATTATGAGGCGCTTGTCAATTACGTGAGACCTAGATTACCAAACGAAGATTTTACCTTACTCGCAGAATCTTTTTCTGGACCAGTCGCCTTTCTACTCGCTCAAGAAAAACCGAAACATTTAAAATCCATTATTTTTGCGGCTAGTTTTTTATCGGCTCCACGACCTAGATTGCAAAAGGTAGTGCAGAAAATACCTTTATTTTCTTTTCCTATTCCAAAGCTTGTTATTCAGCATGCTTTGATCGGTAAAGAAGTTGAGCAGTCGATGATTGATTTATTCAAGCAGGCTGTGGAAAAGGTTCCTGCAAAAATATTAAACTATCGACTAAGGCAGATCACAAAGCTTGAACTGACCGGTAGAGTTGAAGAAGTTAAGTGTAGTTACATTCAAGCGGTGAATGACAAGCTAGTGTTGGAAAATAGTTTGGATCTGTTTAAAGAGCGAATCGAGCATTTGAATGTAGTGAGCATCAAAGGCCCTCACTTTATATTGCAGGCACAAGCAAAAATATGTGCAGATTTTGTTGTCAGTGAAATAACTAGTGGTGTAAGGAGTAAGAAATGACAGACTGGATAGATGTTGCCAAAGAACAAAGTTTCGTCCCTGGAGAAAAATTGATGTTTGATCTGGATGATGCTACTCGCGTGATTATAGTCAAAATTGAAGATGCCATTTACGCCATCGAAGACTTGTGCACTCACGATAATTTATCAATGGAAGAAGGTGAAATCGAAGGTAATGAGATTGTTTGTCCCTTTCATGGAGCAAAATTTTGCCTAAAATCAGGCGAAGTCACTGCATCGCCTGCTTATGAAAATATAGCCACTTTTCCGGTACAAATTGAGGAAGGGATGGTTCAGATCAGGGATGGTCGTTGGGATTGATGATGAAGTTGTCAAAAATCATTGATTTATCGAGATATTTTAATTCTTTTAGTTTCAAACAGAGAAATTCCCTCGTATAATATCCCGCTTTTCTTTTTTAATAACAAACGCGTAGTCGCGAGGATACAGAGCAAAATGAGTACAGAACGGACGCTTTCCATGATAAAGCCAGATGCAGTTAAAAATAACCACCTTGGTGAGATCTACCATCGTTTTGAACGAAATGGTTTAACCGTGATTGCTGCTAAAATGATGCACTTAACAACAGAACAAGCTGGTGAGTTCTATGCTGTTCACAAAGAGCGCCCATTTTACGGTGAGTTAGTAGAATTCATGAGTTCTGGTCCCATTATGGTTCAAGTACTTGAAGGTGAATCTGCGATTACACAATACCGTGATTTGATGGGTGCGACGAACCCTGATGAGGCTGCGCCAGGCACTATCCGCGCAGAATTTGCTGATTCAGTTGGTGAGAATGCTGTTCACGGTTCAGATGCAGTTGAAACTGCTCAAGAAGAAATTAATTTCTTCTTCAAACCTGAAGAGATCGTTTCTCGATAATCTCTGATGGCAGATCGAATCAATTTACTCGATCTAAATCGAAAATCCATGGCTGGGTTTTTCGCTGATTTAGGCGAAAAACCTTTCCGTGCTACGCAGATCCTTAAATGGATCCACCAGGCTGGCGTGACAGATATTGATGAGATGTCAAATCTCAGTAAAGCTTTGCGTTTAAAGTTAAAAGATACTGTTGCTATAAAAACACCAGAAATCAAGCAAGAACAAATTTCTAAAGATGGAACTCGTAAATGGTTGCTCGATGTTGGTAATGGAAATCGTGTAGAGACCGTTTATATTCCAGAAGAAAACCGTGGCACCTTATGCGTTTCATCTCAAGTAGGTTGTCCCCTTGATTGTAAATTTTGCTCGACGGGGAAACAAGGTTTTAGTAAAAATTTATCGGTTGGCGAGATCATTGGCCAAGTAATGATGGCCAATCAGCAGATCGGCTGGAATTCGAACAATGGCCGTCAGCCAGTGACCAATGTCGTGATGATGGGCATGGGTGAGCCAATGATGAATTTTGAAAATGTTGTGGCGGCGATGGATATTATGATGGAAGACTTTGCTTATGGTCTTAGTCGTAGACGTATTACGCTAAGCACTTCAGGGATTGTGCCCATGATTGATAAACTGAAAGAAGTCAGCCCTGTTAGTTTAGCGATTTCTTTACACGCTCCAAATGATGTTATTCGTGATCAGATCATGCCGATTAATAAAACGTATCCGCTGAATACTCTATTAGACGCATGCCGCCGCTTTACGGATGTGAAGGAATCGCATAACCACATCACATTTGAATATGTCATGCTGAAGGGGGTAAACGATAGTGAAGAAAATGCTCGTGAGTTGGTTAAGCGTCTACAGGGGATCCCTTCAAAAATAAACTTGATTCCATTTAATCCATTTCCTGACTCAGGCTATTTATGCTCATCAAGAAACGCCATTGAACGGTTTAAAACTGTACTCATTGATGCAGGTTTGATCACGGTGACAAGAAAAACGCGCGGTGATGATATTGATGCTGCTTGTGGTCAGTTGGCAGGTGATGTAATTTCTAAGGCTGCGCGTCATAGAAAAGAAATTTCTGTAAAAGGTTCTCAAGGGGAGGCTGCATGAAGAGTTTGAAATTTGTCCAAGCAAATATATTAATGGTTACTATATTCTTGGGAGCTTGTCAGTCAACTCCTAACAGAATTGATGAGCCCGAGCATGTGGCAGATAAGACAGCAGTTTTGAATTTAGAGCTTGGTCTCGCCTATATGGAAAATAAGGATTATAAAAGAGCTCTGAATAAATTACGCAAGGCAATCAAGATCGACCCTCAATATTCTGATGCACATAATACCATTGCTATTCTCTATTCCCGCTTGGGTGAGGATGATCAGGCTGGGGCTCATTTTAAGAAAGCAGTAGAAACAGATTCTGCAAATTCTGGCGCATTAAATAATTATGGCCAATATCTTTGCACACGTGGAGAGCCCGAAAAAGCGATGACTATGTTTAGTCGTGCGCTCGAAAATCCGCTTTATAGCACGCCACAGTTTGCTCATATAAATGCCGGAATTTGTGAAAAAAATAGTAAAAATTTAGAACAAGCCGAAATTCACTTTCGTTCAGCATTAAAACGATCGCCTCGGATGGGAGCAGCATTATTCCATATGGCGGATGTTAGTTATGGGATGAAGCGTTATATGCCTGCTCGAGGTTATATTGAACGGTATGCAGAGGCTGCGCGTCATAATCCAGCTTCGTTATTGATGGCCGTTAAAATAGAAAAAGCGTTGGGAGATGTTGATGCGGAAGCAAGCTATGGTCTGCGTTTGAAGAATAAGTTTCCAGATTCTCAGGAAACCAGATTGTTACTTGAAATGGAGGGTAAGTGAATAAAACGGAATCTGATCAAAGCCCCTTAACTCCCGGGCAAATATTGTTAAATGCTAGAAAAGAACAGGATATTTCTGTTGAAACAATCGCGCAAGGATTGCGTTTAGATCCCCTGCTAATTGATGCACTTGAGAACGATGAGTACGAGCAGTTTCCTGCCATGGCTTACGTCCGAGGCTATATCCGTGGTTATGCAAACCAGGTTGGAATAGACCCGGCCATAATAATTAATTCTTTTGATAAAAAAATAAATGAAGCCCCTGCTCTAGAACCTTTTGCCAGCCGGCCTGAACAGCAGGCTGATAGTGGAGATAGACACGTTAGGGTTGTTACCTACTCTCTGATAGGGGTGTTAATACTTTTGTTAGGGCTATGGTGGCAAACTCAGCGTTCGCCGCCAGACAAAATTGTAGAGCTCGTTGATGAGTTAGTGAATGAAGAACAATCTGCGGCAGAAGTTTTGGATGAAGTATCAGCTATGCTGGCTTTACCAGAGTATGCGGAAGAGCTGACTCAAGAACAACAAGAAGGACCAAAAGAATTAGAGCATGATTATGCCATTGTACAGCTTAATGAAATGCCTGAAGCACCAGAGCAAGATTTTAGTGTCGTTGCTCAACAACCTGAAGAGATTGTTTCAGAGGAGCAACCTACTCCTGTTGAAGAAACATTGAGCACAATAATTACGCCGAAGCCTGATTTAGAACCTGCCGCAGAAAAACAAATAAATAAGAGTGAGGGGATCGTTTTAGAATTTACAGATGATTCTTGGATAGAGATCACGGATTCTACAGGTAAGAAGCGCTTTTCTCGTTTAGGTAAGGCTGGTGAAATAGTGGATGTAGCAGGGCAACGACCTTTTAAAGTTATTATTGGTAAATCATCAGTGGTTAAAATGAGTTATCAAGGAACCTCCATTGATTTGAGTTCACTCGCAAAAAATGAAGTGGCTCGCTTTTACATTGATAAAAATGGCGTTCATGAATAGCAAATATTACTAATTAGAAAGTTGAATTAAATGTCTAAACCGCTCCAATCCGTGAAAGGAATGAATGATATCTTGCCAGAAGAGACGGCATTGTGGTTGTATCTTGAAGATACTGTCAGACAAACGTTTGAATCTTATGGCTATAAGCAAATGCGCATGCCCGTTCTTGAACAGACGGCATTATTTAAACGTGGCATAGGTGAAGCGACAGATATTGTTGAAAAGGAAATGTATACCTTTGAAGATCGTAGCGGTGATAGCTTAACCTTGCGCCCTGAAGGTACCGCTGGAACTGTTCGAGCGGGAATGCAACACGGTTTATTTCATAATCAAATTCAACGACTTTGGTATATAGGACCGATGTTTCGTCGCGAACGTCCTCAAAAAGGTCGTTACCGTCAGTTCTTTCAGATTGGTGTTGAAACGTTCGGAATGCCGGGGCCTGATATCGATGCTGAATTGATTATCATGACAGCTCGGCTATGGAAAACCTTAGGGCTTGAAGGTTTGAGGTTAGAGTTGAATACACTAGGAACTTCTGAAACACGGGTTAAGTACCGTGAAGATCTGATCCGTTATTTCAGCGCTAGCCAAGAACTACTGGATGAAGACAGCCAGCGTAGGCTAGATAAAAATCCTTTACGAATTCTCGATAGTAAAAATCCGGCAATGGCCGAATTGATCAAGGGCGCACCAACTTTCGAAGAATACCTTGATGAAGAGTCGGCTGATCACTTTAAGACTTTATGCGAAACACTTGATCAAGCTGGTATCGAATATATTGTGAATCCACGACTTGTTCGTGGTCTCGATTATTATAGTAAAACGGTATTTGAATGGATCACCGATCAGCTTGGTTCACAAGGGACAGTCTGTGGTGGAGGACGTTTTGATGGGTTGATCGAACACTTCGGTGGTAAAGATACGCCAGCGATCGGTTTTGCTATGGGGCTTGACCGGTTGGTTGAGCTGTTAAAAGATAATGGTACAACAGTGAATTCAGCGCCCGATATTTATTTAATATCCATGGGTGACCTAGCGACAAAACAAGGCTTGGTTCTGGCTGAAAAAATCCGAGATCAAATACCAACAGCGCGTTTATTATCGAACTGCGGTGGAGGAAGCTACAAGGCTCAATTTAAACGGGCTGACAAATCAGGTGCTAGATACGCTATCATTATCGGTGAAGATGAAACAGCCGCAGGAACCGTATCTGTCAAAGATCTCAAAGAAGGCGATCAATCGACGGTGAAGCAAACCGAACTGGCTCAATTAATGTCCGATTATCTGGCATAATTTCATAAAGAATTGAATAAAATTAGGAGAATAGCGTGGTAGACGTTTACGCATCAGAAGAAGAACAAGTAGCTGCAATAAAAAAATGGTGGAAAGAGAACGGAACCTCAGTGATCCTCGGCATAGTTATCGGCAGTGCTACCCTATTCGGTTGGCGTGCATGGCAAGGTCAGATCACGGCAAAAGGTGAACAAGCCTCTCTCATTTATTCTCAGTTAGAAGAACAGTTGTTGGGTGATAAATCAGAAGAAGCGGCAACAACAGCCAAGCAATTGATGCAAGAATATAAAGGAACTCCTTATGCCTCATTTGCAGCATTGAAACTGGCTAAAGTTGCAGTTGAAGCGAAAGATGCTGATGGGGCGAGTACCTACTTACGTTGGACAATCGAGAACGGGAATCCGAAGGAACTCGTGCAGGCAGCAACTATGCGTTTAGCACGCTTAGATCTAAGTTCAGAAAATGTTGATTCTGCATGGGCATTGATTAACACGATTGAAGACACTAGCATTCTCGCTTCTTACCATGAGTTAAAAGGAGACATTTTGTTGGCTCAGGGTAAACAAGATGAGGCTAAAAGTGCTTATTTACAGGCAACGGCACTAAACCCTGCAGGTTCGGGTAGTAATGCTTTTCTCGAAATGAAAATGGATGATCTGGGCCGATAAGCGCTAGATAGGTATCTGAAAAGATGAAAGTGAATACATTATTATTAACTTCGCTATTAGCTGTTTCTTTAACAGGCTGTAGTACGGTTAAAAATACTTACCATAAATTAATGGCTGACGAAGGGGATGAAATTGTCAGCACAGCTAAAGATGGAGCAGCGCCACTGCTCAAGTTGAAGCAATCTATAAAGATTAAAAAGCTTTGGTCTACCAGTATTGGAGATGGCACGGATGGTTTTTATCTTAAACTAAGCCCAGTAGCTGGTGATGATGTTATCTATGCTGCTGAACGTGATGGTGCAGTCATGGCTATTAATATAGAAACGGGTAAAAGACGTTGGAAAGCCAATACTAAACGGCGTGTTTCTGGAGGCCCAGGTCATGGTGAAGGTATGGTACTAGTGGGAACACGAGATGGAGAAGTTCTTGCTCTCTCGGATGAAAATGGAGCATTCTTATGGAAAGCTCAGGTTTCTAGCGAAGTTCTCTCTGCTCCAAAAGCTGATCTGGGTGTTGTTGTCGTTCGTACGGTTGATGGGAAGGCCTATGGACTCGACGCAACTACAGGCAAGCGATTATGGGTCTATGAGCGAGCAGTTCCTTTGTTAACTCTTCGTGGAACCAGTGCACCACAGTTAGAAGACGGTTTGGCTATTATAGGTTTTGATGGTGGGATCTTATCTGCACTTGATATCACCAATGGCAGTTTAGTTTGGGAAAAACGAATCGCCATGCCAACAGGCAGATCAACACTTGATCGTATGGTCGATATAGATGCTGAACCAATCATCGAAAATGGTATTATCCATGTTGCAACATTTCAAGGACACGTTTCTGTTGTAGAACTCTCTTCTGGCAGAATAGCTTGGGTAAGAGAAATATCTTCTTACGCCGGCCTTGGAATTGATGGAGATAACGTCTACCTTTCTGATGAGGAGAGTGAAGTCTGGGCACTAGAACGATATTCAGGTAATTCGGTTTGGAAACAAGAAAAATTAAAATCGCGCTCGCTGACGGCACCGGTCAATGTAGGTGATTATGTTGTCGTCGGTGATTTTGATGGTTATCTGCATTGGATGAATCGTGAAGATGGCTCATTGGCGGGAAGAATAAGACTAGATAGCAGCAAAATCATTACCACTCCCTTTGTTATAGATGACACACTTTATGCCTATAGCTCTAAGGGAAAGCTTGCAGCTTTCAAAGCCGAAGAATTGAGTCAATAGAAAATAGTGAAGCCTTATATAGCCCTAGTTGGGCGTCCAAATGTTGGAAAATCAACGCTTTTCAACCAATTAACTCGCACGCGTGATGCATTGGTTGCTAATCAGCCGGGGCTGACTCGGGATAGGATCTATGGTGAAGTGGTGTTTGAAGACACGGCCTGTATCCTTGTTGATACGGGTGGACTAACCGATGAAAAAGAAGGTATTGATGCCTTAATCTCCCAACAATCTATTCGTGCCGCAGAAGAAGCAGATATTATTGTTTTTATAGTTGATGGTCGTGAAGGCTTGAACGTCGAAGATAAAACCATCGCGAATCAGCTACGGAAGTTAGAAAAACCTGTTGTTCTTGTCGTAAATAAATCTGAAGGTTTAATTCGGGACATGGTTATCTCAGAATTTTATGCGTTAGGTTTAGGCGATCCATTTCCTATATCTGCAGCACATGGCCAAGGAAAAGGTGAACTGATTGAAACAGTTCTAGGTCTTTTGCCCGAAGAATTTAATACGGGTGAAGTTGCCGAAAAGACCGATCGCGGCATTGCTGTGACAATTTTAGGTCGCCCAAATGTAGGTAAATCTACGCTAATTAATCGTATCGTCGGTGAAGATCGAGTAATTGCCTACGATATGCCAGGAACAACTCGAGATAGTATTGATGTACCTTTTGAACGAGAAGGTAAAAAATACACATTGATCGACACGGCTGGCGTACGCCGTCGTGCTCGTGTAAATGAAATGATCGAGAAGTTTAGTGTCATCAAAACCATTCGTGCCATCGATAATGCTAATGTGGTTGTGTTGGTTATTGATGCTCAAGAAACGGTTACGGATCAGGATGCATCACTATTAGGAATGATCCTTGATAGTGGCCGTGCCCTAGTTATTGCTGTAAATAAGTGGGATGGCCTAGAAAATGATCAACGCGAATGGGTCAAGCGTGAGCTTGAAAGAAAGTTACGCTTTATTGATTATGCGAAAATACATTTTATTTCAGCATTACATGGCAGTGGTGTAGGAAACCTATTTGGCAGCATAAACAAGGCTTACAACTCGGCGAATATTGAGGTCGGTACATCGAAGCTTAATCGTATTCTTGATCAAATTATTACAGACCACCCTCCTCCGCTGGTTAAAAGTCGTCGGATCAAATTACGTTTTGCGCACATGTCGGGACAAAATCCACCACGATTCGTTATACATGGGAACCAGGTTAAATCTGTTCCTGCGTCTTATCGACGCTATTTAGAAAATGCTTTTCGTAAAGCACTGAAATTGGTTGGAACGCCGATCAAGATTGAATTCCGACAAGGTGATAACCCATTTGAAGGTCAGAAAAATAAAATGGCTGTTCGGATGAGGAATGAGAAAAGCGGTTAAGCTGACTGCGGCAGCCTAGGAGCAGTCGCGCCAAGCCAGGCCATTTTCCTGATCAGCAATCTCGATCCAACTTTCTTCACAGCTTAGTGCGGTCGCTAAACTCTTTCTTACTCTCGCAGCGCAGTTGTTTTGTTCACTGAGGTGCGCTGCAATGATGTGTTTCAATTTGTTAGTATTGAGTTTAGATAATAGATCAGCTGCTTGTTGATTAGCTAAATGACCAAGTCGGCCCGAGATCCGTTGCTTAAGGTGTTGTGGGTAAACACTCTGGGCGAGCATTTCATCATCATGATTACTCTCTAAGATCAGTGCGTCGCATTGATCATATTGAGAGATGATGTGTGGAGTGATACTACCGACATCTGTAAGGATCCCCATTCGTTGCACCCCATTAGAAAAAATGAATTGTGAAGGCTCGCGCGCATCGTGTGGCACGGTGACAGGTTGTACTTCTAATGCATCTATCTCAAAGGCCTCATGGTTATTAAAGGTGTTGAGATCAGAGACATTTATGAGCGTCTTTTCAGCAGCCTTACGTGTTCCTTCGGTCAACCAGACAGGAATATTATATTTCCTAGCTAAGCGCCCGACACCAGCGATATGATCGCCATGTTCATGGGTGACGAGAATTGCTGTTATATCTTCGGGATTTTTGTCGAAACTAGCTAGACGTTTACAAGTTTCTTTGAGGGAAAAACCGTTGTCGATGAGCAGCAAAGTGTCTGACGCCTGCACAAGCGTCGCGTTACCTTTGCTGCCACTGCCGAGAGAGGCAAAGCGCATTATGGGAGCGCTTACAGGTTAGATTTTATTCGGTTGAGAAGCTGATCGGCTTGATCAGATGACTGCCAATCGCCGTCTTCATCCAGTACGATAATTTCTGTACTTGATCCAATACTTTTTAAGCTGATTTGGAATTCATTCTTGTCACTTTTCCAGAACGTTAGTTTTGAAACTATGCCTTTCTTTGCAGCCCCTTCGGCTAGATAAACGATGTCGAAAGTACCTTCAGAGCTGCTTTCATTATCAACTTCTATATCAGAAGCGTTATATAGGAAATCACTAACCAAAGCCCAAGTTGAATCAACATGACTTGTTACCGCAAGATATTTTTTACCATCACCAGCATTGATGAGTTCAGCTCTAATGGGGGCTAACTCAGCTGAAGAGGGACTAGTAGATACATTGTTAGTAGTCTCCAAAGCAGCTGTAGAATTTGTAGATGAACCAAATGCATTTTTAATGCTAATAGCAACTTTTTGTTCTAGCGGTATGTTGCGTGCGCGTTCTCTCCAAGAGTCTTGATCATGTTCTTCCCCAGCATGTGAAAGATAGATAGCCGTTTTGTTAATATCGTCTGTAGGTTCAACGAACATTTTGAACTTATCACGAGACTGGTTAGTTTCATCACCATTCCAGTGAGTTTCCATGATGCCTAGTTCGCGGTCATCTAAATCGAGCGTATAGCCATTTTTATCCCAGAACTCTTGTAGGGTAAACCAGGTATCAGAGTTTGAGCGTGGAACAATAATGAGTTGCTCTCCAGAAACTTCGGCGATAGAGACATTATTACCAGCACGAGCACGAGCACCAGCACGAGCACCAGCATTAGGCTGAAGGCGCTCTTCTTTTTGTCTAACTACCCGTTCTTGATAGGTAGAGAAAGTAGCGGATCCATTCGCATCAACATCCGGGACGGTGAGCGTATCATCGATGGTTTCAGTGGTGAGATCAGGAGGAACTTCAAGATCAGGTAAGCTGGAGCTTTTTTGATATTCCTTACGTTGATCGGGTAAAACCTTATCCAAGTTTGGCATGTATTTACTACAGCCGCCAAGAGCGAGACTGGATAAAATCAGTAGAAAAGTTGAACGAAATAACATTAAGAAAACCTCAATCGTATTAATTATGAGAACTGTACACCAGCTCTTTCCATGGCTTTTTGCATAGGCTCTTCACAGGATTCTGACATCCATGTGAGAGGTAAGCGTAATCCTGCTTCCATCAGTCCCATTTTATGAACCGCCCATTTTACAGGAATGGGGTTTGATTCAATAAACAGTTCTTTGTGTAGTCCTTGTAGTTTGTTATCGATAGCGATAACAGTATCTCTATCACCTTCGAGGGCTGCCATACACATATCATGCATCAGTTTTGGTGCGACATTTGCTGTGACAGAAATGGTTCCATGCCCTCCATTGAGAATGAACTCACCGCATGTCGCATCATCACCACTCAACAAGAGGAAGCCGTCTCCCGCAAGTTTGTGAATCGTTTCGATGCGGCTTAGATCTGCAGTCGCTTCTTTCACACCAATTATATTCTCGATGTGCGAAAGACGGCCAACAGTCTCCGGCAACATGTCACAGGCAGTACGTCCCGGAACATTATAGAGAATGATCGGGATATCGACAGCTTCGGCGACAGCCTTGTAATGCTGATAAAGGCCTTCTTGAGTAGGCTTATTATAATAAGGTGTCACGAGGAGTGCCACATCAGCACCGGCATCGAGTGCACCTTGTGTCAGACGAATAGCTTCCGAAGTCGAATTTGCACCGGTGCCAGCTATGACAGGAACACGTTTATCAACACGCTCGACAACTTTTCGAATAACATCGATATGTTCTTTTTCCCCGAGTGTTGCTGACTCACCTGTTGTACCGACTGCAACAATGGCATCCGTCTCATTCAAGATATGAAACTCAACTAGTTGTGCTAGAGCATCAAAATCAACTTGCGTGTTTGGTCCAAAGCCTTTTTCCATAGGCGTAACCACCGCAACCATACTGCCTCGTAACATCTAAGACACCTAAAAAATCGTTATAGAGTGTTCATGTTACTGATCCACTGTAATGAAGACAAGAAAAGGTGTGATTGTTAGCTCAAAAAAGGCACAATTAAGTAAAATTAACGCTAATACTTCACTAGACTTGTCGATACATGATGAAAAATTTCTTTGTAATGTCCGTGTTGGGATCGGCTAAGCCCGATCTGATGGATAAAATATTTAAAACGTTGCAGGCTTATGGTTGCAATGTTGAAGATGGTCGTATGAGTCGCTTGGGTAGCGAACTGGCTCTTTTTGTGATGTTTTCTGGTTCTTGGGATGCAATAGCAAAAATAGAGACGCATATCCCCAGATTAGAAAAAGACTTGGATGTCAGTGTGATTTTTCGGCGTACCGAGCCTAGACAGCCAAGCTCACCTTCCATGCCGTATGCGATCGAAGTCGTATCGGTTAATCGCCCCGGCTTGGTTTACGATATTTCCCAATTTTTTAATAGTCGAGATATCGGTATAGAAGATATGTATAGCGGAACGTATCAGGCTTCACACACGGGCACGGAGATGTTCTCTTTACAGTTTACGATCAGTATTCCAACTGAAATTTCCATTGCAACCTTGCGTGGTGAGTTCATGGAATTTTGTGATCAACTTAATATCGATTCAATTATGGAGCCTGTGAAATAACCATGAGTAGCATAACAATAGATAATCTTGTTCCAAACTTTGAAATTCCTGCGACGGGAGAGCAAACCATAAGTTTGGTTGATCTAAAAGGTAAAAAAGTCGTTTTATATTTTTATCCGAAAGACAATACACCGGGCTGCACTCGTGAAAGCCAGGACTTCCGTGATCTTCATGAACAGTTTGAAGCTTTAAACACGGTTATCTTGGGGATCTCCAGAGATAGTGTAAAGACTCATGAGAACTTTAAAGCGAAGCATGAGTTTCCGTTTGATCTTTTGTCAGACAAGGAAGAGGTTTTATGTGGTTTGTTTGATGTGATCAAAGAGAAGAATATGTATGGTCGAAAAGTCATGGGCATTGTCCGTAGTACTTTTTTGATCGACGAAGAAGGTGTCTTGCGACAAGAATGGATCAAGGTAAAAGTTCCTGAACATGCAGCAGAAGTACTCGAGGCTGTAAAAAAATTATAAGACAATAAAAGCGATGACAAAATCTCATCTGTTTGTGCTTGATACTAATATTCTAATGCACGATCCAAGTGCTTTGTTCCGTTTTGAGGAACATGACATTTATCTCCCGATGATGGTGTTAGAAGAGCTGGATGCTGCAAAAAAGGGTATGTCTGAAGTTGCACGTAACGCACGTCAGGCAAGTCGCTTTTTAGATGAGCTAATAGGTGATGCTGATAGGGAAGCTATTGAGGCGGGTATCTCATTGCCGAGCATGGAGCAAGGCGGAGAAGAGTTTACTAGTGGTTTCTTATTTTTGCAGACCGATCAACTTTCTCCAGAGCAACTTGTCGGTGTTAATCAAAACCTTCCAGATAACAAAATTCTCAGCACCACCGTAGTGCTCCAAAAGCTGCACCCAACAAGACAAATTATTCTAGTATCAAAAGATATAAACCTTCGTATTAAGGCAAGGGTTGCGGGTATTTGTGCTGAAGATTACTCCAGTGATAAAACCTTGGATGATGCATCCCTACTCTATTCCGGTATTGAAGAGCTGGATGAAGATTTTTGGGAAATACATAATAAAGAATTGGAATGTCATAAAGAGCCTACAAAGACTCTCTACACTTTAAAAGGGCCTTTAGTTGAAACATGTTTTCCCAACCAATGTTTTTATCTTGCTGGCGAGAAACCGTTTGAAGCGGTGATCTCAGAGGTGGATGGCGACACGATCAAGTTTCAACATGCTAAAGATTATCGAAGTGATAAGAGCCAGGTGTGGGGAATAAATGCGCGCAATTTAGAACAAAATTTTGCACTGAACCTATTAATGGATCCAAGCGTTGATTTTGTGACTCTGTTAGGAACCGCTGGAACAGGAAAAACGTTGCTCACACTCGCTGCAGGCCTTGCACAGACATTGGATGCGAGCCTATATACAGAAATAATAATGACTCGTGTAACCGTGTCAGTTGGTGAAGATATTGGGTTTTTACCCGGAACTGAAGAAGAGAAAATGACGCCTTGGATGGGTGCTTTAATGGATAACCTTGAGGTATTAAACCAAGAGCATGAAGGTGGCGAATGGGGACGAGCAGCGACAGCAGACCTGATCAGTAACCGAATAAAAATTCGCTCCTTAAATTTTATGCGTGGACGAACATTTCTTAACCGTTACATCATTATTGATGAAGCACAAAATTTAACGGCCAAACAAATGAAGACAGTGATCACACGAGCAGGTCCGGGCACTAAGCTGGTTTGTTTAGGTAATATTGCTCAAATAGACACGCCGTACCTTACGGAAACAACTTCCGGTTTAACCTACGTTGTGGACAGGTTTAAAAATTGGGAACATAGCGGGCATCTTATTCTCAAGCGTGGGGAGCGATCGCGCTTAGCTGATTTTGCTAGCCATGCCTTGTAGGCTGTTAAGGGAACGAGAAATCGTACGTAGTGCTTTATAAGGAAGGAGTAAGCTTTAAAAAAAGTAACTTATGAAGTATTTGGCCTGCGTCGCATTGTAGCTTCGCCCACGAATCCATAACGACGATACCAAGCGATTAAATCAGAAAAATTTAAACTCCCTTTTTTATCAGGAGCTGGTTCAAGATACAAACCTCTTTTTGATCGGCGAGTTTACAAAGCATTTTTAGCATCTTAGTCCCGGAGCCTAGTGAACAAGATTTTATATACATAATCCATACAGCGGAAGGAGACATGTCGTACTGAAAGTGTAAATAGACACAATCTAATTTTTCTTTTGACTCATATAACAAAAGGGAACTTGCAATCAGGCTCAGGGTGAATATCATCCATTTTTTTAGATTTATCAATTTCCCCTGAAAACATTTCTTTCATTTGGCCGTATACAGCGTTTTATCTATTAAGGATCAAGAGTTGTAAAAAATAGAGGTTATGATTCTTTCGCTTCAGTGTTGACATAAAACTTACCTTTGCCACGCGGCCATGCAGAAATAAGAGCATTAACCAAGGTCGCAAGCGGTATAGCAAAGAACACGCCCCAAAACCCCCAAAGTCCACCGAAGACGAGTACAGCGACAATAATGGCAATAGGATGAAGGTTTACAGCCTCTGAAAATAATAAGGGAACGAGCAAGTTGCCATCTAAAGCCTGAATGATCGCATAAGCTAAGATAATCCAACCGAAATCGGCCCCCCAGCCGAATTGAACATAGGCCGCGATAGCGACAGGAATTGTCGCAACTGTCGCTCCAATGTATGGGATTATTACTGAAACAGCGACTAGCGCAGAGAGTAGAACGGCATATTTGAGTCCCATAATGGAAAAAACGATAAAAGTAACACTGCCTACCATTATTATTTCGTAGAATTTTCCGCGAACATAATTACCAATTTGCCCATCCATTTCCTCCCAAACTTTATCTAACAAAGGTCTTTCTTCTGGCAGTATTCCAGAAAACCAATTCATGACTAGTCGTTTATCCTTGAGAAAGAAGAAGACTAATACAGGACCTAGAACCAGATAAACTAAAACAGTGATCAGGCGTGGAATAGAAGCTAACGAGATTGAAAAAACAGTTTGGCCAAGTTCAGAAATACCAGAACGAACCACTTGGAGAAAATCCCAGATTTGTTCTTCAGAGACCACGAGTGGGTATTTTTCGGGAAGTTGGAGTAAAAGTTGTTGCCCATCATTAATGAGAGTCGGTAGTTGTTGGACTAAATCAGTTAATTGTCTTGAGACGAGGGGTAAAAGCCCTAAAAAGACTAACAGTGTAAAAGTGAGAAATAGTAAGAAAACGGTAGTGACAGCGATGATTCTTGGAATATGTAACCTTGTTAAGTATTGAACGGAACCTTCAAGTAAGTAAGCGATCACTATAGCGGCAATAACGGGGGCGAGCATTCCACCCATATAAATAATAATAGTAAAGCCGATAATGAGCATTACTGCGAGCAAGACAGCTTGCGGATCAGAGAAATATCGCTTGTACCATTCAGTGAAAAATCGAATCATGTGGTTTTGAAATTATAATTAAGTATGATCAGTATTATATATCATAGTAAGTTAAACCGTTTTATTAAGAGAGCTTTGAACCAGTCATTAACATTTGACTGCCATAAAAGAGCTTTTTAGCAGAGATTATTATGTCGTGGTGGGGAAAAATACTTGGGGGAATCTTTGGCTACTTGGTGGACGGGCCATTTACGGCCCTTTTGGGAGTGCTACTTGGCCATGCGCTAGATTCTCTTGGTAATACAAGTCAGAAAAAGTCAGTCCAAAAGCAAAAAGTATCGGGCTATGAAGCGCAGGAAAATTATTTTTCTTCAACATTTTCAGTAATGGGACATGTCAGCAAAGTCGATGGGCACGTTTCTGCTGAAGAGATTCGTGTTGCTAGGCTAGTGATGGATCGAATGGGTTTAAGTAAGGACCAAAGAGAAAAGGCGATTAGCCTTTTTAATCAAGGAAAGAGCAAATCATTTCCTCTTGAACAAACCTTAAAAAGATTGCGGAACTCATGTTTGTCACAAAAAAATCTGCTGAGAATGTTTATGGAAATTCAGATTATGGCTGCCATTGCGGATGGCCAGATCACGATTGTTGAACGACATTTACTACTGCATATTTCGCAACGATTAGGTATTTTGCGGATGGAATATGAGCGTATTGAAGGTCGGGTGCGTGTAGCGATGCAGCCAGCTGGCAGCGATCCAGTTAGTGAGCGCACACATAGTGAGAAAGTCACAAGTGATGCGTATATAACACTGGGGCTTAATAAGGATGTGACTGATCGAGAAGTAAAAAAAGCCTATCGTCGATTGCTTAGCCAGCACCATCCAGATAAATTAGTTTCAAAAGGTCTGCCAGAAGAAATGATGAAACTAGCGGCAGAAAAAACCCATGAAATTCGACAAGCTTACGAAGTTATCTGTACTGCCCGTGGGATTTGAGCAAACAATGGATCACCAAACCTTAGCCTCCTTGATCAAGGCTTGGGCAATGGAATTGGGTTTTCAGCAAACCGGAATCACAGGGGTAGATTTGGGTGAGGACGAAGAGCATTTGATGGCTTGGTTGGATAAGCAACGCCATGGTGAAATGGGCTATATGGAAAAGCACGGCACACGGCGATCACGTCCGGCAGATCTTGAGACAGGCACACTTCGAGTTATCTCTGTGCGAATGGACTATTTTCCAGCAGAGGTTGCTAACTCGAATATGATTCTAGGTGATGAGACAAAGGCTTATATTTCACGATATGCCCTTGGCCGCGACTATCACAAATTGTTGAGGAAGCGATTACAAAAGCTGGCAGATAAGGTTCAGGAAGTGACCGGAGATTTCGGTTACCGAGTTTTTGTTGATAGTGCGCCTGTCTTAGAAAAAGCCTTAGCTAGAAACTCAGGCCTCGGTTGGATCGGCAAACATTCTAATCTGATCAATCGACATGCAGGCTCTTGGTTTTTTCTAGGAGAGATCTATACGGATCTCCCCTTACCTATCGATCCTGTTTATGAGGACAATTATTGTGGCAGTTGTTCCGCTTGTTTGGATGCCTGTCCAACACAAGCTATTGTCGCCCCATTTCAGGTTGATGCGCGACGTTGCATCTCCTATCTGACAATTGAATTACGAACGGCGATTCCTGAAGAGTTTCGAACTCTGATGGGAAATAGAATATACGGTTGCGATGATTGCCAATTGGTTTGTCCCTGGAATAAATATGCCTCCCCAACTACAGAAGCTGATTTTGCTGTCAGAAATGATCTAGATGCACCTGAGTTGATTCAGTTATTTCAATGGACTGAAGAAGAGTTTCTAAAAAAGACCGAAGGTTCACCTATTAGGCGGATAGGTTATGAAAGTTGGTTGAGAAACATAGCTATAGCATTAGGTAATTGTAAAAAATCTGATCGTGTTGTCGCAATATTAAAAGACAAAAAAGACCATGGATCAGAGCTTGTTAGAGAGCACGTGGTCTGGGCATTAAATCAACAAGAGGAGTCAGCTACAGATATAAAGAAACGATAGGAATGTATATTGTTTTAATGTTTCCAAAAAATTGACAATGAGTTTAATATCAATGCATTGTAATGAGTCTAAATAGGGCTAATCTTCAAGATAGAGAAAAAATTAAAGAAAAAGGCACAAGACAATGGCATATGACTCTGTGATCGACTTAAAACAGCTAAAAGTTGCGTGTGAAAACTGTCGGTTGGGTGAGATTTGTTTGCCACGAGGCTTAGCTCAAGAAGAAATGGTCAAGCTCGATAATATCGTTAGCCGCGGCCGACCTTTAGTTAAGGGTGATGCTTTATATCGACAAGGCGACAAGTTAGATAGTTTTTACGCGGTTCATTCAGGCTCTCTTCGAAGCTACACCGTAACGCAAGATGGAACAGAACAAACGTTAGGTTTTTATTTTCCTGGTGAGTTGGTCGGTTTGGATGGCTTAGAGAATAGCATTCATAGTTGTACCACTGAAGCATTAGAGACGACTTCAATTTGTGAGCTGCCATACAATAATCTGCAGAATCTAAGTGCTCAATTACCAAGCCTACAACATCAGATTATGCGCTTGTTGGGCAAAGAACTGTCGGGGGATCATGATGTACTTTTATTGTTGGGTAAACGATCGGTCGAAGAACGATTAGCTGCTTTTATATTGAGTTTATCTAAACGATTTTCAGAACGAGGTTTTTCTTCGACAGAATTTAATTTAAGTATGTCGCGACATGATATTTCTAACTTTCTTGGCGTCGCGGTGGAAACGATTAGTCGACAGTTTTCAAACTTCGATAAAGACGGTGTTTTGCAGGTAAAATATCGTTTTGTAAAGATCCTTGATATGAATAAGCTTGAAGAAATTGTGATCCCATGCAAAAAATCGAGTGATATAAAAGAGAAACAAACAGGAACCTAATATACGGCTCATCGCACAAGGGATTGAGATTTTGTTAGAATTGACAACATGCAAGATCAAGAACGAAGACTGGGTGGTATCCGTCGAATTTATGGCGATAAAGCATACGAAAACTTTTTAATATCACACGTCTGTGTGATCGGTATTGGTGGCGTCGGCTCATGGGCAGCAGAGGCTTTAGCTCGAAGTGGTATCGGAAACATTACCCTGATCGATTTAGACAATCTGGCCGAATCTAACGTTAATCGTCAGATCCATGCGGTCAGTGGTGAATTTGGTAAGCCGAAAGTTACAGCTATGCATGAACGGATCTTGTTAATCAATCCAGACTGTAAAGTTACTGAAATCGAAGATTTTGTGTCCATGGATAATCTGCAAGAAATGCTCAATCAAGATTATGATTTTATTATCGATTGTACGGATAACTTTCGTTTAAAGGCGGCTATGATTGCTTTTAGTCGAAGAAACAAACTAAAACTGATTACGGTAGGTGGTGCTGGTGGGCAAGTCGATCCCACAAAGGTCCGAGTTTCGGATCTGAATAAAACCCTACACGATAGCTTGTTATCTCAAGTACGTAAGCTCTTACGTGCAGGTTACAACTTCCCTCGAAATCCAAAACGTCGCTTTTATGTTCCTTGTGTATACTCAGAAGAGCAGCAGGTATACCCAACTCCTGATGGAGATGTTTGTAAGCAGAAGCCGGATGGTTCGAAGGCTAGCGGTTTAAATTGTGAAGGTGGCTTTGGATCCGTAATGACGGTGACATCGACATTTGCGATGGCAGCGGTTTCGCATGTTCTGAAAAAGATTGCCGGCAAATAGTTGTAGTCGGATAAAAGTAATGTTAATCGCTTACATATGGATTAGTCTTGCGTTCATGCCCAAAGCTTGATGTTGGGCCATGACCTGGAACAAACTGTACGTCATCGCCCAGCGGCCAAAGCTTGTTTTTGATCGAGGAGATTAACAGCTCATGGTCACCGAATTCAAAATCTGTACGCCCGATGGAGCCATTAAATAACACATCACCGACGGTTGCGATTCGAGCATCTTTTTGATGAAAAACCACATGGCCGGGCGTATGTCCCGGACAATGATAAACATCCAGCTCGATATTGCCGAATTGAATCGTATCACCATCTTTTAACCAACGATTCGGTGTGAAGCTCTGGCAATCAGGAAAATCAAATCGCTTTACCTGAGCTGGGAAACTATCTAATAAAAATTGATCGTCTTTATGCGGGCCTTCGATGGGAATAGATAAATTTTCAGCTAGCTCACCTGCTCCACCAGCATGATCGAGATGTCCATGAGTAAGAAAGATCTTTTCTAACTCAGCACCTTCTATCTTAACGGCATTTAAAATACGATCAAGATCGCCACCGGGATCGACAACAGCAGCTCTTTTAGTTTCCTCACAAACCAACAAAGAACAATTTTGTTGGTATGAAGTGACCGGAATAATTAATACTTTCATGTAAAAAGAATATCACCATTAAAGATCATAGAAAATAGAAAGGTCAATATAAAGTGTATAGGTCTAGCGGGTCGGTTTGGTTGGCAGAATGTTTTAGAAAAATTATTAAACGAGAATGAACCAGACTCTTTTTTTGCGAAACGAACAGAGTTTACTATTGAGATAGCTTTACTTGATCCTGAACGTTGTAAGACGGACATTATGTTTGAACAATTTGATACGATAGAGAGTACTGTTCGAAGTATCAACAGGGTACCAGAACTGACAGATAATGATTCTTCGTTACAGCTCTATTTTTATGACTACATGCCAAACATGCTTGGCTTTCTCGTTAATGATAATTATCTTTTTCTTACCTACTGTCACTGGGAACATGTAAGAAATGAATTAGTACTTCGAGCCGGAGGCACAGATTATTTCGTATATAACAAAAGTGATGATTTTGGTGGAAGCGAATGTATTAAAAGGTTCTCTGGGTGGTTAGAGTACATTCGGTTACAAGATACAAAAAGCGCTAAAGGAAAGTAAGACGAATACTTGTTTAGTTACTTAGAGAAGAACACCTCACAGCTTCCTCCGCAATGAACCAATAAAATCAATCCCATTTAAGCGGTAAACTAAGGTTACTTTCTAGCGAGACTTTTCATTTTTCATTCATCTTTAGAATGGTATGATCGCGCACGTTTTATCACAAATAATTTAAAAGGGGACTTTATGAAGTTAAAAACTATTCTGTGCGCAACGGTAATTTCACAGATATTACCCATCGCGGTCGTACAGGCAGATGAAATACTGTTAAAAAATGGAGACAAAATCTCAGGGGAAATTCTTAGTAAAACCGATCAGGCTGTTTTGATGAAAACTAGTTTTGCTGGTGAAATTAGCATCAGTTGGGATGCTGTTTCTAAACTAACCTCGGATACACCGATAACGGTTCAACTCGATGATGAGTCGATGTTAAAGGGTAAATTGATCAGCTCAGATGATGGTACGATTAGATTAAGTGCTGATAATTTATTTAAAACGGATCCTATCCCTTTGAATAAGATTGCGGCGATTAACCCTCCAGCAATCGAGCCCATTAAAACGAAATATACTGGCATAGCTAATGTTGGCGCTTATCGCACGACAGGTAATACAGACAATCAAGCTGTGCATATGGATGCCGAAATGGTTGCGCGCCGTGAGACTGATCGCTTAACGGTTGGTGCTGCATATAATCAAGCAGAAACCAATGGTGTTCAAAGTGCGAAGAATTCTTTGTTCTATGCCAAGTATGACCTTTTCATTAATGACAAGTGGTATGGCTATGGGAACACTCTGTTCGAGAAAGATAGGTTTCAAGATTTGAAGCTTCGAAGTGTTGTCGGTGGTGGTTTGGGATATCAGTTTTGGGAAACGGATATTAGCGCGCTCTCACTTGAAGCGGGACCAAGTTATGCTAACGAAGATTATTATACCGGTGAGGATAAAGATTTTGCCGCCGCACGTTGGGCTTTGAATTATCATCACTGGTTTTATAATAAATCAGCACAGTTTTTTCATAACCATGAAGGCTTAGTGCCTTTCTCGGATACGGGTGATGTTTATATTCGTTCAAGAACGGGTATACGGATCCCTCTGATCAGCAAGTTTACGATAACAACTGAGATTGATGTTGATTACGATGCGAAGCCGTCAGCGGGTAACAAAAAAACAGACACACGTTATTTGTTTAACCTGGGTTATCAGTGGCAATAAAATGAAGGGTAATTCTTGAGAGAGGTTCTCGGAAGAGATACCGAGGTTAATTGATTTAACCTCGGTATTATTACTAAAATAACTTGGCTGAAAAACTAAGGCATATCGTCGATTTCAGCACCTTCCCTTTCAACGGGCATCAAGTCTTCTTTACTCACGCCTAATGCTAATGCGCTGGTACTAGCAACATACATTGAAGAGTAAGTCCCTATAATTACACCAGCAATTAAAGCCAATGCGAAAGGTCGGAGTATTTCACCACCAAAAAAGTACAACGCGATTAAAACTAATAAGGTCGTAAGCGATGTGATCACGGTTCGTGTTAGCGTTTCGTTGAGAGAAATGTTAATAATCTGCTCGGTGTCTTTCTTTCGAATTTTTAGAAAGTTCTCACGGATCCGATCAAATACAACGATCGTATCATTTAGGGAGTAACCGATAACGGCGAGCACAGCCGCTAAGACCGGTAAACCAAATTCGACCTGGGTTAAAGAGAAGAAGCCCAGTACGATGATGACGTCATGAATGAGCGCGGCTATTGAACCAACGGCAAAGCGTTTTTCAAAACGAATCGCGACATAGATCAAGATGAAGAACAAAGAGATTAACATGGCTAAACCGCCATCTTCCGTTAGTTCGTCACCCACTTGTGGGCCAACAAATTCAACACGTTTTAGTTCAGCGCCTTCGAGAGCTTGCAAAATATTGGAGCTGATTTTAGCACTCGTTAAACCTTCTTTTGGGGCGACGCGGATCAGAACTTCTTTATTGCTGCCGAAGTGTTGAACAATGGCTTCGCTGAATCCCACTTCACCTAAAACGCTACGAATTTCATCGAGTTTTGCATCTGCTTCGTAACCGACTTCGATCAATGTTCCGCCAGTAAAGTCGACACCCAAGTTCAAACCACGAATGGTCAAAGAAGCGATGGAAACAGTGAGCAATACTAACGATAACACCATGGCTAGCTTACGCTTGCTCATAAAGTCAAAGCTAGGAGTCTTATTAAAAATATTCATAATTTTATCCTTAAACTAGATGGCGAGCTTGGCGCCTTTTTTGCCACCATAGATTAGATTGATCAGCGCACGTGATCCCATAATTGCTGTGAACATGGATGTGATGATTCCTAATGCCAGTGTCACAGCAAAACCTTTGATAGGTCCCGTTCCGAAACCGTATAGAACGATGGCCGCGATCAATGTTGTAATGTTGGCATCAGCAATGGTTGAGAAGGCTTTATCATAACCTGAAGAAATTGCCGTTTGTGCAGAGTTGCCATTGCGGAGTTCTTCACGGATTCGTTCAAAGATCAGTACGTTTGCATCAACGGCCATACCAACGGTTAAGACGATTCCAGCAATACCCGGCAGGGTCAACGTAGCTTGCATCAAAGATAATAATGCGACGACCAAAACGAGATTTACTGTCAGCGCAACACCCGCAACAAGCCCAAATACCTTGTAATAAATCGCCATAAAAATCAGTACGAAGAAGAAGCCTATCTTGACTGACATAAAACCTTTATCGATATTGTCTTTACCGAGGCTTGGGCCAATAGTACGCTCTTCGATGATTTCGATGGGGGCAGCGAGAGCTCCGGCTCTTAGGAGTAGTGATAAGTTTTGTGCCTCTTCAGTGCTGTCCATGCCTGATATTTGGAAACGTTTTCCCAGTTCACCTCGAATCGTCGCGACATTAATGATTTCTTCAATGGTATGTTTGCGTTTTTTAACCTCACCATTCTCTTCGTAGCTTTCTGTTTTGTTTTCAATGAAAACCACCGCTTGTAGGTGACCGATTTCATCTCGTGTCAGGCGGCTAAACTTTCTAGCACCTTTGCCATCTAACGTAATAAATACTGCTGGGGTGCCTGAGTCTTGCTCAAGACCAGATGTCGCATCGATAATGCTATGGCCGGTGAGCATTACTTTCTTTTTCAACAAAAAGTCACGGCCATCACGAGATTTATAAAGTTTAGAGCCGATCGGAGATTGACCCCGCAAGGCTTGCTCGACATTACCTTCTTCATCAACCATACGAAACTCAAGTGTCGCTGTCGCACCAAGAATATCTTTTACCTTAGCGGGATCTTGTACGCCAGGAAGCTGAATGATGATTCTGTCCAGCCCTTGTTGTTGGATAACGGGTTCTGCTACACCAAGCTCGTTAACACGATTTCTTAAAGTGGTGATGTTTTGTTGTAGAGCGAATTTTTGAGTCTCACGCATTGAGGCTTCAGAAACGGTCATGTTCAGTAAAAACAAGCCCTCTTTTTCAGAAGTTGTTCTTTCTAACTCGGAGAAGTCGGAACGAATAAGATCTTCAGCGGCTGTACGCGTGAGATCATCCTTAAAACGAACTAACAGCCCGCCTTCTTTGTTGCGGCTGATAGTTTTATAGAGCACTTTACTTTCCCGAAGCTTAGTACGCAGCTCAGAAACATAACGTTCTTCTGTTTGTTTCTTAACGGTGGTCATATCAACTTCCATCAGGATATGCACACCACCACGTAGATCAAGCCCGAGGTTCATTGGTTGGCCACCCAAACCTTTTAACCACTCAGGCGTGGCTGGTGCTAGGTTTAGCGCGGTGGTGAAGTTACGACCCAGTTCCTTTTCGATGATTTCCTGTGCTTTTGATTGCGTTTCAGTATCATTGAAACGCAGCATTAGGCCACGAGCATTTTCTTCGATGGATTTTGAATCAACATCAGCAGCCGTTAAGGCTGAAGTTACAGCATCAATTTTCGCTTGGCTGAGATCAGCATTTCGTCCGGGAGAGACTTGTATTGAAGGATCGGTGCCGTACAAATTCGGCAACGCGTAAAGAGCACCAACGATCAACACGAGGCTGATTAGAAGATACTTCCATAAAGGATACTGGTTCATTCTTGTTTATTCCGACTTGGTTTTAGGGAAGGTTTACAGCGTGTCGAGCGTGCCTTTAGGCATGACCGCAGCGATAGAAGCACGTTGAACTTTGACTTGAGTATCAGTAGCAATTTCTACGACAACAAAGTTATCACCCAAATCTTTAACCGAACCAAGTAGTCCACCATTGGTTACCACTTCATCACCTTTTTGAATGCCTTCGATCAATGCTTTATGTTCTTTTGCCCGTTTCATTTGTGGACGGATCAACATGAAGTAGAAGATGACAAATAGTAAAATTAAGGGTAAAAATTCGGCCATTGCTCCCATTCCTGATGGAGCCGCTGCTGCACCTTCTGCCATTGCATTTGAAATGAAAAAATCCATGATACTGTCCTCGATTAATATGTGGTAATTATTGTTTTAATAATAAGTTCTAAACTAAACCAGTATTATGACACAGGCTTACGCAGTTCATAAAACTCGGCGATGAAGTCTTCTAAGGTATGGGCCTCGATCGCATTTCTCAAGTCCTGCATCAAAGATTGATAGTAATACAGGTTATGAATGGTATTTAATCGAGAACCTAAAATTTCAGCCGTCTTATCTAAATGATGTAAATACGCACGCGAATAGTTTTTGCAGGTATAGCAATTGCAGTTTTCATCGACGGGCCCTGTGTTTGTTTTGTTAGGACTATTCCTGATCCGCACCACGCCTGTTGAAGTAAACAGATGGCCATTGCGCGCATTTCGGGTTGGCATAACGCAATCGAACATATCAATTCCGCGACGTACTGCTTCAACCAGATCTTCTGGTGTGCCGACGCCCATTAAATAACGTGGCTTATCGGCAGGCATCTCAGGTGTAATATGCGTGAGCACCTTGAGCATTTCATCTTTCGGCTCACCGACCGACAAACCGCCGATAGCATAACCATCAAAGCCGATTTTGGTCAGGCTATTTAAAGAGTCCGTTCGGAGGTCTTCAAACATGCCGCCCTGAATAATGCCGAATAACGCAGCATCCTTATTATGGTGTTCATTTGCGTGAGCCGTTTTGCAACGCAATGCCCAGCGCATGGATAACTCCATCGATTCTTTGGCTTGATTATGATCGGCAGGAAAAGGTGTGCACTCATCAAATGCCATGATGATGTCTGAGCCGAGTTTGTGTTGAACATCAATCGAATGCTCAGGTGTCAGAAAGATCTTGTCACCATTGATGGGTGAGCTGAACTTGACACCATCTTCGGTTATCTTGCGCAGATCTCCTAGACTAAAGACTTGGAATCCACCTGAGTCAGTTAAGATCGGCCCTTCCCAATGCATAAAATCATGCAGATCACCGTGAAGTGAAATGATGTCTGTGCCGGGTCGCAGCATCAGGTGAAACGTGTTGCCGAGAATAATACTCGCCCCCATCTCTTTCAACTCTTCTGGAGACATGGCTTTTACGGTGCCGTATGTGCCGACGGGCATAAACGCGGGCGTTGGAATATCGCCGCGAGGGAAACTGATTGTTCCGCGTCGGGCGGCATTATCGGTGGTGATAAGGTCAAATTTCATTTTTCTGTCTATTAATTAATATATGAACATGGCATCGCCATAACTGAAAAAGCGATATTGCTGATCAACAGCATGTTGATAGGCATTAAGCATTCTTTCCTTTCCACCCTCTTTTCCCGCAAAGGCGCTAACAAGCATAAGCAAAGTTGATTCTGGTAGATGAAAATTCGTGATCATGGCATCAACGCTTTGGAACTCATAACCCGGATAGATAAAGATTTCTGTCTCGCCGGAAAAGGCCGAAATTTCGCCATTATTACTGGCAGATTCCAAGGCTCTAACAGTGGTAGTGCCCAAAGCGATGACGCGCCCACCCTGCTTTCTAGTCTGTTTAATTTGGTCGCAGACGGATTGTGAGACTTCAATTCGCTCCGCATGCATTTTATGATCATGAATATCTTCGACACGCATCGGCTGAAAGGTTCCTGCACCAACATGCAAGGTCACTTGGGCAAACTGCACCCCCTTTTCTGTGAGTTGATCGAGAAGACTCTGATCGAAATGTAAGCCTGCTGTCGGTGCCGCAACGGCACCCTCATTTTCAGCGAAAACAGTTTGATATCGTTCGGCATCGAATTGAGTGTCTTCGCGATCGATGTAGGGTGGCAGCGGTATATGTCCAACGGCTTCCATCACATCCCAAACCGGTTTATCGAATTCAATTGCGAACAGATCATTTTTTCGACCAGTAACTGTGGCCATATAGCCTTCATCGAAGATCAGAGGCGTGTCAGCTTTGGGAGCTTTACTGGCTTTCAGTTGTGCTAGCACATTATGGTTATCGACAACGCGCTCGATCAAAATTTCAATTTTGCCCCCTGTTTGTTTTTGGCCATACAGGCGGGCGCGGATCACACGGGTATCGTTCATTACCAGTAGATCGTCATCGTTGAGTAAATCGACAATTGAAGAAAATGGTTGATCGGCGATCTCACCGGTGTCTTTATTCAGCACTAACAAGCGGCTGGCGGTACGCTCTGCGGCGGGTTGTTGAGCGATCAATTTATCGGGAAGTTCGAAGCTAAAATCGGTACGTTGCATAGTGCGCGAATAATAACAGAGAAAAAGCGCAAGAAATGGATCGCAGCGAACAAATTCAAGGCGTATTCTAAGAAAATGATAAACGAGAGAAGATTGTTGAGAATATTAGAGGATACTTTGTACCATGTCTGATTATGAGCGCGTTGCGGCGGCAATAGAGTTTATTAACGAGCATATTTCTGAACAGCCATCGCTTGATCAGGTTGCTGCACATGTGAATCTGAGCCCTCAGCATTTTCAACGCATGTTCAGCCGTTGGGCAGGCATTTCCCCTAAGCGGTTTTTACAGACCCTAACGGTTGAAAATGCAAAGGAACGTCTTGAAAAATCGTCGATATGGTCTGTTTCTAATGATTTAGGTTTAAGCAGTTCTGCCCGGCTACATGACCATTTTGTTTCCTTGGAAGGCATCACGCCGGGAGAATACCGTTCAAAAGGCCAAGGGTTACAGATTTTTTATGGGCTACACGACTCACCTTTTGGTAAATTGTTTATCGCTACCACGTCACGAGGGATCTGTAAGCTTACCTTTCTTGACCAAGATCAACGACAAACACAGATTGAACAAGCGATAATGGAGCTTGAGCAACAACTAAGCTGTTCAGAAATACAAGAAGAGCAGTCGTTGACGCAAACGATAGTCGATAAAATATTCTCGCCTCAACGAGAGAACCTATCCATTGTTGCTGTGGGAACAAATTTTCAGATCAATGTTTGGAAGGCGCTATTGAAAATTCCGTTTGGTCAGCTTTGCACCTATGGCCAAATTGCCGAACTCATCAACAAGCCAACCGCATCAAGAGCGGTGGGGAATGCCGTTGGTGCGAACCCGATTAGTTTAATCATCCCTTGTCATAGGGTGATCCAAGCGACTGGTGTTATTGGGAATTATCGTTGGGGTAAGACGCGCAAAAAAGCGATGCTAACTTATGAGGCCCTCTAAGGGATAATTCAGACTATGAAAATGGCATTTTTTAATCTTGGTTTTCGACCTTTCTTTTTGTTTGGAGCCGTATTCGCAGCAATCTCAATAGCCATTTGGGTCGAGGTTTATAGTGGCAACCTTAGTCAAACCTTTAGCTTTTCATCTCCACTGATCTGGCATGCGCATGAAATGATCTTTGGTTACGGGATGGCGATTATTGCTGGGTTTCTACTGACAGCTGTAAGAAATTGGACTGGTGTCCCAACGATCAGCGGTTTGCCGCTATGCCTGTTATTACTTTGCTGGCTGGTTGCGAGGGTTTTGAGCTTTTTTGATGTGCTTATGCTACAGGCTCTATTCGACAACCTTTTCTTGCTTGGTCTAATGTTCGCCATAGTGATGCCTATTATTAAGGTTAAGCATTGGAAAAGCCTTGCTCTCGTATCGAAGATCGCTTTAATTCTGCTGAGTAATCTCATTCTTTATTTTGGTGCAGCGGGTTATATCGAAGGTGGAGAGCGGATGGGGCTGTACTCAGGACTCTATCTAATCATTGCCATTATCCTTACGTTATCACGTCGAGTAATGCCCTCATTTATCGAGCGTGGCGTGGGCTACCCTGTTGAAGTAAAAAACCGAGTTTGGTTAGATCGAGCCAGTTTAATACTCTTTTTCTGCTTTTTGATCGCGGATGTCAGCATTCCGAATGGAACTATGGCGAGTGTGCTTGCTGCAATACTGTTTGTTTTACACACAATGAGACTAAGCGGTTGGTACACAGTAGGCATTTGGAAACAGCCTTTATTGTGGAGCTTATTTTTTGCGTATGGCTTTTTGATTTTAGGTTTTTTATTAAAAGCACTGGCAGGGTTTACCCATATACTCCCTTCCCTCGCGGTACATGCTTTTACCTATGGTGGAATAGGAATAATGACCATTGCCATGATGTCGCGCGTTTCTTTGGGGCACACCGGACGTAATATATATGAACCATCGAGAGCCTTATTTTGGATGTTTGTGATCATCTGTTCTGGTGCGGTGATTCGTGTCATATTTCCAATTATCAGTAGCTCAAACTATTTGTTTTGGATAAAATGGTCACAGCTTCATTGGTTCGCCGCATTTGCTATTTTCATCTTTTTATACACACCGAAACTAACCAGCCCAAGGGTTGATGGAATGCCTGAATGAGATTGAAAACCTGCTTATGGTTAAGTTTTATTGTTGTCATGACAGCATGTTCTGAAAGCAATGATCCCTATCAGGACTATGTGAACGGTGATTACGAAAGCGCGAAGAAACAGCTAATACCATTAGCAGAGAAGAAAGATGTAAAAGCCATGACATACTTAGGCGCGATCCATCAAATTGAAAAAAACTACGAAGAAGCGATAGACCTATACACCAACGCGGCGAAACTAAACTATGCCCCCGCGCAATACAATCTAGGGGTCATGATGCACGAAGGTATTGGTGTAGAAAAAAACTTATCTACAGCTTACAGCTGGTTATTCCTTGCCTTGGAACAAGGCCACACCAAGGCTGGAGAGCAATTAGACAACATGGTGAGCGAGATAACACCAAACCAGATCATGCAAGCGAAAGAATGGGGAAAAGAACAGATCATCAAACTATAAAAAAGTTCTTTGAAAGCTAGAGCTGCCCATGTACAATCACGCCTCGTGCCGGGGTGGCGGAATTGGTAGACGCGCCGGATTCAAAATCCGGTTTCTTCGGAAGTGCGAGTTCGATTCTCGCCCTCGGCACCATTTCAGCGTCTAACACCATCCAGCAACATCCATTCAACCCAGTAATATCAACGTTTTAAGCCATTCTTACGTCCGCTAGTGTCCAAAGGCATCCATTGCAATCCGAAAACATTGGGGGTGTCTTTGGTGGTACATTCTCATAAGGAATATGTTTTGGGGGAAAATACCCCCAGCAAGTACCCCCATGAAATTAACCGCCACAGCCGTAAAAAATGCCAAGCCTAAAGAGAAGCCTTATAAGCTGGGTGATGGTGGTGGTATGTTCCTTTTGGTCAATCCAAACGGTAGTAAATATTGGCGGTTAAAATATCGGATCTTAGGTAAAGAGAAGCTACTAGCATTGGGGGTATATCCAGATGTTAGCTTGTCAGAGGCGAGACAAGGACGAGATGAAGCTCGGAAGCTATTGGCTAATGATGCTGATCCAAGTGAAATCAAAAAGGTAACGAAACAAGCCCAACTACTTAACTCCGAAAACAGCTTTGAAGCGATTACGCGTGAATGGCATAAGAAGCAGTCAAATATATGGTCTGACGGTTATAGCAAAAAGATACTAGACCGCTTTGAGAAGGATATTTTTCCTCACATAGGCAGCAAGCCAATTAATGAAGTAACGGCTCCTGTGTTGCTCTCAGTGCTTCGTAGAATAGAAAGTCGCGGGGTGGTTGATACAGCGCATCGCATCCATCAAAACTGTGGCCAAGTGTTTAGATATGCCGTTGTAACGGGCAGAGCTGAACGTGATCCTTCCGTAGATCTTAAAGGTGCCCTACCCCCCGTTAATTTAAAGCACCACGCATCAATAACAGAACCAGATCAAGTTGGTGACCTGCTACGTGTGATTGATAGTTATGAAGGTTTCTTTCCTACGAAGTGTGCCTTACGTATTGCTCCCCTACTCTTTGTTCGACCTGGTGAATTACGTCACGCCGAATGGTCAGAGTTTGATATAGCCAAGGCAGAGTGGCGCATACCTGCCAGTAAAATGAAGATGAAAGAACAGCATATCGTCCCGTTGTCTGTTCAAGCTCTTGCCATACTCGAAGAATTGCACCCTCTGACAGGCTCAGGACGATACCTATTTCCCAGTATTAGGACCAATAGAAAACCGATGTCAGAAAACACCATTAACGGGGCACTGAGAAGGCTAGGCTATACAAAAGAAGAAATGACAGGCCACGGCTTTAGAAGCATGGCCTCAACGCTCCTGAATGAGCAGGGGTTCAATAAGGACTGGATAGAAAGGCAACTAGCTCATGCTGAAAGAGACAACGTTAGAGCGGCTTACAACTACGCTGAGTATTTACCGGAACGTAAAAAGATGATGCAACAATGGGCTGATTATTTGGATAGCTTACGAAATGAAAAGAAAGTAGTAACAGGCATATTTAACCAGACTGGTTGAAGTGCTTATTTTTAACGGGAATGAAAGGTGTTCGAGCACCAGCCATCCCCTAACCATCAAGACCTACTAAGGAGGTCATAATGACTGATATAAATAGTAACATTCAATCTGTAATCCCTGTAAGCGAAGATCTTCGTAAGTTAAAGGGGGTCATTACGGACATGGATTGTCTCTCTCAAGAAGGGCTAGCTGAGATTGAAGCTGTCACCAGATTGGTTCTGAGAGTTATGGAGTCCCCTAACGTTAATGAAAGTGACCATGGTTATATCATCCATGCTTTACACTCTATACGAAAAAAGGCTGATGACACGATGAACTATATAAACTATCAAGCTGAAAGTGTTAGTTGTAATTGGAGAAACGAAGTCGCTCAGAAAAGGTCTCAAGGAATTCATTCATGAAAACATCAAATACTTTGACTGAACAAACAAAGGAGCCGAAATATACTCTTAGCGATATGGTCGATCCGATCTATCAAGCACGAGCTGTCGCTAAATTATTTCAAGAGTTCTATTTTGAGGCTGATGATAGCACTTTCAAAAAATCCCTAACTAAGGATGATGTTTTTAATATAGTTATGGTGATGGATAATTATCTAGAAAGAATAGAGAACATTCGAGCGGAGTTAGATTAATGGCTAGTTATCGAATTCAATAAACTAAGCAAATCACGAAGCCTAGGGTAGCTCCTGAACGGGCGGAGTCCTTCACCGCCTTGGCTTGGTTTCTTAATTGAAGGATCGTTGAAGGGCGGGAATATGAGTGAATCAGAAACAGTAAAACTATTTTTTAATCATATTGTTGCATATCAAATAGAACCCGGCGTAGCGGAAATATACAACGTTGGTGAAGCTCAGGTACCAAAAGAGTCCGCCGAACTACTTATGTTTATCGATGGTGTTGATTCAAAAAAAAGAAGTTTAGATGACCAACCATGGGTACCAGTAAAAGATAAATGTTACACACATAGTCAATTATTGGCCTGTAAAGAAATAACATTAACTAGTGAAAAGAATAATATTCCATGCTTCGCAAAAGAAGTTGCTTTATCAATGACGGATGATAGGCCCCGTATTGTCCAATCTTATGTTGATGCCATAGTAAAAACCCCTGAAGAGTTTTGGGTTGAGAAAGAAAACCTGTGTAAAACAGAAAAGTGTCCATCAGGGCATGAATGGAGCTTTCAATATAAATATTATACAGATGTTATGCGTGAACTCGCATCAAAACACTATAAGAAATCTTTAGCTGAGTTGGATTTAGAAGAAGACTTATCAGGCGGTGATCAATACTCTGATACCGCATTTCATGAACTTCTTAAATACCATGAGGTATGGGCTCCCCATACAGCACTACTTTTACTTTGTGGACTTCAGCCTAGGGGAGCGATTAATTATCGTAGCAACCAATCCTACAGCTCAGATGTCATACGTTTAAAAGATAATCTTTGGAGGGGCGAGGAAAGTAATCAGTTTAATGATTTTGGGAACATATCTGTCGAAGATAACTTCTTAAGTTTTAAATCCGTTTGTTTCTCATGCGAAGATAAACATCTAATAAGTAAAAATCCTGAAGCTGTTGAGGTTCGCAAAGAAACGATAAGAGAAGCCAAGTTAAATGTTGAGAAATTAATTGAGTACTGGGAAGCAAGAGCTAATCCGGATGACCGCCTTACACCTCAAGAATATGTTGATTGGGCCTCATCAAAAGGACATGAGATCCATTGGTTGGATTGGGCTATTGAAAAAGGGCTCCTTCAACAACCTAAGGGTATAAAAGAAAATGAATTACTCGAGGTTAAAGAACATCATGAGTCAGATTATCTTATCTATTTGAGGCAAGCGGCTAGAATTTTCTGGGGAAACATTGCTGAGGATGATAAGACTAATCATCCAAGTAATAAAAATGTGAGCGACTGGCTGGTAGAGCAAGGTTTATCTAGAACGCTTGGAAATAGTGGCGCTACTATAATTAGGCCTGATTGGGCTCATATTGGAAGAAAGCCAGATCAGTAGTTATGGGTGACACCTTTAATGGTGAACCCCTTTTAATTTTTTTCTTAAATTAATCAATACAAGATTGCACTGTTTCTAATTAAACGAGAGCAATCAAATGAATCTATTACCTGTTCCGGCAATCATTCCGGTTAGCCGTTCTTCTTGGTGGAATGGTGTCAAGACTGGCAAGTATCCAAAACCTCAGAAGCTTGGAGCCAATACAACTGTTTGGACAGTTAAATCAATTCGAAAGCTGATTGAAAAAATAGAAAGCGGAGATGGTTATGAGTAACTTTCCTCCAAGAAGTTTTAGGGTATTGGATAAGAAGTCAAAGTTTTACCGTATCCTTTCCAGTCTCGTTCGTGGTGAGGCTATCAGCCTCAACAATACTGGTAAACAAGCACCTGATCACAGCCTCCATTGTACGTTGATGTCGATTGAAAGAATGGGTATAGAGTTGGAAAGAGGCTCACAAATCATCCTGAGTCTTGATGGTAAACAAAGAAGGACGATAAGACGTTACTGGTTAGATGATTACAACTTGCTCAAAGCCCAAAGTATTATGGGGATGAGCAGATGAAAGATAAATCGACCACCACTCCTAGAGTGGCAGCCAATTTCAAAACGCAACGCAATTATACACCGGTCATCAAAAAGGATACAAAGCTATATCACGTCCTTTCTGAGCTTTCTCAAGGCAAGTCATTAAACATGCTCGAGGCAGTGAAAAAGCTATCTGATTATTCGCTTCATACGACAATCAGTTCTATTGAATATCTGGGAATACATGTTCAAAGAAAGTTCGAGATAGTCTCCAGTCCTTATGGAAATAAAACCACACGAGCCAAACGATATTGGTTAGATGAGCTCAACCAGCATAAAGCACGGAAGATTGTAGAGGCTGCGTTATGAGGTGCTTCAGAGCTATATCCGGAAGAAAAGGATATGCAAATTATACAACTTTTACAGGAGGCTTCTTTCATTGTCTTCATTGGAGCCAAGGGCAACTTGAGCAGCATGAACTGATCAAGATTGAGAAACAATATGCGGGTGAGAAGAAAGCTCAGGTTGTAGCTGAAATCAGCTGTGAAGGTGTTCGCATGATCCTAAATGGCAGTGTCAGGAAGGTGAGTCTTGTCGAAGCGTAAACAAGCACAGGTTTACCCTGGCGGTTTCGTTATGCTCTACAGGCATTATACAAGCTCACCGGCTTATAGAGACCTTAAGCCTCCCGCTAAAGTATTGCTCTTAGAGTTTTTAGAGAGCTGCTTTCCTCAAGAGAGAAATGGGCGTCTGAGTATCTCTGTAAAGAATGCTGCTGAAAAACTCAATGTTTCAAAGCCAACGGCTATTAGAGCTTTTAATGAATTAGCTGAACACGGCTTTATTGTCTTAGTAAATGGTGAGCGTTGGCAGGAGAGGAAAGCACGTGAGTGGCGATTAACAATAATGCCTTGCAATGGTCGTGAGCCATCAAATGAATGGGAGCAGTGGAATTCTGAAAGTCCCGCTTTAGACGATTCAAAAAAAATCTACGGGTCAACATTTGTACCCAGTCTGGTAAAGAAACCTACCCAGCACTGGTCAAAAAACGTACCCAGAGAGAAGAATAGTGCAATTCAGCCAACGAACAATCAATAACTTACAGCCATTTTTGTTATTTCTCTGGTCAACATTTGTACCTCCATATATTTACCATGTGTATTAGTAATCTATTAGAGAACTAACAAAAGGAAGAGCTTAAAAAAATTGCGTCAAAGATAATTTGGCAGTCAGAAAAACTAACACTGTAGAAGTAATATGAATCAATGTAAAAAAACAGGCAGGTTAGTTAGTCGTTAGATTTTGTGATAGTGAAATTATCGGTAAATCGAAAAGTTGGCCCAGCTCGTTGTTCAACCTTTGTCAGAATAAATCCGAGCAAGTCCGAGATTATTTGAAAGCATCAACAACGTCCCTCAACCGTTGGCTTGCTATTGACTGTTTGTTTTTAGGCGATTAACGATCCTTTCAATAGCTTTTGTAAAAGGAAACGAAACAGTAAAATTAATGTAAAAAATACCGAACCACCGCGATGCTCACCACCTGCAATGGGCAAATTAGCTAGGAAGTACCTTTTTTAGTTTTAGGAGCTTTGATGTATGGGGGTATCAGGATTTATCTTTGTTTTATTTGCCATGGATGACGTTACGCGCTTAACGCCTCTCACAGGGACACACAGGAAGGTTGATGCTGGATGGAATGTTTTTCTGTAAAAGATATTAAGTAACGGTGTTACCGAGGCGTTACTGTCTACTAAAGTGAGTATATCCCTTGGCTATCTGATAACGAGTACTCTAAGGGCCTGTAACCTGTCTATCTAGGCTAAGGCCTTAGAATACATGAACGCTTGTGTATAGAACCATTCCCTAGGTTTATAGGTGGTTTCCTAACGCTCTATCATTATTTTATCTGTCATAAGCCACTCTGCTTTCAGCCTTTCTGTTTTCTTTTGCTATTTCTATAGCCACTTTTTTAGCCAACTGTTCTTCATTCATTCCTGGCGATGCTGTCACATTAAACGTGTTGTTAGTTGTCTGGCTGATCATGTTTGACGGCTTATGTGTTGCGCTTCCTGTTTCGACAATCGACACACCTTCCCGTCTTTTTTTGTGATCGTCGGCAACTTTATTGAAGATATTTTTAGACCCAGTGGCGGAGCCCCCTTTCACCATCCTTTGTGTAGCTTCAACTTGCTCTTGAAATCTTTTTCTCCGGACCTCTTTTGCTTTGGTTACTGCAGGATCCTCATCTTCAGCTTTGGCTCTTTTAGACATGGCAACCGTTTTCTGGGCTTCATCATTACCGAGAGCTGCAAGAAGGTGAGCAGTGCCTGAGCCTATCTTGTCCTCTAGCTTTGTGCCCCCAATTAGCTTTTCATGGATCTTCGTACCTACCGCATAACCACCAGCACCAGCCAATCCAACAACGCCTAGTTTTCCAAACTTTCCAAGTTTCCCAGCACCACCCATAGAGGCCGCTTGTTGAGCAACTGCAAGTTTTCCTAGTGAAGCAATGGCAGCGGGAATACCTTTTGTTGAGAGGGTTAATAAGGATGTACCAAACAGAGCGGTAGAGGCAGCACTAGCTATGCTCACAACTTTATAAACCGCATAGCCTTTGACGACATTACCAATCATCGTTGTATGTTCAGATGCCCAAATAGTGAATTGATAGATTGCTTTTCCTGCTTTACCAGCAGCTTCATATATTTTTGTGAGGGCTGCTCCAAACTCTCTAGCTTTTTCCTTAAGTTCGCCATTAGCAGCCATCTCATTAATCTTATCTAATAAGCCTCTTAAGCTATTTTTCATGCGATCAAACAGGCCTTCTTCCATAACGAGGAGGATAAAGTTTTTCCAGTGATCAGACATATTGGACAACATACCGGCCCATGTTTTTGATAACGCGTCCATTGAACCTCCAAACTTTTCATCCCAGATGGTTACAAGCGTGTCCTGAATCATTTTTCGATTTTTTTTGTTTACAGTCTTAGTTAGCTGCTCACCCGCTTTATTGGTGTATTCAAAGGTTATTTGGTCACCGCTTTTAGATGAGGTGATACCAAGCTCTTTTAGTCGCTCAAGCTCTCCCGTTCTGGCATCAAGAATAGCTTCCACGGCTTGCATTAAAGGCTTGTCCATCGAGGCGGCAGTATCACCTAATGTGCGTAACAGGCCATCTGTAGGGTCAATTCCTTTTGAACGTAAACTGACAAAGGCTTCTGTAACCCCGTCAATTTCATAAGGTGTAGATGCTCCAAACTCCTTAATCCATGCCATTGATTTTTTAGCTTTTACTAAACTCCCTTCAGCATTCGTCAAAACGGTTTCAAACTTTTCAAACTGAGAAGCGGTGTCAACGAACTGTGTTTTAATAAAGTAACCAATAGCACCAAATGCAACCGCACCAGTAGCAGCTGCTTTCCCTGCGATATTACGGGCCTTGGTTGCCCCTGAACTTACACCGTTACTGATACGATCAGCGGCCTTTCCAAATTTAATTTTTCGGTTAACAGACGTTTGCTGACGCTCTAACAATTTGGATGCTTTGGTTAGGTTATTGGTGTCTATCTTGGCTTCTGTGAGATCTCGTTGAAGCTTATTTAGGGAGGTGGACTGTTTAGTATGAGATTTTCTTAAAGCATCTTCAGCACGTTTAGCTGTTTTGAATTCACGGGACATGAGAGCGGTAGGCCGCTTAATACCTTGGATTTTTTTAGCTAACTCAATTGATCGCCTACTTGCTGTTTTCAAGTTATAACCGGTGTCATCCAGGCTCTTGTTTAACTTTTTGTAGGCGGAAATATCACCGATTTTTTTATTGATGCTGCGTTGTTGCTCAGTAACTTTTTTGGCTATTTTTCCGTAACCACGTGTAGCACTAGCGACATCTTTAAGCGGTGAACTGAAATTGTCCACCGCCTCCATAACTAACGTGACCTTTTTACGTGTTGACATCTTCGACTCCTAAATACTTCAAGGCCAAGGTATGCCAGCTCATTATTTCAACAACGGATAAGGCTTTTAGTTCTGACAATGGCCAGTGAAATACCGCTGCAATATCGGCAATAATAGGATCAATAAGCAGCGGCAATGTAGTTACTCCCCCAGCAGTATTTCTACCATTGGAGTCCCTAGAGCAATCAAACCATTAGCAGGCATTTGGTCAAGCTCCATTTCACTAAAAGAAGGATTTGAAACTCGACTTAATGCGGTGATTAAAGCACCTGCTTCAAAATTTAAAAGGGAGGTTATACTGATACCTCGCAACTCACCTGCGTTAGGAGTTCTTACTTCAATTTTCTTATATTCCTCTTCACCAATCTTGATGGGAGGATCGAAACTTACAGTTTTTTTGTTTTTTTCAGCCATGGTAGATACCTTTTTAATTAATTCCAAATAGAAAACAATAATTGTTTTAACGTGGTAATTATACGCCTAAAGACAGTTATTGTAACCATGTGAAATATAACGAAAACCCAAGCATCCATTTGATTATAATAGGTATTAGTTTGAATTTAAGTTGCTGAGGCATGGGTTAAGCACTTGCATTGAAGGTCAGACCCTAAAAGTACTTTCAATTTCCATGCTTGATACTGAGCCAAGTAAGTACGCTCTCGACTATGAGGTTACTAGATACCCAAACAATCAATTGTCAATAAGCCTTTCTCGTAAAGGAAAAACGCCTGACCGTGAAAGCGTTAAGGATTCAGTGATCCAAGTACTATCATCGCGTACTTGTGAAATGGCAGTAAAGAAGAAGGTTCCGCTGTTAACGGTCATTAGTTTCTTGGGGGCTGAATCAATAAGCTCACTAATCAACCAGCCAGTAATAATTGCTCCTATCCAGAAAAAAAATTCTGAGCAGGAATATGAAGAAGAAATTTTTGACAAGGAAGAATTATCTCAAGAAGAAAGCTGGAGGGTAACAGACTCAATATCCCCAATAGACGATAGTGTTAGTATTATGATGTCAAAGAAGGCGAAGCTTGGAGAGCAGAGTCTTGTTGTTCGTTGCCATGAAAACAAAACTTTAGCCTATATTGCTACTCAGGATTTTCTTGGTCGTGATAATACGAGTGCAACTATCCGGTTTGATAAAGAGCTTGCTAGCAAGCAAACTTTTTTGTTATCAACAAATAGGAAAGCATTATTTTTTAATTCGGCCATATCAAACATAAAGAAAATGATGTCATCAGAACAGGTGGTTGTTCGATACCAGACGAGTAGAGGGGCATCTAAAACGGTAACGTTCAATCTGGGTGGTTTGAATGAGAGCATAGGAACGTTGCGTGAAGCCTGTAAATGGTAACAAATTGCAATGTAACACCTTACGTTTTACTCACGTATTGCAAGCAATTGTTGGAATCTAGCAATAGCTATCATTTGTTATGGTTGCCTAACGTTTCATTAATATAAAAACTTACCTTGTCCCAGTAAAATTCTCCAGCTAAAGAATAACTTGAGCCTTCAAAGGAAGAAGTTGATAGCTAATAATAATGATGTTATGTAAATCGATAGCTTTTAAGTATCTCTCAGGCTTCCTTGTTAAACGATCATGCCAAACTACTGCCACAACATAAGGTTAGCGTTTAAGGTTAGCGTTTAAGGTTCTTACGCGGGCTTGTAGAGCTTCCTTACATAGAGTTATTAGAGTCCATAAAAGAGAGCTTTTGGAAGTGGTTATTAAAACTAGTTATAAGTAAGCGTATTTACATGCAACTAAAGTTACACTATTCTATACTCAATATTTTGAGTAATGATGGTTTGTAGGAGGAGAGAATTAAACTTTTTTCTATTCGGGCCGCTCTAATTTCAAAGACTATGACGCGACAGGAGGAAACTATGGCACGCGCAGTAAAAGACATACCAGTGCTTAGTGGCACCGACGCACGTCGATTCAATAAAGAAACAAAAGCGAACGAAACTAAAGTGGTTTCTCGAGCAGAGTACGACAGAATAAAAGATAACTTCAAGCGTTTTATTGTCAAAGAAGCTTGAAATAGTCAGGCTTTCGTCTGACTTACCACGTCCTGAGTTTACCTGTGGCGATCCCGATCTTGATGAGTTTTACAAGATAGATTCCATTAAATACGGCCTTCAACTTATTTCCACTACTTATACAGTAAACCAAGATGACCAAATCCTCGGTTTTTTCAGTGTGTCGAACGATTCTATACGTAAGGAGGATTGTCCGACAGGCTCAGCCCTCAAGCGTGTTCGGAAAAATATCCCTCAAGTAAAACGATATTCTTCTATGCCAGCTGTGAAGATAGGTCGTTTAGGAATAAATGCGAGCTTACAAAGTCGTGGAGTTGGTTCAGAAATTATCGATTTTTTGAAAGGGTGGTTCACTATAGGAAATAAAACAGGTTGTAGGTTTTTAGTAGTCGATGCTTATAACAAGCCTAATGTTATTAACTTTTATAAGAATAATGATTTTTTATTTATAGAACCCAAAGATAAGGGAGCTAAAACAAGGCTAATGTATTTTGACTTGATCAGTATTGCTAACGCAGAAAATGAATATGTATAGTTTTCCTAATTATCTATACATATAAGCCTTTGAATGTATAGAAAACACCAATATCTATACATTTGAGAAAACTACTTACTGAAAGGATTAAGCTGGAAGTGTTAAATTAAGTAAAAACGAGAAACCAGTTTTATGGAAAATACTGACTTAGATTTTGCCTGATTTTAGTCAGGTGACAAAAGTATTTGGGGGTACAATTGGGGGTATGTTTCCAATATGCGCAAGTATAAATATCTGTAAATCAATAGATTATGATTGAATCGCGATTCTCGCCCTCGCACCATTTCATAAGTTCATCTCGTTCAGAGCCTAAGCAGGTTATCTATCATTTTTTTACTTTATAGTGCTCTTTTATAGGTTGTACTTGCTTCGCAAAACTTGATCTATATCTAAACTCTCCTATTTTGTAGTTACAAAGTTTTAAGCGTAATTTTTCCTAGACGAAGAAAAAGGGTTTTACCTGTTAACTTTTATCAGCTTAGCAGGTGGCTTGAAGCTCGGTTTAATACATGGCAATGAATTTGAAAGAGTGACTATTGCTGGAAGAAGTGGGCAACAAATGACGGCGAAGGTTGGTTAGTGCTTGAACTTGAACGGGATTTTGTTCTTTGAAAATTAAATGGGATCATTAGCTTGGCTGATGACTTGATGTCTATCTCGCCAAGCTAAGCTTGTTGAATAGGAATTAAGCGAAGCGATTTTCTAAGTAGGAAATAATATCGGATGAATCGTACATCCATTTAGTTTCGCCATCATTTTCTTCAATTTTGAGACAAGGAACAGCAAGTTTGCCACCACCAGCGATCAACTCTTCACGGCTTTGCTCGCTGCGTTTAGCATCGCGAGTGTTGATCGGTAATGATTGACGCTTCATCGCGCGCCGGACTTTTACGCAGAAAGGGCAAGCTTTATATTGATAGAGTGTCAGTTTTTGAACATCCTGATCAATTTGTGTTTGTAATTCTTCTGTACGCTTGACGCCTCTTGGAGTAAAAACCCAGTTAAAGAATAAGATAAGTGAACCTAAAATTGCGCGAATAATAGCCATGTTGTGTCTCGTCAAATGTTCTGTTTCAAAGGCGTAAAGCCTATCGTTTTTTGGGGATATATCAAGCTTAGATCAATAAAGAAACAGATCACATGGGCGAAGTAGTCATAGCCGGTGATCTGTTTCGTCATTTAGAAAGTTGGCGATAATTTTTATAAGGACTTCAGCTTAATCATCACTTCCATTTCGGTATAACCATCTGATCGCGAATCATTAAGATAGTGGGCGATGGGTGGAAAGTCATCGGGTTCAAATCCACTCTTAGGTAACCAGTTGGAATAGAGCTCCATATAAAAATTACTGATTTTATCTCCCTCGCCTTTGTAATAAGCAACAGCGTATTTTCCGGCGGGGATCTGTGATTTTACAAAAGGTGAGATCACATGGATTTTATTATCTATCTCTATAGAAGCATCATAACGACATTGAGCTGTTGGCGTGATCATTGGGTTATCATGACAAATGCCAAAGCGTTTCTCATGCTCGTCAACGATCCCTTGAGATTTAGCCCAATGAATTATTTTATCCCAAGTTTCAAAAATGGAATCTAAGTCATAACCTTCCGGCGTCGTTAGATAGGCGATCTGTTTTTCTGCAAACTCTTTTACTTTAATGTCCATTAACATTTCCTCTAATTTGTCTGGATTAAAAACCACTGTGTCAGTGACAAATTGAGAATATAGATCGAGTGGGTTAAATGCCTTTCCATACTTGCTATAGATTTTTCCGATCTTGCTATTGTGTGTACTTTTTGGATCACGAAGTTGACTCGGACTTACACCAAAATAGTGCTTAAAGGATTTGGAAAAGTTTGCGCTTGATGAAAATCCACCGAGCTCAGCAATCTCTGTAATATTAAGTTCGGGTTGAGAGAGCAATGTACAAGCGGCTTTCTCCATTTTTTTGCGAATGACAAAATCATTTACTGTTTCGCCAACGACCCCGAAGAAAATACGATGGAAATGAAAAGCTGAAAAGTGACTGGCTGATGCGATCTGATCCAGCGATAAGTTCTGATCAATATTTTCAAGGATGAACTTAATTGCTAAATTAACGCGACGTAGATATTCAGGATGTGTCGATTGTTTTTTCATCTTTGTTATTCGAACCAATTACTCGCTATAAATCAAGTAATAATAAAACGATCTGTTATGCTTTTTACCCATCACTTAAAAGCTAAAATCAGAAACTTGCTTAAATGATCACATTATTCTCGTACGAACTTACGCAAACGTCACTGCTATTATTTTTATTAGTGGCATTTTTGATAGGCATGGCAAAAACTGGAATTCATGGCACCGGAATACTCGCGGTTCCCATTCTAGCATTAATTTTCGGAGGAAAAGATTCGTCAGGCTTGATGCTTCCTATGCTGATCATGGCTGATTTATTCGCCGTGACATATTATCACCGGCATGCAAACTGGCACTTTTTAAGAAAGCTATTTCCTTGGGCTGCGCTTGGTGTAGTGATAGGAACCTTTGTCGGTAATGAGATCGATGATGAGCTTTTCAAACTTATTATGGGACTGATTATTTTTATCAGTCTCGGCATTATGATCTGGATGGAAAAAGCCGATAAAGAAAAAATTCCGGATTATCTTTGGTTCGCAATTTTAATGGGCTTACTCGGTGGCATAACAAGCATGGTTGGTAACTTAGCGGGCGCGGTGATGTCGCTTTATCTGTTAAGCATGCGACTCCCTAAAAATGAATATATCGGAACCGCTGCTTGGTTTTTTCTTGGAATTAATTTATTTAAAATCCCGTTCCATGTTTATAGCTGGGAAACGATCACGGTAGACTCTTTATTATTAAATTTAACAACGCTACCTTTCATTGCCTTGGGCGGCTATATGGGAGTTCTGTTAGTAAAGAAAATATCAGAGATAGGTTATCGTTGGTTTATTATAGGCATGACAGCAGTTGCTGCAGTGTTTATGGTTGTATAAGTATAAAAATACTAAGTTGGGCATAAAGAAAGCCCTGCTCACCGTTTGTTTATTGGATGTTTAGGCGATGTGATGTTTCGTCTTTTTCTTTGAGAAGAAGAGACCCATAACGGCAGAAAAGAGTAACCAAAATGCGGCAGGCAGTGGAACTGGCGTTGTTGCGAACGTATCGCCTAAACCATAGCCAGCAGTAAAGAGGGCATCTGGAGTTAGGTGAAATATATCTGTTCGTTCGAGTCCTCGCGTATCGTAGTGATTATCGCCCGCCATTGAGAATAGAACATCACGCATGGCATTAATATCTGCAGGGGTTCTTCCGCCAGGCAGTTCATAGTTGTCATACTCTGCATCAATAATGGAAAAGGCTGTCTGAAAGTTTTTATCAATATTTGGTGTGCTTGCGAGAATGTCATTCAACATGCCATTGAAACGTTCTGCATAGGCGTCTCTTGCGACACTCCAACCAGAATCACCTTCCCCTTGAAACCAGAAAAAACCGCTGAATACTGTATTGGCTCCAGTCAGGGCCGTTTGTAATGCACCTGTGCCACTGGCGTTAAAAAAGTCAGATCGATAGTTATCTTGCTGTGCTCCATCTAGATACCAGCTTTGTAGCCAATTACCGGAGTGGATTTCATGCACAACGAGTACATTTTCATAGCGGTTGCTATTAACTAATGCAGCTTCTATCCCATTGGCCCATTCTAGTTTGGCATTAGACTGCCCGCCGGCAAAAAAGACATTAACTGTTTCAGCATGTGCAAAATTAGCAAATAAGAACAAAAATAGCGTTAAGGTTTTCGATAAAAAGTGGTGCAAAAAAAACTCCTGTGATCAGTGATATGATCAGTAAAAAGTTATAATCGTCAGCGTTTTCTACGCTAACTCTCCCATTTCAAAAGCTTATCTATTAAAAATAAGCTCTCTACGCACATAGCACAAATTAAGCCAATTTATTAAAGCCAATAATAACAATTAGTTAGAGTTTTTTATGTTAATGAGAAGTTAGAAGTAGTTATTAAATGTCTCTTTCTGAAGACAAAATAAAGGTTTTCTTGAAAGAGTTTAAGAGATTACTCTTGCTAGATTGGGTAGAGTGAAGGAATGTTTAGAGATGGAATTAAGTGAGCGCGATGATTGTTGCACCAAGCGCAGTGATCATATTTTGTAACTTTTTATCGAGCGCATTTAATTCATTTTTATCCGTACCACGACTAACAACACTGACGCCGTAACATTCGTTTTTATAAAATGGATAGCTGCCAATGCTGATGGTTGGATGTTCATTTTGTAGCTGTGTCAGCGTTGTAGCGATCTGGCTTTCTTGCATGTGGGCGCTGATGGTTTTGGTTAGCATAGGATCGCCGCCGATCAGTTCTGATGAAATGCCTTCGAACATGGCTTGCATAATTTGTGGGACACCCGCGAAGACGTAAACATTTTCCATACGATAGCCGGGCGCTGCGCTGACAGGGTTGTCGACAAGTGTTGCACCAACGGGAATATTTGCCATTTTCATGCGAGCGTCAGTAACATTTTTGTCACCATACTTATCGTTTAAACACTTCACCGCTTCGGGATTTCTTTCAACTTCAACGCCGAAAGCCTGAGCGATGCATTCGGTGGTGATGTCATCGTGTGTGGGACCAATACCACCAGTAGTGAACACATACTCACAGCTTTCTCTTAGGTGATTAACGGCATGAATAATCTCTTCAGGAACATCACGCACGACGCGCGCTTCGACCAGCTCAATGCCGAGTTCGTCGAAGCGTTTGCCTAAATAAGGCAGGTTGATATCTTGTGTTCGACCAGAAAGAATTTCATTGCCGATAACAATAACGGCGGCGGTATGTTGTTGGTTCATGACAGGATGATATTGTCGATTAATCGAGTGGTTCCTAAGCGCGCTGCGAGGAGGACTACAAAGTCCGTGTCGCTTGCTTCAGGCAAGGTGAGATCCGCTTGTCGACGAATGCTTAGATATTCGGGATCAAAGTTCTGTTCTTTCAGATTCTTTTTGCCGACACTTTCGAGATCGGCAAAGTTCCGGTTACCTTTTTTAAGTTGTTCAGCAATGGATTGTAATTGTTGATAGATGACGGGTGCTTTTATTCGATCTGATTCGCTTAAATAACCATTACGTGAACTTAGTGCCAGACCATCGTCTTCCCGCACTGTTGCTAAAGATACGATATCGATAGGAATGCAAAGGTCATCCACCATGCGTTTGATCACTAACAATTGCTGATAATCTTTCTGACCAAAAATGGCTGTATCGGGCTGAACGAGATTGAACAGCTTTGAAACGACGGTTGCTACACCATTGAAATGTCCTGGGCGAGATGCTCCACATAAAAAACCATCCATCGAGGGTACTGAAATTTCAGTGTGATGTTCTAATCCTGCCGGATAAACCTCTTCAACCCCAGGTGCAAAAAGTGTCGATGCTCCCCGTTCAAACAAGGCCATACTGTCTTGCTCAAGTGTGCGTGGGTAAGTATCGAAATCTTCGCCTTGAATAAACTGCATGGGGTTAACGAAAATAGTCGCGACAACGTGATCAGCCAGCTGTTTTGCACGATCAACCAGTGATAAATGACCTTCATGAAGGTTGCCCATCGTCGGCACCAAACAAACCGTTTCGCCCGCCATATGCCATTTTTTAACTTGTGTTCTGAGATCTAAGGTGTGGTGTATGATCTGCATTAGTCGAACCCATGTTGATCAGCAGGGAAAGTACCTGTTTTGACTTCTGCCACGTAAGTTTCGATAGCATTTTTAATACTGGAGCTGCCTTGCATAAAGTCTTTGCACATTTTCATGTAGCGCCCACCGATACCAAGCATGTCATGTAGCACCAATACTTGGCCATCGCAGTCTGCCCCCGCGCCGATACCAATAACAGGTATCGAGATTTGCTTGCTGATCTGGGCAGCCAGCTCACGTGTTACTAGCTCGATCACCATCATTTCTGCGCCGGCGGCTTCGACCACTTTTGCATCTTTTAAAATTTGTTCAGCACTGGCTTTATCTCGACCGTGCACGCGATAGCCACCCAGCTTGTGTACGGATTGTGGTAATAAACCAATATGGGCGCAGACAGGAATACCGCGTGAACTGAGCAGCGCGATGGTCTCGGCCAGCCACTCACCACCTTCCATTTTGACAACCTCTGCATTGCCTTCGCTCATCAAGCGGGCAGCGTTGATCATTGCTTGCTCTGGCGTCGCGTAGCTCATAAATGGCATGTCGGCGATCACGAGGCTTCTCGTAGCGGCATGTCGAACGATCTGAGTGTGATAGATCATATTTTCCATCGTCACAGAAACAGTGGATTCTTGGCCATGTATGACCATACCCAAAGAATCTCCGATCAATTGTACGTCGATGCCAGCGTCATCTAGCAAGGCAGAAAAAGTGGCATCATAAGAAGTTAGCATGGCAATGTTTTCGCCACTTTTCTTCATTTCACGGAGTGTGGTTACGGATACTTTTCTGGCTTTTTTATTCATACTCAATTCGTCATCTGGTTAAAATAAGTCACGCCCGCAGGCAAATTCTTGAACTCAGAGAGTAGCATAGCAAAATCGTCTTCACCTTCAGCAAAATTAACTTCTGCGGCATTGACGATTAATAAAGGTGCGTTTGTGTACTGATAGAAGAAACGAATATAAGCCTCGCTCAAGCGTTCTAAATAGCCATAATCTATCCCTTGCTCATGATCAATCGCACGTTTTTTGATGCGTTGTTGCAGGATCTCTACGGGTGCTTGTAGATAGATGACTAGATCCGGACGTGGTATTTCGACGGCGATGTTGGCATAAACCTGATCATAGAGCTTTAGTTCATCATCGTTCAGAGTCAGCTCAGCAAACAGGCGATCTTTTTCTAGTAGAAAGTCAGCTACCCGAATAGGATTAAACAGATCGCTCTGACTGAGTGACTTTATTTGTGCTACGCGTTGAAATAAAAAGAACAGCTGGGCAGCCAAAGCGGCATCCTTTGGATTCTTATAAAATTGGGGGAGGAATGGGTTCTCAGCAGCGTCTTCGAGGACTAGATCTGAACCGTAGTGGCTCGCTAATCGTTTCGCGAGGGTTGTTTTTCCTACTCCAATGGGACCTTCTACAACGATATAACCGAACGATTTATTCATTAAATATTTTTGATAGACCTTGTTTCGAGCTTTGCTCAAGTAGTTCTGACATGGGTGCAAGACCTGGAATTTTAATATCAGGTGTAATTTCAGCTAGAGGATAAAGCACAAATGGGCGTTCTGCGATCATTATATGCGGTACGATGAGATCAGGTTCGTTAATTTTCTGATCAGCATAAACTAATAAATCCAAATCTAGCGTACGTGGTCCCCAACGCTCTAGGCGGACACGGCGATGATCGTGTTCGATAGCTTGCAAAGCTCGCAGTAAAGGGATGGGCTCCAGCTGTGTTTTAATTTGAGCCACAGCATTTATATAGTCTGGTTGTCCGGAAGGCCCGACGGGATCACTACGGTAAAGAGATGAGTGTTTAATTAAGCAAGTCAGCTCAATCGAGTCTAGTTCCTCAAATGCAGTGCGAACTTGTTTGATCGGATCGTCAAGATTACTCCCAAGACCAATATAAGCGGTGATACTTTGCATGGCTCAAGCTTGTGGAGTTTTTTTGCGTTTACGGTGACGTCGACGTTTTGATTTGTCTGCGGGTAATGCAACCTGCATCTCTTGCTGTCGTTGTTTATCTGCGGTTTGAAACTCGGTCCACCAATCAGCCAACTCTTTTGGTGCCATGCAAACGTCTGCGCGCAATAATAGAAAGTCGTAAGCCGCGCGAAAACGTTTATTTTGTAGCAGTGCGTAAGGTCGTTTGCCTTGGCGGTTTTCTAGCCTATTTTGTAGTTCCCAAATCTCTCGAATGACATGCGTAAAGCGACGTGGGATAGCAACTTTCGCGATCTGTTTTGAAATGACGTTATCTGCCGCCAATCGTTGCGCTTCAAATAAAGGTGCGCCATTTTTTTGAAACTGTTGAGTCTGTTCCTGCATTGGATCCCATAACATCACAGAGTACAAAAAGGCTGGGTTGATAGGCTTACCTTCTGAGATGCGGGCATCGGTATTTTGTAAGGCCTTGATCAAGAACATGTGTGGAAAACCAGCTTCTTCCTGCGCTAAGCTTAATTCAACTTCAGGGAATAATTGCTTAAATAGTCCGTAATAACGAAGCTTCTCAAAGGTTTGTAGAGCACTGCCACCAAGGAATAGTTTATTCACCTCTTCAAAGAGTCGTGCAGGTGGAATGTCTTCTAATAGGTGGGCTAACTGAGGGATGGGGGCCTCTGTAGCCGGCTCAATGGTGAAACCAAGCTTGGCTGCGAATCGAATCGCGCGAAGCATCCTTACAGGATCTTCTCGAAAACGTTCCTCTGGGTCACCTATAAAGCGAATACGACCGGCTTTAACATCTGCGACGCCACCGACATAATCAATAATTGAGAAGTCTGCAATATTGTAATACAAGGCATTAACCGTGAAGTCTCGTCGCCAGACATCGTCATCGATATCGCCGTAAACATTATCACGTAGGATCATACCGTCTTCGATCAGACGATCTCCATCAGTTTCATGATTAGCGCGAAAAGTTGCGACTTCAATAATCTCTCGGCCAAAATGAACATGGGCAAGTCGAAAACGTCGGCCAATCAGACGGCAGTTACGAAAGAGTTCTCGCACCTGTTCGGGTCGTGCATCGGTGGCAATATCAAAATCTTTTGGTTCTACGTCGAGTAAGAGATCGCGTACTCCACCGCCAACTAAAAGTGCCTTATAACCAGCCTGCTTCAAGCGATACAATACCTTTAAGGCTTCTTTCGATATATTGTCTCGAGAAATATTATGTTCAGAACGAGGAATGATCTGAGCCTTCGCAGGAAATGGAATGATTTCTGCGTCAGTTGCGTTTTTCATCTAAGGAATAGTTGTAGTTGTGGAAAGTACATGTGCTCGTATAATAACACGCTTTAGACACCTCTATAAGAGGTGCTTTTTTGACTTCTTTTAAGGATGGCTAAATAAATGTCAATTCAGTTCCCTTATTCTCGATTGCGCCGTATGCGCGCCGATGATTTTTCTCGACGATTGATGCGTGAGAATCAAGTGACAACGGATGACTTGATCTGTCCCATGTTCGTTTTGGAAGGTGAAGGCGTACGAGAACCTATTAGCTCAATGCCTGATGTGGAACGGGTTTCTATTGATCTCTTACTAAAAGAAGCAGCGGAATTAGTTCAGTTGGGCATTCCTGCGGTCGCATTATTTCCGGTCACTCCACTGGCGCAAAAGTCAGAAGATGCACGTGAAGCTTGGAACCCAGAAGGTCTCGCTCAGCGAGCGGTTCGAGCGATAAAGGAAAAGTTTCCTGAATTAGGTGTCATTACCGATGTGGCTTTAGATCCGTTCACCACACATGGTCAAGATGGCTTGATGGACGAAGACGGTTATATTCTCAATGATGTCACGGTTGAAGCCTTGGTAAAACAAGCCTTGTCTCACGCCGAAGCCGGTGCTGATATTGTTGCGCCGTCAGATATGATGGATGGTCGCATTGGACAGATTCGTCAGGCTTTGGAAGCGAGCAACTATATTAATACACGCATTCTTGCTTATTCGGCTAAGTATGCATCGGCATTTTATGGGCCGTTTCGAGATGCAGTAGGATCTGCAGGCAATTTAGCGGGTGGGAATAAATACAGCTATCAAATGGATCCGGCTAACAGTGATGAAGCGATTCGAGAAGTTGAGCTAGACTTGAATGAAGGTGCAGATATGGTGATGGTCAAACCAGGCATGCCGTATTTAGATATCGTTCGTCGAGTAAAAGATGAGTTCGCGGTACCAACGATGGTTTATCAAGTCAGTGGTGAATATGCGATGCTTAAAGCTGCCGTGCAAAATGGATGGTTGGTTGAGAAGGATGTGGTGCTTGAATCATTATTGGCTTTTAAACGTGCGGGTGCAGATGCGGTGTTGACGTATTATGCAAAACAGGTTGCAGGCTGGTTGGCTGAGTAATTTTTCGAGAAATTAGGATCGAATAAAGAATAATAAATTATGGATATAAAAGATTACATGCAGGATTTAGGCGAAAAAGCCCGAAAGGCTTCTCGTCTGATGGCAAAAGCCGACAGTAATGCAAAAGATAAAGCCCTACTGACCATTGCAGATATTCTCGAACAACGGAAAGCAGAATTGATCGCAGCGAATAAACTTGATTTAGAAGCTGGTGCAGATTTAGAAGCGGCGATGCTTGATCGTTTAGAACTAAACGATGCTCGAATAGCATCGATGGCAGAAGGTTTACGACAGGTGGCTGCTTTAGCGGATCCTATCGGTGAAGTTTCTGACATGAAGTATCGTCCTTCTGGGATCCAGCTTGGCAAAATGCGCGTGCCGTTAGGTGTCATCGGTATTATTTATGAGTCACGTCCAAATGTGACTGCGGATGCGGCGGCGTTAGCTTTAAAGTCGGGTAATGCAACAATTTTGCGTGGCGGTTCAGAATCAATCCACTCTAATCAAGCAATTGCGATCTGCGTAAAGGAAGGTTTGCAAAAAGTAGGTTTGCCAGAAGACGCCGTACAGGTGATCGAAACGACCGATCGTGCCGCAGTTGGGGAGTTGTTGGCGATGAATGAGTTTGTCGATGTGATCATTCCACGCGGAGGCAAAGGTTTAATCGAACGGATCAGTAAAGAAGCGACGATGCCAGTGATCAAGCATTTAGATGGGATCTGTCATGTTTATATTGATGAGCAGGCCGATTTAACCAAGGCGATTAATATTGCAATTAATTCCAAAACGCATCGTTATGGCGTTTGTAATGCGATGGAAACGTTACTGGTTGCCGAGGCAGTAGCAGAAAAAATACTAAGCCAACTTGCACCAAAATATATTGAAAAAGGTGTTGAACTACGAGGTTGTGCTGCGACGAAAGCAATTCTTTCGGATATTGTTGAAGCAACCGAAGAAGACTGGCAAACAGAATACTTAGCGCCGATCTTGTCGATTAAAGTCGTTAAAAATGTCGATGAAGCGATCGATCATATTAATCATTACAGTTCTCAGCACACGGAATCGATCGTCACGGAAAACTACACAACAGGCAGGCAATTTTTACGTGAGGTGGATTCCAGTTCAGTGATGATTAATGCATCAACACGATTCGCGGATGGTTTTGAATATGGTCTAGGTGCCGAGATTGGTATCAGCACCGATAAATTTCATGCGCGTGGACCTGTGGGATTAGAAGGTTTAACCTCGCAGAAATATATCGTTTTGGGTGATGGTCAGATCCGTGAATAGTCTCTTGCTGGTCTTGGTAGATTGATCAGAACGATATGAAACCAATCGCAATCCTAGGGGGGACTTTTAATCCAATTCATCACGGGCATTTACGTGTGGCGATTGAAGTCAAAGAAGCGTTAGACTTAGCGGAAGTGCACCTGATCCCTTTGTTGGCTCCACCGCATCGGGAACCACCAAAAGTGAGTGCTCACACTCGGTTTGAGATGATTGCAGCAGCAACGAATGATGAATCTGAGTTGATCGCGGATGATCGAGAGATTCGTCGTGGAGGTATCTCTTATTCAGTTGAGACGCTACGTGAACTACGTGCAGAGAATGCTTCGACACCAATATGTATGGTGGTAGGCACCGATGCATTTGCGCATTTGCACACTTGGCGGGATTGGAAAGAATTGATCACGCTGGCTCATATTGTTGTGGTACATAGGCCGGGTGTTGATCTGCCTAGCGATGCTCCTGCGAACCTATTATTAGAAGAGTTTGGGACGGATGAGGTTGCTGATCTACATGCCTCCCCTGCTGGACGGTTTATGTCGATTTCAATCCCAATGCTTGAGATCTCCTCGACACAGATCCGTTCGATCCTGCACAATGGGCTAAGCCCAAAATATTTACTCCCTAAATCAGTATTGAACATTATTAGAGAACACGAATTATATTAATTATGGAAATAGAAAAACTTAAAGAACTTGTAACCGAAGCCCTAGATGATGTGAAAGGACAGGATATTGAGGTTATCGATGTGCGTGATACCACAACGATAACGGACTATATGGTCATCGCTTCAGGAACCTCTTCTCGACAAGTAAGAGCCTTAGCGCAAAATGTGGTGGAAGAGAGTAAGAAAAATGGTGTCATGCCAATAGGTACTGAGGGTGAAGAAAAAGCAGAATGGGTGCTGGTTGATCTGGGTGACATTATTGTTCATGTCATGCAGGTGGCAACACGTGAATTTTATCAACTGGAAAAACTGTGGTCGCAAACAGAAGATCAAGATAGGCAAGAATAAGATTTTTCATCTATGCAAATTCACCTTCTGGCCATCGGGAAAAAAATGCCGGACTGGATTAGTACCGGTTTTAAGGAGTACACCAGTCGTTTGAAATCGACGATGCCTTTGTTTTTGACTGAGATCGCTACCACCCGAAAGTCAAACTCACAAGACAGTAAAACTGTGATGCGGGAAGAGGGTGAGAAGTTACTCGCCGCTATTCCGGACAATGCTTGGGTGGTTGCTTTGGATGAGCATGGCAAGCAGTGGAGTAGTAAAGAGCTGGCTGCCCAAGTTGAAAAATGGGCTAATCATTCTTCACAGGTGGCGTTGATGATCGGTGGTGCTGATGGTTTGGATAAAACTTGTCTGGAACGAGCCGATCAAACTTGGTCATTATCACCGATGACTTTGCCGCATGCGATGGTTCGAGTTGTTGTTGCTGAACAGCTTTATCGGGCTTGGAGTCTTAATAACAATCATCCTTATCATCGGTCATGAGTCTTTATTTAGCTTCTCGTTCTCCACGCCGCCGCGAACTGCTTGATCAAATCGGGATGTCGTATGACTGTCTCGACGTTGAGATCAATGAAGATTGGGATGGTATTGAGCAAGCACGTGATTATGTCGCGCGTTTAGCGATCGGCAAGGCGCAAGCTGGATATGCGCAGCTATCTTCAGATCTTAAAGCGGATGAAAAGAATGTCGTGTTAGGTGCTGATACTTCCGTGGTATTAGATGATCAGATCCTCGGCAAGGCAACGACAGACTTTGAAGCACGGGAAATGTTGACGTTGCTTTCGGGGTGTTGCCATGATGTGTTTACGGGGGTGGCGTTAGTCGGAAGCGAAGAACGAGTGATAGTTAATCACAATAAGGTCTTCTTTCGTGTATTAACGTCAAAAGAATGTCACCAGTATTGTGCGACAGGAGAACCTCTCGGAAAAGCAGGTGGTTATGCTATTCAGGGCATGGGTGCTTTATTCGTTGAGCGTGTCGAAGGTAGTTATTCTGGTGTTATGGGACTGCCATTGTTTGAAACGGCTGCTCTGCTCCGATCAGCTGATCTAAAGGTTTTATAAATACATCTAAGTTTATTTAAGACCAAAGTCTTATCTGGCATGGTTCATGAATATGTATACTTCATGAATACTTACTCTCAAGAACAAGCTTTTTTCGTGTCATCTGCGGTGGTCGCTGGTCGGCTTTTGACCGTTATGCAAGTTGCAAAAGAAATATCACTGGCCGCTAAGAATGCGAAAGCGATCGCGGAGCGTGCTGGTGAAAAAGCGAATAGTTTTAAACCGATAACTGACTTTATCGATGAGATGGGACGAGAGACGATAACGCTCGTTGAAAAGATTAACGAACAAGCGTTAGAAGTTTCAAGGAGTGCGGTGGAAGAGTTACGCTGTTCTGAAGCCAGTGAGAGATTTTTACATGCTGCCAGTTTGCTGGGTGAACATCGACGAGCTGAAGTGCTACAAGATAAAGCAAAAGAAATAGAAGCCGATGCTGAACGACAGAAAAAAGAAGTCAGACAACAAGCTCGTGCACTACTAGAAATGTTAGAAAGAATTTGGAGTTGCATGCGAGCATCCGGTGTTATTTCAACGCGTTCTAGGGTTGAAGCTGTCAGTGCTGAAGAATATCAAGAGAGCTTGCAGGTTGTAGCAGAAACAATTGAAAAAGCATCAGAAAGAATCAAAGACATCATTCGCGATTGCGAAAGAACTATTCACCAGAACATGTAAAAGCGGGCTCAACCAATGAAAGAAACAATAATATATGACGAAGGGTATCAGTGGATCATGTTCGGGCGTGATCCTGATAAGCCAGAGGGGATCATTGATACCAATCAGTTTATGATCAAAGATGGTACGAGAAGCCTTTTGCTTGATCCTGGTGGCATCGAGATATTTTCATCTATGCTCGCTTGTGTAACGCGTCATTCGGACCCTTCTGAGATTACCGATATTTTTGCTTCTCATCAGGATCCGGATATTATTTCTTCATTAGGTTTGTGGGACAAAGCGACTCCACATGCCAAATTACATTCTCCATGGATATGGGAAGGATTTATTCGCCATTTTGGTTGTGAAAAAATCCAATATTGTGGAATTCCAGATGAAGGCAGCGAGCTTGAATTAAATCAAGCAAGATTACAGTTTATCCCCGCCCACTACCTGCATTCATCAGGCAACTTTAATGTCTATGATCCCAAAGCGAAGATCTTGATGAGTGGTGATATTGGTGCTGCTTTAGAGCCTCATGGCTCGCCGATGTTTGTTGAAGATTTTGATGAGCATGTGCAAAAGATGACTATGTTTCATCAACGTTGGATGCCGTCAAATCGAGCGAAGAATGATTGGGTTCAACGAGTGCGTAAATTAGACATCAAAATTATGGCTCCTCAGCATGGCCGTTTGTTTAAAGGTGCTGACGTGAAACGCTTTTTGGACTGGTTCGAAGCGCTTGAAGTTGGAACGGGTGTAAAAGATTTAGCGAGTAGCAACGCTTAGACAATTTCAGGAAGACAATAAAAAGGGCTGCCTAAATAATTAGGTAGCCCTTTTTTTGTTTCTACCTCTCAGAATCTTTGAGGTTTAGCTTTTTTGTGCTCGTTCGTAAGAATCCATGATTTCTTTACGAGTTTCTTTTAAGCCAAGCCAACCTTGAACCTTCACCCACTTCCCTTCTTCAAGATCTTTGTAATGCTCAAAGAAATGAGTGATCTGGTTAAGTAACATCTCTGGAAAATCTTCTGGTCCTTTTACATCTTTGTACATGCTCGAAAGCTTATCGACAGGTACCGCCAAGATTTTTGCATCTTCACCAGCTTCATCTGTCATTGCTAGCATGCCGATAGGTCGACAACGGACAACTGAGCCTGTGATCAAAGGTACGCCTGTGACGACTAACACATCAGCAGGATCACCATCATCAGATAGTGTGTCAGGAATGTAGCCGTAATTACATGGATAGTGCATGGCCGTATTCATAAAACGATCAACAAACATTGCACCTGTTTCTTTATCTACTTCGTACTTTACGGGATCTCCGCGTAAAGGGATCTCGATAACTACATTAAAATCGTCCGGTAGTTGCTTCCCTGCAGGGACCTGTCTTAACGCCATGAATATTCCTCTCGTTAGGCTGAAAAATAAAAAAAATCAGCACATCATATACGTATAAATATTTCCTGTGAGAAAAACAACGGTTTACACAGTGTTTCCTCTGGGTATACAGTAGGGTCGAATATCAATTAATTCTTATAAGGGGGTCAATATGAGTTTTAGTGCATTGCTACCAATGCTACTCGGCGCACTCGGTCTTGGGGGAGCGTTGTATTTGTATAAAGCGGTTAAGGAATATCCAGGAGGTGAGGGCAAGATTGCCGGCATTGCTGAACAGATTCACAGTGGTGCAATGGTATTTATGCGTCGTGAATATAAAGTTCTCGGAATTTTTTGTGTGGTCGTCCTAATAATGATCTTATTTTCAGATCTGGGTTGGAAGACGGCGCTTGCCTTTCTTATCGGTGCAGTAACATCAGCCGCCGCAGGTTATATCGGCATGTACACCGCAACACAAGCGAATGTTCGGACGGCCGTTGCCGCTCGAGATGAAGGTGCTTCCAGTGCGTTAACCGTGGCTTTTTTTGGAGGTTCAATCATGGGCCTAACAGTCGCGTCGATGGGCTTACTAGGGCTTGGCTTTCTGTACTTATTGTTTGGTGGTAATCCTGAAACTGCGCATGTGATTCATGGCTTTGGTATGGGGGCTTCCAGTGTTGCACTGTTTTCACGTGTTGGTGGCGGTATCTTCACGAAAAGCGCAGATGTTGGCGCCGATTTAGTGGGGAAAATCGAAGCAGGGATCCCTGAAGATGATCCAAGAAATCCCGGAGTCATTGCTGATAACGTCGGAGATAATGTGGGTGATGTAGCAGGCATGGGATCCGATATTTTTGAATCTTATTGTGGTGCGATGATCGCAACCATAGCACTTGCTTCTACAATGACAGCGGCCACACTGGCTCAGCTCGAAGCTGAACAATCTCAACTGATGTTCCTTCCCTTAGCACTTGCCTCATTAGGATTAGTTTGCTCAATGGGAGGTATTTTTCTAGTTAAGTATTTTGCTAGCAAGTCACCTGAGGTTGCTTTGCGAATAGGAACGATAGGCTCATCAATCATTTTTATAGTGACTGCAATGCTGCTTATTCTGATGTTCGGAGTTAGCTTAAAAGTTTGGGGTGCCGTTTTATCTGGTGCACTTGGCGGCATTATTATTGGTTTAGTGACCGAGTATTACACCTCTGCAGCACCGATCAGACGAATTGCTAAGGCTGGTGAAACGGGCCCTGCAACGGTCATGATCGCAGGTCTTGCCGTTGGCATGCAATCAGTGACGATTCCTGTATTAACAATTTGTGGGATCATTCTGGTCGCTAGTAATCTTGCCGGCCTATATGGCGTAGCAATAGCAGCGGTTGGAATGCTGGCAACGGTTGGAATAACTATGGCGATTGATGCTTATGGCCCCGTTGCAGACAACGCAGGTGGAATCGCAGAAATGGGCGGTATGGGTGAAGATACTCGTAAGATTACAGACTCGTTAGATGAACTGGGCAATACCACTGCCGCGATCGGTAAAGGGTTTGCTATAGGGGCTGCTGCATTAGCCGCGCTCGCATTGATTAGCGCCTATATCGAAACCATCATTCATGGAAAACCAGATTTCATATTGGAGTTAAATGATCCTAGAGTGCTGGCGGGGATGTTCCTAGGTGGAATTTTTCCATTTGTGGTCAGCGCAATAACCATGACCGCAGTGGGTGAAGCTGCCTTCGATATGATTAAAGAAATCCGACGTCAATTTAAAGAAATTCCCGGATTACTTGAAGGTGAAGCAGAGCCAGATACCGAAAGATGTGTTGACATAGCGACAACGGCGGCATTGAAAAAAATGGTGCTTCCTGGTGTCTTAGCAGTCGGTTCGCCGGTCGTGGTTGGATTCCTTTTGGGACCAGAGGCGCTCGGTGGAATGCTCGGCGGCGCATTAATTTGTTGTGTATTAATGGCATTGATGATGGCTAATGCGGGCGGTGCTTGGGACAACGCTAAAAAGTATGTTGAAAAAGGTAATCTTGGCGGTAAAGGAACAGATACACATACGGCAGTTGTTGTTGGCGACACCGTCGGTGATCCATTCAAAGATACATCAGGACCGGCGATGAATATCTTGATCAATGTGATGGCGATCGTATCCTTAGTGATTGCGCCTTTGTTGGTATAGTTTTAGCGAACAGCCATGATCAGCTTTGGTCATGGCTTTAGCTTTTAACTGACGTGGGTTGAAAGAATGAGAGCGGTATGAATAGAAAGCCAATACTTGACTTTTTAACAGCTCAATAATCCCCAAATTGATTTTGCAAGGCGGCTACGGTGGTTAACCCGGCGGTTTCTGTCCTTAATATTCTGGGTCCCAATCGTATCCCAGTGAAGTTATTATCTTCCAATGATCTAATTTCTGAACGACTGAGACCACCTTCGGGGCCAATGACAATACATATCGATTCAGGTTTTTCATCCAGATCGGATAACGATGATTCTGCATCGGGTGCAAGGAGTAGTTTTAGATCGGCTTTGGTGTGAGGCACCCAATCATCAACCTTGGTGATATCAGCCAGTTCGGGGATGGTATTTCGACCACATTGCTCGCAGGCGCTAATAATCACTTTTCGCCAGTGTTCGAGCTTTTTGTCTAATTTATTTTCATCTAAACGAACATTGGAATAGCGAGTGAGTAGTGGTGTAATGTTATTAACACCAAGTTCTACAGCTTTTTGAATGGTGAAATCCATTTTGTCACCTTTCGATAGGGCTTGGCCAAGCGTTATTCGAAGGGTTGATTCCCTCTCTTGGTTTACAAAAGTGCTGATCTCGACGTTTACTTTTGCTCGGTTGACGGAAGTGATCTTGGCGATAAATTCTCCACCTTGACCATTGAACAAGATCAAGGGATCACTGACGCGCATACGCAAAACACGACCAACGTGATTTCCCGCAACTTCAGGTAATTCAAGTTGTTTTTGGACAGAAAGATCAAGATCTACATAGATACGAGTTGTAGCCATATCATCCTCCTTTCACGGCATGATCGATGCTCTCAAGCGCGACTTTCGACATGAGTTTAATTTCATCTTCATTGATCACGTAAGGTGGAATGAAGTAAAAAGTATCTCCCATTGGTCGCAATAAAACTCCTTGCTCCATCGCATATTGGAAGCCTTTACGTCCACGTCTTTCTTGCCACGGGAAGGGCTCCTTAGATGGTTTGTTTTTAACCATTTCTATGGCCAGTATCATTCCTGTTTGTCGAACTTCACTAATGTTTGGATGATCTTCGAAGCTGGCCGTCGTTGTTCGCATCAGTTCAGCCAGTGTTTTATTATTCTCGATGACATTGTCTTGTTCAAAGATATCCAAGGTTGCGTGCGCTGCCTGACAGGCGAGCGGATTGCCCGTGTAACTATGCGAATGTAGAAAGCCTGTCAGCTCCGTGTAATCATCATAAAAGGCTTGGTAAATATCTTCACTGGTCAGAACGGTTGAAAGTGGAAGGTAGCCACCAGTAATCCCTTTGGATAGACACATAATATCAGGGCTGATTGATGCTTGCTCACAAGCGAACATGGTTCCGGTTCGGCCAAAACCTGTGGCTATTTCATCGGCGATTAAGTGTACGTTATATTGATCGCAAGCTTCGCGGAGTAGTGTTAAATAGATCGGGTGGTACATGCGCATAAAGCCAGCGCCTTGAACGAGAGGTTCAACAATCACCGCACAGATTTCATCATGCTGCTCGGAGAGAATTGCTTCCATCTTTGTGAATTGTTGGCGTGAATAGTCTTCCCAGCTTTGCCCTGCTTCACGATGATAACAATCAGGTGAAGGTGCGGTGATCACATCGAGTAAGAGTGGACCGTAAGTTTTTTTATATAAAGGAACATCGCAGACAGACAAGGCTCCCAGTGTTTCGCCATGATAACCATTGGCCAGATTGACGAAGCGTTTTTTGTTGGGTTTTCCCTTGTTGAGCCAATAATGAAAGCTCATTTTCATGGCGATCTCAACGGCGCAGGATCCATTATCTGCATAAAAACAACGTTGTAATTTTTTAGGAGACAGTGCCACCAGTCGTTCAGATAAGCGCACGACTGGTTCATGAGTGAACCCAGACAGCATGACCTGCTCTAATGTACCCAGTTGATCGGTAATCGCCTGATTAATTCGAGGGTTTGCATGGCCAAATAGATTGACCCACCAAGAGCTGATCGCATCCAAATATCGTTTACCATTATGATCTTCCAGCCAGACGCCCTCGCCTCGTTTAATCGCAATCGGCGGCCAGGCTTCGTGGTCTTTCATTTGTGTGCAGGGGTGCCAAAGCACGTTGGTATCGCGTTGAGCAAGATCAGAATTAGTATTTTGAGTTATCATGGGGCAATTATATAGGGAGATTAGGATGATAAGCAGAATTCTAGATTTTTTTAGTGATCGAATTACCGATTTCGAGGCGACGGTTCAAGAGCGCGATCATTCTCTTCAGGTTGCAGCAGCAGTTTTGATGATAGAGATTAGTCGATCAGATGCACATGTTTCTGCAGTAGAAGAAGATGCTATTTTGGGTGCTTTGGAAAAAACATTTTCATTGGACCAAGAAGAGTCTAAAAAATTGATGTCATTATCAAATGATAAAACCGACGATGCTATCTCATTTCACGAATTTACTCGCAAAATTAATGAGCAGTTCACTGACAATGAAAAGGTTCACCTTGTGAAAATGTTATGGGACGTAGCGATGGCCGATGGTCGTATTGACAAGTATGAAGATTATTACATTAGAAAAGTAGCGGATCTTCTTTATGTATCCCCTAGCGATTTTATGCGGATGAAACATAAAGCGAGCGAAAGTGCAGACAATAGGAAAAGTTAAGAAGCTACTCAGCGAGATAGCTTGATCAAGAAGTTTCTCTCTTAATCAAGCCAAATAGACAAAATGAGAGTTTTAGTTAAGGTTCGAATCGCCGATCATGGCTGTGATGAGCTGATCTTCATATTCAATACGAGTAGTGAGAAGCTCACCTAGAGTTGAAATGTCATGTTGTAGCTGAACTTCGATTACTTTTGGATCTAATGGTTCGTAACGTTCATTGAATTCAATAGCTGCTTGTGTGGAGTCTGAAATCAGCGGATACGTTTTTGCCGCCATATCGACGACAACTTTACGTCGCTCTTTTCCTTCCGCAATTCTTTCATAAAGACCAAAGTGAGCTGAGGCGATGTAATCAACCAGAACTTCACAGAATTTTTGTAAGCTGTCATTAACAGGCGTTTCAGCGTTGAAAGGTTTTAATCCAGAGACTTCGCATAGCAGAACAAGCATCTCGCGGCGTTCTTGCAGCATCTTCTCTATAACTTGTGATTGATTTCGTCTTTCGTTATTCGATAGTTGTTCTTGTGCCATGTCTATTTTTAGCCCCTTGTTCGTTATTTTTATTCAATAGCGGAGACAGCATAGTCTCCCCCCCTGCTTATGATTAAGCAAGAAGGAGACCTATTTAATCCCCAATGATTTAAATGGGGTTACAGATTGTATCTTTTTTGCTAACTAGTTGATGTGCCAATAAATTTTATCACATGAAATTTTTACTTAAAATATGATATTTTTCGCTTGTTATCATCTTTTTGCTCCGGAGAACGTTATACTGTGTCGATAGTAGGGTTTATATGTAGTTTATTGAACCTTTGAAAGCATTTGAAATCCGATGACAGTAAAAAGCAATTAAAAGTTTAATACATGGAAATTTCAGGTTATAAAATAGAGAAAACCATCGGAGAAGGTGGCATGGCCACTGCGTATCTCGCAGTGCAAGAGTCGCTGGGTCGGTTGGCAGTATTAAAGGTTCTAAACACGAACACCCGAGATACCAAAGAGAATGTCGAACGTTTTTTGAATGAAGGACGTATCGTTGCATCGCTAAACCATCCGCATATCATCACTATCTACGATATTGGGATAGCGGAGGATTTCATGTTTATTTCAATGGAATATATTGAAGGCGGTGATCTTCGTACTCGATTAAGAAGCCCTATCTCTGTGAAGGAATCCATTGAAATTATTAAAAAGATTTGTAGTGGACTTGATGCCGCACATCGCAAAGGTATTGTGCATAGAGATGTAAAGCCGGGTAATATTCTTTTTGAACGAAATGGTGAGCCTTTACTGACCGATTTCGGAATAGCTAAACGTTTGACGATGGATCAAGATCTGACATCGACAGGGGTTTTTCTTGGCAGCCCTAACTATATGGCACCGGAACAAGCAGAAGATGGACCTATTGATGGCCGTGCAGACATTTATTCATTAGGTGTTATTTTGTATGAAATGCTGGCGGGAGAAAAACCTTACAAATCCGAATCAGTTATCGACGTCATCGTTCAGCATAAACAGGCTCCAGTACCGATACTGCCTGAGGAGCATAAGGTTTATCAGCCACTGCTCAATTTGATGATGGCGAAAAAGCGCAAAGATCGATTCCGTGATGCCAGTAGTGTCATCCATTTCATCCATCATCTTGAGCAATTGGAGTCCGAAAAATCACAACAAAATCCTGACACTCAAGAGTTGGTCAAGCAAAAAAATCAGGTGGCCGATGAGGTTTTTAATTCTCACATTCGACAACAGAAAAAGCCTAGTAAATGGTTGACTTACACCTTAATGACGTTACTCACACTAACAGCATCGGCGTTTGCATTTGTTTCATACAAATATGTCTATAAGCCGAATAAAGAGAATTCTTTAGACATAATACATGCAGAGGAAGCAAACCTTGATTCAATGGTTGAACTGGTCTCTGTTCCGATGGCAGGATCGGCACCAATCAAGAACAGTCATCCTGGTGAAGTGGCAGAAGTAACGAAAGCGCTGGGTTGGTTGGCTAGGAAAAGCTTGGAAGAATACCGGTTGACGGCTCCACCGAAAGATAATGCTTATTATTATTACGTTCGTTTGCTGGAAATCAATCCAGATAATCGATCGGCTCGACAAGGTTTATTATCTATCGCGGATAGATTCGCATTTTTGGCTGAAAAAGAGTTAGCAGAGAATAATTACAAATCGGCAGCTGGCTATATCAATATCGGGTTGCAAATCAATCCTCAAAACAGAACCTTGAAAGAACTGCAGTTATTAACCTCAACTGGGCAGCGAAATATATTAGATAGTGTTCAGGAATTGTTCAAGTCTTTTTGGAAGTAACTAAAAGAGCATTACCCTCTTAAGGATCTGTAGAATTTTTTTCAGATTCTAATAACAACTTAGCTTTTTCAGTTTTATTTTGATCCCAAGCGCTGATCAGGGCTTTTAATCTTTCAACTCTTTCATCGGCTGATTCAGCAACCATCTCTGCGTTTGTAGCTTTAGTTGGCGGTTGTGTAGCTACTTGAGGTTGAGTAGTTTCATTCGTTATCTGTGCTATATTTTCTGTGGGCGGACTTTTTAAATATTCTTCCATGGCTGGAGATTCAACAATAGCTTGAATTTGATCCTCAAGTTTAGCGACAGCTTGCTCATGACTCAATACTTGCTGATCTTTAGCAAACTTCGTTGGTAGGGCCTTGCCTCTGAGCTGCAAACGCTGGGCTTCATCAACGGTAACAACCGTATCATCGACCAAAACATTTTTCTCAAAAACCAACACCCGTGGACCACCCATCTCACTTCTATACCAGCTAGGAGCCTTACCTGAAAGTTGTGATCGGCCGGTTGAGGGGTTAACCCACTGATACATACGAGCCTCGATTGAGGTCGTAATTAATAATAGAAAAATATAAATAAGTGGTCGCATGTTGCTGATTATAGCAAGTAAGTTGTAGTTAGCGAGATCCTAACAATGATTTGTTAACATAATCACAAATATTCAGGATCACATTTTTACTTATGGCTCTAATAGAACATGCATTAATTATCACCGTCAATCGCCGTCTTGCGCGCGAGATGAGCGAACAATATTCCGATCAGAAAATTGCGGCAGGACAGCAGGTTTGGGAAACGCCAGAAATTTTACCCTGGTCAAGTTGGTTAAATTCCTTATGGCGACAGACGCTTAATACACCATCTGAAAATCCGCCATTTTTGTTGTTGAACAAGTTACAAGCGCGCGCAATTTGGGAGGCAATTTTACGTGCCTCAGAGGCGGCCAATGGTCTTTTACAAATTGGTGAAACGACACGAGCAGCAATGGAAGCTTGGCGATTAATTCATGAATATGATCTGAATCTAAAAGAGGTTAAAGCTTTATTTAGTGACCAGAATGTTGATACACGAACCTTCTATGAGTGGGCGAGCGCTTACCAACAAAAATTGAAAGAAAATAATTGGATTGATCAGGCTTTAATGCCAGTAAAATTGTTCGAGCAGTTTGAGGCCGATCAGCTATCGATTCCTGAGCAGGTTTTAATGGCGGGCTTTGATGAGTTGACGCCTCAGCAGATACGATTGATCAACCTATTGATGTCTAAAAAATGCAGTGTTCTCACGCATCAGCCAGAATCAAAGTCGGCTAAAGTATCGCAATTGACCTGTAAAGATTTTGAGCATGAGCTGCAATTTTCTGCGGCTCGCGCACGTTATTTATTAGAACAAAATCCCCAAGCAACAGTCGGTATTGTTGTGCCTGATCTACACAAAAGGAAGATACAAATTCAGGCAGTGTTTGAAGATATCTTAATCCCTGATCGCATTTTTCCTGGCTCAGAAACTACGAGTCCCTTTAATATTTCATTAGGTGATTCTTTAACATCGTTTGCAGTGATCAAGACGGCACTTCAGATTCTGACGGCGGCGAATGAGCGGTTATCATTAGAAGAGCTGAGTCGATTAATTCGATCACCGTTTATTGGTGGAAGCGAAAGTGAATTGTCTAAACGGAGCCTACTCGATGCGCAACTCCGGCAGTTTGGAGATGACTCCATTGGTCTCTCACTGGTGATCAGAGAAGCATCTGATGAAGAGTCGAATAGGTATTGTCCATTATTAGTTGAAGCATTACAGAAGCTACAAGCGGTTGCTGAAGAGGCTGATCTGACAAAAAATCGATCAATTGTTGAATGGGTAGAGCTGTTCGACATGATCTTGGAGAGTATGGCGTGGCCCGGTGAGCGTCAGGTGAGTAGTGTTGAATACCAAACAATAGAATCGTGGCGTAGCGCACGTGAGCAATGCGTGTCATTGGATATGGTCAGCAAACAGATGAAGTACTCCAGCGCCTTGCAACACCTCCGAAAAACGGCGAGCGAGCAAACCTTTCAAGCAGAGGGCTCTGATGTTCCTATTCAGATTTTAGGAGTGTTAGAGGCGGCTGGTTTAGAGTTTGACCATATGATGGTGTTAGGTATGACCGATGAGCAGTGGCCAGCGAAACCAGCACCGAATCCATTTTTACCATTACAACTACAACGTCAGAAAAAGATGACACATGCTACGGCGGAGGTCGAGTTACAATCAGCGCGGGTGATGACCGATCGACTACTGGAATCGGCACCAGAAATTATCTTCATGTATCCAAACCAACAGGCGGATCAAGCATTACGCCCTAGCCCGCTGATCAAAGACTTCCCAAAAATTGAAATAGAAGATATAGCCATTAGCCCGGTTGTAGACCTTCGGCAAAAAATAATGAAGGAATCAAGCTTAGAAAAGTTGATCGATAGTAAAGCTAAACCTCTGCCTGACAATGTTGTATGGAATGGCGGTGTCGGAATATTTAAAGATCAAGCTGCGTGCCCATTTCGGGCATTTGTTCGTCATCGACTGCGATCACACCCATTGGGTATGGCTGAGTCTGGTTTAAATCCGGCGGAACGTGGCTCGCTTGTACATGACGCTTTAGAAATTTTATGGAAAGCACTACAGACACATGATCGTTTGATAAAAATCTCACCAGAACGGCTTCGAGAGGTTATTCGCAGTTCCGTCGAAGTCGCATTGAAAGAATTTCATTCTGGAAAGACAGTGTTGCAAGAAACGCAGTTTCAATCTCTTGAAATTGATCGATTAGAAAAATTACTCACGGAATGGTTGGATGTTGAACGGCAACGTGAGCCATTTAGTGTTATCGCTTGTGAAGAAGAAATGGAATTACATTTAGGCGGTATTAGCGTCAAAACACGTGTCGATAGAATTGACCAGTTAGAAGGTGGTGAGTTGGCATTAATCGATTATAAGACGGGTGATGTCAGTACAAAAAGTTGGGAAGGTGAGCGACCTGACGAACCTCAGTTACCGGTATATGCGGTGGGCATGCGGGAAACACCTAAAGCGATATTATTCGCAAAAGTGAAAAAGGGAGAGCAAACTTTTGTAGGCTTATCGGATGATCTAAATATAGGAAAGATTCAAGAAAATTGGAATGAAATGATTTTAGTATGGCGTGAGAATTTAGAAAAACTAGCCGGTGAATTTGTACACGGGAATGCACTGGTTGATCCAAAAGATAGCAGTACCTGTCAATATTGCACTTATCAAAGTCTTTGCAGGATTGATGAAGTTAGAGAATTTAGTGACAGTATGAGTAACGTTGTGGAGAATCAATAATGACAACAGAAAGCACTGCTGCCGATCAATCCATCCGCGATCAAGCATTAGACCCTGAACAATCTTTTATCGTTCAAGCACCCGCCGGCTCAGGTAAAACAGAATTATTAATGCAACGTTATTTAGCATTACTGGCAACGGTTGATCACCCAGAAGAAATTATTGCGATCACTTTTACACGAAAAGCAACAGCAGAAATGCGAGGCAGAATAGTCGCTGCGTTAGATCAAGCATCTGACGCAGAAAAACCACAGAAAACACACGAGCTAACGACATGGACATTAGCACAGAAAGTTTTAAAACGTGACACTGAATTAAAGTGGAATTTATTAAAAAACCCAAACCGTTTACGCATTCAAACTATCGACGCGATGTGTTCAAGTTTTGCGCGACAAATGCCGGTATTATCACGAACCGGCGTAAGTCCGCAAATTGTAGAAAGAGCGGATCATTTATATAGACAAGCTGCACAAGCAACACTGAAAGGATTAACTCGACATACAGAAGTGGCCTATTTATTAGGCCACCTAGATAACAACTGGCAAAAGCTTGAGGGAATGATCTCAAGCTTATTACAAAAACGTGATCACTGGCTTCGTCATTTACCATTCGGGAGTGATGATTTTGGTCGGCTGCAAGAACGTGAAAATCTTGAAGCAAGCCTATGCGCAATTATTAGCGAAACGCTTGAAAAAAGCTTAGAAAAAATACCTTTAGAGATTCGAAGGGATTGGTTAGCATTAGCGAATTTTGCAGCAAGCAATATACATAAATCCGAGAAAAAAAGTTCATTAAATGCTTGTCTAGAGATACAAGAGTTTCCTGATTCCTTTCCAGATAGTTTGAATGTTTGGGAAGGTTTGCTTGAAATGGTATTGGTAAAAACAGGTGGTTGGCGAAAATCAGTTACGAATAATATAGGTTTTCCTGCTCCCTCTACGATCAAGGATAAGGAACAAAAGCAGATCGGTACAGATATGAAAATATCAATGCTGCGCTTGATCGAAAATCTGCAAGATGTACCTGACTTACAGGAAAGTTTTCAAGCAATTAGGTTATTACCAAGTCCAGCATATAGCGATGAGCAGTGGGATGTATTGCAGTCCTTATTTGTTGTTCTCAAGTTAGCTGTCGCACAACTACAAATTGTATTTCGTGAACAGAGTCAGGTGGATTTTACAGAGGTAAGCATTGCTGCTGTGTATGCCCTAGGTAATGAGTCTGAGCCAACAGATCTTGCATTGTCTTTAGATTATAAAATAAAACATTTATTAGTTGATGAGTTTCAAGATACATCGGTTAGTCAATATTCTTTATTAGAAAGAATCACCGCAGGTTGGGAATTAAATGATGGACGTACCTTATTCTTGGTTGGTGATCCCATGCAATCAATCTACCGCTTTCGTGAAGCAGATGTTGGTTTATTCATCAATGTGCAAAGGCAAAAATCATTAGGTCATATTCAATTAGAGCCACTTCAGCTATCGGTGAACTTTCGATCGAAACAAGTGATCGTTGAGTGGGTGAATGAAGTTTTTCAACGAGCGATGCCAGCCGAAGCTTCAGTGACTAGCGGTGCTGTTTCTTATACAAAATCAGAAGCATTTCATAAACAAACATCAGATGCTTCAGTCGCCATTCATCCCTTGGTTGATGTTGATAGAAAACAAGAGGCAGATCTTGTTTGTAGTTTGATTAAAACAGCAATGGATCGAGAAGAAACCGTTGCTGTTTTAGTTAGAAATCGGTCACATCTTGTACAAATAACGAGCCGATTAAAAGAAAAGAAACAAGCCTATCAAGCGGTCGAAATAGAATCCTTAACTCAGCAAGCCGTGATAAGAGATTTATATTCTTTGACATCAGCCTTATTACATTTAGCTGATCGAACAGCGTGGCTAGCGATATTGCGAGCGCCTTGGTGTGGTTTAAGCCTGAATGATTTAGAGCTGCTAAGCCAGCAGTCATCAGCAACGATTTGGGGTTTGATCAATTATGATAAAAGAGTAAAAAGCATAAGTGAGGATGGGCAAAAAAGATTGTGTAAACTACAAGCTGTCATGAAAAAATCTCTGGTTCAAAGGCAACGTATTTCATTGGCGCGTTGGGTTGAGGGGACTTGGATTATGCTCGGCGGGCCAGCTTGCTTAAACAGTGAGTCAGGTTTGGATAACGCTCAAGCATTTTTTAATTTACTTGGCGAGCTTGATGATGGCTATGAACTGGAATCACTGGATGCGCTTGATCAAAAATTAAGTAGTTTATTTGCTGCGCCTAATGCTTCTGATCAAGCTATGCCGCAATTAATGACTATCCATAAATCCAAAGGTTTAGAGTTTGATACGGTTATTATCCCCGGGTTAGAGCGACAGCCAAGAAATGATGATCGACAATTATTGCAGTGGACTGAATGGCGGAATACGATTGAAAATACAGATGAACTATTGCTCGCCCCGATCGAAGAAACAGGACGAGAAAAAGAGCGGATTAATCAATATTTACAAGTGCTGGAAAAAGAGCGTGCTCGTCATGAAGCTGTCCGACTGTTATATGTTGCTGCGACACGAGCACAGAAAAATTTACACTTAATCGGACAAGTCGAGCACAGTGAGAAAGGCGAAATTAAATTGCCGGATCAACGGTCCTTACTTTCAAGGATATGGTCTTCTGTAGAAAGTGATTATTTAGAAAGTTCTCATGCAATTAAGCCAACCGATCAGAATGAGAAAAGTGATGAACTTTTCATACCTTATATAAAAAGATTGCTTGTTGATTGGGAAGTTCCTACACGAGAACCTGCTGTCCATTGGGCTGGATCTGACAGACTAAAAAGTGAGGGTGAAAAATCGGGAGAAGATTCAACAATAGAATTTTCATGGGCGGGAGCACAAGCAAAGCATATAGGGATAGTTGTGCATAGAATTCTACAACAGATTGCCGAAGAAGGGATTGAGCATTGGCATCGAGAACGTTTGACGAAAGCAGGTTCAACAATAAAAATATTGTTACTGGAGTCTGGCTTGCCTGAATCTATGTTGGAGCGAGCGACAAAAAAAGTGCTTCATGCGATTGAAAAAACCTTAGACGATGAAAAAGGTCGTTGGATTCTGTCTAATCACGAATCTGCAAGAAATGAATATACCTTGTCAGGTATGCTGAATGAGAAGTTTATGCGCGTCGTACTCGATAGAACATTTATTGATGGTGATGGTACAAGATGGATTATTGATTATAAAAGCAGTAGTCACGAAGGCAGCAACCTTGAAGGTTTTTTAGAAAGTGAAAAGAGCCGCTATCAAGAGCAGCTAGAGAGTTATGCAGAGTTGATTGCTAAAGTAGAAGAAAGACCGATTAAATTAGCTTTGTATTTTCCGGTGCTATCTGAGTGGCGCGAGTGGCAATATATAAAGTAACGAATGAGGTCAGTAAAATGACAGATAAGATTGAAGCAAGAGGAAGTTGTCTTTGTGGTGCTATAGAAATTGAGGCCAGTGAGGTGAGCTCCAACATAGGAGCTTGTCATTGTGCGATGTGCCGAAAGTGGACTGGTGGACCGCTATTGGCTGTTGATTGTCAGGATAAGGTGAGTTTTACGAATAGTGAGATGATCAGTGTTTACGGATCATCAGACTGGGCTGAGCGAGGATTTTGCAGTAAATGCGGCACGCACTTGTTCTATAGGTTGAAGCAAGCGAATCAATACATTATGCCAGTCGGACTATTTGAGTTGGATGCAACGATGATCTTAGACCATCAAATTTTTATCGATCAAAAACCGGATTATTATTGTTTTGCAAATGAGACTAAGAATATGACGGGTGCAGAAGTTTTTGCACAATTTACGGGTGAGTAAGTAAAGATTAGAGAGTGACTACGAGGGACCTGTTACCAAAACTAGATCTATTCGTTGCTATGGCTGATAGCGTCGGTATCGTTTGTTTTTTCAAGAGTAGTGATAAGATATCTTTATCATGACGAATATTACAAAAGAAGCCGTTATCGAACAAATCATTGCCACGTTTCGTGAATATGGATATGAAGGCGCGAGCCTTTCGTTGCTTTCAAAGGCAACGGGTTTGGGACGTTCAAGTCTGTATCATCACTTTCCGAAAGGAAAAGAGGATATGGCAAATGCCGCGTTGGATGCGGTGATGGTCAGCTTTGATCAACTAGTATTATCTCCATTGAGACAGACACAAAAAACATCAGATCAACGTGTGAGGGCATGCGCAAAAGGACTGTCGGAGTTTTATGCGAGTGGTTCCAATTCTTGCTTGATCAATATTTTTAGTGTTGGCACGGCAGGCAAGATGTTTCAACCATATTTGGAAAAACGAACTCAAGGATTGATCGGTGTTTTTGCCGATCTTGCTAAAGAGACTGGAGTCTCTACTAAAGAGGCTAAAAAGCGTGGTGAAAATTTGGTCATTCAGATCCAAGGTGCGCTTGTTCTTTCACGTACTTTAAATTCAAATACGCCATTCAAAACGCTCGTTAAAAACATTCCTGAACTTTTATTACACTCGGTTTAATTAGAGGTTGCCTTTGGAGCTTGACATTCATTTTTTATAGGACGAATATTAAACCGAACAATCGGTACAGTCAGTTGGCTGTTTATAAAAAATGAGGAGTAGTAAATGAGTCCTAACAATCCCAGTTCACCACTAATAATTCATGACTTTGAAAAATCTGGTCATGCACATCGTGTACGACTTATGGCATCTTTGTTGGGGTTGCCTGTTGATCTAAAACATATTGATTTAGTTGGAGGGGAGCAGCAAACAGAAGAATTTTTAAAACTCAATCCATTTGGCCAAGTGCCGGTGTTAGAAGACGATGGAAATGTTGTAAGAGATTCAACATCAATACTTATCTATCTAGCTAAGAAATACGGTGGTGAAACCTGGCTGCCAAGTGATGCCGTTGGAGCAGCATTAGTTCAGCGTTACTTATCTATTGCATCAAACGAGATTTATCGCGGACCATGTTGTGCAAGATTGGTGACCGTTTTTAATGCGGAGCTTGATCATAATGCATGTAAGGAAGTGGCTCATAAGATATTAGCGATATTGGATGCTGATCTGAAAAAGAAAGAATTTCTAGCTGCTGCTCACCCAACCATCGCAGATGTGGCATGTTATAGCTACATTGCACATGCCCCAGAAGGCGATGTTTCACTAGACGAGTATAAAAATATTAAAGCGTGGCTAAAGCGAATAGAAGCCTTACCAGGTTTTGTTGCGATGCCTGTAACAAAGGTTTGTCTCGCAAAATAGTCCTTCCTGAAGTATTTCCCAATCTACTCGAGTGGCCGATTGACTAATAAGCACAATCGGTTGGCTCGTTTGTTGCTTTTCATTGCCATACACATTCAATGGGAAAGGTGGTTATGGAAAAGTTTGATTTTATCGTTATCGGTAGCGGCCCTGCGGGTCAACGTGCGGCGATTCAGGCAGCTAAATTAGGTAAATCAGTCGCACTGATTGAGATGCATACCGCTGTTGGTGGTAATTGTCTTCATACTGGAACCATACCAAGTAAAACACTTCGTGAAACCGTTCTCTATTTAACAGGCTGGCGACAACGAGGCTTCTACGGAAAAAGTTATCGAGTTAAAGAAAGGATCACTGCACAAGATTTGATCCAACGGCTGGATATCACCACCCGACATGAAATTGATATCATTCAACATCAATTATATAGAAATGGGGTCACTTCGATAGTTGGCAAAGCGAAGTTTCTCGATCCGAACACCATTACAGTGATGGATCACGAGGGGAATAAAGCTAAGTATGAAGCTAAGAAATTTATGATTTCTGTAGGAACTTCCCCTATTCAGCCACCTAATACTCCTTTTGATGGTAAACGTGTTTTAGACAGCGATCATATTCTTGAAATTGATGAGCTGCCAAGAACGATGATCGTCGTGGGAGCCGGAGTTATTGGTGTCGAATATGCTTCTATTTATAGTGCGTTAGATATCGATGTCATTTTAGTTGATGGTCGAGAAGAGATGCTCAGCTTTCTTGATCGTGAAATTATTGATGAATTTAAACATCATTTGCGTGATAGGGGTGTCGCTATTCGAATGGGTGAAACGGTAGAGAAAGTAGAGTATCTAGACAAAAAGCGAGTGAAGTTATTTTTGTCTAGCGGTAAACAACTGCGAGCTGATATGGTTTTATATGCGGCTGGTAGACAGGGTAATACGGCTGATTTAGGATTAGAAAATGTAGGGCTAGAGGCTTGCCCGCGAGGTATGTTGGAAGTCAATGAGCATTATGTAACGAAGGTGAAAAATATTTATGCGGCGGGAGATGTTGTCGGTTTTCCTAGCTTGGCTTCAACCTCTATGGAGCAAGGTAGACATGCAGCATGTCATGCATTTGGTAAGACGCCTGACTCGCGCTTTAGTGATTTTCCTTTTGGGATTTACGCAGTTCCTGAGATGAGTGTTATCGGGCTCACAGAAAAGGATTGCAAAGAGAAAGGTATTGGTTATGAAGTTGGCGAAGCAAGATTTCGAGAAACGTCACGAGGGCAAATTCTTGGCCTGCGTGAAGGCTTATTAAAATTAATTTTTAGTCTTGATGACCGACGTCTGATCGGTGTCCATATTGTCGGTGAAGGTGCAACAGAGCTGATCCACATTGGGCAAGCCGTGATGCAGTTAGGCGGGACTATGGATTATTTTGTAGAGAATGTTTTTAATTATCCAACCTTGGCGGAAGCCTACAAAATAGCTGCTTTACATGCATGGAACCGCTTTCCTGATTAGGAAAAATTTCACGAATGACTTTTATACCTTTCTAAAGTTTTTTTCAACTATTCCGATAGGAACTCATAAAGAGGCTGTGGGGTGAGATTCTAATGCTTTGCTGATGCAAAGAAAGCTTTGACTCATGGGAGAATAACTCAAATAGAGAGGCGCGGAATATGTTGAGCACAAGCGAATATAGAATCTTGTTAATTGAAGATGATTTAGTATATGCCGATCATCTTCGGGGTCTATTAGATATCCAGCCTACGCATGCGTTTAAGTATGATCGAGTTTCTCTTTTTTCAGAAGCTATTAAACTCATTCGAGAGAAACATTTTGATTCTATCCTCTTAGATTTTGATCTAGAGGATATGGATAACATGGAAAGGATCTCGGAGCTTTCAAAAGAAGTCCCTGACCTACCCATCATCGGCTTAATTAATGATACAGAAGAAGAGAAAGCGAGTGATGCGATTGAATATGGCTTACAAGATCGTATTATAAAAGGTAGAAATGATGAGAATGTTATTGTCAGTAAAATTCTCTTTGCCATTCGTCGAATGGAAGCCACACAACTCAAAAATAGCAATGAAATCATGGCGAATGAGCTAATGTTCGATACGAGAACAGGCTTGCCTAATGAACTATTATTTAAAGATCGACTAGAACAATCATTAACAAGAGCCGATCGAGATAACACATTCGTTGGACTTGTTGCCGTTCAGTTTGAACATTTCGTGTCTTTAAACGATCAATATGGTTCCAAAACTGGAGCCTCTATTCTACAAAAATCCGCAAAAATACTGAATAGTATGGTTCGTCAAGCTGATACTGTGGCGCATGTTGGAGAAAATAAATTTGTTGTCGTACTCGATAGTATCACCTCGGCAAGTGGTGCAACTGCATTTGGGGAAAGAGTTGTTCGAGCATTCTCTCGGAAGCTACAGATAGAAGAACATAAGTTGAAGATGACTGCTAACGTAGGCATTGCGACCTATCCAGAGTGCAGAGGTTTTCATGAGTTAATCAAGGCTTCAGATTGGGCGATGAAACGTGCCGGTGATGCTGGTGGTAACCGTTATAAACTTTACTCTGATAATCTTGGTGAAGAAGCTATTTGGAAATACGGCTTAGAAAATGAGCTAGAAAAAGCACATGATCATCAGCAGTTTGAGCTTCATTACCAGCCTCTTTTTGGGATAGAAGAAAGCAGAGTTGTTGGTTTTGAAGCATTGATTCGATGGAACCATCCAGATGAAGGGACTATGATGCCAGGAGCCTTTATCGATGAGCTTGAAGCTTCAGAGCTGATCCTTGAAGTTGGTGAGTGGGTCCTTGATGAAGCGTGTAAGCAATTAAAGCTGTGGCAAATTAAATATCCAACTTTAATGATGAGTATCAATTTGTCAGCACGTCAATTACAAGATCCTTATTTGTTAGAGCGAGTAAATTCAATCTTAGACAAATACAGTTTAGAAGCGCAGATGGTCGAGTTAGAAATAACAGAGAGGCAGTTAGTCGATACTGAGGATGCGATCAGTCAATATAATATCCAATCATTGAGTGACAGAGGTATTTGTCTAGCCTTAGATGATTTTGGAACGGGTTACAGCACGGAAGCCTATTTTCAAAATTTTCCTAAAGGAACTATCCACACATTAAAGATTGATCGAGCTGATATCAAAGGCATGATGGATGATGCCGAAATAGCAGAGCGCGTTGAAAGCTACATTGAATTTTCACACAAAAATGGTATACGTGTGATTGCTGAGGGTATAGAGGAAGAAGCTCAGATGAAACGTGTCCAAGAATTGGGTGTAGAGATAATGCAGGGCTATTTACTCAGTAAGCCCGTCAGCGGATCTGAGATTGAAGATGGAATGCGACGGAATGATTTCATTCTTGAGTGTAGTAAACCCACTGAGACTTTAGCGTTGATTAGTTACTAATTATAGTATTTATAGCTAAATTTTTAGTAGCAATAGATCATAAGGTTTCTTGATACCCGTTTTTGATAACGAAGCGGGTTGGCACTAACGAAAACGGTTTTCTTATCCTAGTCTAAATAGAATGGCTGTGATTATTGGCTAAGGCTCTCGCTTTCTATGGTCAATAAGCTTGCGACGGCAGATGAATAAATTACATTAAAACGGCTTCGTTCCTAACCAGATAATCTCCTGTTAGGTACTTTTCTTATAATCGATGCTAGAGTGACTATATAGTGTAGATGTACTTTAGGGTGCTCAGAACACAAAGATAGCTTCAATTTAGAAGCTTACATTGTTCAGCGGAGAAGTGAACTTTGAGTGGGCAGCCTATTCAAAATGCCAGAAAACAGTGTTAAAAGTATGTTTGTGTAGAGAGTGAATTGATAATAGTCAAACTACTGTCTCGATTGCTGGCTTTAAACGTGTATTGGATCACAAAATCAGAGTCCACCCTAGATTTAATTAGGAAATATGTTTAAAATTCAGTTAGTTCAATGACAAACCGGATCTAAAATGACAAGATACGCATTTATTTTTCTTATTCTCTCTCTAGGCTTCCTCTCGTCACATACAAATGCAGAAGAATCACTCACTTCCGAAAGAGTTGTTATACAAGATTTTGTAAAAGGCTCATTAGAAGATATTAAAGAGCAATATCAAGGTAAACCTTTTATCCTTTCTTTTTGGTCAATTGACTGCACATATTGCTTCGATGAAATGAAAATGTTCTCTTCGTTAAAAGAGAAGTATCCCGATCTGCAAGTCGTACTCGTATCAACAGATATTAATCTTGATGATGAAACAGTACATAAAATTTTAGATGATACAGGTTTTGAAGCAGAAGAAGTTTGGGTTTTTGCAGATGAAGTACCTGAAAGACTTTATGCCGAAGTAGATGAGAACTGGCGTGGAGAGTTACCCAATACCTTGTTTATGAATAGTAAGCACGAGTTTCAATCTGTTACGGGCGAGGTTAAGCCTGAACTTGTTGAAAAATGGTTGCAGTACCTAAAGAAAGAAAATACCTGATCTGTAGCACCTTTTTGTAATAGGTCCCCTCACCCACTATTTAAGAAGGTTTTCTTACGAAAAGAATAATCTTTTTTGCTTTTAAAACAATTCGTTTTCATCTCTTACTACGAGCAATTTCAGACAAATTGTGAAGTCTGAGCATAACGCTAATAACAACAATTTATATATAGCGCTTTATTGACTATAAATAAATGTGTCTTCGCCTGTAATATGATTGTAGAAATAAACGCTTATTCTTGACTTTGTCTGTACCAATGATACATTGCTGCAATGCAGCATTGCTTGATGAGAATAGTATACTCTGGCTAGCATTGTATTGAATCGATTAAAGAGGGTTTTAAATGAACAAGAATGTAGAAACAAACAACGATACATTAGGGTTCGCTTCAAGTTCTGAAGCGTTTGCTGAGAGCTTCAAGCAGTGTGAAGAGCTTATGCGAGATTTTTCAGAACAATTTAAAACCAAGGATATGGATCCTCTTAATCTTGGCGAGATTTATGGTGATCTATTTAAAGAAATCGCAAAAGATCCTCAAAAACTGATCGATGCAAACATGGAGTATTGGCAAAGTGCTACGGAAATGTTTCAAGCAGCGGTAAAGACCAGTACTGAAGATGGAGATAAAACCGCACCTGTTGAGACCGACAAACGTTTTCGTCATGAATCTTGGCAGCAAGAGCCTATTTTCGATTATATCAAGAAATCATATTTGTTAGGTTCTAAATGGACTCGTGATGTAATCTCAGATCATGATGGTTTAGATGAACAGACCTCCAGTAGAATTGAGTTTTTTACAGAACGTTTTCTTGATGCACTGTCTCCAACCAATTTTGCAATGACTAACCCTGCTGTTTTAGAAAAAGCGGCAGAAACGAACGGTCAAAGTTTAGTTGATGGTATGAAAAATATGCTTGAGGACCTTGATGTTAATTCAGGTCAGCTCAATACTAAAATGACGGATACATCTGCATTTACTTTGGGTGAAAATATCGCGACATCGCCCGGTAAAGTTGTCTTCCAAAATAAAATGATGCAACTGATCCAATATGCGCCATCAACGGAGAAAGTTTCAAAACGGCCTCTGTTAGTTGTTCCACCTTGGATCAATAAATTTTATATTATGGATCTACAACCAAAAAATTCTTTGATTAAATGGCTCGTTGATCAAGGTCATACAGTGTTTGTAATTTCATGGGTAAACCCTGATGAAAGCTACAGAGAAACAAGCTTTGATGATTATGTTAGTGGTGGTCCGTTGGCTGCGTTAGATGCAATCGAAAAAGCAACGGGGCAGAAAGAAGTTAATGCCATTGGTTACTGTATCGGCGGTACGCTTTTGTCATCGACGCTTGCTTATATGAAAGTTAAAGACGACGATCGCATTAAGAGTGCTACGTTCTTAACGACTATGTTGGATTTCAGTGAACCCGGTGATCTTGGTGTGTTTATCAATGAATCACAGCTCGACAGCCTAAACAATAAAATGAGTGAAACAGGCTTCCTCGATGGTAAGGAAATGGCAGGTACGTTCAACTTAATGCGTGCCAATGATCTGATTTGGTCTTTCTATATAAACAGTTATTTATTAGGAAATGATCCACGTCCCTTTGATCTTTTATATTGGAACTCAGACTCCACTTGCATGCCTGCGAGTATGCATAGCTGGTATATAAAAAACTGTTATGCAGACAATAGCCTATGCAAACCTGATGCTGTGAGTATCTTAGGTGAAAAAATAGATTTTTCGAAAATAGATACACCAGCCTGCTTTGTTTCTACTGTGGAAGATCACATCGCGCCGTGGAAATCTACATATCAAGGCGCACAAATATTTTCAGGCCCAGTCCAATTTATTTTAGGTGGATCTGGTCATATTGCAGGTATCATTAACCCACCTGAAGCTAATAAATATGGTTATCAAGTGACCAAAAAATTAGCGAAAGATCCTGAAGCATGGGCGGAGAAAGCCAAAGTGAGTGAAGGTTCTTGGTGGCCTGAATGGCAGAAGTGGATCAACCCAAAAGAAGGAGCGTTAGTAAAGGCTCGTGAGCCAGGTGCAGGTAAACTAGACGTATTGGAAGAAGCTCCAGGTTCTTATGTCAAAAGCTAATCAAGCTAAGACGAGCAAGAACAGGTAAAAAGCGGTAGCTAAAAATGTGACTTCTAATCTTTCAAGATAGGAGTCACATTATTTTAAATCGAACACATTGAAATATAGTGTCTTCAGAAAAAATCCCTTCCTTTTTCAGGCATGAAACATTCTCAGTAAATAGCAAAAACTCATGAACTAGGCTGCGACAACGTGCCACATTCTTCTTAACATTTCTTTAACATAGAATACCCTTTCAAATTTTTAAAAAACTCTACCTAAAAGAGTTTAATTTATAATGAAGAATAAGGGATTTTGAATGAGGCGTACCGTTCTTTTATTGCTGTATCTTGTATGCTCACAGAGTATGAACACATATGCCGGGGATGATGTTTACGTAAACGAAACTATCGAAGTAGAAGGTAGTGAAGGCAGACTAAAAACAGATTACTCTAGCCCCTCTGTATTTGTCACGGAAGAGCAGGTTCAACAATATAATGCCATCACCATCGATGATGTGCTTCAATATCAACCAACGTTGGTTGTACGTCGGCGATATATTGGCGATCCAAATGCCACCTTAGGAATGCGTGGTTCAAACATGTTCCAAACCACACGTTCGATGGTCTTTGCTGATGGCTTACCATTGCATTACTTTTTACAAAGTCGCTTTTCAGGTGCTCCGCGCTGGTCTCTCGTCGCAACTGATGAGCTTGAAACTGCTGAGGTTGTCTATGGCCCCTTTAATGCCGAATACAGCGGCAATGCAATGGGTGGTGTAGTCAATATAAAAACGAAACTCCCTCAAGAAGAAACTATTCACGCTGAAGCTGGGTACTTTTATCAACCTTTCAATTACTTATCAACGGATGAAAACCTGCAAGGCAATAGGCAATTTGGATCTTACGGTAACAAGATCGGGAATCTAAGTTTTTATACATTTGTAAATCGTTTAGAAAACAAAGGTCAGCCGCAAACTTATCGAGGAGAAACACGTACCTCAATACCCAGTGGCCAACCTATTGTGTCAGGTGCAGTCAATGCCTTAGATCAACGTAGCCGTGAGATAATTTATTTTGCTGACAGTGGTGTTGAAGACATACAAACGAACTTATTCAAAATGAAATTAGGTTATGATTTTAGTGACGATATAAAAGGCATTTTCACCATTGCATATGAAGATCGTGAAAGAGAAACGACACCAAATAATTACCTAAGGGATGCCGCTGGAAATGTAATTTGGGGTGATGGAAGTAATCGCAGTGTAGATGCATCTTTCAACGGGCAAGCTTTTAATGTGCGTTCTGATCGCTTTGGTGTTTCTGAATCTAACCGAGAAACGTTACTTCTTGGCGGACATTTAGAAGGTAAATTTAATAAGCAATGGCGCTTTGATACAACGGTGAGCTACTTTGATATTCTTGAAGATGAAACCATCAGCTCAGAACTAAGCCCTCTCGATCCAAACAATACTAATCGTGGGCGTATTACGGAATATGATGATACTGGCTGGGTGACTTATGACCTAAAGTTAGTCAATGAAGCGTTTTTAGGGAACAAGCAGTTAAATTTTTCAACCGGCTATCATTACGAAAATTATTCTTTAAATATTCAACAGCACAATTCTAATAATTTTCGTTCCGCCAGTCGTGACTCTGCTCGATCAGTGACGGGTGGAGAAACGACAACGCATGCTATTTTTAGCCAAATAGGTTGGAAATTTAAACCAAGCTGGGATGCCGCTTTTGGTTTACGTTATGAGGATTGGACAGCAGAAGATGGATATTCAAACACGGGAACGTTAGATAGAACTTCTGATCAACCTGATCGTGACGACAGTGCCTTATCACCAAAATTTTCGATGGCCTACTCTCCTCGGAATTGGACATTCCGCTATTCATTAGCAAAAGCCTATCGTTTTGCTATTGTTGAGGAACTCTACAAAAATGTATCATCTTTCAACTCCACTACGATAGCAGACAGTAGCCTCAGTCCAGAAGAGGGTTTACACCATAACTTCTTGATCAAGTACACAACACCGAATGGGTTTAGTAGCTTGAACATCTTTAGAGATGATATCGATGATGTGATCTTCAATGCAGAATCCGTTGCAGATTCAGTTACTACTTTTTTAAATATCGATAGAGTTGTTACAAATGGAATTGAGTTTGCAATGGAACGTCGTCGAATCCAGAACTCTGCTTTTGATGTGAGCTTTAATGTGACATGGATGGATGCAAAGATTAAAGCATTCAGAAGCAATACAGCTTTAGAAGGCAATGATATGCCAAGATTACCAGAATGGCGGGCTAATCTATTTACGACATATCATGTGACGGATGCATGGGATCTATCTCTAGGCGCACGTTACCAAAGTGACTCTTTCGGACGGCTTGATAACACAGATACTGAAGAGGGTGTTTTCGGCGCACAGGATAAGTTTTTAATGTTCAACTTTAAGACAGTTTATCGCCCAGCATCATTTGATGGTACGGTTGCATTTGGTATTGATAATCTCACTGATGATGAAGCATTCGTGCACCACCCTTATCCACAGAGGACATTCTTTCTTGAAGCTACCGTTACTTATTAAATGGGCACCAATATGTGCGCTATTGCTTTCGACAATGCCCCTGATTGCAATAGCTGCACATCCTCATCACGAACATGAAAAAAATATATCTTTATGCAGTGAAGGTATAGTGGATCCAGATATAAGGTGCTCGAAATTTGTGACAACGGACTTTGATCTGAATGAACGTTTATGGCTAGCCTGGTATTTTAATGGCCATGTTTATACACAGTATTCGGATGACTTAGGGGAAAGCCTCAGCAAGCCCGTTAAGGTAAATAAAACGCCAGAAAAAATCGATGACTCTGGTGAAGATCGCGTAAAGATTGCTTTTGGACAACAAGGTGAAATTTACCTTGCTTGGACCATGAAAACGCCGAGAAAGTACACCGGCCACATTCGATTCAGTCGATCAATCAATGGGGGACAATTTTTTTCTAACCCTATCACCATCGATGATGATGAATTTGAATCGCACAGATTTGCAGCAATGCAAACTAATCAAAACGGAGATATTTATTTAGCATGGTTGGACAAGCGCGATCTATTCCGAGCCAAGGCTAAAAAACAGAATTATGTTGGTTCAGCGGTTTACTTTACACGTTCAACCGATCAGGGAGAGACTTTTTTAGCGAATAAAAAAATAGCTGATCACAGTTGTGAATGTTGCCGCGTATCGATGGAAATAGATAAAACCGGAGTGCCTGTTATTTTATGGCGTCATGTGTTTGAAAACTCGATGCGTGATCATGCCATTACACGGTTTGATGACGAGACAACATCAGGTGAAATTATTCGTGTTAGTGAAGACGAATGGTCGATCAAAGCCTGCCCACATCATGGGCCTGATTTGAAATCTGATCCATCAGGGAACCAGCACGTCGTTTGGTTTTCTAATAGTAAAAAACGCCAAGGTCTGTTTTACGCAAACCTGCAAGCTGAACAAAATAGTTTTAATGAGCCTCTTCCCTTTGGAAATCCTAAAACTGCAAGCCATCCCTACTTGAGCAGTCAAGGTACTAATCTTTACTTGGTCTGGACGGCTTATGAAAATGACAAAATGAAACTGTATTTAAAACAGTCACCAGATAGTGGTAAAAGTTGGGGCGAAGAAAAGGTTATAGCAGAATCAAGTGGTGCAACAGATTATGCTTTTCTGATCAAAAAAGACGATGGCATTTTTGTTTCTTGGCATACTCGACAACAAGGTTTGATCATTAAGAAAGTTAATTGAAATTTAAGAAGCCGTTCATCTTAACTCTCTTGTAGTAATAACCTTAAGTTTTGAATAGATTCTTTTGAGGCTGTGCCCTGTTCATGGGAAAGATCAAGAGCAACACGCCCCAGAGATTTGTATAGATCAGCAACATCAGGTGACGCAGAGAGTGAATTTATTTGTCGTTTAACAAGCTCATAATCTCCTCTTGCGATAGGGCCTGTTAATGCTTTCACAGATCCCAATTTGAAATTATTATCTATCGTTTCTCTCACCAATGGTTCGATAACTTTCATAGCGATGTCTTTTGAAACCCCTGCTTGAGAGTAAACTTTTGTTCCGAGCGCTAAGAGTGCCGTTATATAATTACAGACGAATACATTGGCCGCGTGATACTCAGTTTTATGTTCTGCATCGATATTAAAAATTTCCGCTCCAATAGATTCAAATGTAGGGAGAAGTATTTCTAATGCTGGCTCGTCACCTTCGATACCACAAAATGTGCCTTGGAAGTCGTTAATAGCTAAGCTTGGATCGGCAAAACTTTTTACAGGATGAATGCTCGCAACATAAATATTCTGATCAAGAATCTCACTTAATGTAGTAGAAGCAAGTGAGCCGCTACAGTGAAAAATTATATCACCTGCTTTGAGCAGATTAGAACCTAATAAGGCATGGCAAGAATTAATAATGTGATCATCTGGTGTAGCGATTAAATAGACATCAGCAGGCCTCATCATTTCGAGATGATTAATCGCCTCGCCAGTACCTATGAAGTTGACGGCTTTTTCTGCGCTTTCTATGGAACGTGTGAGAATATTTTGGATTGAAAAACTATTGTTTTTATTCCAAAGATAAGCCAATGTTTTACCCACATGACCACAACCAATAATATTTAAAGTATTCATTTAGATTCCACTAAAAAATCACCACTTTGATGTTGCCACATGGCGTTATACTTGCCTTTACGGTCGAGCAATTCCTTGTGAGAACCTTGCTCAATAATTTTCCCATCTTCAAGCACGATAATTCTATCCATTTGTAAAATAGTTGATAAACGATGCGCAATAACAATGGCCGTTTTATCTTTGATCAGATCAAAAATGGCAACTTGAATTTGTTGTTCTGTAAGTGAGTCTAAGGCACTGGTTGCTTCATCTAATACCACGATTGGAGCATCTTCTAAAAAGGCTCTCGCAATGGCTATGCGTTGTTTCTCACCACCCGATAGTTTAACACCGCGCTCACCAACCAAGGTATCAAATTGATCAGGGCACTTTTCTATAAACGCGAGGCTTTGAGATTTTCTAGCAACCTCCCTTAACTTCTCTTCCGATATTTCATCACCAAGACAGATGTTGTCTTTTATAGAACGATGAAATAATTCAGGCTGCTGCGGTACGAGAGAGATCTGCTTACGCAAAGATTGCAAAGTAAAATCTCTGGCATCGATACCATCAAAACAAACACGACCTGATTGAGGTTCAAAAAAACGGAATAGTAGTTTAGTGATTGAGGTTTTACCTGAACCAGACTGTCCAACAAGTGCGACTTTTTCACCAGGCTTAATGTTTAATGAAAAGTTTTCAAACAAGCCTGCTTTATCAATACTTTTCTTTGTATAAGAAAAAGACACATTTTCAAATGTTATTTCACCTTGGCTGATCGTTAAATCCTGAGCAGTATTTGTATCTTGTTCAAGATCATCTTTACGAATAATCTCAGCCATCTCCGAAGCATCTGCTAAGGCTGTAAAAAAATTACGAAAGTTACGCCCAAAATCCCAAAGACGGTGGATCAGTAATAATAAGATTGATTGGAATAAGACAAATTCACCGACTTGAAAATCACCCGTTTTCCATTTTTGGATCATCAAATAAACTAAGATTAACTCAATACCAAACGTCATAATGCCTTGTACGGCAAAAGAGACGAACATTAAGATCCATGCGATAAATTTATTACGGTAAACTTCATCCGCCGCGAGATCAACTTGAGATTGTTCCGCGGATTCAAGTGCAAAACTTTTGACGATAAAAATATTACTAATCGCATCAGAATATTTAGCACCGACTTTTGAATCTGCTTTCGCAACGGCTTTATCAAATTTCAATTTCCAAATTGAAAATCCAACGCTCCAAGATATGAACATAACAACCCAGATCAGAAAGTATATGGCGAACTCTTTTTGCTGGTGATAGAAGATCACAAATGAAATGATGATCGCGAGTACATTCTGAAAAAATTGGAATAGGAACCAGTCCATGATGATTTCAAACGAACGTGAAAACCGATTGGCCTGTTTGATCAGGCTACCTGAAAAACTATTTTCAAAAAAATCGTATTTTTGTTTTTGTAGGATATCAAAGCATCGTTTTTCAAGTAGGTTAACGCCACCAGCATCAACAGGAATGATCCCCACTTCTAAAAACCGCCAAGACAACCATATTCCAGCAAAGAACAAGGCTATCATACTGAGGTTTTCCATTAGCATGTTTAATGTTTGTTCGGAGAATGGTTCAGCAAAACCATTGGCAATATTCTTATAAAATATCGGCGTGTAATAATCCAGAAATGTTGCACTACTTAATGCCAACATACATAGCAAGAAAAACCATTTCTTTTGCCAAACAACATGACTGTATTCTTTTAAGATTGTTCTCATTATCAAAGTTTACCCGATCTATTCTTTTTAATTATTTTTAAATCGTACAATTATGTGACGGACTTCTTGCCTAAAAATTCATGCACGATTAGTCCAGCCATAATAAGTAACGTTCCTACCCAAATTTGATTTGTTAATGCTTCTGCATTGAAATAGTTTCCTAGTAACAAAGCTGAGATAGGCGTAATTAAGGTGATTAAAGCCACCCTGCTCGCTTCTAACTTCTGTAAGACAAAGAAGTAGAGAATAAAGCCAATGACTGAGCCCATAATGCCAAGGTATAAAATGGCTAAAATAGATCGAGTTGGAAGTTCTGTGGGTAGGTTTCCATCGATGACATACCAACTAACTAAATAAGCAGGTAAGGCAAATAGCAGTGCGCCAGTGGTTGTGGATAATGATGAAATATGTGCATCCACTCGTTTCACCCAAATTGCGCTGAGAGTATGGATAAGTGTTGAAACCATGACGGCAATGAACCCATAATAGCTGTTCTGATCTAGGCTTTCTGTTGTCCAAAAAATAACAATTAAGCCGAATAAGCCAATCAGACTACCGATAATTTTATTCATGGTCAGCGTACTTTCGCTTAGAAACTTATGTGCGATTAATCCTGTTAGCATGGGGGAAGCGCCGAAGATAACCGCGACCCAACCGGAAGGAATAAATTGCGCTCCCCAATAGACAAACATCATAGCAAAGTAAATTCCAAAGCTAGCAGCAAGGTAGGTTTGTCGAGCAGATTTATGCCATGGTAACGTCATTCCTTTGAGGCGTAATAAAAGCAGGCAGCTGATCGTGGCAATCGTCATTCGACTAGTAATCGCAAATATAAAACCAACACCTTCACTACTCCATTGTATAGCGAGGGGTGTTGTCGACCAGATAATGGTTACACTAGCAAAAGCGAGTGTTACTTTGTATTTCATTGTTCCCTTCTCGGTTCGTTGTTATTTATGTCTAGGCAAAAAAAAAGGCTTCAGATTTTGTCCGAAGCCCCTTTTAGAGTTTTTATGTTTAAGTATTGATATTGATCTAAAACATTTTCTCCAGAGCACACGGGACTGTCCATCGCAGCAGAATGCGAGGATGGCGTAAGACTTGCTGGGTGTGTTGAAGGTCCATGGCGCGAGATTCTCTGCCTATAGTCAGCTTTTGTCAAGTAACAAACTTATAAGTTTATGACGTAGAGCATTTCTAGAAAGGCTATTTTGGACTAAGCTTTTAGATATGTTCTATTAGTTTTAAACAGGAGGTATACCATGAACAAGCCATCAGATAAATTTGTAGAGGCCTATCATCGGATGATGGAGCATACTCAAGATGCTTTGAAAAATTCCATCGATGAGGCAGCTCCTCAGATAAAAAAAATGATCGACAACGCCGTCGAGCATACGGTCGAGGTCAGCGAATTAACCAAGGAGGAGGCTAAAAAGGTCGGTGACTATTTACGTCGCGATTTAGATGACGCGACTGACTATATGTATACGACGAAAAAGGAATTAAGTGATTGGTTTCGTTTTGATGTAGAGCTGGTTGAAGATCGCGTGAAAGACTGGTTTACAATAATTACCGACACAACACGATCAACTCTCGATAGTCTCGCTGAAAATGCCGAGCTGGCCGAGTGGCATACGGGGGAGATCACGAGTCCGGGCACCTTACGTTGTGATGAATGTGAACATGATTTACATTTTCACAAGGTAGGGCATATACCGCCTTGCCCCAACTGCACATCGACTAAGTTTCACCGCGTGCGCGAATAGCACAGACTGTTATAACGAGGAAGCATAAAATTATGACCGGTAGGTTGCCAAGGCGAACATAAGGTGTCGCACCTGAAAAAGACTTGATGCTGGCTGATAATGTAGTTTCTTTGAACTGAGGGATCTGTTTAACAATGATGCCTTTTTGATCAATAATTGCACTCACGCCAGTATTGGTTGCACGGACTAAATATCGTCCTGTTTCCAAAGCTCGCATGCGCGCCATTTCTAAATGTTGATGTGGTGCGAATGAGTCTCCGAACCATGCATCGTTACTGATATTGACTAGAAAGTCGGCTTCAGGAAGTCCAGTAATAACCTCTTCACCGAATACATCTTCATAGCAAACTGAAATTCCAATGGAGTATTTTGAGGTTTTGATCAAGGTTTTCTTAGCTTCACCTTTGCTGAAATCAGACATGGGAATACTGAGAAATGTTAGGATAGGATTAAGGAAACTTTTCAACGGTAAATATTCACCAAAAGGAACTAGGTGATCTTTACGATAAACATTTAACTCATTACCCAAGCTAAGGACAGCGTTGTAATACTTGCCAGTTTTTGGGTCGGCGAGAGGTAAACCAAGCAAAATATCAGTACTACTTTGTTCCGCTCGAGCTTTTAAAGCACCGATAAATTCTGGAATATCGTGTGCGAAAGCCGGTAAAGCTGTTTCTGGCCAGATGATCAGATCTGCTTGACCCCAAAATGGTTCTGAATGTTGTGTATAAAGATCAAGCGTGACTTGTTTTTGTGCTGGCAGCCATTTTATGTCTTGAGCAACATTTCCCTGCACTAAAGCCACATCAACCTGTTCTGGCTGTTCGATTGTCCAATCGATGCTTTTTAGGACAAAACCTGCCATCCATAATGGGATGATGATCGATAAGCTCAATATCCAACGTCTTTCGCGTATGAGCAAAGCTAATGCGCCAGCTGAAATCGCTACGATCAAGCTGATCCCATAAATACCAGTGATGGCCCCAAACCCTGCTAGAGGGCTATCTATCTGGCTATACCCGACGGTTAGCCATGGGAATCCAGTAAATAACCAGCTACGAACCCATTCAAAAATCACCCAAAACATAGGATAAATGAGTAATAGTTTTAGTCTCTGATCTTCAGATTTAGATTTAAAAAAACGTGCTGTAGCAGCAGCTGTAAAACCTGAAAAGAGTGCAATAACAAGCACAAAAAGAAGGGTCATAAAGACCGAGAAAGCTAGGACAGGTAGGCCAAATTGATGGATGCTGATCTGTAGCCAAGAGACACCAATGCCAAAATATCCCAAACCATAAACTAGGCCAACTTTAAAAGAGCGAGCAGCAGTTTCTTCTAGGCAAAGGTAGAAAAAAATAGACAGTGATAAGACGGCGATAGGAAAGAAGCCAAAGGGAGCGAAGGCCAACGGCATTATTGCGCCAGCCAACAGGGCGAACAAAAACTTACTCATCAGATGTTTCAGTAGACGCTTCTTCTTCGGTGACAGGCTGCATGCGCATAATTAATATACGTCTGCGATCGGCCCGAATAATTTTAAACTCAAAGCCTTTAAATTCTATGATCTCTCCACGCTTAGGTAGGTGACCAAAGGTATCAATGATCACGCCGCCAATGGTTTCGTTTTCTTCATCGGTCACGTCCATGTCGAAATATTCATTGAACTCATCTAACGGCATATGCGCTTTGAGGGTATAACGCCCTTTGTGATGCTCGCTGACGTACTCTTCATCTTCCAGATCATGCTCATCATCGATCTCGCCAACAATCTGTTCGATAACATCTTCGATTGTGACTAGCCCGGCTATGCCACCATATTCGTCAATGACAATCGCCATATGGTTGCGGCTACGACGAAACTCACCGAGTAATACATTGAGTCGTTTACTTTCAGGAACAAAGATCGGCCGACGCAGAATATCGCGCACATTGAAATCATCTACGCCATCTTCAGCCACACAAGCGAGCATATCTTTGGCGAGCAAAATGCCGATGACATGCTCATGCTTATCATCCATCATTGGAAAGCGTGAGTGGCCAGATTCTGCGATGATCGGAAGGTATTCGTTGAATTCCATCTCCTCAAGCACGACGACCATTTGAGAGCGTGGCACCATAATGTCTCGTACCTGCAGCTCAGAAACGAGCAAAGCACCTTCCATCATGGTTAAGGCATCTGGTTTGATCAGGTTATCTTTTTCTGCATCACGCAGAATTTCGGTAAGCTCCTGTTTATTATCAGGATTTTTTTGAAAACATTGTGCTGCTTTCTCACGCAGCCGTTTCAACCAACTCGGGGGAGGTTTGGTTTCGCCGTTCATTCTGGTTGGTAAGGGTCAGAAAACCCCAGTTGATTCATGATTTTAATTTCTAAACTTTCCATCTTTTTTGCTTCAGTCTCTATAATATGATCATAGCCCAAAAGGTGCAAAACTCCATGCGTTACCATATGGGCCCAATGTGAATGTAGTGGCTTTGATTGCTCTTCGGCTTCTCTAGCAACAACGGGCGCACAGATCACAATATCGCCAAGGAGTTCAGGGGCAATTAAATCTAAGCCGTCCATAGAAAAGGATAAGACATTGGTTGGGCCTTCTTTATGCCGCCACTGTTCATTGAGCTTTTTACCTTCGTTTATATCAACAATTCGAATCGCGAGCTGGGTGTTATCTTCGCGTTCGCCAGCAGCTAATGCTGCTTTTGTCCAAAGCTCAATTTGCTTATCGTCTGGCAGTTCCGGATCAGAGATTATCCGCTGAATATCGAGATCAAGCATCATTTGATTTTTCAGTTTGTTCAAAGGCTTCATAGGCATCGAGAATTCTACGAACAAGAGGGTGACGAACGACATCGCTCGATTTGAAAAAGGTAAAGCTAATGTCTTCTTCTTCCTTCAAAACATCAACGACGTGACGTAGGCCTGATTGTTTGCCCCGTGGTAAATCAACCTGTGTTACATCGCCGGTGATAACGGCTGTGGAACCATATCCTATTCTAGTCAGGAACATCTTCATTTGTTCAACGGTAGTATTTTGTGCTTCATCAAGAATGATAAAAGCATCATTGAGCGTTCTGCCACGCATAAAAGCGAGCGGAGCAACTTCAATGACATTACGTTCGATCAACTTAGCGACTTTTTCAAAACCGAGCATTTCATATAGAGCATCATAAAGTGGCCGCAGATAAGGGTCTACTTTTTGTGTCAAATCGCCAGGTAAAAAACCGAGGTTCTCACCAGCTTCAACTGCAGGTCGAACAAGAATAACGCGACGAGCTGAATCATGTTCCAAAGCTTCTACAGCGCAGGCGACTGCGAGATAAGTTTTCCCGGTTCCAGCAGGGCCGACACCAAAGTTGATATCGTTGCGCTGAATACTATGTACATAACGCCGTTGATTCAGCCCACGCGGCTTGATCAGAACACGTTTGGTTCTGATTGCGACATTTTCTGCAACATCTTCCGATAATAAGTCTTCGATTCCTGATTCTTGTAGATACAGATGAACGACTTCTGGCGAAATTACGGCATCTTCTGACAACTCATAAAGCTCTTCAATGACTTTCCCCGCGGTAACGGAAGATTCATTCTCGCCAATGATATGAAATTGATGACCACGATTATTGATCTCGACACCGAGCCTACGCTCAAGTTGTCGCAAATGGTCATCAAACTGGCCGCAAAGATTCGATAGGCGTTCGTTGTCCTGAGGTTCCAGAACAATATCGGTAGTCGAGCGGTGTAAAGGCGTGTTAGGTACGGTATTCAATTAGGCAGATATTTGTTTTAGGTTGTCGTTATCATCCGAAACGAGTTCGGCGCGAAGAGAAAAAGGTAGGGCTTCAGTAATACGCACATCAACCAGTTGACCTATGAGACCTTTATCACCATCAAAATTGACGATGCGGTTATTGGCTGTTCGCCCAGAGACTTGATTAGGATTTTTCTTTGAAACGCCCTCGACTAAAACGCATTCAATATTACCTTCCATGGCGACACTAATCTTAACCGCTTGCTGCTGAATGCGCGATTGTAAGATGGATAAGCGTTGTTTTTTTACATCATTGGGAGTTTCATCGTGCAGATTAGCTGCTGGTGTGCCTGGACGCTTACTATAAATAAAGCTGTAAGAGTGATCAAAACCGACATCTTGGATTAGGTCCATCAATTGTTCGAAATCCTCATCCGTTTCACCTGGGAAACCAACGATAAAATCTGAAGAAATGGTGATGTCAGGACGGATCTTACGTAATTTTCTGATCTTCGATTTATACTCAAGAGCCGTATGTCCACGCTTCATGGCCGCTAGAATACGATCAGAACCATGTTGCACGGGCAAATGTAAGAAGCTCACGAGCTCAGGCACATCGCCATAGACTTCGATCAGGCTATCTGAAAACTCCATCGGATGAGATGTCGTGAAACGAATACGCTCAATTCCATCGATTGTTGCAACATAACGAATTAGCAACGCAAGATCGGCGACGTTACCATCGTGCATGTCTCCACGGTAGGCATTAACATTTTGGCCTAACAAATTAACTTCGCGCACACCCTGCTCTGCAAGCTCAGCCACTTCGGCGATAACATCATCAAATGGACGACTAAATTCTTCACCACGTGTGTATGGGACGACGCAATAAGTACAATATTTAGAACAACCTTCCATAATCGAAACAAAGGCCGTTGGTCCACTGGCTTTCGGCTCGGGTAGGTTGTCGAATTTTTCGATTTCCGGAAAACTGATATCGATGACTCGACTTTTTCCACCATGTGAAGCTTTTTTCTTACCGACCTTTTCGATTTCGATCTTGCGAGCTTTTACTTCGTTAAGCATCTTTGGTAAACGATGCATTGTTTGTGGGCCAAAGATCATATCGACATAAGGCGCACGTTTCCAAATGGCATCGCCTTCTTGGCTTGCCACGCAGCCACCAACACCGATCAGTAGATCAGGATTTTTTTGTTTGAGCTTATACCAACGACCAAGCTGATGAAATAGTTTGTCTTCGGCTTTTTCACGGATAGAACAGGTATTTACCAGCAAGATATCAGCAGATTCAGGATTTTCCGTCAATTCAATATCATGTGATTCACCAAGCGCATCTGCCATACGTGCAGAATCGTACTCATTCATCTGGCAACCAAAGGTTTTTATGTAAAGTTTTCGTGTCATATTTGTATTAACTTACTACTATTGCGTGATACATACTAGATTAAGAACATACTCGCCAGCCCTAGAAAGACTAAAAACCCGATGACGTCTGTTACTGTGGTTAGAATTACACCGCCAGCCAATGCGGGATCAATTTGCATTTTTTTCAACCAAAGTGGAATTAATGCACCAAAGAAGGCCGCAACGAATAGGTTTACAATCATTGCACTGCCGATCACAAGGCCCAACGAGGCGCTATTGAACCATAAGCCAGCGATCAATCCTACAACTGAAGCCCAGATCACGCCATTAAGCATGCCAACGGCGATCTCTTTTAATAACAAGGCTCTAGAGTTCGCGGGGCCAAGTTGGCCTAAAGCTAATCCACGGATGACAATGGTCAAAGTCTGGCTTCCTGCTATGCCGCCCATGCTAGCGACGATTGGCATAAGTACAGCAAGTGCGACCAGTTGTTCTATCGTGCCGGCAAATAAGCCAATCACCCATGCGGCGAGAAAGGCCGTTGCGAGGTTGATGCCAAGCCATAAAGCACGACGTTTTGCGCTAACAATGACGGGGGCGAACATATCATCATCTTCATCTAGACCAGCCATACTCATTAAGGAGTGATCACCTTGATCACGAATAACGTCGACAACGTCATCAATGGTGATCCGACCAAGCGGTGCCTTTTCTTCATCGACAACAGCGACAGAATAGAGATCACGCTGTTCAAATAATCGTGCAACTTCATTGGCTGACATGTCGGTCGGAAAGGCTTCTATTTCAGTATTCATTACATCAGCAACTTTTGCTGCCGGATCGTTGGTCAAAATTTTCACGAACGGTAGCATGCCTTGATAATGATTATTGCGGTCAACCACGATCAAGCTATCTGATTTTTCGGGGACTTCACCTTTCATGCGCAAATAACGAATAACAACATTTAAATCGACGTTGTCATAAACCGACAACACCAAGGAATTCATCAAGCCACCGGCGGTGTCTTCTGGGTATGAAAGGGCTTTTTCAAGACGAGCACGGTTATGCTCATCCATTGATCCGAGTACTTCGTCGACAACGTTGTCGGCCAAATCTTGAATAATGTCGGTCGCATCATCGGTTTCTAGGTTTTCAGTAGCTGCTGCCACCTCGTGCGGCTGCATGTGCTCCAGCAGGCCTGATCGGACACCATCTTGAGCATGTGAAAGGACTTGGCCTTCCAGATCAGAACCAATCAGTTTCCACAGGTTTTCACGATCTCGGGCAGGAAGGCTTTCTAAAAGATCAGCAATTTCAGATGGGTGTAGATCCTTAATCCCCTCTTTTAGCCAGACAGAATCTTCCGCGCGCTCAGAGTCCATCGTCTCTTGAAGCAGCTTAAGAATATCTTGTGTACGTTGATCTTCGTTTTGCGGCATTTGGCTAGGCGTTAAAATCACATATAAATTTGCCCATTATAGCAGCGAGTTGTGAATGTTATGAGAATGGATGAAAAATAATTGCGACAACAGAAGATGCAACATGCGAAGCCTTGACTGTGTGATGTTAAGAGGAAGGAATACTTCCAACGTAATTACTGCGTCTCTAAATTGAGCGGCGTAAAAGGAATGCCTTACTTAGCTAGCTGAGCCATCCCAATCGAGAAAGTTCGCTAACAACTGCAAGCCATCATGCTGACTTTTCTCAGGGTGAAACTGTACAGCAAAGACATTATCTTTTGTGATCGCTGAGGTGAAATTCAGGCAATAATCTGTCGTTGCAGCAATGACCTCATCCTGAGGGGGCATAACATAATAGCTATGTACAAAGTAAAAGCGGCTACCTGGGTTTATGCCATTCCACATTGGATGGTACCCATTTTGGTTTACTTCGTTCCAACCCATGTGAGGGATTTTGAGTCGCTCGCCCGTTTTTTGATCAATTGAGGCGACTGGAAAGTGTACGACTTTACCGGAGATAATCCCTAACCCATCGACACCACCATCTTCATCGCTTCTGTCCATTAAGCTTTGCAAGCCTAAACAGATACCGAAAAAGGGTTTGTCAACGATTGCAGTTTTGATCACCTGATCTAAACCTTTTTCTGATAAGTTTTGCATGCAATCACCGATCGCACCTTGCCCAGGAAAAACCACTCGATCAGCATTGGCGATTTCTGTCGCATCGCTGGTCACCAATATACGTTGTCTACCTTCAGCAACATGTTCAATCGCTTTAGCGACAGAACGCAGATTACTGCTGCCGTAATCGATCACGGCAACGGTTTGTTTTGAACCGGACATTACAACTTTCCTTTCGTCGAAGGTAATGCTCCTTGCATTCTAGGATCTGGCTCAACAGCCATTCGTAGTGCACGGCCAAAGGCTTTGAAGATCGTTTCAATAATGTGATGAGCATTTCGGCCCCGTAGGTTATCAATGTGCATTGATATCATCGCGTGATTCACAAAACCTTGGAAAAATTCATAAAACAACTCTGTATCAAAATCACCGATCTTGTCACGTGGAAAATCGACAGAGTATTCCAAACCAGGACGTCCTGAGCAGTCGATTACGACGCGAGACAAAGCCTCGTCTAGCGGCACATAAGCATGTCCGTAACGACGAATCCCTTTTTTATCAGCAAGCGCTTTTGTGAACACTTGGCCCAAGGTGATACCGATATCTTCTACGGTGTGATGTGCATCAATTTCCAAATCACCATTAGCCTTCACTTCGATATCCATGACGCCGTGCCTAGCGATTTGATCAAGCATGTGATCGAGGAAAGGGATACCAGAATTAAGATTCGATTTTCCTGTGCCATCCAGATCAAGACTGACCTGAATTTTTGTTTCATTGGTATCGCGTTTGATGCTCGCTGTGCGATTAGTCATCTCTTTACCCATAAGCTGTTATACAATTCCGCTACGATAACAGAATACGGAAGTGAACTAAATGTCAGCACAACCTTCTTTGGAAAAAGTTAAAGCCTACTTACTCAATTTACAGGATCAAATTTGTTCTAGACTCGAGCAAGAGGATGGTGAAGCTCTTTTTGTTGAAGATGCATGGGATAGAAAAGAAGGTGGTGGTGGGCGAACACGAGTGCTGACTAACGGCAAGGTTTTCGAGCAAGCGGGAATCAATTTCTCCCATGTCTTCGGTGACAAACTGCCACCATCGGCAACAGCTTTGCGTCCCGAGCTGGCCGGACGGAATTTTCAAGCGATGGGAGTTTCTTTGGTGATTCATCCACACAACCCTTACGTTCCAACGTCTCATGCGAATGTCCGATTTTTTATTGCAGAGAAAGAAGGTGAAGCGCCTGTCTGGTGGTTTGGAGGTGGTTTTGATCTAACACCGTATTACCCATTTGAAGAAGACGTGATCCACTGGCATCAAATGGCTAAAGATGCCTGTGATCCTTTTGGAAAAGACGTCTATGCAAGATACAAAAAATGGTGTGATGAATATTTTTATTTAAAACATCGTGACGAAACTCGGGGTGTCGGTGGTTTATTTTTCGATGATCTTAACGAAGAAGGTTTTGAAAAAAGCTTTGCATTGATGCAAAGCGTCGGTGATCACTACATAAAAGCCTACCAGCCCATTCTTAATAAGCGCAAAGAAATCGCTTTTGGTGAAAGGGAGCGGGACTTTCAGCTTTATCGTCGTGGGCGTTATGTAGAGTTTAATCTAGTGTTTGATCGCGGCACTCTATTTGGTCTGCAATCTGGAGGTCGAACTGAGTCGATCTTAATGTCCTTACCACCGTTGGTTAAGTGGCGGTATGACTGGCAGCCAGAGATCGGATCGCCTGAGGCGGATTTGTATGAAAACTATCTAAAACCGCGTGAGTGGTTTTAGATAGTTAAGCCAATAAGTGCTGCCCAATGTATTCATCTAGAAGAGATAATTATTGTGCTGAAAATCAATAGGCTGAGATTAACAGATAGATTCGTGTGCCTCTGAGCAGATTTCAAACTTAGGTTGTACAAAGGAGTAGGAAAGCAGTGTTCGAGATAAATCGTTTTTGGGTGACAGTCTAACGGGATTTTATAGGGTTAGGTTAAATAGCTTCTGACAATTTTGCGTCGTTTGTTCAGCAATGACTTTACGGTTTTCTGAGCGAAGCTCTGTGAAAGTATCGAGTATTTCTATAATAAAACTCGGTTCATTGCGCTGCTGGTTGAAGTTTGCCCCGGCTTGATCCGGTGCATCGGTTTCGAGCAGAAGGCTGTCTAAAGGTAGCTGGCCGATCAAGGCGCGTAGTTTTTTGGCGCGTGGATAAGTAACAGCGCCTCCAAAACTTAGAAGATAACCTAAATCGATCAGTTTTTTCGCTTGTTGAAGACTGCCGTTATAACTGTGGATCATGCCTTTATTGTGGCCTGACTTCTTGAGCAAATTAATGACATCTTCAACGGCACTGCGCGCGTGGATTATTATAGGTAGATCAAACTTTTTTGCGATAGTGAGTTGTCGCTCAAAAAATAACCTTTGTTTAGTTTGATCAAGTTCGGGCAAAAAATAATCCAAGCCACACTCGCCGACAGCAATTGCTTTTTCTGTTTCTATCCAGTTGTGTAACTGCTCAAGGTGTTCAGCTTCATGCTGATCAATAAAATAAGGATGCAATCCATAAGCAGGAAAAACATTGGGGTACTTGTCGGTGATTTTTTTTGTTTTCGACCATGTCGTTGCAGTCACTGCAGGAACGATCATTGTAATGACACCCGATTGCTCAGCTCGTTTTACAACCTGATCACGATCCACATCAAATCGTTGGTCATCAAGGTGTACGTGTGAATCGATGAGCATCTTTGTTTAATGGACCCTAACCCGAATGGAGTACTTATGCGTCTACTGGAACCTGTAGCCAGAAGGTAACAGGACCATCGTTGATCAAAGAAACCTGCATGTCCGCGCCGAAGGTACCGGTTTCAACTTTTGAATGTGTCGCGTTGGCTTTTTCGACAAGGTAGTTAAAGAGTCTTTCGCCTTCATCCGCAGAAGCGCCAGCAGAAAAGCCAGGACGCATACCTTTTTGGGTATCGGCAGGGAGCGTGAATTGTGAGACGAGCAATAAGCCACCTTGAACATCAATGAGGCTAAGGTTCATTTTGTCTTGATCATCGGCAAATACGCGATAACCCAACAGACGTTCTAATAAGCGATCAGCTTGTTTTTCGGTGTCGCCTTTTTCAACGCCGATCAGGACTAACAAGCCCTGATCGATTGCGCCAATAGTTTTTCCTGCAACGGCTACTTTTGCTTCAGTAACACGTTGCAGGAGTCCGATCACGCAGACTTAGGCGCGCGCGAAGCTCGCTTACGTTCGTTTTCGGTTAATAGTCTCTTACGAATCCGAATGGCTTTTGGTGTTACTTCAACCATTTCATCATCATTGATGAATTCGAGCGCTTGCTCCAAGTCATAACGAATTGGTGGCGTCAAAACGATATTGTCATCGGTTCCTGATGCACGAACATTGGTTAACTGTTTACCTTTCAATGGGTTAACAACCAAGTCGTTGGTTCGAGAATGAATGCCGACGATCATACCTTCATAAAGGTCTTCACCATGCCCAACAAACAAGTTACCACGTTCTTGCAGGTTGAAAAGTGAATAACCTGAGCTTTTACCTGGTCCAATAGAAATCAACACGCCGTTATTACGTTGACCAATGCCGCCCGATTTTTGTGGGCCGTAGTGATCAAATGTGTGATACAACAAACCTGTTCCTGATGTTGCAGTCATAAACTCAGTTCGGTAACCGATTAACCCACGCGCAGGAATTTCAAAGTCGAGTCGGACGCGACCTTTTCCATCCGGAGACATATTTTTCAAATCAGCTTTTCGTTCACCAAGTCGTTCCATGACACTTCCTTGATGCTGCTCTTCAACGTCAATGGTTAGTTGTTCGTAAGGTTCACACACAACACCGTCGATTTCTCGGATAATAACCTGTGGACGACCGACACCTAGTTCAAAACCTTCTCGACGCATGTTTTCGATCAAGATAGAAAGGTGTAATTCACCACGGCCTGAAACTAAGAAACGATTTGCATCTTCTGTGTCTTCAACACGCAGAGCAACATTGTGGATCAATTCTTTATCTAAACGATCACGGATCTGACGACTGGTTACAAACTTGCCATCTTTGCCTGCAAAGGGCGAGTTATTAACATAAAAGCTCATGCTGACGGTTGGTTCATCAACACTCAGTGCGGGTAGCGCTTCAACGTTTGAAGGATCACACAAGGTGTCTGAAATACGAACGCCTTCGATACCGGTGATAGCGACAATATCGCCAGCATTAGCTTCTTTAACTTCAATACGTTCTAAGCCTTCAAAACCGAGCACCTGCATGACGCGAGCATTACGAGTTTTACCATCACCACTTGCTAGGGTAATCGCTGTACTTGGGCTGATTTTGCCGCGGGTAATTCGGCCGACAGCAATTGCACCAACATAACTGGAATAATCCAAAGCACTGATCTGCATTTGGAATGGGCCGTCAGGGTCAACATCCGGTGCAGAAACGTTATCAACAATCGTTTGTAATAGCGGAGACATATCACCACTAGTGACATCGGCTTCAAGACCCGCATAACCTTCAATCGCAGAGGCATAAATAACAGGGAAATCCAATTGCTCATCTGTTGCGCCTAGCTGATCAAACAGTTCAAACGTTTGATCCAAGACCCAATGAGGACGACTACCAGGGCGATCGATCTTATTGATAACAACAATGGGCTTCAATCCTTGAGCAAATGCTTTCTGCGTCACAAAACGTGTTTGAGGCATCGGGCCATCAACCGCATCAACCAATAGAATAACGGAATCGACCATCGATAGAATACGTTCAACTTCACCACCGAAATCGGCATGGCCGGGAGTGTCAACGATGTTGATTCGATAATCATTCCAGTTGATCGCCGTATTCTTCGCAAGGATAGTGATGCCACGCTCCTTCTCGATATCATTACTGTCCATCACGCGACTGGGCGCATCAGCACGCTCACCTAATGTTCCAGATTGTTGTAAAAGACAGTCGACGAGTGTTGTTTTACCGTGATCAACGTGCGCGACGATAGCGATGTTTCTGAGTTTATCAGTCAAAAGAGGTTACCGGAGTTAAATTTAGCCGCGCATTATACGTGTGCAACGCACAAAGAGATAGCTCATCCGTGTTAACAGCTGGTTTTATAAGGTTTTTAGAGAGGGTAGTTGCTTTGCTGATGAGGTTTTAGGGTAAACGCCCAGCTTGAACCATGCGGTTTTTTAGAATGTTAGGAGAGATCCAAATCATTAGATCGTCGAATTCAGCAGTCTCGGCTTGGCTGAAGTCACGATAGACAAAGGTCTTGTCGCCATTAGAGTTTTCTTGTTCATCACCTGATTGATCACTACTAACAGAGGTTCCATGTTTACCGGTTGAGAATACGACGACAGGAACATTACTAACAACGGCACCACCAACCGCATTAATAATATTGAGATCTCCGACTGAGCAGAGTTCAAAGCTAACGCCAGCAGTCGCTGTGCCACAAGCATCTGTCGCTGTCGCACCGGTACCATCAACATTATCAGCAAAATTTGCTGTGACAGCATAAGCGAAGTGCTCTCGCCAAGCATCAAACTCAGGAATTCCAAGGGTTACATAGGGTAGTGAGCCAAATGAAACTGTACATCCTCCCGCTCCACCAACAGGATGCTCCTCTCCAGGAGTTGCACTATTATCCGGGCAAGGAAGGCGTCCATGAGTAATCGCAAACCCAAGCAAGGCTTCTCTGATGTTATCTAACTGCGCTTGCGTACTCTGTCGTTCTTTTTGTTCCATTTGTGTTGAGAGTGGGCCTAAAACACCCGCGAGCAGAAAGCCTATTATCAAAAGTGAGATGGCTATTTCTAGTAATGTAAAACCATTTTGTCTTTTCATATTAATAACAATTATCTATTTCGTTAGGTGGAGGACAAGGGGCTACTCGTTTTATTTGGTCATTAAAGACATCCAAAGTTGGATCAAAACTACCGAGATCAAAAGTAGTGTCTTCATTGTTGTTATCACCTTCATAGTAGTCTGAAATAAGACCATTATCTCTATCTTGAAGCAGCACGGAAAGTTCTTGACCTGCAGCGATCACTAAAGCTTTTTTATCATCATTGTTTGGCGCCTGTCTTGTTGTGCCTGAGTTATCTGAACCATTAATTTTAAGACAGACTGCGCTATCTGCGCAGTTACCAGATTGACCAGGAAAGTGTTGTTCAGACTCTGCAACTAACATGAGTTGCTGCCAGTTATTGTGAAAGAACCATTTTGGAAATTCATGATAAATTTTATATTCATCACCTACGTCTATTGTGAATTTAGGTGAACCTATACTTGCAATGACTATTTTGCTTTCATCGATAGACTTTACTTTTCCTTTTGTAGAATTAGTGAAATTTTCCACCCAATCACCGACATTAACATTCCACTCCGGAAACTTAATATTAGTATCGATCAATGTTGTTGTATTACTCCCGGCTTTCGCAACACCATCTAGATTTTCATAATCCACATGAATGTTTGAAGTTGAAAAAGTTCCTGTTGTATTTTCGTCAATTGAAATACTGGCATTCGTTATAACATCACCATTAGCGTTATGATCCGTTATCGAGGAAAAGAGATCTGCGGTATCAATTTCGGCATCCACATGGCGAACTTTTTCACCTGCGATACTCTCTAAACGAGTATTCCCTTCATATTTAAAATCTACTTCATTAACTGTTCGAGTACGAACAAAATCCATTCGGATTAGAAACGTATCACCAGCATCGAAAGTGTAATCACTGCCATTAAGGTCTGAAAATTGTTCAACAATAGCCGTCGAAAATATGGGGTTCAATGTATATGATCCAATGCTGGTGAGATAACCACTCGCTTTAAGTTCTCCTGCCCCATTTAAGATAATCATGCTGTCTCCAGTTTCAACTTCTGGAGTACCGGCTAACTGTAAGTTAATGACCAAGCTTCCATCATTCGACAAGCTCATTACTTCACCACCAACTTGATCCGTGGCGACATCAACGAGATAAAAATCTCCCGTATTCAACGAGGTAGGCATATTGGTTATTGATATTTCTGTTTCAGAGGAGACTTCGGAAACGATGCCTCTATTGCTACTACTTAGCTGTCGGTTATATATTTTAAATAGTCCATTGATGCTATTTTTTGAATCATCTAAACTGACCAGAGCAAGGCTATGAGGCTGGACGGAAGTGATGATAAATGCTTCTTTATCGTTCTCGTTGTTTTGTAGGTCATAAATAAGAATATCGTTAGGGTCTATCTTGGGGCGTTCGCTGGTGAAATTTTCTAGTAGATCGGCAGTTATTAACGTTTGATCATGGCTGCCGGTATAAGCGACACCACTGCGTTTTATGACTTCTTCGCCATCAATATCAAGATCTTGGTCGATAATGACGAACTGTTCACCTTCAGAAAATGTATTGATGGTTTCTTTTATAGTCAACTGATTTGCACCGACACTTGCAATAGATCCTATCCAGTTTTGAGTAACATTTTTTATTTTATCATCGATATTAACCCGTTCTATTGCCACAGAAAAATCTTGGGTAACGTCGATAATTTCATTTAAAGAGGTGCTTGTGTTTGCACCATACCTAAGGTATTGCAACTCTGAAATAGTCACACTATTAGAGAGGTTGTAAACGATATCCCCCCTTTCTACGCCGAGAGATTCAAAGGCTTGATCTGGATCTATAACATCTTCACTAACAGAGGAGTCTGCTTGCCCGAAAAGATAAAACTGGCTTTCTGATAGCGTTCCTTCGCAGTTTGCAACATCCGCTTGAGTCCACAGACACTCTCCTTGCCCATATTCAATAGAAAAAGGAGTTAGAGAGCTTAAGGTTGTCCTATCACTCCAGTAATTAGTCTGACCGTGTGGAGGATTAAGTACTGGAGTGGGAGAAAAAATTGCATTTTTTATGTTTAAGCTAATTTCAAAGCTTGTAGAAAATGTCTCGTCTACTTCATGGTATGGGATTAACCCTTGTGTTGTAGCGCCGGTTTGGTCGCTGTTATAGCTGGAGGTTCTTGGTGAGGAAAATGGCGCAAGAAAAGGATAAACCCCACCGTTTCCATAAAGTCTGCGGTATTCATTTAGTTGAATAGCAACCTCTCCCATCACTCGCTTTTCAACAGCAGCCATTAACTCTTGTCGTGTGATGACTAAGACTTGATCATTAAAGTTTGAACTGGATGATGAAGATACAAAGTCAGCATCTCCATCACGATTATCACCTTCAAGATAATCGCTCGCTACGTTGCTTGGTCTATTCTGCCCTTCAAAACTAAAACCAGGAGCTAAAATAATAGCAACAATGTCAGAGGTTCCATCGATGGTTAGACCTCCAGCGGTTTCGCTATTTAATGGGAAATGTTTTATTGGATTATTTCTGAAATCATCTGATACGACATACCATAAATGTTCTCCGCTACTATCACGGATTTCATCCAGTCCAATAAACTCCCAAGGTAACCTTCCAACTGTATTCGGGGAACATGGGGTTGGAGAACCATTCGGTGGATCGCTAACATCTGGGCAAGGAAGATAACCCGGGCCTGCATTAATATTTGTCGTTGTAGGATTATCAGGATAGCTAACCGCATATCCAATCAAAGCTTCTTTAGCCTTAACCAAAGCCTTCATCGTTACATCATCACGATAATATTGGGTTGCCGCTTTATTGAGTTTAGAAACGAGTAGTGTGGATGCACCAACGATCAGCAATAGCACAAACAGTAATAGAGCCGCCCCTTGTTGTTTTTTAGGGAGCTTGTTTTTTTGAGTTTTGAAATGCGCCATTCTTAAGCTTACTGCGAATTTGCTTTTCCTATCACTTGATAGGTGTCGGTGATTTTAGCTGATTTAGGATCAAGGGTTTGGCCGACTTTTAGGCTAACTTCGCCGATATTGATGTCATCGACTTCAACATGAACGTGATCGCGCCCAACCCTGTGTGGGTTTACTTTTATGTGCTGTGGTTCGAAGTAGCCATCGTTGGTATTAATGCCGTTGACCCATGCAGTGCTTCTGCCGCCCGAACGTTTTACAAATCCATTCACGGTAATGTTTGGGATTTCAGGAGCGGGTATGACAACTATTTCTGGTTTTAGATCAGGGTAGAGTTCTTCTTGCGCGATGACCTCTCCGGAATATTCTGATTTCGGAGGTTCAAACTCGCGGTGTTCGACGACGAGAAGGGGTTCCTCTTTTTGAATGGGAGGTTTTGGTAGTGGGTTCCTCATCCGTTCTAACATGGCCCGTTCTTTTGGCGTGGTGAACAAGCGACCTAACCCTTCAGCGTGTAACGATGGTGTAAATGCCACGATTAGAATTGAGTTGATCAGAAGCGTCTTTTTTTTTCTGATCAATATTTTGATGTGTGTATTAAGGCTCATAATTTGATCTCCTGTCCTTCTGACAAGTTCAGGCTATACCATTGCAGTTCACATTCGGCGTTAATATTCGGTTTGTCAGGATCAGTTTCAAGACCTTTGTTGGTTTTGCTGAACCGACATTGTTTTATATTAAATAGACCAGTGGCATCTTTATTAAGTTCGCTGATTAGTTTTGCGAGATCAATTTCATGCAACAATCCTAAGCTTAACGTCATGTTTGTTGCGTAGAGATTATAGGCGCCTGTTGTTAACTCAAAATCTGGTTGATAGATTTTTCTTGAGTCAATTTGGTAACGCATTGCTGGTAGTTTGATGGCTTTTCCCGCAGATTCAAGTGTTTCTACCCAGTTGAGACGTTTTTCTGAGCCAATTATGCCGCGGTTGTAAAGTTCGATAAATCTGGGGTAATGATCTTTGATGATTCTTTCATCACCATCGACAGAGAGGTACTTTTGGCTGATGGCCCGAAAACCTCTTTGGTTTTGATCATATTCATTTTGCATTTGAGCACGAAAGAAGAAGCTTCCTGCCAGTAATATACCGCTTAATAGTAGGCAGACTAAAAAGACAGAGATAGCACCTCTAATTATAGGCCATTCAACCTTATGTTTCATTGGCCACTCCTAAGATTACGGTGACGGCAAATATCGCTTCACGGCGTTCATTTTCATCTGCAGCACCAGAAAGTTTTGATTCTGGACGGATATCGAGAGGCATGCTGTCGATCTTGACATGGTGTACATTGTCTTCGTCTTTTATGGTGTTAGCGAAACGTTTAACCATGCTAAGTGCTTTTCGGTAATTCCCATCAAATGGTGTCAGGTGCCCTTTTAGCGTTGCGATTTGATAATATTGATAGTCACCTTTTTCGATACCTTGCTCATCTTCAATAAGACTGTTGGTTTCGTAGGGATGAGTGTTTGGGTCGGCATTGACGGTCCAATCGATACCGTCAATTTGTAGACTTGGATATCGGTTAAGGACTTTGCTGACGGTGCTCATCATCAAAAATGGCGTTGATTTGTGCTGGCCGAGCGTATCAATGATATCGATGGCACTTTTTATTTCAGCCGGTTCAACGACTGTCGGCGGAAGATTCTTTTTCGCTATTTCATAACGAGATTGATAATAGGATGCTTCTTGAGCTGTTTTAGTCGACTGATGCTTTAATGAGATCCCCGAAATAAAGTTATAGCCACCCCATGTTGTTCCCGCAAGCAGAGTGAGGATGCTGGCAGCATACAAGCCGACGCGCGCTTGATGCATGGAAAAGTAGTGGGTGTCATTCTTCGAGCCATAGTGATTTTGTGGCGTGTTGGAAAGGAGTGTATGTGCGAAGAGGTAGTCACTGAAAGGTGTGGTTAGCACGCCTTCCACGCCTATCTCACGGCTTAAGGTTGCAACATCGATGAGGTGATATCGGGTCAAGCTTGTATCTTTGATCCTATTATTCAGATCAACCAGGACTTCACCGTGGGCGAGAATATAGATATCGAGAGGTTCTTCACGTGATAAAACCCGTAGATTTTTTAGATACTGATAGAGTTTTTCTAGTTCTGCGAGAACGTATGAGGCATAGGGTGTTGTTCCGTATCTTGGCAACTTAGCAAGTCGGCTGACTTGCAGTTGTTGATCACGAAAGTAGGTTTGCCTAAGACCACTTGCACTGCCCATACTGACAAGTAGAACATTACTAGATTTTGCTTCTAGTGGCTTAAGCAAAGATTTACTCATGATCGGTAATGAATAAATACCCGCCAGAGGCACTTTATTTTGTTCTAATAATTTGATCCAGGGCGTGATCGCATCGGGTTTTGTTAAAGCTGTTAATAAAACCTTATCATCTCTTCGCCCCTCTTTTTGCCGACCTTGAAGCATATGATAGGCATAGGGAGAATTGCGAAAATTGCGATTAGACTTTCTTTCTAAAACACTTTTTCGATCGGATCCTGTGACGTGCGGAATCGTGTCTTGTCTGAACTCTTCTTCGACCACATCGACTAAGACGTAAGTCGTGAGTAGTGGTGTTTCCTGCAAATATCGAGCAAAGTGAAAGCGTCCTGTTTCATCAGCATCAAACTGAAAAGAGTCTGTGATATCATTATTTTGCCAATGATAAACAGTCACGGCATCCGCAGACAGACAGACAGCCCGCTTGGGGCCACGATTAAATTTTGATCTTAGCAATGAGATCATAGATTGGTCCTAACACAGAAAACATTATCCAGCCGATCAGCAAGCCGATAAAAACGGTTAAGGCTGGTCCTATCATTTGTTGTAACTGTTCGACAGATTCTTTGACTTCCCTGTTGTAGAAATAGCTGACGTTTTGCAGAGACTTTTCCAGTGTCCCTGTATTCTCCCCGACTCGCAACATGCGAAGTACAAGCGGTGGAAATAATTTGGTTTTTTCAAAAGCACTGCTGATCCCTTCGCCTTCCCCGATCAGCCTGCCAGCATCATTGATTGCTTTTGCTACGGCAGTGTTACCAACAATCTTTTCACCCGACTTTACACAATCCATCACGGTGATGCCTGATGCATACATAATCGCGAAATAATTTGTGAATCGCGTCATGATCATTTTTTTTAGGATAGGGCCGTAGACAGGAATTTTTAATTTAAGCCCATCAATCCAGCGTCTAAAATCAAGGTTCTTATTCATCCCAAAGGTTACACCTATAATGATAAGTATAGGAAGTAGGATAATGACATACCAAAATTGATTAAAAAAGTTGGAGAATGAGATTAGCACGCGCGTGTGTAGCGGTAACTCTTCGCCCATTGTCTGCATGAACTGTACTAGCTGCGGAACAAGGTACATCATCAAAAAGAACATAACAGCAATAATGATGATGAAAACAAAAATGGGATAGGTAAATATTTTTTTTGTATTGGCGACCTGCTCATCCTGCCATTTTAGATTCTCTGTTATGTGTTCAAGAACCTTAACTAATTCCCCGCTTTCTTCGCCAGCACTGATCAGATTAATAAAAATTTCGCTAAACTCATTCGGAAAATCACTCATTGCTTCAGAGAGACTTCTACCGCCACCGATCGTTTCTATCATGGCACTCATTACTTCTTTTAGGCGAGGAGTTTCAACACTATCACGTAGATCACCCAAGGCTTCTAAGATCGGTACTCCTGCTCTGAGAAGTTGCTCTAGGTGAAAGCAAAAAGTGATCAGATCGGTACGCTTTATTCCTTGCCTTGTGAAAGAGTTACTTCTGACTTTTTGGACTTGTTTATGAGAAATGAGATCAAGCTCGAGACGACTCAAACGAACTTCTAAGTCTCCTGGGTTCATCGCATCACAACGGCCGTGGATGAACTTCCCTGCCTTATTGATCGCCTTATATTTAAATAGCTCCATCAGCTTTAATCTATGCGCTCAGTTAAGTCGATCACACGTGAAATTTCATCTAGGCTTGTAATGCCTTCAAGAATTTTTCGTATTCCCATATCAGCTAACGTTTTAAACCCTTTGGAGTTGGCTGTCTCGTTGAGTGCTTTTAGAGTGGCTCCCGCTGCGATCAATTCGTCTATTTCTTGGTCAAACTTGAGGATCTCCATTATCGCGAGTCGTCCCGAATATCCTTGGTGATCACAGTGTTCACAGCCTTTTGCACGATACACTTGAAAAGGTTGGTTGCTCGCTTTTATACCCAGCAAACGACGTTCAATTTCGGCTGGATCATAGGGTTCTTTACAGTAATTACAAAGTCTTCTCACCAGCCTTTGTGCCAATATGCCGATGATATTTCCGGCCATAATTTCCGGACGTATGCCGATATCGAGTAGTCGAGGGATGGCACCCATCGATGAGTTTGTGTGTAAGGTTGTATAAACTTGATGACCTGTCATCGCGGCACGAAAAGCCATGGTAGCAGTGTCTTCATCACGGACTTCACCTACTAGAATAATATCCGGATCTTGGCGTAAGATTGAGCGTATACCGCTGGCAAAGTCGAGTCGAACTGCCTCGTTGACGGAAGTTTGTCGGATCATGTTTAAAGGATACTCAACAGGATCTTCTAAGGTCATAATGTTTACTGACTCGGTGTTTAAATGCGTCAGTAAAGAATATAAGGTTGTAGTTTTTCCGCTGCCGGTGGGGCCGGTAACCAGTACGATGCCATTCGGGCGGGCGATCATGATTTTTAGCAGACCTAAAACATCTTCATCAAGGCCTAATCCTTCGAGTGGCACTAGGCCTTTAACGCGATCAAGAATACGAAGAACGATGTTCTCGCCATGCACTGTCGGAATAGTTGAAACACGAAAATCGATGGGGGAACCTGAAAAAGAGAGTGTGATCCGTCCATCTTGGGGCTTCCGGGTTTCGGCAATGTCCAGTCCAGCCATAACTTTTAACCGAACGGCAATTGCCGACCAGTAATTTCTATGGAGACTTCTGACTTGCCTTAAGACGCCATCAATTCGATATCGAAATCTTAAAAATCCTTCTTCTGGTTCAAAATGGATATCAGACGCATCGCGCTTAACCGCATCAGAGAGTAAGGCATTTACTAGACGAACAACGGGTTGGCTGTATTCGTCGGTATCACCTTCGAGACTATCGTAATCTATCTCACCTGTTTCTATCTCTTGAAGAATGCCATCAACGGATAATTCAAAGCCATAAAATTGATCAATCGCTTTATGAATTTCTGCTTCGCCAGCAAGAGAGGCTGAAATTTCAACATCGCCACCCATCAGCGCATTGATCTGATCGATAGCTAAAACATTAAAGGTATCGGCCATTGCCACGGTAAGACGATTACGGTTTTTATCGTAAGTGAGTGGTAGCAAGCGATAGCGTCGAGCGAGCTCTTTGGGAATTCTTTTAATTGCTTCACTATCAGGGACTACAGTAGTGAGATCGGTACTTTTCTGTCCTAGAGCTCCACCGAGAACATCACGAATAATAGCTTCTGTCGCAAAACCTAAACGAACAAGAATTCGTCCGAGGTGCTCGTTGTGTTTTTTCTGCTCGATAAGCGCGATGCGGATTTGATCATTACTGACCACACCGTTTTTGATCAGTAACTCGCCTATACGTAGCGGATTATTCTCGGAGTTCATAACCTTTATTCAGCCTCTAATTATGCTTTGGGCTGTTAATTTTTTACGATGCCAGAAAGTTTCTGGATCCGAGCAAGTACTTGGGATGTGTTGAAACTGACTTGATGATTGTCAGCAAGTTTTAATGCTGTGCGATAATAGGAAAGCGCGGATTTAGCTTGCCCCATTTGGTCAAGACTGACCGCTAGGTTATAGGCGTAGTCGCCATTATTTTTATCGGCGCTATAGGCATCAAAAAATGCTTGTTGCGCTTCTGGCCATCTTGTTTGTCCAGCGTAAAAGCTGCCCAAGCTGAAATGAACTTGAGGTGAACTTGGGTTCTGATCAAGCGACATTTTCAACTGGCTTTCGTTCGTATGCCCAGAAGTGTTTCCTTTCAGGTTAAACAGAGCAGCATTGACGACTTGATCTTGCGGATTTTGCTGCAATAAATAGTGATAGTTTCGATAGGCTGTTTCATGGTTTCCTTCCATGACGGCAATGGCTGCAATGCCTAGCCGTGCATCACGACTATCAGGCCTTCGGCTTAAAACTCTTCGGTAAGCTGATTTTGCTGTGATGAAATCACCTGCCTGATAGGCTTGGTAAGCGGTATCTAAATCAGAACGGCTAGCGCTTCGAGAGCGCCCTTTTGTGATTTTAATCGCACTTTTCGGAACATGAAGCCCCTCAGAAAAATCTGCTGCAGACATTACTTCAATAGGCTGATTACTTGTAAAGACAGGTTCGTTTCGACGATAACTCTCTTTTGACGTTTTCGTCTGATATTCACGAGCATTACGAATAATCGTTTCTTCAAGTTCCGCAATTTTACGTGTTTGATACTCAGAGAGGTCGGCTGTATTGTTTGTTTGCGTGGTGAGCCTTGGTTTGGCCGAAGTCGTTTGTTGTAGAGTAGGCTGTATTGTTATCGGCGACACAGTTCTTGAGTTAATGACGATAGGCTCTTCATTCAGTGCTATCGTTGCCCCCCGCTGTGGTACAGCTTCAATCCTTGTGTTATCTGATTCTGCGGCGGGAGCTTCCTGTAAAGGTTCTGCTGACTGTGGGTTTGGTTTCACAGAAGGAAGTTCTTTAACGATTTCTGCGAGTACAGCATCTTCGATTTCTACGGTTGCGGTCGTTGTTTCTTTAACATTATTAACTTTTATGGTTTTAGTCGGCTGCTTGGTATTTGCCTCAACCACATGATCAACGCTTGCGATATTTGTTGGCATAAGGATGACTTTTGGTGTTACAGAAGAGTAGTAAAGTGCTACGGAACCAAGCCCAATACCGAGTGCTAAGGTACCAAACATCGCGTATTTACCTAAGCCAGTCGACATGGGGCGACTCTGCCCAGCAGTAAAAATAGTATGGGCTGTGACGTGTGTTGCAGAAGTATCTAGAGGAGAAGTACTGGTGATAGAGTGCTCAGTAATATCCGGCGGTGCAGCATTGACACTATTTTGATCGAGGGTGATGGATTGCGATGCCTCGAAATAGTCTTTTAAAGAAGATTGGATCGCTCGCTCAGAAGGAAGCGTTGTATCGTGATCAAGATCTGACTTATGTATCCCTATTTCAGATTGCAACGTGAGGTCAGGCTCAATATCTTGAATAGCGTCAGAAAAATCTTCATCCGTAGGCATCGGTTCGATTAACGTTACGTCATCATCGATATTGGAATGATCCGGTTCTTTGTCTCCTTCAATGTCAGCGTCTGATAGTTTTTTTGTTATTGGTTCGAGCTCTATTTCATCAGAATCAAATGTCCAACTTTCGTCATTTGGATCAACTAACTCTTCTGCAGAGTCTAAATCTGCAGTCAAAAAGGTTTCCGATGGTGACACAATGAGAGCATCATCAGGAAGAGCTACTTGCTCAGGAAAGTTTGCCACACTTTCGCCAGAGGAGTTTACACGACTCTTTTCTTTCTCGGCCTTTTTAAGCGCATCCATTAAGAGACTCATAATATCTGTTCTCTATCTGAGAATGGGCGTAGGATTTGAAACATGATTCTGCAAATAAGGTTGATACTGTTTCAAATCGCCGGTTAGGCTAGCATTTTTGATCACGACAGGTCTTAGGAAGATGATCAGTTCAGATTTTTTGTTGGCAAAATCTCTTTGTTTGAAAGCATTTCCAACGCCAGCGAGATCACTTAGGCCAGGGACACCATCTGTGTTTCTAGAATAGTCATCTTGCATCAGGCCTCCAAGCACAGCGACCTGTCCACTATTTACTTTCAAGATGGATTCCATTTCACGAACAGCGATAACAGGAACCAGACTTTCAATACTAGAAATCGTGGTGCCGTTTGTTGAGGCTGCATTTGCTTGAGCAATGAGTATTTTCGGTGCCGGATCTGCAACACGATCAACAACTCGAGATATTGTTGGACGCACATTTAGTGTAACGGCCATATTTTCATTAATTTGTGGTGTAACGGACATGACTAAACCGATTGGAACGGTATGAACCTCAGACTCCACTGCGAGCAAGTTTTGTGCATTCGTACCCGAAGACTGGCTTATTTGAGCATCGATCGTGAAATAAACTTCATTTTTCACAACTTTGAGAACAGCCGTTTGATTGTTCAATGTCATGAGCTTCGGACTAGACAGGACTTTCGTATCACCAAACGTTTTGAGTAGCTTTAGTGTTGTTCGAAAGTCGGGAGTCGTACCATTTTCGCTTTGAAGTGTTGCTTGAAAAAAGCTTGTAGCTAAACCTGTAGCACTGGGCAGTAATGTCTGGTTTAGTTGCAGAATATCATTGCCTCCAACTAGGGCACTCCAGTCGATACCAGACTGAAAGCGATCACTGAGAGTCACTTCAACAATCGTCGCTTCGATCAAAACCTGACGTTGAGCATTACGTAGGACTTTATCAATAAAGTTTTGTAGGTCTAGATGTTGAGACGAAGTAGCTTTTACATTAACGATACCCGTTTCAGGATTCATGATGACGGATTTTGAGCCTATAACGCTGCTATCACCAGAGCTTGTAATTTCTTCACCGATGATCCCTCCAATATTACGAGCTAGCGTGCTCCAAAAGCGATTGAGTGACTTGCTCTTTATCGCGGTGGTAGAATTATTACCGCCTCCGTTAGAACTACCTCCGGTAGAGGTTACGTCGACGGTTCCTGTTTGTGCTATCTGTGTGGAGATACTTATTGAGCTTTCCATTTCTCTGGAAATATTGACGTAATCTATTTTATAAGTACGAAAGTAAGGATCGTCTGGAGAAATATAGAGATTATTGTCTTTTAGTTCATAACGAAGTTTAGCTTGTCGAGAAATACGTTCTAGAATTTGTGGCAAGGTTTGTTCGACGGCATTCAAAGTGACATATCCATCAATGTCAGAATCAACATCGACGTTTAAAGACGCATCTCTAGCGAGAGCAAATAACAATTCTTTTACAGGAACATCATTGACAACAACGGTATATCGCTCTAACTCTTGTTCCGATGGCTGTGGTAAAGGAGGGGGTAAAAATGCTTTCTGCTGGACAATATTAGGAATGTCCTTATCAGATGAAGCCTTAGCAGTTTGTTCATCAACAGAAATATGACCCTCAGAAGGTTGGTGCGGTACAGGGATTGTTGAGGCACATCCACCAAGAAACATCGCAAGAAACATCGACGACAGTGCGTGTTTTGCTGTTTCCCCACTCAAAACCATGTTCATTTTGTATGACACTCCCCTATAGAAAGAGAAAGATACCACATTTTTTAACAGTAATAGAGATTTAGTTCACAAATTTTTGCAAGTTTGGACTTGTAAGAGCTAAAAAAATTAATCTGGAATCGATGTACCTTGATCAAGATTTCCCCAAGCCGGAATTTCTTTGTTTTCCTGACGTTGTTGAAATGCATCATTTTTAAGGTCTTTAGAGTGTTCTGGTTGAATAAGAGCTTCTTGTTTAGTCACAGGTTTATTATTCTTAACCGTCAAACTGTAACCTGCTTTAAACCACCAGCCTGCGGCGGCTGCGCCGATGAGAGTAAGCAGTATAAGGCTAGGTATGAGTGGCGAGTTCTTGCCTTTTTTATTTGGCATTTCTGCAAAGTCACTATCATCAATAGCAACTCTTGCATGTTTTGGTGTGATGATTCTAGCGTTGTCGGCGAAGGCTGCGAGACAGGCTTTATCAGCAATAATATTGATCCTACGTAATAAGCCTTTGGAGTGTTTCCAAACAACCTTGATAGCCTTTGGGTTAAAGAGGTCCATCCCTTGGTAACCACTGGTGCGCATCCGAGTGTTGATATAGTCACGGACTTCATATTCTTGCAAGGGAGCAAGGTTAAAACTATAGGTGATGCGTTCTTTTAGTTGACGAATTTGCTGCTGAGATAAGTTTTCATCCAGCTCTGGTTGACCGAATAAGACGATCTGTAAAAGCTTTTCTTGCTCTGTTTCTAAGTTACTTAGCAGACGCATTTCTTCCAATGTAGGGATGGGCATGCTCTGCGCCTCTTCGACGAACATGACAACACGTCGCCCTTTGGAATGTTGCTCGACAAGATAATCTTGGATCTTATGCATGACTTTTAAGTGAGGATCGTCGGGCTCAACATCAAGCCCCATCTCAAAGCCGATGGCATGCAGCACATTGTCAGGTGTCAGGCTCGGGTTTGCTAGATAAACAACCTCGACATCATCAGGCAAGCCATTTTCGAGCATTCGACATAACATTGTCTTACCACTGCCAACTTCACCGACAACTTTAGTGATGCCTTCACCGTTTGTAACGGCGTAGATTAAAGCTTGTAAAACAGCACCTCGATTTGCTCCTGGGAAAAAGAGTTTCGTGTCAGGTGTTATTTTGAAAGGTGCTTGCTGGAGCCCAAAATAATTTTTATACATATAATCCTTTATTTCTCTGGTGCAACTTCAATGTTCAAGCGTTGGATCTTACTGTACAGCGTTGTGCGATTGATTCCTAACATACGTGCGGCACGGCTCAAGTTACCACTGCTATTTTTTAGAGCGACGGTTATGTAGCGATTTTCCCAACTATCTAGTTTTTCATCTAATCGAAAGTTGTGTGTGTGTAGAAGCTCGCGCTCAGCTAGTCGGTCGAGATCATTGTGATCTGATTCAGGAATATAAACGGCTAATTCCAATTCTGCCTCTACTTGACTAAGTTTTACGGTGGTATTGGGATATTTGGAACCCAAGCGGATCACAATATTTCTTAGCTCCCTAATATTACCGGGGAAGGCGTAATGCAATAGTCTTTGCTCGGCTTCATTTTCAAGCGTGAAAGGTTCGAATGTTCCTGCGTAGAGCTGCTGGAAGTAATTGAGTAGCAATAAACAATCTTCCCCTCTTTCTCGAAGCGGAGGAACCTTGATGGTGAGTACACCAAGCCGGTGGTAAAGGTCTTGGCGGAAAGCACCTTTACGGACAGTCTCCGGAAGGTCTCGGTTAGTCGCGGCAACAATCCGAGCATTGGAATGGCGAGGCTGAGTTTCACCTATTCGGTAGTATTCACCATTTTCAAGCACGCGTAGTAATTTGGCTTGAAGTTCCAATGGTAACTCACCAACCTCATCGAGAAACAAGGTGCCTTTGTCAGCTTGCTCAAAGAATCCAGGTTTCGCTGAATCGGCACCAGTGAAGGCGCCTTTCGCATGCCCAAACAATTGAGCTTCGAGCAGCTCAGCTGGGAATGCGGCACAATTTATCGTTAATAAGGGCTGATTAACTCGTGTACTTTCATTGTGTAAATAATCAACGACCAACTCTTTACCACTACCTGATTCACCCTCAATAAGTACCGGGAAAGGTGTATCAGCGAATTGCTTGATTAAACCACGTAATGTCTCGATTGCAGGACTATGACCGATGATTCCGGGCTTATCATTTTGCGGTACAGCGGCACTTTCTTGCTCGGCGTCAAGCAACATTAACTGATGCTGTAAGCGTGTTTTAAGTAGGTGCACATCACAAGGCTTAGGAACAAAATCAATCGCGCCAAGTGTCATGGCATGTTGAATATTGTCTCGCTTACTCTGACCTGAAAGAACCAAGATCTTCATGGCAGGATTGAAAGCGACTAGCTCGGTTATTAAGTTAAAACCTTCTTCTGGTGTGTGAGGTGTCGGAGGGAGCCCCAGGTCAACCAATGCTAAGAAGGGCGGATCAACTAATCTTTGTAGTAGAACCTTCGCTTCTTCACGGGTACTAGCGGTTAGTACATCGAAAGATTCTTGTAACACAAAGCTAAGTGACTCAACAATCAGATGATCGTCATCTATTAAGAGTAGTCGAGGTTTTGCTATCACCTCTGATCCGGTCAGAATACTTGAGTTTGTTGCCATGCGTCTCCCAGGCTCTTTAGTCGAAGGAGCCTGAGACAAGTATATTCAATCTGTTCTTTGTTGTCAGGTTGAAGAGAGGCTCAGGTTTTCCCAAACTTGTTCAATTGCATCAGATTGATTCATCGTATAGAAGTGTAAGCCTGGCGCTCCTTTTTCGAGCAACTGTCGAGATAGTTCAGTCGCGATTTCGACACCAAATTTCTTGATCGAAACGCGATCATCTCCATAATCTCTTAAACGGTAGACGATCCATCGTGGGATTTCTGCGCCACAACCTTCAGAAAAACGCATGAGCTGGGTGTAGTTAATGATCGGCATAATACCTGGAATAATCGGCACGTCGATGCCTGCTTTTTGCGCTTCGTCCACAAATCTAAAGTAAGCATCAACATTGTAAAAATATTGAGTTAGTGCGCCGTTCGCACCTGCATCGATCTTGCGCTTGAAGTTAGCGAGATCATTTTTTGCTGTTTGTGCTTGAGGATGTATTTCCGGATAAGCCGCAACTTCGATATGGAAGTAATCTCCTGTCTCTTCACGGATTAACTCGACCAGCTCGTTAGCATAGCGAAGCTCACCATAAGAGCCTAAGCCAGAAGGAAGATCGCCACGTAAGGCAACAATTTCGCGGATACCAGCATCTTTGTATTTTCGCAAAATTGAACGTATATCATCGCGACTAAAACCAATACAAGATAAATGAGGCGCGGCCGGCAAGCCCGTTTTTTCACGGATCCGCATAACGGTTTCGAAGGTTTTGTCTTGTGTAGAACCACCCGCACCAAAGGTAACCGAAAAATAACGAGGTTTTAACGCTCCGAGTTTGTCTAGAACGCTATCCATTTTAATTTCTGACTCAGGTGTTCTAGTAGGGAAAAATTCGAAGCTATAAGTTTTTTTTTCTTGCATGATAGGTTTGTATTACACCATATATCTGATAGCAAAACGGCGGAAACTAATGTTCCGCCGTTTTATCTCTATTAATCGAAATGTGATTATAGTTGATTAATAACGGTAATGTTCAGGTTTGAACGGTCCTTCTGTTGAAAGACTGAGGTAATCAGCCTGTTCATCAGTCAGCGTGGTCAAATTCGCCCCAATACGTTGAAGATGTAATCGAGCAACTTTTTCGTCCAACTTTTTCGGCAGAGTATAAACCTCAGCTTTGTAATCAGAAGAATTTTCCCATAGCTCGATTTGCGCTAACACCTGATTTGTGAAGGAGTTCGACATAACAAAGCTTGGGTGACCTGTAGCACAGCCAAGATTTACCAAACGACCTTCGGCAAGCAGGATAATACGTTTGCCATCAGGGAATATAATGTGATCAACCTGAGGCTTGATATTTTCCCATGTGTATTGCTTAAGGCCAGCGACATCAATTTCATTATCGAAGTGACCAATATTACAGACGATGGCTTGGTTTCTCATTTTAGTCATATGATCATGTGTGATGACATTATAGTTACCCGTACAAGTAACGAAAATATCAGCTTGATCGACAACATCATCCATTTTGACGACACGAAAACCTTCCATTGATGCTTGTAATGCACAAATAGGATCAATTTCTGTGACCATGACCGTAGCGCCAAGACCTTTCAAAGACTGGGCTGAACCTTTACCAACATCTCCGTAGCCAAGTACAACAGCAACTTTACCAGCAACCATTACGTCAGTTGCTCGTTTGATACCGTCAACCAATGATTCACGGCAACCGTAAAGATTGTCGAATTTAGATTTTGTAACAGAATCATTTACATTGATCGCAGGTACTTTCAATGTGCCCGCTTTCATCATTTCATAGAGACGATGTACGCCCGTAGTAGTCTCTTCAGAAAGACCTTTAACATCATTCATCGTTTCTGGAAATTTCTCGTGCATCATGATAGTCAGATCGCCACCATCATCCAAAATCATGTTTGGACGCCAGCCATCAGGGCCAAAGATAGTTTGTTCAATACACCATTCAGCCTCTTCTTCTGTTTCACCTTTCCAAGCGAAAACAGGAATGCCTTGATCAGCGATCGCTGCAGCAGCGTGATCCTGCGTAGAAAAAATATTACATGAAGACCAACGAATTTCCGCGCCTAATGCAATTAGTGTTTCAATTAGCACGGCCGTTTGAATCGTCATATGTAGGCAACCAGCAATTCTCGCACCAACAAGAGGCATTTTGCCCTTGTATTCATCACGGATCGTCATCAGCCCAGGCATTTCGGTTTCAGCAATGGCGATTTCTTTATGGCCCCACTCAGCTAACGAGATGTCTGCAACTTTGTAGTCAGGGTCAAGATTTTCTATTGTTTGTGTGCTCATATTTAGTTTGTATTCCAAATTTTTCTATTAGAAATTGAAGATTGTTAAAGATTATAGACTAAGGCTACTTTTTAGCGCGTCAGCCTTATCCGTTCTTTCCCAAGTGAATTCATCACCGCGTCCAAAGTGGCCATAAGCCGCAGTGGCTTTCATGCCTGGACGACAAAGGTCCAACATTTCAGTAATACCTTTAGGGCGTAAATCAAAATGCTCGCGAATGGCAGCAATCATCTTAGTTTCGTCAACTTTGCCAGTACCGAATGTGTCTACATTAATAGACGTCGGCTCTGCAACACCGATGGCATAAGAAACTTGTATTTCACAACGATCAGCCAAGCCTGCTGCAACGATATTTTTTGCTACATAACGGGCGGCATAAGCTGCAGAACGATCAACTTTTGAAGGATCTTTTCCAGAAAATGCCCCACCACCGTGTCGGGCCATACCACCGTAGGTATCAACAATAATCTTACGACCAGTCAAACCACAATCACCAACCGGACCGCCTATGACAAACCTGCCGGTAGGATTAATAAAGTATTTAGTATTATCACTCAACCATTTTGCAGGCAAAACAGGCTTCAGAATTTCTTCCATCACAGCTTCTTGCAAATCTTTTTGTGAAATTTCAGGGTTGTGTTGAGTTGAAAGAACAACCGCATCAATACCAACAGGAGCGCCATTTTCATAAGCGAAAGTCACCTGGCTTTTTGCATCCGGACGTAGCCAAGCTAAAGTGCCGTTCTTACGCACTTCAGCTTGCTTCTTAACCAGTTGATGTGCATATGCGATTGGGGCAGGCATTAATACTTCAGTTTCATTACAGGCATAACCAAACATCAAACCTTGATCACCGGCTCCCTGCTCTTTCTCATCGCCTTCATCAACACCCATAGCAATGTCAGGAGATTGCTTATCGATTGAAACCATTATCGCGCAAGTGTCACTGTCAAAGCCCACCTCGGAACTGGTGTAGCCAATTTCTTTAATCGTGTCACGCACAACTTCAGGCATATCAACTGTAGCGGTGGTAGAAATTTCACCTGCCAGAACCACCATTCCTGTTGTAATCAGCGTTTCACATGCTACCCGAGCATTAGTATCTTGCTCAAGGATAGCATCAAGAATTGAATCTGAAATTTGGTCTGCGACCTTATCAGGGTGACCCTCTGATACCGATTCTGATGTGAATAGATGCGTAGCTCCCATATAAATCCTTCCCGTGTATGTGTGTAAAGTTGTTAAGTGTATGATATAGCGACTTCAATCTCCACTTCTGAAGTGAGCTATTCGATGTTTCTTTATTAATGGAGCGGTAACTTCCTTTTTTATGGTATTAACAAAGACACCTATTTGTGATTTCGGAAGGCTTGCGGTTGATTTTAGGCTTGAAGGGATCGATGGTAAGGAATGGTCTTTGGTCGATTGCATGGGGCCAAATGGTTTATTAGTTATGTTCATTTGTAATCACTGCCCTTATGTGAAATCTATTCAGGGCCGACTGGTTAGAGATACCTTAGAGCTTCAAACATTAGGAATCAACACGGTGGCGATCATGTCCAATGATCCCATGGAATATCCAGAAGATTCTTTTGATAATATGCAGGTTGTCGCTGAAGAATATGGCTATCCATTTCCCTACCTTATCGATCCAAGTCAAGAAGTCGCAAAAGCCTATGGTGCAGTCTGCACTCCTGACTTTTTTGGGTATAACTCAAATTCTGAATTACAGTTTCGTGGAAGGCTTGATAATAGTGGTATGAAAGGAGCTTCTGATGTCGAAAGAGAGTTATTTCTTGCGATGCGATTGATAGGAAAAACGGGTAAAGGTCCAGAGAAACAGTTACCGAGTGTTGGTTGTTCTATCAAATGGTCTAAATAAATAGTTGCCCGGAATCAATAGCAAGGTAAAATGTTTTTTCGTAATCGTTCCAAATAGTAGGTTTTACTTCACACCGCCAATCACTAGATACCAATGGAAACAACATACAATGACTAACGAAGAAAGAAACTCTGCGAGACAAACGCTAGCAAATGCAATCAGAGTGCTCAGTGTTGATGCCGTCCAGCAAGCAAACTCAGGGCATCCGGGTGCCCCTCTTGGTATGGCCGATATCATGGAAGTATTGTGGAATAGTTTCTTAAAACATAATCCAAAAAATCCAAACTGGCCGGGACGAGATCGATTCGTACTTTCAAATGGCCATGGTTCTATGCTGTTGTACTCGCTACTACATCTCACCGGTTATGACGTTTCCATTGATGATATTCGTAACTTTCGTCAATTTGAATCAAAAACACCCGGTCATCCTGAATATGGTTATACGCCGGGTATTGAAACAACCACGGGTCCGTTAGGCCAAGGTATCGCAAACGCTGTTGGTATGGCTGCAGCTGAACAAATACTGGCGTCACAGTTTAATCGTGATGGACATCAAATAGTTGATCACAATACCTATGTAGGCCTTGGCGATGGCTGCATGATGGAAGGTATTAGCCACGAAGCTTGTTCTCTTGCGGGTACATTGAAGCTCGGCAAGCTGATGGCTTTTTACGATGATAATGGCATTTCCATTGATGGTGAGGTTGAAGGCTGGTTCTCTGACGATACACCAAAACGCTTTGAAGCCTACGGTTGGCATGTCGTTCGTGATGTTGATGGGCATGACGCTGCCGCTATCGAAAAGGCGGTTATTGAGGCGCAATTGGTCACTGATAAGCCAAGTTTGATTTGTTGTAAAACAATTATAGGTAAGGGCTCTCCGAATAAAGAAGGTTCAGAAAGTTGTCATGGTGCTCCACTGGGCAAAGAGGAAATTGAATTAACCCGAGAAAGGCTCAATTGGCCACATAAAGAATTTGAAATTCCCGAAAATGTCTACACAGGCTGGGATGCCACTGAAAAGGGTGCTGCTGCGGAAGCAGAGTGGAACGAGAAATTCTCAGCTTATCAAGCGGCCTATCCTGAACTGTCCGCTGAGTTTGAGCGGCGTATTGCGGGTGATTTGCCAGAAAACTGGACTGAGATTGCGTCTGATTTTATCAGGTCAGTAGATCAAGCTGGTGCGTCGATCCCTTCGCGTAAAGCTTCTCAAAACGCAATCAATGCCTACGCACCTGCCCTGCCAGAATTGCTCGGAGGTTCAGCTGACCTTGGTGAGTCTAATAATACGGTTTGGGCGAACAGCAAAAGCATTATGCCGCCATCACCTGAGGGCAATTATGTACACTACGGTGTGCGCGAGTTTGCTATGTCTGCCATGATGAACGGGATTGCTTTGCATTCTGGGCTGATCCCTTACGGTGGTACATTCTTAGTTTTTTCTGATTACGCTCGAAACGGTTTGCGTATGTCGTCTTTGATGAGCTTAAAAGCCATTTATGTGTTCACTCATGACTCGATCGGTTTAGGTGAAGACGGGCCAACGCATCAACCTGTTGAACATGCCTCAAGTCTACGATTGATACCGAATATGTCAGTCTGGCGTCCTTGTGATGCGGTTGAGTCTGCGGTTGCTTGGAAAACGGCGATAGAAAGAAACGGCCCAACCTCGATGTTATATTCTCGTCAAAAGCTTGATCATCAACCACGAACGGCTGAGCAGGTTGAAAATATCGAACGTGGTGGTTATATTTTAGTTGATACGGATGGTGAGCCAGATGCCATCATTATTTCAACGGGCTCTGAAGTTAGTATAGCAACAACGACGGCACAAAAGCTGTTAGAAGAAGGCGTTAAAGTACGAGTGGTTTCAATGCCTTCCACAGATGAGTTTGATAGTCAGAATGCGAGCTATCGTAACCATGTCTTGCCTTCAAACATCGATAAGCGGCTTGCGATCGAGGCTGGCGTTAGCGATCTTTGGTACAAATATGTCGGTCTAAATGGCCATGTTATAGGGATTGACCGTTATGGTGAGTCTGCTCCAGCTGCAATTTTGTTTGAACATTTTGGATTTACCGTTGATCACGCTATGACTGAACTTAAAAGAATTTTAAAATAATGAATAGTGGAGAAATAAATGCCGATCAAAGTAGGAATCAACGGTTATGGTCGCATAGGACGAAATATCCTACGCGCGCTGTACGAATCGGATCGAACGGATGAGATCCAGATTGTAGCAATCAATGACCTAGCTGATGCCGAGATTAATGCTCATTTAACCCAATACGACACTGCGCATGGCAAGTTCCCGGGTAAGGTTTCAGTCGAAGGTGATTTCCTCATCATCAATGGTGATAAAATTAAGGTTTTATCAGAACGCGATCCGGCAAAACTTCCTTGGGGAAAGCTAGGCGTAGATGTCGTTTTTGAATCAACGGGTTTTTTTGCGAATAAAGAACAGGCGAGCTTGCATTTAAAGAGTGGAGCAAAGAAAGTCATTGTTTCAGCTCCTGCTGGAGATGATGTAAAAACGATTGTTTATGGCATAAACCACGATAAGCTTGAAGCCAGTGACGAGGTCATTTCAAATGCCTCATGCACAACCAACTGTTTATCTCCTTTGGTAAAACCATTACACGATGAAATTGGTATATTGGGTGGACTGATGACGACCATTCATGCTTACACAAATGATCAGGTGCTGACTGATGTATACCACTCCGATCTACGTCGTGCTCGGTCAGCAACATCATCGATGATCCCGACTAAAACAGGCGCGGCAGCAGCAATCGGATTAGTGCTACCAGAGCTTGATGGCAAGCTTGATGGTTATTCCATGCGTGTACCAACGATCAATGTTTCAATGGTTGACTTAGCCTTTCAGGCTGCTCGTGAAACGACGGTTGAAGAAATAAACAGCATAATGAAAGAAGCTTCAGAAGGTGCCTTTAAAGGTATTTTGGACTACAACGATAAACCTCTTGTTTCTATTGATTTTAACCACAACCCTGCTTCTTCTATTTTCGAAGAGAGTTTAACCAAGGTCAGCCACGGCACATTAGTGAAAGTTTGTTCCTGGTATGACAATGAGTGGGGGTTCTCAAATAGAATGCTCGATACCACGATTGCTTTAATGAATGCATAAGACAAGGACTATGGAGAAATAACCATGCAAACAATGGATGATTTTAATCTATCTGAGAAACGCGTTTTGATTCGCGAAGATCTAAACGTGCCATTAAAAGACGGCGTCATTACGGATGACACTCGAATTCAAGCGGCGCTACCAACTATCAAAAAAGCGATTGAAGCTAATGCCTGTGTTATGGTTATCTCACATTTAGGCCGTCCTAAAGAAGGACAGTTTGATGAGAAGTTCTCACTTGCTCCCGTTGCTAAAAGGCTTTCTGAGTTACTTGATCAAGAAGTGATCTTAGTTCAAGAATGGCTCAACGGCGTAGAAATAGAGCCTGGACAAGTCATTTTGTGTGAGAACATTCGTTTTGCGCTCGGAGAAAAGAGTAATGATGATGCATTAGCTCGTAAAATGGCTGCTCTTTGCGATGTTTTCGTTAACGATGCATTTGCGACGGCACACCGAGCTCAGGCTTCGACTTTTGGGATCGCAAATTACGCGCCGAAAGTATGTGCAGGTCCTTTATTAAAGACAGAGCTTGATGCACTTGGGCAAGCGTTAGATGAACCGGCTACACCTATGGTTGCTATCGTTGGAGGTGCAAAGGTTTCAACGAAACTTGAAGTGTTAGAAACGCTCATCGACAAAGTTGATCAATTAATTGTTGGCGGGGGAATTGCGAATACATTCATTAAAGCTGCCGGTTATGAAGTGGGAAATTCTTTATACGAAGAAGATCTTGTTGATATAGCTAAAGCATTAATTGAAAAAGCGAAAGCGCGCGGAGCGGAAATTCCAATTCCTATCGATGTTGTTTGTGCAAAAGAGTTTTCAGAGACAGCAGAAGCTGTTGTTAAACATGTGTCTGAGGTGGCTACAGACGATATGATTCTTGATCTAGGACCTGAAACTTCCGCAGCACTTGTTAAACAACTGGATTCTGCGGGAACTATCGTTTGGAATGGACCTCTTGGCGTATTTGAATTTGAACAATTCGCAAACGGAACGGCTGAGTTATCTAAAGCAATTGCGAAGAGCACAGCTTATTCTATCGCCGGAGGGGGCGATACATTAGCAGCGATTTCTAAGTTTGAGATCAGTGATCAGGTTTCATATATCTCCACAGGAGGTGGAGCATTTTTGGAGCTACTTGAAGGAAAGGAACTTCCGGCTGTCGCGATTCTTGAAGAGCGTGGTAGAGCAAACCCTCAGTCACTACATCCCAGCGAAGGTTATTGAGCCAGCGCTTAATCTAACAATAAAATGTGCAAAACTGCTAAGAGCTCAAAATTTGGTGGTGCTGTCTTGGAATTATTATGAGAAGAACGAAAATTGTTGCGACACTTGGACCGGCAACGGACGATCCTAAGGTATTGGAAAAGCTCATATTAGCAGGTGCAGATACGGTCAGGCTTAACTATTCGCATGGTTCACATGAAGATCAAGAAAAACGGATTAAACTTGTTCAGAAAATAACCGATAAAACAGGGCGTCATGTCGGCATAATGGCCGATTTACAAGGTCCGAAAATTCGCATTGCGTGTTTCAAAGAAGGTAGCATAATTCTGGAGGAAGGCGATAAATTTTCACTGGATTCATCACTTAAAGCTAACGAAGGTGATCAGGCTCAAGTAGGTTTGACCTATAAAAAGCTCGTGGATGATGTTAAAAAAGGCGACCGGCTCATGCTGGACGATGGACGTATCATCCTAGAAATTTTAAGTGTTCGCGGTACTCAAATTAAATGTACTGTTATCTTAGGTGGAAAGCTTTCAAATAATAAAGGCTTGAACAAAGAAGGCGGTGGTCTCTCTGCAAAAGCTTTAACGGCTAAAGATCGTAAAGATTTAAAGCATGCTATTGCCTTAGGTGTTGATTTTATAGCCATTTCTTTTCCAAGAGATGCAGCTGATGTTGAAAGCGCACGTCGCTTGATCAAAAAAGAGGGTGGTGAGTGTCGTATTATTGCCAAGATTGAGCGTGCCGAAGCGATAGAAAACGAAGATGAAATTATCTTGGCCTCTGATGCGATCATGATCGCTCGCGGTGATCTTGGTGTTGAAATTGGTGATGCAGCATTACCTCCGGTTCAAAAACGATTAATTAAAAAAGCGCGACGAATGAATCGAGCTGTAATAACAGCGACACAGATGATGGAGTCTATGATCGAAAATCATATTCCAACACGGGCAGAAGTGTTTGATGTTGCAAACGCTGTGATCGATGGAACAGATGCTGTGATGCTTTCAGCTGAAACCAGTGTCGGAAAATACCCTGTTGTGGTTGTAGAATCTATGGCACGAATCATTAGTGAGACAGAACGTGAGCGAGGATCGCACGGCGCTGATTATCGAATTGAACAAAAATTTGAAGAGATCGATGAAACGATCGCGATGTCTACCATGTATGCTGCTAACCATATGAAAGCCAAAGCTATTGCGGCCTTTACAGAAACGGGAAGCACGACTAAGTGGATGTCTCGAACGCGTTCTGGGATACCCATTTTTGCATTCACAAGAAGCTCTAAAACATGTCGACGTGTTAGCTTATTTCGTGGTGTTTACCCTTTTTTATATGATATTACTCATTCTGATTTTCTAGAGGTAAATAAGGAAATGATCAATATTTTAAAAGATCGTAATGTGGTGGTAAATGGTGACATTGTTATTATTACAAAGGGTGATTTACACGGTTCAACAGGTGGCACGAACGGAATGAAAATTGTTCGTGTAGGTGAATTAGTCGAACGTAGGCATTAAAACTGCACTGCAACAATAGTTTACTGGTGCTTATAGAAGTTAAGCTCGCGCTTCTTATATAATTTAGAACATTACACGAACTTTGTGATCACACATAACAAACAAAAAGGACACTAATATGGCAGTTATCTCATTACGACAATTACTCGATCATGCTGCTGAGAATAGCTACGGCGTTCCAGCATTTAACGTCAACAATTTAGAGCAGATGCAGGCTATTATGGAAGCTGCTGATGAGACGGATAGTCCTGTTATTGTGCAGGCATCTGCCGGCGCAAGAAAGTATGCTGGAGCACCGTTCCTACGTCATTTGATGGAAGCTGCTGTTGAACAGTACCCACATATTCCTTTAGTTATCCATCAGGATCACGGTACAAGTCCTACTATTTGTCAGCGTTCGATTCAACTGGGTTTCTCATCTGTGATGATGGATGGTTCTCTTGGGGTTGATGGGAAAACTCCGACTAGTTACGAATACAATGTTGACGTAACGCGTCAGACGGTTGAAATGGCTCATGCTTGTGGTGTTTCTGTTGAAGGCGAGCTGGGTTGCTTAGGTTCACTGGAAACCGGTGAAGCGGGTGAAGAAGATGGTATTGGTGCTGATGTCATTCTGACTCATGACCAAATGTTGACTGATCCAGAAGAAGCAGCTGATTTTGTTAAGAAAACAAATGTTGATGCTTTAGCCATCGCAATTGGAACGAGTCATGGTGCTTATAAGTTCACTAAGCCGCCGACTGGTGATGTTTTAGCAATCGACCGAATCAAAGCGATCAATGCAAGAATTCCGAATACCCATCTGGTTATGCATGGCTCTTCTTCTGTCCCACAAGACTGGTTAAAGATCATCAACGAAAATGGTGGCGATTTAGGTGAAACGTATGGTGTGCCAGTTGAAGAAATTCAAGAAGGTATCAAAAATGGTGTGCGAAAAGTAAATATTGATACCGATTTACGTATGGCGAGTACGGGCTCCATTCGTAAATTCATGGCTGAAAATCCTAAAGAATTTGATCCACGTAAATATCTAGCGGTTGCTAGAGATGCGATGAAGGGAATTTGCCTCGCACGTTTTGAAGCTTTTGGAACAGCAGGTAATGCTTCTAAGATTAAAGCTATGACGCTTGAAGAGATGTTCATTAAGTATGAAAAAGGCGAGCTTGATGCCGTAATTAGTTAGTCTTTATTCTATTTGATGCATAAAAAAGCGGTGTAATAGCCGCTTTTTTTATGGAGGTAATAACTTCGTTCGACAAGTATTATTTCAGTACGAGGTTAGTTAGCTCCAGCAGGCACATCTTTCAGCTCTTTATTATGAATAGCTGAAAGTCTGAGTAAATGACATTGCATAGTAATAAGCATCTTCAAAATCTAATAGAGCTGCCTTCTCTGAACTCAGCATAGACTCGAATAAGCCAAACCGGTAGCTATAATCCATTTGCTTTCAATTGATACTGCGGGTCAGCAAAGTCTATAAAAACCCAAAAATCGACATAACGGTGGGTGTTATCAATTCAGCTTGAGCGCCGACTTGTTCAACCGAGCTTCTATGTAAGTTTATCTTGTACTTCCTTATATTTATCGGATGTTTTTTCCAAAATTTCCACAGGAAGCTTAGGGCCTGGAGCTGTTTTATCCCAATCTAGAGTTTCGAGGAAGTCTCTTACGATTTGCTTATCAAAGCTAGGAGGGCTCATCCCTACTTGGTATGTATCTGCAGGCCAGAAGCGAGATGAATCCGGTGTCAGAGCTTCATCGATGAGATAGAGCTTGTTATCTTGATCGACACCAAACTCGAACTTAGTGTCGGCAATAATAATACCTCGTTCTAATGCAAACTCTGCTGCTGTTTTGTAGAGCTGCAAGCTTACCTCTCGTATCTGCGCAGCCTTTTCTTCACCAATTAGCTCGACAGTTTTAGCATAATCAATATTTTCGTCATGATCGCCGACAGCAGCCTTAGAAGAGGGTGTGTAAATCGCTTCAGGCAGTTGTTGAGCTTGTTTTAATCCGGTAGGCAAGGATATGCCACAAACTGCACCAGTCGCTTGATAATCTTTCCACCCCGAACCTATTAGATAACCACGAACGATCGCTTCAACGGGTAAAGGTTTGAGTTTTTTGACAATAACTGCTCTGCCGTTAACTTGAACGTGTTCATCTTCCGGAAGAATTTCTTCTAAGGTTAAATTAACGAGATGATTCGTGATCACGTTTTCTAGCTTATTGAACCAAAAGTTAGAAATCGCTGTCAGGACAAGACCTTTGCCAGGGATCGGATCTGGCAAAATCACATCGAATGCTGATAAGCGATCGGTCGTCACGATTAAGAAGTGATTTTTATCGACATCATAAATATCACGCACTTTGCCTTTATAGGCCAAGGGCAGGCTTTTGATATCGGTTTCAAAAAGGCTATGAGGCGTCTTGTTAGTCAAGATAATTTTCCTGTAGAGTCAATTTTTTTCTATTTGGTTATTTTCCCACATCATCGCTTCTAGTACTATTCCGCCATGGCAATCAATTGGAATGAAATAGACACGGTTTTTTTGGATATGGATGGCACTCTGTTGGATCTATATTTTGATAGCTACTTTTGGAAAACGCATTTACCCAAACGCTATGCAGAAAAACATGATATCAACGAAGTGCAGGCTAATGATCATATCATTCCGCGGCTTCAGCAAAAGGAGGGAACACTTGAGTGGTATTGCCTTGAGCATTGGTCAGATATATTTCAACTTGATCTTGTGAGCTTGAAGCAAGAAGTGGAACACCTGATCCAGTACCGGCCTTCTGCCAGAGAGTTTCTTGAAACATTGCAGCGAGAGAATAAACGTTTGGTGTTAGCGACTAATGCGCATATGGACGTGATCAAGCTAAAGTTCTTACATACGGATTTGGAGATATTTTTTGATAAAATTATCTGTTCGCACGATTTTGGATGTGCGAAAGAAAACTCTGGATTTTGGGAAGCTGTCAATGAAGTAGAGCCTTTTGATAAACAAAAAACCATGTTTATCGATGATAATTTAAGCGTGCTACGACAAGCTAAGGTTTATGGCATAAGACATCTTTACTCTATTCATAAGCCCGATAGTAAACTTCCACCGAAAAAAACGGATGAGTTTCTCGCGATCAGAGACTTTAGAGATTTATTACCGGCTAATTGGAAGTAAACACAAAGTCACGAACGACGTGTTCTAGTCGGATGGCCCTCTTTTCATAACGGGTTAGTGGCCGCCACGCAGGTCTTGGTGCATAAATTTTATCGCCTGCTAAGTTGGTCAACAGCGGATGTTCTAGTGAAATGTCAATTATGTGATCAGCATAGTCTTGCCAGTCAGTGCCGACAAATAAACGCCCATGCGACTTTAACTTTTTAACCACTAGAGTCAGAAAGCTCGGCTGAATTAAACGGCGTTTATTGTGACGTTTTTTATGCCAAGGATCAGGAAAAAATACCATGACCCCATTTAGACTTTGATCCGATATTGATTCACGTAAACATTCCATCGCATCATCACGAACTAATCGCACATTCGTTAAACCGTATTTTTCTATCGCCTGAAGCATCGTTCCAATACCCGGTAAATAGACTTCAGCACCGATATAGTTATTGTCTGGGTTAGCCCTGGCGAGAGAGATCAACGCATCACCTGTTCCACAGCCAATTTCCAAAAAACAGGGTGCTTTTCGACCAAAAGTCAGATCAAGATCAGTTAGCTGAGTTTTTTCAAGGCCATGTCTAGGCCACAAACTATCTACTGCTTCGCGCTGTGCGGGTGTAATTCTTCCTTCGCGTCGAACGAAACTACGGATCTCACGCTTGATCAGTTGCTTAGAGTCACCCAATTAGAAAAATCGTCCATCTAAAGGTGAAGATGCACTCGCAAACTGACGACGAGGCATTCGGCCTGCTAGGAATGCTTCGCGGCCAGCTTCAATACCTTTACGCATTGCTGAAGCCATTAATACAGGATCGTTTGCTTCTGCGATTGCGGTGTTCATTAATACACCATCGCAACCCAGCTCCATAGCGATGGCTGCATCGGAAGCGGTTCCAACACCCGCATCAACCAAGATAGGCACATTCGCATTTTCAACGATCGTACGAATATTGTAAGGGTTTCTGATACCAAGCCCGGAACCAATCGGTGCAGCAAGTGGCATAACAGCAACACAACCCATCTCTTCTAAACGCTTCGCTAAGATAGGGTCATCACTGCAGTAAACCATGACATCAAAATTATCTTTGATCAGAATTTCGGCAGCTTCTAAGGTTTCAGGCATGGCAGGAAAAAGTGTTTTGTCATCACCCAAAACTTCGAGTTTTACCAGTTTGCGGCCGTTGAGTAATTCTCTGGCTAACTGGCATGTACGAACAGCTGATTGAACATCGTAGCAACCGGCTGTATTCGGCAAGATCGTATATTTTTCTGGGTTGATGACATCGAGTAGATTCGGCTGATCAGGATCTTGACCAATGTTCGTACGGCGAATTGAGACGGTTACAATTTCGGCGGCACTGGCTTCAGTCGCTTCTCGAGTTTGGTCAAGGTCGGTATATTTTCCAGTTCCTACTAAAAGTCGAGAGCTGTACTTCACGCCTGCTATTTCAAAGTGATCATTTGTCACGGTGTTTATTCCATTCGTTCGAAAGTCGGAATTATAGCGGTTATCCGCCACCAATGGCATGGACGATTTCGATTCGGTCACTGTCAGCAATAAGCTGATCGGAATGAGTAGATTTTGGAATGATTTCACCGTTGATATCAACGGCTAAACGGCCTTCCACTCCAAGCAGCTCTAATAGCTCTGTAAGAGAAGAGTTTTTGGGGATGGTATGAGGGTTACCATTGACCGTTATCTCTATGGACATTGTTTATAATACTCCTGCTTTTAACGTTTAGGCATCGTTTTTAATGCGAAGGAGGATATAGTCCATATTGTTAGCTGACAAGCGTTTGCGTACGTTGCCGAGTTTGGATGCGTCTTTAAATGGGCCTATTCGCACACGGAACCAGATTTTTTGGCCGTTAATGACGACACGTTGGATCTCAACAGGAAATCCCAACATGACCAGCTTGGCTTTGACGCCATCTGCATCACTATGTTTTTGAAATGATCCTACTTGAAAAACATAAGATCCCGTCTCGACTTTTTTTCCGGCAACGGTCTTTTGTTTGGGAGGCTCCCACTCAGGCACTTTTACTTCGCGTTCAGGAAGGATTGTGTAGAAATCAAACTTTGTTTTTTCAGATTCAATGATTTCATCACCATGAGAAAACTCAATAGCAGGAGCTTCAGCTTTTTTAGATTGATTTTCTTCAGAGGTGTTTGATGTATTGCTTTTAAGGTAAAAAACAAACGCGATGAACAAACCTACGGACAGACCTGTAATAAAAGGCATGATCGCGCCCTCTTGTTTCTTCTTCTTTCTCGGTGTTCTACGATTTGAGGCCATTATTTTTCATGCTTAAAGTAGTTTGTTAACAATACAGTAAAACGTGATAAATATTAAGAATATTTTGTGTCTTTTTAAAAAGTATCTTGAGGATCAACATCTAACGACCAACGTAAAGAATAAGGTTTTTTTAGAGACTCAACCTTCGGGATCCACTGATCAAGCATTCGGTGCAATAATTGACGCTGGGTGGATTGTACGATCAATTGAGCGCGGAACCGACCCGCTCGTCTTTCCATTTGTGCGACCATTGGTCCCCAAACTTCTACCTGCTCAGAATGGGATATTTGTGCTTTTGCATCAAGTAGAAAATTCATTGCATCGCCAGCCTGACTGGCTTCAGCACGAAGCATGATCATGGATGAAAAGGGGGGGAGTAATGCATCTGATCGCTCCTGCATTAGCTGCTCGGCTAAGCCCGAAAAGTCATATTTTGATAGTGCGTGTAGAACCGGATGCTCAGGATGATGAGTTTGAATATACACTTCCCCAGGATGCTCCGCACGGCCTGCACGTCCCGCTACCTGGATAATTAACTGTGCTAAGCGTTCAGTTGAGCGGAAGTCTGCACCATAGAGTCGGTTATCTGCATCAAGTATTCCGACTAGCGTCACATTTGGAAAGTGATGACCTTTAGACAGCATTTGCGTACCAACTAATATATCGGCTTCATTGTTTTGGATCATGGCTAGCATACGATCCATCTCTCCTTTCTTGCTTGTGCTATCGCGATCAATACGCAGGACCCTAGCTTCAGGAAACATTTGCTCTAGGATCTCGGTAACCTGTTCGGTTCCTTGCCCGATAGGAACCAGTTCAGAATCTTCACAGTCAGGACAGTGAGTTTGCATCCTTTGTTGTGAACCACAATGGTGACATCGCATCTGTCGTGCTGCCTGATGAAACGTTAGATTCGCATCGCAGTGACGGCAGGATGCAATCCAGCCACAGTCGTGACACATCATCACTGGGGAAAAGCCGCGACGATTGAGAAACAATAACGCTTGCTTGTTATCAGCAAGGCAGTGTTTTATTTTTTCGATCAATATCTTAGATAAACCATTATTCAGATCGGAGCTGCGAATATCGAGAAAACCGATAGTGGGAGGAACGGCTTTACCTGCACGTTCTGGCAAGATCAAATGACGACATTTCTCTTGTTTAACATTGTTGAGTGATTCCAAAGCCGGGGTTGCGCTGCCGAGGATGACAGGGATTTTTTCATGTTGGGCGCGGACAATCGCAATGTCTCTAGCGGAATAGCGAAAACCATCCTGTTGCTTGTATGAACTGTCATGTTCTTCATCGACAATAATGACCCCAAGCTTTGGTGTAGGTGTCCAAATTGCTGATCGAGTGCCGATAACGATTGATGCTTTACCTTGGCTTGCTAATAACCATGCGGACATTCTTTCTTTATCGCTAAGTCCAGAATGTAAAACGGTGATTGAACAAGAAAAGCGTGCTTTAAAACGATCGATCAGCTGCTTAGTTAAACCAATCTCAGGGATTAAAATTAAGGCTTGTCGTTGTTTAGAAATAACCTTTTCGATAACTCTGAAATAAACTTCAGTCTTGCCACTGCCCGTGACTCCATCGAGGAGAAAGGTCTGAAACGTATCTATTTGTGATGAAATTTCATCAACTGCAATTGTTTGATGTTTGTTTAAATCTGGACGCTGAACGGTGCTATCTATATGTGTAGGTGAACAGCTTATCTCGGTTTCTATTTCTTCAACCCAGCCCTTTTCGATCAGTTTACTTATTACATTTCGCCAACCACTACCTAGCTGTTTTAGATTCTCAGCTTGCAGGCCACGGGACTGTTGTCTGAGTTGCTCAAGCATTTCAGCCTGTTTTACGGCACGTTTTAGGCTATTGTCATTTGGTTCGGGGGCGGTTGCCAATAAGCGCCAAGAGCGGGTGGTTGGTAAAGTCGCCGTCGCGCCTTGTCTAAGTAGTGTTGGAATAGCCGAAAAGATGACTTCTCCTACAGAGTGATGGTAGTAGGCACTTGCCCACTTTAACAGATCCAACTGTTGTTTTGAAAACAATGGATCGAGATCTAAAACTTCGGAACAGGCCTTTAACTTACCAATTTCAAACTCAGAATCATCGACTATCTCTAATATAACGCCTACTCGGTCCGCTTTTTTTTTGCTACTTCCAAAAGGAACTTTTACACGAGCACCTGGTTTTAACGTACTTTGGTCAACGTTTTCAGGAGGGAGATAATCAAAAACTCTGCGCAGAGGGATCGGTAAAGCGACTCGCAGGATGCGGGGTTTTGAATCAACCACTGATGAGTTTTTTGACAGATTCGAGATCGGCCCGTTTCATAGGTTTATCATTAAGAGGGCTAATAGGAGCTTGACGTAAAGCCATGTAAGGGAAAATTGACAGTTTCAATTCGACATCTCCGGCAAAAAAGCGACATACAGGACAGGTGATAGTTTTGTTTCTAGTTTGTTGGTATTGAGATTCATCAATAACAAACGGAATTTTCCGATCAGTTAAAAGAAAGTGAATTTCTTCTGGCGAGTCGGTAAAAAGATGTAAGGATACACAGTTACTTTCTGTAGCCGTGCCGCGTAAGACTGAGCCGACTAATCGTGGTGAGTAGTCTTCTAGCATTTGCATGGCATTTTTAGCGATCTCTCTAAAATCGTGCAATCGGATAGCTAGATGATCAGGCTTAAATAATTTCTGATAATGGGAGAGTGCAGACTCAACATCTATATTGTCAGGCAACAAATGTTTATCTTTAACGCCTAAACGTTGCATAGCCTTTTTTTTAGCTGTTCCAATATCGGTCACTCCATCATCTGTCATGATGCGTGCGGCTTCATTTGCAAGTTTTTGTTGAAGTTGTTTTGACATGGGCAATGCGTATGTATCTTGTCAATAAAAGGTTTATGCAGGTTTAAAACAACTGCTCAGGTTCACCAGTTTCCGATCCACCTGTCTCGGGGTCGTTGCTGGCTGCAGTTTGAGTAGGTGCATGTTCTTTTCTGAAAGTTTCCAGATAAGCATTCTCTTGCCCGGGACTAGCGAGTAAACCTGACTGTTTATCAACTCTTGTTGTTATGATCCCGGAGGGAGTGATGGGGAACGCCTCGGGAGTTCCTTCCAAGGCAACGCGCATATAGTCTATCCACATTGGAAGTGCTGCTCGGCCACCGCTTTCAGAAGAGCCTAACGGTCGAATTTGATCAAAGCCAACCCATGTAGTTGTTACGATATTGGCGTTGAAACCGGAGAACCATGCATCCTTTTGATCATTTGTGGTTCCTGTTTTACCAGAGAGATCGGGCCTTTTTAGAACTAAAGCACGAGTGGCGGTGCCTGCCCGGATAACATCTCTCATCATTGAGGCAATAATATAAACATTTCGAGGATCAACCACTTTTTTAGCGACGCCTTCAAGAGAGCTTCCTTCGCTAGGATCACACTCACGGCAGACGCGATCAGGCTTAGCTTGAAAGATGACCGTTCCGTCTGAAGTTTCGATACGATCAATGAAGTAGGGTGTCGTTAAATAGCCACCGTTGGCCAGCACGGTGTAAGCTCTGGCGAGCTCTAACGGAGAAACAGCGCCACTGCCTAGCGATAAAGAAAGATCTCTGGGTAGGCGTTCTGCATCAAAACCGAACTTGGAGATGTAGTTAATTGCATTGCTAACTCCAACGGATCGTAATAAGCGAATAGAGATCAAATTTCTAGAATAGGTCAAAGCCGAACGCAATCTAGTTGGGCCTCGATACTTGCCACTGTAGTTTTCAGGTCGCCACGTGTCTTCCAAACCAGGGTCATCAAATACAACAGGAGCATCGTTAATAAGACTGGCCGCTGTGTAACCTTTGTCTAAAGCGGCAGAGTAAATAAAGGGTTTAAAACTAGATCCGGGTTGTCGTTGCGCCTGTACGACACGGTTAAACTTGCTGTGGTTAAAGGCGAAGCCGCCTGAGAGTGCCAGAATTGAACCATCTTCAGGTGAAAGTGATACTAATGCGCCTTCTACAGCGGGTAGTTGCGCCAATTGTAAACCTGCATCGCTCTCCATGACACGAATTAGATCTCCCGTTTGGAATAGTTCCATCGCTGACTTTGGTTTAGCTTCACGACGATCTTCGTCAATATATCGACGCGCCCACTCCATTCCTGTCCATTCGAGTGTAGTAAGGCCTCCATTTTTTAAATAAATTTCAGCAGACTTTTCAGAGACACTGATAACCAATGCCGGTTGTAGGCCTCCAAGCGCAGGATACCCTTCCAGCATCTGAGTCCAATCGTCTTCTCCGGCCCCTTGTTCTAGTTCGTAGTGATGCTCTGCACCTCTATATCCATGGCGTTTATCATAATCAACCAAAGCTTTTCGTAACGCATTATCTGCAGCAGTTTGTAATCGATCTTGTATCGTCGTATAAACTTTAAATCCTGAGGTATATGCTTCATCGCTATACTTTTCGACCATGTAGCTGCGAACCATTTCTGCTACATACGGCGAGCTTGTGTCAGGTATTCTGTGATGAATTTTGGCTGTAACAGGGGCTTCTTTTGCGAGTTTATATTCGTCATCAGTGATATTTCCTAGCTCTAGCATACGCCGAAGCACGTAGTTTCGTCTTCTCAAAGCTCTTTGCGGATTGGTGATGGGATTCATTTTAGAAGGTGCTTTTGGGAGTCCCGCCATCATAGCGGTTTGTGGCAAGGTTAACGCTGCAAGGGGAGAGCCGTAGTACAGCTCTGAAGCGGCAACTATGCCATAGGCGCGATGGCCTAAATATATTTTGTTGAAATAGAGTTCTAAAATTGTTTCTTTGTCGTAATCACGTTCAATTTTTAGGGCTAATAAGATCTCATTTAACTTACGAGTATAGGTTTTTTCATTTGATAAGAAAAAGTTTCGAGCAACCTGCATCGTGATAGTACTACCGCCTTGAGCTCGTTCTCCAGTTTGAACTAACAGCATGACAGCACGTGCAATACCTTGCCAATCAACGCCAGGGTGTTCAAAAAAGCGATCATCTTCAGAGGCTAAAAATGCATCGATCATAACCTCTGGAACTTCTTCGTACTTCACTGGCAGACGCCGTTTCTCTCCAAACTCTGATATTAGTAAGCCATCTTTAGTATAGACGTGTAGCGGTACAGAAAACTTAACATCTTGTAGAGAATCTGTGTCAGGAAGCCCTGGAAGTAGGTAATAGACCCCGCCAGCAATAATAACTATCCCGAGTAACAGCATGAAGAATATAGCGTTAATAATAAATCTCATGAAGATTCCATTGTCATGTGTTGAAGTTTAATAAGTTGGCCAGCATGTTGCATTGATATCCATGAATGTAAAAAGTGAGAACTTGTTAGTCAGGAATACTACAGGAATATTACAGGAATATTTAATCCAACCGATATCCTGTTAACGCTCTGACTAAAGTTCTCTCAATTAATTGAATTATTTGATTCAGATTTTTTTAAATAGAAGTTTGATTTTTGAATGACTATAACAGCATAGATTTTTGATGCTTGCTGGTCATAAGGATGTCATAGTTTCTTGCCTAAGAAGGGAAAAGCAATGTCTTTTTTTAGAAGTAAATCAAATTCGCTACTTGGAATTGATATCAGTTCAACTTCCATAAAGCTTTTGGAGTTATCGCACTCTGGAAAGGGTTATCGCGTAGAAAATTATGCCGTGGAGCCGCTTCCTCCTAACTCTGTTGTCGAAAAAAATATTACAGATGTGGAGCTGGTTGGTGAAGCAATCTCTCGAGCGGTGAAAAAATCAGGCTCTAAAGCTAAGTCAGCTGCCTGTGCTGTTGCGGGATCAGCAGTCATTACCAAGATCATTAGTATGTCAGAGGATTTGACCGAAGATGAAATGGAAAGTCAGATCCAAGTTGAAGCGGATCAATATATTCCATATCCATTAGAAGAGGTCAGGCTTGATTTTGAAATTCTGCATCCTTCTTCTACAGAACCTGGTCAAGTAGATGTATTACTTGCTGCTTCTCGTAGTGACAATGTTGATGTTCGTGTCGCCGCCATTGAAACGGCAGGCCTTAAAGCTGAAGTTGTTGATGTTGAGGCATTTGCACTAGAAAACTCAGTCAGGTTGCTGATACAAGAAACGGGACAGATTGAGCCAGACAAAACGATTGCAGTCATCGATGTTGGTGCGACGATGACGACATTAAGTGTTCTCGATAATCTCAATATTATTTATACGCGCGAACAAGTTTTCGGTGGCAGACAGCTTACTGAAGAAATTCAAAAACGCTTTGGACTTTCATATGAAGAGGCTGGCTTGGCAAAACGCCAAGGTGGCCTACCGGATAATTATGAAGTTGATGTGTTGGAACCTTTTAGAGAATCTATGTCTCAGCAGATTAACCGAGCATTGCAATTCTTCTATGCATCTAGCAACCATATCGACTCCGTCGATCATGTTGTTCTAGCTGGGGGCTGTGCTTCTACAACGGGAATTTCTGAACTAATTGAAGCAAAAACAGGCGCTGCAGTCAGCATAGCTAATCCATTTAAAGATATGCCATTAGCATCAAGAGTTCGATCAGAAGCTCTAAATAACGATGCTCCAGCGATGATGATTGCATGCGGTCTAGCGTTAAGGAGTTTTAGCTAATGTCTACTATTAACTTATTACCTTGGCGCGAAGAGCGTCGCGCGGCGAAGAAGAAACAGTTTCTATCAGTATTAGGATTAACCGCTGTATTAGCCATTGGTACTTTTGGCCTTGTTCATATGTATTTTGACAAGTTGATAGAAAATCAAAGTAGTCGTAATGCCTATATTGAATCTGAAATTAAAGCCCTTGATAGCAAGATTGAGCAAATAAAAGAGCTAGAAAAAGAGAAAAGCAGTCTCATCGCTAGAATGCGAGCTATTGAAACATTACAAACAAGTCGACCTTTGGTGGTTCATTTGTTTGATGAGCTGGTTACTACGATGCCTGAAGGGATTTACCTAGATGAAATTGTTCAAAAAGATGAAGTGTTAACGATCACTGGATCGGCGCAATCAAATGCGCGCGTTTCTAATTTTATGCGAAACCTAGAGTCGTCAGAGTGGCTGACAGGTGCGACTTTGGAAGTTATCGAATACAAGGATAAAAAAGCCGATCGTAGTAATGCATTTACTTTGAAGGTTAATCAAATTCCTATTCAGGTGGAAGAAGGAGACGAGGGGGTTTAATCATGAACATGGATGATATAAATAATCTGGATTTTGAAGATGTTGGCGGGTGGCCGACACCGTTCAAAATAATTGCCGGAGTATTACTTTTTAGCTTAATTGTTGTTGGCGGTTGGTATTTTGACCACAAGCATCAACAAGAAGAATTAGGGCTTGTGCAAGCAAAAGAACAAGAATTGAAAACAGCATTTGAATTTAAACAAAAAAAGGCCGCCAATCTTGAAGGATTACTAGCCCAGTTGGAGGAAATTAAGCTTTCCTTTGGTGATTTGTTAAAACGCCTTCCGGATAGAACTGAGGTTGCAGGCCTGTTAGTCGATATTTCTCAACAAGGATTAGGTTCTGGTCTTGAATTTGAATTGTTTAAGCCAGGTAGAGAATTCACCTCGGATTTTTATGTCGAGTTACCGATTCAAATTCGTGTAACTGGCGACTATCACTCCTTTGGACAGTTTATTAGCGGTGTTGCTGATCTGCCACGGATAGTGACTCAACACAATATTAGAATTTATAAAGATAAGCCGAATGATCAGAAATCTGAGCCGAAATTGATTATGGAGTCTATTGCGAAAACTTATCGTTACATGGATGAGTTTGAAGAAGAGGAGGTCGCAGCGAAATGAACACAAAACTCGTATTCATTCTTGGATCAAGCATGCTCTTAGGAGGTTGTCTCTCTGATGATATGACTAGCCTGCGAGCTTATGCTGACGAGATCAAAGAACGCAAAGGTGGAATCATTGAGCCTCTACCTGAAATTAAACCGGTAGAGCGCTACCTCTACCAATCAGTTGATCGACGAGATCCTTTTTCTGCAAATTATCGTGATGACGATCAGCCTTCAAGTGTTGTGATCGATTCTGAACAACAACGAGCTTTATTACGTGAAGTTCGAGAGCGTAATAAGGAAGAGTTGGAACACTTTGAGTTAGATGGTCTTCGCATGGTTGGCACCTTAGAACTTGCTAGTGCCTTGTGGGGAATTGTTCAAGATCCTGATGGCACTATTTATCGGGTCAAGCAAGGGAATTATTTGGGTAGAAACTACGGGAAAATTCTGGCTATTTCCGAAGAGAAAATCGAACTGAGAGAAATCGTCAAGGATATGCAGGGCGCTTGGGAAGAAAGACAAGCATTTATCGCATTATCAGACGATGAAGCATGACAGAATGTCTAGAGGGACAAAACAAATGAACACTGAATTATCGCAAGAATTGCATACTATTAACGGTCGGCAGAAAGCTGAACATAGGAAAGCATCAAAATTGAAACGTCTAGCGGGAGCCTTTGTCTTGCTGCAAATGCTGGCAACACCTGCTGTATTTGCAGAGCCATCGTTAAAGAGTATGGGATATGTTTCCTTGCCGAGCGAACGTGTGCAAATTCGTATGGACTTCTCTGAAGCTTTGAAGAAAGACCCGCTTAGTTTTACGATTGATAACCCTTCAAGAATAGCATTAGATTTTCCTGGTGTTGGAATGGCGCTCAAGGATAAGACGCAATCAATTGGTATTGGCGCAGCCCATAGTCTTACCGCAGTAGAGGCTAATGGCCGAACTCGAGTGGTGCTCAATCTTGTGCAGATGGTTCCTTATGAACTAAAAGTAACGGGCAACACCGTTATTTTGACGCTAGACAGCGCGGGCTCAAAAGGTGTTCCAGTGCCAGTTCCTGCTGTTGGTAAAGCAGCTGATGCTGGTAATAAGTCTCAAGCATCGTCAAAAACAGTAGCGATGAAAGGACCGCATATTACTAATGTTGATTTTCGTCGAGGTTCAAAAGGTGAAGGACGTGTCATCATTTCATTGTCTGACTCATCAATTAACCCAAATATTCGGGAAGAAGGTGGGAAGATTAAGATCGATTTTAAAGGTGCGACATTACCAAAAAATCTTGATCGAAAATTAGATGTACTTGATTTCGCAACACCGATTAAGGAAGTGGATACATTTTCTCACGGAAGCGGCACAAGAATGGTCATTTCGCCGCAAGGTCATTATGAGCATATGGCTTATCAGTCAGATGACAAATTAACAATTGAAGTGAAGCCTGTAACTAAAGCTGAAAAGGAAGAGTTAAAGAAAGCTAAGTTTGGGTATACGGGAGAGAAGCTTTCGCTTAACTTCCAAGATATTGAAGTACGGGCTGTCTTACAGTTAATCGCAGATTTCACAGGGCTCAACATGGTTGCAAGTGACACTGTCGGTGGCACTGTTACTTTACGTTTGAAAAATGTTCCTTGGGATCAAGCGTTGGATATTATCTTGAAGGCTAAAGGGTTAGCCATGCGTAAAAATGGCAATGTCATCATGGTCGCCCCCTCTGAAGAAATTGCTGCTCGTGAAAAACTTGAACTAGAATCACAAATGCAGTTAGAAGAGCTTGCACCTTTGTACACAGAGTTTTTACAGGTTAATTATGCAAAAGCTGCAGACATAGCATCTTTGTTAAAAGATGAATCGAATAACCTATTGTCAGAACGTGGCAACATTACTTTGGACGAAAGAACAAATACACTTTTGGTTCAAGATACAGCGCAAAAGCTAGAAGAAATGCGTAAAGTTATTGTCACTTTGGATATTCCCGTGCGCCAAGTTTTGATCGAATCACGGATAGTGATTGCGGATGAAGACTTTGCTAAAGATTTGGGTGTGCAGTTTGGTTTGAGTGTTAATTCTCTAGCTAGGGATAACAATCGCGGTATCGCTATCGGTGGTAAGCAATCAGGTGATGTTGCTGGAACCACAACGTCTTTCCATCAAGATGATGTCGAAGACTTTCTGGTTAACTTGCCTATTACTGCAGCAAATGCAGGCTCAATTGGTTTAGCGCTAGGTAAAATTGGTAGCCATTTATTACAGCTTGAACTGTCAGCGCTGCAAACAGAAGGTCGTGGTGAAGTGGTTTCAAGCCCGAGGGTGATTACGGCTAATCAGAAAGAAGCTGTGATCGAGCAAGGTACAGAAATCCCTTACCGAGAATCAAGTTCAAGCGGTGCGGCTACGATATCTTTCAAGAAGGCTGTTTTAAGCTTGAGAGTGACACCGCAAATAACACCGGATGATCGTATTATTATGGACCTTGCGGTGAATAAAGATTCTGTTGGCCAAGTTTTCCAAGGCATTCCAAGTATCGACACCAAGAAAGTTCAAACGCAAGTGCTTGTAGAAAATGGTGAAACGGTTGTCTTGGGTGGTGTTTTCGAACAAACGAAGAGAAATGATGTTGCCCGTATTCCTTTTTTCAGTGATATTCCATACATGGGTTGGATGTTTAGAAATACCCATGCAGAGAATAGTAAGCAAGAATTGCTAATCTTCGTCACTCCAAAAATTCTACAAGATACTTTAACTGTGCGTTAAATTTCTTTGAGAAAGTAACCGAGGGTGCTTACCGCAAGGTCTGCGCCCTTTTTTTGTTCTGTAATAATTCCAATTCGGGTGAATTACAGAATAATAGATTAGAGATGTTATGATGACGCTATCATCAACAGATTTCTGAATTTTTCATGCTTGAGAATAATAATCTCTTTCTTGTCGGCCCTATGGGATCGGGCAAAACAACGATCGGCCGACAGCTTGCTCGACGATTAAAAAAATCTTTTCTCGATAGTGATCACGAAATAGAAGAGCATACGGGAGCCAGTATTTCTCTGATCTTCGATATCGAAGGTGAAAGCGGGTTTCGTGTTAGAGAGGTCTCTATCATCGATGAGTTGACTCAACAACAAGGTATCGTGCTTTCCACTGGGGGTGGAGTTATTCTTGCCGCTGAGAATCGAGCGCATCTCAAAGAGCGGGGCACTGTCATTTATCTCCATGCTTCTTTAAGAAAGCTTTTTTATCGAACGAGTAGAGATAAAAGCCGGCCCTTGTTACAGACCGATAATCCACGAGAAAAGCTGCGGGAGATAGTCGAAGAACGTGACCCATTATACCGTGAAACGGCCGATTTGATTGTTGAAACGGAGAACCGTACAGTACACCAAGTTGTCAACTATATAATTCGTCAAGTTAAGAAAAATAATAATGAAAACCCTAACTGTTGAGCTAGCAGAACGTTCATACCCGATCTACATCGGGCAAGAACTTCTAAGCCGCTCAGAACTTTATAACAAACATATTCGTGGTAAGCAGGTTCTAATCGTCACCAACACAACGGTTGCCCCTCTATACCTCGAAACCGTTGAGGCAGCTTTAACCGATTACACTGTAGAACGTGTGATTTTGCCTGATGGCGAAGAGTACAAAACATTACAAACACTCGATCTGATCATGACAGCCTTATTAGAAAAAAGACTAGATCGCAGCGTAACCTTGATTGCACTAGGTGGTGGAGTCATTGGTGATATGACGGGATTTGCGGCGGCGTGTTATCAACGGGGTGTGGATTTTATACAAATCCCAACGACATTGTTATCTCAAGTTGATTCCTCGGTGGGTGGTAAAACGGCAGTGAATCATCCTCTTGGAAAAAATATGATAGGCGCCTTTTATCAGCCCCGTTGCGTGATCGCGGATATTGATACGTTAAACACGCTAGACGATCAACAGCTCAGCGCGGGTCTGGCCGAAGTTATAAAGTATGGCATTTTGGGCAATAGAACCTTTTTCGAATGGCAAGAAGCACAAATGAAAAATTTGATCGGACGTGAGCCTGATGCTTTGAGTTATGCTATTGAGCGCTCCTGCCAAGATAAGGCTGATGTTGTCACTCAAGACGAACGTGAATCGGGTGTTCGAGCGCTATTAAATCTTGGGCATACATTTGGCCATGCAATTGAATCTGGTATGGGTTATGGCCAATGGTTGCATGGTGAAGCTGTTGCTGTGGGAATGGTGATGGCGATGGATTTATCTGAGCGTTCCGGTTGGGTGACAAAAGAAGATACGCAACGTGTGATCACATTAATAGAGCAGGCGAACTTGCCGACAAAAGCTCCGGCTGAACTATCTGTCGAGAGAATGCTCGACCTAATGTCGGTCGATAAAAAGGCATCGCAGGGCATGATCCGGTTTGTGTTGGCTAAATCAATCGGTGAGACTGTTATGACTAGCAATTATGATAAGAACTTATTAGTTGAAACGTTAACAGCGTGTCGTCAGACATAACCTTTATCATAAAAAATGTATGTAAACCAACAAAGTCATCTCGCAGCCTACGCGGCAACCGATCAATCTTCTCGTGGTCGTTTATATTCGGAACCCGAGCCGGAGCACCGAAGTTGTTATCAGCGCGATCGGGACCGAATCATTCATGCATCAGCCTTTCGTCGGCTTGAATATAAAACCCAAGTATTTGTTAATCACGAAGGAGATATGTTTCGAACTCGATTGACACATTCTCTAGAAGTGGCACAAATTGCACGCACAATTGCACGGGCGTTGAAGCTGAACGAAGATCTTGCTGAGGCGATTAGTCTGGCTCATGATCTTGGCCACACACCATTCGGTCATGCGGGACAAGACACGCTGAATACCTGCATGCAACCTTATGGGGGATTTGAGCATAACCTTCAATCGTTACGGATAGTCGATCAACTCGAAGAAAAGTATGCGGAATTTGATGGACTTAACCTGACTTACGAAACACGTGAAGGTATTCTGAAGCATTGCAAACAAAGTAAAGCCGAAGAGCTAGGTGAGCTTGGTCAGCGTTTTCTCAATGGTCAACAATCCAGCTTAGAAGCTCAAATGGTTAACATTGCTGACACTATCGCTTACAACAATCATGATGTTGATGATGGTTTACGATCAGGATTGATCACCGAAGAGCAACTTTGTGAAACGGCGCTATTTGAAGAGCATTTCACATATGTTCTAAAAGAGTGGCCCAAACTGGAAAGAAAAAGACAAGTGCACGAAACCATTCGACGCATGATCAACGAGTTAACCATTGATTTGGTCGCGACGAGTGCAAAGGCGATTAAGGCTGCAAACCCACAAACAATTAACGATGTTCGGGAGCAGAGCGAACCTTTGATATTATTCAGCGAAAACTTTCGTGCAAAGAATCTGGAAATGAAACGTTTTTTGCGCGATCATCTCTATCAACATTACAAGGTTCACCGTATGACTGTGAGGGCAGATCGTATCGTGAAAGGGTTATTCGAGGCTTTTATGGAAGATCCGCTTCTATTGCCTCACGAAAAAAATCAAAGAAAGCAATTACGTCTGGAAAACAAGCAACAGTTAGCACGCAGAGTTGCTGATTATGTCGCTGGTATGACCGATCGTTATGCGATCGGCGAGCATGAGCGAATATATTTTGGATAGAGCTGTAAATTGGGACCAGATAACAAAGAGGATTAGGAACATGGATGAGAGGGACAAAGAGATGATGTCACAACAGAGTAATGATTTTCTAGCGCGTGTGGGGCTTGATTCTGACCCTTTTCCGGTTGAGGCTGATCCATCTTTTTATTACGAAAATCCAGATTTAATGCAGCGTTTGGATATGATCCAGCACTTGATCGGCTTTTCTAATCAAATGATCTTTGTCACGGGTGATGAAGGTGTTGGTAAAACATCAATGCTTGATCGGCTGGAGTATTATGCGCCAGATCATTGGCGTATATGTCGTATTCAAGCGAACCCCATGTTAAATACGCCTGTTTTGTTGAGGCAGCTCACCAGTGGTTTTGATATCGAGATTAGTACAGAAACTGATGACATGTTTCAAATCTATTCAGATGCACTGCAATCTCACATTGAGACTTTAGAACGGGCAATGTTAACGCCGGTTGTCTTGATCGATAATGCACATGAACTACCGATAGATGCATTCACGATGTTGTTCGGCTTTATGCAACAAGAAGGGGGCCATTCTCGAATGAAAATGGCTTTATTTTGTGAGCCACAAATTACGCCAATGCTCGAGTCACCTCAACTCAAAACGCTAGCACATAATTTAACGCATCAGTTAGAAATCCCTGCTTTCGATCAGAAACAAACAGGCGAGTATTTGGAACAACGTCTTCATCATGCGGGCTTGAGTGGAGATTTTCCATTTTCTCCAGAAGCCATTCTAAAAATTCATAAAGAGTCGGATGGTGTTGCTGGAAAAATTCATACTCTAGCTCAACAATTACTTCTAAATGAAGATGCTAAATTTGCTCCTGATAGTGAGATGGGTGCGGATACCGAATTCATTGATGATTCTGAAAGCGTGCCTGTTGTCGATGAGATTTTAGAGTTTGATACTGAAGAGGATGAAACTAGCCTTCTTACTACTGCAGCCAATCCAAAAGCTGAAAAAAATAAACCAATGGGTCGTAAATTTCATAGCTGGCAGATTGGAGCTGTCGCCGCAGTGCTAGCATTGCTAACGGGGGTGTTATGGATCACCAGCCAATTTAAAAACGAACCCGAATCATCCATTGCAGAAGAAATTCCTCTCGATATTTCTCAAGGGGCTAATGATTTAGCACAAGGTAGTTCAGAACAAGAAATAAGCCAGCATGATACAAACCTTTTTGAAGAGTCAGTCAGCACTGACGATCTCGACGTAGAAGAACCAGAATTTGATCTAACAGTGCTTGACCCAAATATCGATAAAGGAATAGCTCCCGTAGAAGAGAACAACCTTGAAAATCAGGTCGCAGAGGAAGTGGCCGCTATCGAAGAAGTGGTTGAGCCATTGACGACGATAGAAGCTGGGGAAGAAAATACGGATCCTTTGGATGATTTTGTTCAAGCGATAGAAAACGATCAGCATGAGCATGAGGGAGGAGAAGGAGACCATGAACATACTGAGGTCACCGTCAAGTTTGATGAAAGCGGTAAAGCTCAAATAGTTGAAGTTGAACAGCAAGAAGTGGTTGTTGCAGAGCTTGTTGAGCCGAAAAAAGTAGAGCAAACCATCGAAGAACCTGCCTCTGTTGAGCAAGTGGCGAAAGCTATTATAGAGCCAGTACCTATAGCAGAGCCTGTTAAGCAGGATGTATCAACTCCGAAACCAGCCGTGAAAACAACGAACAATGAGCCTTCTATTGCGGGAGTTAAGGGCGAAGCATGGTTGAGAATACAAAAAGATTCTGAGGTCTTGCTACAAATCTTGGGTACACATGATCAACAAGCACTGGCTAAAATTTTGACACAAAACACGATGGGTAATGATGTTGCTTGGTTTACAACAGTTCATGTTGGAGAGCCTTGGTATGTTTTGGTCAAAGGGCCTTATAAAAATAGAGCAATTGCGACGACATCGATCGCTTCATTGCCTGAGGCTATCAAGAAGAGAAAGCCTTGGCCGCGAACGGTAGCAAGTGTTAAAAAAGCCATGGATGAAGCGCAGTAAATACTTTATAACCCCATTGTAAAGTATCGACCTAAAATAATTCTTTCAGATCGGCAGCCTAGCCTCTAGGCTGCCGACTAGATTAATCAAGAGGTTTAGGCAGTTGATAATCATTCTTGATTTGTTTCAAATCGTGACATTTTAGCGGCTCACCGCTATACTTCTCTGCCTTTTGCCTTCAACTGGACGAACGGAAAGACAGTTTCATGACATCAAAAACACAAGCACCTACATCCGGCCTATACCGCCCGGAATTTGAAAAAGATAACTGCGGATTTGGCCTAATCGCTCATATGGACGGCTTGCCAAGCTCTGGATTGGTAAATACTGCCGTTATTGCCCTTTGCCGTTTAACGCATCGTGGGGCAGTTTCCGCCGATGGAAAATCAGGCGATGGCTGTGGTTTATTAATGAAGAAGCCGGATGCTTTTTTGCAAGTTATCGCTCAAGAAAAAGGCATCAATCTCGCAGCAATTTATGCTGTTGGTATGGTTTTCCTTAGCCGGGATCAAGACCTTGCGAAAACAACAAGAGCGACCCTCGAAACGGAGCTAGAAAAAGAAGGCGTTGATGTTCTTGGCTGGCGAGAAGTGCCTGTAAACCCTGATGCCTGCGGTGAAGATGCTGCTATATCTCGACCACTGATAGAACAAATTTTTGTCAATGCACCCGAAGGTATGTCGGAAGAAGCGTTTAATCGACATCTGTTTGTCGCTCGACGCCGTACAGAGAATACGATTGAAGAAAATGATCCTGTTTTCTATATCCCGAGCCTTTCTTCTCACGTCATTTCCTATAAAGGTCTAGTAATGCCTGCTCATTTGGGTGAGTTTTATTTGGATTTGACTCATGAGAAAATGGCGACGTCGTTGTGTGTGTTCCACCAACGCTTCTCAACGAACACATGGCCTCAATGGCGACTAGCGCAACCTTTCCGTTACCTTGCTCACAATGGTGAAATCAATACAATCCGTGGTAATCGTAACTGGGCATTAGCTCGCGGCGGCAATATCAAGTCAGATCTGCTTCCCAACATGGATGACATTCGTCCTATTGTTTCACAATCAGGTTCAGATTCATCTTCATTAGATAATATGTTAGAAGTGCTTATTTCTGGTGGAATGGATATCTTTGAAGCGATGCGTATGTTGGTTCCTCCTGCATGGCAAAATATGGAGTTCATGGATCCTGATCTACGTGCGTTGTATCAATATAACGCGATGCGCATGGAGCCGTGGGATGGGCCGGCAGGTATCGTTCTGACTGATGGTCGTCATGCGGCATGTTTGTTAGACCGTAACGGTTTGCGTCCAGCACGATATGTGATCACAAAAGACCGACATATTACTTTGGCTTCAGAAATCGGCGTTTATGAGTATGAACCTGCCGATGTTGTCCAAAAAGGGCGTCTTGGTCCTGGTCAAATGTTGGCTGTTGATACGCTGACAGGTGAAATGATTCTGCCTGAAGAAGTTGATGATATGCTTAAAAATCGTCAACCTTACAAAAAGTGGATCAACGAGAACACATGCACGCTTGAAGCTGCATATACACATGAACAACTGACAGACAGCCCGTTGGAAAAAGATCAAATTGATACCTATTTGAAACTTTTTCAAGTGACCTATGAAGAGCGTGACCAAATTATTCGTGTTTTAGCTGAAGCAGGTCAGGAAGCAATAGGTTCAATGGGAGATGACACGCCGTTACCGGTTCTTTCATCACACGTTCGGTCGGTCTACGATAATTTCCGACAACAGTTTGCTCAGGTAACAAATCCACCGATAGATCCGTTACGTGAAAATATTGTTATGTCGCTGAATACGTATTTGGGGCCAGAGAAAAACTTATTCGCGGATACCCCTGAACATGCACACCGATTGTTATTAAATTCGCCCGTTATTGGTAGTGGCAAGTTCCACAGCCTGATGGAAGAGTATGCGGAAGAATATCCACATGAACGTTTGGATCTTAATTACTCTGCAGAAACAGACATACAGACTGCGATCAATTCATTGTGTGATAAAGCTGTAGAAGCAGTTCAAAACGGTAATATCTTATTGGTTCTGTCTGATCGAGAAATTTCTTCTGATCAACTACCCATTCACGCGGCTCTTGCAACAGGTGCAGTACATCATCGTTTGATCAAAGAAGGTATTCGTTGCAAGGCTAATATTATTGTTGAAACAGCAACCGCTCGAGATCCTCATCATTTTGCAGTATTGATCGGTTATGGAGCGAGTGCGATTTATCCATTCTTAGCTTATCAAACTATCAATGACATGGTGCGCCGTGGTGAAATCAAGAGTACTGATACTAATAAATTAGCAAAATCTTATCGGAAGGGTATTCAAAAAGGGCTGTTCAAGATCCTTTCTAAAATGGGCATTTCGACGGTCACCAGTTATCGTGGTGCGCAATTATTTGAAATAGTCGGCCTGAATGATGATGTTGTTGAGCTATGTTTTCGAGGAACCGTTAGTCGAATCCAAGGCATGGGCTTTGATGATATTGAAATAGATCAACAATTGTTGGCTAAAGATGCATGGAGTCCGCGAAAAACAATCCGCCAAGGTGGTCTACTGAAATTCATCCATGGTGGCGAGTATCATGCCTATAACCCTGATGTCGTTCAAAAATTACAAGCGGCAGTAGAAAGTGGTGATTACGAAACCTATAAAGATTATGCTGACTCAGTCAATAATCGGCCAGCAACAGCTTTTCGTGATCTAATGAAGCTGACAGATAAGACAGAGCCCATCAATATTGACGATGTCGAAAGCATTGAAGATATTTTGCAAAAATTTGATTCAGCTGGAATGTCGCTTGGAGCCTTGTCTCCAGAAGCTCATGAATCATTGGCTACGGCGATGAACCGTCTTGGTGGCCGTTCAAATTCTGGTGAAGGTGGTGAAGATCCTATTCGCTACAATTCAGATAAGGTTTCAAAAATTAAACAGATAGCATCTGGCCGCTTTGGTGTTACACCTCATTACTTGGTGAATGCTGAAGTCTTACAGATCAAGGTAGCACAAGGTGCAAAACCTGGTGAAGGTGGTCAGCTACCGGGCGACAAGGTTAATTCCATGATCGCAACGTTACGTTATTCCAAACCGGGTGTAGCATTAATTTCACCGCCGCCACATCATGACATTTACTCGATTGAAGATTTGGCTCAGCTTATCTTCGATTTGAAACAAGTGAATCCTGATGCGTTAATCTCAGTCAAGTTGGTCTCAGAAGCAGGTGTTGGAACAATCGCTGTTGGTGTCGCGAAATCCTACGCTGATCTGATCACTATTTCAGGTTATGACGGCGGTACGGGCGCGAGTCCTTTGACCTCAGTGAAATATGCCGGAGGGCCATGGGAACTTGGCTTAACGGAAACCCACCAAGCTTTACGTGCAAATAATCTACGTAGCAAGGTTCGTTTACAAACGGATGGTGGGTTAAAAACGGGTTTAGATGTTATTAAAGGAGCGATTCTCGGGGCTGAAACATTTGGCTTTGGAACGGGGCCAATGGTGGCTTTAGGTTGTAAATACCTGCGAATTTGTCACTTGAATAATTGCGCGACAGGTATTGCGACACAAGATAACGAACTGCGTTCATTGCATTTTAAACCGAACGGCGTACAAAAAGTAATGAACTACTTTAAGTTTCTTGCTCAGGATGTCCGTGAGCTTATGGCGCAAGTTGGTGTTAGTAAGATGACTGATTTGATCGGCCGAACGGATCTGCTTGAACTGTTGGATGGAAGTACCAGCAAACAAGGTAAATTGGATCTATCCCCGATCTTATCGGATCACGGTATTGATCCAAGCAAACCTCTTTTCTGTGAAGAACCGAGAAACGAGCCACACGATAAAGGTGAACTTGCTGAAGAAATGTTGGACCAACTTAGAGATGCCATCATCAATAAGACCGGTGGTGAATTTAGCTTCGACGTTCATAATTATAATCGTTCAATAGGTGCTCGAATTTCTGGTGAAATAGCTAGGCATCATGGAAACCAAGGAATGTGCGAGGCACCGATCAGGCTCAACCTTAAAGGTTCTGCTGGACAAAGTTTTGGTGTTTGGAATGCGGGAGGTTTAGAGCTGAACCTAGAGGGTGATGCCAATGATTATGTCGGCAAAGGGATGACCGCCGGTAAGATTGTGATCGCACCTCCACCAAACAGTCAGTTTGTATCTCGGGATACTGTGATTATAGGTAACACCTGTTTATACGGCGCAACAGGCGGCAAGCTCTTTGCTGCAGGACAAGCTGGTGAGCGATTTGCTGTACGTAATTCTGGAGCGACAACGGTTATTGAAGGTATCGGTGATCATGGTTGTGAATACATGACCGGAGGGGTCGTTGTTGTGCTTGGTAAAACAGGTGTCAACTTCGGCGCAGGCATGACCGGTGGACTCTCGTTTGTTCTTGATATGGATAGACATTTCTATGATCAATTCAATCATGAACTGATCGATACACATCGTCTATTACCAGAACACATGGAAGAGTATCGTAGTTACCTCAAAGAATTGATCAGGGAGCATGTCGCAGAAACTAACAGCGATTTTGGACAAGAAATTCTAGAAAACTTTGCTGACTATGTTGGTAAATTTTGGTTAGTTATCCCTAAAGCAGCTGATATCAATGAGTTGCTCGGCAGTCTTTTAGACGCTGCTTGATCTGAGAAAGAATAAATATGAGTACAAAGCGAAATAACTTCGAATTTCTCGACCGTCCACGAAAGGACCCTGAAAAAATTTCAGCGCCGATCAGGGTCAAAAAATGGGGTGAGATCTACGGCGAATTCTCCGCTAAAGACGCTGGTAAACAGTCTGCACGCTGCCTCGAGTGTGGTAATCCATATTGTGAATGGAAGTGTCCAGTACACAACTATATTCCAAACTGGTTAAAGCTCGTTAAAGAAGGCAATCTTTTTGAAGCGGCAGAACTGTCTCATAAGACGAACTCATTACCAGAAATTTGTGGACGTATTTGCCCACAAGATAGACTGTGTGAAGGAGCTTGCACACTCAATGATGGTTTTGGTGCTGTTACGATAGGTTCGATTGAGAAATACATCACTGACGAAGCGGTTAAACAAGGCTGGAAGCCTGACATGTCTAATGTCGTTCCTACCGGGAAGAAAGTCGCGATTATCGGTGCTGGACCAGCTGGTTTAGGCTGTGCTGATATTCTTGTTCGAAATGGTGTGGAGCCAGTTGTCTTCGATAAATATGAAGAGATCGGTGGGCTACTAACCTTTGGGATACCTTCATTCAAACTGGAAAAAGAAGTTGTTACTCGACGTCGGGCTATGATGGAAGAAATGGGCGTTGAGTTTGTTCTTAATACAGAAATCGGTAAGGACATCTCTTTCCAACAGCTGGTTGATGAATATGATGCGGTTTTCCTCGGCATGGGAACCTACACCTATATGAAAGGTGGTTTTCCTGGTGAAGATCTTCCAGGCGTCCATGAATCATTGCCATACCTTGTTTCAAATATAAATCGCCTAATGAGTTTTGAAAAAGATCCTGCCGACTTTATTGATCTCGCCGGACAAAAAGTGGTTGTTCTCGGTGGTGGTGATACTGCTATGGATTGCGTACGTACAGCGATCCGACAAGGAGCTTCAACTGTCCAATGTGCATACCGACGTGATGAAGTAAACATGCCCGGCTCTGCGCGTGAAACAACGAATGCAAAAGAAGAAGGCGTCGAATTTTTGTGGAATGTGCAGCCAGTCGAAATAATAGGCAAAGACAAGGTTGAAGGTGTGAAAGTTGTTCGTACACAGCTGGGTGAACCAGATAACCGAGGTCGCAGATCACCTGAAGTTATTCCCGGTAGTGAAGAGATCATTCCCGCCGATGCTGTGATTGTTGCTTTTGGCTTCCGTCCTAGCCCTGCACCTTGGTTTGCTGATTTCGGCATTGAGCTTAATGAATGGCAAGGTGTTGAAATGAGTGGAAAGAACAAAGGACAAACCAGTAATCCTAAGGTTTTCTCTGGTGGTGATATGGTTCGAGGTTCAGATTTGGTCGTTACGGCTGTATTTGATGGTCGCGAAGCAGCGGAAAGCATCCTCGACTATTTAGACATCTGATCGATTACCTTTTAAAGACCCAAGTCGCTGGTCAGGAAAAAAAATCATGAGTAATGATAGATTCATCAATGCCCTTCTTCGTAAACCTGTAGATGCCACGCCTGTCTGGATGATGCGTCAGGCTGGCCGATATTTACCTGAATACCGCGCGACTCGAGAAAAAGCCGGTGACTTTCTAACACTCTGTAAAACACCTGAGTTGGCTTGCGAAGTCACCCTGCAACCGCTTGAACGATATGAATTAGATGCAGCGATTTTATTTTCAGATATATTGACGATTCCTGATGCCATGGGCTTAGGTCTTTCAGTCAACGAAGGTGTCGGTCCAAGATTTGAGCGCACAATAAGAACTGAAAAAGATGTTGAGAATCTCTCGGTGCCTGACCCTGAAGATGACTTAGGTTATGTCATGGATGCGGTACGCTTGATCCGAAAAGAACTTGATGGAAGCGTTCCACTCATTGGTTTTTCAGGTAGTCCTTGGACATTAGCGACGTACATGATCGAAGGTGGATCATCGAAAGATTTCCGTCAGATCAAAACCATGATGTATCAAGCCCCTGAGCTTTTGCATAAATTATTATCAACGATTACCGAATCCGTCATTTCATACCTAAATGCTCAGATCGCAGCAGGTGTTCAGACCGTGATGGTGTTTGATACTTGGGGTGGCGTACTCACGACTAATGATTACGAAGCTTTTTCTTTACAGTACATGCGAAAGATTATTAAAGCATTAAACACCGGCAGCGGTGATGATCGCATCCCCGCGATTTTATTCACTAAAGGCGGCGGTCTCTGGTTAGAACAGATCGCGGATACAGGTTGTGATGGTATTGGTTTGGACTGGTCAATTGAGATCGGCGATGCCAAAGCCAGAGTCGGCGACAGAGTCACACTACAAGGAAACATGGATCCAGCGATGTTGCGTGCTCCCGATGATCGAATCAGGCAAGAAGTGAAACATATTATTGATAGTTTCGGTGAAGGCAGTGGTCACGTATTTAATCTAGGACATGGTATTACGCCAGATATTGATCCTGAAAAAGTCAAAGTTTATGTGGATGCTGTACACGAATTCAGCCAGTCTTAAATTTAGAAGGTAACTTAATGCTTGAAAAGGCCAAACTTGCACTAAAGGGAATGTGCATGGGCACAGCAGACGTCATCCCTGGCGTTAGCGGCGGCACCATGGCTTTCATTCTTGGAATTTATGAACAGTTACTCGCATCGATAAAGTCTTTTGATCTTGAATGTCTAAGGCTCCTGCTCAAAGGTGATTTCAAAGCTGCAGTTTCACGTCCGCATTTTGGGTTTATCATTCCATTGTTTATCGGCATCATTGCCGCGTTGATGTTCTTCACACGTGTTATACCGTTACCTAAATTAATTCTTACTGATCCAGAATTAATCTACGGATTATTTTTCGGGCTTATTCTTGGTTCGATAATTATTCTTCTCAAACATATCGGAAACATTCAGCTAAAAGATATCATCGAAATAGTGATCGGTATTGTGGTGGGTTTATTGATCGTGACCATGACTCCGAAAGCTACACCTGATGCGAGCTGGTTTGTCTTCTTTTGTGGAAGTATTGCAATTACTGCGATGATTCTTCCAGGAATATCGGGATCATTTATTCTGTTAATTCTTGGAAAATATGCCTACATACTCGATGGGATCAGTCATTTCAAATTCGACATATTGTTACCTTTTGCTTTAGGTGCAGCAACAGGCTTGATCTTTTTTAGTCGGTTTCTCTCATGGTTATTAGAACATTTCCACAGGGTAACTCTATTGCTGATCAATGGAATTCTGATCGGATCACTTTGGGTTATCTGGCCGTTTCAAAACAGAGAGTATGTTGAAGTGCGTGAAAAGAAGCGTTTAATCGACTCAACGCCGATCTTTCCTGAAAGTTTTGATGCAACAGTAATGTATTCACTGTTGTTAATGATGGTAGGTTTCTCATTGGTATTGCTTATCAGCTACTTAGGTGATCGTAAGAAGTAGGTTTATAACATCAGTAGTAGTTTCTCAAGCTTGTTCTGATTTAAGATGCTTACTCATTTTATACTTCAAGCTTATACTTGAAAAACAGGGGAGTAATTGTATGTTAAAACCAGTTAATGATTTGATCGCTGAAGCACAGGCACAATGTAAATGCCTTTGTGTAGACGAAGCAGTACAACTACATAAAGAATCCACTAATGTTGTTATCATCGATGTTCGCGAACCGGGTGAAGTGGCTGAATCTAAGCTTGAGCATTCCATACATATTCCGCGTGGCCTTCTTGAAATGAAGATCGCAACACATTGCCCTGATCCAACAACAAGCATACTCGTGCATTGTGCCGCGGGCGGTAGAGCATCACTCGCAGCAGCGACACTCAAAGAAATGGGCTATCAAAATGTGTTTCCGATTACGGCAAAATTTGAAGAGATTAGCGTTGCTTTGAAACTTTGATACAGAAAGATAAAGAGAGTCACTTGTCTTTTTTCGTAAGAAACCAATCAATGTTTTCTCCCTATCGAGTACAGTGACTTGGAGGCTGGCTAAGAAAGTTACCAGCCTTCAAGTAATCTACTATGCTTGCTTATTCTTCCTCAGCCTCAATAAAACTATCAGAGTAAGACTTATACGCGGCTTCAAAATCCTTAGCCATAGCATCTGGGAACAGGTGAAAATTTCCGGCTTGTAAGGTAGTCACTATCCCTTCAGAAACGGATTCTACTGGGGAGCCCATCTCTTCCATCCCCGCATCCTTAGCCATGTCCGTGAGGATTGGACCTGGGTGTACGCTTAGAATAGATATATTTTTTGGAGTGGTATCACGTAAGCCTTGAGTTATAGAATAAGCCGCTGCTTTTGATGCTGAGTAGGTGGTAAATGGTGTGAAATTTTTAATCGAGGCGACAGAGTTCAACTGTACAAAGGCACCCCCGCCATTTTTTTCTAGCACAGGAATAAATGCATTTGCCATGCGCAATAAACCAAATACATTAATAGTTAGTTCGTAGTTAAATGCTGTTTCAACATTCTCACTGAGCGGTTCGGCACTTTCTAAAACACCTGCATTATTGACGACGATGTCTACATCATTTGCTATTTTAGCCAACTCTTTGATCGTTTCTGGCTTAGATAGATCGACAGAAACAGGGACGATAACAGAACCAAATTTTTCAACCAGTGCCGTGGCTTTTTGAACATCTCTCACTGCCGCATAAACTTTTTTCGCGCCATGCTTAACAAATGATTCGACGATGGCTGAACCGATGCCCCTATTGGCTCCTGTGACTAAAGTAACTTTATCTTTGATCTTAATGCTCATAATTTTCATCTCTATATTTGTAGAAGTATATCAGTACCGTTCGGTACAAATTGATAATACTGTACCAGTTGGTACAATGCATATCAACTTTCTACAAAGCTTGACGAGAACGATAATGGTGGCAGGAAGACAAAGGGACTTTGAGATAGAAGAGGCGCTGGAAAAAGCCATGCTTGTTTTTTGGAAGAAGGGTTATCTCGGAGCTTCTCTAACTGATCTGACGACAAGCATGGGGATTAATAAACCAAGCATGTACGCTGCTTTTGGAAACAAAGAGGCATTGTTTGTCGCAGCAGCAGCTTATTATGGTGAAAAGGTTGCCGCTCCTTTATTTGCTTTGTTACGCGAGGAGAATAAGTCGCTTCAATATCGTTTGAAAAACTATTTGCGTTCAACAGCAGAGTTACTCTGCGATGTTAAAACGCCGAGAGGTTGTTTTATCACGGTAGCGAGCAACGAGCTTGCTGCACATAGCCTCCCGGATAAGGCTCAAAATGTCATTGTTGATGCTACAAATTGTTCAGAGGAAGCTTTCGAGCAGTTTTTTGCTGAAGAAATGAACAAAGATTACATAGATAAGAATACTAACTTAAAAGATTTAACCTTATTTATGTTAACGGTGTTACATGGGCAAGCAGCGATGGCTAGGAACGGTAAGTCTCTTGAACAGCTTTATCAGGCAATAGATTTTTCAATGTTATCCTTTAACGAAATTTTGCCGATTGGGCATTAATCTCTACTTTTACGTAATGACTCTATAATCAGATCGCGAAAGTGTTTTTTTCTTAAGTTAGTCGGATCAAAATTATTTCTTTGTGGCTGCAAACTCAAAGGCATCGGAATATAACCTTTCTTCATTCATACCGTACTCCAAGAATGATTTGTGTATAGACTGAACCATAATCGGTGGGCCGCTGGCGTAAATGTCTTTATCTGAAAAGTCTTTATGATCTTCGAGAATTGCCTCGTGAACAAAGCCTGTTTTGCCTTTCCAGTTATCTTCTTCCACCGGTTCTGATAACACAGGGATATACTCGATGTGATCATGATCGGTAGCCCATGATTTTGCTAACTGATCCATATAAAGGTCGCGTTTAGCACGAGCGCCCCAATATAAAGAGACTTTTCGCTTATCTCCTTTTGCGATCATATGTTCAATGATGCCTTTAATGGGGGCAAAGCCAGTGCCGCCGGCAATGAAGATTGAGTGCCGCTCACTATTTTCGCGTAAAAAGAAATTTCCGAACGGGCCCTTAATCCGGAGTAATGTTTTTTCTTTCATTTCGTTGAAGACTATTTCAGAAAAAACACCGCCATCGTAGTATCGAACTTGGAGTTGTAGAAACTCATCATCATGCGGAGCATTGGCTAGAGAAAATGATCGCTCCTTGCCATCATTCATTAAGACGTCTATATATTGTCCAGCTAAAAATTGCAGACGTTCCGTAGTCGGCAGTTTTAGCCAAATGCCCATAACATCATGTGTAAGCTGCTCCATGTGCATTACACGCGAAGGTAGATTTTTGATCGGAATATCTTTTGTTTGTGAAATTTCTTTTGCTTTTATAACAACATCAGATTGCGGCTGAGCCTGACAGGGTAAGATCCAGCCGCCCGCTGTTTCCTTATCTGTTAATGCCTCTGGCTCAGAGTCACCATATGTAATGTCGCCTTCAAGCAACTGAACCTTACAGGCACCACAAGAACCACCACGGCAACCATAGGGTAGTTGAATGCCCTCGCGCAAGGCAGCGCTTAGGATCGCTTCACTCTCGTTGCAATTAAAGTGCTGCTTTTCTGGTTGTACTGTGATGCTGTAATTAGTCATTTTTCCTACTATCTTGTTCTATGGTGTCTTTAGATATTATAAAACAGTGTGACGTCATTGGATTAACTTAAGGTTTGCTTCTCGCGCTATTCAGCCAACGTAAAAGCGGTTCCCATTGTTCGCGATCAGTCGTGGTTAATGATGGCGCTAACTCAAAAATTGATAGGCCTTGATCTGCCGCACGAATATAATTTTGACTCGCCCTGAAAACACTCATAAATGGAAATTTTTTACCATTAGGAAGTTTTAGTTTAGATAAATACTCTGATAAATCATTGCCGGCCAAGGTCTTTTCTCTGACTCTATTTGCCACTGTTGCGATTTTCACTTCAGATTTAACGAGCTTGTTGATGTGGTTCATGTTTTTAATAAAATGCGAAGCAGCTCTTACATCGATAGGAGAAGGAAGGATCGGCATAATGATCGTTTCAGCTTTTCGGAGCATATCATTAAGAGGTTTGCCGCTAATACCTGCGGGCGCATCCATAATGAGTATGTCAATACTTTTTCCGATACGAAATTTTTCTTCAAAGGCAGCGACGCCATAGATTTCAGGACTTGTTTCAGGTCTTTCAGCAAGCCAGTCCATTGAAGATGCTTGTGGGTCATAGTCGGCTAATAAAACAGACTTCCCTTGTGTTGCATAATACCCTGCTAAGTTTGTTGCTAAGGTTGTTTTTCCACACCCACCTTTTGAATTCATCATCAAGATCGAACGCATTCTTTAACTCCCAAGTAATTGCTATATTTAAGTTTTATACTCATTAGGTTTGTTGCTCTGCGATTCCTTGAGCGATGAAGACTATCCTCGTCGACTTGCCATTAACTGCTCTGCTATTGGTGTAAATATTAACTCCATGGCAAATATTTTTTTACCGCCAGGTATGACGATGGTATCTGGTGTTGACATAAATGAGCCATCCAACATTTTCAAAAGGAAAGGAAAATCGACGTCTAATTTTTTATGATTCCTTACATGAACGACTGAAAAGCTTTCATCATTACTAGGAACATCTCGCTCAGCAAATGGATCGGATGTATCGACAGTAGGAACACGTTGAAAGTTGATATCGGTTCTTGAAAATTGTGGAACAATGTAGTGAACATAATCATGCATGCGACCCAGTATAGCCTGAGTGGCAGCCTCTGCGGAATGTCCTCTTTCTAATCGGTCTCTATGAATTTTTTGGATCCACTCAAGATTAATGATCGGAACGACGCCGATGAGTAAATCGACGTATTTAGCGACATTGATCTTGTCTGTGATCAAGCCGCCATGTAAACCTTCATAAAAAAGTACGTCAGTATCTTTTGGGATCGGTGCCCAGTCCGTTATAGAGCCAGGAGGCATTTTATGAATGACAGCCTCTTCCTCATTATGTACGTAGAAACGACGACGGCCTGTTCTCGTGTTTGAATATTCACGAAAAATAGTTTCTAACTCTTCGAATAAGTTACCCTCAGGACCAAAGTGAGTGACGGATTTCCCTTCTTCTTTAGCGGCTTCAACAACCTTTTTCATCTCGACGCGATCATAACGGTGGTAGCTATCACCTTCTAACATAGCCGCTTTAATGCTCTCGCGTTGACAAATATGTTCAAATGCTGTTTTTACATTTGTCGTGCCAGCGCCGGAAGAGCCTGTCACAGCAATAATGGGATGCTCTTCGGACATAGTCCTATATTCTCCTGAAAACTTTTGTAAAATCTATAGTCGTACGTTACCTCATGTATAATTGCTACGCAAAATTAATGAATAAATAATTGATCTCAGCAGGGAATATGAACCAGCCAAAAAATAATACTGATCGCGCTTTGTATATGCGTTTACTTTCCTATGTAAAACCCTACTGGCGTTTGTTTGGCTTTTCGCTTATTTGTATGGCGCTTCTTGGTGCATTAGAGCCTGCGCTTCCCGCGTTACTAAAACCCTTGTTGGACGGTAGTTTTGTTGATGATCCAACGGCTAAACTTTGGGTTATACCCGCGCTACTTATTGTGTTGTTCCTTTTTAGAGGAGTGCTCACGTTTACCAGCCACGTTTCCTCGCACTGGGTTGCACATAGAGTGGTGATGGATCTGCGAAAAAAAATGTTCGATAAATTGGTTGCCCTACCAACCTCTTTCTATGATGACAATGCTTCAGCATCACTCGTTTCTAAATTGACTTTTGATACAGCTCAAGTTCAAGGTGCTTCTACTCAAGTGTTGACGGTTTTAGTGAAAGATTCTTTAGCAACTTTAGGTTTGCTCGCCTTTATGCTTTATATGAATTGGAAGTTGAGTTTAATTGTTTTTTTCTTAACGCCAGTGATAGCTTTCGTTGTTAAGAAAGTGAGTAAGCGTATGCGCTCAATGAGCCAGCGGGTACAAGAGTCTATGGGCGATATTACCCATGTAGCCCAAGAAGCGATTGATTCCCAGAAGGCGGTAAAAATTTATTCTGGTCAGAGTTATGAGAAGCAACGTTTTTCTGCGGCGATTAATAAGGCTCGTCAATACAATATGAAAGTGGTCGTCCCTGCTGCCGCTAATGGCCCGATCATTCAATTTTTTATGGCCATAGGACTGGCTGTGATTATTTATTTTTCGACTTCTTTAGCTCACAAAGGTTTAATGACGGCTGGAGAGTTTGTTGCGTATTTTACAGCGATGTCAATGCTTCTCGCGCCGATCAGACGTTTAACGAGTATCAATGAACCTTTGCAAAGAGGGCTCGCGGCGGCAAAGAGTATTTTTGAGCTGGTAGATGAAACTTCCGAGCAGGACCAAGGCTCAACAAAAATTGAGCGTGCAAGTGGTGCGCTGCGCTTTGAACAAGTCACCATGACTTACGAGCATGCAAACTCCCCAGCTCTCGATAATGTCTCGATCACAATTGCGCCAGGTGAGACTGTTGCGTTGGTTGGTGCTTCAGGCAGTGGTAAGTCAACACTCGCTAACTTGATACCGCGATTTTATCATCCTGAGGAAGGTCAAATATTCTTGGATGATATTGATCTGGAAGCCATTACTTTAGATTCTTTACGGCGAAATATCGCACTGGTTAGTCAAGAAATTATGCTGTTTAACGATACTATCAGCAATAATATTGCCTACGGTTCCTTACGAGATGTATCAGAAGAACAGATTATTCAGGCTGCTAAGTCAGCACATGCGATGGAGTTTATCGAAAATCTTCCAGACGGTTTAAGCAGCATGATCGGTGAAAGTGGTGCTAGGCTCTCAGGAGGACAACGTCAGCGTTTATCGATTGCTCGAGCACTATTAAAAAATGCACCGGTGTTGATTTTAGATGAAGCTACATCAGCTTTGGATACAGCATCGGAGAAACATATTCAAGAAGCACTGGAAGATCTACGCAAAGGCCGAACATGCATTGTCATTGCCCATCGATTATCAACGATAGAAAATGCAGATCGAATTTTAGTTATGGATGGGGGACAGATCGTAGAAAGCGGCACGCATAAAGAATTGATCGATCAACAAGGAAATTACGCACACTTACACCAATTGAGCTTTTCAAAAGAGTAATACTCACTCACTCACTCGGTTTCGTCCATGATGCTTAGCTCGATACAAAGCCTTATCGGCAGAACCAATCAAACTGTCTTGATTGTCATCAGTTTGCATTTGAGCGATTCCTAGCGAAAGAGTTAGCGGTGGAAGAGAGTCGCCTTCAACAGCAAACAGGGCTGTTTGCTCGACTGCGACTCGTAATCGTTCGGCAACCTGAGATGCATCTCCTATGTCCGAGTCAGGTAGAACGGCAAGAAATTCTTCACCGCCATAACGAGTAATGGTGTCTTCTGGACGAAGATGAGCAGTTAGAGAACGAGCGATAGAATTCAAAGCTCGGTCACCAGCAAGATGTCCATTGGTATCATTAAAGCGTTTGAAATGATCTAAATCCATCATGATCACAGAGAGTGTTCGGCTTTCACTCTCCCCACCCTTGGAGCGTTGAATAAGACGCTCTAGCATTTTGCTTAACCAGCGGCGATTATAAAATCCTGTCAAAGGATCAATCGTTGCGTCATATTCAAACTCTCTTAATAAAGAGTGAATTTTATGCATAACAGAGTTACCGAACCTTAGTCGGTACGCTAGCGTGCGAAGCAGATTGTGTGAAACCTCATGTGAAGTTTCAAGAACCTTCCACAAGGTTTCCTCACTCAGCATCAGTACGCGGGAATCTATATCGGCAATTACATAACCCGATGTTGGTTGTTGATCAAGAATTGAAATCTCACCAATACTTTCACCTTGTTCAAGTATTGTAATAGGCTGATCATCACTTTTTTGTAGTTGCACTCGCATTCGGCCGGATAACACTAAATACATATATTCTTCAGGTTTTCCTGCCTCAATGAGAGTCTCATTTTTTGATATGGAAATGATTTGGCTATCAGCAAGTAAGATCTTGATAGACGCAAAGTTTACGCCATTAAAGAGCTTAATTTTTTCAAGCTCATCGTCTGAGGGCATATTGTCTTTGAAAGATTCATAATCCATTAAGAGGTTGTTTCCATGATCGAAGTTTGCATTATCAAATTTAGGTAATAAGTCGTATTGCGAGTATCGTTGGAGAGCTGGCAAAAAAATCAATTATTTAAGTCATTGATGATAAATTGTTTTTAATGAATTTGTAAGATTCATTTTACAACCGAGGTTATCAGATAAGAAGCGTATAGGTCACTTTAACTTTTGTATTGGACTAACCGTTTAAATATTTTTTAAGTGAATAGTAAAGACACTATTTTATTCTTTCGTATGTCCAAGAAATATAGAGCTATACGGCAGAATTTTTTTAAGCATAATGCTTGCTTTTGGATATGAAGTTATAACAAACGTCAAAAAATTGTCACTTGTATAGACAGGCCTAAAGCGTCAGTGCAATATTGCCTAACGATATGTAAAGACATATTTAACGGCACTTAGTTGCCCATGAGATCAAGGATGGAATCATGAAAGAACAAATTAAAACAAACTTTAGCTTCGATGAATGGATGCAATTGGCTCAAGATAACCCTGATGCATTTGAAGCAAAACGTTTAGATGCTATCCAAGGTGTTATCTCTTGCACGGAAGGGTACTCTCAAAAACGCCTTGAAGGTCTGCAGTGGCAAATCGATCAAATGCGTACTTCTACCGAAAGCCCTATGGCAGCATGTCTTAATATCTCCAAATCGATGTGGGAGAATGTACAGGGTGAAGGTGGTCTTCTAGATACGTTGAATCAGTTAACGGGCAAAACTCCAATGAAGGTAAAAGAAGAAAATTTAGCAGAAGTTCTTCAATTTAGACCTAGATCAGCAAAAGCACCCGAAAAAACTGGTTGATCTGCTTGCAATGGCACCGCAGTAGACGCTAAAATTGCGCGCTTTCCTTTAATGGTTAGCAAAATTATTTGTTAGCCCTGAATATACGTGCAGAATTATGAAACCTGAAATACATCCACGCTACGAAGAAATTTCCGTCACCTGCAGTTGCGGCAGTGTGTTTAAGACCCGATCCACTATGGAAGATCAGGAATTATTAATCGATGTTTGTTCAGAGTGTCACCCATTTTATACTGGCAAGCAGAAAATCGTTGATACTGCTGGTCGTGTTGATAAATTCCGTAAGAAATATGGAATGTAATTATCGCGTTTTCTTTTTTATTCCTATTTCTTAGGGATAGAAGGCAAACAATAAAAAAGGCTCATGAAGAGCCTTTTTTATTGACTGCGATTTAGCTGGCTAATTGGACGTCAATTAATCGGCTACGAGCTTTAATTAACCTCAACTCGGAATCAGAGAGTAGTTATAAACATATTTTTATAATAGTAGGTTAGTTATTAAATAGTTCGGCGAGCTTCTCACCAGGATCTTCGGCGGCCATAAAGGCTTCACCAACTAAAAATGTAAAGACTTCGTGGCGACGCATCATCGAAACATCTTCTGGAGTATGGATACCACTTTCTGTCACAATTGTTCGATCATGAAAGATATCAGGTTGTAGATCTATTGTTGTTTGGAGGCTTGTTTCAAAGGTTTTTAGGTTACGGTTATTGACACCGATTAAAGGTGTTCTTAACATCAGCCCCCGCTCAAGCTCTTCGCGGTCATGCACTTCAACAAGTACATCTAAGCCTAAACTTGATGCTAGCCAAGAGAGATCCTGCATTTGGCTGTCTTCAAGGCAAGCTACGATCAGCAAGATACAATCTGCTCCCATGGCTTTAGCTTCATAAACTTGATAAGGATCAATCATGAAGTCCTTACGTAAAACAGGAAGCTTGCAAGCAGCTCTAGCATCGATCAAATATTGATCAGATCCTTGAAAATATTTTGCATCTGTTAAAACAGAAAGACAGGTTGCTCCCGCTTTTTCATAGGATTTTGCTATTTCAACGGGGTCAAAGTTTTCGCGGATAACACCTTTACTAGGTGAAGCTTTTTTCACCTCTGCAATGACAGCGAGTTTACCTTCAGCGATACGGTTTTTTATGGCTGCTGTAAATCCACGAGTTGGAGTAGAGTCTTTAGCTCTAGATGTGATTTCTTCCTCAGAAATACGAGATTTTCTTACAATAATCTCTTCAGCTTTATCTGTGATGATTTGTTTGAGAATATCAGGAGCGTTTGCAGGAATTTCGTTTGTCATTTTCGCTTTAAATTTTATTGGTTAGTTCGACCAGCTCGGCGAGTTTTTGAGATGCTTCACCGCTGGCAATAATTTGTCGAGCGCACTCAACCCCAAAGAGGAGATCATCAACAATACCTGCTACATAGATTGCAGCGCCAGCGTTGAGTAATACTATGTCTAAAGCAGCGCCCTGTTGGTTCGCTAAGACCGATCGCATCAGAGCTAAGCTTTCGTCAACATTAGAGACGGAGATGTCCGAACTGCTAGCTTTTTTTAATCCAAACTGTTCAGGCTCAATAGAGTACTCATGAATTTCTCCAGCCTTTAGTTCTGCTACTTTGGTCGAAGCGCTAATACTAATCTCATCCATACCATCGTCTGAATGAACAACCATGACATGTTTGCTTCCGAGTTTTTTCAGTACCTCTGCCAGAGGCACAACCCACTGCTCGCTATAAACGCCTAGCACTTGATTCGGCGCTGATGCAGGATTGGTTAATGGGCCAAGCAGGTTGAAGACGGTACGAACACCTAACTCTTTTCTTGGGCCGATGGCATGTTTCATTGCCGAATGGTGCATCGGTGCAAACATAAAGCCGACACCAATCTCTTCAACACACTGCTTAACTTGCTCTGGGTTTAGATCGAGCTTGATTCCGGCAGCTTCTAGTACATCGGCGCTACCAGAACGGCTGGAGACCGCTCGATTACCATGTTTTGCGACATGACAACCTGCCGCTGCTGCGACGAACATGCTGGTGGTGGAAATATTGAAACTACTGGAAGAGTCGCCACCAGTGCCTACAATATCAACCATATGTGGTAAATCTGAAAGCTCAACGCCAGCGGCCAATTCGCGCATAACATCCGCTGCGGCAGCTATTTCGCTAACGGTTTCACCCTTCATGCGCAAACCTACTAGAAATGCACCAATCTGAGCTTGAGTCGCTTCTCCCTTCATGATGATCCTCATCACGGAACGCATAAAACTGGGAGCGAGATCTTGTTGGTTTATGACCGCATCAATTGCGGCAGGTAGATCTATTGCAGACATGCCTAATTGTTCTCCTCTTTTCTAAAACTCAAGAAAGTTCTTCAGCATGCCATGGCCATGCTGGGTGAGAATGGATTCAGGGTGAAACTGAACGCCTGAGATCGCATAATCTTTATGATGAAAACCCATGATTTCATCGAGCTTGCCATCAGCTGTTTCTGTCCAAGCTGTGACTTCTAAACAATCCGGTAAGGTGTCTTTGCTAACGACCAAAGAGTGATAGCGTGTCGCGGTGAGAGGGTTTTCCAAGCCATAAAAAATATCTTTGTTGTTATGTAGTATCGGCGATGTTTTTCCGTGCATAATTTCACGAGCATGGATCACATCACCACCGAATGCCTGACCAATACTTTGATGTCCTAAACAAACACCTAGGATCGGTAATTTGCCTTTGAACCGCTTGATCGTGTCGATAGAAATGCCAGCCTCATTTGGTGTACAGGGGCCTGGTGAAATGACTATACGATCAGGTGCCATATCCTCAATTTCGCCGATAGTGATCTTATCGTTCCTAAACACGGACACATCAGCACCCAACTCACCAAGATATTGAACGATATTAAAGGTGAAAGAATCATAATTATCGATCATTAATAACATTATAAACCACCTTCAGCCATGGCGACTGCACGAAAAACTGCCCGCGCCTTGTTCATTGTTTCTTCCCACTCCATTTTCGGAACAGAATCAGCAACGACACCTGCGCCTGCTTGAATATGTAAAGTACCATCTTTTATTATTGCGGTACGAATAGCGATGGCCGTATCCATATTTCCCTGCCATGAAAGATAACCGATCGCTCCGCCGTAAATGCCGCGTTTCAGTGGTTCTAATTCATCGATAATTTCCATCGCTCTAATCTTTGGAGCACCACTTAAAGTGCCTGCTGGGAAGGTAGCGCGTAAGACATCCAGCGCACTTTGTCCTTCAGAAACTTGTCCGATCACATTTGAGACAATATGCATTACATGTGAATATCGTTCGACGATCATTTTATCGGTTAGTTGTACAGAACCTATCTCAGCGACTCGCCCGACATCATTTCGGCCGAGATCAATCAGCATTAGGTGTTCAGCAAGTTCTTTGGGATCCTGTAATAGATCATCTTCAAATTTCTGATCAGCTTCAGCATTTTCACCTCGAGGACGTGTTCCTGCAATGGGTCGAACGGTAACCTCGCCTTCTTCGACACGAACCAGAATTTCTGGCGATGAGCCGACGATATGAAAATCATCAAGATCAAGAAAATAAAGGTAAGGAGAGGGATTTAAGCAACGTAATGCTCGATATAAATCCATCGGCGAAGCTTGGTAAGGTATTGATAGTCTTTGCGAAATAACGACCTGCATGGCATCGCCGTCAACGATGTATTCTTTAACTCGTTCAACTGCGGCTTCAAAATTTTCTTGTGTGAAGCCAGAAACAAAGTCTTCTTCGTTAATCTCGCGGGGTTCTTTTGTATTCGCTTCATGCAACTTGCCTTGCTCTAGCTGCTTAACGAGATTATCAAGTCGGGCCAGGCCATTTTCGTACGCATTGGTTTCAGCTGGGTCAACATGTACAACGATCATCAGCTTACCGCTAAGGTTATCGAAAACGATAACTTCATCTGACACCATCAGTAAGATATCGGGCGTTTCTAATGGATCAGGGTTTGGTGAGTCTGCGAGTCGAGGTTCTATATAACGAATCGTGTCGTAGCCAAAATAACCGACTAAACCGCCAGTAAAACGAGGCAAACCATCAACTTCAGGTACTTTATACTGCAGTCTGAAATTTTCGATCCAATTGAGTGGATCTTCGACTTCCACCTCATCTATGAGTGATTTGTTTTTTGTGACTTGAATATTCTTGCCTGATACTTTTGCAACAACTTCAGCAGGCAGGCCAATGATTGAATATCGACCCCATTGCTCACCGCCTTGTACGGATTCGAACAAATAGGAATATGGGCCGCTGGCAAGCTTCATGTAGGCCGAAAGTGGAGTATCCAGATCAGCCAAAACTTCACGCACTAAAGGAATGCGGTTATAACCTTGGCTGGCATATTGTTTAAAGTCTTCACGTTTCATTGAGGGAATAACTCGATCATTTCAGCTAGGGAATCTACCAGTATGTCTGGTTTGGAGTCAGCAATATTATCACCATGATTATAGCCGTAAGTGACGCACAATATTGGCATCTGAGCTGCTCGTGCAGCGTGCAGATCATTTATTGAATCACCGACCATTAGGCTTCTTTCAGGTGCGATACCTAATTTATCGGCCACAAAAAGTAGCTGATCTGGCTCGGGCTTTTTCTTCGGCAAGGTATCACCACTGATCACGTAAGAAAAATCATGTTGTAAATTCATTGCTTTTAAAACCGGAGCAGTGAAAAGTTCACGCTTGTTGGTTACGCAGGCTAGTTTACAATTCAGCTTGGTCATATGATCTAAACCGTCACGAACACCAGGGTAAAGCGTACTGCGGCTATCGGTATTGCTCAAGTAAATATCTGAAAATAGATCAAAACATTTTTTGAATAAATCAGCATCAGCTGTGCCATTGAAGCCACCTGTTAAGGCTGCATGGATCAGCTTTTCTGCACCGCGGCCAACCCAGCTACGGATTTTTTCTTCGCCATGTGTTGGCATATCAAGTTGGCGTAAAGCAAGATCAACGCTATAGGCTAAATCTGGAACGCTATCGACGAGAGTGCCATCTAAATCAAATAAAACTAATTCTGGTGTGTCCATACTCTTCTTAAATTATTGCTTAGCAGCACTTAATTCAGACCGCATTTTGTCTATGGTGTTTTTATAACTATCGCTACCGAAAATGGCTGATCCCGCAACAAAGGTATCGGCTCCTGCTTTAGCTATTTCTTGGATGTTCTCGACTTTGACGCCACCATCAATTTCCAGACGAATATCGCGACCACTGGCATCGATGAGCGCGCGAGCTTCACGTAACTTGTCTAATGCCGACGGGATAAATGTTTGTCCACCGAAGCCAGGGTTTACCGACATAAGCAAGACCATGTCAACCTTATCGATGACATATTTAAGACAATCTAACGGTGTCGCAGGGTTAAAAACTAAGCCTGATTTACAACCAGAATCCTTGATTAGCTGTAAAGAACGGTCAATGTGATTACTCGCTTCAGGATGAAAGGTGATATAACTCGCGCCTGCTTTGGCAAATTCTCCAATCATTCGATCAACAGGACTTACCATCAAGTGGATGTCTATAGGAGCAGTAATCCCATAATCTCTTAATGCCTGACAGATCACCGGGCCAAAGGTTAAGTTTGGAACAAAATGGTTATCCATGACATCAAAATGCACAAAATCAGCCCCGGCGTCGAGTACATCACGGACATCTTCGCCTAAGCGTGCAAAGTTCGCAGACAAAATCGAAGGAGCAATTATGAAATCTGACATAGCGGGTTATTCTGTGAAATAAAGAGTGCAATTTTACCTGATCGGCAAGCTAATTGCAGCAATATTGCCACTGTTTATTAATTGAAAAATGCTATGTGTAGACCTTATTTCCTATTATTACTCTTGTTCTGTTCGTCAGCACAGGCGGGAGAAGAAAAAAAAGAAGCTGAAGAAGTTGCGCCAGAGGAGGCTGTTGTTTCTGAGCCTGATCGCGAAGAACAAATGTCTAAGCTGATTGAAAAAAACTTACGTAGTGGAGAATCTATTTGGTTAGGTAATGTTGATGATGCATTCCTTGCTTTATATAAGAAGGATTCGAGCAAGAAGACACAGGGTGGGATTTTAATTTTGCATGATCTTGGAGCTAATGCGAATTGGCCGCAGCTGATCAATCCTCTGCGACTTGGGCTTGCAAAAAAAGGCTGGCATACCTTGTCTGTACAATTGCCGATGGTTGATCCTGAAGTTGAGAAAGAAGCCTACTTAACCCATTTTGATGAGGCTGTTGTTCGTGTGGGTGCAGGCATAGAACAGCTCAAACAAAAGGATGTTAATAATATTGTCATTATCGGACATGGCATGGGCGCTGCGGTAGGAACTTTTTACCTTAGCCAAACACCTAAAGCGCCAGTTGCTGCATTGGTGACGATTAGTCTTGTCGGACAAGATGTCTTAAAACCAAAACGACAAAGGGAACCTGCGGAAGAGCTTTCTAGTCCAGATCCTGATGCAGAAAAGACAGAAGAGAAAAAAACTGAGGAAGGAGGTGAAAAGTTGACGGCTGAGCCAGAAACCGCATCAACAACGAGTGTTGATGAAGTACCGCTTCCTGACAGAGATCTTTTTTCGGAAATGATGAAAATAAAAGTTCCTTTTTTAGATACATATGCGCAACAAGATCATCAAGACGTATTGAGAGAAGCTGAAAGACGTATTGAAATTATGCAGCAATCAGAAAACCTCAACTATTCACAATGGGAAGTGGAAGGTGCTGGTCATTACTTCCGTGGCCACGACGCGAGGCTAATTAAACGATTACGAGGATGGTTGAAAAACCATGCGGAAGGTGAGGGAATCGTTGCTCCCTAGCCATTTGTAGACACAGTTTACAATTTACATTTCTAAACTGTGATAGGATCTAATCTAGTCAAGAGCTCGGGTTCGGGTGAATAAACAAGGGTTTTGTTTTAGGCCAGTCTCTGCAAAGGAGGGATAGTTTTTTGAAATTTGATCGACTGCTATCACTTTGGGTAGTGTTTATCGTATTGTTCGGAGCGGGCTGCGTAAGTCAGCCGATGAAAGTAGAGGCACCAGCCAAGCCAGTTACTCCTATTATAAATCTAACGGAATTAATGCAAGAAATTCCGGTCATTCTATTTCCTACTGGAAATACACGATTAACGAATAAAGCGCGTCAACAAGTTCGTTATATTGCCGAACTTATTAACCAACCTGGCGTCATTAAACTGCGTATTTACGTGAATGGTCATTCAGATACTTTAGGCGATGCGAATAAAAATATGATGTTGTCTCGAAAAAGGGCCGATTCTGTTAGCCGTGAGCTTATCCTCAATGGAGTTAGAAGTAGTCGAATAACTAATATTGCAAAAGGAGAAAGCGAACCCTTAATTGCTGAACTTAGCAGTGATGGCTCGCAAGATAAAGAAGCTTCCAGCTTAAATCGACGAGTAGAAATTCAGTTTGGTGGTCTCAAAACGGACGAGGTTCAGCCATAAATATTATGTATAATCAGTTTTTTAAACTCCAAGAAAAACCATTCAGTTTGACACCAAAAGCAGGTATCTTTCACGATAATGAAGGTATCTCTCCAGCATATAGAACCCTCATTGATGGTGTTAGTCGAGGAGAGGGAGCTATTCTGTTAACGGGTGAAACAGGAACGGGCAAAACATTATGTGCGCAGAGATTACTCGCAGAGCTTGAAAATAATGTTGAATATTTTGGCATTAGTATTCCTTTCACATCGCTTTCGCTTGATGACATGTTGGGTTATATCTGTGGTGAATTAAATCTCAACTTTGGCCTTGGCCGAAATGAAAATAAACTTGAAATCTTAGAAGTGTTCCTGACTCACGGCGTTAGCCCTATACGCAAGATCGTGATCGTTATTGATGAGGCTCAGAATCTTGCTCCAGAAGTTTTTAATGGGCTGGCAGATTTGTTGGATATCAGTAAAAATGCGCAGCGTGATGTGCAGATTGTGGTTATGTCGCGAAATGAATCGGATTTAAAGTTAAACCATCCACATATGATGGCTTTTAACCATCAAGTTAGCTTGCGGTGTCATCTGCAAAATCTACAGTCTCATGAAACAGCTTCGTATATAAAGTACCACCTAGAGGCCGCGGGTGCCGTTTATAGTGACATTTTCACCGAAGAAGCTGTTGCAAAGATCCATGAGTTAACTCAAGGCCGAGCTCGTGCAATTAATACGCTTTGTGAGCAGGCATTGAATGTGGCAGCAGTTGAAGATGAAACGATTATCAGCATTGATCATATCAATGTAGCTCATCGACAACATCAGTTTGATGACACGATTGAAATGAGTACCTCGATGATTTCTGACGCGATCAATCGTATGGTTAATGAGCGGGATAAAAAAGGAAATACTGAAGAACTTGAAGTTGAAAGGCCAGATCCCGAGTTTACGAAACCTTTTTTGGTGGAAGAGGTACCAGAAACTGATAAATTTGATAGAGAGATTGTTGCGTTTAATGAAGATCTGACGGCTCCTATCAGTTTAAAAGTAGAGGATGATCTTTCAAAAACATACCATAATATCCCGATCAAAAAGTCGAGTCATGGTTTTTGGAAGTTTGCGATTACCTCGATTGCTGTCGCAGTGGTTGCTTGGTATTTCCTTCCTCAAATTCAAATACAAATAGAGAATTTAACCGCTCGTGATGAGAGGGCTGCAAAGGAACAAATTGATCAGGTTTCCGAGCCGGTGGTTACAGTTTTGCCAGATAATTCTTTATCGACATCGACATCGACATCGACAGAGGCTGTTGTGGAGCGCGCGGCTAAAGATACTCTGAGTGACGATTATTCAACTGATGTTTTAGTCGAGGATAAACCTATCGTCGTCCAGACAGAGCAAAGACAGATTTTATTAGATGATAGTGGAGATATTCAAGAAACCGCTACAGTTATTGACGATCTTGATGCCAGTAGTGTTGTTTACTCAAATGAAGCTGGCGAAATGGTTCAGGACAATATACTTGCTGCTGATGTATCGGGAGCAGACGAGACAGTCTCGGAGGTTGAGCAGTTGTTTAGCCTTGCGAGATATCAGATTAGCGTCTCACAACTAACTTCGCCTCGGAATAATAGTGCGCTTAGCAGCTATCAAAAGATCCTTGAACTTGATCCTGAAAATTTACAAGCGAAGGAGGGAATTGAAGCGCTTAAAGAGATGTTTCTGAGCTGGGCTGAAAATAATAAGCAGATTAACAAGTTTGAAAATGCTAAAAGATATTATCGAAAAGCACTGATCATCGAGCCAGAAAATGCGCAAGCATTGGAAGAACTTGCCAATCTTGAGGGAGAGTTTCCAGCGGCAGAAGAAAGCCCTGAAATAGAATCTGGCTTATTGGAACTCGCGGTTGGAGGTAACTCTTCGGCAATAAAAACCTTATTGGATAAGGGCGTATATCCTGATATTCAAGATCAAAGAGGCAATACACCATTAATGTTAGCGACAGATGTTGGCTCTCTTCGGGTTGTGAATGTGTTACTTGAAAGTGGTGCAAATCCAAATTTGAAAAATAAAATTGGTGAAACGGCATTAATTAATGCTGTTTGGAAGAACCAAATAGAAATTGCTGATCAATTGATTAGAAAAAATGCCAATGTAAATGCAAACAACAATCGGGGCTGGACGGCTTTGATGTATGCTGCGATCCATGGACATGCTGAATTATTTAACAAGCTGTTAGATCACAATGCGAATCAAGAAGCTAAAACCGAAGATAAAAAGACTGCTCTAACGATAGCAGCTCACAACGGTCAGTATGGTATTGTAAATATTTTGATACACAATGGCGCGCGGGTGAATGGTCGAGATAAAGATGGCTGGACGCCTTTAATGCATGCCGTTTGGAATAGCCATGCCGAAATTGTTCAGGTTTTGTTGGTGAGTGAAAGCAACATAAATCAAAAGAATAACGAAGGCTGGACTCCTTTGATGATGGCCGCTTCGAATGGCGACAGGCTGATAGCTCAAATGTTGTTGCGCGAGGGAGCTGATAAGTCGATTAAAAATCCCGCAGGTAATACAGCACAAGATCTTGCGATGGATCAGCAGCACAATGCAGTGAGCTCACTTTTGAGATAGACTCAAAAATAGTTTTAATAATTATAATATATGTATAAATTTAATATGAGGAGACATTTATGGAAGCAATAATTGCGCTAGTGGTTTTTGTGATTTTCATCATCTTTCAAGGGGTTCAAAAAGTTGAGCAGGGTTATGAATATACGATAGAGCGATTCGGGAGATACACCAAAACGTTCCGGCCTGGCTTGCATTTCATGGTTCCTTTTATGGATCGAATTGGTTCGAAACTGAATATGATGGAAACGGTGTTGGACGTTCCCTCACAAGAAGTTATTACTAAAGATAACGCCATGATTAAGGTTGATGGTGTGGTTTTCTTCCAGATTTTGGATGCGCCAAAAGCGGCTTATGAAGTGAATAACTTGTCTCATGCCATTTTGAATTTGACTATGACCAATGTTCGTACGGTGATGGGTTCTATGGATTTAGATGAGCTGCTATCTAAACGTGACGAAATCAACGCTAGGCTGCTGCATGTAGTGGATGCTGCGACAGAACCATGGGGTGTAAAAGTCACTCGGATTGAGATCAAGGACATTAATCCACCCCAAGACCTGGTTGATTCTATGGGTCGACAAATGAAAGCTGAGCGTGAAAAACGTGCGAATATTTTAGAAGCCGAAGGACATAAAGCATCGGCAATACTAAAAGCGGATGGTGAAAAACAGGCTGCCATTATGGAGGCAGAAGGTCGAAAAGAATCTGCGAATAGAGATGCAGAGGCTCGTGAGCGATTAGCACAAGCAGAAGCTCGTGCCACCCAAATGGTATCAAAAGCGATAGGCGAAGGTGATGTTCAAGCAATTAACTACTTTGTTGCCACAAAATATGTTGAGGCCTTGAAAGATATTGCTTCTGCACCGAATCAGAAAATTGTTCTCATGCCACTAGAGGCTTCAAGTGTCATTGGAGCGATTGGTGGAATTTCTGAAATTGCTAAAGAAGCTTTTGGTAAAGGTGGGGAAGCTTAAATGATGGCTACAACCCTAGAACTACTCTCGTGGCACTGGTTTGTCGCCGGGGTTTTGTTAATCATTCTTGAGATGCTCGCACCGATGGGACATACATTATGGCTAGGAATTTCAGCCTTAATTGTCGGAGCCATATTATGGTTGTTTCCAGAAATGGGGTGGAAGTTTCAGATGTTGATCTTCGCAGTCTTATCGATTGCATCGGTCATACTGTATAAGCACTTCGCTAGTAAAAACGTTACGGAAACAGATTCACCGGATCTCAATCGTGGAGGAGAACGTTATGTTGGTCGTGTTTTCACCATTGATGAGCCCATCGTTAACGGTATTGGCAAAATTAAGGTTGAGGATTCTACATGGCGCGTTAATGGGAGTGATCTACCTGCTGGTGCAACGGTGAAAGTTGTCGCTGTTGACGGCTCAACATTACAAGTGGAAGCAAACTAGGTGCGTGCAATCCGAGTTACAGAGCTAGGTGATCCGGATGTTCTAAAAATTGAGCAGGTTCCTAAACTGGAACCTGCTTCTGATCAACTTCTAGTTAAGATCAAAGCGATTGGTGTTAACCCGGTAGATACCTATATCCGTTCAGGTAAACGGGGCTACAATCCTGAGGTTCCTTATACACCGGGTTATGACGCCGCAGGTGTTATTGAAACGATCGGCACCGATATAACAAGTTTTAATGTAGGTTCTCGCGTTTATTTATCTGGTGCGGTTTCGGGGACCTATGCCGAATATGCACTTTGTACCCCAAACCAGGTTCACCCTATTCCAGATCATACTTCTTTTACAGAGGGCGCTAGCCTATTTGTGGCTTATGTCACGGCTTATCGAGGCCTTATCCAACGAGCAGAAGCGCGACCTGGAGAGACAGTATTAATTCACGGAGCCAGTGGCGCGGTAGGTATAGCGGCTATTCAGTTCGCAAAAAATTTAGGTTTGAGAATTATCGCTACTGCAAGTAGTGAGGAAGGCCAGCGATTGGCTGCAGAACAAGGTGCAGACTTGGTCTTGGATCATTCTGATCCTCAACATTTTGCTACGATCATGGACTATACGGAGAAAGCTGGTGTCAATATCATTTTAGAAATGATGGCGCACGTTAATCTTGCTAATGATCTACAAATACTGGCCAGCAAAGGACGGGTCATTATTATCGGAAATAGTGACACGATAGAGATCAACCCCCGTGATACGATGGCATGTGACGGTGCTATTTTGGGCATGTCGTTGATGAACATTAGCGAACAAGACGGGAAAGAGATCCACTCGGCAATTATTGCGGGTCTAAATAACAAAACTATTAAGCCTGTGATTCGGTGTGAGCTTCCTTTGGAAGAGGCTGCTAAAGCCCATGTTCGAGTTATGGAATCTGGTTCTCTAGGGAAAATAGTACTCGTCCCATGAAGTCAAAAAAGATTTTGATCTTAATTTTATTTTTAATTTTCTCGAGTTTTGTTATCTTTTTCTATGTGAAGAAAGAAAATGTATTGCAAGCTGATAGCACCGGCTGGCCTAGCGTCGAAGCGGTTGTCACCTTAAGTAAGGTAAGCCGCGAGTGGGATAAGAGTAGCGGCGCCCCATTAACACACTACAAGGTTGAACTTAAATATAGTTTTGACGTCGAAGGCAGCACATACTTTGGAGAGCGTTATGCTTTTCATAAGAGTTTAATTTTCAGTACCTCGAGTGATGCAGAAAAAATTCTTGAGGATTACCCTTTAGGTAAAAAAATAAGTGTTTACTACATGCCCAGTAATCCGCAAGAATCTGTTATAATTCGCTAGTTACTACTCCAAACATAATAGAGGTCATTTTCTGGCCCGTATTATGCTTTATTTTTCAATATTTCAAATAACACCTATGACCTCTGTCCGGACAAATGGAGGCTCAAGGTCTTCTAAAATCCACTTGTCCAAAACTGGAGAGATTCATGAAAGCGAGCGATCTGTTTGTTAAATGCCTTGAGAACGAAGGTGTTGAATATATTTTTGGTGTACCCGGTGAAGAAAACCTCGATTTTCTGGAGTCTCTACATAATTCCAGCATTAAACTTATCTTGACTCGTCATGAGCAACCTGCAGGTTTTATGGCAGCGACAATCGGACGTTTAACAGGAAAGCCTGGGGTTTGCCTCTCGACATTGGGGCCTGGAGCAACTAACTTTTTTACTTCCGCTGCTTATGCGCAGTTAGGTGCAATGCCGATGATGATGATCACCGGTCAAAAACCTATTCACTCGAGTAAGCAAGGTCACTTCCAGATTATTGATACGGTCGATATGATGCGTCCGATCACTAAATATACAAAACAAGTTGTGCATGGCAATAGAATTCCAACGATTGTTCGAGAAGCTATTCGACAATCAGAGGCAGAACGTCCCGGGGCTGTTCATATTGAGTTACCGGAAGATGTTGCTGCTGAAGAGACACATACAGCACCAATTTCAATTCATAAAGTACGTCGATCAGATGCAAATGAAAAAGCGGTAAATGAAGCGATTACTCGTATTGAAAATGCTAAATCACCATTGTTTTTGATTGGTGCAGGTGCGAATCGAAAACTAATTTCGAAAATGCTGACTAAGCTAATCGATAAAACGGGCATTCCATTTTTTAATACACAAATGGGTAAAGGCGTAATTCCAGAAGATCATTCTTTATTCCTTGGTACGGCGGCGCTTTCTGATAATGATTACCTGCATTGTGCAATTGATAAAGCTGATCTGATTATCAATGTCGGCCATGATGTCGTTGAAAAACCACCTTTCTTTATGAAAGCTGGCGGAACAAAGGTTATTCATATTAACTTCGTTCCGGCTGAAATCGATGAAGTTTACTTTCCTCAACTAGAAGTAGTTGGTGATATCGCTAATGCTTTGTGGCAAATAAGAGATCGTATCAAACCAAATTCTGAGTGGGATTTTGACTACTTCATGAAAGTGAAGAGGGCGGTCGATGAGAAAGTTAGTGAAAATGCTGATTCAAACCACTTCCCTACCATTCCACAACGATTCGTTGCAGATGTACGGGCTGCGTTGGGAGCTGAAGATATAATCGCTTTAGATAATGGTGTCTACAAAGTTTGGTACGCGCGGAATTATCCTGCGCTAGCTCCAAACACAGTCTTACTCGATAATGCATTAGCAACAATGGGGGCTGGTCTTCCTTCTGCGATGGCTGCGAAAATGGTCAACCCAGATCGAAAAGTTGTTGCAATCTGTGGTGATGGCGGTTTTATGATGAACAGCCAAGAGATCGAAACGTGTGTTCGAATGGAAATGGATATTGTCGTTTTGATTCTAAACGATAATGCTTTTGGTATGATCAAATGGAAACAGGATGCCATGGGTTTTAAAGACTGGGGACTGGATTTTGGCAACCCTGATTTTGTTAAATATGCAGAAAGCTATGGTGCAAAAGGCTATCGGGTTGAATCGACAGAAGCTTTCTTACCACTTTTAAAAGAGTGTACTGAAACGCCAGGGGTTCATATCATAGAGTTGCCAGTTGATTATACGGAAAATGCAAAAGTGTTGACCGAAGAACTGCAAGGTAAAGCCTGCATTATCTAACATCAGTTTTTAAGCGAAAGAGGCACATGGAAGTGCCTTTTAAATTTCTCGATATAACCTTACATCATAAAGAACTATAGGTTTTATACCTTTTAAATAGAATTTCTATAAAATACGGCCATGTTATATGAAGCATGGTTAACCCTCACCGTCATCGGGCTTTGTTTTTCTAGCCTGATATTCACTCGATTTTCCCCAGATATTATTATGATGGGCGCGGTCACGATCCTGTTCCTTAGCGGTGTACTGACGACTGAAGAAGCACTTAGAGGCTTCTCGAACGAAGGTATGATCACTGTTGCGGTGTTATATGTGGTTGCCAGCGGTTTGCAAGAAACAGGTACAATAAGCTGGCTTTGCGGCTCACTTCTTGGTCGCCCACCATCGGTTTCTAATGCGCAGTTTAGATTGATGTCACCCGTTGCTGTATTGAGCGCATTTCTCAATAATACTCCTGTTGTAGCTATGTTTATTCCATTGGTTTCTAGCTGGGCAAGAAATAACGGCCTTCACGTCTCACAATTAATGATCCCATTAAGTTACGCAGCAATTATTGGTGGTGCTTGCACATTGATCGGCTCTAGTACCAACCTGATCATTAACAGCATGTTGGTCAAAAATAATCCAGAGTTAGGTTTGGCCATGTTTGATCTGGCATGGGTCGGCGTACCTTGTGTATTCGCGGTTATCGGTTTTATGGTGTTATTCGGCCAAAAGCTTCTTCCTAAACATGGATCAGTTGGACAGGATCTAAAAGATGTAAGGCAATACAGTGTCGAAATGATGGTCACTGCAGAGTCTACGATCTGTGGCAGAACCATTGATCAAGCCGGACTACGCAATCTTCCCGGAATGTATCTTGTTAGTATCGAAAGGGATGGCGAAACATCCTCTAGTGTTGGTCCGCATCATCAATTAAAAGGTAATGATCGGTTGATGTTTGTTGGTGATGTTGAATCTGTTATCGACTTGAAAAAGATCCGTGGGATTGAGCTGATTGCTGAAGAAGATCGACACTTTATGAATCAAACTGTGCAACGATCAATGGTCGAAGTTGTCGTATCTGAAAATTGCCCTCTGATTGGAAAAACGATTAGAGACAGCCGATTCAGGACGCACTACAATGCCGCGATCATTGCTGTCGCCAGGCATGGCAGCCATCTAAAGCAAAAGATCGGCGATATCGTGTTGAATCCAGGCGATACCTTACTACTCGATGCTAGAGAAAACTTCTTAGAGCAACAACGTTTCTCAAAGGATTTCCTGCTGACTAGTCAGATCAAAGACTCAAGAGTTGTACGTCATAATCTGAGTATTGTTTCACTCATGATCCTAGCTGGAGTCGTGTTAACCGTAAGTTTTCAGTGGCTAAGCATGTTGCAAGCATCCATGCTAGGAGCTGGCTTAATGTTGATTACTCGATGCACTACCAGTGTTGTTGCAAGAAAGAGCATTGATTATCAGGTCTTAATCGTCATTGCAGCATCAATAGCCTTAGGCACAGCAGTTGAAAAGACGGGGCTGGCTACTTTGATAGCTGAAAAGTTGATTGGTTTCAGCGGCAGTCAACCTATGCTCGCGTTGGCTATGGTATTTATCGCTACAGCAATCTTTACATCGATTCTTTCAAATACAGCTGCTGCCGTCGTGTTATTTCCTATCGCCATGGCGAGCGCAGAAACGCTAGGAGTCAATCCAATGCCATTCGTTATAACATTGATGATCGCGGCAACTGCCAGTTTTGCTACACCTATAGGTTATCAAACGAACCTAATGGTCTATGGTCCAGGTGGTTATCGATTCAGTGACTACCTAAAAACAGGTGTACCTTTAACGATACTGGTTTTCATCATAACACTGAGTATTGTGCCTATTGTGTGGCCTTTGTAATTTCTGGTTTTGAATTATAAAGAAACAATCAGCTTTTTCAGTTGATTGATCTGGAGTTTGGCTTAAACGGATCGGAGCGAGCGAAGAAAAGCATCATATTGTTATGATGGAACGGTGAAAGTCTTAACAATATGAAGCAGGCGAAATGCCCTACTTCAATGGAATGGTGGCTATGCCTAGATTCGAACTAGGGACCCCATCATTATGAGTGATGTGCTCTAACCAGCTGAGCTACATAGCCAATATTTGTTACATTCAGGACGCGGGATTTTGGGCTGCTGAGGAGAAATTGTCAAGTGTTGTTTTACGTACTTGGCCAATCGCAGCAATCTATAAATTTAGCGGGCGCCTAGAACGACTATCGTCTTACCTGCGGCAGTGATCAAGAGTTGTTCTTCTAGGCCTTTTAATACTCGGCCAACCATTTCCCTAGAGCAACCGACAATTCGTCCAAGTTCTTGTCGTGTAACACGAATTTGCATGCCATCTGGATGTGTCATTGCATCTGGTTCATTACACAGGTCAAGTAGTGTTCTGGCTACGCGACCAGAAACATCCATGAAAGCAAGATCACCGACTTTCCGATTCGTTTTTTTAAGACGTTTTGCTATCTGCTGAGAAATTTGAAAAAGTAGGTCGGGGTACTCTCCGGATATCTTTCTCACCTTATCGTAGCTGATATAGGCAATTTCGCAGGCCGTACGCCCACGTACGAATGCAACACGAGTGAGTTCTTCTTCAAATAACCCCAGTTCGCCGAAAAACTCGCCTTCATTTAGATAAGCTAGGATAATTTCATGCCCCTTTTCATCTTCGAGTAAAACGGTGACCGACCCTTCAACCACATAGAGTAATTCATTAGCAGGATCACCTTGACGCAAGATCATATTTTTTGCGGGAAAAGATTTTCGGTGAGATTGTTCTAGCAGTTTTTCAATGTACTCTGGCGTTTTTGGCACGTTCAAAACGGGTATAGCCACGTAGTTCTCCTTCGTAAGAATGCTTGTTTTGTTTGAGCTGTCCCTTTCTCCAGCCACTGATTATTTTATGATACGCTTGCCATCATAAAAACGGTAGGAATTAGGAGTAAATAAATGCAAGCACGTGTTAAATGGGTCGACCATATGTCATTTTTAGGTGAATCAGGCAGTGGTCATTCAGTTGTTATGGATGGAGCGCCAGAATCCGGTGGTCGAGATCTTGGAATACGTCCAATGGAGATGTTATTAATCGGCATGGGCGGCTGTGCATCTTTTGATGTTGTTGCGATGTTAAAAAAAGCTCGACAAGATATTTTTGATGTTGAAGTTGAGTTAAATAGTGAGCGTGCGGAAGATATCCCGAAAGTTTTTACCAAGATCCATGCGCATTTTATTGTCCGTGGCCGAAATATAAAGGAATCTCAGGTTAAGCGTGCGATCGAGCTATCGGCGGAAAAATACTGCTCAGCATCGATTATGCTTGGTGAGACTGCTGAGATCACGCATGATTATGTGATCGAGGAAATATAAGCTTCTTCTAACGTTTTTACACCAAACTGCTCGCAACAGGACTGTGGACTACCGATAAATTGTGGCTGGCCTTCGTGCAAGATAATTATTTCGTCACAGAGCATTTCTACATCGGCTAATAAGTGAGTGCTGAAAAACAAGGTTTTTCCTTTGCTTTTTTGATCGAGTAAATAGCGTTTGAATAAGCTCCGCGCTTTTGGATCGAGTCCGCTCATAGGCTCATCCAAAACAAGCAGATCTTTATTGCTCATTAGAACAGCAGCTAACCCGAGTTTTTGAGCCATACCTTTTGATAGTGCATGGACGGGCTTTTTCAGAGCGGCAAAGTCAAGATCCAAAGCCGCGATGACTTCATCACGAACTGTGGCATCAAACGGTTCGTGATACATGCGAACCATATGTTGTAAAAAGTCATTACCGGTGACGAAGTAGGGAGGGATAAATCGTTCAGGCAAAAAAGCCAATGGCGATCGAGCTTCAGTATTTTGATGCGGCATACCAAAAATTTCTATTTCACCGGACTGAATATCACAAAAATCCAATAGACATTGGATTAAGGTGGTTTTACCCGCGCCATTTTCACCGATCAACCCTACAAACGATCCCCGTTCAATGACCAGAGATAAACTTTTCAAGACATGTTGTTTTGCGTAATATTTATTGATGTTGGTGAATTTTAGTGCAGGTGTCATGTCTAAATTATCAAGCATCCACGGCGTTGAGTACAGAGCAAGCGATGAAGTTATGTCCAAATATAAATATTAAGCTCTTATTACAAAGCAGTGCTATGATTTGATCGTACTATTTTTCGAGAACTTGGAGGAACTTATGAAAAAATTATCTTATCTACTACTCACCATTAGCCTTAGTGTTAATGCAGGCATCACTCAAGCGATTGATTCCGTTGTTTCAACATCACCAGAGGGTGCGAGTGTTTACATTATTTCGCCGGTTGATGGCGAAACTATTTCCGGGCCAGTACATATTCTATTTGGTTTAAGTGGCATGGGTGTCGCACCTGCTGGAACCGTTAGAGAGAACACAGGACATCACCACTTGTTGATCGATGGAGAAGCGTTACCTACGGCGGGGCAAGCTATGGGGAAAGATCTGAAACACTTTGGCGGAGGCCAAACGGAAACGAAAGTGGAGCTACCTAAAGGTAAACACACACTACAGTTGATTTTAGGAAACCATTTACATATTCCGCATAACCCACCAGTAGTGTCTGAAGAAATCACCATTATTGTTGAATAACAGAGAGAGAATATATTTACTGAAAATCGCAACTATCATCATGTGATCAGGTACACTTAATTGGTACAGATTGAGCTTTTATTTCGATAGTTATTTTCTATCGATATCATTAACTCAATCAATTTTACAAATAGAAAAGGGGGCGTTATTCTGCAATCCCGAACGAACTTTAGATTAAACGACATAATCCAAGAGGAGAAGTCATGAGCGTACTCGTTACAAAAAAAGCACCTAATTTCACAGCAGCAGCTGTTATGCCTGACGGCAGCATTAAAGAAGATTTCAGCTTGTCTGATTACCGTGGACAATACGTTGTCCTATTTTTCTACCCATTAGATTTCACTTTCGTATGTCCTTCAGAGTTAATCGCACATGATCACCGTGTTAAAAAATTCGAAGAGCTTGGTGTTCAAGTTATCGGTGTTTCTATCGATTCACAATTCACTCACCACGCATGGCGTGAAACGCCAATCGACAAAGGTGGTATTGGCCAAGTGGGCTATCCATTGGTAGCTGATACAACTCAAAAAATCATGAAGAAATATGATATGAAACATCCTGCAGGTGTTGCATTGCGTGGCTCTTTCTTGATCGACAAAGAAGGAATTGTTCAATCTCAAAGTGTGAACAATCTACCGCTAGGCCGTAACGTTGATGAAATGGTACGTTTGGTTGAAGCGCTTCAGTTTACTGAAGAGCATGGTGAAGTTTGTCCAGCAGGTTGGAACAAAGGTGACAAAGGTATGGTTCCTGATGCTGATGGCGTTGCTAACTACCTGTCTGATAACGCAGATAAGCTATAAGAAGCATTGCATTGAAGCAGTAGTTCCAAAAAAGGGTGGTTTTAACCGCCCTTTTTTTTCCAGAAATTTAATGAGAGGTAATTCCCATGTCAAACGAAGGCTACCACGAACCCGTTAATGAACTTTCGGATCAAACACGTGACATGCACCGCGCTATAACATCGTTGATGGAAGAGCTAGAAGCGGTCGACTGGTATAATCAACGAGTCGATGCTTGTAAGGATGAAGAGCTTAAAGCCATACTCGAGCATAATCGCGATGAAGAAAAAGAACATGCAGCGATGGTTTTGGAATGGATTCGGCGACAAGATCCTTCTATGGATAAAGAGTTAAAAGACTATCTGTTCACCGACAAGCCGATTGCCCACACATAAATAAAAGACGATATGATTAGTTTTCCGGCCATTGTGCACATGAGCTGATCGAACTGCCCACAGAAACTCTCAGAGAACAATATTAAGGAAGGAAATTTTCATGACGACAAAACACCAGAAACTATTAATTCTTGGCTCAGGTCCAGCAGGCTATACGGCTGCAGTTTATGCCGCTCGAGCAGCTTTAGAACCTGTTCTAATCACCGGTTTGCAACAAGGCGGACAGATGACGACCACGACAGAAGTTGATAACTGGCCTGGCGATCATGAAGGTGTAGATGGCACTGAGCTTGTTGTGCGTATGCAAAAACATGCGGAACGTTTTGGAACCGAAATGATCTTCGATACGATTAATGAGGTCGATCTTAATCAGCGTCCTTTCTTGTTGAAAGGTGATTCTGGTGAATACACGTGTGATGCTTTGATTATCGGCACCGGCGCTTCAGCAAAATACCTTGGCTTGCCTTCTGAAGAAGCATTTTCGGGCCGTGGTGTTTCTGCTTGTGCAACTTGTGATGGTTTCTTTTATAAAGACAAGCCAGTTGTTGTTGTCGGTGGAGGTAATACCGCTGTTGAAGAGGCGTTATATCTTTCTAATATATGTTCACATGTTACGGTCATTCACCGACGTGATAAATTTCGATCAGAAAAAATTCTTAGCAACAAGTTGGAAGAAAAAGCCAAAAACGGTAATGTCACTATTGAATGGGATCATGAGCTAGACGAAGTGCTTGGAGATGATGCCGGTGTGACTGGCGTGCGCATGAAAAGTACGAAAGATGGCACGACTAAAGAACTTGACGTGCATGGTGTCTTTATTGCCATTGGCCATAAACCAAACACAGATATTTTTGAAGGTCAGTTAGAAATGCAATATGGCTATCTGAATACAAAGGGTACGAATCCTGATGGTTTTGCGACACAAACCAGTGTTCCTGGTGTATTTGCTGCTGGCGATGTGGCTGACCCGGTTTATAAGCAAGCAATCACGTCCGCAGGTTCGGGTTGCATGGCGGCATTGGATGCTGAACGTTTCTTTGAACAAGGGGAAGAATAAAATAATATGTTCGAACTGATCAGAAAACAAAAAATAGACTCTCTGAATATTGAAGCACAGGAATATGTTCATACGAAAACGGGTGCGCGTCATTTTCATATGGCTGCTGATGACAACAACAATGTGTTTTCCATCGGCTTTGCTACCGTACCGGAAGACTCAAGAGGCGTAGCGCATATCCTTGAGCATACTTCGCTTTGCGGCAGTCAAAAATATCCAGTGCGTGATCCATTTTTTATGATGATCAGACGTTCATTGAATACCTTCATGAACGCGATGACGAGTAGTGACTGGACGGCGTATCCTTTCGCTTCTCAGTCACGTAAAGATTTTGATAACCTGCTAGAAGTCTATTTAGATGCCGTATTTTTCCCACGCCTAGATCCGCTGGATTTTGCACAAGAAGGTCATCGTGTTGAGTTTGAAGCAGCTGACGATCCTGAATCTGATCTGGTTTACAAAGGTGTCGTTTTTAATGAAATGAAAGGTGCGATGAGTTCGCCTGTTTCACAGCTTTGGCAGGCATCGAATAGTGCACTATTTCCGACCACCACTTATCATCATAATAGTGGTGGTGAACCTGCTGAAATTCCTGATCTCACCTATGAGCAATTAAAAGAATTTCATGCTGAACATTATCACCCGTCGAATGCGGTGATTATCACTTATGGGAATTTTCCGGTTGAAGAGCATCAGAAAAAATTTAATGACTGGGCTTTAGATAAATTTGAAAAGAAAGCGTTAGATTTCTCAGTTCCAGATGAACAACGCTTTACTGAACCACAACAGATCACCGTTCCTTACGCACTGGATGCGGAGGAAGATGAAATTGACCCAAGCAAGGGTAAAACGCATGTAGTTATGCACTGGTTATTAGGTCGAATCACTGATCTGGAAAGCATGATGGACATGCACCTTTTGAATGGTGTGCTGTTAGATAATAGTGCTTCACCTTTGCGACTTGCGTTAGAAAAAACCGAGTTAGCAAACTCGCCTTCAGACCTTTGTGGGCTCGATAACTCATCGCATGAGGCGAGCTTTATTTGTGGTGTGGAAGGTACTGATCCTGAAAAAGCCGATGCGATCGAACAATTGATTCTTGATGTGATCAAAGATGTTGCTGAAAATGGTGTTCCACAAGCAACCATCGAGGCTGTATTGCATCAGTTTGAGCTTGACCAACGGGAAGTTTCTTCTGGTAGTTACCCTTATGGCTTACGTCTAGCGGGAACAATTTTACCGATGGCATTACACGGCGGAGACCCTATTGCTGCTTTGGATCTTGATCCATTACTGAATAAGCTCGGTGAAAAGAGCCAAGATCCTGAGTTTTTGAAAGGCTTAGCCAGAGAACTCCTATTAGAAAACCAACACCGTATTCGAGTCGTCATGACACCGGATACAGAGCTAAGTGCACAAAAAACAGCAGAGGAAAAGCTGCGTCTAAGAGAGATGAAGGTAGGACTTTCTGATCAAGAAAAACAAAAAATTATTGAGCTAACAAAACAGCTAGAAGACCGTCAGAATGCTGAAGATGATCCTGAAGTGTTACCTAAAGTTGGTCTTGAAGATGTGCCTGCAGAGATTCAAATTCCGATCGGTAAAATTAGTCAGATCAATCATCGGAATACTCATTGGTATTCTGAAGCAACCAATGGCCTCACCTATGAAAGTGTGATTGTGCCTTTGCCTGCCATGACTGAGCAAGAAACTGCATTATTGAGTTTATACACGGATTGTTTGACAGAGCTAGGTGCTGGTGAGAAAGATTATTTAAAGATTCAAACCCAACAATCTGCTGTAAGTGGTGGGGTACATGCCTCTTTGAGTATTCGGGGTAAGGTTGATAATACTCAACAGATCAACGCCTTTTTCAGAATGGGCGTGTCGGGTTTAAACCGTAAACATACTGATTTTGCAGAATTAATGTATGAACATTTTACTGCTCCAAGGTTTGATGAACTGGAGCGTATTAAAGAGTTGATCGCCCAAAGTCGTGCCAGTCGGGAAGCTTCTATTACCAGCCATGGTCAATCGTTGGCAATGGCTGCAGCGACATCGGGTTTAAGCCCCTCAGCAAAACTAGGGCACGAGTGGAATGGATTACTCGGCATTAAGAATCTGATCACATTAGATGAAGGCTTTGAAACGGAAGCAAACCTACGGTTATTTTCTGACACACTGAATTCTATTCATCAGAAGATATTGGCTGCTTCAAACGAATTATTGATCGTCGCGGAAGAGGATAATCATACGAAAATAGCATCGGATTTGAATGCGCTCTGGAAAACAAACTCAAGCCAGTCAAACGATTTATTCTCGCCAGAATTTTCGCGAGAGAAAGTTCGGCAAGGTTGGATCACAAGCACGCAAGTCAATTTCTGTGCGAAAGGTTACGAGGCAGTACCGAGCAGTCATCCTGACGCGGTAGCCTTAACGGTACTTGGCCGCTTTCTGCACAATGGCTATTTACATACTGCGATACGAGAAAAAGGTGGCGCCTACGGCTCTGGTGCATCTTATGATAGCGGCACAGGAACCTTCAAGTTCTTTTCTTATCGTGATCCACGTATGGCAGAAACCTTGAACGATTTTGATCGCTCGGTTGCTTGGTTGTTAGAAGGAAAGCATGAATATCGTCAACTAGAAGAATCTATTTTGGGTGTGATCAGCGCCATTGATAGACCAAACTCCCCTGCTGGGGAAGCGGTTCAAACACATATGTTGAATCTTCATGGACGACCAGCAGAATATCGACGTGCTAATCGTCAAGCCGTACTTGGTGTCACAATCGATGATCTTAAACGTGTAGCGGAAAAATACCTGCAACCAAAAATGGCTAATATCGCCGTTGTCAGTAATCCTGCAGAACGTGCCGAGCTTGAAAAACTCGAACTGGAAATCCTCTCCCTACAATAAAATAAATGGAAACAGTAAGTTTCTTAGATGATGGCGTACATTTTAAAAACTACGCCATCATCCCTGCCTCTGTCTTTCCACATGGCTCAGTGTCATGGACAGATTTAAAAGAAGCAGATCCAGATTGTTGGCCTCCTGAGTTACGTTTGAAATCGGGCGAAATTTTGTTTATCTCGGCGGAGAAAAAAGAAGCCCTAGCGATTGCTTGTCTACGGCACAAAATTCCATTGGCCCCGCGTGAAGATATTTGGGGGTTGTTACTCGAACCCTTCCTTGATACAGAATTTACAAAAGATGAGCAGCTTCAGACTAACCAAAGATTAATTCAATGTGGTTTCAGTAAGAGTGAAATTGAAGCCATTCGGACAAAGCTAGAAAAGAAAATGCTTTTTTATAATAGTTTTGCTTGGGAATGGATTCATCTTGGTTTATACGACTTATTTGCTGCGCAGGGTCTCATATCACGCGCTCGACTCGCTTCAATTTCGTCGCATTGGCGAGTCGCTCATAAACAAAAAATCTATTGGTGGGCTATGGAGATTGCTAATCGCAAGTTACTATGAGCTTTTGATTGAGTGGAATGACTCAAAGGAAGTAGAAGCATTGCGCAGGTTTTGATCAAGGCAGTGAAACAAAACCTGCGGTTGTCGTTATAACATTATTTTATGACAGCAATGGCTTGGGAAGGGTCTGTCGCTAGGAATAGGCCTTTTTTACAACAAGCTGAGGCTTCTTCACTTTTACCCATGTTTTCTAACGTTTCAGCTAGCTGACGGTAGACTTCTGGACCAGCTCCAAATTCTACCGCTGTTTCCAAGTAGTGTTTGGCCTTTCCCCACAGCTCATTCTTATTACACAAGATGCCTAGCACCGTGAGTAGCTTGTGATCTTCCTCGCGAGCAGGTAGCCATTTTTCAGCACGCTCTAGTTGTTTAACAGAATCATTGCCACTAGCAAGACCGTATAAAGAAATAAGTCGATCGTCCCAACTTTTATTCAAGGATTTTTCGATCAAAGGAATGGTTGCAGCACTCTCAGAGGAGTGAGCTAGTTTTTCCAAGTAAGTGAAAAGTAGCTCAGGATCTTCTTTTAGTTTTTTCGGCACAGTCGACCAGATCTGTTTGATGTCTGTAATATCAGCATCTGAAGAGCTGAGTAAGCCTAACCATGTTTTACTTTCCAGTGCTTCAATATTTTCAAGAGGGAGAGCACGGTTTTTCTTCAAACGTTTGATCAGCGGTTGGATAGATTCCCAGTCTTCATTCGCAAGGTGAAGGTCTGATAATAAGCTCAAAACGCGTGGGTGGTTTTGGTTATTGGCTAGTAGCTCTTCTAATGTAATTCGAGCCATTTCAGTTTGGCCTTCTTGCATTTGTAGCTCAGCACGAGTGATGCCAACAGCAACATCTGCCTGAGGTGCTGAGGAGTGAGCAAGCTGTAGATAGTTATCTCGCTTCTCAACTTTCCCCATACTTTGGGCTGCTTGTGCGGCACCGAGGTAGTGGATGTAGGATAGACGGTCACTTATCTTTGCATCATGCGAGAGTGAACGTTCTGCAGCCTCCCAGTTGCCTTCTGTCAGTGCGGCATAACCCTTTGAAAGCGATTTTTGTGCTTTCTTTTCTTTACGATCAGCATTCCAACCACCGACTTTTTTCGGTGTTGACCAGATATTAGCTAAAATGCGCACCGTATAATAAAGCAGGATACCTGCGAGAATAGTGACTAAAGCAAAAAAGATGAAACTGGTTCGCAAAACCTGACCATGATAGCCGATGATGATATAGCCGGGATCGTCCATCGCAATAGAGCCGACATAGATTGCCGCCAGCAAAAGTATGAGTGTGGTAAAAAGTAGTTTCATGAGGACTGATCCTCTTGGCTAGCTATTTTTTTGTATGCTTTAAGCAGGTTCAATGCTTGAGTTACTTCTGGCATTGAAGGTTTCAGATCGGTACCTTCCATCTTACCAAGTTCTTCAAGAACGGTTTTTACCGGCGCTGCTTCAACATTAAAATAACGTTGAAGGATGTCAGAAACACGCGTTAATGAAGCCTTCATGCTACCGTTATCACGGCGGAGAACTGAGAGCTTTGCACTTGTGAGTTCGAGCTGTAAGTTTTGGTGCAAAAAGTATCTGAGTTCTGGATCAAATAAAATCTCATCAGGGACTTCTTGATCTTTAATCTCGACCATTTTGATCAAGTCACCCCACATAGAGAGTCCCACATCTTTCCAATCGCCAGCTAATGCTTCTTCTTTTGACGGGATTTTCATGTCGTTCAGTGTCGGAACGTCAAAATCTTTCAGAGGTAAGGATTCAACACGTGATGTTACATCGGCAATGTACAGAACCATTCCACTGATATCGGCATCTTCGACCTCGCGCAGCGCATTCATTTCTTTGATCAGTTGTTCACGAATACTATTCAGATTTGGGTTGCCCAAATCACGTAACTTAGTATCAGCACCCTGCATAGCTGCGAGCGCTGTTGGTACATCGCGTTCCAGGCTGAGACGCTGTTGTGCAACAGTCAGAAGGTATTCAACTTCCGCAATCACCCAATCGGACTCTTGCTTAGGCTTTTTATTTTGAATCGTTTCTAATGTTTCACTGAAAACAGTTTGTTTGCTAGCCAGAGCATCAAGTGTGCTTTTGAAATCATTGGTGCTCGACTGTTGCTCTGTAGCGATCGTTGAGACTTTTGATGAGCTTGCTTTAACCTCAGTAGATAAATCACTCATTTTGCCGTCGTACTGTTGTAACTGCTCATCTGCATGTAGTTGAGATGATTGAAGTTTATCGTATAACCAATAAACAGCACCGCCTCCTAGCAGGAGCACCAATAATACAATTAGTAAAACAAGACCAGTACTACCACCTTTTGAAGTTTGTACATGTTCTAGTGGTTCAGCGTCTTCATATTGCTCAAACTCAATATCTTCTTCAATGATTTCATGGGTGTTTTTATCATTCATTTTGTTCCCTCACTTGATGCCAGGATTGTAGTGTAGTGATTAGATCTTTATCAATAGCACTGCTTGCTACGAGTACTTGATGAGTAAATCCCTTTTGTTTTGCATATTTTGCAACACGATCACTAACCGTCAGTAATGGTGTTGATAAAAGCTGCTGTTGGTTATTTTCGCCCAGTATAGCAAACAAATTATCCAATCCTGCAATACTGGTCACAATGATGATATCGAGTTTTTTTTGATGCCAATGAGCTTCAATTATAGCGGGATCGGAGTTTGCGGCTTGGCGCTGATAAACTTCAGCATAATCTACGGTTTTAGCCCCCCGTAGATTTAAACCTTTGGCTAATGTATCGCTGCCGCCTTGGCCTCTGAAAATAAGGACTTTTTTGTTTTGTAGTGATGCCTCAGTAAAGTCAGGCATGGTTAGCAGTCCTTCGCTTGACGCTATTTCAGGAACGTGGACATTGGTTACCCTAGCTTGCGTAAGAGCGCTAGCGGTCGACTTCCCCACCGCGTAAACATTTAATCCTCTAAGGGTTTTATGGTTCTCAGAAAGCGCGGCCAAGCCATAACTTACGGCATTAATGCTGATGAAAATGATGAGATCATAAGTATTGATCTTGGTAAGAAACTGTTGGGTTTTTGCGGATGGTTCAATCGGTTGAATATGTAATGCAGGCCAAGCAATCGCATGACCACCGCTATTTTCGATTGCCGTAGAAAGTCCACTGGCTTGATCGGCGGGACGAGTGACGACAACCCAAAGATCTTGAAGAGAAGTATCCAAATTAGTGACTCAATTCATCCAAAATCCGGTCAGCACCACGTGCAAGCAGATCTTCAGCAAGGGAAATCCCCAGTTTTTCAGCATCATCTCGGTGGCCTGTGACTTCACCACGGATAATGCGGCTACCATCAACCTCGCCAACTAAGGCTCTGATCAGAATTTGATCACCCGTTAGCTCAGAGAAGCCTGCGATAGGAACCTGGCAGCCTCCGAATAAACGGCGGTTGACTGCGCGTTCTGCCAGTAGCCGTGTATGGGTATCTTTGTGATCAAGTGGCGAGATCAGCGATAGCGTTTTTTCATCCCCAGCGCGACATTGGATGCCTATTGCTCCTTGACCGATGGCGGGAAGTAAAGTGTCACTATCAATGAAGTGGCTGATCTTGTGTTCTAGTCCTAGCCTGATCACGCCGGCTGCAGCAAGAATAATAGCATCGTACTCATCATTCTCGAGTTTTCTTAGGCGAGTTCCAACATTGCCGCGTAGATCTAAGATATTAAGATCAGGCCGTAGGTTTTTTATTTGACACTGGCGACGTAAGCTGGAGGTTCCTACTCGAGCACCTTCAGAAAGATCGGTTATTGATGCGGTTGGTTGGTTAGCGAGCAAAACATCGCGAGGATCTTCCCTTTGCAAAATTATCGGCAGATCCAAACCCTCCGGCATCTCGACAGTGACGTCTTTCATGGAATGTACTGCGATATCTGCTCTTTCTTCTAGCAGAGCAACTTCCAACTCTTTGACAAACAAGCCTTTCCCACCAATTTTCGCGAGGGGGGAATCCAGAATTTTATCGCCTTGAGTTTGTATGCCGATCAATTCGACAGTCAGATTGTCATGCCTGTTCAACAAGAGATCACGAACATGTTCAGCTTGCCACATGGCTAAAGGACTTTTTCGGGTGACTATCTTTAGTGTTTTCATACCGACATGCTACGAATTGATGGACTCGGTCGCAACTGAAATTTACAATATATTTTGTAAGGGAGTTATTATAAAGCAGGCGGCGTTAAGTTTAGCAGCTTTCGTAAGGCCCAGACCCGGAAGGTAAATCTATGATTTTTTATGGTTTTACATTACAATAGGACACAATTTCTAGGGAAGAAATTCTAGGATGGAAAAGGCATTACTTTGAGACATAAGTAAGCGTTAGCAGGATAGGCATGATGCCAAGATACAATAAGGAATTAAGTCAGATCAGTTTTTCTGTTGATCAAGCTCATCTCCATATCTAAGGTTTAACCTATCTCTTGGGAAACGACTCAATATTAATGATGCATTCTCTTGAGCGCGAGGGAGTACTTCATAATGATAGCTTTCTGTGAACCTTGTCACACAAGGCAGCGGAACCTCTGCTTTGGGCATCAGTCATAATAAGTAATGCAGCGTTAGAGTCTTTTATCGATGATGAGAGGCTTAGAGGACAAGTGAAGCGTTGTTTTTGTATATTGATTCCTTGTACAAGGAAAACGCGAACAATAAAGAGTCCTTTAATTATCTAAAAATCTAGGATGAAAAAATTTTAGAGTATTCATACAAAACCATCCCAATATGGAGGGGAAGTAAAATATGAAAAATGTAGTGTACATATCAATACCACTTCTTATGCTGGCGTCATTAAATCTTCAGGCAGTGGCTGTCATTGAAGTAGTCGATCCGCTTTCTCCGAATAACACGGTTTATCGGCAGCAGAACATTACATTACCAGCGGTAGGAACAACAATTTCTGAAGCCTCGTCCGGGCTTGATTTAACTCGACGAACGAACGCCGGTGTTGTTGGTTCAAGACACGAGTATTCTCGGTTTGATCCGTACAACACTAATCAATCGATGATCTTACTGAATGGCGATGGTGGTCGATCCGGTGTCTACGGTACACAGACATCCGGCGCTTATAATGATGCGAGTAATCTGATTACGACTCTTTCTGTTACCGAAGCTCGTTGGGACAGAAATAATTCGAACAAGCTTTGGGGTTTTTCTGAGTCTTCCATAAAAACGGTAGACTTCAGTTCTGGTGCTCCAATTGAAACGGTCGTTAAGAACTTTTCACAAGATAGTAACCTGACGGCAAAGTTAGGCTACAGCAACTTTATTATCACGATGAATGATGAAGGAGAGGCATCTTACAATAATAAAACTTGGGCTTTCTTAGCTAAAGAACAGGACGGTGCTGGGCGTGAGCATATCGTTACGTGGGATAGCCAAAGCCAGCAGGTTCTTGGAACTTATGAACTCACCGCCAGAGAAAAGGATAATATCGACTGGGTTGGAATGTCAGCTAAGGGAAATTATGTATTAGTGGGTGGTTTGGATTATGCGGCAAATGAAGCGACGCAAAATATCACAGGCCTGACAATGGCGAGCACCGACTTATCAAGATTCCATCGCTTGGATTACACCACAGCACATGCTGACGTGACCTTGGATAGTAATGGTAATGAAGTTGTCGTTATGCAAAACACACGTACTGATAATATTGACATCATTCCTGTTGATTGGGATACAAAGGCCATTACCGAGATCCCACTCTCTGGCGAAGATGCTTATGCAGGCACAAATCGTACAGCGATAGTTGATCTGAATTATGACGATAACTCCGATATTGGCTTTAACGGTGGCGTGCATATTTCGGGTAACTTTGATGGCTACGCGCTAATTAGTACAACCATTGATGCGGGCATTGCAGAAGAAAATTGGCTGGATCGTTCAATCATTCTAGTAGAGCTAAATGCAGACGATCCTACAACAGTTTTTTTATCGAAAATTTATAATACGACAGAAGAATATTGGCAAGAAACACACGGCACGATCTCGAACGATGGTACGAAAGTTCTTTGGGCAGCCAACTGGGATAATGTCGGTGATGGTGGTGACTTTGATAACTTCTTACTTGAGTTGGATATCACTAGTCTTGATCTTGCTAATGTCGGAAGTGTTCCTTTACCTGGAGCTGTCTATTTGATGGGAAGTGCCTTGGTTGGCTTATTTGGCTTCAGTCGAAAAAGAAAAAAACAATAAGACTCTCTAAATGCTTTGATGAGATAGGTTTGTATCCACAGGATGTGAGTTTAATCATATATTTTAACCTGTCTTGTCAAAGTGTTGATAATAAGAAGAAGTATTATCTTGATGTGAGTTTAAGAGCTGCTTATGGATGAGCGGGATGTTTAAATGTAATGAATTACGGAAGCTTCCACGAGCAGTTCAATGCTCGCGATCTCGTCATTTTAATTTCCTTCGATTAAACCAAACTGAAACCTCAGAGTTTTGAGTTAAAATTTTTCTGATCTTGCTGAATTTTACTCTTCACAAAATCAAAAATAGAATAAAGACATGCTAGACTCCGTTGGCAATGGAAAAAATAGCGTATTAACGGTTAGTGGAATAATTATAATGAAAACAGAAACCACCCCCAGGTTTTGGGTGCAGCCTTTGTTCGTTCTGTATTTTTTGCTATTTACAGTTTTTTTGTTCATGCAAGCTATGAATAACCCAGCGAATAATTGGGATATGCTCGGCTACGCTGGATCGGTTAAAAGTTTCGAGACAGATGATAAACAGGAAATCCATGACTATGCTTTCTCTGAGCTTGAGAAATATGTTGACGCCGAGAAATTTCAAGAATTAACCTCGGAAAGTGATTATCGCAAAACGGTTTATGCTGATCCTGAATCTTTCAGGCAGGTTCTTCCTTGGTATCAAATTCGTCCTATTTATACAGGAGCGATGTACGTTCTCACCAAGCTTGGAGTGAATGTTTATAAGGCCAGTTATATTGTTTCAGCTACTGGAGTCGTTCTTGGTTTATGGGTTTTTTATTTCGCTTTCCGTCCTTATATAGCGCCGGTGTTTTGGTTTGCGCTGCCTTTTTTCATCGTTTTAAATGATGCTGTCAGAATCGCACGGTTCAGCAGTCCTGATTCATTGGCATTTCTATGGGTTGCTATACTGAGTTATTTTTTCATACGACGTCAGCGATTGTTCCTCTGGTTATTACCCTTATCGATCATTGTACGAACCGATCTTATTTTTATGGTGGGGTTATTTTTAGTTTACTTATTTTGGTTTTATTCGGTAGAGAAGCGTAAGACATTGAAGATGAAAAAGGGATTTCGTCTAGTTAGGAGTCAAAGAGGAAAAGTTGTTATAGCATCTGTAGCTTCCCTTGGCATTTATCTCGTTGTGAATTTAATTTTTGGAAATTATGGATGGGCCACAGTTTTCCACCTAATGTTTGTTTCTCGACTAAACTACCCGGCAGATATGGTGGTTCATGTAGAGCTTATTCAATATGTTAGCGCGTTGAAACATGGTCTGCCGAGTATGTTACAGAATAATGCTTTTGATCTTTTTGTTGGGATTTTTATTGTGATGCTTGGGTTGTTGTTGAAATTAAAACAGCTGCGAGGAGGTTTTAAAAATCTTATGGCGGAACGTATTAACGCCTTAATGCTCATATCATTCTTATTTATAATTGCTCACTACCTTGTGTTTCCTGAAGATGACTCGCGCTTTTTTGTCGCGCAATACATGATAGGTTTGCTTAGCTTTTTAGCATTATTAACACGAGTTAGTGATATAGATCCAACGGAAGAACAAAAGCTGAGAAGAAATTACCCTGAACGCATGAAGTGATCTGAAGTACAAAAATGCAGACCGAAAACCAGTCTGTGTTTTTATTTTTGTACAGAGTTTTTTAAAGCTAAACGAATAATTTCTTCGCTGCTTAAGCCTTCTATATTTAGTTGGCTGATAGACTTACTTGCTTCCTGTGGCTTAAACCCTAATGAAACCAAAGCACTGATCGCATCACTTTCCGCGGATGAAGCCATCGGTGTGCTAAATGCCCCCGAGACTGTTAATTTAACTTCCCAATCATCAAGCTTATCACGCATTTCAACGATCAATCGTTCCGCAGTTTTCTTACCAATACCAGGTAGTTTGATCAGCCGGGCAGTGTCATTATCATGAATGCAGTTTGCAAAATCTTGTGCTTCAATTCCTGAGAGAATAGTTAACGCCATTTTTGCTCCAACACCGTTGACCTTGATCAGAGTGCGAAATAGGCGACGCTCTTCTTCAGTATAAAAGCCATATAACAACTGAGCATCTTCACGTACAACTAAATGTGTAAAAAGCCGTAGTTTTTGATCAACCTCAGGAAGTTTATAAAAGGTTGTCATCGGTGCTTCGACTTCATAACCAACGCCGTTGACATCGAGCAGTAATTGCGGCGGTTGTTTTTCTAGCAAGATCCCTGTGAGTCGTCCGATCATAAGTATTTTCCGCTTAGGCCAGTTGTTTTGTTAGTAAGATAGTTTGACGAGAGTGAGCATGGCAAAGTGCAGCAGCTAACGCATCGGCCTGATCTTCTTGTGGAGGTTCACTCAGCAGCAACAGCATTCTAATCATATGTTGAACCTGAGTTTTGTCGGCATGACCACGCCCGACAGTCGCTTGCTTGATCCGGTTAGGGGTGTACTCAAAGACATCAACATCACCCTGCATCGCCGCGACCATTGCGGCTCCCCTCGCCTGGCCGAGCTTAAGTGCAGAGTCAGCATTTTTGTTCATAAAGACCTTTTCAATGGCCAGCTCGTCAGGGTGGTATTGATGGACGATATCGGTGATACCTTCAAAGATCTCTCTTAGACGTATTGGAAAATCAGCATTTTTGGTGGTTTTTATACAGCCGCTATGAACGTGTGTGTTTTTTTGTCCGAGGACATCGATGATCCCAAACCCGGTAAACCGTGAACCGGGGTCAATACCCAGAATTCTGACTGGTGAAGTATCAGGCTTCAACCCAGTTGTTCCAGTATCTCATCGCTGATTTCGGCATTAGAATAAACTTCCTGCACGTCGTCCAGATCTTCCAACATATCGGTGAGTTTTATCATGGTTTCTGCTTGGCTGGCAGTTAGCTCTACAGAGGTTGATGCTCGTTGTGTGACTTCAGCCATATCTGCTATTAGTTCGGCTTGATCTAATGCATCTTTTACAGCACCGAACGCTTCAGGAGAAGTGACGACTTCGATAGAACCACCATCTTCAACCACAACATCATCTGCACCGCCTTCTAATGCAGCTTCCATCACCGCATCTTCATCAGCACCGGGAGCAAAGCTGATTACGCCGATTTTGCTGAATAAGTATGAAACTGATCCGTCAGTGCCCATATTGCCACCCATTTTAGAAAAGGCATGACGTACTTCAGCGACCGTTCGGTTCTTGTTATCCGTCATGCAATCAACCATAACAGCTACGCCACCAGGGCCATATCCTTCGTAGCGGGTCTCTTCCATGTTATCGGCTTCATCATTACCAGCACCACGTTTAACAGCACGTTCGATGGTGTCCTTCGTCATGTTTTGAGACAGAGCAGCATCGATGGCTGCACGTAGGCGTGGGTTACTGTTTGAATCTTCTCCGCCCATTCTTGCAGCGACGGTGATTTCGCGGATCAGTTTTGTGAAAATTTTCCCGCGTTTCGCATCTTGACGACCTTTGCGGTGTTTGATATTTGCCCATTTACTATGACCAGCCATGTGTTCCTCTGCTTACCGTGTTAATTGTGGGCGAATTGTAACACTGTAACCCGATCTCACTAAAGATGAGATCGGGATTTTGTATTGTTTGAATGTGATTTACTAGTCGATCAAGCTATGTCGAAAGTAGTCTTTAGCTTTTTAGCAACCGACTCATTCTTAAGTTCAACATAGTTGGGCAGACCATTTTTGAATGGAGGATAATCCTCACCTTCGATCAAAGGCTGTAGATAGCGACGACATTCCTCAGTGATACCGAAACCATCTTCTGTGATGTATTCAGGAGGCATCATTTTCTCAACATTGGCGACATCAGCTAAAAGAGCCTCACCAATTTCCCATTGATAAGGCTCATCAGAGGTTCTGACGATGGCTGGCATAACGGCATTTTTGCCAGCCAAAGCGAACTCAACGGCTGCACGGCCGACAGCGTAAGCTTGGTCAACATCGGTTTTTGACGCAATGTGGCGGGCCGCACGTTGCAGGTAGTCGGCGACCGCCCAGTGATATTTATAACCTAGAGCACCTTTTACGATTTCAGCAATAACAGGTGCAACACCACCTAATTGAGCATGACCAAAGGCATCTTTACCGCCGGCTTCGGCAAGGAATACACCATCAGTATTGCTGAGGCCTTCAGATACGACGATGGCGCAGTAACCGAATTTTTTCACGCATTCATCAACACGTGCTAGAAATTTCTCCTGATCGAAAACGACTTCAGGGAAAAGAATGATATGCGGTGAATCACCTTCTTTTTCAGCCGCTAATGCACCAGCTGCTGCGATCCAGCCGGCATGACGACCCATGACTTCCATGACGAAAACTTTGGTTGAGGTTTTAGCCATTGAGGCGACGTCAAAACCTGCTTCACGGATAGAGACCGCGACATATTTCGCCACAGAACCAAAGCCTGGGCAGTTATCAGTAATAGGTAGATCGTTATCAACAGTCTTGGGAACACCGATACAAGTGATCGGATAACCCAACTTTTTGCTCATAAGAGCCATTTTATGTGATGTATCTTGCGAGTCACCACCACCGTTATAGAAAAAGTAACCAATATTATGTGCTTTGAAGACTTCAATGATACGCTCGTACTCAGCTGTGCTCTGTTCAATCGGTTTGAGTTTGTAACGGCATGATCCAAATGCGCCAGAAGGCGTGTGACGTAAGGCTGCAATATCTTCGTCAGATTCTAAAGAGGTATCGATCAGATCTTCTGTCAACGCACCGATGATGCCATTTCGGCCGGCATAAACGGTACCGATTTTGTCGCTATTTTCGCGTGCAGCTTGGATAACACCGCAAGCCGAAGCGTTAATGACAGCAGTTACACCACCTGATTGTGCATAAAATGCGTTTTTCTTGGTCATGCTATGAGAAACTCCTTAGGGTTTGATTTGTTGGTAAATAAATGACTGAATTATGTAATAATTTTACCTTGCATTGCTAATGAGTGAAAATGTCCGAGTGTAAACAATTGAACCCTGAACATTGTTAGTGTTTCGGTGTCATATACCACACATTATTATCGAGATTGTAATTTGAACAACCGACGATCATTTTTTTCTTTTATTACGGGCTGCCTGCTGACCGTTTTCACGCTAGCGGCGGCATCGATCGAGTTACCCGATATCGGTGACTCATCTGGGGCGACCATTTCTCCGGAGAAAGAACATCGGCTAGGTGCTGCATTTTATCGCAGCCTGCAAGGCCAAGGGGCTATTCTGGATGATTTGGAGACGCAAGAGTACCTACAAAATATCGGCCGAAAATTAGTATTATACAGTGATGGTGCTGGGCAAGAGTTCACATTTTTCCCCATTGCTGCAAGAAGTATTAACGCTTTTGCTGCACCCGGAGGTTTCATCGGTGTTAATGCGGGCTTGATTTTAAATACCCAGTCCGAAAGTGAGCTAGCGGGCGTCTTGGCTCATGAAGTTTCACATATTACGCAGCGTCATATGGCACGCTCATTTGAGCGGGCGGAGAACATGAGTGTGCCTATGGCGGTTGCTATGATTGGCTCATTACTTTTAGGCGTGCTTGATAAGGATGCTGGATTAGCAGCTTTAACGGCGGTATCGGCAGGTAGTGCACAAGGTCAGATCAACTTTACACGAACAAATGAAAAGGAGGCGGATCGTGTCGGTATGGCTCTATTATCACGTGCGGAATTTGATCCAAAAGGCATGCCTGATTTCTTTCTAAGGTTGCAAGTTGCTAATCGGTTAACCGATCCAGCTTTTTTACCTGAGTTTTTAAGAACACATCCCGTCACGACTTCACGGATATCAGACTCAACTAATCGATTGGCAGAATATCCAGCACGAGCACATAAAAATAGTGAGGCTTATTTATTGACCAAGGCTCGTATTGAAGTTGTCGCGGCGAAAAGTGAGCGGCACGCTGAGAAAATTTTTAAAATCGCGGTGAGAGAAGATGGTTCGAATGCTAATCACTACGGTTATGCATTGGCACTGACGGGTGTGGGTAAATATGAAAAAGCTCGAAAAGAGCTAATGCCATTGATCGAAAAAGATAATAACAATAGTAGCTATCTGCTCGCGCTTGCAGAAATTGAAGTTGCTGCGAGGAGTTATAAGGAAAGTTTCAAAGTGTATGAGGGCTTAAATAGTCTGTATCCAAATTACAAACCGGTAGTGATGAGCTATGCAAAGGCGTTATTGCAGGTTAATCGAACCAAAGAGGCCAAAGCTTTATTACTTGATTATGGAATTAAATACGGAACCGACCGTAACTATTATGAGTTATTAGCTGAAGCAGAAGGACGTGATGGCGCTATCGTAGAGGCACATCTAGCGCTATCTGAATTTCACTACCTTAGCGGTGAGACTGAGCGTGCGCTTGAGCAGTTAAGGATAGCTGAAAAGGCTGGGCACCTCGATTATTATCATCGAGAACGTTTGGAATATCGGCGCGAACAGATCGAGAAAGAGCTAGAAATTGAGAAAGAATTCAGAAAATAAGTTTAATATAACCAATGATTAACAGACGAAGCCTCATTAAGTCAGCTTTAGCAAGTTTAACGCTTGTTAAAGTAGGATTATTTTTCCCAATTCAAGCTTTCGCAGCTTGGCCGAAGAAGGTCTTTTCACTTGAAAGTCCGAATGAAGCGTTGATCGAGTTATTTGGTGTGCGAAGGATCACAGCTTCAAATAGAATTAGCATAGAAATGCCACCTGGAGCCGAAAATGGAGCCATCATTCCGATCACGGTTAAAACAGGTTTAGAAAACGTAAAGTCGATCAGCCTCATTGCTGAGAAGAACCCTATCGCATTATTAGGCCAGTTTACTTTCAGAGGAAAGGGTAACGGTGAGTATTTGCGTAGCCGGATTAAGCTCGCAAAATCATCACATGTTATTGTCGTCGTTGAGAGTGATTGCGAGCTGTATACTGCGAAGCAATATATCGAAGTGTTGAAAGGCGGGTGTGATTGATGAGTATAAAAATCCGCACGAAAACCAAGGCTGGAATCACTATCGTTAGCGCCATGTTGCGACACCCTATGGAGACAGGTCGTCGAAAAGATCCTGACACGGAGGAGTTAATTCCCGTTCACCATATCACCGAAATCAGCTGTGAATTAAATGGTGAAAATGTTATGACTGCAGTGATCGGGGCGGGTATCTCTACCAATCCGTTCTTTTCTTTTTACCTGAATGACACCAAAGCGGATGATATTCTTATGTTGAGTTGGCTCGATAACCTTGGCAATACTGACACGATCAAAACAGCTTTAAAATAATCCGGCTTGCCCATTCCGTTAAATTCCCTTAGCCTCACGGGATATTCGAAATAGATAGAGTTTAAATTATGCAAAAAAACATAGGCATCGGTGTTGGCGTATTTATATTAATCATGTTGGCAGTGATGCTGTATTGGGATAGCGAACCTGATGTGTTTAATGTCCCTGAAGCTGCTGCAACACGAGCAGGATCTGCTGAGGAAAAGTTGGTCACGGGTTATGTCACCACTGCTACATTAATCGAAGTTGCAGAAACCTTATTCAAAAAAAAGGGTGGTTACTTAAGTAATGACATCATGTTACCCAGCGTGATTATGGACAATGTTCCTAATTGGGAGTTTGGTGTATTAGTTCAAGTTCGAGATATGTCTCGAGTGCTCCGTAATGATCTGAGTCGTTCACAAACAACATCAACTGAAGATAAAGATTTGATGGTGGCAGAACCTCAAATGCACTTTGATAGTGAATCATGGATGCTTCCAGCGACTGAGACAGAGTACAAAAAAGGTATTAAATCTTTCAAGAAATACCTATCGCGATTACAAAGTACGGAAGATAGAGACGCACAATTTTATGCTCGCTCTGACAATCTAAGAGAGTGGTTATCTGTGGTAGAAAAACGTTTGGGAAGTCTTTCTCAGCGTTTAAGTGCCAGTGTCGGCCAAGTTAGAATAAATACTGATCTTCAAGGTGATACTAACGCTGCTCAGGCAACGACGACAGATGATTCCCAAGAAATAAAAACCCCTTGGACAGAAATTGATGATGTTTTTTATGAAGCGCGTGGTACAGCTTGGGCACTGATCCACCTGATGCATGCGATGGAAATTGATTTCTCCGGCGTACTAGAAAAGAAAAATGCGACTGTTAGCATGCGACAAATTATTCGTGAGTTAGAAGCAACACAAGAAAATGTCTGGAGCCCTACCATTTTAAATGGGTCTGGTTTTGGTTTTTTTGCTAACCATTCTTTAGTTATGGCTTCGTATATTTCACGTGCTAATTCTGCCGTGATCGATTTACGTAACTTGTTAGAGCAAGGTTAAGCGGGTTTAAGTCGAGGAAACAGAGATGCCATCATTTGATATCGTTTCAGAAGTTGATCAGCACGAGCTAACCAATGCTGTCGATCAAACTAATCGAGAAATTACCAATCGTTTTGATTTTAAAGGAACGGACACGAAAGTAGAACAAAAAGATCGCGAGTTAACCTTATCAGCTGAAGCTGATTTTCAGATCAAGCAAGTGATTGATATTTTGCAAGCAAAGATGATCAGTCGAGGTCTTGAAAGTCGCTGTTTAGATTTGGGTGAGATCACGAAGCTGGGTAAAGGGGTAAGAATGACGGCTACGGCCAAGCATGGTATCGACAAAGACATGTCGCGAAAAGTGGTTAAGTTAATAAAAGAAAAAAAGTTGAAAGTCCAAGTTGCAATTCAAGGTGAGCAAGTTCGAGTCACCGGAAAAAAACGTGATGATCTTCAAGCTGTGATGACTATGCTACGTGCTGAAGAACTAGAACAGCCTGTTCAATTTAATAATTTTCGAGACTAAAATAATTGACTATAGGAACGGAAGCAAGAGCTCTATTACTTAAAAATTCGCAAGCAATTTTATCGACAAACTCTGTTGAAATGGAAGGCTACCCGTTTGGTTCGGTTGTTCCATACTGCCTAGATCGAACGGGAAATCCTATCGTTCTTATCAGTCAAATTGCTCAACATACTAAGAATATTTTAGCTGATCCTAAAGTATCAATGATCACTATTGAGCAGAATATCGATGATGTTCAAGTTGGAGGTAGGCTGACGTGGGTTGCTGACGTTATCAGTTTACAAGGCGCTAAGTCTGAAGCTGCTGCAGAGCGTTATTCTCGATACTTCCCTCAGTCGAAAGACTTTCATACCGTACATGACTTTGATTTCTACCGCCTTGAGTTAGTAAGAGCCAGATATATTGGTGGCTTTGGTAAAATCCACTGGATTTCTCCGGATAAAATAATTTTACCCAATGCTTTTTCTGCTGAGGTAGAGAAGAATATGATTGATCATATGAATGATGATCATGTTGAGGCGATGCAAAAATATTGTCGGAATGCTGAGATCAAAATAACCTCTGATCAAATAAAAATGGTCGGTATCGACGAAGAAGGTTTTCATCTGCGCTTGGAAGAAAAGATTATTCGTTTTAATTTTGAACGACCGGCAAAAACAGCAGAAGATATTCGTGCTCGGCTAGTCGAAATGGCGCGAGCTTGATCAACGATGAGTCATGATGCCGGCGAAGCGTTTAAAAATTTAAATCCAGATGAAATTTTGGATGCGATAGAATCTATAGGCTTACTAACGGATGGTCGTCAACTTGCACTCAATAGTTATGAAAATCGTGTTTATCAGATCGGTATTGAAGATGAACAACCTATTATCGCAAAATTTTATCGGCCAAACCGTTGGTCTGATGAAACCATATTGGAAGAACACGAATATACATTAGAACTGAACGCTGCTGAAATTCCGGTTGTTCCCCCTATTCTACATGATGGAAAAACCTTACATCAGCATGGGCCTTTTCGATTCTCAATTTATGAGCGTAGAGGTGGCCGTGCTCCCGAGTTAGATAACCCCAATCATCTTGAGCAAATGGGACGTTTTATTGGCCGAATTCATGCGCTTGGAGCCAACAAAAAATTTCAGCATCGCCCTTCTATCGATATTGAAAGTTATGCGATTAAACCAAAAAAATATTTGATCGAAAATAGATTTATTCCTACTCATCTTGAAGAGGCGTATTCAAGCTTGGCCGAAGATGTGATCATAAGAATCCAAAACTGTTTTGAGCGTGCAGGTGACATAGATAGTTTACGTCTACACTGTGACTTCCATCCAGGCAATATCCTTTGGACAGATCATGGTCCACATATCGTTGATTTTGATGATGCGCGGATGGGCCCAGCGATCCAGGATCTATGGATGTTTTTGTCCGGCGATCGAGAATATATGACTGCTCGTTTGGGTGATGTATTGATCGGTTATGAAGATTTTTATGAATTTAATCCTAGAGAGTTAAACTTGATCGAAGCATTACGATCAATGCGAATTATGCACCACGCTTATTGGATTGCGAGTCGTTGGGATGATCCTGCTTTTCCACAAGCCTTTCCTTGGTTTAATTCAGATAACTATTGGGAAGAACATATCCTTTCATTACGCGAGCAGGCCGCGATGATGGATGAACCACCACTAGTTTGGGATTAATACAATTCACCTTCTGAAAGCGAATAATTTTTCCCAAATGTTAGCTTAAAGAGATACCTTTTCAATTCACTCGTCACCGTATTTGATTTATCGGTTCTTCTTATTTGTTACAGATTGTGTCTAATCGTATTATTAAGCTGATCAGTAGCATCGTTTTCCTCATTTTCTTCGTATTGATATATGAATACTTTTTATTCAAGATTTTTTTAAAAAATGATTAATATAGAGGAAGACATATATGTCTATCATAAACAAAGCAGCAATTCTGACTGTAGTCGCAGGCGCAATGCTTCAAACAGCGCAGGCAGCTCAAATTGAAATAACATTTACCAACAATGCACCGACAGGTGGAACCTATTTAACACCGCTTTGGGTAGGGGTACACGATGGAAGTTTTGATGCTTTCAATGTGGGTGACTCTGCGAGCTTAGGTATCGAAACCATCGCGGAAGTTGGAAACCCAATGTCGCTTGCAGCAGAATTTTCTGGCTCAGGTGTGGATGGTGTTGTTAGCGCGGCACCGGTTGCTCCTGGAGGATCATTTTCGTTAGTGCTGGATTTAGCTAATGACGGTAGCAATAACTACCTTTCATTTGCATCAATGTTACTGCCGAGCTCTGATTTTTTTATCGGAAATGATGATGCATTTTCAATAGCGAGCGTTTTAAACGGTGGTGGACCATTAACATTTGACATCGCAACAGCGTATGACGCTGGCACAGAAGTGAATGATTTCACAACCTCTGCAGGTAATGGACTATTCACGGGTGCTGGTTTACCGGCAACGAATGCGGGAGCCGGTGTTGATGAAAATGGTGTGATTAGACAAATTAGCGGATCAGAATTTAGTAATTTTTTAAATATAGGTTCTGCAGATGTTAGCGGCTTCAACTTCGATAATTACAGTAGCATAGCTAGTATCGAGGTCTCGTCTGTACCGGAGCCTACGACATTGTCTATGCTTTTGCTTGGAATGGTTGGTCTAGGTTTTTCTCGACGGAAAAAAATCAACTAAAAATCAGACTAGACAGATAGTTGTAACGGTTAATGATTAGCCGTTATGACACTTTACCTTATGGTTGTATGTTTAATTAAATTTTGTAAAAGGGAAAACTAATTTCAAAAACAAAGGTCATAGAAAACAAAGAAACAAAAAGTCTGATTGTGAGAGTTTAAGTTTAAGGAAATACTTAGTTTCATGTCGAGTGATAAATATCAACAAGACGAGCAACGTTGGCGCCAGTTAATGATTGAATCTTTGCGAGGGGAGCAGCCCCCCTATGAGCAATTGTTAGATGAAATAGGTAATGTCCTCGACGGATATTTAAGATTACGTTTTGGTCAATTAGATGTTATTGAAGATTGTGTTCAAGAATGCTTGATCGCGATTCATCAGGCCAAACATACTTACAATCCAAAACGAGCCTTCAGACCGTGGATGTTTACCATCGCAAAACATCGAACGATCGATATTTTACGGCAGCGAAGTAGTCGGATTAAGCTTGTGGAATTGGCTGAAAATAAATATCCTTCACAATCTGATCTAGAAAACATTAATGGTGTTATTGATGGGCTAAGGATCCTACAATCTTTAAAAACAAATCATCGAGAAGCTGTAGTTTTAACAAAGTATGCTGGCATGACAACATTGGAAGCTGCAAGCTGGTTAGGCGTTTCAGAAAGCGCGATCAAATCTCGTTTACGTAAGGGGCTACACATTTTACGCAAGCAGTTGGAGAGCGAGGCATAATGGTTATGGATAAGCAGCGTGCACAATTAATTAAAAATTTAAGTCAAGATCTTGAAGTCATTTCAAGTCCCGGGCAAACCTTAAATATAACTATTCTATGGTTAATGATTAACTTTAGTTTAACGGTGTTATTAACACTCGCGACAGGCCCTTTTCGAACGGGTAGTTTCGATCAACTCCAAACCCATCCTCAGTTCTTCATTGAAAGTCTGGTTGGTATGGCTGCCATTATTTTACTTGCGACCTTCTCTTTTAAGTCTGGGCTACCTACAGGACGAACAGTCCTTAAAATAGGTTTGACGCCATGTGTTTTATTGTTGATTTGGATATCGTTTTACTTTTATGGATTTTTGGAGCCTGCATTACCCGCCTCGATGGAGGGTAAACGAGAAATTCATTGTAACCTAACAACTTTGCTTATTGGGTTGCCAAGTTTACTGCTTGGGCTTTTTATGCTTCGTAGATTATGGCCATTAGATCCGGCATGGTCCGGTTTATTGTTGGGACTCGCTGCTGGTGCAACACCAGCATTGATCATGCAGTTTGCTTGTATGTATAGTATCGAACATATTTTTCAACACCATTTATTGCCGGGGTTATTACTCGGTCCTATCGGAATGATTATTGGGAAGTATTCTTTAAAAAAATAGATTCTCAGAAAAAATATTTTGATACTCTATTTCATTTTCTTCAGTATGAATTTCAATATGGGAAACAAAATTTGCACTAAACTTTTTCTCTAAACCAAGCTAATAGTGTCATTCGATTATTTACATAAAATGTCATCGATATTTAAAGAGAGCAAAAAGTATACTTTCGTTTAAAATAAATAATACGATTTAGCTTAAATTATTAATTTTAGGTGGAGAAAGTAATGGCAATGAAGTCAGTAGTAATAGCCGTATTGTTGACAAGTACGCTGAGTTGTTAAACCTTACAGGGTCTTTAACAATCCTTGCTCAAGCCTCACCCCTGACATTCGCATACAAAGCCAAGTCGTTTCTGTCCATGCATCAGCGGTTTTTATCTGGCTAGCGCCTTTTAAGGTACGTTCTAGTTTAGCTGCTGATTTGATCAACATTTGTAGGCCGCGAGGCTTGTGTCTTTGTAGGGCATTTTTGATTAGGTTAGATCGATTGGCCCAGACTCGATGTTTTTTTAGGACGTTATCGATACGATCACCGCCAGCAAGATCCTTGGCCATTTTATAGAGACTGTGTAGTTCGCGATTTAGTGCCCAGTGGATAATGATCGGCTCAAGCCCTTCATGGCGGAGACCATCTAAAATTCTAATAGCACGTTCAGCTTGGCCTTCTAAAATAGCATCTGTTAGTTTGAAAACATCATATCGGCTACTGTCGCCGACACTCAAAACATCATCTAGTGCGAGCTGACTTTTATCGGTGACGAGTAAAATAATTTCAATTTCTTGGCTGGCAGCGAGCATGTTGCCTTCAACATTTTCAGCAATGTAAGTCGCGGCATCCATCGAGATCTGCCGTCCCTGATCGGCAAAGCGGCGAACTATCCATTGTGGTAATGATTTCGCATCAACAGGCCAGATCTGCACAACGGCACCACAACCGTCTAGCGCCTTAAACCACTTTGTTTTCTGGCTTGCGGCTTCTATCTTGTTGGCGGTAATTAGTAAAATCGTCTCTGGAGGCAAGTTTTCACTATACTCGATCAGGGTCTTCCCACCTTTAGTGCCGGGTTTGAAAGAACTTAAACGCAGCTCGAGCAGTTTCTGTGAAGCGAATAACGACATGGTGTCGGCTTCTTGAAAGAGTGAATTCCACTCAAACTTTTGTGAGACTTCCAGAATGGTGCGCTCTTCGTAGCCTTGAGTTTTTGCAGCTTTACGGATCGCGTCGGCGGCTTCCATCGCTTGTAGAGGCTCATCGCCCGTTACAAGATAAATGGGCGATAGGTTACCAGACTGTAATGATGAAGAAAGTTGTTCAGGTCGTATGCGCATGGGTGTGATGTGGCAGCCTGTTGGAACCGATTAGATTATTTCAAAACCTGAATTCGTAGCAGGATGGAGTTAGCAGCACTGCGAATCATGTCATCACGGACGAGGATTTCTTCATCAAACTTACTTAGGGCGGCATTTGGGTCAAAGGTTACGGCTCGGATCAGAAAGATTTCTTGAGGTTCAGCTAACGAGGATCCATCAGACGTTAGAATTTCCAAACTAATGTGGTATTCCAATTCGTACTCGGTGACTTTACCGGTGTTTTCATCGACCGATAGAACTCGTCGAGTATAGTTTTCATTATATAGCTTTAATATGCGATCAACATTTTCGTTAGAAGGACTAATGGTCACGTCCCTGATCGCTAATTGATCACTAAGTTCTCGTTTTATCAAGGGTATATTTTGGGCATCAAGATAGATGCTGCTTACATTGAGTTTTCCGGTCCCGCTACCGCGCAGGTGATACCCGCAGCCTGTCAATGACAGGATTAAGATTAGGAAAAAGCTAGTTTTAAACAGTTTCATCATGCCACCACTATATTGACCAAACGACCGGGAACTACGATACATTTTCGCACGGTCTGGCCTTCAGCGAAACGTTGAACATGTTCATCAGCCAAAGCCAACGCTTCAATGTCGTCTTTTGATGCATCAGCAGCAACTTTGATTGAGCTACGTTTTTTACCGTTTACCTGAATGATCAGCTCAACTTGATCCTGTACCAAGGCTGTCTCATCGACTTCAGGCCAGTTCATTTCTTCAGTTTTACCCAGCGCTTCCCAAACCGTTTCGGTGATATGCGGGACGATAGGAGAAAGAATTAATGTAGCGATCTCTAAACCTTCTTGCATCACTGCACGAGCGGAGTCTGAATTATCCAGCTTAGCCAAGGCATTCATTAATTCCATAACTTTCGCGATAGCCGTATTGAAAGTATAACGGCGTCCGATATCATCATTCGCACGTTGAATTGTCTCGTGGATCAAACGGCGAGCATCTTTCAGTTCATCGGACAAGTTAGCGACATCAACCGATGTAGGAATACCCTGCTGAGTATGAGTGAAAGCTTGTTTCCAGTACCGTTTGAGGAATCGATGAGCTCCTTCAACACCACTGTCTAACCATTCCAATGATTGCTCGGGCGGTGCTGCGAACATAGAGAATAAACGCACCGTGTCTGCACCGTATTGATCGAGGAGAATTTGTGGATCAACACCATTATTTTTTGATTTGGACATCTTTTCGATGCCGCCGATAATCACCGGCTCGCCATCCTCAACTGAATTAGCATGCGTAATTCGCCCCTTATCATCGCGCTCAATCTCGACATCATTTGGGTTGAACCAGATCTTTTTACCGTTAGTTTCTTCGCGATAATAGGTTTCCGCTATAACCATACCTTGAGTCAATAAACGGGTGAAAGGTTCATCAGACTTGATCAGATCTAAGTCACGCATCAGCTTATGGAAGAAACGTGCATATAAAAGATGCAACACAGCATGTTCGATTCCGCCAACGTAGTGATCAACAGGCAACCAGTGATCAGCACGTTCATCGAGCATGGCTTGATCGTTGTCGTGGCAAGTAAAACGAGCGTAATACCATGAAGATTCAAAAAAAGTATCGAAGGTATCCGTTTCGCGTTCAGCATCCGCACCACATTTTGGGCAGCTCGTTTGATAGAATTCCGGCATTTTCTTGATGGGTGAGCCGGAACCATCGAACTCGATATCTTCTGGTAGCACAACGGGCAGTTGATCTTCCGGCACTGGAACAGCACCACAATCAGGGCAGTTGATCACCGGAATTGGGCAGCCCCAATAGCGCTGGCGTGAAACGCCCCAGTCTCGTAGACGATAATTAATGGTTTTTTTGCCATGCCCTGCTTTTTCGAGATAGCTGGCAATTGCACTAAAAGCATCAGCAGAAGTTAGATCGTTGAATTGACCTGAATTCTTCAGAACGCCTTTTTCAGTCTGCGCGGCCTCTGAGACATCGCAGTTAGTTTCGCCGTCGGGATAAACCACCGCTTTGATTTCTAAACCGTATTTCTTTGCAAACTCCCAATCGCGTTGATCATGTGCAGGAACGGACATCACCGCGCCAGTTCCGTAGCCCATCAACACAAAATTGGCTGCATAAACCGGTACTTTCTCACCAGAAATTGGATGTATCGCATCGACACCGAGAGGAAAACCTTTCTTCTCCATTGTTTCGATAATGGCTTCAGAAGTTCCTGCATTTTTGCATTCTTGAATGAATTCTTTTAACTCAAGATTACTTTCCGCAACCTGTAGAGCCAGAGGATGCTCCGCTGCTACGGCAAGATAGGTAACGCCCATGAAGGTGTCAGGTCTTGTGGTGTAAATGCCGAGAGAAGTCTCTAATTCAGGTACGGCGAATTCAGCTTCCACACCTTCTGATCGACCAATCCAATTTTTTTGCATGGTGCGAACAGAGTCTGGCCAACCTTCAAGATCTTTCAGATCCGTGATTAGTTGATCAGCATAGTCAGTGATTTTTAAAAACCACTGTGGGATCTCTCGGCGTTCAACCAATGCCCCAGAACGCCAGCCACGACCATCAATAACCTGCTCATTAGCAAGTACGGTTTGATCAATGGGGTCCCAATTGACGATGGCTGTTTTCTTGTAGACCAGTCCTTTTTCGAGCAACTTGGTGAAGAACCATTGCTCCCAACGATAATATTTTGGCGTACAGGTCGCTAGCTCTCGATCCCAGTCGTAAGCAAAACCAATGCGTTTCAGCTGATCTCGCATGTGCCCAATGTTTTCGTAAGTCCACTTCGCGGGTGGCACATTATGGTTGATAGCGGCATTTTCAGCAGGTAGGCCAAAAGCATCCCAACCCATTGGTTGTAAGACATTTTTCCCTAACATACGTTGATAGCGTGAGATCACATCTCCAATGGTGTAGTTACGAACATGGCCCATGTGGAGCTTGCCGCTGGGGTAAGGAAACATTGCTAGACAGTAGAATTTTTCACGCGAAGGATCTTCTATGGCTTTAAATGTTTGGTTTTTATCCCATGCTTGTTGGATGCTGGTTTCTATTGAGGCGGGTGAGTAATTTTCTTCCATTGGTGATGCTTCTTTTTGTTTTATTATTCGATCATGACAGTATGTCGATTGAGCCGCTTACAATCAATACTGGATCGAAGAAATATCAACCAATATCAATATTTTGCACCGGCCAATTCAAATATAGAATATGATCACTATCATGAGCGTTTTGATCCATAAAATTAATGAAAAAAAATCCAAGTAAGAAGACATGATATTAGCAGCGATTTTTGCAATTTTCGTGGGCCTTTTGATGGGGCTTTTAGGCGGTGGTGGCTCGATCATGACAGTGCCTGTTTTGGTTTACCTGCTGGACTTTGATACAAAAAATGCCATTATTACATCGTTGATCATCGTCGCGATAACTAGCGGAATAGCAATGGTTGCCCACGCTAAAAGAGGCTGTGTTTGCTGGAAAACGGGATTGGTTTTTAGCGCGACAGGGATTATCGGTGCTTTCCTAGGCGGACGAATTTCTGCCTACATTCCAGATGAAATTCTACTTTTATTGTTTTCAATGGTCATGTTAATTGCCTCCAGCTATATGCTCAGGAAGGATGTTGTCGTGACTCGAAACATTTTATTACGTGATGGACTTTGTCCCGAAAAACTCCCCTATATTGCCATATTATTTGATGGCTTCATGGTGGGTGGTATCACCGGCTTAGTGGGTGTCGGTGGAGGTTTTCTTTTAGTTCCGGCATTAAGTTTTCTTGTCGGGATCCCCATGCATGCAGCTATTGGGACATCCTTGTTAATTGTCACCCTACAATCATTAGCAGCCTTGCTAGGTCATGCCGAGCATATCGATGTTGATCTGACGTTGGTATTGATTTTCTCAGGTCTTACAGTATTCGGCAGCCTGATAGGTAGTAGCTTGTCCCGAAAGTTAAGCGGACAAATTTTGAAAAAATCATTCGGGATATTTGTCTTGTTGATTGCGTGTTTTATGATCTTTAAGGATCTAGACAAAGAGGCAATAGAGACCATTCAAGCTCTTTATTCAGAGCATAAAGAATTTGTTCTTGGTGCGATAACCATGATTATTTTTTATATCGTTTATCAAGTCAGAGTTTGGATCCACAGTAGAACACTTATGGATAACACCAGCGGATCATAAATGACAGATTTCAACATTCCTGCTGAAACAGCTCGGTATGATCAGGAAATAAAAAAGAGTCGTTTTATTGCTTACGCGGCTCATGCTGCTAGTCCTGATATGGCAAATATTTTTATAAAAAAGATCAGAACAGAATATCCTGATGCACGTCATGTTTGCTGGGCTTTTGTCGCCGGTCAGCCGGGTCACTCGACAGAGGTAGGTTTCAGTGATGACGGTGAGCCTAATGGAACCGCAGGTATGCCGATGTTGAATGTTTTACAGCATGGGGAAACGGGTGAAATTGTCGTTGTCGTGGTGCGTTATTTTGGTGGAATTAAACTCGGTACAGGAGGGTTGGCCAGAGCCTACTCAAGTTCTGTTTCTGGCGTTCTGAAATTATTGCCACTACAGCTAAAGGTCATAAAAACCACTGTTTTTTTTAAGGCTGAGTTCTCACAGGAAGATGCTGTCCGTCGGAGTTTGCAGATGATCGGTGCTGATAATATAAAGATCCAATATAATGAGTCTCTCAGTATAGAATGTGATGTTCCAGAAGATAATTATTCTGTTCTAAAAAAAAATCTTAATGATCTTAGCCGAGGTAAGATTAATGTAAAAACGAATAATGTTTTCTAAAATGTACATTTCTTGGAATAGAAAAATGTGTGTTTTCAAATTATGGGCTACCTACGGGACACAGTAGAAAGTATAGAAAGCTATGGGCAGTTAATCGCCACTGAACAAACTATATTGCCCCGGTTTTAAACTTTCATCATTATTTTTTTCATTGGATAATTGGAAGCAAACTCGTCCCTGTTCGTTATGAATTAACTTTAATCTAAATCCATTTAATTGAGCTTGTTTTGCCGCTTGATACAAGCCTATACCTAAACCTGATTTAGAATCCATAGGTTGATTAAAAAGTTTTTCTACAATGTGGTCAGATATTTTTTTACCAGAGTCACAAACCGAAAGTTTAACGTTAGTATCTGTTGTCATCAGGGAAATCATCACATTCAAGTGGTTATCGAGTTGGCCCTTGAAATTCGTATTTTCCAATAGATTTTCAATGGTACTATCAAATAAATCAAAAGGAATGATTGGATTAGACGTAATGTGTTCTTGAAAAGAAATATTTTTAGCATTAATACGAGATTGTAACTTTCCCCACCAGCCTTCTAGCGACATGTGTTCAATGGTTACATCCTCAGGATCGCGCAGTTTATCTAAGGCGAGTTGTAAGCGTTGTGTAATGTAAGGCAATTGTTTTTTTAAGAGTAACTGGCCTTGGGATGCATTTTCTTTATTGAGAGATTCATCACTTTCTATGACGGCAGTAATTGTTTGTAGAGATTGCAAAAGGTTCTTTATATCGTGTGTAACGCGTGCACCTGTTTCATAGATAGCTTGTAAATGTGTTCGTTGCATCAGCTCAATTTCACGCGACTTAGCGGTGTGAAAATGATAAACCAGTTGCACTAATAATTTACAGTGCATCAATAACGTTGGGCCAATAGGACGGCGAGTATAGAGACTGACAATAAAGGTGCCCGTCGAAAGGTCCATTCGATAACGGGTTTTTTTACCATAAAGCTCTTCATCTTTATCAAGGTTCCAAAGGACGCCTTCAATCCAAGGAATTTCTACCATTTTTTGCATGGCAGCGCTAACAAAAGAATCGGGCATTTTTTCTTGATCAGCTAATTCGGCAAGTTCACCTAGCCAAGTTTCAAACGGGGTGCCTATGTTCATTAACGAACGTTCCCAAAGCTGGGCAAGGCCGCTAAAGCCAATCACGGGTGAAGATAACCAGCTTAAGGTGAATAGAAAAATGGAAAGTACGAGTAAGGATTCTAATAGTGCTTCTGGATATTGTGAGCCTGAGTGATACATATTTAACAAGCTACCAACGGCCAACATCGCCGCGATTAGCGAGACGGTGAGTGCTCGAAAAAAATCAATGGGTCGAATGTGACTGTCACGTTTGTACTGCCAAGTAAAAGCAATAATGATGAAGGGTAAAATAATTAAGCCGTACTTGAAGAGCTGATAAACGCTACTGCTAAGATTTGAAACTTGAAAAAGCTCGGTGGTGCCACGAATTAAAAGCTCGGAAACTAGGAACACTAACGTGATTAAGTAGGCTCGGCGCTCAGTCGCATTTTCTAGAACCTGCCCTGCTACTAAACCGATCAGCAGAACAATCCAGCTACAGAGAATGGCCCAGCTCATCCAATAAATAAATCCACTGGTGAATAATACGAACAGTATTCCAGCTTGAAGTGCTATCCTTTGGTCACGTCGCCACAAAGGCTGCCAAATAAAAAACAAACCTAAATGTGCAAGCATCAATGATCGGGATAAGGCGCTACCGAAATCTTTCCAGATCGCAAAGTGGAGCAACAATAGCATTGCTGCCAGCACCCAAAGGCCGTTTAATTGAAGTCGTTGTTGTGGCATAAGAGAGTGATAAAATAAATCAAATTTAAAAAGGAACACCAATATTGTACGCCATCTTTGCCATAACACGGTTCACTTTGCTTGAAGCCTTGCATAATCGTCTCGTCTGGTTGTTTCTGCTGTTGTTATTGATAGGTATTATGCTTGCGGAATTTATGGGGGGGATTTCTATTACAGAAAGCCTTGTTGTTAAGACCAGCCTGCTCAGCGCCAGCCTAAGGATTTTTGCTGTATTTGTGATCAGTTTATTTGTCATCACCAGTATGGTGCGTGAGATTAATGACAAAGGTTTAGCGTTGACACTCTCATTCCCTGTTTCCCGTGCCAGCTATTATTTTGGAAAGTTTCTGGGCTATAGTTTCATCGCTTTTATGATGGTTCTTCTGATCGGGTTTTGTTTGATTTTTTACGCCCCTGCCCTACAAGTTTTTATTTGGATAAGCTCATTATTTTGTGAACTCCTGATCATGACAGCCTTGTGTTTGTTATGTGTATTTACTTTTACTCAAGTAACAACAGCGATCACAGCTGTCGCAGCTTTTTATGTGTTAGCGAGGAGTCTTCATGCGATTCAGCTTATGAGCCAAGGCCCGCTGATTGATCCTAATTCATTAGTGCAAACCTACAGTATTAAAGTGCTAAATATCATTGCTCACTTTTTGCCGGATCTACATCGTTTTAGTCCCTCAAGCTGGTTAGTCTATGCAGAGACCAGTGTTGATCAAATTATTCCCATAATATTGCAAACAGTGATCTATGTTTCTGTCTTGACCATGGCTGGGTTGTTTGATTTATATCGAAAAAACTTATGAAGTTAAACGCTTTCTTTCAGTCGTCTAAAGAACGCTCAATGGCGAGTATTCCTATTTGGATATTGCTTGCTTTATTAATCTCGCTCGCTGTACAAATAATTTGGCATAAATATCAACCTGTCCCAGTTGCTAAAGTCACGCAACTGTCCAGCCCTCCATCAGAAGCCATATTGAACGCGATCAGCTTTGGAGATCCTGTCGCATTTTCAAAGTTAAGCATGCTCTGGCTACAAGCCCACGATAACCAACCTGGTGTAAGCATTCCATTCCGACAGCTTGATTATGAGGTATTGACGCAATGGTTGTCGGTGATTCTCGCACTCGATCCTAAAGCACACTACCCGCTACTGTCTGCGGCAAGGGTATTCGCCCAAGTGCCTGATGCAGAGAAGCAACGAAAAATGTTGACATTTGTAGAACACGAATTTTATAAAGCTCCCAATAAACGTTGGCAATGGCTAGCGCACGCAGCATTTGTCGCAAAGCATCGATTGAAAGATCAAAAGCTGGCACTTAAATTCGCAAAAGCACTTGCTGATCACGCAACGGGAGAGCAAGTACCTAATTGGGCAAAGCAAATGCAGATCTTCTTGCTTGAAGACATGGGCGAGCTTGATGCTGCAAAAATTTTATTAGGCGGATTGTTAGAAAGTGGTCAAATAAAAGATCCGCATGAGCAACAGTTTTTACATCAACGTTTACAAGAACTAGAAGATAAATCTGCTTCATCTTTCTAAATGTTGAATCGTAATGTTGGTATATCAACATTAGTGTTGATATATCGTCACTTTTCATTGAAAACACAATGAAAAATACTGTTAATTAATAATTAAATCAATGATTTGTGTCGATGGCATAGAATCTGCTCTGATTGGGGATAGATGAAGATAAACTAGGAAGCAAATGAAAATGAAAGCTCTGAAACATTCAAAACAGAAAGGTTTTACGTTAGTTGAGATCGCGATCGTTATGGTCATTATTGGTTTGTTATTGGGCGCGGTTTTGAAAGGCCAAAACCTAATTAACAGTGCACGAGTACGCAACATGGCTGATCAGAACTCTAGCATCCAAGCAGCTTATTATGGATTTATTGATCGGTATCGAGCTGTGCCTGGTGATATGAAGGCTGTTGATGCTACGGCTGCGATTGGAACTAATAATCTACTAAATTCTGTCGGTGGTGACGGGAATGGTTCTCTAAAGGTTAATGATTATGGAGAGGCTGCAGCTCTTTGGGCGCACTTAAGCGCAGCGAATTTCATCGTTGGTAATTACGATGGGGCTTCTGCTTATACCGCAAAAACATCTGCTCCAGTAAATGCGTTCGAAGGAAGAGTTATATTGTGGAAAACTGCAAAATATATAAAGACAGGAGAATCCACGGCAACGAATCGTTTGGGATTTATTGTGGGGCGAAATACACCTGCTTCGGTTTTAGCGGAGTTAGATGTAAAAGTTGATGATGGAAAGCCTGGAACAGGTGTTTTGCGAGGCTCTAATGGAGCTGTAACGGTTACTAATGCTGATGGGCAGGAAGCTGCTTGTGTAAATGCATCTATCTGGGATGTTTCATCTGACAGCCAAGATTGTAATGCTATCTACCTATATTAAAGTTAATAGTTGAATTTAGATAGAAATAAAAAAGCCCGCTTTATGCGGGCTTTTTTATAGGTGATAGTTCAAATTAACTTTCCAGAACCTCAGCCAATTGTTCTAGACGTTCAGGTGTTCCAATATCCATCCATTCGCCTTTATAAACTGTACCAGCGACCAGATCTTGCGAGATAGCATGACGTAGGATGGGTGCCAGTGAGAAGCTGCCTTCACTACACTCATCGAATAATTCGGGTCGATAAACGGCTAATCCGCTGAAGGTGTATTTCTCTGAACCTTCTAGACGAATGCGCTCAGCTTCAACGGCGAAATCGCCTTTAGGATTATGTTCAGGATTAGGGACAAGGATAAGTTGCGCTAATCCCTGAGGATCTGCGAGTAAGTTTTCTAATGGGTAATCACACCAGATATCACCATTGATGATCATAAAGCTGGAGTCATTGAGCAAGGGCAGAGCTTTGTAGATGCCACCACCTGTTTCTAGAGGTTGATCGCCTTCATCCGAATAGGTAATTTTTGCACCGTATTTTTTTCCATCACCAAGCACTTCTGTGAATTGATCTGCATTTTGCGCACGGTTGATCACAATCTCAGTAATACCAGCAGTGACTAAGCGTTCAATATGATGTTCTATCAGGGTTTTACTGTTCGGTTGAGTGCCGATTTTGAGTAACGGTTTTGGCGTATTTTTAGTCAGATCGCCCATGCGGTTGCCATGGCCCGCTGCAAGTATCATTGCTTTCACGTTTTTATGTCCTTTAATGCAGGTTGTAGTGATTGATTAATAAATCGGTTTAGCTCATTTAGTTCGGAATATTTTTGGCTTACCTCTTCAATATAACTTAGGGTCCGAGGAATATCTTTTAAGTAACCTTTTTTATCATCACGGTGGTAAAGCCGCGCAAAAATACCGCTGGCTTTAAGGTGACGTTGGATACCCATCAGATCAAACCAGCGAGTAAACTCAGCTTGTGAAAAGTTCGGTAGTAAGTCATTTTGTCGAACGGTATCACAATAATATGTCACCCAATTTACAAGATGGTCGCTTGGCCATTTGATATAACAATCACGCAAGATTGATACCAGATCGTAACTAATGGGGCCGAGTACGGCATCTTGAAAGTCAAGAACTCCCGGTGATTGATCGTGCTGCCATGTTAGGTTTCTGGAATGATAATCGCGATGAACAAAAACCTGCGGTTGCTCTAGTGCAGATTGACTGAGAAAAGAAAAAGTATTCTGTAGCCAGCTGTCCTGCGTAGGTAATCCGAGGTGTTTATTGAGAAGCCAATCTGAAAAAAGGCTCATTTCTTGGTGTAATAAGGCTTCGTTATATTGGGGCAATTCAGCTGTGCTAGTGTGGCTCTGCATCGTAATGAGTGAATTAATCGCGGCATGGTATAGTTCGTCGGCATTCTCTTCGTTGAGCTTGTCGAGATACATTGTATTGCCGAGATCGGATAATAGAAGAAAGCCATTTTCAGCAGAGAAAGCTTTTATTTCAGGTGCATTAATGCCAGATTTCAGCAGTCGATTGGTAATGTCTATGAAGGGCGCGCAGTCTTCTTTACTTGGCGGCGCATCCATAATGATCAATGATTTACCCTGATCATTATCTAATATAATTCTAAAATAGCGTCGAAAGCTCGCATCGGCGGAAGCGGGTTCTATAGAATAGTTGCTGATGTTTAGATCGGTTTGTAACCATGTGTTTATTTCTTCAAGTCGGATATCCATAGAAACCATTTTACGCGACTATAAAGATTCTGGCATCATGCCGCGTGTTTTGTCTAGCGCGGATAAAGTTAAGAATAAAAAATGATACAAAAAGTCTGTTAAAAATCTGAGATAATGAGTTTATGTTAATAAGTATTCTTGCGGTATTGCTAGGGCTTGTCCTGCTAACCTATGGTGCAGATCGTTTTGTCGATGGCGCGGCTGCGGTTGGACGAAACCTTGGTATGTCGCCGATGATCATAGGTTTGACCATTGTTGCATTTGCAACGTCGGCTCCAGAAATGTTGGTGGCTGGTGTGGCTGCCTTGGATGGGGCAACGGGGATTGCGATCGGGAATGCCGTGGGTTCGAATATCACCAATATTGGTTTAGTGCTTGGTATAACAGCGGTTATCTCGCCTTTGATGGTCAATTCCAGCACGATCAAACGTGAATTCCCTCTAATGTTTCTTGCTGTTTTTCTCGCCTATGGCTTGATGCTCGATGGCAATTTAAGTCGTCTCGACGGTATTATCCTACTGATTGGGATGATAGTAACAATCTGTGTAACCGTATACTTGGGTAGGCATTCGCCCGTTGATGATCCGGTAAAACAAGATTTTGAAGAAGAATTAGAAGAGACATTACCACCGAAAAGCGCATATTTTTGGCTAGTCATGGGGGCAATCTTATTATTGGCCGGCTCTAAACTACTGGTTAAAGGTGCAGTTGATATAGCACATTTTTATGAGATTAGTGATCTCGTCATTGGTTTGACAATTGTTGCTATTGGAACGAGCTTACCTGAGCTAGCCGCCTCATTAGTGAGTGCGGTCAAAGGGGAGCAGGACATGGCTCTCGGTAATGTGATCGGCTCCAACATGTTTAATATGCTGGCGGTTTTATTCGTTCCAGGACTAATCCACCCCGGCGTGGTGAGTGAGGATGTGCTTACTCGAGACTTTCCATTTATGCTGTTACTGAGCGCACTCATGTTCTTTATGTCTTATGGGTTTCGTAAAGCCGGCAAAATAACCAAGCTAAATGGAGTCGTCCTGCTAGTTGGGTTTATCTTCTATCAACTTATGCTATTTCGTTTAGGTTAAAAGAGTTCTATTTATTCAATGAGCCAACAAGAAAAAGAAAAACGCCTGATTGCATTGGGTTTAGCGGTGATCGATACAGAGGCAAACTCGCTTCGTGACCTAGCGACACGACTGAATACAGACTTTGCTCAAGCTTGTCAGTTTTGTTTGGGCTGTGAAGGCCGCATTGTTGTGACAGGTATGGGTAAATCAGGGCATATTGGTGGAAAGATCGCAGCGACACTGGCGAGCACAGGAACCCCAGCATTTTTTGTACATCCGGGCGAAGCTAGTCATGGTGATATGGGGATGATCACTTCCAAAGATGTGGTTGTTGCGATTTCAAACTCTGGGGAAACTCAGGAAATTTCAATCCTATTACCCTTGATTAAACGGCTGGGCGTACCGTTGATCTCGCTAACCGGTAATGCAAACTCGACTTTGGCTCAAGCTGCCGAAATTAATTTAGATGTTAGCGTTGAAAATGAAGCCTGTCCGCTTGGCTTGGCTCCAACCTCAAGTACAACCACTGCGCTAGCGATGGGTGATGCATTAGCGATAGCCTTGTTAGAAGAGCGTGGTTTCAGTGAAGATGATTTCGCTTTATCGCACCCCGGCGGTTCGTTGGGGAAAAAGTTATTATTACGAGTTGGTGATGTGATCCATCGCGATCAAGAAATGCCGATGGTCAGTGAGAACTCACTTCTTAAAGATGCCTTGGTAGAAATGTCTGCTAAAGGTTTTGGTATGACAACGGTTGTTGATGAAAAACAAAAAGTTCTGGGTATTTTTACCGATGGCGATCTACGTCGCGCAATGGATGATGATGTTGATGTTTATACCGCCACCATGAGTGAAGTTATGACCAGTGGTGGTACGAATATCACAGAAAAAATGCTTGCTGCGGAGGCTTTGAGCTTGATGCAGGAGCAGCGAATAAATGCTCTGTTGGTATTGGCGGAAGATCAGAGTTTGAAAGGTGTTTTAAACATGCATGACCTATTAAGGGCAGGAGTCATTTAGTGGAAGCAGGAGCAATAATGTCAACGGAAGTTTCAGCAGATATAAAACAACGCGCGAGTAAGGTAAAGCTGATCGCTTTCGATGTTGATGGGATTTTAAGTGACGGGCGACTGATCTTAGGCAATAAAGGCGAAGAGTTTAAAGCTTTTTACACTCAGGATGGTCAAGGCTTAGTGATGATGCTTAAGGCCGGTTTTGAGCTGGCGATTATTACGGGACGCTCTTCGAATATTGTCGAGCAACGAATGAAAGAGCTGGGTATTAAGCATGTCTATCAAGGTATTGGCGATAAGCTTGCGGTGCTTGAAATAATTTTAGAGGAGACAGGGTTTACCGCTGATCAGGCTGCATATATGGGCGATGATCTACCCGATTTACCTGTGATCAAGCGTGTTGGTTTGGGCATAACAGTTGCCGATGCTCACGAATTTGTACAACAACATGCAGATCTGCGTACTCAACGTAACGGTGGCCGTGGTGCTGTAAGAGAAGTTTGTGATTTGATCTTAGATGCTCAAGGTTTGCTAGAAGGCATCCACAAAACGTATTTGGATTGATCAATGATCCGTTGGGCAACTATCCTAGTACTGCTATTGATCTTGGTTTTAACCAGCTGGATTCACAGCTCGTTACAAGAAGAAGATAGGGTTCTTGTTAAAGATCGTGGTGAGCCAGATTCTGTGATGTGGGATTTCAAACGCACTGATATGGACGAAAATGGTTTACCTAAGGCAAAACTGCAAGCAGAATTGATGAAACATTATCCACTTGATGATAGTGTTGAACTAGAAGTGCCAGTCATGCAAATTTACAACGAGAAGCATGTTATGCCTTGGCATGTCACTGGAGAGCGAGGCTGGTTAAGCGGTGATGGCGAAAAGCTACTCCTGTATGGAAAGGTGTATATTTGGCGTAATGAAACGCCAAAGAGTGAAGGGGACGGTGGAGAACTTGTCAAAGAAATTGAAATGATCACGACGGATCTGAAAATTTTGTTGAAAGAAGAGTATGCAGAAACTCCCAATTTTGTGATGATACTCCGCGGTCAGTCAAAAGTAACGGCCATTGGCATGCAGGTTAACTTCAAAAACCGGAATTTGAAACTATTGAAAGACGTAAGAGGACATTATGATAATACGCCGAAGCATTAAATGGTTTGTACTATTGGCTGGAGCTTTATTCACGGCGCAACTTACGGCTTTACAGTCGGATCAAGAACAGCCGATCGAAATCGAAGCTGATGCTGCAGAGTTAGATGATCGAACGGGAATTACTGTGTATTCAGGAAACGTGATCGTTATTCAGGGCAGTATGCATCTTTATGGCAATAAACTAACCATTACTTATAACGATGATAATTCTTTAAAAACAGCAAATATGCTGGGAAAACCGGCTAAGTTCAGACAAATGCCTGACAATAAAGCCCAAGGCGAGATCAAAGGCAAAGGGATCAAAATTGAGTATCTTGCGTCAGAAAATATCTTGAGACTTACAGAAGAAGCGGAATTAGTTCAAAAAGGGAAAATGTTTCGTGCTTATAAGATTGATTACGATACTGAAAAGAGCAAAATGATCGCTCGTAAAGCTGTTGCCGGAGAAGTAACGCCATCAGGAAAAACGGCGGCGAAAAACGCTGGTCGCATTAAAGTTATACTTCCCCCTAAGCAAAAATAATAAATCCTTATATGAGTCTGCTTTCTGTCAAACAACTGACCAAAACTTATCGTGCACGACAGGTTGTCAAAGATGTGAGCCTTGAGGTTGCTGGCGGAGAAGTCATCGGCTTGCTCGGCCCAAATGGCGCAGGAAAAACCACCAGTTTTCGAATGATCGTTGGGCTCGTTGCCGTAGATAATGGCTCGATCATGATGAATGGTGAAAATATTACTGCCTTAGCAACGGAAGAAAGAGCACAGCTAGGCTTAGGTTACTTACCACAGGATGCTTCTGTTTTTCGAAAGTTATCAGTTGAAGATAATATTCTTGCCGTGCTTGAAGTACGGAAAGCTCTCTCCGAAATGGAACGAAAACGTATGGCCGAAGGTTTGATGCGTGAGTTTCATATTACACATGTAAGAGAATCGTTGGGCGGTAGCTTATCGGGTGGTGAGCGGCGGCGAACTGAAATAGCACGAGCATTGGCTTCAGAACCCGAGTTTATCTTATTAGATGAACCTTTTGCTGGAGTTGATCCTATTTCTGTGACCGATATAAAACAGATCATTAATCATCTTAAGGAACGTGGGATTGGTGTTTTGATCACGGATCATAATGTTAAAGAAACCTTAGGCATTTGTGACCGTGCTTATATTGTGAGTGATGGCAATATTATTGCTGAAGGCAGCACTGAGGAGATCCTCGCAAATGAACAGGTGCGAAAGGTGTATCTTGGAGAAGACTTCCAAATATGACAACAAATGATATTTTTTGTCTATTTGTCAAATAATTACCAGCTATATCATCGAACTTAGTTTAGAATGAATAAATACTTAATAGTAGAAATTATGTTCTAAAATTTATAGTCATAGCTCTTACCGTTTACAATAAGAAGACTGAATTGTAAGTTATTCAGCATTCGAATAACTTTAAAAGAAAAATATGAAACAAGCTATTCAACTCCGACTCGGGCAAAGCCTGACGATGACACCACAATTGCAGCAAGCGATTCGTTTACTGCAACTCTCAACAATGGAATTGAGCATGGAAGTTCAGCAGGTATTGGAATCCAATATGATGCTGGAAGTTGATGAAGAGGATGGTTCTTCATCAAGCAGCAATACTGAGACTGAGCAACAAACAAGTACTGAACCCAGCCAACAAGATGAATTCTCAGCCTCAGAGGTAGAGCCTCAAACACCTGACCAAGTTGTTGGTACGACGGATGAAATTCCAGATGAATTACCTGTCGATAGTGACTGGGAAGATACTTACGATGCCCCAAGCTCTCTTTCTAGCCCTGCTAGTGGTGAGTTTTCCGGCCAAGATTATGAAAATTTGCGCAATGCTGGAACAGAGACATTAGCCGATCATCTAGACTGGCAAGTTGAAATGTCAATTCTTAGTGAGACAGATAAAGCCATTGCATTAGCCATTGTTGATGCTATCGATAAAGATGGTTATCTGACTGCAACTTTAGAAGAGATTCATCAAACGCTTGTGAGTGATACTGAACTTGAAGTGGAAGCTGATGAAATCGAAGCCGTACTCGTTCATGTTCAGTCAATGGATCCTTCAGGGGTCGGTGCTCGAGATCTTCGCGAGTGTTTGTTATTGCAATTAAAAGAATTTGATCCTGAAACTCCTTGGCTTGAAGAGGCGACAAAGTTAGTTTCAGAGTACCTCGATTTATTGGCCGCTCATGACTATACTCAGTTATTGAAGAGTATGAAATTGGATAAGGAGAGTTTATTGCAAGTCGAAATGCTGATCCAATCTATGAACCCGCGACCAGGTTCACATTTGGCAGAATCTGATACCGAATATGTTGTTCCAGATGTCTATGTCAGAAAAATAAAAGGCGTTTGGCAGGTTGAACTCAACCCCGATGCAGTTCCAAGTTTACGTGTAAATTCTCTTTACTCCGGTATGATCAAGCGAGCAGATAATAGTCCTGATAACGCCTCACTAAAAGCCCATCTACAGGAAGCTCGTTGGTTTATTAAGAGTTTACAAAGCCGAAGCGAAACTCTCCTCAAAGTATCTACCAATATTGTTGAACGGCAAAGAGCCTTCTTGGAATATGGCGAAGAGGCGATGAAACCTTTAGTTTTGCATGATATTGCCGAAGCATTAGATATGCATGAATCAACTATATCTCGTGTCACTACTCGAAAATACATGCACACACCTCGAGGTATTTTTGAGCTTAAATATTTTTTCTCTAGCCATGTGAGTACAACCATGGGTGGGGAATGTTCATCAACTGCAATCAGGGCGGTGATCAAAAAATTAATTGCTGATGAGAATGTGACCAAACCATTAAGTGATAGTAAAATTGCTAATCTATTGGTTGAAAAGGGCATCAAGGTTGCTCGTCGGACAGTAGCAAAATATCGGGAATCTATGACGATTCCTCCATCGAATGAACGTAAACGTCTGGCTTAAATTTATAGAAAAATCAGATGTTTTATTTTTTTCGCCCGCAATGGGTGAAGGTGTAACTGGAAAAGGAGTTATCTATGCAAGTCAATCTTAGTGGTCATCATCTTGATATTACTGATTCACTTAGAAGTTATGTCGAATCAAAATGTGAAAAAATGGAAAGACACTTCGATCATGTTACAAAAATCGAGGTTGTATTAGAGGTTGTTAAGCAGAGGCAGAAAGCTGAAGCAAATATACATCTAGCGGGTGCTGACTTACATGCTGAAGCGGAAAATGATGATATGTATGTAGCGATTGATGCACTGGTTGATAAGCTCGATCGACAAATAATTAAACATAAAGAGAAGCTTAAAGATCACCATCGTGGACATCGTGAAAATTGGGAAGAAAGCGAAAGTGAAGGTTAAACTTTAACTTAGAGACTTGGAACCTCAGGTGGCGTCTTTGTGTAATTAGAAAAGCACGAAGACTAAACCGTGGTTCCTGAAGATTTTAAGTCAAGAAAAGAAGGAATTATTCTGAGTTTTTAACATGTTAATTAGAGAAATATTGTCAGTTTCCCGAATCAAAACTGGGATAGAACTGCGTAGTAAGAAAGCTGTATTAGAATACTTATCTGAGAGGTTAGGAGAAGATTGCCCCGAGCTTTCTAATATGGATGTATTTGAAGGTTTGTTAGCAAGAGAGCGACTTGGAAGTACCGGGCTAGGTCATGGTGTTGGTATACCTCATGGGCGTATGGCTGGGATCACTGAAACGAAAGCAGCTTTTTTGAAAACGAAAGAAGCGATAGATTTTGATGCGGTTGATGGTCAACCTGTCGATATGTTTTTCGCATTAATGGTGCCAGAAGAATCTACTGATGAGCATCTGAAAGTTCTTTCTCAACTAGCAGAGAAGTTTAGTGAAACGTCATTTCTTGAACGTTTACGAAGCAATAGTGAACCCGAGAGTTTATTAAAGTTACTGACAGCTGAGTCATCCTGATAATACGGTAAAGTTCTCATGGCTCATATTACAGTTAATCAACTATTTGAGAGTCATGTTAAAGATCTTGAGCTTGCTTGGGTGGCAGGGCAGGCTGGCGGTGATCGCAAAATAACTCTGGATGAGACTGGGAATGACTCCGTTGTTGAAGTTAGCGGCATGGTAGACGATCTTGAAGCGACACAAACGACAGATGATGCTTTGGTTGAGTTTTCAAATACTTCGTTGATAGCCCATCTGAGTCTTATACATCCAAATAAAATTCAAGTCCTTGGTAAAATTGAGGTTCAATATTTAAATGAACTTCGGTCAATTTCTAAAAATGATGCTGTCAGCAACTTACTTCGACTTGAGCCGTATCTTATTGTTCTGACTGAGAATCAAGAACCACCTTCCTCTTTAGCCGAGCTGTGCGAAGAGTCTGAAACCCCATTGATATCATCTAAGCGCTCGAGTAATAAGTTGATCGGTGATCTTCACTATTATCTTTCCAACCAACTGACTCAAGTGATAACGCTCCATGGTGTGTATATGGAAATTGATACCATCGGTGTTTTACTGGTTGGGAAAAGCGGGGTAGGTAAAAGTGAGCTTGCTGTTGAGTTGATCACGCGTGGGCATCGAATGATCGCGGATGATGCCCCAGAATTTAGGCGTATTGCCCCCGACACCATTAACGGAACATGCCCAAAAGCCTTAACAAACTTTTTGGAAGTAAGAGGTTTAGGTATCATTAATGTTCGTGAACTGTTTGGAGCTGGGGCAGTAAAGCAGCATAAGTTCTTGCGATTGATAGTGCGTTTAGAGCATTATGATAGTGAACGAATGAAAAGTATTGATCGATTAGAAGGAAGCTATAACTCGGTCAATATTTTGGGATTAGAAATACCTGAGATCACTTTACCCGTTGCTCCGGGCCGAAACCTTGCGGTGATGGTCGAGTGTGCAACACGTAATCATATTTTACGATTGAGTGGATATAACTCCACTGATGATTTTATGAAGCGTCAACACCTGATGATGGAGAAGAATATCAGTGATAGACCATAGAACTAAGCGACTTATTATACTGACGGGAATGTCAGGAGCTGGGAAGTCCGTTGTTTTGAATGCCCTTGAAGACTTGGGGTTTTATTGTATCGATAATTTACCTGTTGATTTATTAACGGAATTTGCAAAACAGATTCGTAGCGATGGTGGTAAAACATATTCACGTGTGGCTGTCAGTATTGACGCACGTAACCCGATTGAAGCCTTATCTCATTTTCCAGAAGTCATGGATGAGTTAAAGAAAACAGGTTTCGAAACGGAACATCTTTTTGTCGGTGCTAATGATGATATCTTGATCAAACGCTTTAGTGAGACTCGCCGCCGTCACCCACTTTCTAGCGAAAAAGTTTCTCTGGCTGAAGCAATTCAAATGGAGCGAAAATTACTCGAACCATTACAGGACTACTCCAGCTTAAAAATTGATACGAGTCATACCAACATTCACCAACTTCGTGACTTGGTGCGTGAACGGGTGGCGCGCAGGAAAGCAGGGACTTTATCCGTACACATTCTGTCGTTTGGCTTCAAGTACGGAACCCCACCTGATGCCGACTTTATCTTTGATGTTCGTTGTCTACCGAATCCTTATTGGGATGCAAACTTGCGCGACTTTACTGGCCGTGATCCACAGGTTATTAAGTTCTTAGAAAGTTATCCCGTTGTGGCAGAAATGCGAGATGAACTTATCGACTTTTTATCTAAGTGGATCCCTCGGTATGAAGAGGTTGATCGAAGTTATCTAACGATAGCGGTGGGCTGTACTGGTGGGCATCATCGATCCGTTTATATGGTTGAAAATATTGCAGGATATTTTATCGGCAATGATAAGGATGTCCTCGCGACACATCGTGATATGGCTCTTTAAAATATCAGCAGTGGACGAAGATGGTTAAAAAAAAAATAGAAGTAATTAATAAGTTAGGTTTACATGCCCGAGCTGCCGCAAAACTTGTAAAGCTCGCATCGAGCTTTACAAGCGAGATCCAGATCAGCTGCGAAGATGAAAATTTTGATAAAAAAATAGTCAATGCGAAAAGCATTATGGGTGTGATGATGCTGGCAGCAAGCAAAGGGACTATTGTCACATTGCAGGCTGAGGGTAGTGATATGCAGGTGGCCGCCGAGCAGATAGAGGCATTATTTAATAATTACTTTGAGGAAGGAGAGTGACAACGCTTTCACTACATGGAGTCGGAGTATCTAAAGGCGTAGCCATCGGTAAAGTTCATCTTATTGAACGTAACCAGCAAGAAACTAGGGAGTATCAGATCGAAGAGCATCTTCTGCAACAGGAGATTGCTCGCTTCAAAATAGCAATATCACTGGCTAGGCAACAGCTTCGCTCTGTTCGATTACATATTCCTCACGGCACTCCAGGAAACATTGCTTCTTTTATCGAAACCCATCTGTTGATGTTAGAAGACTCAGCATTAGTTGAGGAGCCCGTTAACATTATTCGTGAACGGCAGTGTAACGCGGAGTGGGCTGTTAAAATTCAACGTGATATTTTGGTTTCTGTCTTTGATCAAATGGACGATGCCTATTTGCGAACACGCAAAGATGATGTTGATCATGTCGTGAATAGAATTCAGCGAATTTTGTTGGATCATGGCCTAGAGGCGCATGAAGTTCCTGATACACACCTTGAAGGTTGCATTATTCTTGCTGAGGATTTGAGCCCAGCTGATACCGTTATGATGCAGCATCATGGCATTGCTGCCTTTGTGATAGAACATGGTGGACCAACGTCACATACAGCAATCCTTGCTCGTAGTCTCGGAATACCAAGTATTGTTGGTGTTAAAAGAGCACTTCGATATGTCGATGAAGGTGATATGTTGATCGTCGATGCGGATGCTGGAGTTGTACTAGTGAATCCTGATCCTGTAATACTTGAACACTATAAGCAACGACAGCTAGATATTATTCGTTACCAAACAGAATTGATCCACCTAAAGGAAGCGGCTGCGATAACCTTGGATGGCATTGAAATCGAATTACAGGCGAACATCGAGCTTGAAAAAGATTATTCAATCGTTAAGAAAGTTTGTGCGAAAGGTGTCGGGCTGTATCGCACTGAATACTTGTACATGAATAGAGTAGCACCTCCGAGTGAAGAAGAGCATTACCAGACATATATAAAAACTATGGAAATGTTAGATAATATTCCTCTAACCTTGAGAACAATGGATCTTGGTAGTGATAAAAATAGTGGAACAGGGTACGAGTCGACATCGATATCAACCTCAGTCAACCCAGCACTAGGACTCAGAGCTATTCGTTTGTGTTTAAAGGAACCTACTTTATTTGAACCGCAGTTAAGAGCGGTGTTGAGAGCTTCGGCCAAAGGGCCATTGCGTATGATGCTGCCAATGTTGTCGACTCTCCAAGAAGTACGAGATATTTTTTCTATTATTAAGGGTATTAAACAGGAGTTTTCTGAAAAGGGTATTCCTTTTAATACTGATCTGAAAATTGGTGGAATGATTGAAGTTCCTGCTGCGGCAGTTTGTGCAGATATGTTTGCCCAGTACCTAGACTTCCTTTCTATAGGGACCAATGATCTCATACAATATTCAATGGCGATTGATCGGGTAAATGACGAGGTAAATTACCTTTATGATCCACTAAACCCCGCGATATTGAGACTGATCCATATGACCATTAACGCGGGACGACAGCATAATATTCCGGTAGCAATGTGTGGTGAAATGGCAGGTGAACCTAAGTATGTGCGACTATTGCTTGGTCTCGGATTGAGAGAGTTCAGTGTGCACCCAGCATCTTTGCTCGAGATTAAGAGAATAATTAACGATAGCAAAGTTGTTGATTTAGAAGCTAAAGCACTGCAAATTCTAAATGCGAAAGATAGTTCATTTGCAAATGAAATGTTAGATAGCTTGAATATTTTGTGATCTGAACTCGAATTAAGCCCCCGACATTATTCATCTCATATTTTCGTGAAGATAAGCAGGATCCCCTCTAAATAGTGGCAGTCTTTTTTATCTATAGCGGTTCTTTAACCCATAAAAGCCCTATAAATGGCTAACCACTATTTTCTAAATAGCCGAGTAGAAATAGATTATTTCGGAAGTTAACTGTTTTCTAGAAGTTGAACCGTAATAGCCTCACAGTTTTCCAGCGTTTCTTGTAGAGTTGATTTAGCTAAGCCAATTTGACACTTAACCAGTGTTGGTATTTTGGCTGCTTCATCTCGAGTAACCCAGCCTTTTTCAGTCAATGATAAGACACGTAAACGCTCATCCTCTTTGTTTCGTGTCCGGATAAGAAAGTCTTTCTTCTCCAAGCGTTTAACAACCGGTGTTAAAGTTCCTGAATCAAGGCGTGTGAGCTGGCCCAGTTTTTTAAGACTAATATTATTTGATTCCCATAAAGCCATCATAACAATGAACTGTGAATAGGTGAGGTCAACTTTATCTAAAAAAGGCCGATATGCTCTGATGACTGCATTATTCGCAGAGTAGAGAGAAAAGCATAACTGGTTTGATAGTTTTATTGGCTCGTAATCTGGTGTACTCAAATTGTTTCTCCCTCGAGATAAGTGATCTACTGATGAAATAGTACACGATTTTCGCGGTTTATATTGACCATGGAAAACCAAACGACTATAGTTGTGTGCAAATATATTGCGCGCAAGTAAAAATTCCATATTAGATAGAAGTTTCGATTTATAACAAGAGGAACGGTACGATGAAAAAAATAGCGAGTTTGATGATATTTTGTTGTTTAGTGATGACAGCTGCATTTGCTGGAGGGGATCCTGAGTTTGTAGTGTTCCCAGAAGGCTATAAAAACACCGACACACAGTATACGACGCTTAACAGAGCAAACGGGAAGCAGGTTGGTGTGTTGTATGCGAATGAAGCTGCCATGGGTAGCATTCAGTATGGCGATCAGCTAATTCCAGGTTCGCGGATTATCATGGAGATTTATAAGCTGAAAAAAGATACTGAAGGAAATCCCATTAAGGGGGCTGATGGGGTTTACGAAAAAGATGCACTTGCTGCCATTGCAGTGATGGAAAAGAGTATTAATTGGTCGAATAAATTTTCCGCTGAACACCGTTCTGAAGAGTGGGGTTTTGCACTGTATGATCCCAAAGGTAATGTTAAGGATAATCCGTTGGAATGTGCCTCGTGTCATATGTCTTTAGAAGGTAGTGAGGATAATCTCTTTACTCACTCTCAACTAAAAGCGATTGAAAAGTAGAAGATGAGGTAATCTTGCGGGGGAATGGAGTGTATCGCATTCCCCCGTGATTTCTTTTTAACCTTCTTCTCGTTCGATTGCACGATGGCCGATATCTTTGCGATAAAACATGCCATCCCACTTGATTTTTTCGATGCCTTCATGCGCTTTCTGTTGCGCATCCTTGACGCTGTTACCCAGCGCGCTTACACAAAGTACGCGACCTCCTGCTGTTAAGACATCTCCATTATTTTCAGAAGTCCCTGCATGGAAAATTTTTAGATCAGGCTGCTCATTCTCTAAACCAGAAATCACATCACCTTTTTTATAACCTGCAGGATAACCGCCCGAAGCCAGTACAACGCCTAAAGCGGGTCGTGGATCCCACTCAACTTGCACTCCACGTAACTGAGCTGTAGAACCCGCTAAACATAATTCAACTAGATCAGATTTTAGTCGCATCATGATAGGTTGAGTTTCTGGGTCACCAAACCGACAGTTGAATTCCAGCACATTTGGTGTGCCATCCGCAGCGACCATCACACCAGCATAGAGGAAGCCTTTGTAAGGTCGGCCTTCCGATGCCATACCTTTAATCACAGGCTCAATAACTTCTTTCATAATGCGATCATGCATTAGCGAGGTAACTACCGGAGCGGGAGAATAAGCACCCATACCGCCAGTATTAGGCCCTGTGTCGCCTTCATCGCGCGCTTTGTGATCTTGTGATGTTGCGAGTGGCAAAATCGTACTGCCATCCGTCATAACGATAAAGCTAGCTTCTTCGCCAGTTAAAAATTCTTCGATCACAACAATGTGCCCAGCTTCACCAAATGCATTACCAGCCAACATATCTTCGACGGCTTGGATGGCTTCACCTTCCGTTTGTGCAATCACCACACCTTTGCCCGCAGCAAGGCCATCGGCCTTTACGACGATTGGAGCACCTTTGTCTTTGATCCACGCAATAGCAGGTTCCATCTGTGTGAATGCTTCGCTCGCAGCGGTTGGAATGTCATGGCGAAACATAAAATCTTTTGCGAATGATTTTGAGCCTTCTAGAATTGCTGCAGACTGTCTTGGACCAAAACAACTCAGTTCAACATCTTCAAAAGCATCTACAACACCTAAACAAAGAGGTACTTCTGGGCCAACGATGGTCAGGTCTATTGAATTTTCTAAAGCGAAATTTTTCAGTCCAGGGATATCTTCGACATTGATATCAACATTGCTCACCTTGTCCTCATGGGTTGTGCCTGCATTGCCTGGTGCAACAAAAACGTGACTCACTTTGTCAGATTGAGCAGACTTCCATGCGAAGGCATGTTCTCTACCACCACCACCGATGATCAGAATTTTCATAGTATTTTTCTATTAATTTAATTAAGTATAGTGTCGTAAAGCTTAGTGTCTGAAATGGCGCATGCCAGTGAAGATCATCGCCATACCAGCTTCATTTGCAGCTTCGATAACCTCTTCATCACGCATCGAACCACCCGGTTGGATTACTGCTGCAATGCCAGCTTTCGCTGCCGCATCAATACCATCACGGAATGGAAAGAATGCATCAGATGCCATTACGGAACCTTTTACTTCTAAGCTTGCATGCTCAGCTTTAATACCTGCAATTCGTGCCGAGTTTATGCGGCTCATTTGACCTGCTCCGACACCGATAGTCATACTATTTTTTGCATAAACAATCGCATTTGATTTGACGAACTTAGCCGTTTTCCAAGCAAAAAGCAGATCCGACATTTCTTCTTCACTAGGTTGACGGGTCGTGACGACTTCAAGTTTATCGTGCAAAGCAAGATCAGCATCTTGCACAAGCAAACCACCATTGACCCGTTTGTAATCTAATCGAGCAGCAGGCTCACTGAACTCACCACACGTGAGCAAGCGGACATTTTTCTTAGCAGTAACAACTTCAACAGCCGCGGCAGATGCGGAAGGTGCGATGATCACTTCAACAAACTGGCGCTCAACAATAGCGGTTGCCGTTTCTGCATCCAGCTCGCGGTTGAAGGCGATGATGCCTCCGAATGCTGACTCAGGATCCGTTTGATACGCACGGTCATAGGCAGACAACAAACTATTATCGACAGCCACTCCACATGGATTTGCATGTTTGACGATGACGCAGGCTGGTTTTTCATCAAATTGTTTAACACATTCAAGCGCAGCATCGGTATCAGCAATATTGTTATAAGAAAGTTCTTTGCCTTGCAGCTGAGTTGCCGTAGAAATATTGGCTTCAGTTTGTTGAGTAGAAACGTAAAAAGCCGCTTGCTGATGTGGGTTTTCACCATAGCGCATCGTTTGGGCTTTTTTGAATTGGGTATTGAATGTTGTCGGGAAACCTTCAGGTTTTCCATTTTCAACAATCGCCCCTAAATAATTGGCAATCATGCCATCGTAACCAGCTGTGTGTTCAAACGCTTTGGTTGCTAGTTTAAAGCAGCTCTCTTTGCTTATTCCACCTTGAGACTTTAATTCTTCGATAACAGTTTCATAGTCCGAAGGGTTGACAACGATCGCGACATTGGCGTGATTTTTCGCTGCGGCACGAACCATAGTAGGACCACCGATATCAATATTTTCGATAGCATCCTCTAGTGAGCAATTTGGTTTTGCAACGGTCTCAGCAAATGGATAGAGGTTTACAACGATCAGATCAATAGGGTCGATTCCATGCTCAGCCATTACTTCATCATCTTGTCCACGACGGCCAAGAATGCCACCATGAATTTTTGGATGCAGTGTTTTCACTCGACCGTCCATCATTTCAGGGAAACCAGTATGTTCCGAAACTTCTTTTACAGCTAAACCTTGATCGGCGATTAGTTTTGCGGTGCCACCGGTTGATAGTAGTTCAACACCCAACTCGGAAAGTGCTTTTGCTAGCTCTGCTATACCCGTCTTATCAGATACACTGATCAGTGCACGTCGTACATTTATTGTCATGTAATTTAGTCCTGTAAATTATGCTGAAACCAAGGGCTGGTTTCATTTTTCAATATTATACTTCTGTAGTTTTTTTCGAAGCGTGCCACGGTTTAGTCCGAGCAACTCAGCCGCTTTGGTGACGTTATTATCTGTTTGGGATAAAACAATTTCAAGCAAAGGTCTTTCTATTTCACTTAGGACAATATCGTATAAATTGCCTGGAACATGACCTTCAAGATCTTTAAAGTAGGCCTCTAATGATGATTGGATTTGACTGCTAAGCGCGACGTCTCGACGATTATCTTTACGTCGCTCACCTTGTCTACGTTCGACAAAACTTTTCTGTGTCTCAATCATATTTGTTTATGCGGCCTTGGCGTTGATGGCTTGTCTCTCAAAAAAATCAATGATGAGTTTTAACTGCGTCTCTATGTTATCAACCCGTGATATTTGCCGCCAGACATTTTTGCTTTCTGATGCGATTTCGGATGGAAGTTTATCCAAATACCAACGAATATGTTTTCTCGCGATACGAATTCCTTGAAATTCACCGTAAAAAACATAAAGGTTATTCATATGCTCAAGCATTATTTTTTCTATATCAGAAGAAGACGGAGGTTTGATCAGTTCTTCGGTGTTAAGAAAATGTTTGATCTGATCAAAAATCCAAGGGCTACCTTGAGCGGCACGACCAATCATAATTCCATCAGCCCCAGTTAGCTCTAAAACACGTTTTGCTTTTTGTGGGCTAGTGATATCACCATTGGCATAAAGTGGAATATTGATCGCTTGTTTTATCGAGCGGATGGTTTCATATTCAGCATCACCACGATAAGCGCAGGCACGAGTTCGGCCATGAACCACGATTGATCGAATACCTGATTGTTCTGCAATTTTAGCAATGGTGACTCCATTACGATGCTTGGGATCGGTACCCGTACGAATCTTCACCGAGACAGGAACATCGACCGCGTTGACGACAGCTTCAAGAATTTGCCCGACCAAAATTTCATTTTTTAGTAATGCGGAACCAGCCATAACATTACAGACTTTTTTTGCTGGGCAGCCCATATTAATGTCGATCACTTCGGCTCCATTGTCGATATTAAAACGAGCAGCGTCAGCCATTGTCTTTGGATCAGAACCTGCGATTTGAACAATTCTTAAACCCGATTCACCACGGTAGTCTATACGGTTTTTACTTTTGCGGGTATTTCTAAGAGCAGGGTTTGCTGAAACCATTTCAGATGTAGTTGCGTCGGCACCAAAGCGACGACACAAAATGCGAAAAGGGCGATCCGTGATTCCGGCCATAGGAGCTAGGACTATTTTTGGAAGTTGATTCTCAGTCGACATAAGACTTACAAAAATGTGAATTCAAAACTGCTGGTTTCATCAGCAGAACCGAGAATTTCAAGTACGATATGAACAGGCTGTTTTGGTTTCATTCCTGTTTCGAGATCAACGCTTTCATCTAAATATTCATTGGGTGAAAACTGCCGGCTTCCAACCGGCCGGCCCACTTTGTTAAAGAGATCTAATTGTAGTTTTGGAAATACTTGAAAATCTTTTGAGCTATTCATCAAAGTTGCATTGACCAACAGGACGTCTCTAAACTGCGGATGTTCTCGAACATCCCGAGAAATTAAATTGATCGCAGAAGTATCATTAAATTTTGTAACGATAGGACATTCTATGAGATGACACATGGGTTGAGCTTTTGGAAATTTTGCCAGTATAGCTCCAGGGTTAAATGTGATTAACTGGAAGAGCAACAAGCCGATAAAAAAAATGCTTGTTACAACCCATATCGTATTCGACTTCTTTTCAATGGGCTCTGAAAATGCATTTTCATCATCGATTAAGCCTTCAAAAATAGAAAGTTCTTGTTCAGAAAGATTGTGAATTTCTTCGGAGACAATAGCGCCGTCGTCTTCCTCGGATGAGTTCGCTTCGCCAGTAGGAAGTTTTTCTTCAAAAAATTCAAGATCATCGTCTTCGTTAGAAAGTTCTATCTCTTCTGAGAATGCTTGTTCGGGTTCTTCCTCAACCTCAACCTCGGTACCGAGAATGGTTGAGCCGATCGTATTATTGCCAGCTTGATCCGGGTCAGTAGGAAAGTTTTGTGCGCTTGTTGCTTCCGTATTTTCTAATAAAGACTCGATGGCATTAAAAACCTTCATGCAGCAGCCACACTTTACCTGTCCATTGGCAGCTTTGAGCTGGTCAATACTGACGCGGAAATAGGTGTCGCATTCTTCGCAATGAGTGATCATGGGGCAATCTTACTGAGTTATTCGTGCGCCTTCCAGCAGCGACCATTCATTTTTACAATTCGGCTCTTTAAAAGTGAAGAATGGAGTGTAGGCCTCGAGCACATCTGGGATCTGCTCTTGAAGTATTCCTGACAGAATAATATGGCCACCCAGCTCTGTATATTTAGCAAATAATGGCGCAAGCTTGATCAACGGATTGGCTAAGATATTCGCAATAAATAGGTTTGCTTTGATGTCTTTTGTTTCATCTGGACCCGTGATAGTAAAGATGTCCAGAACCTGATTGTTGCTCGCATTTTCTTGGGTGCTATTTAAGGATTGTTGCTCTATGTCGACAGCCCAGATTGACTCCGCACCAATCTTAGCAGCAGCGATAGCTAAAATCCCTGAACCACAGCCGTAATCAACAACGGTTTTATCCTTGATCAGTTCAGCATGTTCAGCGAGCCAAGTTAAGCATAGCGAGGTGGTTTCATGAGTGCCGGTTCCAAATGCCATGCCGGGATCAAGCATTAGGTTGATGTCCTTTGGTTCCGGTGGTGTTTCCCAGCTAGGACAGATCCAAAGGTTCTGACCAAACTTCATCGGTTTGAAACGAGACATCCAAGCACGTTCCCAGTTTTCGTCTTTTAAGGGCAGTACTTCATGTGGTGGGAGGCGAGGAATTTTCTGCTTTACGAGGGAAAGAATTTGATCAATATTAATAGCTGCATCAAATAGAGCGATTAGCCGAATTTGATCCCACCATTCAAGTTCTTTTTGCCCAACATCGAACAAGGCTTGATCTGCTGCGTCAAGAAGAGTGATAGCAGCGGAACCAGCCTCTTCGAGCGCATCAGATAGAAGTTCTGCAGTTGTTGTTTCTGTAATAAAAACTAGCTGAACCCAATGAGTTGTCGCCTCCATTTGATTAATCAATCCCCAGCTTTTTCTCCAAATAGTGGATATTTATTCCACCTTCGCAAAAGCCTTGATCCGTTAACATATCTATATGCAGAGGGATGTTAGTTTTGATTCCCTCGATAACTAATTCAGAAAGCGCATTACGCATTCTGGCTAGTGCCGCATCACGGTTTTCACCATGTGCAATTAATTTCCCGATCATAGAGTCATAATATGGTGGTACTTTATAACCCTCGTAGATATGCGTATCCATACGAATACCTGGACCGCCCGCTGGATGATACAGTGTGATGGTGCCAGGAGACGGCATAAAGTTTTCAGGATCTTCTGCATTGATTCGACATTCGATTGAATGCCCCCAGATTGATACATCATCTTGGGTGTATGTGAGTTTTTCTCCGGCAGCGATACGTAATTGTTCTTTAACGATATCAACGCCTGTGATCATTTCAGTGACAGGATGTTCAACCTGAACTCGGGTGTTCATTTCGATAAAGAAAAACTCATCATCTTGAAACAAGAATTCAAACGTCCCTGCACCACGATAGCTAATCCTCTTACAAGCAGCGACACACTGAGCACCAATTTTTTCACGTAGTTCCGGTGTAATTCCAGGCGCAGGTGCTTCTTCGATAACTTTTTGGTTACGGCGTTGCGTTGAACAGTCACGTTCACAAAGGTGAATAACATTGCCGTGTGTATCAGCGATAATCTGGATCTCAATATGACGTGGTCTTTCGAGAAATTTTTCAAGATAGACGTCGCCATTACCGAAAGCATTTTTTGCTTCTGTTTGCGTTAAAGCGATGGAGCTTTCTAATTCAGCTTCACTACGAACTACTCGCATACCACGACCACCGCCACCTGCGGTTGCTTTGATAATAACGGGATAACCGATCTCATTGGCAAGACGTTTATTTCTGACCATGTCATCGTCAATAATGCCATCAGATCCAGGTACGCAAGGTACGCCAGATTCTTTCATGGCTTTGATAGCAGAAACCTTGTCACCCATTATTTCGATGGTTTCAGCACGAGGTCCAATAAAAATAAAACCACTTTTTTCAACCCGATCAGCAAAGTCCGCGTTCTCAGAGAGAAAGCCATAACCCGGATGGATAGCAACAGCATCGGTGATTTCAGCAGCACTTAAGACGGCTGGAATGTTCAGGTAGCTGGCTGCTGATGCAGCTGGCCCGATGCAAACAGACTCGTCGGCAAGGCGGACATGTTTTAGATCTCGATCAGCCTCGGAGTGAATAGCCACAGTTTTGATACCCATTTCGCGGCAAGCACGAAGGATACGCAATGCAATTTCGCCACGGTTGGCAATTACGATTTTTTCTAGCATTGCAGACCTCTTATTCGACAGTAAACAGCGGTTGACCGAATTCTACAGGCTGACCATCATCAGCAAGAATGGCTTTAATAACACCATCGCGATCCGCCTCAATTTGATTCATGATCTTCATCGCCTCAATAATACAAATGACATCACCTTGTTTGATCGATTGGCCAACAGCAGCAAAAGGGGCTGCCCCCGGAGACGATGATAAATAGTATGTTCCAACCATTGGTGAGGTTATGGCATTTTCATTTGAGTCAGCCGCTGGGGCAGGCGCTGCTGCTATTGGCGCCGCAGCAGGTGGTGCTATAGCGATGGGGGCTGCGATAGGTGCGGCGACAGCACCGCTGCCATGACGAGAAATTCGGACTGATTCTTCACCTTCTTTTATCTCGATCTCAGCGATGCCAGATTCTTCTAGCAATTCGATTAGTTTTTTTACTTTTCTGATATCCATTATGTTTTAACTCTGATTTGATAAGTGTTCTAAACCTGCGTGATATGCAAATCGATAACCCTGAGCGCCTAAACCACAAATGACGCCGACAGCAATATCTGACAGATAAGAATGTTGTCGAAATTCTTCACGCGCATGTACGTTGGACAAATGCACTTCAATGAAGGGAATGTTTACACCCAGCAGGGCATCGCGAATGGCGACACTGGTGTGGGTGAATGCCGCTGGGTTGATAATGATGAAATCAACATGATCATTAGCAGCAGCATGAATCTTTGTAACCAGATCATGTTCAGCATTAGACTGATAGAAATCTAGCTTGTTGTTATCTTCATTAGCAAGCTTGGAAATCTGTTGTGCTATGTCGGCCAGGGTTGTACTTCCGTACAGTTCTGGCTCACGTGTTCCGAGTAGATTTAGGTTGGGACCATTGAGCACAAGCAGATTTGCCATCAAACTAACCAATTTAGCGAAGATACCTGAAGATTAGCAGAAATTAGAGGCTATATCGATAACTTTTTTAATTATTTAGAATCGCTTTATCGAAAACTGGTAAGCTAAAGGAATGAGTATCAAACGACAAGAACTTGAAGAGTTTCTCGACACGCTGCTAAAGCCTTGTGATTACGCTGATTATGGCCCAAATGGATTGCAGGTTGAAGGCTGTGAGTCGTTGACGAAAATAGCATTTGCAGTTTCGGCCACGGCAGACTCGATAGCACAGGCTGTCGAAAAAGGTGCACAGGCGATGATCGTCCATCACGGCCTGTTTTGGTCATTTCACAGCACAAAAACATTGACGGGGCCTTTTGCGAAACGCGTTTTTCCTTTAGTTAAAAGCGAGATCAATTTATTTGGTTATCACCTACCATTGGACGGCCACCCTGACATTGGAAATGCAGCAACTCTGGGGAAGTTGATCGGGCTAGAAGAACAAACAGCATTTGGTGACTACAAAGGTTCGGCTACGGGAGTTCAAGGCACATTGAAAAATTCGATCAGCGTGACAGAATTGCAAAAAAGACTCGCTGGCGTACTTAATCACAATGTCATCGTCGCCAGTTATGACCAGCAAGCCCCTATAAAAACGGTAGGGATTATTACCGGTGGCGCAAATAGTGAGTGGAAACTTGCCGCTGAAACAGGGCTTGATGCCTACATCACGGGAGAAATCAGCGAACACGACTGGCATGATAGCCAAGAAGCGGGTGTACATATGTTTGCTGGAGGTCATCATGCGACAGAACAGTTTGGGATCAAAGCTTTGATGGTCAAAATACAAGGTAAGTTTGATTTGGAATGTTTTTATATTAGTAGTGAAAACCCTGCATAAATAATAAGGAAAAGAACAATGCGTAAATTTAAAATTATTGGGCTGGTGGTTAGCTTTTCTTTATTGACACTCTTATCCGCTTGTTCTGAGGAACAGCAAAATAAACTTTCAAGATTAGGTGTTACATGGCTTGAGGGAGATTACAAAATCACCTATGCAGATGGTTCGCATGTAAAAGAGTGGGTAGTCAACGACGGCAAAGTTACATCAGAATCAGCGAAAGGCTATTATTTCTTTTGGGCGACTATTGATGGCAAGAAGAGCTATGTCCAAACACCAATAGTAAGAACATATATTGAAGAAATTAAATAAGCCGATTAAGGTGAGTAAACACTGAGGTAAACAGTTGAGGCACTCAAAGTGCTATCCAAAAACATCCATAAGATCGATGCTTGAATCATGACCGATCATATTGAAATTTTTCTCGATCCAACTTTCAGCGTGTTCACGCCCTTCTGTGAATAACATATCTAAGAAAGCTTTTGATGTGTTTAATCGACTTTTATGGCTTAAATCATTCATCAAATTATCTGCTTCAATCATATGAATGTGAGTATTTTTCAGACGATTTTCGAGTACACCATTGACCGTAGGACCTGATGCAAAACGTTCTTTAGCATCAGCGATGGAACGCATCTCTCGTAGGAAAGCGGCATTAAAGCCTAACTCTGCTGAGCGAATACGGATCTCTTCTGCGGTCGTTGGGTGAGAGTCTTTGCTCAAGGGCGATAATAAAACCACCATAACATCGGTACTCTCACAGTTATAAAGCAGAGGATAGATAGCGGGGTTGCCTGCAAAACCGCCATCCCAATAAGCCTCACCATCAATTTTTACGGCCTGATGCATTGTTGGCAAGCAAGAGGATGCAAGAAGCGTATCTGCTGAAAGTTCGTTGGTTTTAAATACTCGAATTTTACCCGTGCGGACTTGTGTGGCAGCGATAAATATTTTCAGAGAGCTTTCTTTACGGATACGCTCAAAATCAATGAGGTCATCAACGATCAAGCGGAGTGGATCGAAGGCTAAAGGATTGAACTGATATGGCGATAAGAACCAGCCAACCGAGCGTATGATAGCGAATGCAGGTGACCGATCTATATTTGAAAAATTGTCGATAAGGCTCAGTTTAGAATCCGTTAAACTTTTTTGAGAAAGTGCGCCCCAAAAGTCGGATAGCGTTTTCTTTGCACCATCGCGACCGTTTTCTAATAAACCATGTGTAAGTGCAACCGCATTCATAGCCCCAGCGCTAGTTCCGCTGATCCCTTCAATATTTAGCTGCTCTTCTTCTAATAAACGATCGAGAACGCCCCATGTGAAAGCACCATGAGCTCCACCACCTTGTAGAGCTAAGTTAACTGTTCTTGTGTCTGAGTTATTCATATTATGATTTTTGTGCGATGCAGCATAACTCCATCGTAACACGCTAACCTTAATAGGGAAGTAATAAAGTGATAAAAATACTAGGTTAATGCTAGAGAGAGGGTTTTTTGTCAAATATTGTTCTGAAGATTTTTTCTGCTTCAGTCCGTTTAATATCACCTTTTCGAGTGAACATTATTTTTCCTGAACGGTTGATGATCACAGTGTAGGGTAAGACGCCGATATTGTTACCATAAAGGCTAGCAATTTGCATGGCATCATCTTCACCCACGAGAGTGGGGAAATTGAGTGGTTGTTGAGTTAAGAACGCTTTTACATTGCTAGGCGTATCAACCGCAAGCCCAAGAAATTGTAAACCTTGATCTTGATACTTTTCTTGCATCTCTATGAAGATTGGAAGCTCTTCTTTGCAAGGTGTACACCAAGGAGCCCAAAAGTTGAGGACCAAAACATGACCATCCCATTCAGAAATAGAATGTAGCTTCCCATCCAAATCTTTCATTTGGAAATCAGGTCTTGGTAGTCCGATCAACAACATATCTGTTGGCGAGCTTAGTTGTGTATTTTGCATAGGAACACGATTCGCATTCATTAAATTATGCATAAAAAAACCAGCAGATGCCGCGAGGATCATCAGGCCAATAATCATAAATGGAATGTGATTTTTTTTCATCTAATTAAACGCTTTATTGACATGCTTTTGAAAGGCTTCCGGAGCTGCGTAGCCAGTGATCCTAAAATTACGTTTCTCGATTCCATCGGTGTTATAAAACAAGATGGCAGGAGGGCCGAGAAGATCTAATGATTGTAGCAACTCTTGATCGGCTTGATCATTGGGAGTGACATCAGCCTGCAGTAAAATGACGCCGCCTAAATGCTGCTGCACTCGCTTGTCAGTAAAGGTATTTTTTTCCATCCGGATACATTCTTTACACCAGTCGGCATAAAAATCGAGCATGACAGGTTTATTTTGATCGGCGGCGGATTTTAAAGCGGCATTGAGTCCTGTTGTTCCCTTGATTTTTTGAAAGGTTAAACCCTCATCTTTGTGTTCAATAGCACGAGAGCTTGTGAGTATTTTTAAGGGTTGATAAAAGTCTGTTGAGCCACTAGTTGCACCGATGATTAATAAGGAACCAAATAAAACCATAGCAAGCCCCAGCGCTTTCCATAAACGCTGCCAACCGGTGCTCACATCAGACAATGCATCGAAAGCCCCCATATAAACTGCCGAGCCGATGAGCAGTAAACCCCAAAGTGCAAGTGAGGCTGAACCAGGAATTATTCGTTCTAATAACCAAATCGCAACACCCAGCATCATCACGCCGAAGACATGTTTTACGACATTCATCCAAACGCCGGCACGAGGCAGCAGTTGCCCTGCGGAGGCTCCCAGTAATAATAAGGGCACGCCCATACCGAGTCCCATTACAAATAGAGCTGCGCCGCCTAAATATCCATTACCGGACTGTCCTATAAAGATCAGTGCGCCAGCTAACGGAGGGGCGACGCAAGGGCCAGCAATAATGGCTGAAAAAATCCCCATCAAACCAGCGCCTTGTAAGGTGCCACGTTCTTGGTTGTCGCTCATCTTGGTTAGTCGAGTTTGCAAGCTGGATGGTAATTGAATGTCATAAAACCCAAACATCGAGAAAGCAAGTAAGACAAATACGCCAGCAAAGGAGCCTAAGATCCAAGGATTCTGGAAAATGGCTTGTAGGTTGTGTCCAAAGATACCAGCCACTACGCCGACCACGGCATAGGTTAGAGCCATGCCCAGCACATAGACTAAGGCTAACATGAATGATTTTCGTGCCGTTAAATTCGCACCCTGGCCGACCAAAATGCCTGACAATATGGGGATCATCGGATACACACAGGGGGTTAACGAGAGGGCTAATCCAAAACCAAAAAATATTGCAAGACTGATCAATAAAGGTTTGTCAGCAAGCAGTACGGCAATATTGTCAGATTCTGAAAGCTCAGGTTCCGATTCGGAATCAATAGCCATCTCTAAAGTTTCTTTCTGACTGGATTTATTTTCTAGTGAAACAAGGGGAGTTTGTGCAATATCTCTTTGTGCTTCAGTCGGAGCTGGTTTAGTACGAGTAGCCTCTGTCATGGCAGCTAGAGAAATCGGCAGTTGATCTGTCAGGGGTGGGTAGCAAATTCCATCCTCAGCACAGCCTTGATAAGCCACGGTTATATCAAGATTTAAGGGTTGATTATTATGACGTGAAAATTGAATAGGTATTTCGACATCATGATCAAAAACTTCTACTTTGCCGAATAAAGGATCATCTTTGATCTTGCCCTTAGGTAATGAGACGGTTTTGATCGAGACATTGTCATTGGAAGCGCTAAACTTAACCTTATCTTTATAAAGGTAATAACCTTCTTTTATAGTAAATGTCGCAAGGAGTTTCTGTTCATCTATGACATGGATGGATGAAATAAAGGCTTCGTTAGCCGGAAGAAATTGTCGCCTTTGTTCATCAAAACCTAAATCATCTGAAAATAGACCTGCTGATGCTGATGCAGAAAAGAGCAACAAAGAAAGTAGGCTCAAAAGCCAACGTACTGTGTTTGAAAAGTTTAAGAATAATTTTTGTATTGCGAGCATGCTCTATAAGTCCATATTTCCAATTAATTTTTACTTAGCCAGTCGAGATAGTCTGACGATCCTTTAACTATAGGGACAGCTACAATTTCGGGTAGTTCATAAGGGTGAAGTTTTTGTATCGTTGTTTCAACCTGAGAATATTTATTTTCATGCGTTTTGATCAGCAAAAGAACCTCTTCGGCCGTTTCAACTTTCCCTTCCCAACGATAAATTGACATACCTGCCGGCATAATATTCACACAGGCTGTTAAGTTGGTGTTGATCAGCTTCTCAGCGATTTCTATTGCAACGTTTTTGTTTGGACAGGTATTCATTACGATCAAAAAAGACATATCAATAGTCTATAAGAAATAGATATTGATGTCTTACCTAACAAAAGGGTTGAGTAAAGAATATTTGGAACGATCACTTCAGAGCTTAAATTTAAAAGACATTAAGTATTATAGGTTTAGCAACCTATCCAAGTCTTCTTTAAATATCACGAGTTTAACCTTGCACTGGAAATACTTTCCCGTGGAATTATTAATCTGCAACGGTCTTGGTGGTTTCATGAGTTATTATGTTGGCTATTCAGTAACCGCCCCAATTAATGATCTTCAATCAGGTTGAAATATTTTTAAGCATGAAAAGCTCTATGTTCGTCTTTATGCTGACACTCCTGTTCAAATGCAATATGAAATTGTCTCGATCAATGAACTAGTAAACGTCCCTGCCGGCCGGTTTGAAAAATGTATCAAGGTCATAGGTGTCGGTGGTAGAAAAGTCGAAGCTGAAAAAACGACTGGAATTATAGATGTGACGATTGAATCTACTGACTGGTTATTGTTCTAATACAGGCTTAGTTAAGAGTCAGCGCGAAGAGAAAACCAGTAGCAGTGTTCTCGTTAAAGGTGATTTTCTGATGGAACTGGAAAGTTTTACTGAAGGGTAAGTAAGCTAACGTTTTTTCTTAGCTAGCATCCTCATCTTTCAGGCCTTCACTTGGTCTGTAGTAATTTTCGAATGCTTTATAGCCAAATGATAAAGCAAAAACTCCTATCGCAGTTGTTATTAAAAAAGTAGAGAGGCTAGAGATATTTGGTTTGTCATGAGTACGATGAAATAAATAGCAATAATCCAAACGAGAAAGGTTATTTCACGCAGGCTTATTCTTAAATTGAACTTGTTATTATCAACTAAAACATGTCGGTGACATGTTAAGAACCGTCCTAACCGGTAACTTAAAACCCACTTTTATTCTCACGCCGCTTTTCAGTGTTCAATAAAAATTCTTTTCGGATTTGATCCTCAGCAGTACTCCATTGTCTAATTTCATCTAATGATCGAAAGCAGCCTAAGCAAATATCATTGTTATCTAAACAACAATTGCGGACACAGGGAGATTCAACTTGAAGAGTATTTCTGTCAGTCATTGTTACTATAAACACATTTTTTTATTGGATGGTCTCTTCTTTTTCTATGAAAGAAAGCGAGCTTGGAAAAAACGTACAAAAAATGTTCATGCTCGAAAGTTGATCGGTTCACCATTTTTAAATACCTGAAACTCACCTTGCTGCATCACGCTCCATGTTTCGTTATCGGTGATTTGTTTTGATGCGATCACTGTGACGATATCGTTCTTTGTGGTGTGCTCGCGAAAGTCGATGATTTCTCCAGTGTCGATAAGTTTTGCAGTTCCGAACGGATGGCGACGTGTAATCCAGCACAAATTATTACTACAGTGCGCGTATAAATAATTGGAGTCGCTAAGCAGAAAAGAAAATATCCCCAACTCACTGATTTGGTCTGCCCGTTGTTTTATAAATCGCCAAAGTTTTTGAGATCGTTTCGGTGGCTCAGGAAACTCGTTACGAATTTGATCCAACAGCCAACAAAATGCATATTCGCTATCAGTAGTACCGATGGGGTTATAGAACTCTAATGGTAGGTTTTTAATGCCTTTCAATTGACCGTTGTGCGCAAACACCCAACTACGGCCCCAAAGCTCTCGATTAAAAGGGTGTGTGTTTTCTAAGCAAACTCGACCACGATTAGCCTGACGAATATGGCTGATAATAATTTTACTTTTGATCGCATGTTTTTGAATTAGATCGGCGACTTCAGAAGCGATGCTTGGGCGCGGGTCATGAAATGATCGGCTACCACGTCCGTCATACATGCTAATCCCCCAACCATCTTTATGCGGGCCGGTTCGACCACCACGCGGGACGAGTCCAGTAAAGCTGAAACAGATATCGGTTGGAGTATTGGCGTTTAACCCTAAGAGTTCACACATGGTCTTTCGTTGAGCCGTTAATTATTATCTATGTGTAGTATAGCAGCTGGTGTGCGGCGAGAACTGACGTATAATTCGCTACTTATATAACAGACTAAGCTAATCACTAAGAACACACATGAGCATAATACATTACCTGAACGCACGAGCAGTACAAGCCTTTGAAGCCAATGAAGTTCCTGTCGAACTGGCCAAGTTTACGCCGAGCGATCGGCCTGATCTGGCTGATTTTCAATGCAATGGTGCGTTTCAAGCGGCGAAAGCCCTGCGGAAAAATCCACGTGAGATTGCCGCCGCTATTCAAGAACATCTCGCGACTGATCCAGCTTTTGAGGAAGTTACCGTCGCCGGGCCGGGCTTTATCAATGTGCGTCTGACCAATGAATTCCTTAGCAAAAAGCTACAGCAGCTAGATTTTGAAAATGTCATCGATGAAGGTGAAAAACCTGAAACGATGATTTTTGATTACGGTGGTCCGAATATCGCCAAGCCTCTGCATGTTGGCCACCTTCGATCTGCGGTGATCGGCGATGCGGTAAAACGTATTGCTCGCTCTTTAGGGCATAAGGTTATCGCTGACGTGCACCTAGGAGACTGGGGCACGCCAATGGGTATGCTGATCGCTGAAATGGAGCATCGTAATCCTGACTGGCCCTATTTTTCAGAGAATGAAACGAGCTTTCCAACGGAATCGCCGATCAAGGTAGACAACTTAAATAAGCTTTATCCGGAAGCGGCCAAACATTTCAAAGAAGATAAAGACTTCGCTGATCGCGCGCGCGCGATCACAGCTGAACTGCAAGCTGGCCGTGCTGGTTATCGAGCTTTATGGCAGCACTTTGTGAACACTTCTCTAACAACCGTGAAAAAAGATTTCGCTGCCTTAGATGTCAATTTTGATCTATGGTTGGGTGAATCACATGCTGATGTAGTGATGCCAGCAATGCTCGCTGATCTAAAAGAAAAAGGTTTGGCCGTCGAAAGTGAAGGCGCATTGGTTATTCATGTTGCACGTGAAGATGATGACTTTGAATTTCCACCGTTGATTTTGGAAAAAACCGGCGGCGGTGTGACATATGGGACGACCGATCTGGCCACGATTTATCAACGAGTAAATCTTGAAAAGAAGATTGATCGCATTGTATATATCGTTGACCAACGTCAGTCTCTGCACTTTAAACAAGTCTTCCGTGCCGCCGCACTCGCCGGATATATTGATGAAGATAAGTTGGAACATTTAGGTTTCGGCACAGTTAACGGTAAAGATGGAAAGCCCTTCAAAACTCGTGAAGGGGGTGTTATGCGTTTGGCCGAATTATTACAAATGGCACGAGACGAAGTTGCAAACAAAATGGGGATTGTTGGCAAAGATGATGAGTCATTGATCAACATGGCGGAATCCATTGCAATGGCTGCTGTTAAGTATGGCGACCTCTCGACGCAACGATTATCTGATTATATTTTCGACACAGAAGCCTTCGTCAAACTGGAAGGTAAGACCGGTCCGTATATTCAATATGCGGCGGTGCGTGTTCAATCGTTGATCGACAAAGCCGCTGATAAGGATCTGAAACCCAGTGCTGATATTCATTTAGAAACAGCTGAAGAACGTTCACTTGCGATGTTGTTACTCGATTATCCAGTGGTACTAAAACGCGCACACGATCGAAGAATGCCCAGCGACATCTGCGAACACGTCTACAACATCGCCCAAGCTTACAGTCGTTTCTACCAAAACTGCCCCGTGATGACAGCTGACTCAAAAGAGCAAAGTGAGTCGCGCTTAGCTCTGAGCCAACTGGCTAGAAAAGATATCGTTGCGAGCATGGATAAGCTGGGAATTGAAATTCCTGATCGGATGGTAACGTTTGGGGATTCTGATTGATGTAAGCATTTAATAAGTCGGTGAACGCTCTTAATTATTGTTTACCGACTCTTTCACTCAGATCGTCTGGGACCATAAAAAAGTAGCGTTTTCCTTGTTTTGTTTTTGTGAGCAGCTTTAATTCATCAGACATTTTGAGCAGGTCTTTTCTTGCAACATCGTAAGAAAGCGCATGTGACATTTGATGCTCCTCAATGACATAGGAAAAGCGTGGGTGTTTTAATGCATGTCGTAACAGTGCGAGTTGACGAAAATTAAGTTTTCCACGAAGTTTGTCATTTTTATCCAACCACTGCTCAGCTTCAGAAATAGCTTTAACTTTCTTATCAAGGAATCGATGTAAGGCTTCTATCGCTTTATGAATGACATCAAGTTGGTGAATCAGGAAATAAGTCAGATCATTATCATCTGTTTCCGTATATAAGAACGCCTTTCCATATTGCACAGGTTTCTCTTTGATTATTTCAGAGATAGAAATAAATTCAGCTAACCAATATCCTTGCTTTGCCATTGCCCAATAAAATAATGCTCGAGCAGTTCTACCATTACCATCATAGAAAGGGTGATCGTATGCCAACATAAAGTGGAGTGTAATTGCTCTAACTACAGGATGGAGAAAGGAAACTCCCGTTTGAGCTTTACTTTCAGAGTTAGCGAAATCACATAGTTTTTGTAGTCGCTCAGGAAGTTCACTGGCAATGGGTGGAGTGTGAAGGTACTCTTGAGAATGATCATCTATGACATGAATATCATCATCTTCATTGCGGAACTGTCCTGATTTTTCAGCATTTTGCATTGTGTGTTCAGTTAAAATTTGATGTAACTCAAAGATAACAGAAGGAGTTAGTGGATCATCTTTTTGCTCACGAATGAACTGCATAGCACGGTAGTTATTCATGATCATTTGTTCGCTGGTGTCTTTAGGCGGACGGTCTTGCCTGATCATTTCTTTTGCAACATCTCGAGTGGTAGAAGCTCCCTCGAGTTGACTGGAATTGATGGCTTCCTCAATGAGTGAGCGGACAAGATAAGTATCTCGAGTCTGAGGGTTGGTGATCGTTTCAGCCGATTGAATATTTCCTGATGCGTATCGATCAAGCCAATGGAATTCTTCATGAATTTGATCGGTTAGGTTAAATTGAAATGGGTCATTTTTTTTATCAAAGAATGGCAGTTTTCTGTAAGACTGTGTTCGAGCAACTTTTGTTCCTGTCCACCATTGCTTGTTTGTCAGCCCACTAGGTGAAGGTAAGTGTCGTAATTTATCCCAATGTAGATATCGTCCTTTTTCGTCGACAGGTTTAATTTCTGAAAATAAACGAAAGGATAGTGCGGACTCACCACTATCAAGTGTTTCTTTTATAACAGCCTTATAGTCAGGTGGTGCTACCGGTATCTTCATGTGTATAACTTATTAATATAAAAAAGGTTATTCATGACTGTAAGTTTTTCATACTTGATTTTAAAATACAAGTATGAACGTTATCTTAGGATGAAGGAGAAACTCTCTAGAACGATGAACAATTATAGGATAGTGAGCCCTTGAAGTTGGTTGTTACAAGGCTTTTAACCTTCATTTTGATTAGCTTACTTACTGTAAATAAGTGACTTTTCAATGCCATAATACTTAAAGGTACATCGAAAAAAAGGTTCTTCAACATCCAGATGTTTGTTATGCTTCTTGGGTAGTACATTGCTTTTTATATAAGAAATTTTTTGTAATTTTAGTTGGGAGAAAGATTAGTATGAAAAAGTTGTTTATAGGACTCAGCGTTTGGTCAGCTAGTTCGGTTGTTTTAGCATTACCATTAACTCATGGGGCTCTCACTGTTAATCAGAGTGGCTTGTATCCAAACGCTACATATGAAACTGATGGTGGCATAGGGAGTACTTCGTCATCTAATGTGAATAGTATTTCTACAGCTCAAGCATATGTGACATTGCTGGCGAATGGTGCACCCGAGTTGAAGGTTTATGCTGATGGGAGCAATACCTATACCACTGCATTTGCGCACGGGATTCAACGTTACGAATATACAGGCACTTCAGATGCCACCTTGACGGCGGAAGGAAACTTTCATGCTGTTATTGATAACTCAACATCTAGTTTCCGAGGAAATATCGGTTTATGGAAAGTTAGCGAGACCGAAAATTTTTTGAATGATTTTTTCGGAGATGGAGATATTTCTGGAGTTATTTACGAAGTCCTACCTGAAGTTTCGTTTGGAGAGGATTCTGCCTATAATCTTGCTGGAGAATTTAACTTAAGTGCAACAGCTAGTTTAGATCTTAAAGCTGGAGATGAATTCTTTCTTTATGGTTCTCTATTGGCAGCTGCTGATGGTGGTGTCGTAAATGCACTAAACACAGGTACTTTCGCTTTTGATTTTGCTGGTTCAGGCATTACGAGCGCAGATCTGACGATGGTTGGCGATGTTTCCGCTGTACCGGTTCCCGCTGCACTTTACCTTTTTGTTCCAGCCTTGCTAGGCCTGTTTGGTTTTAAGCGTAAAACAGCATAAACACTTTTGCCTCACCGCCTTTTAGCTTCGGTGGTGGGGTGAAATTTCATTTCTAGCCTAATGCAGGCGATCTCTATTCAGATATTTTTTTAATTATCTTTTAAAATACTCCTCATACATCTCAAGTTTCTGAGAATAAAAAAACTAGAATTAGGAAAGTAATATGGCAGGAAGTAGTTTTTTAGCATTAATTGATGACATAGCAACAATTTTGGATGATGTCGCTTTAATGACAAAGGTCGCGGCAAAGAAAACCGCTGGCGTTTTGGGTGATGACTTGGCTTTGAATGCGGAGCAGGTTTCCGGTGTAAAAGCTGATCGTGAGCTGCCTGTCGTTTGGGCGGTAGCGAAAGGCTCTTTTGTGAACAAACTCATACTCGTTCCTGCGGCTTTATTGATCAGCGTATTTGCACCCTGGTTGATTACCCCACTACTTATGCTTGGTGGCGCATATCTGTGTTTTGAAGGGGTAGAAAAGCTGGCGCATAAATTCTTTCATCATAAGGAAGAAGAGGAAGCACATCATAAGGAAGTCGTCGAAGCGATTCTTGATACCAATGTTGATATGGTGGAATTTGAGCAGAAGAAAATTAAAGGGGCGATCAGAACAGATTTTGTACTGTCTGCTGAAATCATTGTTATCGCGTTAGGTACAGTTAAAGAAGCTACGTTTATTAACCAAGCTGCAGTCGTTACTGCCATTGCTTTGATTATGACGATTGGTGTTTATGGTTTAGTGGCAGGCATAGTAAAGTTGGATGATGGTGGTTTGGCTTTGGTTAAAGCGACTTCAAAAAATCTTTGGGGAGCTTTTAAACGAAAATTAGGCAAGGCTATTCTATGGTTTGCACCCGCCTTAATGAAGACCTTATCCGTCGTTGGAACAGCGGCAATGTTTCTAGTGGGAGGGGGGATTTTGATGCATGGTATTCCTAATGCACATGCTTATCTTCATCATGCCGAAGAAGCGGTTCATCATATTCCTTTTGTTGGTGGCGTTGCTGCGGTGATTACACCTTCATTATTGAATGCCGTTCTTGGAATTATTGCTGGTGCCGTTATTCTTGGGCTAGTGAACTTGTTTCAAAAAATTAAGGGCAAACTACAGGAACACGCTTAACCAATTTGATTTCCATTGAGCTCAACTCAGCGGAGTAAGCGATGGCCTCAACCCCTGCATTGATTGATTCACGAAGCAGTTGGCCATAGATAGGATCAATGTCATCTGCTGGTCGAAACTCATTAGCATCGTTGCGTTGGATACAATAAAAAATAACCGCTCGATAACCTTGTTCCACCATCGTCTGTAGTTCACGTAAGTGCTTACTGCCGCGTTTGGTGACAGCATCGGGGAAAAGGGCTGTGGTTCCTTCCAATAGGGTGACATTTTTTACTTCAACATAACAGTTAGGCTTTTGATCAGCTTGATCAGCTTGATCAGCTTGCTCAGCTTGATCGAGCAAGAGCAGATCTATTCGGCTATTTTCCTGTCCGTATTTTACTTCACGTTTAATCTGAGCATAATCGGATAATTCAGCAACAGTACCATTGCTGATCGCCTCCGCTACCAGAGAATTACTGAGTAAGGTATTGATCCCAACCAACACATCAGACGTTGTTTCAACCATTTCCCATGAAAGTGGGTATTTCCGATCGGGGTTTCGAGTATCACGTAACCAAACGGTTGATCCGGGATCACTGCAGCCTTTCATAGAGCCTGTGTTGGGAGAATGAGCGGTGACGAACTCACCAGATTCAAGCGTAATATCAGCAAGGAAACGTTTATAACGTTTGATCAGCTTTCCTTTGATCAGCGGTGAATCGAATTCCACAGGACTACTTTTTTGTATCCTGACGTTTGATATAAAACTCCATGACTTCGGCATCTTCGACTAACTCAAGCAGTTCATGGCCGGTGCGGGCGCAATAGGCTTTAAAGTCAATGACAGAGTGAGCATCTGTCGCCATCACATGCAGAATTTCGCCATCTTCCATACGTTGTAAAGCAAGTTTCGTTTTAAGGATCGGTAAAGGACAGTTTAGCCCCTTAGCATCAAGAACCTGATCAGGTTTTGGAAAAGAGTTTTCTTGTTTCACAGTGAATAGATTAACCTCTGGTTACCTTAAATTAACATCTAACTTAAAACAGGAGTCAGATGTAGGACAAGACAACATATTACTATGTCACTGTTGGTGGGTCATTAGCTGCTGCATTATGTCGAGACTGACGGAGTCTAAAAAAGAATGATATTGAATGTGTTTGGGTTGTTGCTCTAGAACGACAGCAAGTGCAAAGCGTGTATTGTTCCATTCAAGCAGGGTTGAAGGTTTTTCTTTAGCTCGCAAATTTGAGATAGAGATATCTGTAAAATTTAAATTCATTTGGATCTGACTTGGTTGAGCCTTGTAATAAGCTTCCTTTGCACTCCAGATCATGTAGAACTCGTCTTCAAGGTCATTTGTCGAGTTTAAAAAAACAGTTAATTCTTTCTTGCTCATGAAGATCTTCGCCATTTCAGCAAAGTTACGCTGTCTTTTCATTTCCAAATCAACGCCAACAGGCGAGTCTGCAAGGGCAAAACATATCATTCCTTTACTGTGACTTAGGCTTATGAAATTATTGCTAGGTAAGTTATTGATTACTGGTGTGGAATGAGGTTGTTCTATAAATTGGAATGATGATTTTTCTGAAGGGAAGTGTTGTTGAAGAGCATGTCGCATCAAGGCTCGGCTGAGCAAATATTCTCGTTGTTTTGATTTACTGTGGGTTGCTTGAAGACGAGATTTTTCTGACGGAGAAAGTATGCTTTCTATTTGTGACTCAATAATTTGTGTAGTCTCTCCAACTCTGGCGAACCAGAGGTGAAGAGAACTGACTGTAGATAAGTTACTTACCAAGCTTAACGACTTTTCCTTGTAGTGCGACACCAACCATGATGTTTCCAGCGTGACACTCAAACTCAGTCTCGCTGCTCATTTTATTCTTTTTGTAATAACTTATGACATTAACAAGGCTATCTCCACCTTCCGTCTTTGCGCGCTCTTGTAAGGATAACAATGCTGAGAGGAATACCCAACGACATGCACGTTCATCACTTTTACCAACACCATTCGTTTTTTTATTTGAAACAAAAGTGCCATAGCTTTGTTTTGACGTCGAGTATTTCTGATCGCCAAAGTAAAACTTAATATTTGGATCTAACTTGTCTTTGAAGTCGCTAGTTTGAAAAGCATCGTCTATGGATAACATTAATTTCGTATCACGGCTAAATGCTTGTGAAGAAGTGAGCAAGAGTGTTGCAGATATAATTAAAGTGAAAAACTTCACGGTTTTAATTCTCCCATCTATGAGTATGTTTTATATAAAGATTATGGATTATATGTGCTATTATAGTTCGGTTCAATGCGGGCGCATTTATAATATGAATATTCTTCGTTGAACGGTCATAGAAGGGGATAGGTCACAGTGGTACATTTTAAACTTGAAGCTTGGTCAGCAATGGCTTCAGGGCTTGGTTCGGAAGAAGATTGGAGCGCTTGGTTTTCTGCTCCCAGTATTCCGGATGAGCCGATTGGAAAGGAGGCATTAAAACAGATCCCAGCAATGCTGCGTCGTCGCTTTAAACAGTCTGGAAAATGTGCGTTAGGCGCTGCTTTACCCATCCTTAAAGAGGGAGAAATGATCCCTAGTATTTTTTCTTCACGCCATGGTGATATTGAACAAACCTTAGCACTGCTTGAGGGGATTGGGCGAGACGAGCCTATGTCACCGACAGGTTTTAGCCTTGCGGTACATAATGCCATCAGTGGTTTATTCTCCATCGTACGAAAAGACATGAGCGAAGTAACAACCATCGCCGCGAGTAAAGGGCTGATTTTTCAGTCTCTGTTTGAAGCGATAGGCCAGTTACAAGTATCAAAGAGAGTTTTGTGTGTTATTTATGACATTCCTCTGCCTCAGCCATATTCCATTTCAACAGAAAGCGACCCATTTCCTTTTGCGCTTGCGATGATTTTAAATGGTGCTGCTGGAGACCCTTATAACCTTCAACCTTGCGAACAGAGCCTTACCGATCAGACTTCTCTAACGGGAGATTTAAATACTGAAGCCCTGAGGTTTATTGAGCTTTTAACTGGAAAAACCTCCTCCATGACATCCTCTTTGAGCGGTGGAAACTGGCGGTTAGTACAAGGTTGAAGTTGAAGAGTGATTGATAATATTAAATATAGTTGGCGTTGGTTGGCAACAGCATTTAGCTTTTTTTCGTTTGGTTTAGGCGGCATATTAATCCCGATTATTGTTGTTCCTATTCTGTACCTATTGCCGGGCGACAATTTAAAAAGAGAGCAACGTGGCCAAAAGTTTATACACCTTTCCTTTCGATTCTTTATCAATATGATGCGGTTCATGGGAGTTCTGACCTATGAAGTGGCGGATATTGAGCGTTTAAAAGACGCGCAGTTGATATTGGCGAATCATCCTTCGTTGTTAGATGTGGTCTTTCTTATCTCATTTGTGCCGAATGCTAACTGTGTTGTGAAAAGTAAATTAGTAAATAACCCGGTTATGATGGGGCCATTGAAAGCCGCGGGCTATATCGTTAATGATGAAGCTGCTGGAGATGTGATTACTGGAGCTGCTGAAGCCTTCAAAAAGGGGAATGCTTTGATCGTTTTTCCTGAAGGAACTCGAACAACACCTTCAGAACCATTAAGATTAAGACGCGGCGCTGCAAATATTGCGATCAGAACAGAAGTAGATATAACGCCGGTCTTGATCGAGTGCGTGCCGACTACCTTGACCAAAGCAGACCGCTGGTACCAGATACCATACAAGCGTATGCATTTTCGTATACAGGTCAAAGAGAAAATTGAAACAGGTAAGTATATAGAAAATATAAACCCGACGAAGGGAGCACGAATGCTAACCGATGACTTAGGTCATTATTTTAAACAGGAGCTGGGGTTGGATGAGTAAACTGCATCAAGAATTAAAAGAAATGATAATTGAAGTATTGGATTTAGAGGATGTTGATGTTGAAGAGATTATTGATGATGAGCCTTTGTTTGTAGAAGGTTTGGGCCTGGACTCTATTGATGCATTGGAAATTGGCTTGGCTTTGCAAAAACGCTATGGTATTAAATTGAAGTCAGATTCAGAAGACACGCCAAAACATTTCTCAAGTATCAATGCCTTAGTTGCATTGGTTGAATCGCACAGCACAAACTAAGAATTAAACACAGAGACAATTATGAAAACGCAGGAAGAAATTTTTCAAAAACTCGTTTCGATTTTTGAAGAGCTATTTGAAATTGAACCAGAAAAAATCACCTTAGAATCTAATTTATATCAGGATTTAGATATCGATAGCATTGATGCTGTTGATCTTGTGGTGGAATTGAAAAAAATCACAGGAAAGAAAATTCAGCCGGATGATTTTAAAATGGTTAGAACAGTACAAGATGTTGTTGACCAAGTCGAAAATCTCGTTAAAAACGGTTAATGCTCAAACTTGTTATCGTGGTTTTATCGTTGTGCTATCCCTTTTTAGTTTATTGGGGCTTGCAGCACTATGATGCCAGAATGTTATTGCCCGTGTTGTTAATACTGCTGAGCCTAAGGTGGCTTGTCGGCGATAAAACATCGGAACGAAAAATTATCATAGCAACATTATTAGGCGTTGTGATGATAGCTTTTGTTTGGGGGTACCAACTAGGTTTGAAGTTTTATCCTGTCATGATGAACCTTGGTTTCTTGATTTTATTTGCAAGCAGCCTGATCTCTCCGCCATCTGTCGTTGAGCGACTGGCGCGTGTTAAAGAAGCTGATCTACCCGAACATGTCATTGCTTATACTGAAAAAGTCACATTTGTCTGGAGTATTTTCTTTTTTATGAATGGCTCTATTGCCGGCTTTACGGCACTTTATGCATCAGAAAAAACATGGATGTTATATAACGGATTTATCGCCTATATCTTGATCGGAATTTTAGCAGCTGCAGAGTGGTTAATCAGACAACGAGTTCGGCGAGAAACATAATAATGTCTGATTTAACCTTAATCTCACAATGGCTGACACAACAACCAGAACAAATCATTTCGTTTGAAAATGACAAACAGAGATCTACAAAGGATTTTCTAAAAAGAGTTCTACAGTGGAAAAAACGTTTGGAGCATCAGTCGGGTAATCGCTGGGCTGTTTATCATGATGATGCATTTGAGTTTCTCAGCATGACATTTGCCTTATGGCAGCTGGGTCGTACGGCTTGTGTTCCTGGGGATAACCGTCCGGGCACGATAGAGCGCTTAACGACTCATGTAGCTGGTTTTATAGGTAAGTTCCCCAGTCCAGCGATAACGTTAGAGCAGAATGACAATCATCCAAGCGAATTAGTTGAATGGATAAACTTAGAGTCTAGTTTCCATGCGTTGGAAATTTATACCTCAGGTTCGACAGGTGAACCTAAACCAATTTCAAAAACTATTAGGCAAATTGAGGAAGAGTTAGAAACACTCGAAATATTATGGCCCAGTAAAGCCAGTTCTGTGGTAATAACGACTGTCTCGCATCAACATCTTTACGGCATAACTTTTCGCCTACTTTGGCCGTTGAGTGCGGGGCGGGCATTTCAAGAGAAGCTTTGTGAATATCCTGAGGATATTTTGCAGCAAGCTAAATATCATTCGTCGTTCTCGTTGGTTTCAAGCCCGTCACATTTAGCTCGCTTAAATGCTTCGTTAGATTGGGATGCTATAGCAAAAAATTGTGATTATGTTGTTTCATCAGCGGCACCTTTAAAGCGACAAGATAGCCTGGCCGCTGCAAAATTATTACAGGCACCAGTCAGAGAAATTTATGGCAGCTCAGAAACGGGGGCAATTGCGTGGCGGATACAGCAAGAACATAATGTGGAAACGCTTTGGCAAGCTTTACCAAAGGTTGAGTTAAGCGAAACAGAGGAAGGAGCTTTGAAAGTTGAGACGCCTTATCTTGAGTCAAACGAGCCATACATATTAGCTGATCAAGTTGTGTTTGGAGCCGAAAAAAAATTCAAACTGATGGGACGAAAAGATCGAATTGTTAAGGTCGAAGGTAAGCGTGTTTCCTTAGCTGCGATTGAAATTAAGCTGTCGGAAGCGAGTGCTGCTATAAAAGAGGTTCGTGTTATTACGCTTGAGCGTCAGCGCATCGAAACCGCTGTGATAATTGAGTTGACAGAGGTGGGTCGGCAGGAATTAGAACAGAGTGGACGCAAAACATTAATTGCTAAGCTTAAAGTTGAGTTAGCCAAACATTTTGAAGCTGTCGTATTACCGCGTCGATGGCGGTTTGTAGACGCGATGCCTTTTAATCCTCAGGGGAAACTACCGTTAGAGTCGTTGATGAATCTATTTAAGAAAGAAGCTGTAATTTGGCCTCAAGTAAAAAAGAAAAAGGTTGAAGAAGAAAGCTTGTCGATGGAATGCTTTATCCCTGCGGAGCTGCTTTATTTTGATGGTCATTTTGAAGACAGGGCAATTCTCCCAGGTATCGTTCAAGTCCACTGGGCGGAAGCTTACGGTCGCCAATTTTTAGATGTAACTGGACATTTTATTCGTTTAGAAGTGATCAAGTTCCAACAGATTATTCCGCCAAATAGCATTGTCACCATTAATTTGGAATATGTTCCAGCAACAATGAAATTGGTTTTTGAATATGTCTCTGAAAAAGGTGTACATTCGAATGGGCGAATTTGTTTCGGATAGATCATGACGTTCAAGCCAGCCATATTAATCCCTGTTTACAATCATGAAAAAGCGATAGGCACCATTTTAATGGAGGCGCTTAATTATGAATATCCTGTGTTACTTGTCGATGATGGGAGTGATGCAGAGTGTCATGATGTTTTGCTGTCTTTAAGAGAAGAGAATGCAGAACGAGCAATGTTGCTGAGATTGGAAAAAAATTCAGGAAAAGGGGCTGCAGTGAAAGCTGGTTTTAGAGAACTACAAAGGCTTGGATATAGTCATGCCTTACAGATTGATGCTGATGGGCAACATGATCTATCCGATTTACCTAGCTTTATCGCAAGTGGTGAGGCAGATCAAGGAGCCTTAATCACGGGACATCCCAAATATGATGAAACCGTTCCGATGGCTCGCTACTATAGCCGTTATTTGACTCACATTTGGGTTTGGATTAATACGCTTTCGTTTGAAATAAAAGATACTATGTGTGGTTTTAGGCTCTACCCACTAAAGCCCATTACAGAAATGCTCAACAATGAATCTTGTGGCGACCGTATGAGCTTTGATACAGAAGTGATGGTTCGTTGGCACTGGCAAGGTGGAAATATTGTCAATATTTCGACAAGGGTTCATTATCCAATTGATGGCATTTCACATTTTGATGCGTGGCATGATAACTTGAGAATTTCAGGTATGCATGCGCGGCTTTTTTTTGGAATGCTTAGACGTGCGCCACAGATTATCGGAAGAAAATGGCATGGCTAATTTAAACAAGCATTGGTCAAAGGCCGCAGAAGCTGGTAGTCAGTTAGGAATGAGAGTATTGCTGCTTGTCTATCAGCTTCTAGGGCGCAGAGGGTTTCTTTTTTTCCTATACCCAGTGATGACCTATTATTATTTTATTCGCAAAGAAGAACGTGCTGCATCAAAAGAATATTTAGAAAAAATTCGGCCATTTTTGACCAAAGAACAACAAGCGGAACTTTCTTCATTTCAACATTTTATGAGTTTTGGTGAGCAGCTTCTGGACAAGTTTTTAGTTTGGAAAGGGCAAATTAAAAGAGAAAATGTTGTCTTCGAAACACAAACACTATTGAATAAGATTGATAATAGAGAAGATAAAAAAGGTGGTGTTCTCATTATTTCTCACCTTGGGAATACCGAGGTATGTAACGCACTTTCGCGTCAACTTCCGAACATTCGCTTGACACTGCTAGTCTATACACAGCATGCAGAAAAATATAACGCCTTAGTCAAAGCCGGAGATGAGAGCTCGAAGGTTAGTGTTTTACAGGTTGATGATATGTCTCCAGCAACAGCAATGATCATGGCTGAACGAATTGAAGCTGGCGAATATATTGTTATTGGTGGTGATAGAACGCCACTAGAAGGTAGCGAGCGTATTTCAGAGGTGACATTTCTGGGTGAGAAAGCACTCATGCCGCAAGGAGCTTTTCTTGTCGCTAGTTTATTGAAGTGCCCCGTGTACTTAATGTTCTGTCTAAAGCAAAAGAAAAAATATCATATATATGTAGAACTATTTTCGGAGCAGTTGATTTTTGCTCGTAAAGAACGTGCGGAAAAAATTCATCAAGTGGTGCAGAATTATGCAAACCGTTTGCAGTACTACTGTTTAAAAGCCCCATTGCAATGGTTCAATTTTTATTCTTTCTGGCAAGGTCAATTTGATGATAAAGCCTCGATGAAAGAGCATCCTCGTTAATGTTTTGGAGCTTAATAGTAATGTTGGAGTATAAGCAATGACAGAAGCTGAAGTCGTAATCGAAATACCTTTTCATGATGTTGATGTAATGCATGTTGCTTGGCATGGGCATTATATAAAATACCTAGAAATCGCTCGTTGTCACTTGCTAGATACAATCGACTATAACTACCTGCAAATGAAAGAGTCTGGTTATTCTTGGCCAGTGATTGATGTGCGTGTGCGTTATGCGCAACCATTAAAATTTCAGCAAAAAGTTCGTGTTATTGCAAAAGTAGTTGAGTGGGAGAATCGGTTAAAAATTAATTATATGATTAAGGACGCAGAGACTGGGCAACGTTTGACTAAGGCTTCAACTGTGCAGGTAGCTGTTGATATGGCGAATGAGGAAATGCTATTTGCTTCACCAAGGGTATTACTACAAAAGCTAGGAGTTGATTCATGATTAGATCCATCAGTTTTCTGATCGGTTTAATGCTCTACACGTCTTCGCACGCAGAGTTGACCTTTAACGAGTTAGCATCTTTGACAAAAACTCCTGATTATTTGCAAGGATGGTTTAAGCAGGAAAAATATCTAAAATCGATTGATATTTCCTTAAGTTCATCTGGTCAGTTTTTCTACCAGCGCGATGAATCCATTCATTGGGAGATCTTGGAACCAGTGCAAAATGTACTGTTGATGACGCCAAGCAGTATGGTCAACAAACAGGGTGAGACCGAGTTGGCTAGGGTTAATGCTTCAGAGAATCCAACGGTGGCGATGATAAGCAACATTTTCTTTTCGGTATTAACCGCAGACTGGCAAGCGGTAGAAAAATATTTCAAAGTGTCTGGCGAAGTAAATGATTCTGGGTGGGATGTCGAGCTGACACCTATCGACGATACATTGAGTCAAGTGATGACACGTATTATTCTGGTTGGAGATGATTTTTTGCGCAGTATTGTTATGTATGAAAAAGGTGGTAATCAAACAACTATCAAGTTTAGTGAACTCGAAGTTTTGCAAGGTAAAGTTTTCAGTAAGATGGAAGAACAGGATCGACGATGAGAACGGGGTTGTCGCGCTTTCGATTGCTAGCCATTGGTTGGATTTCGCTTGTTGTTTTTATTGTATTGCTGGCCAGCAACAAACAGACGTCATTTGATTCGAGCATCATGACTCTCTTGCCATTATCAGAACAGCAGCCACTTATAAAGACTGCTGTTGAGAAAATGAATAAAGGATTTTCTCAACGTTTAATTATTCTGCTCTCTGGAGATGATGAGAAGCAGTTGAAAAAAAGCTTAAATACCTTCGCTGGAAATTTAGTTAACGAGAACTCGACATCGGCACAATCAATCAAGAAGCTGACGTGGCGCGTTGATAAAAAGCAGGTGGAAACAATGCGCGAAGAATTGTATCCGTATCGGTTCTCAATTCTGGATAAACAAACCAGAACCTTACTGCAAACTGATGAACAACGAACCAATGAGCAACAAGCAGGACAATATGAGCAATTAATGAATAAGGTAATGTTGCGTTTATATAGCCCATTACCACAGCCAGAAAATTCGTTGATAGATGATCCCTTTGGATTATTTACAGAGCTTTCACAAAACCAGTCAACTGGTTTGAATGTGTCAGTAACAGATTCATTATTAAAAGTTCAAGGTGCTGCGAAGCCGACTTACATGTTGATGTTAGAACTGGCTGGCGCGGCGGCATCACAACAAACGCAACAAAATATTTTAGCCACGATTAATGAGCAGAAACTATTGCTCGAAAATCATCAGATTAAAGTGATGATGTCGGGTATGTTGTTACATGCAGCAGCAGGCGCGGAACAAGCCAAACGAGAAATATCAACGATTGGTTTTGGTTCTTTACTGGGTATTATTATATTAATGCTCTATGTTTTTCGACACCTCAAGCCTTTGTTATTAATGTTACTCGCTGTCGGTATTGGATGTTCGTTTGCCTCTGCCATTACTGTGCTTGTTTTTGAAAGGGTTCACCTAATTACATTTGCATTTGGAGCTGGAATTGTAGGTGTTTCAATAGACTATGCATTGCATTATTTATGCGAAAGACAAACAACGACAGAAAAACTGACTATTTCACGCATATTCCCGGGGCTGCTTCTAGCGTTATTTTCTAGCGTTCTAGCTTATTCTGCGCAAGGATTAACACCTTTCCCGGGTCTACAGCAGATGGCAGTTTTTTCAGTGACAGGTCTTATTGGTTCATGGTTAAGCGTGGTTATTTTATTTCCAATGTTGACCAGCAATGAGAATAGGGAAAAGCTGGCGCTTGCTGAAGTTTTGTATCGCTTAAGGGCAAGGTTTCCTATGCTCAAAAACAATACGCTCTTAATTATTGGGCTTGTTGTTTTGTTTTTAATTTCGACAAAAATTATTTTTTCGAGTCGCAGTCTAGATGATGTTCGTTTGTTACAAACTTCTTCTAAAAGTTTGTTAAGTGAAGAGCAGGATGTGCGTGATTTGCTTGGAATAAACAGCAGTTCTAAATTCATACTAGTGACTGCTGATTCAGTTGAACAGAGCTTGCAAAGGGAAGAACAATTAGCTGCGGATTTACTGAAATTAAAAAATGAAAGGGTGATTGAAGGTTACCAATTGCTTTCTCAAAAACTGCCTTCCTTGCAAAAGCAAAAAGAAAACCGCCAGCTTACAAGGCAGCTTTATGATAAAGAGTTAGCAAATTATTTTTCAAAACTAAAATTATCTGAGGAAAAGCTGAATGCTGCGCAAACTGCATATGACAACGCTGAAGAACTCCTAACTTCAGACCGATGGCTTAATTTGGAGGTTAGCGATAGTTGGAAAGAACTTATAATCAAACATTCAGAAGGCGAAGTTGCTACGGTTATTCGGCTAAACGGTAGTATTGATAAAGTTGCCAGTCAGCAATTAAGAGTATTAGCCGATAGCAAAAAATATTTATTCTATGTTGATCAAGTGGAGAATATTTCTAGGTTATTAGCAAAATATCGTTCGCAAATAGCCTCATGGGTGATGGCCGCGTATATCGTTATTCTTGTGGTTTTATCTTTTCGCTATAAGACACAGGTATGGCGCGTCATGTTTGCACCTGTATTGTCTTCGGTGTTTACTCTAGCAGCACTGGTTTTAATCGAGGGCGGCTTAAATTTGTTTCATTTTCTGGCCTTGATATTAGTGCTGGGGATTGGCTTGGACATGGGAATTTTTTTATATGAAACCAAAGGAAAACCGCAGACATGGCTGGCCGTGTCTTTGTCGACAGTAACAAGTTTGTTGGCATTTGGCTTACTAGCCTTGAGTGATACGCCAGTATTATATCATTTTGGGTTAACTGTTCTAATTGGCTTGTTATTTGTTTGGTTATTAGCACCAATGGTTAGAAAGAATAATTTTGGAGAAGTTTACGGATGAGTATTCCTGAGGGAAGTTTTGATATCGTTGTGATTGGTGCTGGCCCTTCTGGAGCGGTGGCTTCTGCATTGTTGAAAAAAAAAGGCTATCGAGTGCTTGTCTTAGAAAAAGAACATTTTCCTCGTTTTTCCATTGGAGAAAGTCTACTGCCGCAATGTATGGCATTTTTAGAAGAGGCTGATATGTTGGATGCAGTAGAAGCAGCTGGTTTTCAGTTTAAAAATGGAGCCGCATTTAGTTATAAAGGTAAATATGACTATTTCGACTTTAGAGAAAAGTTCTCTGAAGGTTGGGGGACAACATTTCAAGTTCAACGGGATCATTTTGATAAAATTTTAGCCGATCAAGCACAGCAGCAAGGTGTAGAGATTTTTTATGGCCACATGGTGACAACGTTTAATTCACAGGCAAGTTCTGTGCAGCTAAGTGTCCAAACAGATCAAGATGAACAATATGAAGTCACAGGAAAGTTTGTTCTGGATGCCAGTGGTTTCGGACGAGTGTTGCCGCGTTTATTAGATTTAAATCTAGCTTCTAATCTTGATAAACGAATATCCATTTTTACGCATATAAAAGATAATATTATAGATAGTCGACATGATCGCGAAAAAATTCTTATCAGTGTTCATCCTGAGCATAGAGATATCTGGTATTGGTTGATCCCATTTAGCAATGGGCGTTCTTCCATCGGTGTTGTTGCAACGCAAGAATATATGACGAATCTATCAGGCAGCTCTGAAGATAAATTAAAACAGCTGATTTCTGAACACGACATGCTTGGCGAATTTATGCAGGCATCTGAATTTGATACACCGATTAGAGAAATTGGAGGTTATTCTTGTGACGTAAAATCTTTGTATGGAAAAGATTTTGCTTTGCTTGGTAATGCTGGAGAGTTTCTTGATCCGGTGTTTTCTTCTGGTGTCACAATCGCGCTGAAATCAGCAAGCCTAGTTGCCGATGTCTTAGACCGACATCTATCTATGCAAGAGCCTGATTGGGAAGTTGAATACTCAGTACCTTTAAAACAGGGTGTAGATACCTTTAGAACTTTTGTTGAAGGTTGGTATGGTGGAGATTTCCAAGACGTCGTTTTCTCAGAAGCGAAGAATGATAGAGTCACAAGCATGATCAGCTCCATCTTAGCAGGCTATGCTTGGGATCAAGAAAATCCTTATGTGAAAGATCCTTCTCGCTTACAAACATTGGCTGAGATTTGTCGCGGATGAGTAAATGGACCTTACTTGTTTTTTTCTTGCTACCGGCTTGTAGTTCTTTTCAAACACAGCAACCTGAAACTGTTTCACTACGTTTGTTGCCAACAGAGCAAGGCCCAGCGGCGAGCGTGCTAAAACAGAAGATTACCTTCGCGAAACAAGATGAGCAACATCAGTTTATAGCGGCTGTTCGGTTAGAAGAACAAAAGGTTCAGATGGTTGCATTATTGCCAACGGGGCAGTATCTGTTTTCGCTTGATTATGAGGGTAAGACATTAAAGGAAGAAAATTTTTCTCAAGTAGATATTCCGAGTAAAGAAATTTTCACAGTCATGCAGTTTGCTTTGTGGCCGGAATCGATTGTTCGTGAATATTATCCCGCTAATAAAGGTTGGCTGCTTGAGTTTTCTGCGACAACAAGAGTTCTGGCTAATCATTCAGGTGTACTTTTAAAGATAAATTATGAAGCCGACTCTGATAATTTAGAAGTTGAAAATTTTCTCCATGGATCGAGTAACCCGTTTAAGATACTGATCGAGACACTAGAGAAAACACTGTTATGACAACACAAAAATGCTACCTCAATGCTGTGGGGATTTTGTGTGCCGCGGGGGATTCTTTATCTGCCGTAGAAAGTAATCTCCGCTCACAAACAGTCAATTTAATGAGAAGCGCTCGTTATAGTACTGAGCAACATTCACTCCCGCTTGGACTTTACCAAGGTAGTTTACCTAAGATAACTTTAAAGAAAGAAAAGTGGCAAAGTCGTAATAATCAATTTGCTTTGGCCGCCTTAGAGCAAATGAAAATAAAAATAAAATCTGTGATAGAAAAGTATGGCGCAGATCGGATTGCGGTTATTGTCGGCACCAGCACGTCAGGAATAGCTGAAAGTGAGACGGCTATTAAGCAATGGGTCGAGCAGGAAACGGTGCCGAAAGGTTATGACTACGGTGTTCAGGAAATGGCTGCGACCGCAGAGTTTGTTGCAGAAATATTAGGCATTAAAGGACCTGTTTATGGGATCTCAACAGCCTGCTCATCAGGAGCAAAGGCCTTGGCCAGTGCAAAGCGATTAATTAAGGCAGGCATCTGCGATGCTGTCATTGCTGGTGGTGTTGATACTTTATGCCACCTTACCGTACAAGGTTTTTTATCACTGGAAGCTGTCAGTGACGAGCCGTGCAATCCCTTTAGTAAAAATCGAAAAGGTATCAATATAGGTGAGGGCGCAGCCTTGTTCGTTGTGTCTGCTGAACGGGAAGGGGTTGAATTGGTGGGGAGCGGAGAAGGTTCAGATGCGCATCATATTTCTGCACCTGAGCCGACTGGAGCGGGTGCAAAGCGATGTATGCGTGCGGCACTAGAAAATGGTGGTATCAAAGCCGAACAGGTTGGTTATGTGAATCTACATGGCACGGCAACCAGCTTAAATGATCAAATGGAGTCACAAGCGATGCATGAAGTTTTTGGTGAAGATACTTTTTGTAGCTCAACCAAACCATTTACGGGCCACACTCTGGGTGCTGCTGGAGCCGTTGAAGCTGCTATTTGCTGGCTCATGCTGCATGAGGATTCATCTCAGAATAGAGGTCAACTCCTGCCAGTTCAACTATGGGATGGAATCGTAGACCCTGCATTGCCAGCAATCAATTTGGTTAAGCAGGCCGATCAGCTTGAGGAAAAATTGGATTATGTATTAAGTAATTCATTTGCTTTTGGTGGTAATAATATTTCTTTATTACTGGGACGAATTCAATGACTGCTGAGTTTAATGTAGAAGAGTTAGTGCCTCACTCAGGCTTGATGAGCTTGTTGGATAAGATTGTTGATTATGGCGAAGACTGGTTGCATGCTGAAGTGCATATTTCACGTCAATCTATGTTTGCTGATGACAAAGGTGTTCCGGCTTGGGTCGGGTTAGAATATCTCGCTCAAACGATCGGAGCTTTTGCGGGCTTGCAAGAAAGGTTGCAGGGTAAAAAACCAAAACTCGGCTTTTTAGTCGGCACACGAAAATATATTTGTTCTAAAGATCATTTTCCTTTTGGGCAAATTTTGCTCTTAAAAGTCGAGCGGGAAATGGAAACAGAAGTTGGACTGAATGTTTTTCAATGTGTGTTGAAAGGCGTAGAAGTTGAAGCGTCGGCGAGGCTGAATGTCTTTCAACCCAACGATGCAAATAAGTTTTTAGAGGATTCGATGTCATGAGTGAAACAGTTTTAGTGACGGGTTCTAGCCGAGGGATAGGTAAAGGTATTGCCTTGCGATTAGCGAAGGATGGTTATGATGTTGTTCTACACTGCAGGAATAATCGTGATCAAGTGGATGCAGTGGCCGATCAAATAAAGGCTCTGGGAAAAGGTGTCAGAGTGCTGCAGTTTGATATTGCCGATCGTGAACAATGTCAGCAAACTCTTGAAGCCGATGTGGAAGAGTATGGTGCCTATTATGGCGTGGTTTGTAATGCCGGCATCACGCGAGATAATGCATTTCCAGCGATTCCTGGTGATGAATGGGACTTGGTTCTGAGAACTAATCTTGATGGCTTTTATAACGTACTTCACCCTATCATTATGCCGATGATTCGTCGGCGCAAGCCATCGCGAATAGTCACTTTATCATCTGTTTCTGGTGAAATGGGTAATCGGGGGCAAGTAAACTATAGTGCGGCAAAAGCAGGTGTTATCGGTGCAACTAAAGCACTGGCTGTGGAGTTGGCGAAACGAAAAATTACAGTTAATTGCGTTGCGCCAGGATTAATTGATACTGAAATGATGGAAGATGTATCGTTAGAAGAAGCGTTGAAAATGGTTCCGATGCAGCGAGTCGGCAATGTTGATGAAGTTGCGGGGACGGTAAGCTTTTTGATGTCAGAAGATGCAGCTTATATTACGAGACAAGTGATCTCGGTAAATGGTGGAATGTATTAATGAAACGAGTTGTTGTAACAGGGATGGCTGGGTTCTCACCCATAGGAAATGATTGGGAGACGATCCAGGGACGTCTAGAAGATATGAAGACGGGCATTGTTCGTATGGATGATTGGGATAAATATGAAGGCTTGAATACCAGACTGGGTGCTCCTGTCACGGATTTCAAAATGCCAGAACACTACCGGAGAAAAGACTTACGCAGTATGGGACGTGTTGCTCAGTTTGCAGTACGCAGTGCAGAGTTAGCATTAGAAGATGCGAGTTTACTAGGTGATCCAGTATTGAAAAGCGGCTCTGTTGGTGTCGCTTTTGGCTCATCAGCTGGAGATGCGTTAGCAGTTGCTGATTTCGGCAATATGCTGATCAACCATTCCACAGATGGTTTAAATGCAAACTCCTACATTAAAATGATGGCGCATACGGCACCTGTCAATATCGGAATATATTTTGGCCTACGGGGACGTGTGATCACTACATCAAGCGCCTGTACATCAGGTAGCCAAGGTATCGGTTATGCTTATGAAATGATCAAAAACGAACAACAAACTGTCATGGTAGCAGGAGGCTGTGAAGGACTCTGTGCATCAGAAGCTGCGGTATTCGATACACTTTATGCAACGAGTGTTCGTAATGAAGAACCGCATCTTTCACCACGGCCATTTGATAAAGATCGTGACGGTTTAGTTATCGGAGAAGGCGGAGGCACGTTGATCTTGGAAGAGCTTGAACATGCAATCGCACGAGGTGCGACGATTTATGCTGAAGTGGTTGGTTTCGGAACAAACTCCGATGGTAGCCATATAACACAACCATCGGCTGAAACCATGGCAGTAGCTATTCGACAGGCCTTAAAAAATGCCCAAGTATCCTCTAAAGAGATTGGTTATATCAGTGCTCACGGTACAGCAACAGGTCGAGGCGATATAGCAGAAAGTCAGGCAACAGCGGCCGTATTCGGTAATAAAACACCGATTAGTGCGTTCAAAAGTTTCACCGGACATACCTTAGGGGCCTGCGGGGCTTTAGAAGCTTGGACATCGATAGAAATGATGAATAACAACTGGTTTCATGCAACGGCAAATTTAGACAATATAGATCCAGAGTGTGGGGAGCTGGACTATATTGTTGACGAAGCCCGAACGTTAGAAACGGAATACATTATGAGTAATAGCTTTGCCTTTGGTGGGATAAATTCCTCATTGGTTTTTAAACGTTGGTCATAGACGAGAAACCTTTAACATAACGAAAGAGAAGGATTGAAGTATGAATAAGCACAAGTTAAGCAGTTTATTTTTTACGCTAATTTTTAGTATTTCCGCGAGTGCATTTTCAACAGATGCAGAGCGGATCGATAGCTATTTAGTCACTTATAAATCAGCCTCAATTGACAATAAGGTGACAATGTTAGAACGCCTACAATGGTCAGGAATATCTAGCCCGCGATTATATGATCCAATGGAAAAGCTCCTGCTAGAAAATGCTGGAAGTAAATCAACTGAAATTGTGGGAGATAAGCGAAAGTTGATGGCGCACTCAATTCGAGCATTAGGTTTTAGTGGCAATGTGAAGTACCACGAAACTATCATGTTGTATGAAAGAGATGCCGCGTCAGGAAATTTACGGAGATATGCAAGAAAAGCATTGGTGGATTTAGACAAGTTTCAATCTTGGAACAAGTTAATCGAGGCAAGTAATGTTAATACGGAAGACAAACCTGTTGAGGTAGCAATCTACATGAAAATGATGAGCAGCAATGATGTCTTTCTTCAACGCCAAGCTGCCCGCGCAATTTTTCATGAAAAACAAACGGATACAGACTTGATCGCATTGACAGCAGAAAAACTTAAAGCAGCCTATCTCAATACAGGAATTGATAAGCCGGCACAGGATACTGCGGCATGGTTGTGTAAAGCGATAGGTCAAAGTGGTATTGAAGAATATGCCGATTTGTTACGAGATGCTGTAGCAAATAGTCCTCATCGTAAAATACAAAAATATGCTAAAAAATATGCGATATAAAAGTATTTGTGCATGATGTAATAGGCCTACAGAATAGCAAGGGAATAGTATAACAATGAGCAATTTCGAAGAAGAATTTCTTAAAGACTACTTGCAGTTTGGGCTAGGCTCAATGCCTAAAACAGACGTTGATGCCTTGGTTATGCACTTGCTGGATAAATATGGCTATGATGGCTCGGCACCGCTAGCGCAGTATAAAAACCAAACAGTCAGTGAACGATTGCGTACACCGGTTAATAAGATAAAAAAGCTTCGGTATGATGCGGCTTTAAAATTTGGTGGACGGGTTGAAGATCAAGCTATGGCACGTTTACTGGCCGCCTTGAGTGATGCCGCTCTTGAAACTGATGGTGGTAAAATATGTTTGATTATCGAAGATGCTTTAGCGAAGAATTGGTTGCAAGGTCAGCTAAAAAATAATCAACTAATTTTTGATCACACCTTTAATACGGAAATTGTAAAAGTTAGTTCAGTTGGACTCTTCTCTGTCCTCCGAGCATTCTTTGATCCGGATGAAATTGAAAAGTTTGAAAAAGCATACGAAAAAACACGAAAGGCTGACAATGCCGAAGCAATGAGAAAAGCCTTCAAAAAAGCTGCGAAAAATTTTGCTGAAGCTGCTGCAAAGAAAGCCGGTGCTGGAGTGGTATCGATCTTTAAGTCGATTACGATGGGCTCGGTTTAAATATTTAAAATAACTTTTAGCGGATGATCGTTGATGAGAGCTAAGAAAATAATTTATTGATCATGAGCTTAATGGAGATCGTTTTCTTTAAGAAATTAACCTAAAGTGAAAAGAATCCTTTTCACCTGATAGTTTCTGATGAGGTTCGGATTAACTAGCTGTCTCTGCTAGCCCATGAACAGCAAGGCATCCTATTCTACATCTCTATTTTAACGCGGCTTCTTCTCCTGATTTTATAGAAGGTAAAGTATTTAAAAATAATGAGGTTTCTTGTTCAGGTTTTTAATTTAAATAAGAAAATCGGGCTACCTTTGGGTAAGATTAGCATTTTCACTTTCTGCAAATACTTAAGCTATCTGAGTTGGCTATCTTTACTGCCCCGACGATTGAAAGAGTTTATTTTTTTATTTTCTTCATCTTGTTCAGATTGACAAGCAACACATAAGCGAACGCCCGGAATAGCCTCTCGTCGGGCTTGCGGAATTTCTGTTTCACACATTTCGCAATGTGATAGACCCTCACCGATAGGCAGCTGACTACGAGCTAATTTCACCGCATCATCAACACTTGCATCAATTTGATCTTGAACTGCCCCATCACGGGACCAACCACCAGCCATTAGGAACTCCAAATATATTGTTATTCAATATAATTTAGGTTTTAAGTGCTAAAAAAGCAATAAAAACCATTTTGTATATTCGTAATGTCTTTAAATCTATCTGGTAAACGTCTAAAGAAGCTTGAGTTCTGTCAGTTATGGATTAAGGTGCTGCTAGAAAATTGAGGGCATAAGTTTGTGAATAGTATCGAAGAAGGCATCTTTAATTTAGCTAAAAAATAGCTAAAGGATTATGAATAGTCAGGATAAACTGACCTATCGAGTCGGTAATAATGCTTGTTGCCGGATTAGCCTTTCGTATAATCGTAGTCAAATTATAAAATCCATCATTTGTACTAGCAGGTTCATAACGTCACCTTTCGGAGCTACGCCTCGTATAGCTCATTTGGACAAGCAGAAAGAGTTAATATATTCTGAACTTAACTTTAAAAATGAATAGGATAAAAAAATGAGAAAAATATTTTTCTTTAGCTTAATGCTCACCGCTTTTTACGCGAATGCGGATGAAAAAATTGTTCCTCTCGATATGGAGTTGGGGTATTGGGAGATCAGGTCAGAAATGGGTGAAAGTGAGATGCTTAAAGAAATGTTAGCTAGTGTGCCCGAGTCTCAACGTGCTCAGGTTCGTGCGATGATGGACAGCAGTATGAAGCTTCCGATCGTAAAGCAATGCGTAACCGAAGCATTGCTTAAAGATATGGGTAAGCAAATTCGAGAATCACTTAGTGGACAAAAAGAATGCTTGTTTAAGGTTATTAAGACAACAAATAAAGAACTCGAAGGTGAGTTCAACTGCTCTGGAAACATCTCAACTATTCATACTAAAGTGATCTCTTCAAAGCGCCACGAAGGCGAAGTGAACAGTGTTGTCGAGGGAGTGGGAGCACATAATATGCGTATGATAAGTGAATGGAAGTCAGCTACCTGTCCCGCTGGCGTGGAATGATCAGAGTATAGGTGGGGTTGATTAAAGGTCTTTGATTTCTATTTTGGTTTTCTTTGGAAATATCGATTGATCAATATTGAGTTGGGTCTAGGTTAGGTTCTAACTAATGTTTATTAGTTTTAAATAAATGGAAAAAGCAATTTTTTTCGAAGAGTTTTAGTTCGGAAACATTTTAATAGATGTTGAAAACTTGAAGTCCATAATTGGAAAGCAGGTTTGATGTTTCTGATGTATCTACAAAATACAGCTGCAAATAAAACTCAAGAAAATCAACGAATAGAACATCCGCTTAAAAAGGACATTGAAAACAATGGTGGGCCGTATAGGATTCGAACCTATGACAAATGGATTAAAAGTCCACTGCTCTACCAGCTGAGCTAACGGCCCATTGTTTTCGAGCGAAGGATAATACATCAATGTGGGGCGAAGTAAAACACTCAGTCGAGTTATTTTTGATCTGAAAGACTTGATTTTTCCCGATATGTCTTTATGTTTGTCTCGCTAGTTCATTTAGAGAAGAGAAAATGCCGATTTACGAGTATCAATGCGAAAGCTGTGGCCATCAGATGGAGAAGCTCCAAAAGATGAGTGAAGACCCTTTGAAGGACTGTCCTGAGTGTGATGAGTCATCGTTGCGTAAGCTGGTCTCTGCTGCGGCTTTTAAGCTGAAAGGAACGGGTTGGTATGAGACTGACTTTAAGGATAACGCTTCTAAAAAGCCCGATGCTAAGGCGAGCAGTACGCCTGTAGATAAAAAAGCTGAGAAGACGGATCCTGCGAACAAACCAGAGCCTAAGAAAGAAACCAAAACTGAGAAAAAACCAGCCTCTCCTTCGTAATCGATGATTCGTATCGTCAGCGAAGGTTTAAGGATGAGGTGAATTGCAGCATTTCGTAATTGCACTAAGGCTCTTGAAGCCTTAACATGCCCTGTTTTCACCCTTTTTTATTCGTGAGGCCAAAATGCGAACTCATTATTGCGGACATGTAACTGCGTCCGATCTGGATCAGCAAGTTGAACTGTGTGGCTGGGTCCACCATCGTCGTGATCACGGCGGCGTTATTTTTATCGATTTACGTGACCGTGAAGGTCGTGTACAGGTGGTTATTGATCCTGATACCCCCGAAAGTTTTGCGATCGCTGAACAGGTTCGAAATGAGTATGTTCTGAAGATTTCAGGAAAAGTACGTCGTCGTCCAGAAGGTACGGTGAACTCTGATCTGACGACAGGTGAGATCGAAGTACTTTGCCAAGATATCGAAGTATTGAATGCTTCTGAAACACCTCCTATCCAAGTTGATGATGATAATGTCAACGAAGATTCTCGTCTCAAATATCGTTATTTGGATCTACGCCGTCCTGAAATGCAAGCGAATATGATCTTGCGAGCGAAGGTTAGCAAGGTGATGCGTGCATATCTTGATGACAATAGTTTCATGGAAATTGAAACACCGATGCTAACGCGTGCTACGCCTGAAGGTGCGCGTGATTATTTGGTGCCTAGCCGAACCCATCCTGGAAAGTTTTTCGCGCTGCCACAGTCACCTCAGTTGTTTAAACAGTTGTTGATGATGTCAGGTATGGATCGTTATTATCAGATTGTGCGTTGTTTCCGTGATGAAGATTTACGCGCGGATCGTCAGCCAGAATTCACTCAGCTTGATATCGAGACCTCTTTTATGGAAGAAGAGGAAATAATGACGGTTATGGAAGACATGGTGATCAAGTTATTTGATGAGTGTGTTGATGCTAAATTACCACAACCAATTCCACGTATGGAATATGCTGAGGCGATTAAACGTTTTGGTAGTGATAAGCCTGATCTACGAATTCCTTTGGAGTTGATCGACATTGCTGATCTTTTAGCTGATGTTGAATTTAAAGTGTTCTCTGGCCCAGCGAAAGATCCTGCGGGTCGTGTAGCAGCTTTACGAGCGCCTGGTGCTGCAGGTCTTTCTCGTAAAGTGATTGATGCTTATACGGCTTACGTTGCTATTTTTGGTGCGAAAGGCTTGGCTTATATCAAGGTTAATGATCTCGCTGCTGGTCGAGAAGGTTTGCAATCTCCTATCCTTAAGTTCCTTCCAGATGACGCTATCGAAGCGATTCTGGAGCGTACGGGTGCTCAAACGGGCGATCTGGTTTTCTTTGGTGCAGATAAAGCGAAGATTGTGAACGAAGCCTTAGGTAATTTACGTATTCGTTTAGGTGAAGATTTGGATCTTATTGGTTCAGAGTGGAAACCTCTTTGGGTGACTGACTTTCCAATGTTTGAACATAATGACGACGAAAATCGTTGGGATTCTCTACACCATCCATTTACTGCACCTAAAGTCGATTCCATTGAGAACCTAAAACAGGATCCAGGCGCATGTTTGTCTAAAGCCTACGATCTCGTCTTAAACGGAATGGAAATTGGTGGCGGCTCGGTTCGTATTCACACTACGGATATGCAACAGACTGTTTTTGAGTTGTTAGGCATCGAGGAACAAGAAGCAGAAGATAAATTTGGCTTTTTGTTGAGCGCATTACAATACGGTTGTCCTCCTCATGGCGGCATGGCTTTTGGTCTAGATCGGCTAGTGATGCTTATGTGTGGCGCTACATCTATCCGTGACGTAATAGCCTTTCCTAAAACACAATCTGCGGCATGTCCTTTGACTGCAGCACCGACTGAAGCAGGCGAAAGGCAGCTCAAAGAACTTGGTATTCGCCTTAGAAAGCCGGCTGCGGAAGCTTCAGAAAAGTCTTAGACCTAGCTAACCAGAAATGATAACCCCTTGATTATTAAAGGGGTTATTTCCATGAAACAATCTTTTATATCGTTCCTTTCAATATTCCTACGTTCTAGCTATACTGCACTGCAACATAAGTTGTAATGTAATGCGTACCGTAGCTCCTCTTTTGGGAAGTTTATTGAGTGCAAGAGCACTAAGCTTGAGAACAAGTAGCTAGATCGAGATGAAGCTATTTGTAGTTAGAGGCTTAGGTCGTCAGTTAGCTGACATATATCTTGCGTCGATGATTCCAAATACGGCAAGTGATTAATAAGCGCATGACAAAGTGACCGATGCGTTGTGTTGAAGAGCATTAAGGATCTAAGAGAGTTTTCAACCGAGCCTGCCTTTATTAAGGACAAGTTGATAATAATTGAGCGAGAGACTCCACACAAAATAACGCGAAAAGTTAAGAATATAATCAGGAGTTAAGCTATGGAAATTCAAGGTAAAGTTGCAGTAATCACAGGTGCGGGTAGTGGTATCGGTGAAGCGGTATGTCAAGAATTAGGTAAACGTGGTGTTAAAGCGATTGCTTTGGTCGACATGAATGAGCACGTCATTGAAGTGGCAGCTCAGATAAAGAAGGATAGCGGTGTTGAAGCAGTGCCATTTGTTGGTGATACAACAGATGCTGATTTTCGTAAAAAAGTATTCGATACGATGGTGTCTGATCATGGTATTCCGCAAATTGTTGTACCTGCAGCCGGTATTACTCGTGACCGATTAGCCGTACGCATCGATAAAGAAACAGGCAAGGCTGATATCTATTCAGAAGAGCATTTCCGTTTAGTACTTGATGTAAACCTAATGGCGCCTATTTATTGGGGGCTGGAAATGGTTGCGCGTATTGCTGAAGATCGCGCTGCGAATGGCAAGAAACGTTGGCACCCAGATGAAGGTATTTCTGGTTCAGTTATTTTCATCGGATCAATTTCTTCGCAAGGTAACAAAGGCCAAATTTCATACTCTGCGACTAAATCAGGTATCGAAGGTGCTGCATCAACATTGACAGCTGAAGGTATGTTCTACGGTGTTCGTGCAGGCGTTATTCATCCTGGTTTCACTGACACAGCGATGGTCCGTGCAATGGGCGATGAGTACATTGAAAAGAATGTTATCCCAATGACTCAATTGCGTCGTTTGATTCGTCCACAAGAAATCGCTGATGCGATTTGCTTCCTCGTTAGCAACTCTGCTGTGACGGGTGAGCTTTGGGCAGATGCTGGCTGGCATCCAGCACCATAAGCACAAATTTGTTAAATTAAGAAAGGCGACTATAGAAATATAGGCGTCTTTTTTATTTGTGTTTTATAATCCAGTTTAAATAACAAAGGAATTAAAGTGACCTCAGCATCCCCGATCTTATTTGTCGATCTAGACAACACGCTTACACGCTCCGATCTTTTTCTTGAGCCGCTATTAAAACTACTCAAAAGCGATCCAATGGTTTTGTTTCTTTTACCAAAGTGGTTGTTGCAAGGTCGAGGTTATTTTAAACAGCAATTGTCCGATCGAATTAGTATCGACGTCACAGAAATTTCTTTTGATGAAGAGGTCAAAGAATATCTAGTCAAGCAACGTCAATCGGGTAGAAAAATAGTGTTAGCAACAGCATCAAACCAGGTATTTGCTGATCAAGTTGCAGAGCATTTGGGATTATTTGATCACGTTATCGCCTCATCGGTGGATTTAAATACCAAAGGTAAAAATAAGCTGTCTGCAATGAAGCGTTATGCAGACGGACAAGATTTTGATTACTTGGGGGATAGCCATGCAGATGTAGATATCTGGGGACAAATCGGCCGAGCGGTTGTCGTTTCTCCCCAAGCGGGCGTTTTGAAACGACTAGAAAAACATAATATCCCAACAGAATTGATCCATCCCGCCCCGGCCAAAGAAATTTACCTACAAGCCATGCGACCACAACATTGGTTAAAAAATCTACTGATTTTCATACCATTGATTTTGACATGTAAGATCTTCAGCATAGCTTCAATCAGCGCAACGATCTTTGCATTTATTAGTTTTTGTCTGGTCGCTTCAGCGGGATACATTGTTAATGACCTTCTCGATTTAGAAGCTGATCGCAAACATCCTCAGAAAAAAAACCGACCTATCGCAGGTGGTATTCTGGCACTATGGAATGTCGCTTTTCTTGCGAAAGGTTTATTACTACTAGGCTTGATCTTAGGCTGTTTAATCTCCTGTAAATTAGCCCTGTTGTTGTTTGCTTACTTCCTGTTAGTGGTTATTTATTCTTTAAGACTGAAAGATATAGACACGCTAGGAACGATGGCAGTGATCGCTTTTTATACCGCGCGAATTCTTGCAGGAAGTATTGCAATAGGTTCAACGTTATCAAATGGAATGTTGATTGTAACGATACTGATATTTTTTGGTTGGCAGAAGCTCAAACAGCGTACTGAGCATTTTACCAACTAGATTATTTAAAGCCTACTTGGATAATTAGTTTCTAATTATACTGTAGATGAATGTGACCGTGACGAGACAGCGTATCTTATTTTTCAATGGATTTTTTCTAAATAACTATAGGGAATCATGAAGGACTCTACTCGATAGAATTTAGTATTCTTTAATTTTGTGTGAGATTAGACATTTTTATCAGAACATTTTTTACAATGCTATCACAGCGTTCGCCAGCAAATTCATGCACAGATAATCCTGCTTTTTCAATATATTTATTTAGCTCTTGTTGTAATAATATTTTTGCACGATGATATCGAGTTTTAACGGTAGCTTCTTTTATTTCAAGAATTTCGGCTGTTTCGCGAATACTGCACTGCTCAATTGCACGAAGCATAAAAACACTGCGAAATGTATCCGGAAGTTTGTCGATATTATCTTCAATTAGCTTTTTAATCTGTTGATTGGCTAAGTCACTATCTGGTTGGTTAAGCGGATTGTTCATAGAGTAAAGTTCAATCACAGTTTCAAGTTGTTGATCATCCATAGTTGTCATCCTACTGTTTTTACGATGACGCATAAGAGCCTCATTTTTTGCTATTCTCGCCAGCCAAGCGGCAAAAGCATTGGTATCATTAAGCGTATGAAGTTGGTTAAAGGCTGTGATGTAAGCCTCTTGCACAGCATCCATCGCTTCAGCATCATTACGAAGAATGCTCCTAGCAAGACGGAATAACCGTTGATTATGGCGACGCATAATTTCTTCATAAGGGGGCTGACTACCGGTCAGTATTTGCTGGATCAGTAGTGCATCTGTTACTGGATCATCTTGACTTGCTATCGGAGTGCTCATAATTGCAGTTTTATTCGTTGTTTAAGGACAGATATCTGAAGACTCAGATGCACTTTTTAAGTAAGCGATCAAATCTCTACGTTTATTTTCATCTTTAATTCCAGCAAATCCCATTGTTGTTCCTGGCACCACTGTTAATGGTGACTCAAGAAAATGATCCAAGGTATCTGCATCCCAAATTATAGATGACTTTTGCATCGCTGCAGAATATTCAAAGTCTGAGACACTGCCTGCTTTTCGTCCGAAAAGACCACAGTGCCGAGGCCCTGTTCGATCACGTTCAAGTGAATGACAAGCAAGACAACGAGCATAAACGCGCTGACCCGCTTCAGGGTTTCCTTTTGTATTATCTGCGCTAACAACGAGAGAAAGTATAAAAAACACTGACATAAGAGTCAGTGCTTTTTTTATATCATTTGTTTTTATTCTCATGACACGAGTTATGAGAAGAAGGCCTCAGGCACAGGATCAAGCCCAAGCGCATTACGTAAGATAGCCCAATGCATAGCCTCGTCTGCCAGAATGCTAGCCGCAGCAGCGGATAAGTCACGATTATCAAAAATTGGAATTGCACCCGCATAAGCACTTACCGCTCCTCGCTCGAGACCTGCAGCAAATTCTAGGACGTCAGATTGTTGTTTTAGTTTTTCAATAGGAAAGTTATACGCTGTTTTTGCTTCCACCGGATTGCCACCCAAGCTATTGACGGCACTCGAAAGAGCATCGATATGTTCCTTATGATGACCTTGAAATTTCACCGCAACTTTCAAAGTTCCGGGTTCTAGCAAACCACTCTCAGCACCCAGCTGGTAAGCGGCAACGGCTTCATGTTCAGCACTGATAGCCGTATTAAGAATACGAACATCTTGATCTGTTGAAGTACTGCTTTCTGCATTTGCAACTTGAGATGTGCAGCCGCTTAATAAGGCAACAGCCGTTGCTGAAAAAGTAGCTGTGCCTGCTTGCATCAGAAACTTTCTACGTGCTTTGATAGCGGTTTCTTCAAGTAGGCTAGGGTAGTTAGGTTTTAAAGTACTCATGGTTTTTTCTCCGTTTATTATTAGTAGTTGCGCCTAAAAGATGCATGAGCAGGAAAAAGGTTCCCATGAAATTTGAATAAATTATTTTGGAGCTCTCTTATCATGTACCTGCCACCGGATTGATAAAAATAAGTACGAATAAAACTTCTTTTTAATTCCCTCTTCATTTGTGAAATTAGGAGTGAAGCTAGCAAACAAGAGATGGTGCACTTAGAAGGTGGATTAGGAGACGGTAGAACCACATTTTAAGTGCAACTTTGAACTTGAATTCACCAATAAATAAGATCATCCAATCAATCATATACCTTTCTTGTACTTCAGTTTTTACGATCTAAATTAAGGTCAATAAAAAGAAGCTTAAATGGAGTGTGGTCGAAGGTATGACATCGAGTTGATCAATATTTTTGGAATGGTAAATAAAGGGTGTAGAAAATGTCTCCGCCAGACTCTCTGCTACGTGTGTGAGAAAGAAAAAAGTCTGCCCTTCTGACTTTCTTCTTTGCTTTTAAGATTTAACCGGATTAATTAATACCAGTATCACAAGCATTCAGATCACCAGATTGCAGCCCACGATTAAACCATTCCATTCGTTCTTTTGATGAACCGTGTGTGAAGGCTTCTCGGCGTGGGGTTTGGCCTGCTTTGCGCATGATTTGATCATCGCCGACGGCCGCTGCCGCATTCATGGCTTCTTCTAGATCGCCGCGCTCTAAGAACTGGGTGCGTTGCTGTGTGTGTTTTGCCCAGATGCCTGCATAGCAGTCAGCCTGTAATTCCATGCGAACTTGGATCGCGTTTGATTGTACTTTTGAAGCACGTTGTTGGGCTTGGCGAACTTTGTCAGAAGTGCCAGTGATGGTTTGAATATGATGTCCAACTTCGTGAGCGAGAACATAAGCCACAGCAAAGTCACCTTGAGCGCCCATGTTGTGTAGCTCATTCAAAAAGCTCAGATCAATATAAACCTTTTGATCACCAGGGCAATAAAAAGGGCCTGAAGCCGCTTGGCCGGTGCCGCAGGCGGTTTGGGTTGCACCAGAATAGACAACCAGTTTGGGTTCTTTATATTGATAACCCGCCTGTTGAAAAACATTTCCCCAGGTATCTTCTGTATCGGCCATAACAACTTCCATAAATTCATAGACTTGTTGCTCTTGTGGGTTGGGTTGATATGAGTCCGCGGACTGCTCACCAGATGGTTGCAGTAAGCCTTGTATAACCTGCCCAGGATCTTGACCAAATAAAAAGATGGCTACTAGAGCCATGATAATACTGCCACCACCAATGGCTGCGCCTTTGCTCACTCCTTGTCCACGACGATCTTCTACATTTGAACTATGTCTTCTATTTTTCCAGCGCATGGGTTTTCCTCTTAGGGATATTGTTTTGATTATCGACCAATGTAAATTAAGGGCTTGATCGCAGTCAAGATTTTTTCGCTAATGGTTCATTTTTAGCCAACTGGGCATGAATGCTCAAAGTTATTACTTTGATATACCTTCGATTGTTGAGCAGGTTAAAAATTAAAGAGAGGTAGCGCCCCGATGAATGTTGTAAAATCGCGGCCTTGTCATTAATTAACATCATTTGAATATGTCGATAAAACTTGGAATTGTAATGGACCCGATTGATCAGATCACGATCAAAAAGGATTCCAGTTTCGCTATGTTACTCGCCGCACAAGCGCGTGGTTGGACTTTGATCTATATGGAGCAAGCCGATTTGTTCCTTGATGAAGGTGAAGCCAAGGCCAATATTCGTGAGTTGCGGGTGCGAGAAGATCCGGCTGATTGGTTTACTTTGGGTGAAGCGCAGACTATTGCACTGAAAGATCTCGATGTGATTTTGATGCGTAAAGATCCACCATTTGATATGGAATATATCTACTCGACCTATTTGTTAGAACAGGCGGAAGCGGCTGGCGTGTTGCTGGTGAACAAGGCACAAACTTTACGGGATGCTAACGAAAAGCTTTTTACGGCATGGTTTCCGCAATGCTGCCCACCGTATCTCGTGACGCAGAATGCTGATCGGATCAAAACTTTTCTTGATAAGCACAACGATATAATCCTGAAACCTTTGGACGGCATGGGCGGTGTTTCGATTTTTCGAGTGAAAAAAAATGATCCGAATTTGAATGTCATTATCGAAACCTTAACGAAACTGGGTAGTAGCCCCATTATGGTGCAACGGTTTATTCCTGAGATTAGCGCGGGCGATAAGCGCGTGTTGATGATCGAAGGAAAACCGGTGGATTATGCGTTGGCGAGAATTCCAGCCAAGGGTGAGACACGCGGCAATCTGGCAGCGGGTGGACGAAGTGAAGGTGTGGCTTTGTCTGATCGTGATCGTTGGATTTGTGAACAGGTCGGCTCAACATTACGTGAGAAAGGATTGATTTTTGTCGGGCTAGATATCATCGGAGATTATTTGACCGAGATTAATGTGACCAGTCCAACCTGTATCCGCGAACTAGATGCACTTTACGATCTGGATATTGCGAGTCAATTAATGGATGCTATCGAGCAACGACTGAACGCATGAGGATTATTCTCAGGAGCAGAACGAAATCAATTTTTGCGTTATTGATCGCACTGTTTCTGTTGAGTGCTTGCAGCGAGCCTAAGCAAGAAATTCATAAGTATTCCTATTTCACCTTCGGCACGATTATTCAATTAACCATTGCCGGCGTCGAAAAGGAGCTGGCTGACGAGGCGGCTGCAGAGCTCGATACAAAGTTTGCAGACATGCATAACGATTGGCATGCATGGCAGCCAAGCCCAGTCATGACACTCAACCAGCAGCTCGCTAAGGGGGAAACGGCCACCGTCGATGAAAAGCTTTTACCCTTGTTGTTGAAAGCGAAAGCATTCACAGATATCTCCAGCGACACTTTTAATCCCGCCATTGGTCATTTGTTGTTTATGTGGGGTTATCAAAAAGATGAACAGCCCATAGAGCCACCAGCACAATTGAAGATTGATGAGTATTTAAACAACATTCCTGATTTGTCTAAATTGAAAATAGACGGGAATCAAGTTTCTTCATCTGATAATAATATCCAGTTTGACCTCGGTGGATTTGCAAAAGGCTACGGTATTGATCGAGCGATTGATCACTTAAAGTCGAAGGGTATTACAAATGCTATCGTTAATGCAGGTGGTGATTTGAAGGTTATCGGTCAACAGACTGATCGCCCTTGGCGTATAGGTATTCGTCATCCGCGTAAGACGGGTTCAGTGATCGGCCTGTTGGATGTAAATGATGGTGAGAGTGTTTTTACATCCGGTGATTATGAGCGGTACTTTATTTATGAAGACAGACGCTATCATCATATCCTTGATCCACGTACGGGCTTGCCAGCGACGGATCTAACGTCTGTCACAATCATTACCGAAGATGCAGCCTTGGCCGATGCGGCGGCGACGGCCTTGTTTGTTGCGGGCTTGAAAGACTGGGAAAAAGTCGCGACACAAATGGGTATTAATAAGGTCATGTTGATCGATAAACATGGCCAGCTTTATATGACCGCTGCTATGCAGCCGCGAATGCAGCTCGTCGAAAAAGATCAAGATATCGTGATCAGTAGGACAATATCAGATGAAAATCGGTGATAAACTAGTCTTGATCATCGGCATTGTATTGGTCGCGAGTCTTTATAAGCAATTGTGGTTTAGTGAAGGCCATGGTGATTTTATTCAGATCACCATCGATGCAAAAGAACAACGGCTTGTTAGCCTAGCTGAAGATCAAATTTTGAAAATGAAAGGGAAAGTGGGGATCTCTGAGCTTGAAATTCACAATGGTAAAATTCGTTTTAAACATTCGCCTTGTACGAATCAGATCTGTGTTCACACAGGCTGGCTCGAAAAGGGTGGAGACTTTGCAGCCTGCCTACCCAATCGCATAGCGGTTGAGGTCGTCGCTAATAATACCTTGTTCGATTCGATCAACTTCTAATGACAACGGTTACTTTACAACCCACGCGAGAAGATATGCGCATCGCCTATTTGGCTGCGTTTGCGATTATGATCCATATTTTTGAAGCGGCCATTCCTAGCCCGTTTCCGGGTATTAAGCTTGGTTTGGCCAATGTCATCACCATTGCGACCCTGTTGATATTCGGTTGGCGTATGGCGGCGTGGGTATCACTGTTACGTGTGTTGGTCGGTAGCTTGATGATCGGTACTTTTCTTTCCCCTACTTTTGCCATGAGTCTATCCGGTGCGGTTGCCAGTGTGCTTATGCTAGGAATTTGTTGGAAATTATTAGGGCATCACATAGGTGCCGTGGGCTATAGCATTCTGGCGGCTTTTGCTCATATGGCAGGACAATTTATGACGGCTTATTATTTATTTATTCCTCATCAAGGGCTATTAAAACTGTTGCCCGTGTTTATGACGCTTGCACTGGTGTTCGGTTTGCTAAGCGGTATAATCGCCAGCGCTATGATTAAGAGAGTTCCATAATGCGGCAACAATCCACTTATTCTGCAGCATCCAGCGATGTGATGGCTATGGCGATCGGCTTTGCGATTATTCTCCATGCCGCTGCAATTTTTGGGATAAGCTTTTCTAATAGAGATGAACCGAAAGAAGTCGAAAGCATTGAAGTCATTTTAGTCCAACAGTCCAGTAAAGAAGCGCCAGAAGAGTCGGACTTTCTCGCACAAGCGAATCTTGAAGGTGGTGGCGAAAGTGAAGAGAGTGAACGTCCTGCAACGCCATTTGTCGCATTAAACCCAGAACAGTCTCCTGAAATTGTCACGCCTTCCTCAGCACCATTTCAACCGATGGTGGATAAAAGTCAAGTTGCTGAAGGCGCCTTAAAAGCAGATATTCCTGTCGAAGAAGAACCAGAAAAAGAGCTGGAGCAAGAAAAGGATAATGAGCAAAAAGCGGAAGATTTGATTGCGGTAGAAACCAACAAACCAGAAGTCAGAAAACCGAAACCAGAGAACAAACCATCACCTAAGTCTGCCGAGTCTGAAACGCCTGAGCCAAAGAAGGCCGCAGAAGCACAGCCTGAAATACCTTCTGCAACGGACTTGATGGAACGTAGTTTGAAAATGGCAAGTTTGAGTGCTGAAATTGATCGTAGATTGGAAGCGAAAGCAAAAAGACCACGCAGTGATTATATTTCCGCCAGTACTCGTGAGTACAGATATGCCGCTTATATGGAAGCATGGCGAGCAAAGGTTGAGCGGATTGGTAATATTAATTATCCAGATGAAGCACGTAGAAATAAGCTTTCGGGGGTTCTGCAAATGACGGTGGCTTTAAATGCGGACGGTACTATTAACCAGATCAAGGTTGATAAATCATCCGGCCATCAGGTCTTAGATGATGCCGCCATTCATATCGTCAGACTGGCTTCCCCTTACGCTTCTTTCCCTCCCAATATTCGTAAAAATATCGACATATTACACATTACACGTACTTGGAAATTTTTACATAACAGTACTTTTTCAGGTAAGTAAATTTCTAAGATCAAATATAAAAACGCCCTCATCTTGGAGGGCGTTTTATTAACTGTCAGAGTATTAGTCAGTTTAGAAGTCGACCGTCACACCACCATAGAATGAGATTTTCTCCCCACCAAAGAAGCGATAGCTTCCAAATGCGTAGTCTGCTCGAGTCGCATAATCGGTATTCGTTAGATTATCGATGCGCGCATGTAGCTTGACGTTTTTGCAAATGTTCTTACTCATTCGTAAGTTGATAACATCATGCCCATCATAAGTATGCGCATTTGATGGATCGACGAAGTAATCACTCACATGCATCCATTCCAACTCAGCACGGCCGTCGGACATAAAGTTCATACCTAAACGAACATTGCCGATGTGACGAGGAGCTGAGTCGATGTCATCACCACTGTTGATTTCATCCGTAGCAACGGAGGCTTTTGCAGCATGATCAGACTTATATTTATGAATGGCATAAGTGTAGTTCACACCCAAATCAAACATGTCGTTCATCTGCCAGAGAGTGCTTAGTTCGATCCCTGTGTGTTTGGTTTTCGCATTTGTTACATTGTTACCGAACGAATCACGGAAGAAAAAATTCTTTTTCCGCATGTGATAAGCAACGGCTTCAAAGGACAGTTCTTGAGAGACACGACGAATGCCTAATTCCAAACTATCAATACGTTCAGGCTCGATTTCTCTCGGAACTTGATTGTTCTGAATGCGATATATATCCGTCACTTGAGGAGCACGGAAACCACGCGACAGGTTTGCAAACAAGCTGCTTTGCGAGTTGATATTATAAGACAAACCAAATTTTGGACTCAAGTTTCCAAAGCTATCTTCACCATCAACGGGCCGTTGATACAAACATTCTTTAGGACTAAATGCGTTACAACTAGAGCCATCCGCCTGCAATGTGCCGTCAGCTACTTTGTTGTCATAATCATAATTAGTATGTTCATAACGTAAACCAGCCGTTGCTTTTAGTGCATCAGCCAATTGCCATTCTGTGTGAACATAAGGTGCGATAACGGTTGCATCGACTTCATAATCATAATGCACACCTTGTTGACGCGCTTTGCTGAACATAAAGTAGCTTGCTCGTTCTTGTGTCTCTTTCAGGCTACCGTTGGTGTATTCAAAATCGATACCGGCAACAATCTTATGGCCTGCATCGAGATCCCAATAGTAGCCACTTAAGAAACCAAAGCTGGTGTGTTCATTTTCTTCGATCGCTTGAGATGGAAGGTAGTGTTGGCGAAACTCCATTTCGTTGTTTCGGAAATAAGGTGTAATACTGAACATCTTTCCTTCACTAATATCATGATCAATTCGTGAAGAGAGTCGATAAGATTGCCAGTCACGGAAGCCATTTTCGTTACAGTTTTTTTGCATGGCATTATCGTCTTTATACAAAGTACGATCAGCTTCATTAGAAACAAAACAAGGGTCAGCACCGTCGTTATTATCAGAAGCGGTGATGAAACCTGCCGTTTCTTGATTGAGATTAAAGAAAGAAAAGATTGTTTTGACGCTGGTTGTTGCACCGAAATAATCATGTCGAGCAGTTAGTTTTTGTACACCGTGTCCAGTCTCATCCCGATAACCTTCATCTTTAGCGCCATAAGCATTGATGCGATAAGAGTGTGCGCCCAAAGTATCACTGATAGAACCTTTTAATTTGATTGAACCATGCGGACCAGCGGTTAGATCGGCATTTCGTGTCAACTCATCAGAAGGATCTCTGGTCAGCACATTTATCATGCCGTGAACAGCATTCGAGCCATAAAAAGCGCTACCTGGGCCACGAATAATTTCGATATCTCCAGCTTGTTCCATATTAGCCTCGGCAAGCCCGTTGTTGTTTGCAAAACCAGCTGCACGCAAAGCGACGCCATCTTCTAAAAACAAAAATGCACCAGCCGCACCTGGGCCAGTTAAAACCGGAGAGCGGACGGAAGGTAGGGATTCCAACCCACTTTGACGATGAACATAAACTCCTGTTGCACGGTTTAGGATTTCACTTGGATGATCTGGCTGGAGCAGATCAATTTCTTCTGTAGAAATAGTATCTATATTGCCAGCTTGATCAAGAACTGAGTTGGCCGAACGTGTGCTGGTAATAACCATCGTATCCATGGTCGCAGTGTCTTCCGCTGCTGTCGCGATTGACCCAGAGCTAATGAGCAGACCGCTCAAAAGTATCTTTGGTATTGAAGGTCGTAATTTTTGTATCATGTTGGAAAATTCCCCTTGTTCGCAATTGAGCGAGTAAATGGTTTAAAACGATTGTGAATGGATTGAGGTTTTATTATTTTTATTGGCTAGTCTAAATAGGCTGATAACTACTAAAGCTGAGCTATTCTATTGTTTTTATTCACTTTGTAAACACGGAGAAGAATAGGGGCGAATCTTGATAGCTTTAAAGTTAACTAACTCAAAAAATAACGGGTCGATATTAACCAATATTTGCGAGTTTTAGTGACCGTAAGTTGAAAAATTTGAGTATACTAATCACATGACTATACTTGATCTCACGGGGCAATTTTTAATTGCCATGCCAAGCCTAGAAGACCCTGAATTCCAACAAACTGTCACCTATATATGCGCGCACACTTCTGAAGGAACGATGGGTGTTGTGATCAACCGGCCGATGGAAATTGGGTTGGGTGAAATATTATCGCAGATGGAACTGGAAACCGAGGATCCTGATATTGAGAAAACTCAAGTATTCCAAGGCGGGCCTGTACAACAAGATCGCGGCATCATTATTCATGAGCCACCAACTACTTGGGATTCAACTATCAATGTGACTGATAATTTAGGTGTTGCTACCTCGCGAGATATTCTTGAAGCGATTTCAAAAGGTGATGGCCCAACAAAATCGCTCGTCGCACTGGGTTATGCCAGCTGGGGAGCGGGGCAGGTGGAAAAAGAACTCGCTGAGAATTCTTGGTTAAGCGTGCAAGCTGACGAACGTATTTTGTTTGATGTGCCACCCGCTAAGCGATGGAAGAAAGCCACCGAATTGCTAGGGTTTGATCTACATCAAATTTCAAGAGATATCGGACACGCCTAAATACGGCTGGTTTGTTATGATCAGCACATGAGTAAACAAGACCGTTCCATTCTGGCATTCGATTTCGGCGAAAAACGCATTGGCGTCGCTAAAGGCCAAACGATTAGTTCTACGGCGGAACCTCTCACTATTTTAAAAGTACATAACGGTCGTATCGATTGGGGTGGCATTTCTAAATTGATCGAAGACTGGCAACCAGATTTATTGGTTGTGGGTATGCCGACCAATTATGAAGGCGAAGAGTTTGGTATTGCTGATCGTGTAAAACGATTTTGTCGACAGCTCGAAGGCCGTTATCATCTTCCTGTAGAAACTATGAATGAAAACCTTTCCTCTATAGAAGCAAAATATCGTTTAGGCGATAAAGCAGAACAAGAAGGACTTGACGCACACGCCGCGCAAGTTATCCTTGAGACTTGGTTTGAAGAGCACACATAATTATGGCTGTGATAGAAAAAAATAAAGCGATTGAAGCGATCATTTCTGTAATGGCAACGGATCTTAAAACGTATTTAGAAGAACGCAATCGAAAAAATGTCGTGATCGTCGGCGTTCACACCGGTGGAGTATGGGTGGCGGAACGTTTACACAAATTACTTAAAGTTAAAGATCCTCTTGGTGAATTAAATATTGCTTTTTACCGAGATGATTTCAGTCAGATCGGAATGCATCCAAGCGTCGCACCATCAAACTTACCGTTTGATGTTGATGGTCGAGATATTGTGCTAGTGGATGATATTTTATACACAGGTCGAACGATCCGCGCAGCACTCAACGAGCTTTTTGATTACGGCCGCCCAGCCAGTGTAACTTTAACCGTATTGGTTGATCGTTGTGAACAAGAGCTTCCTTTTAAAGCCGATGTCGTGGGCACAACCATGTCTCTCTTAAAAGGAGAACATGTTAAACTCACGGGCCCGAAAACACTTTCATTGGTTACTAAATGACAGTTCATAAAAATTTGCAAATAAATAAAGAAGGTCGTTTAAAACATTTCCTTTCCACTGAAGGACTCAGTAGAGAGTTACTAACGGAAATTTTAGACAACGCTGAAAACTTTGCTGGTGTCGGCGAACGTGCGGTTAAGAAGGTGCCACTATTGCGTGGTAAAACCATCGCAAATTTATTCTTTGAACCGAGCACCCGAACACGCACAACTTTTGAGCTAGCCGCGAAACGACTTTCCGCCGATGTTTTAAACATTAATATTGAATCTTCGGCGACCAAAAAAGGTGAGTCATTACTTGATACATTACAAACACTGGAAGCGATGCACTGTGATATGTTCGTCGTCAGGCATGCTAATAGTGGCGCGGCTCACTTTATTGCATCCTTAGTATCTTCAGGGGTTCGTATCGTTAATGCGGGAGATGGCCGTCACGCACACCCTACTCAAGCGATGCTTGATGCTTTCACCGTACGACGACATAAAGGCAGCTTCTCGGGATTAAAAATAGCCATCGTTGGTGACATCATGCATTCACGTGTGGCGCGATCTGAGATCCATGCATTTAATACACTCGGTGTAAAAGAGTTACGTGTCATTGCTCCCAAAACGTTGATCCCCGCCTACATGTCTGCACTTGGCGTAAAAGTCTTTCATAATATTGATGCCGGTCTTAAAGATGTCGATGCTGTGATTATGCTGCGTTTACAAAATGAACGCATGCAAGGAGCTTTACTTCCCAGTGCTGATGAATTTTTTAAAATGTATGGGCTGACAGAAAAAAGATTAGAAAATGCGCATCCTGATGTGATGGTTTTACACCCCGGCCCGATTAATCGAGGTGTTGAAATTGATTCCGATGTTGCCGACGGTGCTCGATCGGTCATTCTCGAGCAAGTTAGTTACGGAATCGCAATTCGTATGGCGGTGATGTCGATGTGCATGGGTGGTAGCGAATGAATATTTGTATCGAAAAAGGCCGTGTGCTTGATCCTAAAAATGGCCTTGATAAGGTTTGTAATATTTATACTAGTAAAGGCTTTATCGTTTCTGTTGGACGTAAACCTACAGGTTTTGAAGCGAAAAAAACAATCGATGCGAGCGGTCAAATCGTCATGCCTGGCCTAGTTGATCTGAGTGCACGTTTGCGTGAACCTGGAGGGCATGGCAAAGCAAATATTGCATCAGAAACCAAAGCTGCCGCAGCCGGAGGCATCACAACCCTATGTGTGCCACCGGATACAGATCCCATTATAGACACGCCAGCCGTTGTTGAGCTGATCCACCAACGTGCAGAGCGTTCAGGCAAGGCAAAAGTTTTTTGTCTTGGCGCACTAACTCATGAACTCGGTAGTGAAAGACTCGCAGAGATGTATTCGTTGAAGGAGGCTGGTTGTCTCGGTGTCAGCAATGCTATGGTTCCGATCAAAAATACTGAAGTTATGCGTCGGGCGATGGAATATGCGGTCACTTGTGATATGACGGTATTTATTCAGCCGGAAGATCCGTGGTTAGGTGGAGGCAGCATGCACGAAGGCGCATACAGTACACGCATGGGGCTTCCTCCCATTCCTGAAACGGCTGAAACCGTGGCTATCGCTCGTGATTTATTGTTGATCGAAGCAACCGGTGTTCGTGCACATTTTATGCGACTATCATCTGCGCGTAGTGTTGAGTTGATCCGTGATGCCCGCAAACGAGGAATGTCCGTGACAGCCGATGTCAGTATTCATCAATTGCATTTTACTGATCGTGACGTCGAAGATTACAACAGTCTTTGTCACGTTAAACCACCGTTTAGACACCATAGTGATAGAGAAAAATTACTCGCTGGGATAATGGACTCAACTATCACAGTGATTTGTTCTGATCACCAGCCACATGATAGTGATAAGAAAACCGCGCCCTTCAGTGCGACTGAGCCGGGTGTGTCTGCATTGGATTTAATTTTGCCCATGGCCTTCCAACTGGTTGACATGAAAGGTGCTGATTTAAATAAACTGATCCTTTCAATGACTGCCGCACCAGCAGAAATTCTTGGCCTAGAGAGCGGAAGCCTTACGGTTGATGCCGCGGCAGACATTTGCATCTTTGATCCTGAAAAGGTTTGGAAGGTTACAGAAAAAAGCTTAGTCAGCGATGGTAAAAATACACCGGCCTTAGGCTGGGAAATGAAAGGAAAGGTTACGCACACAATCCTTAACGGTAAGCTTGTTTATAAAAATAATGAATCAAAATAGCCATACACATCGCGATACCATTTTTGTTGAAGATGCAAAAATTCTGCAGCACACCGCCTTCGAAGGTGAACAGTTTTTTATAAAATTGTTAGCGCCCAAAACAGCAGAAAAAGCCTTGCCGGGTGGTTTCGTACATTTACAATGTGATGACATGCTCCCCATGCGTCGGCCGATGTCATTAATGCGAGTTGATGCAAAAAAAGGCGAGCTAGATATACTCTACAAAAAACATGGTTACGGTACCGAGCTGCTTTCAAAACAAAAAGAAGGTCAAGTTCTCAGCGTCATGGGCCCTATAGGTGTTCCATTTAAGTTAAAAAATTATAAAAGAAGACCATTATTGATTGGGGGTGGAGTTGGTTTGCCACCAATGGTTTTTTTGTCCGAGCACATGAAAAAATCAAAAGAAGATATTTCTCCTTTTGTCATTATGGGCTCAGAAGTACCGTTTCCTTTCACGACAAAACCATCACAAATCATGATCGATGGGATACCGGATGGCGTGATAGGCACCATGCCTTTACTCGAAGACTGGGGCATTGCTTGTCGCTTAACCAGCTTACAAGGTTTTCCTGGTTGCTATGATGGTTATGTGACAGATCTCGCTCGACATTGGTTAGATGTCATGACCGACGAGCAGCGATCAGAAGTAGAAATTTTCACCTGTGGCCCGACGCCTATGCTCAAAGCAATTCAAGCGCTGGCAGCAGAATATGATCTTCCCTGTCAGGTTTCATTGGAAGAGAACATGGCCTGCGCTGTTGGTGGCTGTGCTGGTTGTGTGGTTGAGATAGAAACAGAATCTGGCTCTGCTATGAAACGTGTTTGCGTTGATGGCCCTGTCTTTGAAGCGAGTACGGTTGTCTTCCAATAACTCTGTCGGTAATTCTCGATCAGTTACCAGTAACCAAACAGGAATTCATCCTGATCTAGAAACGACCGTTCGACGACATCTAGAAGAACCTTATCGAAAACCTATCGCAGAACAGACTCAAAATATTCTTGATCAAATCGAAAAAAAACACATAGAGATCGGAGGAGATTTAATTCTTGATTCAGGTTGTGGAACGGGGGTCAGTAGTTATAATTTGGCTGAACAATTTCCCAACGATTTAATTGTCGGGGTTGATCAGTCTGATTTTCGTTTAAGTAAGAATAAATCTGAATTAGAGAAACAGCTCACATCCGATAACATTTTACTGTTTCGTGCGAACATCATTGATATTTGGTTATTAATGGCAAAAAATAACTGGAAGCTAGGTAGGCATTATGTTTTTTATCCCAATCCTTGGCCGAAAAAGAAACATCTACAAAGACGCTGGCATGGGCATCCCATCTTTCCGACATTGATCAAACTGGGTGGCCAATTAGAGTTACGATCAAATTGGAAAATGTATGTAGATGAATTTTCAGAGGCGATTGAAATTGCTATCGATGTAAAAGAACCCGTAGAACCGTTCGTTTTTGTGGAAAAAGCAGTGACGCCGTTTGAAAAAAAATATCAGCTAAGTGGGCAAGATTTGTATTGTTATCAGATCAATTTATCAAACGGATAGTTAACATCGATCATTTAGCCAGAATTGATGATGAACAAGGCAAGTAATAATAGCATAGCGATTATAAAAAATAGCTTTCCAAGGTTTGCATTACCTTCATGTTCATCTGCATATTTTTGTTTTAACGCGACGACCTGCTGTTCACTTAATCCTTTACAATGCGTACAACTCATTTCATTGTAGGAAAAGAGTAGTTCACAACGCTCACATTTTTTTACCCGACGAAGACGTGGTGGAATAATCATCATTACCTTTTTAGTGTTTCATTTTTAAATGAGGAAATTTCCAAAAATAATGTGGATTCTACCTAATAGGCTTGAACACCATATTTGAGTAAAAGACGTGGAAGAGTATCATCAAGATTTTGTACATCTTCATCTTGCAGCTCAATCAAATTAAATCCATATTTTTTATAGATAGCAATTTTTTCTACTTTCCGAGCTAAGTATTTCGCATCATTTTCGTAGCCCCAGTACTCAATATAAACTTTTCCAGTAGGGATATAAAAATCACAGTAGACCTCTTCTTCGATAGGTAGTTTTCTTTCATAGGCATGAACGATCTCAGCCATGTACAACCAATTGTCGATTAACATTTCAGCTTTTGATCGAACCGAATGACCATCGGTACTACGGTGTTTAGCAGGAAATTTTTCACGAAACCCGGTGTCTTTTTGTTGGGGTATGTCTCTTTGGGAAGGTTCTTTTTTTGTTCCTTTTACCTGATCGACGGTTTCGATAAGAGGATTTGAATCTAGGATTTCTTTCGGCCAGCGGACATAAGGGATACCCGATTTTTTATCTTCGGCCTGAATAGCACCTTGTTTTCCACCCTGTTCGGTTACCAACCAACCTTTCAAACCTTTATCGACCCAGCCGAGTTCAGATAAAATGAAATTTATTTTCTTAGCCGAAAGACCAAAATTTGTAGCAATGTTGGTTGCTGTTATTGATGGCGTTGCCGTGTTTCTAGCAGATGATTTAGGTGAGGTTAGATCAATATTTTCAGGCCAAACAATATATCTTCCATATTGTTTTGATTCATTATAGCCCCCTCCTTTTTCTCGACCTGCATCAGTCAAGCTCCAAGCCTCATCTTCTTTTCTAATGAGTTCAAGCTTCACAAGTTGAGAAAATAACTCTTTGGAGGTTATTTTCAGAAATTTAGATAATGCTGTTGTCGAAACCTTTTTCATAAGCTCACACACCTCCCACCGATGTACTTCCTAATGACTATTTTAGGACTATTCTTACATACTATAAAATCGCAAAGCATTTTCACTAAACACAGCTTTTACGGACTCAGAATCTAACGTATCGGCCACTGGTAAAAAATCATTATTAGAATAAAAATGGGACGCTTTAGTCAGGGCAGATCGGTACCAAATATGAGAGTGGATAGGCTTAGTAAAATTCTTGATGGCATCTTTTACACCAAATTTAATAGCTAAGACAAGAATATGCTTATTGTCCTCTATTTTTTAACAAACTGAGTAAGAATTACAATTCGTTGTCCATTCACTCTCCCTTCGATCTGGTCGGCATTATCTGGAACCAGTGAAATTCCGCGAACGGCTGTTCCACGTTTAGCTGTAAAATTTGCACCTTTCACGTTGAGATCTTTGATCAAGGTGACGGTATCACCTGACTCTAAAGTCGCGCCGTTACTGTCGACATGCTTGATCGCATCTTCACTCGAGAGACCTTCGCCTGTTGCTTGTGCCCACTCTAATGTTTCATCATCTAGATAAAGAGTATCGAGCAGATCTTGTGGCCAACCTTCAGAACGGAGCCTGCTGAGCATTCGCCAGGCGATAACTTGTACCGCAGGAACTTGACTCCACATGCTGTCGTTAAGGCAGCGCCAATGATTGATATCAACATTGCTAGGATTTTCGATTTGATCTGAACAGGTTTCGCAAATGAGAATGCATTGATCAACATGGCCATTTGATTCTGGTGGTACTTCGTAGACGCTAAGGTTTTCTACCGCACTACAGAGTTCGCATTTTGATTCGCTGCGGATTTGTAGTTCTTTTTCTGTGCTCATAATCATTCGATCCTATTCTTTTGAACGTGCTAAATATTTGATATGAACATTATACCTAAAGCGGGGAGGGTTACTTCGCCCTTATTTATGGGGTGACGAAGTAGAGTACGGCAGCATAACGTAAGAACTTACCAACGCCGATAAAAAATAGTGCTTTCCAAAAAGATAGGCGTAGCCAGCCGGCAACAAGACAAAGAGGATCTCCAATAATAGGGAGCCAACTGAGCAATAAAATGGGGTGACCGAAACGCTTTATATGATCGAGTGAAGCGTGGTATTTGTCGTCTAACGTCGGCAATAATAGTCCGATCAACCAAGAGGTCATGCCGCCGAGGGTGTTCCCAAGCGTGGCAATACTGAGCAGGGTAATGTTTGATACTTCATTTTTGCTAGCGAGAAGTCCAAGGACTATTTCTGATCCACCGGGAAGCAGTGTTGATGAAATAAATGCAGAGGCGAAGAGTCCCCAGAGTTCCATTCGGTTTATTTTAAGACTATTCGGGACGTGGTGGCGGGGTGAATATTTCTTTGAGAGTATCACCGTCTAACCCATTACCTATCAATACATAAGCTAGGGCGAAAGGGGCGATGATATAGACCATGGTGTAAAGAATATTACCGAAAGTATTACCGAGTGTTTTTGTTAAGAAACCGAGGCGGATGTGTTTTTCTGGCCGTGTAAAGCGGGTAAATAGCATCATCAGGCCATACAGAAGTACGAGGATTCCGAGTCCTGTCGTGGTGGTGTTCATTTCGTTTTATGCTCCGTGCGCGAGTGTGAGTTGAGAATAAATATGATAAAAATTTTTCGAGACGTAATCGTTCGTTACGCCCCGAAATATGTTTTTTCCTAATGTCTGGCCTAATATCAGGTCTAGTATGGAGCTATCTGAAACTAGTTTTTACGAATCAGATCCAGGAATTCTGAACGGGTGCTTTCATAATGCCGGAAGGTTCCGTTCATGGCTGATGTGACCATCAGTGAGTTTTGCTTTTCAACGCCACGCATCATCATACAGAAGTGTTTTGCCTCGATAACAACACCGACACCATCAGGCTGTAAAACATCCATTATTGCTTGTGAGATCTGACTTGTTAGACGTTCTTGCACCTGAAGCCGACGTGCGTACATATCAGCTATACGAGCGAGTTTGCTCACGCCTAGCACGCGATTATTCGGGATGTAGCCGATATGAACCTTACCGTAGAAAGGTAGCATGTGATGTTCGCAAAGGCTGTAAAACTCAATATCTTTGACGATAATCAGATCACGTGATTCAACATTAAATACCGCATCGTTGACCACGTCATCTAATGTTTGCTCATAGCCTCGGTTAAGAAATTTCATGGCTTTAGCGGCTCGCTCAGGCGTCTTCTGTAAACCTTCACGATCGACATCTTCACCAATCTCTTGAATAATTTGTTTATAAAGTTTGTCCATAGTATTTACCTATAATTATTAACTGGGTTATGGCGAGATTATACCCGATTCAGGAAAAATTCAGATTGTTTATGTTAGGGTCATTTTACTCACCATAAAAAGGAGAAATTTTATGCAGATAAGAAAAATTATTCTATTCGTTAGTGCCTTTTCATTTGGTTTAATTGTCGCTCCAGCAGCAAATGCAGATATTATTGTGCAATATGTTGTCGGTGATGGCTATTCTCATCACGACTCAAAGAGGCATCGGCTAGCTAGCCGAGCGTATAACAACGGTTCACGTTTTAAGCACAACACCTACTCAAGTCATAATGGTTACCGCAACCGGTATCATGTTCAAAGAGAGCAGCATAGGAGCGATCATTATAGAGGCTACCACCGAACCAAGCAGTACCGAAACAGCTACTATTCAGGTCGTAATCATAGAGGTTACAGGCGTGGAGGAGCAGGTTACTCTCATGATGAACGAAAACAAAACCACAGATATAACGACAATGTTGATCGTAGAGGTTATCGTTCTTATAGAAATAACGATCGGCACGAAGGTTTGTATAATGATAGACGAGTACACATAACCATCAAATAAGTCTTGATAATGATGCGGACAAGCGAAACAATACTCATCATCTATGTAAGTCTTTAAACGGGGTTTACTGCAAACTATCTCAAGCCGGAATATCTTTTGGTATTCTGGCTTTTTTACTGGGAAAATATTCTTGTCAGGTCTAAATCCAAACCAAAACGCTGCTGTTCATCATATTGATACACCTTTACTGGTGTTAGCTGGGGCGGGCAGCGGTAAAACGCGTGTAATCACGACGAAGATCCTTCATCTTATCGAGAGCTGCGCCGTTGACCCGAAAAAAATCGCCGCGGTAACCTTCACCAACAAAGCCGCTCGTGAGATGAAAGAGCGTGTCAAAAAAATGTCCGGTGATATTGATATCAAAGGGGTGCGGATTTCGACTTTTCATACGCTCGGCCTGCAAATAATCCAAAAGGAATACCTGCGCTTAGGTTATCGTAAGGGTTTTTCCATCTATGATTATCAAGACTGTTTGAACCTGATCGTTGAATTAACCCGTAAAACGCATGGTGACTTTAAGGATTTTGCTGCACCGATTCTATCTCAGATATCCAATTGGAAAAATATTGGCCTGACACCTGCGCAAGCGATCTCTACCGCGAATGATGCAGAAAGCTCATTGGCTGCGGAGCTATATAAGCAATACACCCATCATTTACTAACCTATAACGCGGTCGACTTTGATGATCTGATCATGTTGCCAGTATTGTTATTCAGGCAATATCCTGAGTGTCTAGCCGGATGGCAAGAACGGATAAGGTATTTGTTGGTCGATGAATATCAAGACACCAATGGCTCGCAATATGAGCTGGTGAAAATGATCGCAGGTGATCGAGGTAAGCTGACGGTGGTCGGTGACGATGATCAGTCAATCTATGCATGGCGTGGAGCTCAGCCTGAGAATCTTAAGCTGCTTAGTGACGATTTTCCTGATCTGAAAATTATTATGCTGGAGCAAAATTATCGTTCCATGCGTAGAATTCTACATGCAGCCAATACTTTAATTGCGGGAAACCCACATGTTTTTGAGAAAAAACTCTGGAGTGATCTAGGCAATGGTGATCGGCTGCGTGTCATGCGTGGCAAGAATGAGGAAGAAGAAGCTGACAAAGTGGTGACCGATCTTTCGCATCATAAGTTCAGTAATCGAACGCGCTTTCACGATTATGCGATCTTGTATAGAGGTAATCATCAGGCTCGGATTTTTGAGCGGTTTTTGCGAGAAAGAAATGTTCCTTACTATTTAAGTGGAGGCATGTCTTTTTTTGATTACTCAGAAATAAAAGACGTGATGGCCTATTTAAAAGTACTCGTCAATCCCGATGATACAAATGCTTTGTTACGTGTGGTTAATACGCCGAGAAGATCGCTTGGTCCAACTTCCGTAGAGAAAATGGCCAACTTTGCTAACGAGAAAAATATCAGTTTTTTTTCTGCTATGTTCGACCCAGAATTGGCCAATGCTGTCAGTTCAAAAGCTTTTACGCAATTTTCATATTTCGGAAAATGGTTAAGCAAACTTTCCGAACGAGCAGAATCAGAATCTCCTATAGAAGTTATACGTGAATTATTAACCGATATTGCCTACGATGATTGGTTAGATCAAACGAGCAAGGATCCGGTTGCGGCTGATCGACGAAGAAAGAATGTGGCCGATCTTATCGAGTGGATATCACGCATGCATGCGAAAGATAAAGATGCGAATTTAGGCGAATTATTAAGAAAGATCATGTTGCTCGATATACTGGATTCCAAGAGTGAAGAAGAAGCGCAAGATAAAGTTTCTTTGATGACGTTGCATGCAGCGAAAGGTTTAGAATTTCCACATGTTTACCTTGTCGGAATGGAGGAAGGTTTGTTGCCTCATAGAAATAGTATCGAGGCTGAAACCATTGAGGAAGAACGTCGACTCGCCTATGTGGGCATTACACGTGCGCAGAAAACGTTAACCTTTACGATGGCTTCTCAGCGGCAACGCTACGGTGAAAAAATCGATTGTGAACCTAGTCGGTTCTTAGAAGAATTACCTCAAGATGATTTGCACTTTTTGGGTAAAGAGCCGGTTGATGAATCCGATAAAACATCAGGCTTAGCAACTCTGGCAGGTTTAAAAGATTTGTTAGGCGGCAATACCGTTAATGAATAAAGTTGCACTTATTACTGGCGGGGCAAAACGTGTCGGTCGAGCTGTTGCGATAAACTTAGCAAAAGCCGGGATGGATATCGCTTTTACTTGGCATACTAGCGAGAATGAAACGAAAAGTTTAGAGCAGGAAATAACAGGCTTAGGACAAAAAGTATTAGCTATTCAAGTGGATGTTAGCCAGCCAAATGCGGTTGAGATTATTGTCGAAAAACTGACTCAAAAATTCAAACGACTTGATGCGTTGATTAATAGTGCCAGTTGTTTTGAATCTACAACAATGGGTTCGGTGACGGTTCAACAGTTTGAGCAAACAATGGCGATTAATGCAAGGTTTCCATTAATGCTAACCCAAGCGCTTGCACCTTTACTGGCAGAAAACTATTCGAGTAACAAACCTCATAGCACGGGCCGTGTTATCAACTTTATTGATACCCACGTTCTCGGTGAGCCACTACGAGGTTACATTAGCTACAATACAACTAAAGCTGCATTGCGAGAGATTACTAGTAGTTGTGCGTTGGAACTAGCACCAGAAATAACGGTCAATGCTATCGCTCCGGGTGTGGTTGCATGGGCATCTTTTTATACGGAAGAAAAGAAGAAAGAATACCTAGAACGAGTGCCTTTAGGGCGGGTTGGAACCGCTGATGAAGCGGCTAGTGCTGTCAGGTTTCTCGTTCAGGATGCGCACTATTGTACGGGGCAAATTATCAAGATAGATGGTGGTCGTCACTTGACCTGATCTTAGGTGTTTTTTGAAAATGAATGCCTTATCTAAAAATAAAATAGATCTTTGATTTTGGCTCTTCCTTTTCTCCTAAACATCACGATGTACTTTTCTGATAAGAACTCGATTTTAAAAGGTGAATTTATTAATGCTCTCCTCATGCTTCGCTATAAAGCTTGAGTGTGCTCTTAACAGAGTTCAGATTAAAAGCGAAGAGGTTTTAATGACGAATGGCTTTTCTAACTTGACTGAGCAGCCTGCGACTGACAGGTAAAGACTCTGCTCGATTTTTTAGTTTTATAACGACACCTTGGCTACTTGTTTTTTCTAATTTTTCTATCGCATTCTTTGCTATTAAGGTGTTCCGATGAATGCGTATAAATTGTTGATCAAACTCTTCCTCTAAAGACTTTAAAGATTCTTCTATTAAAATCTCCTCATCGGCAGTAAATACGGAGACATACTTTTGATCCGCTTTTAAATAAAGTATTTTCTCAATGGGTATTAGTTGAATATTGCCCTGCACAAAAACACTCAGGTGCGTACGCGTTTTCGGTAGTTCTTCTTGCAAAGATTGAAGGATAGAGCTGGTCATTTTTTTAGCTCTATTGATGGCATCTTCAAGACGTTCTTTACGGATTGGTTTAAGTAAATAATCGACCGCATGTGCATCAAAAGCATCGAGTGCATAATCATCATAGGCTGTGGTAAAAATGACCGCTGGAGGATGCTCCATTTCAGCGATATATTTTGCAGCTTCAATGCCATCCATCCCCGGCATACGAATATCCATCAAGACAATATCTGGATGTTCTATCTGAATGGCTTCGATCGCTTGTTGCCCATTTCCTGCTTCAGCGATGACTTCTCCTACTTCTAACTCTTCGACTAAGGAGCGTAAGCGATTTCTGGCGAGAACTTCATCATCGACAATCAGTGTTTTTAGCATTGTCATAGGCTTGTTATGTAAGGAAAGGTTAGTGTCACGTTATAACGATTGTTAATTATTTTTGCTTTTAAGGAGCTGCGTTCTTGAAAGAAAAGAGCCAGTCGCTGCCGGACATTGTCTTGTGCAATTTGATTACCATGCTGGCCATTTTTATCATGCTCTTCTTGTAATGGATTTTCGATCAACAGTGATAAATGGTTGCCGGCACGATTCGCTCGGATCAAAATAGTACCACCGTCGGACAAGGGCTCTATGCCGTGATAAATCGCGTTTTCTAATAAGGGTTGTAGCGTTAGAGCAGGGAGTAAAGCATCATCAGGAAAAGCATCAACCTTCCACTCGATGAATAATCGGTTATCGAGTCGTAATTCTTCAATCCGTAAATATTGCTGAGAAAGCTGGAGCTCATCCTGCCATTTAGAATGATTTTTATTTCCAGATAGATTCGCACGAAATAGATCGGAAAGGTCTAAAACGGTACGTTCAGCTAATGCTGGATCAGAGCGGGTTAGGCTGGCGATGATATTCATACTATTGAAAAGGAAATGTGGCCGAATGCGTGATTGTAAAGCTTGGACTCTAGCCTCTGCTTCAGCCTTGATCTGCCATTTCCAATTATGTTGAATATAAAAATATCTCAACAGTAGCGCACTGATCATCGTGGAAATAATTAAGTTTCCCGCAATGAAACCGCTAGGGATGATGGTATCAAAATAAGTTTTATCAATCCCTTGCTGCATGAGGTAGAGCACCAGACAGGACAAGGAGCCAGTGATTATTTGAATAGTGAAAAAGGCAATAAAGCCAGCTTGAACTTGAGAGAGGTTGCTTAAATACGGGCGAGTCCAACAGAGCAATGCACAGCTAAGTAACACAATCCAAAGAATAAAAAAGGAAATTAATCCAAGGTATCCAAAACTGGAGGACAAATTCGTATTTCCGGCTAAGGTCAGCAAAATAGCCAACATTTCACCGATCAGAACAACGACAAAAATGCTACGGATACTACAAAAGTCAGGTAGAAAGAGGTCGTCATTCTTCGATACCGTTTCTTTTTTTACTTTCTTTTGTTTTCGCGGGCTCATTCAGCCTTACCATGAACAAATCATGCCAATTTTTCATAGGAATGGGTTAAACTGAAAGTAATATTAATATAACAGCCATTTACATAGACGAAGTAGAAGCAAAATATGACAGAATCATCAACGAATCAATCTTGGGGTGGGCGCTTTAACCAGCCTACAGATGCCTTTGTACAAGAGTTTACGGCGTCGGTGCAGTTCGATCAGCGCATGTATGAATACGATATCCAAGGTTCTGTTGCGCATGCGACTATGTTGGCCAAAGTCAACGTATTAACGATGGAAGAAAGCACAGCGATCATTGATGGGTTGGAAAAAGTCCGACAAGAGATTGAAGCCGGCAAGTTTGAGTGGTTAATCGCGTTGGAAGATGTGCATATGAATATAGAGCGCCGTTTAACGGATATGATCGGTGATGTAGGTAAAAAACTGCACACAGGTCGCTCGCGTAATGATCAAGTTGCCACGGATATTCGACTTTATCTGCGTGATCAAATAGATGCGATTCAGCTTGAGCTAGAACGTTTAATTCGTGCGTTGATTGATTTGGCCGAGAAAGAAGCCGATACCGTTATGCCAGGCTTTACCCACTTACAAACAGCTCAACCAGTTACGTTTGGACATCATATGCTAGCGTGGGTGGAAATGTTGTTTCGTGATCGAGAAAGACTGACTGACTGCCGCAAGCGGGTCAATGTTATGCCTTTGGGTGCCGCTGCATTGGCGGGAACCAGCTTTCCGATTGATCGAAACCTGACGGCAGAACTATTGAGTTTTGAAGGGATTGCTGAGAATTCTCTGGATGCCGTTAGTGATCGTGATTTCGCCATTGAGTTTAATGCTGCCTCAGCATTAATAATGACACATTTATCTCGCTGTTCTGAAGAATTGGTGCTTTGGTGCTCTCAACAGTTTAGTTTTGTCGCCATCGGAGATGCTTTTTGCACGGGTTCATCGATCATGCCGCAAAAGAAGAATCCAGATGTTCCAGAATTACTACGTGGAAAAACAGGTCGTGTAAATGGAAATTTGATCGCTTTGTTGACGCTAATGAAAGGTCAGCCGTTGGCTTATAACAAAGATAATCAAGAAGACAAAGAACCCTTATTCGATAGTATCGATACTATTCGTGGGAGTTTGAAAGTCTTTGCCGATATGGTGCCTGAGATCACAGTAAACAGTGACAACATGCGTGAAGCGGCTAGCAAGGGCTTTGCAACAGCGACGGATCTGGCTGATTATTTGGTTAGAAAAGGAATCGCTTTCCGTGATGCTCACGAAGTTGTCGGTAAAACCGTCGCGACTGCGGAGCAGCAAGGTAAAGATATCGCTGAACTATCGCTGCAAGAATTGCAGAGCTTTTCATCGGTGATAGAAGAAGATGTCTATGAAGTGCTGACATTAGAAGGTGCTTTGGCAGCTAGAGACCATATAGGTGGTACAGCGCCAAGACAAGTTAGAGCTGCGGCAAAACGCGCTCGCCTACGTTTATAAATATTGTTACAAGTTTTGAAAGGGGAAAATTAGAAATGAAAAAACTGTTAATTGCTATTGGTGTGATCATCGTTCTGTTTGTCGGAGCACTGATTGCTATCCCAATGTTTATTGATCCTAATGATCATAAAGACACCATTGTTGAACAGGTGAAAAAGCAAACGGGACGAGACCTGACGATTACGGGGGATCTGAAAATGTCTAAATTCCCTTCGTTGGGTGTAGACATTGGGGCTATTGAGCTGAGTAATGCACCGGGTTTTGGTGATGAGCCCATGCTGAAAAGTGGCCGCGCCAGTGTCAGCGTTAAAATTGTACCTATCTTAAAAGCATTGCCCGGTTTCATTAGCGACAAGGAAGCAGCGATGGCCAATATCATGAATGATGTTGAGATCAGTACGTTGGTTCTAAAAGATGTCTATCTAAACCTTGGTGTTGATAAATCAGGCAAAACTAACCTTGATGACTTAATGGCCGCAGGCGAAACCAAAGAAGAAAAGAAAGATGATGCTGGAGCGGTTAATCTCGCAGCTTTAGCCATAGGTGGAGTTGACTTACAGAATGTAAACCTAGTTTGGGATGACCAAAGCCAAGGTAAAAAATATGCAGTTCAAAATTTAAACCTAAAAACGGGCAAGTTGCAGCTAAACAAACCAATTGATCTAGAATTGAGCCTAGATGTCGATGCTGCTGCGGAAGGTATTGCAGGAAATATCGCGTTGGATGGAACGGTTGAGTATGACCTAGAAGGTAAAAAATACAGCGTTACGCCGATCAACTTCTTAGCGAAACTGAGTGGAACGGGTGTACCTGGTGGTGCGGCTGATATCAAACTGAAAGCTTCGTCAGCACACGCTGATCTCACGGCGGGAACAGCGAGTATTGCAGGGCTCGATCTGGATGCCTTAGGCACAAAGATTTCAGGCGATATTGACGCTTCAAATATTTTTGAAAAAATCCCATTAGCGAATGGGCACATCAACATTAACGCACAATCGATTCCTGATTTGTTGAAAGCGTTAGGGCAAGATCCGAATGCGGTTCCTTTGACCAAGCTAACAGCCGATGCGACGTTCAAAAGCAATAAAGACAGCATGACATTTGAGAAGTTAGTCGCGAATGCAACGTTAGAAGGAGGTATGTTCACCAAGCCAGAAAACGTTAATGTCGATATTGCTGGTGATGTGAATATTGCGAATGAAACCTTGAACCTGACTAAATTATCGGTTGAAGGTTTGGGGGCGACGGTTAAGGGGAGTATTCAGGCAAATAATATTCTACAACCGATCCCATTGTTAAGTGGGCAGATCAATATTAATGCTGCTGATGTTCCCTCTATCATGGCTGCGCTTGGGCAAGATGCTTCTGCAATGCCCGTAAAAAGTCTAATTGCAGATACAACACTAACGAGCACAGCGGACAGCATGAGGGTCGAAAACTTGACTGCGAAAGCAGTGTTATCAGGGGATCAAATTCCAAATAGTCCTGTTGAAGTGAACTTGAATACGACTGCGGATGTAAATCTGGCCAAAGAAACATTGAATGTACAAAGCTTTACTATCGAAGGTATGGGGTTAAACATCCAAGGTGCGGCTTCGGGTGCAGACATTGTTAAGAATCCTAACTTGAATGGTTCTTTGAAAATAGCGCCATTCAATCTTCGTCAAATGGCTAAACAGATGAATATTGAATTGCCAGTGACGGCAGACCCTAAGGTGTTATCGAATTTTGGGTTTAACTCAAAATTCAATGCAACTAAAAACTCAGTCAGTTTGAAAGGTATGGGCATAACGTTGGATGATACGAATATTACGGGCGATTTCTCGCTGGTAAATTTCAGCAATCCTGCACCAAGATTTACGATCAATATTGATGCGATCAATGCCGATCGATACATGGCTCCAGCATCAGAAGGTCAAGTAACACCAGCATCTAGCGACGCAGCAGCAGGAGAATCCGCTCCTTTACCGATGGATGCACTAAGAAAGCTTAATGCTAAAGGCAGTTTGAATATTGGTAGTTTGATTATTTCAAATGCAAAATTGAAAAACGTTAAGCTTGGTTTGGATGCAAAAGGTGGAAAAATCAACCTGACACCACTTAAAGCAAACCTATATAAAGGTAGTTTTAACGGTGGTGTGAACCTCAATGCGACGGGCAGCCAGCCTGCGATTAATGTTTCGAGCGCTTTGAGTGGTGTGCAGATTGCGCCTTTGTTGACTGATCTGACCGGTGACTCAAAAATTGATGGAACTTTGGTTGGAAATATCAAGATCAATGCTGTTGGTGCTGATGTTAACGCAATTAAGAAAACGTTAAACGGTACCACTGATCTGAAGTTTACGAACGGTGCATTACTCGGTGTCAACATCGCAAAAATTATTCGTGAAGCAAAAGCTAAGTTAACAGGCCAAGCGGTTGCTACAACAAATGAAGTTGAGAAAACGGACTTTAGTGAGTTGAGTGCAAGTAGTACGATTAAGAATGGTTTGGTTTCAAATAAAGATTTCTTGATGAAGTCTCCATTCCTACGTATTGCTGGAGATGGAACGGCACATTTGGTTAGCGAGAAAGTTGATTACAATGTGAAGACTTCGATTGTGGGATCAGGTAAAGGTCAAGGTGGTGAAGGTTTGAGTGATCTCAGTGGTTTGACTATTCCGATCAAGGTCTCAGGTACTTTTTCTAATATGAGTTACAAGCCTGATCTTGCTGGTTTAGCACAAGCCAGAGCAAAGGAAGAGTTGGAGAAACAAAAAGACAAGCTTAAAGAAAAAGCAGTAGAAAAACTTGAAAAAGTACTTCCTAGCAAGCTCAAAGGTCTAGATGGGTTGTTAAAAGGTAGTGAAGAAAAAGCCGCATCTGGTTCTACGAATGCTGCACCGAAAGAAGAAAAGAAACCCGAAGAAGAGGTTAAAGATAAGTTGAAAAATTTGCTTAAATTCTAAGTTAGCTTACCTTTGCTTACGAAAGGCTTTCTTATTGAAAAATAAGAAAGCCTTTTTTATTTTCATAATTAATATAGCTTTTTGGCGATAAATTCTTAAATAGATTTAATCATGAGCGCTTTCAGCAACAAACTTCTTAATTGGTTTCAACAACATGGTCGTAAAGATCTACCATGGCAGCAACAGCCAACCGCTTATCGTGTCTGGATATCAGAGATCATGCTACAACAGACCCAAGTCAAAACGGTCATTCCATACTACGAAAAATTCATGCAAAGCTTCCCTAATGTGCAAACGCTCGCGGAGACATCAACCGATGAAGTTTTACACCACTGGTCAGGATTAGGTTATTACGCTCGGGCGAGAAACTTACATAAAACAGCACAGCTGATCTGTGAACAATACTCAGGAGAGTTCCCGCGAGAATTAGATGAAATGCAAGCGTTGCCCGGCATAGGTCGATCAACGGCCGGAGCGATCCTGTCGCTGGCCTTTAAGCAACGTCAAACCATACTCGACGGTAATGTAAAACGTGTATTAACGCGATATGAAGCCATTGAAGGTTGGCCCGGTAAAGTAGGCGTGCAAAAAATGCTCTGGAAGGTCGCTGAGCGACATACGCCGACAGATGATATCGAGTGTTACACGCAAGCAATAATGGATTTAGGCGCGACCCTATGCACGCGTAGTAAGCCCGATTGTGATACCTGCCCAGTACGACTTGAATGTAAGGCAAACCTAACTGGCAGGCAGAAGGAGTTTCCATATTCCAAGCCGAAGAAAGTATCACCGACCAAGAAGAAGATTTTTCTTATATTAAGAAATGAAAAGAACGAGATACTGTTAGAAAAAAGGCCGCCAACAGGTATATGGGGAGGATTATGGAGCCTGCCGGAATGTGAACATGAAGACGATCCAGAAATGGTCTGTCAACAACGATACGGCTGGAATATAAGCGAACAAGAAATGCTGGACATAGTAAGGCACACCTTCAGCCACTTTCATTTAGAAATAACCCCATTAGTAGCCAAAGTCGGTGTACAAAAAGCAGTGATCATGGAATCCGAGCAAACACTCTGGTATAACACTGACCAAGTACATCATATTGGATTAGCGGCACCGGTAGCCGGACTGTTAAAAACATTGCAGGAATAGCGTTATGGCTCACACAGTAAATTGCATCAAACTCGGAAAAGAAGCAGAAGGTTTAAAGCGAATTCCTTACCCAGGAGATCTGGGCAAAAAAATCTATGAAAATGTCTCACAAGAAGCATGGCAAATGTGGTTAGGCCATCAAACTATGTTGATCAATGAAAACCGACTGACACCTATCGAACCGAAAGCAAGGGAGTTTTTAAAAGTCGAGTTGGAAAAGTTTTTCTTCGGAGAAGGTTCAGAAATGCCTGAAGGATACGTCCCTGAAAAATAAATCAACAAAAAGGCTTGACTCAAACCGTCGCAAACGGTCTAATACCGCGCTCACATTGATTCAACACAAAATGGCTTGGTAGCTCAGTTGGTAGAGCAGAGGACTGAAAATCCTTGTGTCGGCAGTTCGATTCTGCCCCGAGCCACCATTTGAAACAAAGACTTACATTACATCAAACAATCTTCATTGGTGTCTTGTGCCAGTTTTGTGTCTCTGCAATATTTTCCGCATACTTCACTAAATGACCAGCTGTTAGATGTGCGTAACGTTTTACCATTTCTGCACTACTCCAACCACCAAGTTCCTGTAACACCGATAAAGGCGTTCCTTCTTGTGCATGCCAAGACGCCCATGTATGACGCCAATCATGCCAACGAAAGTCTTCTATACCTGCTCGTTCTAAAGCTTTATACCAAGCACGCGTACTTGCACGCTTTATAGGTTTGCCTTGATAGGTAAACACATTAATTTTGTGCTTACCTAATTGTGCACGTAAAACTTCTAAGGCTTCCGTGTTTAAAGGAACACCAATAGCATTGCCATTCTTAGATTCATCAGGATGGATCCAAGCTAAGCGTTTACTCATATCAATCTGACTCCATTTCAAGCTAACAACATTATTCATGCGTAGGCCTGTAGTGAAAGCAAACCGAGCCATAAAGGCCAAGTGTTCAGGTAGTTCTTTTACAAGTCGTTCAGCTTCTGTGCGAGTCAGGAAACGTACACGTTTCTTAGGCTCTTTTCTCATCCTTATTTTGGGTGCTTTATCTATCCAATCCCATTCAAGCCAAGCAGCTCTGAGAATTGAACGGATCACCGCAAGATAACGATTCACATTAGCTGGACTACTTCCATCAGCTTCCTTAGCTTCTGCGACAGTTTCAATTAAGTCTCTATCGATTTCATCTAAGTATTGCCCCCGAAGGAAAGGATCAATCCAACGCAATCGAGCGATGTCTTGTTTGTGTGTGCGTTTATGACTGTGTTCATGTAGCCACTTGACGACACCATCTTCCCACTTTCTACGAGGGCGTTCTTTTAACTGTTGGTTCCGCCAAGACTCTAGCTTAAGAGTGTCGTGATACTCCTCAGCTAGGGTTTTGTTTTTAGTCCCAGTAGACTTGCGTATTCGTTGTCCATTGGGAGCTGTGAAACGGATCCACCAGATTTCTCCGCGTTTATAGAGTGCCATAAGTTTTTCTCCTTACAGTCACTTTGCGGCGCTTGCCCATAGTTAGAATAGAGTGAACGGAGATATTCCACAAGATCGCATTCCAAAAACACCCAACACTTTCCGGGTTTAGCTCCTTTGATCCGACCAGTTTTTGCATGTCGTCTAAGAACCCCAGCGGACATGTGGAGGAAGGCCGCGGCCTCTTCAAGATTGAGTGTATTGTATGATTCATTCGCCATCCTTCATCTTCCTATAAACGTCAGGATCGGTTCCTAATGTATCCTTAACCATCTGTTGAGATTTTTCTTCTATGTCAGGAAAAGGCAGGTTGCACTTCTTCGCTTTAATCGCCGCTTTTTCATTAACGTATCGTGTAAAGTCAGCACCTGATAACAAACTATTTTTATCATGATACTTCTTAGTGTCACGAAAATATTCTTGTAAGTTTTCTTCCGAGTGGCGGACATTATTAAGCACAAGGTAACTGGTGTAACCACCGATTCCATTGACGTACATATACTGCTCTGTCGGAGGATTAGAAGAACGAACCGGAATAGATAAGGCTTGGTCTGAACCATTCCATTCAATATCGGCGACGGAAGCCCAGACAGGATGTAGTGGCCAACGTGATTGCGTACTATCGGTCTTACTAGGAATGGTCAACTTCAACCATGACAAGGTGGAATAAGTCCAAAGAGAACCGAGACGCTCTAATAATTGTGGAACGGTTTCGATACCTCGTTCTTTTAGGAAAGGCCGCATGTATTGAAACTCAGAACGCCAGACGGTGTCTTCAGACTCCCAGCCTTTTTCATGCCAGATATCCTTCATGTATTCCTTACCTGACTTCTCTAGTTCTTTGGTTTTGTCATAGAGTCGAAAGGTAATATCCCCACCACGACCAATCGAATACCCCGTCGTTTCTCGTGACATGGTGTGATTACCAATGTAGATAGCACGCGAGACCCATTGAGCAGGCGTCAGTGCATCAAGTGGCATTGTTGAAACATAGTCGAGATATAAGTCTGCACGACTCACTTGGGTTTCACCTTCGATATCGCCAAAGTGCTCAATGATAGGTAGTAAGTCTCGAACCACCCATTCCACACCATGTTTTAATAGCCAAGTACTTCTAATTTGTACTTGAGCCAATGGCATTTGCTTACCTTTAGTCCCAGAGAGTTTAATCAGGTAGGCATTGTTTTGGAGTACAAAAGGAAAGATGCCTGCACCAGCTGCTCGAACTTCAAACTGATGACCTCGAATATTATAAATAGCATAAGCCTGAGTCAGTAAGTCATCTGACTTAGCTAGGTCTTTTAGTGCTGATAATTCTTTGTGTTTAAAGAAAGCTATTTGCCCTTGATAAGAAAGATATAGGGTATCGATACCTTGGATTAAAGGAAGTATGGATGATGGTGTAATGCTAGTAGCGGGTACTGTGTTACAGGGTGACGTACCCGAATAAGAACCACCAAGGCAGTTCGGAGCACTCTGCGAGTGCTTTTCCGAACCTGCTTCATTGGTGTTTGATTTGTTATCTTCATGTTGCATAGGAGTAATCCTCTTTGATTGAGGACGGCTCATAAAAAAGCCGTCAATTAAAACGGCTTCCTATATTATGCATGGGGAAAACTAAATCGACGACGCTAAATTAGATTTTCATGTCGTACCTTTTCTTCTTCCAGCGCTGAATGTACCTGAAGAGACTTTTCGGGGCACCGGCTGTATCTGGATATACTTTCAGTTGGACGCAGAACAGATCATATGCAGAAGCTTCAGAGAGGGTATCAACGGTAAAATCTTCATACATATAAGCCAGTAAAAACTGAAGTTGGGAGTGTTGATCAAACTTGGTAGTCTTCCCTGTTAGAGCCCTAGAAAGACGAGAAAAGAAAACTTCATCAGTAGTTTGTTCTGCAATAATGATCCTTTGAGCCAATGGTGGGTATGTAATTAGGCTCTTATCTAGACGAATAGCCTTCATAAATTTATCATCATCTGATTGTGCAAGTGAGATTAAAACGTTTAGGCGTTGGCCAAAAAGCCTTAGGCAATCAACTTGTTTATTGATTGTATTATTGAGCATGGACAGAGTCGCTATGTTAGGTTCTTGATTGTCCATAAATGTTTCAAACTCTTCATATGAGTCAAAGTCTTTGTCCTCGAACTGATAGAGTTTTGACATAAGATTTATGACTGCATCGTGAGTAAGCTGATAAGTATCATGCCAGTCAGAGCCATCACAAACGATATTTTTGAGTGACTCTTCGGAGAGTTTTTTATTTCGAGTATCGATATCGGCTCTTGTCTGAAGTTGCTCTTGAAAGTCTGACAGAACAATCCTAAGCTCCTCTACGTTGATTCGTCCAAGTTTCTCATTAGAAATGGTCATGATTTCTGATAAAAGTTTTCTAGCTTGGGATCATATTTCAACGACTCTGGCCTATAAAGAGTAGATCGACCATGCTTAATTATAGAAGGGAGAACCAGCCGCTCATGGACTGTTGGGTGATACGGGGCACCGCTAGCATCGTACCTGAACTTTTCTGGCCATGTGTAACGAAGGAAGTTTGGAAACCAGTTAGGATATACATCTCGAAGGCTTTCTACCTCACAATGTTGCATAGCATCAGCTGAGGGGAAAAGGTTCAACATGCTCTCATTGACAATAAGAGGGTGGGGGAGGCTTCGTGCTTCTGAGAGCATCCATTCTAGAGTGATATCGGATAGTCTTGATTCATTCTCAGGATAGCTACCTCCAATATCAGAGTGGTTTCCTGCAAACCATAACTGAACTAGCCCTGTGGGTTCCCCCTCAGATCTTGAATAGTCTGAACCTTTAAAACCCCACTGGACTCTTGAAAAGTCTTTCCGGGTTTCATCAATAGCTAAAGCATGCCGAGCATACCTCACACGAGTATCAAGTCCACGGTCGTAGTTTTTCATTTTCCACTTAGCAAAATGAAACCTAAAACTATTCTTTTCCGGATAGTTACTTATGATTTTGAAAGAAGACTTGAGTGCAACCCGAAACATTGCTGCAATAATCATTAGGCTGACTAAAACAACAGTACTCCAAAAGTCCCACTCAAAGAATGAAGCAAGAATTTTTGCTAATGAAGTAGTAATTACAACTAGAGTAATAATAGCCATTATGGCCATTCCAAGCCTACGTAAACCTCTTGCACCAAGAGAAGCGACTGTATCGAAGACTCCTATAAAGTAAGGTGATGCATTAGCATGATCAAACTCTGGTGTTTGTTCATTATTAATTCCTGAGTGATACTTTTCTCGAAACCGCCTTGCTTTTTCTTCTCGCTCTTCTTCAAATATCTGTCTATCCCTTCCGGCACCATGTTCATAGACTTTTCGGACAGCTTCATCAGCAATTTTTCTAGTCTCGCTAGTGAACAGAGGCAATACTTCTCCCTGACCATTTTCGGTGGGTACACCACATAAACTTAGAACTCTAGCAACGCATCGTACCGTATAAGCCCCTCGACTAAATCCAAATAAGAAGATACGGTCACCGGGCTCATAGTGGTTAAGGATAGCTTCATAACAATCGGTAATATTTGTCGTAATTCCTCGTCCAGTGATGGAACCTAGGTATTTATCAAAAGACTTTTTTATTTTTATATATATATTGCCTGTTGAAGTCTCATCTGTGCCAAGACCTGCGTCATAAAATGCAATTTGTTCCTTAGGATCTATGATGTTATCCGGTGCGACACGTGAAGCTCTAAAAAGTTTGTAGATATTGCTTAAGCGTTGATCGGGGCGAAGCCCTCCTGCCTGACCAGTGCCATCTGAAAAAATTAATATGTTCTTACTCATGGAGAGCCCTCATTAATTGTATAGTCCCGAGATTGATTAAACTCGGTTTAATAAACAGCTGAGAAATATTTAAGAATCTTCCCTGTCGACAACTTCATCTTTATTTTTGTTCTCTAGTTTTTTAGTGTTAGCCATAGGGGTGGTAAGATCGAGTGTTTTGACGACGGAGGGAATATTTTTCTTGTTCATTCTGTCTATAACAAGATCCCAGAGTTTCTGCCTCGTCTTTAAGTCGAGCAGACCATCGAAGCCGGGGCCCTTATTCCCAAAAATCATTGAGTAGCTGATGGCTGCGTATATAACCCATGAGTCTAAGTGAATATTAATATTGCCGGAGAAAAGAGTATTCCAGACATCTCCTGGTGAGTGAAAAGCTGCTTGTGTAGTTATAGTCAAACTTCCGTTGAGGGCATATTGATTAAACCGAACATCAAAATTCTCTTCGTTCAGTTCGTTTTCGAACTCTTTCGAAATTACTTCAATTTCATCTAAAAAACTAAGAAGAGATACAACGGCATAATTTTTAACGTTATCTTCAGTGTTTATTCGTGCAGAGAGGTGAAGATTATTATTCTTAATAAATAAAGGATACAAAGAATGGTAAACAGCTGCTGAATGGTCATCAATATTGAATAATGTTTGATGTGCTCGAAGACTAGTGCGGAGACCGTATGGTAAAACTGTTCGTTTTATACTCGGCCCCCAGACAACCTGTCTTCGGAGATGGTATTTGAGATGAGTATTTCTACGAGAACTTTGTTCTGTTTTAACTTTTAATAGCTTTTTCGATAGTCTAGGAAGACCTGTCACTCGGCCAAATCTGTAGGAGTAATTTCCAACGGTTAGAACCCAATCACCAACTTGTATTTCGGATAAAAAAGCTTTGACTTGTTTTATGTGTGTAGTTGTACGCCCTTTATCATGACCCTGAGACTCATGTAGTTTACTGAGTTTGTGCTCAATGATGTCGTAGTTTGGTTCAAAAGGTTGCTCTATAGACTCATCAAGGTTTAGACCATCAAGGTGGCCTAGTGCAATAACTTCATTATCTATGAAGTGTTCGAAATATTCACCTCCATCTGCTCTTATAACCCAGTATCTTCTACTCTCTGGTACAGTATAAACCTCCATTTCCACTCCCTTTAGTGTGACTTGATGTTCAGTTCAGCTTTTATATATACCGTTTTTCAATGATATTGCAAGGGTGGGTATCATTCGTTTTCAGTGTGTGATACACGTTTCCTTATCCAAAAAAGCAGTAAAAGAAAGGTGCTCATCTAAAACTTTGACTCAATGATACGAAGAGTTTTTTTAATAAAGCGAAATTTCATGTGTTTTATTTGTGTCAATTTTTAGCAGTAGTGATGTTGGCTATATGGTATGTGAAGGATGCAGACTGGTTGGGGAGCACCGCAAGTGACTGATTTATATGTTATTAAATATGCTGTTTGTGCCCTGAAAATCCTTGTGTCGGCAGTTCGATTCTGCCCCGAGCCACCATTTATTAATGATGGGTCAATTCTCTCAAACTCTTCTTTAGATTATAAGAAATCAAGTAGAAGAGGCATTCTCAAAGAAATCAAATCATACTGTCGTTTCTAACGGTTCTTCATCTATCTTGTTTTCAGAAGAGAAGTTTTCTTGGCTAATGGGCAGCCAAATGTGGAATTCCGTTCCTTTTCCGATCTGACTTTCTACTTCGATCCTGCCATTATGATTTTCAATAATGCCGTAGGAGAGAGATAAGCCGAGTCCTGTACCTTCACCAACAGCCTTTGTTGTGAAGAAGGGATCAAAGAGATGTTTCATATCTTCTTCTTCAATACCTTTTCCAGAATCTTTTATCGAAATACAAACCATATCATCGACGAGTCTAGTCGTAATGCGAATTTCCCCAAAGTCATCCATGGCTTGAGCCGCATTAACTAATGTGTTCATAAAAACTTGGTTGATTTGAGATGGCATACACTCGACGGGAGGTAAGTCTCCGTAATCTTTTGTGATTTCCGCTTTGTACTTTATTTCACTGTGGGCAACATTCATCGTACTATCAAGGCCTTTGTGTAAGTCAACTTTTTCCCACTCGGCTTGGTCCATATGAGAAAATGTTTTGAGGTCAATGACGATATTCTTTACTCGTTCTAAGCCTTCAACAGACTCATCAAGCAATGGAATGATATCTTCTTCTAAGAATTCCATTTCAATATCTTTTTTATATGCATTGATTGATTCTAATTCATCGGAATTCAGGATGAGTGAGGTTTCAACACTAGAGTATTTTGAAATAAGTCCAAGAAGCTGATTAACATATGTTTTTAATGAACCAAGGTTTGAGTTGATAAAGCCAATGGGGTTATTTATTTCATGTGCGACCCCCGCAGCTAGACTACCGATAGAGGCCATTTTTTCAGACTGTAATAATTGTGCCTGAGCATTTTTTAATTCTTTGATTAGACTTTCTTGTTCGGCTTTTTCTTTTATCAGTGAGTTTTCAAGTAGTTTTTGCTCGGTAATGTCTATCATGACACCGTGCATATGCTGTTTGCCGTGAGTATCTTCTGAGATAGAAAAGAGATCCCTGATCCATATTATTTCCCCATCACCTTTTATCATTCGGTATTTGATTTCTAGGTCGGTGTTTAAATCCTCATGATCAGAGTAATACGCCAGTGTCCTTTCTTTATCTTTCGGATGTAGGCGCTCTTCCCAAAAGGATGCTTGCTCGCAGACTTGTTGCGGAAGGCCAAACACCTGCTCTATTTGGGGGCCTATATAGGTTGGTTTCATGGAAGGTAGTTCCATTTCCCATGGAATGACACGAGAACTTTCAAGCATAAGACGATAGCTTTGCTCTTTTTCTCTTAATTGTTCTTCAAATTCTTTTCGTATAGAAATATCGGTTAGTGATCCAATCACCAGTGAAACTTCCCCCGTCTCTTCATCCTCTATTGTGCGAAGTGTGGCATGCATCCATAAGTAGGATTCATCTTTCTTTTTAAAGCGAAGATCGTAATGTTGCTTTTTTTCTTCCCATAAGAAAGGCAGTCTAGAAAACATTGCCATACGATCATCAGGATGGATATGGTTAAACCAAAAGTCGGCATCATCGAGCACTTCAGAAACATCATGGCCCAGAATTTTTCTGACCATTTCGTTGATGTAAGTAATGCGGAAGTCACCAGAGGCAACACTGGCATAGGTGATTGAAGGTGTATTGTTTATGAGTTGCAGTAGCTCTTTATTCTCAGAGAGCATATCTGAATCAGGTGGTAAATCAGTGGAAGGTAATTCTTTTATTAACTTCGATGTAATGAGTTCTAATTGAGTGACGGGATCATCATCAGGTTGAAAAACAATAGGGGGCGTTAAAAGCTTGTTGAGCAAATCTATTTGATGGGTTAGTCGCTGTAATTTGTCAGACATTTCTATGGTTCCTTAGCTTGCTTCCACTTCCTTTTCTATCGAGCTTTGTTTATTATCTTCTCGTTCTGCTTTAACATAAAAGATGAGACCATTTTCAGAACTTTTCTCAAATTCTTCCATTTTTTCTATTATTTTTTCAGTTAAGGATTGGCCTTTTCTAATGAGACAGACCCCTTCTCTGTATTCAATATCTTTTGTTATTATCATACCAGGGACAAGATCATCAATTGATAACTTGAGTTCAGAGACGTAACTGTTGGTGTCAATATTTTTACTTAAAACATGTTCAAAGGCTTTAACACAGTTGGGATCGTAACGTTTATGTGAATTCTTTTTAATAAATGCGATCGCTTCTTCTTGACTGACTTGCTCACCTAAAAATATTCCTGTTTGCAAAGCATCGAAGTCACGAGCGATGGCGAGTAACCTTGATCCTGCAGGGATACTGTTACCGATCACTCCTGCAGGAAATCCAGCTCCATCAAAACGTTCACTTTGAGATCGTATGATCTTTCCGGCTTCTGCTAGTTCATCAATGGGTGCGAGTACGGCTTGTCCAATGACCGGATGGGTATGGTATTCGTTACGCTCATCTTCAGACAGCCCACTATAGGGGGTTCTTATGAGATGATCAGTTAAACCCATTTTGCCGATCTTATGCAGTAATGCGGCGTTATATATATTGGTCTGTTGTTCTTCGTTAAGCTTGACGGCTGCAGCCATTGACTTTGCTAGTTCTGCGATACGTAAACTACTACCAGCAGCAAGACCTTCACGTAGTTCAATAAGCTTGGCAAAGATTGGAATGGTTTCTTGATGACTATGCTTGAGTTGCTCGTGAGCAACTTCTAAAAATTGATGTGTTTGCTTAATCTCTTCAGTTCGTTGTTGAACTTTAATTTCTAGCGATTTGTTAAGATCGGCTAATGTTTCATTTTGGTTCTCAGTGAGTGTTTGAAGACGTTCTTTTTCACGTTTGAGGAATTGTTGTTCGAGCCCCTGCTTAACAACCTGTTTAATTTCACTATCATCCCACGGTTTACTGACGTATCGATAAATACCGCCATCATTTACGGCAGATATAGTAGAGCTAATATCTGCATAACCAGTGAGCAATACCCGTACAGTATCAGGCCATTTTTTTGCAACTTGTGTTAGAAATTCAGCCCCGTCCATTTCGGGCATACGCATATCTGAAATAATAAAATCAACGGAGTTTTCCTCAAGTATCTCAAGGCCTTTTGCAGCGCTTTCTGCTAATAATATGTTGTATCCACCACTTCGTAATAGGCGACGTAAGGAGGATAAAATATTTTTTTCATCGTCCACACACAGTATTGTGATGGGCTGAATATCTTCTTTCGTTTTTTCGTTTTCGACGACGCTCTCTTCAACGACTGTATCATGCATCCAATTAACCTCATTATCAGAATGGAGTAGCAGGTGCTACGTTATCGGCAGATTGATGAGTAACTTTAGATAAGGATGAGGGTTCATGATTGCTTCAATAAGGAAGCTTAAGAGCACTAACTATGTTGAAAATTATTTTCTTTTTCATCGATATTAAATTAGCTTAACGAGCTAGAAGGAAAAGGGAACCTTCATGAGTTGAAGTCAGACATAACATAAATTTTTGTAGCAAAACTGAGCAATTGTATGATCATAGTTTATAGAAACTCTTGAGTAGAGTTTATGCAAGTAATCTTTCTTTCCTTAAACGGAGAGTTCTTTATTAATTTTGTTAATAAAGTCCGTCGTATTCTATTGTTTGTGAAGGTATGCTTTGAATTTAATCGGTTAGAAAGAAAAGAAATATGAAAGGTGTTGATTCTCTAGAAGTTTGAGTGAACAGAAGTTTCTTCGCCCCCCTGTTTCAAGTATAACAAGCTCAAAGTCATCCTGTTCAAGTAATGAATAGTCCGGATCAGAAGCTATTAACGAAAGATCAAAAATGTTGTGGTAGAAGCGTGCAAGTTCACCAAGTTTAGTTGGTTAAATGCCCCATCCAGATTTTAACATCTGAGAAGTTTTAAAATTCTTTATACCCTGAAGTGATCGGGTAACGACGATCGCGTCCAAAAGCGCGTTTAGTAATCCTGACGCCAGGTGCAGCTTGACGACGTTTGTATTCGTTGCGATCAACTAAGGAAATGATCCGTTCGACTGTTTCAGGCTCAAAACCCTCGGCGATTAGTTGTTCTGGAGTTTCATCTTTTTCCACATAAGCTTCCAAGATCGGATCAAGGATCTCGTAAGGTGGTAGGCTGTCTGAGTCTTGCTGATCAGGCGCGAGTTCTGCTGAAGGTGGCCGATCAATTACGCGTTGCGGAATGACTTGCGAGATTGTATTTCGCCAAGAAGATAATCGATATACTAATAATTTAGAGATATCTTTGATCGGTGCAAAACCACCGTTCATATCTCCATAGAGTGTCGCATAACCCACAGCCATTTCACTCTTATTGCCAGTTGTTAGTAGTAACTTACCTGTTTTGTTTGAAATAGCCATGAGCAAAACACCACGACAGCGAGCCTGGATATTCTCTTCGGTGGTGTCAGGCTCTGTTCCTGAAAAGACGTCAGCCAGGCTTTCTGTGAAGGCTTCAAACGGCTTTTTGATCGGTATAGTGTGATATTGAATACCCAGCGCTTCGGCTTCTAAGATCGCATCTTCATTACTCATGTCGGCAGTGTAGCGTGAAGGCATGAGTATGCCTTCAACGTTTTCTGAACCTAACGCATCGACAGCAATAGCGGCTGTCAAAGCGGAGTCTATTCCTCCTGATAAACCTAAAACAGCGCCTTTAAAACCATTTTTATTGACGTAATCTCGGACGCCAGTGACTAAAGCTTGATAGATATTTTCTTCCGGTAATTGCAATGCCGAAAAGGTCGGATAGTTGTGAGTGATTTCATTTTCTGCGTTGATCTCGATGACATAGACGCCACTTTCAAAGTTAGGCGCACGGAAGCAATACCTAGCATTTGCATCCATAACCAAAGAACCGCCATCAAACACCAGCTGATCTTGGCCGCCGATCAGATTGACGTAAACCACCGGCATTTGGCTTTCTTTGATATTCGCTTCCAGCGCGGTCTGTCGTTCACCTGACTTATCTTTGTGATAGGGCGAAGCATTGAGGTTGAATATTAGATCTGCCCCAGCTTCACGGGCTTGCTTGCCAGTGCCTGCTGTCCAGATGTCTTCACAGATACTGAGGGAGGCCGATGTGCCTTTTATGTCGACAACGAGTGGTTTATCTCCAGCTGTAAAGTAGCGTTTTTCATCAAACACACTGTAATTGGGTAGGTGCTGCTTGTCATAAGTTGCAATGATTTTTCCATTGCGAATGAGTGAGCAGCTGTTGAATAGCTCCACGCCCGACTTTCGAGGGTAACCCACAATTAGATCAATACCTTTTGCCTCTGAACAGATACGCTCTAAGGACTCTTTAACCAGTTGATGAAGATGCGGCCGTAGCAACAGGTCTTCGGGTGGATAGCTGGTTATGCTGAGTTCAGGATAAATAATGACATCAGCTTTTAACTCATCGCGCGCCTTGATTGCAGCAGTGATGATTTGATCAGTATTGCCCTGAATATTTCCAACATGCAGGTTGAGTTGCGCTAAGGCAACACGAATAGTCGAACGTGAAGCTTTTGCCATTACAGTAGTTCTACCAAGGTTGAGCCGAGTTCGGCAGGAGAACGAGTGGTTGCGACACCTGCAGACTCCAACGCAGCAAACTTATCTTTTGCTGTGCCTTTGCCACCGGCGATGATCGCGCCAGCATGTCCCATGCGCTTGCCTGGAGGGGCTGTTACACCAGCGATATAACTAACGACGGGTTTTGTTACATTGCTAGCGATAAACTCAGCAGCTTCTTCTTCTGCACTACCACCAATTTCACCAACCATGATGATACCTTCAGTATCAGGATCTTCTTGAAACAGAGTCAGACAATCGATGAAGTTCATGCCATTTATGGGGTCACCACCAATACCGATACAAGTACTCTGGCCTAAACCACGTTGGGTTGTTTGATGAACAGCCTCGTAGGTCAGCGTGCCTGAGCGAGAGACAATACCTATCTTACCGGGGTTGTGAATACTGCCGGGCATAATGCCAATTTTACATTTTCCTGGAGAGATGACTCCTGGGCAGTTTGGTCCGACTAAGATCGCATCAGGATATTGCATCAAACTAGTTTTAACCTTCATCATATCCAGAACTGGAATGCCTTCAGTGATACAAATGATCACTTTAACGCCAGCTTCCGCAGCTTCGATAATGGCTTCTGCCGCGAAAGGAGGGGGCACTAGAATCATGCTGGCATCTGCATTAGTTTCTTCTAAGGCTTTATAAACCGTGTCAAAAACAGGCAAATCTAAGTGGTTTGAACCACCTTTGCCTGGGGTTACACCGCCCACCATTTTGGTTCCATACTCAATGGCTTGTTGAGAGTGGAAGGTACCTTGTGCACCTGTAAAACCCTGACATATTACTTTGGTGTTTTCATCGATTAAAACAGACATTTTTATTCTCCCTTTGCAGCCGCAACCGCTTTGAGCGCCGCATCGTTTAGATCATCAGCAGTGATTACATCCAGACCACTGTCGCGTAGCAAGGCTTTACCTTGATCAACATTGGTACCTTCCAAACGCACAATGACTGGAATGTTTATACCAACCTCTTTGACTGCCTTGATCACGCCATCAGCGATTAGATCACAACGTACGATACCTCCAAAAATATTCACCAAGATAGCTTTAATTTTTGGATCTGCAACGATAAGTTTGAATGCCTCTGCAACTTTTTCCGCGGTAGTACCGCCACCGACATCAAGGAAATTTGCAGGCTCACCACCATGCAGCTTAATGATATCCATAGTTGCCATAGCCAAGCCGGCGCCATTAACCATACAACCAATTTCGCCATCGAGACGAACAAAACTCAGATCAAAACGTTTAGCTTCACTTTCTACTGGATCTTCTTGTTCTAGATCACGCCATTCGTTCAAGACTGGTTGACGGTAAAGCGCGTTATCATCGATGGTTACTTTTGCATCCAGAGCCTGCAAATTGTTTTTATCATCAATAATCAAAGGATTGACCTCGATCAAACTGAGATCTTTATCTAAAAATAATTGATAAAAAGCTTTTAGCATGCTGTCTAGCTGTTGTCGTTGAGCTTTGTTCAAGCCCAATGCGTGGCCCAGTTGACGACTTTGATATGCTTGCAAACCCATAAGCGGGTCAATTGATAAAGAGAAAATCTTCTCAGGTGTTTCTTCAGCGACTTCTTCTATATTGACTCCACCTTCGGTCGATGCCATCACGGCAATGCGTTTCGTTGCACGATCAACCAACAAGCTGAGATAGAGCTCTTCTTTGATTTCAGCTTTAGTCTGGATTAATACACAGCGAACGGGTTGTCCTTCTGGCCCAGTTTGAGGTGTCACCAAGTTTTTACTTAACATCTCACCGGTCAGTTGCTCTACCTCTTTAAGATCATCGGCCAGCTTTACACCGCCGCCTTTACCACGACCACCAGCATGAATTTGGGCTTTTATCACCCAACCGTTGCCTGGAACGGCCTTTGCTGCGTTTAGTGCTTCTTCAACGGAACGAGCGGGTTTACCTTCCGGAACAGGTACCCCATAGTCAGAGAAAAGTTGCTTTGCCTGGTATTCGTGTAGGTTCATGTTAGAAGTTCCTGTAGATTGTTTGCATGGAATTTGCTAAGTATTCGTGTGGCAGCTTTATATTACTTGAAGGAAAGGGGAAATGCAGTGTTTGGAGTCGTTCGTTTAATCATTTTGGGTCTCTTAATCAGCTTTGCTCTGAAACTATTTAAAAAGTTTCAAGAAAACCGTTTAACGAGGACCCAAAAAAAATCAAAAAATAATAATAAACCCACTGCGAAAAAAACGGTTCGTTGTGATCATTGTGGCATTTATGTACCGAGTGATGAAACCATTAATGACGGTGGGAAAAACTTTTGTAGTCTAGAACATCAGTCGGAGCATCGTAAGTGAGAGAACATTTTGAGAGTAGTTCTCAAGTTTTAACGGCATGGAAAGCATTAAAACTTTTTAGTTTCTACCGAGTTGTTCTTGCTGGATTCCTGTGGGTACTTATTTTATCAGAAAACTTGCCCGATCCTTTTGGAAAATATAATCCAGACTTCTTCTCGATAGGGGTCATTTGTTATCTAGTTATCTCGATTGTTTTATTGTTTCTAGTTAAATATCAGCGCCCTGTATTTGGACGACAGGTCTATATCCAAATTCTTGCCGACTTCATTATTTTTGGCATGTTGATGTACGCCAGTGGTGGTGTTGGTAGTGGTATTGGCTTACTTCTGGTGATGAGTGTTGCTGCAGGCAGCTTATTGTTAGTTGGGCGAATAGCCTACTTGTTTGCCGCCATCGGTGCATTAGTTCTTTTGTTAGTGGAGCTGATGATCCTGAATAGTGCTGAAGGTCACGTGACGAATTTTACCCAAGCCGGATTATTAGGAGGTGTTCTGTTTGCAACGGCTTCTTTGTCGCATGTATTAGCAGGACGGATCAGAGAGAGTGAAGCGCTAGCAGCAAAGCGTGGGCAAGATTTAGAAAGCCTTTCACGAATGAACGCAAGAATCGTTCAGCGCATGCGCTCGGGGTTATTGGTGTTGGACAGCAAAGGTACTGTGTATCTCGCCAATGTTGCAGCCACCAGTTTTTTAGGCATAGCGGGGAAAATTGAAGGGATTTCTTTAGTAAAAATTGCCCCCGAACTACATAAGCTCTTGAAGCTGTGGCTACAAGGGCAAAAAACGACGAGCTTGTTAAGCTCTCGAACGGGTTTAACCGACGTTCAAGTGTCTTTTACTTTTTTAGGAGTAGGTAAAGCATCCGATATTTTAGTCTTTATGGAAGACGCAGCGACGATGCGGCAAAAAGCTCAGCACTTAAAGTTAGCATCATTGGGGCAATTGACAGCTAGTATTGCTCATGAAATTCGTAATCCACTAGGGGCGATCAGTCATGCGGGCCAATTGCTTTCAGAATCACCGCAATTAGAAGGAGCGGATCTACGTCTATTACAGATTATTAATGACCATTCTTCACGGGTGAACAAGATCATTGAGAATATCTTGAAGCTAGGTCGTAGAGATGACTCCATACCTGAAAGCTTCTTGATTCGTCCATGGTTGGAGACATTTATTACAGAGTTCAGAATTCAGCATAGTATCTCGTCAGGGGAGGTTATTTTTTCTATAGAGCCCGAGAATGTTCGAGTGACGATGGATCAAAGTCAATTACACCAAATAGTGACTAACTTATGTGAAAATGCGCTGCGTTATAGCTCGGGGCTACCCAAGATTGAAATACGTTGTGCGGTGAATGATGAATCCGAACGTCCTTACCTTGAAGTTATCGATTCTGGCTCAGGGATTCCTGACGATCAGGTGGACCAAATTTTTGAACCTTTTTTTACCGATCATAGTGCAGGAACAGGTCTTGGCCTTTATATTGCTAGTGAATTATGTGAAGCAAACCAGGCACTTTTAGCCTTACATAAAAACACGCAAAAGGGATGTTGCTTTCGAATTACGTTCGCACATCCTAATAAGCAAATTCATATTGATTGATAAAGCATGACCTCAAAAACACTTATCGTTGACGACGAGCCAGATATTCGTGAGCTACTCACCATTACGTTACAACGTATGGATATTCCGAGCAAAGCCGTAGCTGATCTAAGTGAGGCGCGAGCCTTATTAGAGCAGGAAGATTTTGATCTGTGTTTGACCGATATGCGACTACCTGATGGAAATGGCCTAGAACTTGTCGAACATATTCAGCAATGTTATCCAGATTTACCCGTCGCCGTAATTACGGCACATGGCAGTATGGAAACTGCGATCGATGCACTGAAAACTGGCGCTTTTGATTTTGTGACCAAACCGGTCGATCTAGAAAGTCTGAGGAATCTCGTTGCCAACGCCCTTAAATTAGCGGCGAAGCGATCACAAACAGGTCACGCTATTATTGGCGAATCTGATCTGATCATTAAGTTACGTAAAACGATTAAAAAGCTCGCTCGTAGCCAAGCACCTATTTATATAAGTGGAGAGTCTGGAACGGGTAAAGAGCTGGTTGCGAGAATGATCCATGAACAAGGGGCACGTTCCGATCATTCTTTTGTTCCGGTGAACTGCGGCGCGATCCCCGCGGAACTAATGGAAAGTGAATTCTTTGGACATAAAAAAGGCAGTTTCACCGGAGCGAATACCGACAAACAAGGATTGTTCCAAGTGGCCAATGGTGGAACACTGTTCTTAGATGAGGTCGCAGAACTACCATTAGTGATGCAGGTCAAGTTATTACGCGCTATTCAAGAGAAGGCCGTTCGTCCCGTGGGTGGTCATAAAGAAGAATCAGTCGATATTAGAGTGCTCAGCGCAACGCATAAAGATTTGGCGAAAATGGTTGCGGATGGCGAATTTCGTCAAGATTTGTTCTATCGAATAAATGTCATCGAACTAAAAGTTCCTCCTTTAAATGAACGAGGCGATGACGTCTTACTCTTAGCTGAACATATTCTTTCTGATCTCTCTGTCACGATAGGAGAAACATTAAGTCTATCTATGACAGCGAAGCAGGCTCTTAAAAAATACGCCTTCCCAGGTAATGTCCGCGAGCTAGAAAATATTCTAGAGCGCGCCATGACGCTTTGCGATGGAGAGGTTATTGAAGCAGATGATCTGCACCTTCCAGAGGATACGGGCTCAGCTGTTCCAACAGGTTTAGAAGGGAGCATGTACCTAGAGCCTTATCTAGATTCCATCGAACGCGAAAGAATCGTTGCTGCATTAGAACAAACCCGCTGGAACAAAACGGCTGCGGCGAAAGTATTGGGGATTAGTTTTCGAGCATTACGCTATCGTTTAGAGAAGCTAGGGCTAGATTAATCGTCACATTTAAAAGTAAAAGTGACAATCTACGTCACATTCTGCCGAAATAAAGAAGAATATCTTGTCAAAATATTCAATTAAGTTTTTCGACGCTAGAAATCTAAAAATCTAAAAACATAAATAAACAAATAAAATCAATGTTCTATATTGTTTTTAGGGTGTTTTTATAAAACTGGCACACAACCTGCAAATACTTCGATAACTCACAATGATGAGTTGTGGTAAAGACGTATTAAGTTGTTTTTAGCGACCAAGCTAAAGGTTACGAGACAACAAGCCAGAGTATGAGTTTGTACTCAAGCAATACGCGCCTCGACCATTTTTACTTAACTGGACGTGTCGTCAAGAAAGACCACACCGACAAACAAATGATATCTGGAGATACTTATCATGAAAAAGGTACAACAAGGTTTTACACTAATCGAATTAATGATCGTAGTTGCAATCATTGGTATTCTTGCTGCAGTTGCGATTCCTGCTTATCAAGATTACACAAAACGTGCACATGTTACTGAAGGAATGGGACTTGCAGGAGCTGCTAAAGTAGGTGTTGCTGAATACTACTCTAGTGAAGGGATTCTTCCGGGTTCAAATTCGATTGCAGGCCTTACTTCTGCATCCAATATTACTGGTAATGCGGTAACTAGTGTTGGTGTTGGTGCAAGTGGCGTGATTACAGTTACGTATAACACTAAAGTAGATACTGGTAAAATTATGAAACTTACTCCAGATGCTTCTAGTGGTGGTTCTATTGAATGGGATTGTGCAACAGGAAGTACTGTTGCTGCTAAGTACCGACCTAGTCGATGTCGTTAAGCCTTTAGTTTAATTATTTTTAGGTTTAAAAAAAGCCCCTCAAGAGAGGGGCTTTTTTGATCTATGCCGTAATAAAATTAAATATATCTTTAGTTTGAAAGGTTTAAGTTTTTATATTAACTCAAATTTTGAATATAGTTTATGAATTCATATAAATGTTAGGGGGAGGCATGGTGCTTACCAAAAGCTGGAAGCTAATAGTGTTAGTCATGTCAGCTTTTATTATTTATCTGCCAGGATTGCCTGGAGGGTTTCTTTTCGATGACTTCTGGAATATTCTGGATAACCCTCTAATTACATCAAAAGGATTTAGTCTTGAGGGAGCTTGGGGGGCATTTAAGTCTGGCGAGTCAGGACCTTTAGGACGTCCTTTAGCGATGCTAAGCTTTTACCTCAACTACCAAATCTCAGGCGTATCTCCTTTGGGGTTTAAATTAGTCAATATTACTATCCATGCATTGAATAGTGTATTGGTTTTTTTGATCGTTCAGCGTTTTTATATGGGGTTAAGCGGGCCTTATAAATCAGGCATAAGTGATAAGTTTCAATGGCTAGCTTTTTTTGTAGCTCTTCTTTGGGCTGTTCATCCGATCAATCTCACAACGACTCTTTATGCCGTTCAGCGAATGAATGGGCTTTCAGCTTTGTTCATTTTGATGGGCATTTTATTTTATCTGAAGTTAAGGCAGTCAGAATCTCTTAGTAATACCCGCTTTATTTTTGGACTGTTAGGCGTGGCTCTATGCGGTTTACTCGCTGTATTGTCTAAAGAAAATGGGGTGTTATTATTTTTGTACCTTTTTGTTATTGAGTGCATGATTTTTAATTGGCGAACAAGCTCAATAGTCAGGAAGCGTTTATTGGTCAGCTGTTATGTCCTTGTATTACTACTGCCGATCATGGTGGTTTTACTATTTTTTAGTGACCGTCTCTTTGATGGATATGAGGTAAGGCCGTATAGCCCTGTTGAGCGTCTTTTAACCCAGGCGAGAGTTATTTGGTTTTATATTTACCAGATCTTTTTACCTCAGGCCGGATCTTTTGGGCTTCATCATGATGATTTTCGGATCTCGCATGGTTTATTTACCCCCATAAGTACTTTTCTATCAATAGCAGGGCTTGTGATTTTGTTTTTTGGAACAGTTTGTTTAAGAAAAATAAGCCCCCTATTTTCGTTTGGCATTATCTGGTTCTTTTGTGGACATGCCATGGAGTCGACTGTATTGGCTTTGGATATGGTGTATGAGCACAGAAATTATCTGCCAGCAATAGGGCTTGTTATGATCATAGCAGGCGTCATTGAAAAACTTTTTGATAAAGGCTATGTCCTTAGCTCAAAATTTGTGTGTATAGCGCTGGTAATGTTATTTGCTCTAATAACGGCACAGAGAGCTTATGATTGGCGAGACCCCATAATTTTGGCTGAACGAACAGCTCAGCAACACCCTAACTCAGTGAAGTCACAGTATGCTGTTGGGTATAATTACATGAAGTTATTTCAGTTAACAGGTGAACAGCAGTACGTAGATAAGAGTGTTGAAGCTTTAAAGAAAACTATGGCAGTGAGTAAATCGGAGAGCTTACCTTTTCTTGCAATGGTTTATACGTCGGTATTAAATAACATTGAGGTAGATGATAGCTTATTACAGGAGGTATACTTGCGCTTGAAGACTTACCCTGTAGGGCAACCAGAACTAAATACAATTACAGAGATGGCAAAGTGTCATCTGAAAGAAAAATGTCCCTTATCAGAAGATGTTCTTCTTAACATATTCGGTTCTTTATTTGCTAATAAATACCTTACGGATAAAAGGAAAGATTCGATGCTTGAGAGTTATGGCGTTTACCTCTACTCGATACCAAAAAAGCAAATTGAAGCCGTCAATGTGTTGAGAGGTGTTGCTAGTCGTAATCCAGACATTTTACAATACCGTATAAACTTGGTTGAAGTTTTGATGGATTCAGCTGAAGTTTTAATGGCTTCAGGTCAGGTGTCAGAAGCAAATTTATTGATGAGAGAGTTGAAAGAAAAATTTGGTATTGGGGGCTCGAAAAACCTTAAACAATAATGCACATTTGGGATAGGGAAGTAATTAAGAGACAATGAATCATAATGAACAGTTAAGTATCATCATGCCAGCAAAGAATGAAGCTGAGGGTCTAGCATTATTTTTGCCTAAACTAACAAGCTTATATCCTAATGCTGAAATAATCGTTGTTAATGACGGCTCAACAGATAAGACTGAATCGGTCTGTATCGAAAATGGCGTTAAAGTAGTGTGCCATACATACTCATTGGGAAATGGCGCAGCAATTAAATCAGGAGCGCGTGAAGCCTCGGGTGATATTTTGGTCTTTATGGATGCGGATGGTCAGCATAAGGTTGAGGATATTGCCGCCCTGTTGGAAAAAATGGAAGAGGGTCATGATATGGTCGTCGGAGCTAGGAGTTCTGTTACTCAGGCTTCAGTTGCACGCCGTTTTGCAAACTTTTTTTATAACCGTTTAGCTTCGATTATGACGGGGCATAAGATTGAAGATCTTACATCAGGTTTCCGTGCTGCAAGAGCTCGTCACTTTCGTAAATTTTTATATTTACTACCGAATGGTTTTTCATATCCAACTACGAGCACAATGGCATTCTTTAGATCTGGGTTAACCGTCGCCTATGTTCCTATTGAAGCGGGGAAAAGAGCAGGTAAAAGCCATATTAAAATCTTTAGGGATGGTTTTCGTTTCTTCGTGATTATATTAAAGGTTGGCGCCTTGTTTTCTCCCATGCGTTTCTTCTTACCTATTAGTGCATCTATATTTTTGACTGGGCTTTTTTACTATAGCTACACTTTCTTCACGATGGGTCGTTTTACCAACATGAGTGCAGTACTCTTTATATCAGCACTGTTAGTATTTTTAATGGGTATTTTGTCAGAGCAAATCTCTTCTCTTCATTATAAGGATATTGAAGGCTCTCAGCGAAGGGCCAAAAGATAAGAGTAAATTTATAAACTTGTCTCTGAGTGAATAACGTTCTCTTATATGCAAGGGGCTTGTAAGGTTGCAGCTATAAACAACGAGTGCAGACTAGAATGGTTATTAAAGAGTGTGAATTTTTTTTTATGTATGTTTCTTTGAAAAAACTTCTGAAGTAAATAAGGTTAAATACTTCCTAAATACTTTATTATTAGCAAGATTTTCTTTGTAATAGAGCGCAGATTTTTTAGCATAAAACTCTCGAATATCTGCGGAAGAAGCAAGTTTTTTAATCATATTTACTAGAGCATCTGAATTATCGGCAGGTATTGATACATATGGAAGATCTTTATTTTTTTCATAGTTTGGTAAGCAGCTGGTTTCTTGTGAAATGATAGCTCGGCCGACTCGCATACTTAAGTAGTTTTTAAATGGCCACACTCTTGAGGCCTTAGCAGTTTTTCCGAAGATGCCGAGGCAGATATCCGCATTGGCAATTAATTCATTGATGACTTTGGGTGATTGCCAGTCTACCAGCCATGTGACGTTTGACTTGCTTTGAGAAAGTATGTTTTTAACCTTCTCTGAAGTTTGGCCATGACCGATTAGAGTGAAGTGTATTTTGGGGTTTTTAGCTAATTTAATTGCGGCCTCTGCAATAACCTCAACACCTTGCAAGGGAACAAATGTTCCAATAAAAAACACTTCAATAGTACTATCTTTTTTCTTTGAGTAAGAGGTAGGGAGGTAATTTTTCTCATCAGTCATAAGTGGAAAAGGAATTATCTTCTCGTTACTAATTCCTAATAGATTAGAAAGGTAGAGTGCTGAACTCTCAGTATCAACAATTATTTTTTTCGTACTATGTAAAGATCTTTTTTCAAACCAAAGCAGTAATTTTGCTAAGACATTATTGGCCTTAAGTAATTGTCTATCAAGAACAATAGAGTCATAAAGTGAAATAAAACAGTCCATGAAGGTAGGAGGTCTTAATGGTTTCGGGACAAAAGAAAGTATGAATAAGGAAATGTGAGCAGGGTAAGGAGCATAAACAAGGTCAATTTTGTTTTTATTATAAAGATAGAGGCAAGTAAATAAACTAACTATAGACTTGTAAGCTAGATAAGTTAAGATCAAAATTAAATCAAATTTCGATTTTCTACTTTGATTTAATAGACCTGACTTTTCTTTTTTTACGTTATTAAATTGGCCGAATATAATTTCAACCTCAGGGGAAAGTTCCATGCTTTCTAAGAGCCATTTAACATTTGGATAGCCATCGGAAGTTGAATAAGCTCCCATCAAACCAATCTTTAAAGTGTGCTTAAGCATTCCCCCCCCATACTTTCATCAATGTAAGAGAAAGTAAAATACTCAGAATCTCAGCCAGAAGTATCAAGAGCCTAGGCAATAAAACGATACTAACAGCAACTTCTCCATCAACTCCCTGAGTATTTAAGTAGGCAATTATGGCTCCTTCCCTAATTCCTAAACCACTGGGTACAAATATAGCGATAAATCCTAAAAAAGTTGCAAGCATTACAATACCAATAAGATTTATTAAGTCAGGATTACTAGTGTAAACATAAGCAGAGTAGTAATAGCCTACAGCATAGAGAAGCATTGAGATTAAGTGAAGAGCAAAGATATTGTAGTGCTGGAGTTTGGATAAATATTGAATTTTATGTTTGTTAAACAGGCTGAAAAAAAAATTTATGAGCTGAATAAGTATTCGAGGGAAGGCTAGGCTAATCACGAGTATTAGTGTTAATACCGAAGCCCAGTTTTCTAATGAAAAATTTGTTACGTCAGTGAAGGTGGAAGGGCGATACCAGAAAACGATAACGATAATTAGCAAGCAAGACAAAATTGCTATGCTTTGCTCAAGGTATAATGTGGATAACACTCTTTTCGCATCCCCACCTTTTTTAACAACGGCTAGAAACCGGCCGGCTATATGCCAAACTCCTCCTGGCAAGTACCGAGATAGTAATGAAATAAAATGGATCACGGCACTTTCTTTTTTCGAAATATTGATATCGTAATAATTAAGCGAAGTGGCCCATGCAAGATAAATAATCAATCCATGACTAAAGAAAAAGAGAAAGCTTATGAATGCATTTCCCCAATGAGCATTTTTTTGAGTATTGAATAGCTGATCAAAGGATTGAATCTGAGTACTTACAACAAGGATTAAAATAATGACACCGATAAAAAGTGAGATTATGCGTCGCAATGTTATGGCTCGTTTACCAGTCTACTTTTCTTACAGCGGTGTAAATATTGAAAAGTAAAAAAAGGCCGGAAAGGCCAAAAGTCGAGTAATTTCCCAGGGATGTTTGTCCAAGAGAGACTTTCTATGAGACGAACGTTACGAGATTCTTTTTCTATATCTAATCCTTCTTTTTCTAAAAGGTTTACTATATTTTTTTTAGTGAAAAATTGTAAATGAGTACTATCGTGTATGCCTCTGCTATTTTGAGGCCAGCGACCCATTATGTATAAGCTGACGAAGGTAGAGTAGTGCCTTATGTTAGGAAGGCTAGTAATTACATGTCCATTTTGTGAAAGATGAGATTTGAGTTGATTTAATATTTTTTCAGGGAAAATCAGGTGCTCAAGGATGTCAGCTAAAATGATTAAGTCAAAATCTTTGTCAAGCAGGTTGTTTGTTAGATCCTCAAGACTGTTGAGGTTTAGTTGAATTACTTGGTCGCAATATTCTGATGCTTTTATAGCTAACTCAGGATCGGCTTCTAGTCCTGTAACCTTACAATTTGGATATCGGCTCTTAATCTCCTTTGCTAAAAGGCCTGCACCACAACCGACATCTAATATTTTGGAGGGCTGTGTATTAATAAGCTTAATGATGTCCGGTCGAAATCCACTATAGCCTTGAATAAAGTCAGATAGGTCTTTTTGTGGACGTAAATTATTTATAAATTTCATCATAAGTTAGGTTGGCTGTACATTTACTTTCTACTTATACTACTATTAACAAACAGGGTAACTTTTAGTTATCTAAATTCTAGATTAACTTTAGATTCAAATCATGGTTTCAGTAGAGATAATAGACTAAATCAATACTCAGGGAATAGTTCCGAATCTATTTATAAGCTTTTCAATTAGTGAATAATAGGAAAGCTTAAGCAAACTTTATTCCAGCCAGACGTTGAAAAATAGAAGGTCAAGCTTTATGAAGTCTCTGAATCATCTCTTTAAACACCTTCGGGTTCCCTGCAACTACACTACCTTTTTTCATGTGTTCACTGCCTCCATCCATGTCACCGACGATTCCACCAGCTTCTTGGAGCAATAAAACGCCTGCGGCCATGTCCCAAGGTTGGAGGTGCATTTCCCAGAACCCATCTAAACGACCGGCTGCGACGTAAGCGAGGTCAAGCGCGGCTGAACCAGCTCTACGAATTCCTGCGGTGTCTTTAAACATGACTTTGAAAGTTTCTAGGTAGGCATCGAGCTGATCGTGATTTCTGATCGGAAAACCAGTGCCGACGAGCGCGCCATTTAGGCCGATACGTTTTCCGACGCGAATTCTGCGGTTGTCTAAGAAAGCTCCGCGACCACGTGATGCGGTAAATAGCTCAGATCGAACCGGATCATAAATAACCGCTTGATCAAGAATTCCCTTGTGTTTCAAAGCGATAGAAACGCAGTATTGTGGATATGTGTGTAGAAAGTTTGTGGTGCCATCGAGCGGATCGATAATCCACTGATATTCAGGATTACTATTCTCTGGATTTATTTCTCCAGCTTCTTCGGCAAGAAATGTGTGATCTGGGAAAGCATCGCTAATGATGCCAATAATGATTGATTCTGCCAGCTTATCAGCTTCGGTAACAAAGTCGTTGTGACCTTTGGTCGTAATCTCCAGATCAGCAACTTGATCTTGGCTACGGTAAATAGTATCGCCTGCTTTGCGGGCAGCGCGAACGGCGATGGTTAACATCGGATGCATGGCAAATCTCACTTTGAAAAGAACGTTGAAGCGAGGATTCTAACCTAAAATTATAGAATGGTCGTGTCCTAAGCTTAGGTTTTAGCGAATATTAAGTGATTTTCACGGTATTATAAGCGGATGAATCAAACTCTATTTAAAAATATTCGTATTGTTTTAGTAGGAACATCACATCCAGGCAATATTGGCGCGGCTGCGCGGGCGATGAAAACAATGGGGCTATCACGCTTATATCTGGTTGAGCCAAAGCAATTTCCTGATCACGAAGCAACGGCAAGGGCTTCTGGCGCCGATCATCTTTTGACTAGCGCGCAGGTTTGTACGTCATTACCAGAAGCCTTGGAAGGTTGCAGTTTAGTGATCGCGACGACGGCTCGTATGCGAACATTGTCTTGGCCGATTATGGAGCCTCGAGAAATGGGTGCTAAAGTGGTTGAGGTTGCAGCGGAGAATGAGTGCGCAATCGTTTTTGGTAGAGAGCGGACGGGCTTGACGAATGAAGAACTGGAACATTGCCGCGCGGCTGTGAAGATCCCAACGGAGGCCGATTTTAGCTCGTTGAATTTGGCGGCGGCTGTACAAATTTTGTCCTATGAGGTTCGTCAAGCTGCACTTGAAATAGGCCAGCAGGAAGTTGCTCCTGAGAAAGAGGTGGGCTCAGTCGAACTAGCGACTTCTGATCAGCTAGAAGGGTTTTATGGCCACCTTGAACAAACAATGATCGATATCGAATTTTACGATCCAACGAAGCCTAAATATCTGATGCGCCGCTTCCGTCGTTTATTCAGCCGAACCGATATGGAAAAATCTGAAGTACAAGTGATGCGTGGGTTGTTGACGGCAAGTCAAAAAATGGTGCAAAAAGCTTCAAAAAAGACAGAGAACAAGAAACAATCTTGATCTATAATGCACGCCACTTTTCCCCGAATACAGGACAGAAATATTATGCGACCAAGCGGCCGACAAGCTAACGATTTAAGAGACATTTCATTTACACGTAATTTTACCTGTCATGCAGAAGGATCAGTTTTGGTCGAGTTTGGTGGTACGAAGGTGCTATGTAATGCAAGCGTCGAAGAAAAGGTTCCTCCTTTTTTACGAGGTAAAGGCCAAGGTTGGGTAACAGCTGAATATGGCATGTTGCCGCGATCAACCAATAGCCGTATGCGACGTGAAGCTTCTGCTGGAAAGCAGGGTGGGCGTACGCAAGAGATCCAGCGCTTAATTGGCCGTTCATTACGTGCTGTGGTTGATCTTGAAGCACTCGGCGAGCGGACCATTGTTATTGATTGCGATGTTATTCAAGCCGATGGTGGCACTCGAACGGCTTCTATTACCGGTGGTTATGTTGCTTTGATGGACGCGGTTCAAACATTATTAGAGAGCAAAAAGCTTAAAAAAGATCCCACAATAGGAATGATCGCTTCGATCTCTGTTGGGATCTACAAAGGTGAGCCCGTTTTAGACTTGGACTATGCCGAAGATTCTAACGCCGAAACCGATATGAATGTAGTGATGAACGATGCGGGTGCTTTTATCGAAGTGCAAGGTACGGCTGAAGGCCATGCTTTTCAGATGGAGGAGTTACAGGCGATGCTTGATCTGGCGAAAGATGGTATTAGTACGATTATTGAAAAACAACGCGAAATATTATCGTAAGCTTATGGCAAATCAACGAATTGTTTTGGCCAGTGGCAATAAGGGGAAACTAAAAGAGTTGAATGCGATGTTGGCCGGCTCAAGTTTGGCCAACGTTTCGGTAGTCGCTCAATCGGAATTTGATCTTGATACACCGGAAGAAACTGGCCTGACATTTGTTGAGAACTCTATCCTCAAAGCTCGTTATGTAGCGGAGCAAACAGGCTTGTCAGCGATCGCTGATGATTCGGGCCTCGAGGTCGATGCGTTGCAAGGTGAACCGGGGATCTACTCGGCTCGATATGCAGGTGAAGAAGCATCCGATCAAGATAACCTCAACAAGTTGTTGGAAGATATGCGGGACATTCCTGATGGGCAAAGGCAATGTCGGTTTCATTGCGTGATTGTTTATATGCGTTTTTCGACGGATCCCACGCCGATTATTTGTCATGGTGTTTGGGAAGGTTTTTTATTGAGGGGGGCTGTTGGTGAAAATGGGTTTGGGTATGACCCTATTTTCTATGTTCCTGAGCATGATTGTTCATCGGCGCAACTTTCGCCAGAAGTAAAAAATAAGATTAGCCATCGCGGCCAAGCCTTGCAGGAGTTGGCTCTTAAGGAGTTGACAAGATCCATCAATGTTTGAGTTGGCTAGCATACCGCTGAGTCTCTATGTTCATTTTCCTTGGTGTGTTCAAAAATGTCCTTATTGCGATTTTAACTCGCATACTTTAAAAACGCCGATCCCAGAAGAAGAATACATTGCAACATTGTTGGCTGATCTGGATCAAGATTTAGAACTTATCTCAGGCCGATCAATAAATACTATCTTCTTTGGTGGCGGTACCCCGAGCTTGATGAGTGGCGCGGGTATGGCGTTATTTTTATCGGAATTAAGACAGAAGGTCTCATTAATTCCAGATGCCGAGATTACGCTGGAATCGAATCCTGGGACGGTTGACTCGAGTCATTTCGCTCAATATAGAAAGGCGGGAGTGAACCGCTTGTCGATCGGCGTGCAGAGTTTCCGAGATCATCAGTTAGCTAAACTAGGTCGCATTCATTCCGCAGAAGAAGCCGTTTTGGCATTTCAGGTAGCGCGCGAAGCTGGTTTCGACAATATTAATTTAGATCTCATGTTTGGTTTACCCGATGACGATAGCGAAGGTAGCTTATCTGATCTGGAAAGAGCAGTAGCCTTAGAACCCGAACATCTTTCATGGTATCAACTGACGATGGAGCCGAATACTTTGTTTTATAAACAGCCTCCGATATTACCGAACGATGATCAGATCTGGGCATTCCAGGAAGCGGGACAGTCGTTATTAACTAAAGCGGGTTATCAACAATATGAGATTTCTGCTTATGCACAAGCAGGGCAGCAATGCCAACATAACCTCAATTATTGGAAATTTGGTGACTATCTTGGGATCGGTGCGGGGGCGCACGGAAAGGTTAGCCGGATAGAGCAATCTAAATTAATCGTTGAGCGAATTACAAAACCGCGACACCCAAAACAGTATTTAGATCTTGCAAATCAAAAAAGACAGGGCAGAGTTTTAGAGCAAGATGATATCACTCTTGAATTTATGATGAACGCGCTGAGGTTAAAGCAGGGTTTTTTGAAGCAGGATTTTGAAGTGACGACAGGTATGCCTTTTACTGTTTTAGAGCCAATGCTTGCAGAAGCACAAGAAAAAGGCCTTCTGGTGGTTACAGGAAATGAGATTGCCCCTTCAGAAAAGGGGCTAATGTTTCTCAATGATCTGTTGGCTATTTTTTCATAGCCGAACCTTGGATTATTTCTTAATCTTTATGAATAACGAGTTGAGGTTTTACCGCTGGGTCAGACTTGCCATTGATCAAGTCATGTAGAATTCTAGCGGCTTCTATCAACAAAATATCCTTAGATTCAGGTTTATGATCATCATCCTTCTTAGTCTCTGCAGGCTTACGGTGATTCTCATGTTTTATTAGTGTTGGTAAAGTCTTTGCGATATCTTCATGACGAACTTCACGTTGTTTATTTTTCAGCTCAATATCATCACGCTCGGTTTTACGTATAAGCTCACTCAGAGAAACAGACTCTCTATCTTGTAACTTCTTGATCGTTTGCATTTCTTCCATGAGTAGTTTGAAAGCGGGATCAAGCGCAATCCTTTGTTCGTGTTGATAACGGGCGGCTTCAAATGCTTCTACTGGTGCTAGTGCTGCTCGATAGGTTGCTGGAGTTACGCTAGCCCAAGGCAGAGCGTTCTTATAGGACTTTTCGCCATAATCAGCATTATCGAGAGCGGTAGGAAAGATAATGTCAGGAACGACGCCACGGTGCTGTGTGCTGTTGCCACTGACACGGAAGAATTGCGCAATGGTTGTTTTTAAATGGCCAAGCGTATTTTCAGATCGGTCGTCAAACCTATTTAGATCGATTAGGTTCTGGACAGTACCTTTACCAAAAGTGGGCTCCCCAATAAGAACACCCCGACGGTAATCTTGGATCGCGCCAGCAAAAATTTCCGATGCCGAAGCACTATATCGGTTGACGAGTACCGCCAGAGGCCCTGTATAGGTAATTGTAGGGTCGGAGTCGTCATTGATTTCAATTCGACCGATGGCGTCTTTAACTTGAACGACAGGACCTGTTTCAATAAACAGCCCTGTAAGGCTTGTGGCTTCAAGTAAGGATCCGCCGCCATTGCTGCGTAGGTCAATGATTAAGCCTTCGATGTTCTCTTTACGTAAGTCTTCGATCAGCTTTTTAACGTCACGAGTACTACTTCTATAATCTTTTTCACCACGCGATAGAGCTGCGAAGTCTAAGTAAAAAGTCGGAAGATCAATGATACCGATCTTTTTAGTCGTTTTACCTTGGGTGGTAGGGTTTGTAACGGGTAAGTCGATCAGATAGCTTTTGGCGGCCTGTTCTTCAAGGTTGATCTTATTACGCTTGAGACTGATTACCTTTCTTGCACCGCCCACACCAGCAGCTTTAGGTAGAACTTCTAATCGAACATGACTGTCTTTCGGGCCACGGATTAGATCAACAACGTCGTCAAGACGCCAGCCGACAACATCAACAATCGGTTCTTTAGTCCCAGTCCCTTGACCAACACCGACAATTTTATCTTCAGCTTGTAATTCTTTATTGAGATCAGCAGGGCCACCGACGATGATTTCCTTGACCAAAGTGTGTTCATCATCAGACTGCAATACTGCACCGATGCCTTCCAAAGATAAGCGCATCTGAATATCAAAGTTTTCTGATGTACGAGGAGAAAAGTAAGACGTATGTGGTTCAATGCTGGTTGTGTACGCATTCATGAAGAATTGAAAAACATCTTCAGAGTTAAGCTGATGGGTGCGTCGAGCCAAGCTGTTATAGCGTTTCTTCAGAACATCACTCAGTTTATCGGTTTTTTTATCAGACAACTTAAGGCTGAGAATGTCATTTTTAAGACGCTTGCGCCAAAGCTCGTCAAGCGCTTGTAGATCCTTCGCCCAAGGTGCTTCTTTACGATCAAAGAAATATTCTTCATCAACCGCAAAATCTTGCTCTTTCTTGAGCTGCTGCAAAGAGAAGTTAACTCTTTGATCCACTCTGATCCGGAAGACCTTAAAGATTTCAAAGGCTGGTGATAAATCGGCACCACGTAGCGAGTCATCAAGCTGTGTTCTGTACTTTTGGAAACTGTTGATGTCTTCTTCGATAAAATAAGATCGGTTTGGGTCGAGGGATTCGATGTACTTATCTAGGATCCTGCTAGAGAGCTGATCGTCTAGCGGTGTCTTTTTGTAGTGATAATTACTAATAAAATGAGTAATTAGGTCCGTTGCTCTTTTATGAGCAAGTGTAGGAGAAAGAGAGGTCATCTCGATCTCTTTTGTTAACGAAAGGCTGGCTTGGTTCCAAACCAATAGTGCAACAAATGTTGATATAGCTAATCTTCTTTTCATAGTTTTTACACCACATTGATGAGTGGTAGTCGTTCCTTTTAGTACTAAGCAGTGCATGATAGTTCCATAACTAACATGCCGAAGTTTAACACCCTACGGCTTCTAGCCGAAATCTTCCACAGTATTGATAAATATAAGGTAAATAGAGACCTGATTTTACAAAATTATATAATTAGAGTTATCAATGTTGATAAGACAGGTGAGTTTACCCGCTGATGAGTGAATAAAAGCTGAAAATAGGAAGCTTGAATATTAGGTGCAGAAGTTAATGTCGTGTCACGGATTAATTACTGTAGGAACTGAGCTGTGAGGATGAGAAATGTGTCTGAAATAAGTTACTGAAGGAACGGTAAGACCTTGAGGCTGTAGTAAACAGCCTCAAGAAATAATTCGGATTAACGTTTCGAGAACTGAGGACGTTTACGTGCTTTATGTAAACCAACTTTCTTCCGCTCAACTTCACGAGCATCACGAGTAACGAAGCCTGCTGCTCTTAATGGTCCACGAAGCTCTTCTTCGTAAGCCATTAGTGCACGAGTGATACCGTGACGAATTGCGCCAGCTTGGCCAGAGATACCACCGCCAGTTACTGTGCAATTGATATCAAAACCATCGGTCATCTCAACAGTTACTAGTGGTTGCTTAACGATCATTCGAGCCGTTTCACGACCGAAGTATTCTTCAAGACTGCGTGAGTTGATAGTGATGCTTCCAGTACCTTTCGTCATGAACACGCGAGCGCTTGAGCTTTTGCGACGACCAGTACCGTAATATTGTTGAGCTGCCATAAGATTATAATTCCAGTGGTTGTGGTTGCTGAGCAGTATGTTGATGCTCAGGACCTGCATAAATTTTTAGTTTACGAAACATGTCACGACCCAACGGGCCTTTAGGCAACATGCCTTTAACAGCACTTTGAATAACACGCTCTGGCGCTTTTTCAATTTGCTTGTCGAATGTGATCGATTTTATCCCACCTGGAAAACCTGTGTGATGGAAATACGTTTTATCGGTCTTTTTATTACCAGTTACGCGAATTTTTTCAGCGTTGATGATAATAATGTAGTCACCTGTGTCGACATGAGGTGTATAGATTGGTTTATGTTTTCCACGCAATCTACTAGCAACTTCAGTGGCAAGTCGACCAAGCACTTTATCAGTGGCGTCGATAACGAACCAGTCACGTTGAACTTCTGCTGGTTTAGCGGTAAAAGTACTCATCTGTTGTATTCCAGAACTGAATTAAAAAGAGGCGAAATTCTACGGATTAGAATGTAGAATGTCAATGCCTTTGAGGTATATTCGCAATAAATAATAGGATTAATTTTAGAATGCTCGATCAATTAATAATAAGTTTTGATAAAGGACTACAAACTATTTTTGGGAATCCTATCTCGACAGGACGTTCGAGTCCAGCGGAAAGTATTGTTGATCAGGGGCTTAGCAAAGATGAGCAGCGAAAGAGTGAACGCTTGTTCCGGGTTAACCATGCTGGAGAGGTTAGTGCTCAAGCGCTTTACCAAGGCCAAGCTCTGGTTGCACGAAATGAGAGCATTCGGCTTCGCTTATCAGAATCTGCCGAGGAAGAGAATGACCATCTCATTTGGTGTGAGTCTCGGCTGGATGATTTAGGCGGACACAAGAGTTATTTGAATGCTTTTTGGTATTTTGGTTCATTTGCGACAGGATTCGTAGCCGGTTGTGCGGGTGATAAGTGGAGTTTGGGCTTCGTTGTCGAAACAGAGTATCAAGTTGCAAAACATCTTGATGAACATCTTGTACAGTTACCACTAGCTGACGAGAAGGGGCGTGCGATATTAGAGCAAATGAAGGTTGATGAACTACATCACGCTTCTGTCGCTTTAGAGTCTGGTGCTGCAGAGTTGCCGAGACCTATTAAAAAATTGATGATGTTGCAGTCCAAAGTTATGACGACTTTGGCTTATTGGATCTGATATTGGTAAATACTCAAATGGGAGGAGCAAAGTTCTCTTCCTCCCTCTCCCATAGATGTTAACTTTTCTTTGCGGCGAGTTTCGCTTGAACCTGCTGGACAAGCGTTAGGTCGTCTAATTTTTTCTTCATCAGCTTTGCTGTGACTTGGTGATATTGTTTGAATCGTTGCTCAATTTCAAACTCCAGCTCTTTTTGCTTCAGAATAAACAGATCATTAATTTCTTTACGGATTTGTTGTTCAATATCTAGAGAAAGGTTTTGCATGTTCTTTGTAATTGCTGCCGTATTCACTTTTATTTGTGGTGTTTGCTCGATTGTTAACTCCAGAGTGCTCTCAGCTTGCGTAGCAAGGGGTATTTCATCAGCAACGGTAGATTCTAATACGGGGATAGGGATTGCTTCTTGAGCAACCTTCTGGATGCTCACCTGAGCATCTGTATTTGAGGCTAGATACGCTTTAATACTAGATGATAGTGAGTAAACGGTAAAACCATGGATAGACAGTAAAAATGCGCTCGTCATCGCATGAGACTCGGAATTACCACAAAGGATATACGTCTTGTTTGGGCTCAAATCTTTGATTGCGGTATATAGGTTTTCGAGATCAATATTGGTGCTGTCTTTGATTGCTTGTGTTTGATATTCCGCTTTAGTACGAACATCGATCCAAGCTGCACCTTCAGAGATAAGCGTGTTGGCTTTTTCTATCGATACAGTATTAAGTAATGGTTGTTGTACAAGTTGGTTGAAACTTTCTTTTGGAAGCATCATTAATATGCCGTCTGATTTCATTTCAACCGAGATATCTGAAGCTGCTCCAGAGATTAAAGAACGTTCACCAAAGGTTTCTCCAGAACTTAAGTGAGAGAGTACTTTCTTCACGCCACTTGCATCTTGCTGAGTGATGACACACTCACCATGCTGGATTAAATAAAAATTCTTGCCTTGAATACCTTGTTCGACAATCGTTGTGCCAGCGGCCACCTTTGAAGTATCCATATTGATGAAAATCTTCTGTAGATTCTCAGGAGGTAGGCTTGAAAAGACGCTGGAGCTCAGCATGCTTAGCATCCAGTTACCAGAACCTTCCATTTCTATCTCGTTAACTTCCACTTCCGGAATTGCTTGTTTTCCGGCACTTGCTGAATTTAGAGTGTCAGAAAAAGTTCTCCGTGTGACAAAAACCTTACAATTTTGAGTAGCTTTAGCAGTATAGATCCTTGGGCGGTGGTGATCGATTAATTCAAGTGATTGTTCTCCTGAATGTTCTAGGGTCTCAACAACACGTCGGCTTCCATCAATAAACTGGACAGCGCCTTCAAGCAGGTAGAAATCATCTTCGTCATCCGCCTCGATCACGAAAATAACTTCGCCGGCAGAGAACTCTTTCACTTTTGAACGGTTGAGGATCTCATCTTGATATCGTTTAGGAAGGCTCTTAATTGGCGCCCACTCATTGAGTTTCAGCCCCGTTTTTGTTGCCGAAAGGCTTGTTGACTCACGATTTAGTAATTGATTTAGCATTTCGATATCTTCTCTAAATTGATAGCTATTTATAACTTTTTAAGTTCATGTTCGACTCAAAAAATAGGTAGTTGTATAAGTACTATCGGCATCGACTGTAAAAGGTTTAAGAATATTCTGTGAATAATTCGATTGAGTGATGCAGGAGATTTCTCATAAGGTAGAATATTCGATATGAATATATATTTTTGTTTAGGAAGGGGTTGTAAATGCATTCTGAAATAACGAGGGATAATGTTTGCCGGTATAGTTTTTTGCTCAATTGGCGTCAATGGAGTTTATTGGGAGTTTTACTGGTGTTCTCTGTTACTGTCGCTATCGCTTGGGCGAGATTGCCGAGTGAAGTGAATGGTGACTCATTACCTAGTCTTGCACCCATGGTGGAGGAAGTTACACCTGCGGTTGTGAATATTGCGACAGAAGGTAGTGTTCAAGTACGTCAGAACCCGCTTCTGAACGATGAATTCTTTAAGCGCTTTTTTAACATTCCAGAACAACCTCGCGAGCGAAAAACTCAGAGTTTAGGGACTGGGGTCATCATTGATGCCAAAAGAGGGTTGGTGGTGACGAACAATCATGTCATCGCAAATGCGCACCAGATCACTGTGAAATTGCGTGATGGTAGAAAATTACAAGCCGAATTAGTAGGGACTGATCCAGAAACCGATGTTGCGGTGATTCGAATCCCAGCGAAAAACCTAACCGCGGTGAAGTTGACCAACTCTGATGAATTACGAGTCGGTGATTTCGTCGTCGCTATCGGTAATCCATTTGGGTTAGGGCAAACCGTTACGTCAGGCATTGTTAGTGCGCTTGGCAGGACGGGGTTAGGCATCGAAGGTTATGAAGACTTTATTCAGACCGATGCTTCAATCAACCCAGGAAACTCTGGAGGAGCATTAGTGAATTTGCGAGGTGAACTTGTGGGGATCAATACTGCTATCTTTTCTCAAAGTGGCGGCAATGTTGGAATTGGTTTTGCGATACCAATCAACATGGTCAATATGGTGACAGAACAGTTGGTTGAACATGGCGAAATTCATCGAGGGTTGATCGGCGCGCAAACTCAAGATCTAGATCCTGACCTAGCTGAAGCGTTTGGACTTCAACAGCGAACAGGTGCGGTTGTTGTCGACATTATTCCCGAGTCGCCAGCTCAAAAAGCGGGCTTGACACCTGGAGATGTGATCATTGAAGTTAATGGCAAAAAAGTCCGCAGTTCTAGCGATGTGAGGACTCGGATTGGTTTGATGCGAGTCGGTGAAAAGGTCAAGTTTCGAGTGGTTCGTGATACTAAAAAGCTTAATCTAGTTGCAACGGTAGCGGATAGTAAAGAGGTTGCTAGCACTTCAGAGTTAAAAAATCCACGGCTTGCGGGCGCTACTTTTGGAGATATTCCTGAGAATGCTCCTGCTTATGGCCATCTAAAAGGTGTGGTTCTGTTTGAGGTTGAGCGAGGTAGTCCACTATGGGTGGCAGGCTTGCGAGACGGTGATATTATTACTTCGGTGAACCAACGTGCGGTTGACGACCTGACAGCTTTCTTGCAAATCGTCAACACTACCGAGGGACAGATGTTATTCCGGATCAGACGTGGAAACCAAGCGGCCTACGTTGTAATTAAGTAATTTAGAGTGGTTGGTTAGACTTTATAACACTACTTAAAGGCGTCTCTTGAACGGCTTCAAAAATGGCCTTAACAGCTTCTTCTCTGGGGAAGCTGTTACGCCAAACTAAAACGACTTCTCGGCTGGGGATAGGGGCAGAAAAAGGTTTAATTGCTAGCAAACCATTTACGTCCATACCTTTACCCGCAGAAGTACAGGGTAATACTGTAATGCCAACTCCAGAAGCAGCCATCTGACGCATCGTTTCTAATGAGCTACCCTCTAGCGTTTGTTGCATGCTGCTTCCTTGAGGATTGGCACTGGCTATGCACTCAGGGCAAGCCACTAAGACCTGCTCTCTAAAACAATTTCCTGCACCGAGTAGTAGTAATGTTTCTTCTCCCAGCTCCCCCGGATGAATACTTTTTCTTTCTGCCCAGCGATGACTTGAAGGTAGGGCTAGCACAAAAGGTTCAGTATAAAGTTTATGTGTTTTTAGACTGGGTTCTTCAAAGGGTAGAGATAGAATAGCGACATCGATTTCGCCATTTTTTAAGGCCGAGCGTAAGTTTTCGGTGAAATCTTCTCGAATGATCAACGGCATTTCAGGTGCGGCTTGATGTAATACGGGAATTAAATGAGGTAACAAGTAAGGACCTATCGTATAAATGACGCCAAGTCGAAGAGGTTCTTTAAGCTGTTCTTTACCCTCATAGGCTAGCTGTTTGATCCGTTCTGCTTGTGTGAGAACTTGTTGCGCTTGTTCGATTATTTTTATTCCGACCGATGTGGGTTGGATTTCGCTTAAACCACGTTCAAATAAGGTTACGCCGAGTTCTTCTTCGAGTTTTTTGATCGCGACACTCAGAGTTGGTTGGCTGACGAAGCATGCTTCGGCGGCTTTTCCAAAGTGAAGGGTATGGCTCACAGCGACGATGTAGCGTAATTCGGTTAAAGTCATAGACTAAGTGTGCCAGTCATCAGGCGCGCTGACCAGTGATAAAGCGATTGTAAATGGAGATGGAATTATTATGCTAATGTTAACTCTAACAAACGTGAGAGTCTGGAAATTTTTGATCGTAATATGTTGACCAAGCTGTCAAAGAAGGGAGTAGTAATATGAAAGTTAAAATGTTCTGGTTGTTTGCGCTATTTTTTCTGGGCGGGTGTGCTAGTAATTTACCGATAGAAATTACTTCACCAATTGAGTCCAGTCCATCACTCTCAGAAGCAAGGCAAGATATTGAGTCTCACCAAGGTAAGTTAGTCCGCTGGGGAGGCTCAATCGCGGCAGTTGAAAATAAAAATGATGAAACTTGGTTGGAAGTTGTTTCGCGAAAGTTAAACAGTAACGGTAAACCTCAAAAGAGTGATCAAACAGAAGGCCGGTTTTTACTAAAAGTTAGCCAGTTTTTGGAACCTGAGGTCTATAGCAAAGGTCGATTGATCACGGTTTATGGCTCCATAATCGGAGAGCAAGAAGGTAACATCGGTGAACAGCCCTATCGTTTTCCTGTTGTTCAATCTGAAAAAGCCTATTTATGGGTAGAATATAAAGAGCCAGAGCCCTACCCGTTTTATCGTAGATCCTATTACGATCCTTTTTGGGATCCATACTGGGACCTTCATTGGCGGCGACATTTTTTCTATGGTCGAGGTTTACATCGCTGGCATTAAGATTTCTGTTTCACGTGAACAGGAATCTAGTTCATGTGAGCTGATTATAACTTTCAAGCGCATTGATGAATATTTGCTTCATGAAACTGAGTTTCAGCAACAACCTGCTGGAATAAATCGGCAGAAACATGCTTAATTCCATTGGCTTCAATATAGGCAAGCAGTTCCGAATCGCCGTTGGATATTTGAAAGGCTTCATCAGGTTCGCCTAGCGTATCAACCACCAGCGGTGCACCCGTAAAATCATTGTTTTGAGTAAAATAATGCGTCGTAATGACGGTTTGAATACCGGCAGCTTGCCCAGAAAGAAAACCATTCCGAGTATCTTCAAGGGCAAGGCATTCTTTGGGAGATACGTTCATTTGTTCCATGACGTATTGATAAACTGCAGGAGAAGGTTTCTTGGCTTCAACAATATCGCAGCTAGCAATGATTTCAAACCAAGAGCGCCAGTCCGAAGGTAAGTTGTTTTCTAATAAGGTATCAACATTAGTCAACTGAGAAGACGTGGCTATTGCTAGCCGAAAACCCGCTTCTCGACACTCATCGATGATACGGCGAACGCCTGTGCGTAACTTCACATGACCTTCAACGAGCATGCGTGCGTAATGAGTGGTTTTCAATTTGTGAATACCTGCCACATATTCATCGAGATCAGGAGGCATTTTAAACTTTTCGTCATCTAGTGCATATTGCCGCATTCGTTCACGACCACCAGAGATAACCAATAGTTCTTCATACTCTTTTCTGGACCAATGCCAGTCAAGGTTAAAATCATCAAAGGCGAGATTGAATGCTTGGCGATGGACCTCTTCGGTATCAGCCAAAGTGCCGTCCATATCGAATATCACACTGGTCAATTTAGCCATTAACCTGTTTCCCTAAGAGAAGTTTTGATAGTAGCTGTCAAAATATTATGTTGATTGTTATGATTGTAGTTTAATTGCATGATAGATATCAATTATTTTTTGTATTTCTGTCGGCTTCTAATTTCTTTGTCAACGTTTCATCTAGCTCAACCCGTTCAATTTGATCAAAACGTGCGCTAATTTTTTTAGCGGACGTATTCACTTGTTGAACATCTTCATGGGCTTGCTCTATATGCCGAGCTAGACCATCCATGCGTTTTTTGAACCGATCAAAATCCTCAGCTAGCAAACCTAAATGTTCCTGAATCAGATCAACCTGCTCACGCGTGGCCGCATCTTTTAATACCGCTCTAGCGGTGTTCAAAATTGCCCACAGGGTCGTCGGTGATACCATCCATACATGCGAACGGTGTGCCAGATCGACTAAATCAGGATGATGAGCTTGAATTTCTGCAAAAACAGCCTCAGCAGGAATAAACATCATTGCGCCATCTGAGGTTTCATCTTTAATAATATATTTAGTCGAAATATCATTTATATGCTTTTTAATGTCGGCTTTGAACTGTCTTGTCGCTTGCTGGCGTTCAGTATTTGGAAGATCAATATTTGTTAACTTACGGAAAGATTCCAAAGGAAATTTAGCATCTACAGCAACATTCCCCGTTGGTTTAGGGAGTAGCAATAGACAGTCAACACGTGTTCCATTACTTAAACTATGTTGAAAAGAAAAGCTTTTCTCTGGCAAGATATTTCTGATCAGGGAGTTGAGTTGTACCTCACCAAAAGCTCCTCGACTGCGTTTGTCTGCTAGGATTTCTTGGAGGCTAACAACATTGCTGGATAGTTCTGTTATTTTCTTTTGTGCCTCATCGATCATCGCAAGGCGCTTGATCACGTCAGCAAAAGTCGCCGTCGTTTTATCAAAACCATCGGCTAAACGTTTGTCGACCTGCTCACTGATCGAACGTAAACGTTGATCGGTTTGCCGAGTTAGTTGCTCAAACCGCAGCCCAAGATCTTGATTGTTTTGTGTCAGAGTGTTGGCTAACTGACTTTGCATCGTCTGCAGGTTTTTCCATAAACCTTCATTGAGTGAATTCGTGGCTTCATTTTGCCGTAATTCAAATTGCGTGTGTTGTCTGGAAAAGTTCTCGCCGAGCTGTTCGCGCAACATGGAGAGCGAGCCTTGCACCTTATCATTACCCAATGAGAGTCTATCCATTACTTGCTCACGAGTTGTACTTGATGCTTGTATTTGATCTGTTTGCAGACGGATTATCAGTTGTTCTAGGGAATCCAAGTGCCCTTGTAAATTTTCCATGTGGGTATCAATTCTTAGCAAACGATCGTGGTCGCGCATTTGTTGAATTGATCTGATGACTAACCAAAGTATTAGAATAAACAATAAGATAACTAATATTTCAAACAGTACAGGGCTTAGCAGGGTTGACATTGGTTCTCCACGAGAAAGGTTTTACAAATGTAAAAGTTACACGTATGAGTGAGGTTTCTCCAGAAAATACTGTAAATGACACAAAGTTTGTGCATAATAGAGCGTTCAGATTGAAGATGAAGAATAGGAATATGCAGGAAGCAAATATCCAAATCTATCCGCACACGGAAAGTCGCAATAAGTCAGATCGTCGAACGTTTACACTATCGACAGCTATCAAAAGTGTTACCCAATCTCGCAGGAAGCAACATCGTCGTTATGACGAAAGCCCAGATGCTCAACGTGACTGGTACCATCCAAGGTTATTTGCACTGGTTGTGGGCGTCATGCTGTTGTCTATTCTGGATGCCTTTTTCACTTTGAACTTGCTTGCTAAAGGCGCCATTGAAACAAATCCAGTGATGGATTATTTCTTGAACCTTGGGGTGTCTGCATTTGTCATTTCAAAAATGATTCTCACGGGATCATGCATTATATTTTTGACGGCACTTTCGAGTTATCTTTTTCTAAACCGTTTTATGATAGGAAAGTTGATCACCATGAGCTTTATTGGCTACATGGTTTTGATCGGTTATGAACTGCTCTTATTGAGCCTCTAAGTGGTAAAAGTTGGCGTTTGGTATGATAATGTCGGCTAATGATCGAGTTTATTCCACGACTGCAACAACGCTATCGAAGTGTTCAACAAGCAGATCCTTCTAATAACGAGTTATTCCAATCTTATACTGGTGCTTTAAAGACACTGGTGCTTGCGGAGACTTTGTTGTTGAAGGAGAAGCTGATTGCATCAGGTCAAGATATTCCTCTAAATCTTGTGATCTTCGGACCGACTCAGGCGGGCAAAAGTACCTTAGTTAATGCTCTATTACCGGAACCTTTGGCTGGGGTTAGTCCGTTGGCGGGCTATACAGTTCACCCTCAAGGCTTTGCGATCGGGCAACGAAGAACAAGTACTGCATGGCTTGAAACTTTACTTCCAAAATTTAAACGATACGAACAGGAGCACCTCCATTCAGCAAATTTTGAGAGTTATTCTTTTTCTGAAATAAAAGCGCCTAGCTTATTTCAGAATCAACAAGCCACAGTGGTCTGGGATACACCGGACTTTGATTCTGTTGATGCACATGGATATATCGATGGAGTCCTTCGAACGATCGGAATGGCGGATATTTTGATCTTAATGGTGAGCAAGGAAAAATATGCAGATCAGTCCGTTTGGAGTATGTTGGAATTGCTGGCACCTATCGGGCTACCCTTAATTGTTTGCATCAATAAATTGGGTGAAGATGAAGAACAAACCTTATTTCGATCATTCCAAAACCGTTTTAAAGTAGAAATTTCTGAGACTTCAGTTCCAGTATTGGTATCGTTACCGTTCGTTGAGAATGAAATAAAGCTGAAGACGGACCACGTCATTCAAGCCATTGATTTACAAATTAATAGTCTTGTTGGGCAACCGAAATCTCAACACTCAAAAAAACTCATTGAGCTTTGCTGGCAAGATTGGATTCAACCGATTAATGATGAGATTGAAGGTGATCTAGCATGGCAATCGAGTCTGCAGGAGTCGGTTAATATGGCGATGCAAAGCTATCAAAGTGAATTTTTAGAGCATCCAGATTATTACGATACCTTCCAGCGAGCGATGGCAGAATTATTAGATCTGCTGGAAGTGCCGGGTGTTGGTCAATCGTTGGGGAAAGCACGAGAGTTGATCACTTGGCCAGTGAGGACATTAATTGGTTTCGGAAAATCCGTCATAACATCAGAACCAGATGATGTTTCTCTCCGAGATAAAAATTACGAAGCGAATCTACTACGACAGCTGATTGATCAAATGATCACTGATTTAGCAAGTAGCAACCTATCCGATCAAGATAGTGAAGGCCCATCGGAAGAATGGAAACAGGCATTTCGAGGTGTTCTGGGCCAATCTAGACCAAAGATTACTGAAGGTTTTGAGCAGAAAATTTCACTTTATCAGTCGGACTTTGAGCAAGAAATACAAGATGCGGCAAAAGTACTTTATATACAATTAGAAGATAAGCCCGTACTACTCAATAGCCTGCGAGCTGCTAGGGTGACAACCGATGCGGCGGCAGTGGTGTTCGCTCTTCACTCGGGAGGGATCAGTTTGAATGATTTTATTTTGGCTCCTGCGATGTTGTCTTTGTCGTCGATGTTGGCAGAAAGCTCTGTTGGCCAGTACATGAATACCGTCAAAGCAAGATTAAAAGCTCGGCAATATGATTTAGTTAAAGACATTTTTTTCGAATATTTACAGCATGATTTGAATAAATTGCGTGATCAGACAATGTCAGACAGTCGGTTTTCTATACCAGCAGCAATGATTGAGGAGGTTGAAAGTGAGTTCTTTGGAAGGTAACACTTCGTTGCTTGATATTGAGCGGCAGGTTGATCAACTTTATGAGCAAGCCGATCTTTTTGCCAAGAGTGCACTTGCAGACAAGGTTTTTTCTCCAGCTCAAGCAAATCTACTTCATTCCAACGAGTCAATAAAACCAGAACATTTATTTGGGATGGCTGAGGCTCAACGTCCACTCGTGGTAGCCTTTTTTGGGGGCACTGGAGTTGGAAAAAGCACCCTGTTAAATCGTTTTGCGGAACAATCAGTCGCACGCACAGGGATTGAGCGGCCAACGTCTAGAGAAGTGACTATCTTTGTACATCGCTCAGTAGAAATCAAACAGTTACCTAAAGATTTTCCATTGGATAAAGTCAATATTCGACAGCATCAAGATGAGACAAAACGTCAGGTGATGTGGGTTGATATGCCGGATATCGATAGTGTAGAGACGGAAAACTTGGAGATTGTTCGAGACTGGGTTCCTTACATTGATGTCTTGTTATACGTTGTTAGTCCTGAGCGATATCGAGATGACCGCGGATGGCAGTTTTTATTGGATCAGGGCTATAAGCATGCCTGGTTATTTGTGATCAACCAATGGGATCAAGGTGATGAGAAAGTCAGTCAGGATTTTGATGCTTTGCTTCAACAAGCAGGATTTGAGCAGCCCTTAATGTATAGAACGGATTGCCTGTCTGCCCAGCAAGGTAAGACAAATGGTGACGATTTTGACGAGCTTACAGAAAATTTGTTGAGTTTAGCAGACAAGCACATCATCAATGAGCTTGATCGTCGTGGTACATGGAATCGCGTGCAAGCATTGCAATCTGTTTTACAACAGCAAGCTGAATTCATTGGAAAGCCTGAGTCATTTGAGCTGTTAGAAGATAGTCATGCAAGAGCTTGGGCACAAACATCCCTAGACCTACAGCAACATTTCGAGCTGCCTATCCAAAGAGCAGCAATGAAATTTTCTCAGCCTTCACTGTCTTTATTCGAAAGATTTAAGTCGAGTAAAAAGGCAAGTGAATTACCCGAAGGAACAACTGATGATAGTGATTCTGTGTGGGACTCGCGTGGGGAGACTATGCTTCAAAGTGTGCTGGACAAGTTGATTCTTGATGCTGATAATCTTGGCCTATCATTGGAGCAGCTAAAAGAAGGACTCAATGACGTTCGGCTTGAGATCGAAGAGAAAATGAACCAAACAATGCAAGCTGGTTTGCAACAAGGCTTAGCGAATCCGGGAAATAGATTACACCGTCTGATACACAAGGTTTTTGGGGCTTTGACAACCTTACTGCCTGTCTTAGCATTATCTTGGATCGCATATAGAGTGATTTCTATTTTTTACACTGGTGAAGGAAGTCTCTACCTAGGCGCTAACTTTGCAATCCATAGTTGCTTATTAACGGTTGTTGCATGGTTGATCCCATATCTTTTACATAAAAAAATGCAGCCGTCGGTACAAAAAGCAGCGAAAAAAGGATTGGAAAATGGTTTGAGTGAAGGGTTATCCTATCTTGAAGTTAAGATAGACTCTATTTTGAGTAAAAATAAGCAGCTTCAATTAGGCTTCCTCAATACTGCAACCGGACTGATCAAAGCTTCTGCTTCAATAAGACCGATGGAACATTCGATTTCAGATACGAAGTTGACGAGAATGTTGCAAAAAAATGTTGCACTGCGTGGTTAGCAGCCCTAGAATTTAGTTGTTCAGGGCCATCCTGATATTATCTTTTTAAACCTAAAGGAGAGTTACATGACTATAGCAAGCGTTACTGAAGTTACATCATCGTCAAAGAAAAGTTTTGAGGATGCATTACAGACAGGTATAGAACGTGCTAATAAAACATTGAATAATGTTAAAGGTGCTTGGGTTCAAGAGCAGAAAGTTATCATCGATGATGGTAAAATAGTTGAATACCGAGTCAATATGAAAATTAGCTTTGTCTTGAAAGACTGAGACATGCTGTTTAATAAGGGATCTTCTGTATAGTGAAGATCCTAGTTTTTTTAACGTGGAGTTTTAAAGCCCTCATGAAATACATACACTTTTCTTTGGTTGTACTATTTTCTTTCACTAGTGTTATGGCGCAGGCAGAAGGTGATCCTGTCGCAGGAAAAGCGAAATCGGAGGCATGTGTTGCATGTCATTCTGCCGACGGAAACAGTGTTATGCCGGATTGGCCAAAACTGGCAGGGCAAGGTGCAAAATATATTGAGAATCAGCTGAAGGCATTTAAATCAGGTGATCGTACTAATGCATTAATGTCTCCGGTGGCAGAGGCTCTTAGTGAACAAGATATGGCTAACGTGGCGATTTACTTTTCTAGTCAGAAAGTAGTCATTGGTAAGGCGGACCCAGCATTGGTTGAAGCCGGAGAGTCATTGTACCGTGGTGGAAATTCTGAACGAGGGATTCCTGCTTGCATGGCATGTCATAGCCCTACAGGGGCTGGTAATCCGGCTGCTGCTTTTCCAGCACTGCAAGGTCAACACGCCGCTTACACCCAAACTCAATTGAAAGCATTTCGATCTGGAGAACGAACAACGGATGCTCAGAGTGTGATGCGTGATATCGCCGAGAAAATGAAAGACAGTGATATTGAAGCAGTTGCTTCATATATTTCAGGGCTTCATTAAGGAACCTTTATAACACAGGATACTCTAATGAAAGTCATTCCTGTTTATTCAGCTAGTGTTTACACAAGTTGAGAATAATCCTGTATTTATACAAAAAGTGTGAGAAGAATAATGTCAGTTAAAAAAATACCTACTTTGTTTGCCATTTTGGCTTTATGTCTAGCCTCATCGGTTATTACTGCGGAAGAAGTTAAGTCAGAGCCGGCTGAATTTGCAGCGATTGCTGGGCATAATTATGAAATGGTGACGCCTGCTCAGCCAACACAGTCTGAAGATAAGATCGAGGTGTTAGAAATTTTTTGGTATGGCTGCCCACACTGTTATGATTTTGAGCCAGCGTTAGAAGCTTGGCTTGAAGAGAAGCCTGATGATGTCGAATTCAAACGTATGCCAGGTATTTTTCGTAAAAACTGGATGCCTCATGCTCGCGCGTTTTATGCGGCAGAAAAGTTAGGTATTCAAGATAAGATTCATACGCCTCTATTCGAAGCGATTCATCGTGATAATAAGCTCTTGTCTACCGATGATGCTGTGTTAGATTTTGTCGAGAGCTTGGACGATGTTGATATGGCTGCTTTTCGTAAAGCATTCAAAGCCTACTCGGTTGAAAGTAAGGTCAAACAGGCTACTAGAATGAGCCGTGCTTATGGGATTAAAGGTGTGCCTGCCATTATTATTAACGGCAAGTATTGGAGCTCAGGTAGTCTTGCGGGAAGTTATCCAGAATTACTAAAGGTTGTTGATGTCTTGGTCGATAAAGAAAGGAAGAAGGCTGTAGGGGGCAAATAAGTTTAGTTTTTACTCCTGCGGTTGTTTCAAGAATAAACAACGCAGGAAGCAATAAAATTGGATAAGAATCCCGACTGGAAGCAACTCTATCAAGATAGCAAACGAGAGCTTGATTATCATAATTTGCAGCTAATTGAGTTGCAAAAAGGTTTGCTTAGGCTATCTCTCGGGTTTATTGGTCGTAACCCTGAGTTTGATAAACTACTTAGGCTGATCACAAAAACAGTGCGAGCAAATAACCCTTCAGAAGCCATCATTGAAGGTAAGTTGCTTGACGTTATCAACAAAGTTACCCAGTTTAGTAAGGATGATAAAGCCCTTTTAACCGGTTTGGCTGATCAAACACCTACCAATAAATATGAAGAAGAATTTCCTGTTGTTACACTAGAGAATCTTGCAAGTTTTTTTCAAAAAATCCCATCAGATCTGGAACAACAAGCGGAAGTTGAAATTCTTGTTGGAAAAACAAAACTTACTCGAACGGATGAAGAGCTAGGTATACTACTCGATGAAGCCGCATCTGTTTTTGCAGAGTATTGTCAAGGCTCATTAAAACGAGCTCTAGCTGACACGACTTCTAGCAATGAGGAGTTTATTCAGTTGCTTGAGTGTCTTAACTTCGATGAAAAACTCCTACCTAAGATCAATCAAACAAAGTCGATACTGGCAAATAGAAGAGCAAATGATACTGAGCCTGAATCTTATAGTTTAGTCGCAAATTTAATTAACCAGTCTGTGATTCAAGACGAGAATTTTGATGAAGTCGGTGATTTTTTGAAAAAAATGACTCAGCGATTAGAGAGTTTGCATCAATATTTGAATGAGAGTGACTTGATCAGTAGTGATCACTTTACAGAATCGGCATCTTTTAGCCAAGATTTAGATGAGCAGTTCAATGAACTTAGGGGAGGGCTTGAAAGTTCTGGTTCAATTACGGCTATGAAATTTAATATAGAAACTCACCTTGATTACCTGAATAAAAATGTTTCTGAGTATGTCAGGAAAGAAAAGGAGAGGATGAAGTTTGCTGAAGAAACAATGGGAGCATTAAACACTCAGCTCGGCGAACTGCAGGTGGAAGCGGAAGTGTTAAAAAAATCTGTTGTAGAAGAGCAGGTTAAATCATTAACTGATGCGTTGACGTCGATAGCGAACCGCCGTGCTTATGAAGAAAGACTCGAAATAGAAATTACGCGCTGGAAGAGACACGGTGGCAATTTAAGTTTAATGGTTTTTGACTTAGACAAGTTTAAGAATATAAATGATAGTTTCGGTCACGTCGTTGGAGACAAGGTGTTACGCGGACTTACAGGTACGTTTCAGCGAGAAATTAGACGTACTGACTTCCTCGCACGCTACGGTGGTGAAGAATTCGTTATGATCATGCCAGAAACAGCGGTTAGTGAAACGATGACAATTGCTAATAAATTACGTCAAGAAGTTGAGCAGTGCGTTTTCCGGTACCAAGGTGAAATTGTTCCTGTAACCGTATCGATAGGGGTTGCTGAATTTCATGAAGGAGACACTGCAGAAAGTGTTTTTCAGCGTGCTGATCAGGCCTTATATTTAGCGAAAAATTCGGGTAGAAATATCTGTCGTAGTGAAGAAGATCTGCTCGAGCCAAGCTAAGTCAGTTAGGTATCGGTAGGTTTCTTAGGTTGGAAAACGATGATCGTATCTCCAACTTTAGGGCTTTGTTTTTTCTCGGCGCTTCTGAAAACTAAGCTACCATCTTGTTTGACGATGACGATCTCCATAGCATCTTCTTGGTAGTTGGTTAAGCAAGCATCGTAATCAAACTCTTCTGTTATACGTGTTTTATTGAATCTCCAGCCGAAAAAGTAACGTCTGATCAAGTCCTCATAAAAAATATCATCACCTAAAATCTGCCCACGAATGGTTGGACTGAAACCATTCGGATCAACTTCTGAAATGGAAGGCAGTTGAAAAACATTGCTTCGTCCTAGTTCAGGCCCAAATCGCGTACAAACCAATGCGTTAAAAGCATCGTTGTCTGTTGCTGCTAGTAAATAGCCTATTTGATTAAATTCGATAGAGTGTTCTGCACTTTCAGAAAGAATTTGTCCAAAGTAAACCTTGATACCTGCCAGTCGAGCATGGCGTAATCTATGCCAAGAGTTATCGACAATAGTCACTTCTTGTTCAAGTTCTTTTAAGATCAGTGCTAAGTTTATACTCCAAGGTGAAGCTCCGACGATGATCAGTCCGCTACTATTGGAAGAAGCTAGATCGAGTTTTCTTGCTACCCAACCGATACTTAAACCATGCAAAACAACCGTGCACACGATTAAGGTGAATATCAGCGGTACAAGTTGCTCAGCTCCGCCGTAGCCTTTTTCCATGAGCGCTGGGGCAAAAGCACCAGCAACGGCGGCTGCAACAATCCCACGAGGAGCGATCCAGCCGACGAGAAGCTTCTCTTTAAAATCAACATCAGAGCCGAGCAAGGATAAAAATACGGCAACGGGTCTTGCGACAAAAATAATAAAGGCGATAAGTGCAGCGCTACGCCAATCTAATTGGTTGAGAAGCTGCGGATCGAGATCCGCGGTCAGCAGAATAAATAAGCTGGAGACTATAAAAATAGTGAGATACTCTTTATGTCTACGCATCTCATCCATGCTCGGGAGGTTTTGATTTCCCATGACGAGACCAAAAACGGTCGCGGATAATAGCCCTGCTTCTTCTTGGAAAAAATTTGCGCCACCGAAGACAACCATAACAGCGGAAAGTATTACTGGCGATTTTAGGTATTCTGGAACCCAACCTTGCTTGAAGGCGTGGCCTAAGAAGAAAGCAACGCCCGCACCAAGCACTATACCGGTTAATAAGGTCCAAGAAACGCCACCGATGATATCGTTTACGGCGCCACCGGTTTCAGCTTGAGAAAAATAGCCAAAGATTAAAACTGCCAACAATGCGCCGGTTGGATCGTTGATAATCCCTTCCCATTTTAAAAGTGATGCGGTACTACGTTTTAACCGGGCTTGTCTTAACAAGGGAATGATCACTGTGGGACCTGTAACGACGACTATTGCGCCGAAGATTAATGCCACTGGCCAAGAAAGTGCTCCAATATAATGGGCCCCTAGACCACCCAAGGCCCAGCTGAATACAACGCCGATGGTAACCATTCGCTTAACGCCTGATGCGGCTTCCTTTAGCTCATGCAAACGTAAATTTAGCCCACCCTCAAAAAGAATAATAGCGACACCGAGTTGGATAATGGGATGAAATAGATCGCCAAAGTCTTGAGAGGGGTGAAGTACACCAAATGTTGGCCCAATAAGAATGCCTGCAATAGTGAGAAGAATGATCGCTGGGATCTTAAAGCGCCACGCGAGCCATTGCATGCTGATGCCTAAAACAGCGATTAGGATTAAAAGTAAACTGAGATGGTGTTCCATGAGGTGATGAGGATTCTTTTGTATTCGAATGTGCATAATATAGTACAATTTTTTGATTTGATAGATCCATCCAGCGGCAACACTTATGCAAGCACTAGAATTGAAGAATTTAAGCAAAACTTACAGCAATGGTTTCGTTGCTCTTAAAGGTATTGATTTAAGCGTAGAAGAGGGTGATTTTTTTGCTTTACTGGGGCCTAATGGCGCGGGTAAATCAACAACTATTGGAATTATCTCTTCGTTAGTGAATAAGACGGAGGGCGAGGTTAAGGTCTTTGGTGTTGATCTCGATGTTGATAGTGAAACAGCAAAATCTTTCATCGGCTTAGTACCGCAAGAGGTCAACTTCTCTCAGTTTGAAACTCCTGAACAAATCGTTGTAAATCAAGCGGGTTACTATGGAATCGAGCGTGAATTAGCTTTGCTGCGCGGAGAGAAATACTTGCGCCAGTTAGACTTATGGGAAAAACGCCATGAGGCTTCGCGGACATTGTCTGGCGGTATGAAGCGTCGATTAATGATCGCTCGCGCACTAGTTCATCAGCCCAAGTTATTGATCCTCGATGAACCAACCGCTGGAGTTGATATCGAATTAAGACGATCAATGTGGGACTTTCTAACCAAGATCAACGAGCAGGGAACGACAATCATTTTGACGACACATTATTTGGAAGAAGCTGAAAGTCTATGTCGAAATATTGGGATTATTGATCAAGGTGAGCTGATTAAAAATTCATCGATGAAGTCATTGCTTGGTCAATTACACATTGAAACGTTTGTCTTGGATTTGACGACAGCAGTTACCGAGGTACCGAAAATAGAAAATTTTCAGATGAAACTTCTCGATAGCATGACCTTAGAAGTCGAGATTGAAAAGCAACACTCTTTGAATGATCTCTACTCGTCACTAACAGATAAGGGAATTCGAGTTTGCAGTATGCGAAATAAATCGAATCGTTTAGAAGAGTTATTTCTTCGCTTATTGGAGAAAAACTAATATGAAATATTGGGTTGCTTACAAAACGATTGTCTACAAAGAAGTTTCGAGGTTTGTTCGTATCTGGCCACAGACTATTTTACCGCCTGCGGTGACGATGACATTATATTTTTTGATCTTCGGTAATTTGATCGGATCAAGAATCGGCGAAATGGGCGGCTTTAGTTACATGGAATATATTGCCCCAGGTATTATTATGATGTCGGTAATTACAAACTCATACTCGAATGTAGTTTCATCTTTTTATAGCTCCAAGTTTCAGAAACATCTGGAAGAAATGCTGGTCGCTCCCGTACCAAACTGGGTGATTCTAGCCGGATATATTACCGGAGGTGTCACTCGAGGATTGATGGTCGGTTTTGTCGTCACCTGTGTTGCAATGATTTTCACCCAACTACACGTACACTCAATGCTGATAATGCTCTTAACCGTTCTATGTACATCAATATTATTTTCATTGGGCGGATTTATCAATGGAGCCTACGCAAAAAGTTTTGATGATGTATCAATTGTTCCCGTCTTTATTTTGACCCCATTAACCTATTTAGCTGGCGTTTTTTATTCGGTCGACTTGCTCCCTGAGTTTTGGCGGCAAGTCTCTCTGTTCAATCCTATTCTGTATATGGTGAATGCTTTCCGCTTCGGAATTCTTGGTCAGTCGGATATCGGAATTTCAGCAGCATTTCTGGTGATAGGAGGCTTTATAGCCGTACTTACTTGGGCTGCAATGTGGGTTTTGGGCAAAGGTGCAGGGATTAAAGATTAACCACTGCGAGATACTTTCGAAACCGATTTAAGTGGCCGTAATGCTTTGATCACTTGTGCTAAATGATGACGATCTCGGACGGTGATAATAAAGGTAATACCGATATATCTCCCTTCTCCATCAGACATGGATACATCTTCAATACTGGCACTTTTATTGGCGATAACCGTTGCAATAGTTGCCAGCGCACCACGTTGGTTGGAGTTTTCAATTTTTATCGCTACAGCATAGTCTCCTTCAACTTCTTTTTCCCATTCAACATCGACCCACTTCTCAGGATGGTTTCTAAACTCGGCCAAGTTTTTACAGGTTTTTCTATGGATAACGATACCGCGTCCAGCTGAAACGTAGGCGAGGATTTCATCACCGGGAATGGGGTAACAACATTTGGGGAAAGTCAGCACCATACCTTCGGTGCCTTTGATGGCAAGGGGGGTATCTTTGCTTGAACCGCTCTCTGTTTTCTTTGTTGCGTCAGGGACAAGATGTTGCGCAACAATGGTTGCAAGACGATTTCCAAGACCAATTTGAATTAAAAGATCATCAGGTTCTTCGAGGATGAATTCCTTCAGAACACTTTCGAGGTTTGCGTAAGGAATCTCTGCAAGCTCGGTATCATATCGTTCCAGTTCGCGACTCAACATCCTGTGACCTAAGATCTTGGCTTCATCTTCTTGCAGGTGATTTAGAAAATGGCGGATCTGCGATCGTGCTTTTGCCGTGACAACGAAATTAAGCCAAGCAGGATTAGGCTTGGCTCCGGGGGCGGTAACAATTTCAACGGTCTGTCCTGTTTCTAGTTCAGCTTTTAAGGGAGCCAGACGTCTGTTGATTCTTGCTGTAACGCAGCTATCACCAATGTCTGAGTGAATCGCGTAGGCAAAATCCACTGCTGTAGAGCCGCGCGGTAGTTCCAGAATCTCACCTAGCGGAGTGAAGACATATATCTCATCAGGGAATAGATCAATTTTGACGTGTTCCAAGAATTCTTTTGAATTACCCGCTTGTTGCTGCATCTCAAGGATACGTTTTAACCAGTCTCTAGCGCGCTTATGAGCATTGTTTGCAGCACTACCACTTTTATATAACCAATGGGCAGCAATCCCTGCTTCGGCGACTTCATTCATTTCGCGTGTACGGATCTGAATTTCGATAGGGACGCCGTGAGGGCCAAAAAGTACGGTATGCAAAGACTGGTAGCCATTAGATTTAGGAATGGCGATATAGTCTTTGAATTTGCCTGGGACGGGTTTAAAGAGGTTGTGAACAGAGCCTAAAATTCGATAGCACATGTCGACGCTTTCAACGTTGATCCGAAAACCATAGACATCAAAAACTTCTGAAAATGAAAGTTGGTTCTTGCTCATTTTCTTGTAAAGGCTGTAGACGTGTTTTTCTCTTCCTGCTACGTCGGCCGAAAGTTTTTCTTGGCGTAAGCGCCGTTTGATCGCATTTTTGTTTTTATTGACGATTTCTTTGCGGTGACCGCGTGCTTTTTTGACCTCATTGACCAAAACTTTGTAACGATTTGGGTAGAGGGTTGAGAAGCCTAATTCTTCGAGTTCTAATCGAATACTATTCATCCCCAAACGTTGGGCAATGGGGGCATAAATTTCGAGAGTTTCTCTGGCTATACGACGGCGTTTTTCAGGTTTAAGAGCTTCCAAAGTACGCATGTTGTGGGTTCTGTCTGCCAGCTTGACCAAAATGACTCGAATATCATTTGACATCGCCATCATCATTTTTCGGAAATTTTCAGCTTGTTTTTCAGCTTGGTTTTCAAACTCGAGATGCGTAAGTTTACTGACGCCATCAACGATCTCAGAAACTTCTGAGCCAAATGTATCTGATAGGTCTTCTTTCGAAATGGAGGTATCTTCGAGCACATCATGCAACATTGCCGCGATCAATGTTTCGTGATCCATGTGCATTTGAGCGAGTATTAAGCTAACTTCCAGCGGATGCTGAATGTAGGCTTCGCCACTGGCTCTAGTCTGGCCTTCATGGGCTGAAGCTCCAAACTCGTAGGAGTGACGGATCAACTCTACTTGGTCAGATTCTAGATAAGTGGACGATAAATCACATAGGTCATTAATATTGTACATGACCTAAGCTTACCGCAGAGCGGGGGTGTTCTGGAAGTCTAGCTTCTGGCTTCTTCATCCTCTGAAGGAATCGCTAAGTCACCAAGAGCAGCCATTTCTTCATCCATTTTTTCTTTGGCGTCAATGGCTTCGACTTTTTCCATATTGATCAACCCTTCTGCAATTTCGCGAAGGGCGATAACAGTAGGTTTGTCTTTATTTTCTTCTACTAACGTAGGAGAACCCATTGCTATTTGACGTGCACGTTTACTCGCCAATAAAACAAGATCAAAACGGTTGCCAACAAGCGGCAGACAATCTTCAATAGTAACTCGAGCCATGGGTTTCCTCAGATGTGACTTTGTGAACAGCCGAGCATCTTAGCAAAAGAACGTTGTTATTCCAATAGGCCGTTCAATAAAAACGAATTTTCTTGTTGTTGCACTGATGAACGCAGCCGATTAGCTCGTAGAATAGATTGGATATCAGCTAAAGCGGTGTGAAAATCATCGTTTATTACGATAAAGTCATAGTCCTTATAGTGGGTCATTTCTGTAATGGCATCTCTCATACGTCTTTCAACCACGTCATCGGTATCTTCTCCGCGACGTTTTAATCTTTGCTCGAGTTCATTATAGGATGGAGGAAGAATGAAAATGCTGAGACAGTCAGGTTTATGTTCACGCACTTGTCGTGCACCTTGCCAGTCAATTTCAAGAATCACGTCTGAACCCGTTACCAGTTGAGAGGATACGGCTTCATTTGATGTTCCGTAGGAGTGATCGAAGACATTAGCTGATTCTAGAAAATCTCCAGCTTCAATCATTAGCTCAAACTGAGCTTGTTCGACAAAATGATAGTTGACACCATCATTTTCACCTGCACGTTTTGCTCTTGTTGTGTGTGATATTGATACCGAAATATCAGGGGATGAACTGACCAGAGCACTTACGAGGCTAGTTTTACCCGCTCCCGAAGGTGCGGAAATAATATAAAGTTGGCCACTCATTTTAAGATCTTCTTATTAATTGTTATTTTAGTTAGCATGATACTCCCCATTTCTCAATTTAATTGTGCTTGTAATTTTTTAGATATTTAAGTTGTCAGGTTAATTCCAATAGACCTATAATTTCTGAATCATACTGCTCAATGCTCATTCGATATTTTGAATCTGTTCTCGCATCTGTTCGATCAATACCTTTAATTCTATAGAGGCTTCAGTGCTATCCATATGAGCTGATTTTGAACCAAGAGTGTTGGCCTCACGATTCATTTCTTGCATCAAGAAGTCTAGACGACGTCCGATTGGCCCTTGTTGTTTGATGACTCGTGAGATTTCGGTGAGATGCGCATCAAGCCGGTCGAGCTCTTCGTCGACATCCATCTTCTGCGCCATTAGGGCAACTTCTTGCTCGAGCCGGCTTTCATCCATACGTTCGATGACTTCTTCTATTCTATCAAGTAGTTTTTTGTTGAGAGACTGCATGATTTCCGGCATGCGTTGTCTTATCTTAGCGACTTCTTCAGTCGCTGCAGCACAACGTGTTTCAATCATTTCTGCGAGTTTTTGGCCTTCCCTTAGCCGTGTATCGATCAAGGTTTCTAGGGTCTCATCCATCAGAGATGCAATGGCCTTACCAGTAAGCTCGAGGTCGAGGTCTGATTTATGAAGAACGCCCGGCCAGTTTAATACATCGAGTGGATTGAGTGGCGCTGTCTCATAGACCACACCCGCAATTTCTTTACCTGCGGTGGCGATTTGCTCAACCAAAGCGAGGTTCACTTTTAATGATTCTTGTTGAGCTTCGGTTTTAAACTTAAGAGTACAGTCGACCTTGCCACGTTTTAGCTTATTAGAAATTTGTTCGCGAAACTGAGATTCTAGGCCTCGTAGTTCTTCTGGCAAGCGTAAATTTACATCGAGATAGCGGTTATTGACCGAGCGAATTTCCCAAACAGCATTACCCCAATCCCCAGTTGATCCATGGCGTGCGAAGGCTGTCATACTGTGAGCCATTAGATTTTCTCCTGGATTTTCACTTGTACATCATCGGTTTTTTCTTCAATGTGACCAATTTGAAAGGCTTGTTCACCTAGCTCATGGAGCCGACCAATAATGGCTGGCGCTTGCTCTGCATCGACGATCAAGACCATGCCTATTCCACAATTGAAGGTACGATACATTTCAGCTTGGTCGATATTACCCGCTTTTTGCAGCCAATTAAAAATCTCAGGTGTTTCCCAGCTATTTGAATCAACTATCGCAGCACAGTTTTCTGGCATGACACGTGGAATGTTTTCTAATAAGCCTCCTCCGGTAATATGTGCCAGAGCGTGTACAGGGAATTGGCTGATCACGTCGAGCAGTGATTTAACATAAAGACGTGTTGGTTCTAACAGCACCTCACCAATGGGTCTGCCGTTGAAATCTTCTGTTAGGCTGGTGTTTGAGACTTCTAGTACCTTACGAATTAATGAGTAACCATTGGAGTGGGGGCCGCTTGAGGCAAGTCCGATCAATGCATTACCTGGCTTGACTTGACTACCATCAATGATGTCTTCTTCTTCGACAACACCCACACAGAAACCTGCAAGATCATAATCACCTTCAGTATACATATCAGGCATTTCTGCGGTTTCACCACCAATTAAGGCACAACCAGATTGTTCACAACCTGCAGCAATACCACCGATCACATCACTCGCGATATCGACGGAAAGTTTGGAGGTCGCATAATAATCGAGGAAAAAGAGTGGCTCTGCACCTTGGACGATCAGGTCGTTGACACACATGGCGACTAGGTCAATTCCTATGGTGTCATGTTTACCGGTCTCAATGGCGAGTCGCAGTTTGGTGCCGACACCATCAGTGCCTGAAACAAGCACAGGGTTTTTATAGCCCGTATCAGCAAGCTTAAAGAGAGCTCCAAATCCACCAACATTGCCCATCACCCCCGATCGATGAGTGCGTTTTACTAGCGGTTTAATCCGATCAACGAGCTGGTTACCGCTATCGATATCGACACCTGCATCTTTGTAGGTGAGAGAAGAAGTTTTTGTCATGTTGTTGCCGTGTACGGGAAACATCTAATTCTATAAACTATAAAGGTTTTGGACAAGGGGTCTTTAAAGATTAAAGTATGGCACAACGATTGCCTTTATAATCCATTAATCACTTACCAAGACGATTAGGGGAGTTCTGATCATTCCATGAGTGAATCTGAGCTTCTTTTAAAACTTGAAAATTGAACGCTAGGAGAGGACGTGTTAAGTAAACTTAATGATTCACAAAAATGGTTTTTGCTGGCAATTTTAACTTTCAGTGGCTGGCTGGTCTACCTATTAGCGCCAGTACTCACGCCATTTTTGATCAGCGCATTGCTTGCTTATTTGGGTGACCCATTAGTTGACCGACTAGAAGAACATAAAATATCACGCACACTCGGTGTTGTTGTCGTTTTCTTCGTTATGTCTTTAGTTAGCTTGATCTTCCTGTTGGTTATGATCCCCATGTTGGAAAAACAGATATCTGTTCTCATCGTGAAAGCACCACAAGCGATAGATAGTCTGCAAGACACGATCTTACCTAAAATTGCTCAATTTGCTGGTTTTGAAACGCCGACTTTAGACACGAGTGCATTCAAACGAGCGATTATGGGGAATTGGCAAAGTTTCGGTGGTGCTATGGGAAGTATTTTTGAAAAGCTGACCTCATCCGGCTTAAAAATTATAAATTGGTTGGCTTTCTTGGTGTTGATCCCGGTTGTCACATTTTATCTATTACGTGACTGGGACATTATGATCGCGAAAATTCATGATCTATTACCACGCAGATTGGAATCTACCGTTAACCGTTTGGCTAAAGAGTGTGATGAAGTTTTAGCTGAATTCTTCAGAGGCCAGCTATCGGTCATGATAGCTCTCGCGATTATTTATACCGTTGGTTTGATGATCGTTGGCCTTGACCTCGCATTTCTGATCGGCATGATCTCTGGCTTAGTCAGTTTCGTTCCTTACTTAGGCTTTATAGTTGGAATAGTTATAGCCAGTATTGCAGCATTGATGCAGTTTCAGGATGGCATTCATTTAGTATATGTCGCGATCGTATTTGGTATCGGCCAAGCATTAGAAGGTATGGTTCTATCGCCGCTGTTAGTCGGCGATCGTATTGGTCTACATCCTGTTGCGGTCATCTTTGCAGTAATGGCTGGCGGTCAGCTTTTTGGCTTTGTTGGTGTACTACTAGCGTTACCTGTTGCTGCGATTATTGTGGTGATTGTGCGACACTGGCATGAACTCTATAAAGAAAGTGATTTTTATACTCCATGATCAAATCATAATTGAAAAAGCAAGGCATCTATCTTTATTGATGAATATACATTCAGGCATGCAGCTACCATTAGCATTTGGTCAGACGGAAGCATTTTCTTTTGAACAGTTTTTAGCTGGGGGAAGTGTCGAAGCTGTTCAAAAACTTCAAGATATAAGCTTGCAAGAAGATCACGCTACAGCGGAGACGGTTTTTCTTTGGGGAGCGGAAGGTTCTGGCAAAAGTCATCTGCTACAAGCCTTGTGTAAAGCATTGTCAGACAACGGCAAGCAATCACTTTATTTACCGCTTTTACAAGTGCAAAAATTTACCCCACAAATACTTGAAGGTTTGGAGTCACTCCCCGTCATTTGTTTAGATGACATTGATCACATTGCCGGAGACGAAATGTGGGAGCAGGCAATATTCCACCTTTTTAATCGTATCAAAGATGCTGGGAGTTTGCTGATTATGGCGGCTAATACAGCACCACAGTCGATACAGTTTACGCTAGCTGACCTTGCATCAAGAGTGAACTGGGGCCTTATCTATCAATTACATGATCTTGACGATACTGAAAAGCTGGCAGTGTTACAAAACAGGGCAAGCGATAGAAGCTTTGAGCTACCTGATGAAGTTGGTGAATACTTGATCAAAAGATTGCCTAGAGATATGCATGGACTATGTGATTTTCTAGACAAACTTGATGTTGCAAGCCTTGCTGCAAAAAGAAAACTTACTATCCCGTTCGTTCGTGATCTAATGGAAAATAATTTATGAAAAACTTATGTCTAAGTTTATTTATCTGTCTGTCATTACTTCTAGATAACGTAAGTGAAGCCAAAGAAACTCGAAGTGAAGTTGCTGAAACCTTATTTTCAAATTATAAAAATTCAGTTGTACAAGTACGAATAATTGATAAAACATCGCAATCAAAAGCATCCATAGGATCAGGTTTTTTTGTAGCGGCTGATGATATGGAAGGCGGTTACATCGTGAGTAATTTTCATGTGGTTTCTGAATGGGTTTATAAACCAGAACGATATGAAATTAAGTACTTAATGAATGACAAACGAGAAGGTGATTTAACCCTAGTCGGAATTGATGTTGTTCATGATTTATCTTTGCTAAAGATAGATCTTAAACCACAAAGAGAATTTGGTTTTTCAAACCGAAAATTAACTCAAGGTGAACGCCTCTATTCATTTGGCAACCCTCATGATATTGGTTTATCTATTGTTGAAGGGACTTATAATGGTTACATTGAAAAATCATTATATGAAAAAATCCATTATACAGGCTCAGTTAATCCTGGTATGAGTGGAGGTCCAGTGGTTGATCGAAACGGGAGCCTGACGGGTGTGAATGTTTCCGGTGCAGGCAATCAATTAAGTTTTCTTGTGCCGAAAGAGTATGTCAATAAACTAATCCTCAATGGAAGGAAAAATGCTGAAACGGATTTAAAATTTCTAGATGTTATTCGAGATCAGTTATTAGCCAATCAGAAAGAATATATGCAGTTTTTTTTAAATGAGCCGCTTAATGCAGTTACGATGAACTCATATTCATTACCCGGAGAACTAGGGGATTTTATGAAGTGTTGGGGTGGTACGAAGAAGCGCGAAAAAATGCTCTACGAACAGACCTATCAAGTTTGTCGAACGGAAGATGATATCTATCTTTCATCTGGGCAGCGCTCAGGAGTGATCGAATATAAACATGAGCTATTTAAGAATAAAGGACTCGGTAAAATGCGATTTTTTTCTTTGATGGAAGGTAAGTTTTCTCATCCAGGTTCTGCGGCATTTGCTGATGAAGAAATGGTCACGGAGTATGAGTGTAAGACCGGACAAGTTGAACATGAGCAGACTAAATCAAAACTTGTTTTTTGTTTGAGAGAGTATAAAAAGTTTAGCGGCGTTTATGATGCTTGGATGGGGGCGGTTATCTTGGCTGAAAATGATGAAGTGCTACAGACAAGCTTGATGTTGTCTGGAGTCAGTTACGAGAATGCTGTGAAGTTTTCACAAGCTTATATGAAAAAAATGAGCTGGATTAAGTAATGACTGAATCGATAGCAAGTTTTGGTGTTCTTGAGGTTCTAAGTCGCAGCGGAAAAGTTATACAGCGAGCTGAACTTGATCAAAATACTCTGAGTATTGGTCGTTCCTATGAAAATGATATTATTCTTGATGACCATTATGTTTGCCCAGAGCACCTTTCAGTTATAAAAGAAGGTGATGGGCTTCTTGTTGAAGATCTCAACAGTGTGAATGGTTTATTTCAAAATAAGTTTCATATCAATGGTGATAGGTTAAAAGTATCGCCAAATGAGACCTTTCGAATAGGTCACACTACCTTACGTTATCGATTGAGCGACATGCCGATCACAGCAACAAAAGTTGATCGACATGCTCAGAACTCTTTTTGGTCTCTACAAAACCCATGGTTAATTTGTCTTATCACTTTGATCTTTATTGGATTCTCTGGGGTAGAAGCTTTTTTTGCCCAAATGGAAGAAACTGATAATTTAAAGCTCTTATCTGAATTACTTTCCGGTCTATTTGTTGTTTTAAGCTGGGCTGGCCTTTGGGCATTGTTTGGGAAACTGATCGTTGATCGTGCTTCTTTCTTAACTCACTTTGGGATTTTTTCACTAGCCAATATTTTATTTTCATTGATCTCAATTATTCTAGGTTATCTTTTCTATGCCTTTGGTTTTGATAGCGCACTTTCCACCGTTTCTATGTTGTTAACTGCGTGTGTTTCGATCTGGTTGCTTTATACCCATTTGGGTTACAGCACAAAAATGACGAGACGATCAATGCTGACTTTTTCGGCCGTATTAACATTTCTCGGGATAGGATTTTATTTCCTACAAATGCAGGTATTGCAGTCTGAGTTTAATTACATGCCAAGCTATGATGTGATTTTGAAATCACCTGACTTTAACTTTGTTTCTGGAGAATCCGTAGATAACTTTTTTACTGCTACGGATACTCTAAAAGAACAATTACGAGAAGAAATTAATCAGCAGTAGTTTCGTTTTCTTCGATAAGCTTTTTGAGCTCTCGTGAACGGTATCGAGCATAAAACCCCGCACCTAAATAGAGGCAAGCACTTAGCAATATTTCAAGAGAGGCGAAGATACGATTATCTGGGGCACTCCATACCTCGACCACGCCGTGTATCATATATAGCAATGAAATAATGCAAATCCAAGCATGGGTGTAGGGTTTCTGTTTGAGGATGCCATACAGGCCTAACAGCAATGGTAACCCACCTAATAGTAAAACAAAGCTGGTGGAAGATTCCTTCAGCGTTGTTGGGTTTATCGCCCAGAAAGCGATTAGGGCGAGTAGCCCAAAGTAGCCAATAAATGTAGCGGTTCGTGCTGTTTCTATTTTATTCACGCCGTCCTTTCTCCAGTTCTTTTGCAGTGGTCGCTAGTCGTTTTCCTAAAGCAACACATAACTTTTTTTCATCATCAGAAAGTGCGTTATTGCTACTGCCGCCTGCGAAGTGGCTTGCACCATAGGGCGTTCCACCTGTTGTGGTCGCGAGCAGAGCTTGTTCAGAATAAGGTAGCCCAAGCACCATCATGCCATGGTGAAGCAGTGGCAACATCATATTTAATAAGGTAGATTCTTGTCCGCCATGCATGGAGGCGGAAGAGTCAAAGACGACGGCAGGTTTACCTCTCATCGTACCGGCCAGCCAAAGCTCACTGGTGTTGTCTAAAAAATACTTTAGAGGTGCTGCCATATTACCGAAATGAACGGGGCTTCCGAGTGCTAGGCCGTGGCATTGTTTAAGGTCATCAAGGCTTGCATAAACAGCACCGGAGTCAGGGATTGTTGCCTCTGTTGCTTCGCAGGTGGGCGACACCTCTGGGACTGTGCGTAATACAGCTTCACAACCTGAGACCTGCTCAACTCCGCGAGCAACATGTCGAGCCATGTCTGCAACATTGCCGTGACGACTGAAATAGAGAACGAGTATGTTGATCAAAATATCAATAAACCTTTATGTTTGTTATAGGGGAAGAGCTGTTTTAAGTTTATAAAATATCGAGCACAGACTCAGGTGGGCGACCAATTGCAGCTTTACCATTACTGACAACAATAGGGCGCTCGATGAGGATAGGGTTTTCAACCATCGCCTTGATCAGCTGCTCATCACTGAGGCTATCATCGGCAAGATTATTTTCGTTGTATGCTGCTTCACCTTTACGCATCAATTCACGTGGAGCAAGGTTTAACATCGTAAGAAGGTTTTGAACGATAGCGACATCCGGTATGGTTTTTAAATATTCAACCACTTCGGGTTCGATGCCTTTTTCCTCAAGTAGTGCTAAAGTTTGTCGAGATTTTGAACAACGAGAATTATGATAAATAGTGACGCTCATCTTTTATGGGTTCCTGTTTTAGAGTTTGAGAATATTTTAATATGAATTTTGCTCCAGTGCAGATTATTTCAAAACTTAGTGAATTACGAGACTTTTTGATCTTTGTAAAAAAACATTTTACAGCCGATAACTGTGTTCGAACCGCAGCATCACTCTCCTACACGTCATTATTGTCGCTTGTACCTATGATGGCGGTCATGTTCTCGACTTTAGCGGCTTTCCCTGTTTTCCAAGGTATCGAACATGATATTGAGGCTTTTATTTTTAATAACTTTGTTCCAGCATTAGGACAAACTGTTCAAACTTATATGCATGAGTTTAGTGAAAAAGCATCAGGTTTACGTGCGGTTGGGGTTTGTTTTCTATTCGTTACAGTGTTGGCGATGATGAATACCATTGAAGCGGCTTTTAATGCGATCTGGCGTGTACGCACAAAACGTAAACCAGCAACACGTTTCATGACATATTGGGCTATTTTAACACTAGGGCCGTTGTTGGTTGGAACAGGTTTTGTTGCGACATCTTATCTTGTGTCATTGCCTATCTTTAGCGAGGTTGATCAGACCTTAGGGCTTAAGCGTAAGTTCTTAATTTTATTTCCTTTTCTGACGACTACACTTGCTTTTTTTGTCATTTATCGCTTGTTGCCGAATCGAGTAGTGTCGGCTAAAAGTGCCATTATTGGTGGGCTGGTGGCGGGCATTTTATTTGAAATTGCAAAAAGATTGTTTGCTTATTACGTCGTTCATTTTCCTAGCCAGCAGGCAGTCTATGGCGCATTTGCAACGATTCCCATTTTCTTACTCTGGATTTACCTATCGTGGCTGGTCATCCTGTTCGGTGCTGAAATTACACGCTGCCATATGATTTATCATCGTTATGTGGGCAAGGTTAATGAAGGTAACCGAAATATGTTTGTAGATGCCTACCGGATTACAGGACAACTTTGGAAAGGACAGATCGCGAGTCAACCACGCACAGTATCCGATTTGCTCGTGCACGAACCAGATATGAATGATGATCGCGTTTATGAAATATTACGTGCCTTGCGCGAAGCCGGTTGGGTACAACGTACTGAAGAGGGTGGCTGGATTTTGTTGCGAGATCTTAGTGATGAAACCTTGTTGAATTTATATCAAACATTGCCGGGAGGATTGCCGCTGTCAGGTCAAGAACTGATCAGAGAAGATGTGTGGAATCAGCGATTATTCACGGAGCTTGGAAAAGCATTCGGAAGCTTGGAATTATCGATGAAAGCTTCGTTAAAATCACTCTACGAATAATAATCCGTTAGATAAAGTGATGTCCAAAAGCACATGGTTATATCCAAGTAAAAAGCTGGAATTGGAGTAACGGGGATGTGGGAATGAAGTACATTTTGTACAATGAAGAAGCTTCGGTGGATTGCCTAGCTCTACCTGTTTATGAATAGCAACTGAGTCCCGACAGCGATGGTTTGAGCTGCCGGGAGAGCTGAGGTTTAGATTGGTTGCGCGTAAAAAGGTTCTAGCCAAGTAACTTTTGAGTGATAAATGATCTCGCTTCAGCAGCATCAATATCGGTGCTTTCCGAATCTCGGCGGCCTTTATATTCCATTTGACCCGCATCTAATCCACGATCACTGAGCACTAAACGGTGAGGAATTCCGATCAACTCCAGATCGTTAAACATCACTCCTGGGCGCTCTTTTTTGTCGCAGAGTAGAACGTCAAAACCTGCTTGCATAAACTCAGTATAGAGCTGCTCTGCCGTTTCTTTGACCCGATCCGATTTATGTGCGTTGACGGGAACGATGGCAAGTTGGAAAGGTGCAATGGCATCAGGCCAGATAATGCCTGACTCGTCGTAGTTTTGTTCAATAGCGGAGGCCACGACACGAGAAACTCCAATGCCGTAACAGCCCATGATCATATCGATCGCTTTTCCATTTTCGTCCAGACAGTTGGCTTTCATGCTTTTGCTGTACTTATCTCCTAGTTGAAAGATATGTCCAACTTCAATTCCTTTCGCGATCTGAATCGTCCCTTCACCATCTGGGCTGGCTTCGCCTTCTTCGATATTGCGAATATCTGCAACGATGGGTTCTGCCAGATCACGCTCCCAATTAACGCCTGTTAAATGTTTACCATCTTCATTTGCACCACATGCAAAATCAGCGACTACGGCAGCAGAGTGATCAACCACGACAGGAATTTCAAGCCCGACAGGTCCAATGGAGCCAACAGAGCAACCAAGTGCTTGTTTGATTTTTTCAGCATCGGCAAAGCTGAAAGGTGATGAAACCTGTTCAATCTTTTCAGCTTTTATGGGATTCAACACATGGTCACCACGGATCACCAACGCGACCAGCGAATCATCTTCGCCTTCAACGATCAGTGTTTTGAGACATTGCTTAGACTCAATGGCTAAGTGTTTGCAGACTTCTTCAATGCTGTGCTGTCCGGGTGTGTCAACAGTACTCATCTCTTGAGCGGCTGTTGGACGTGGTTGATCGGGCAATGGAGCAGGGGTTAGTTCGACGTTAGATGCGTACTCACTTTCGGTACTGAAGGCGATATCATCTTCACCGGATTCAGCTAACACATGAAACTCATGAGAGGCGCTGCCACCAATGTTACCGGTATCGGCTTCGACAGCACGGAATTTTAGACCTAGGCGAGAAAAAATACGCGAATAGGCGGCGAACATCACATCATAGGTGGCTTGTAATGACTCCTGATCAAGGTGAAAAGAGTAGGCATCTTTCATCAAAAATTCACGTGAGCGCATGATACCGAAACGTGGACGGATCTCATCACGAAATTTAGTTTGAATTTGATAAAAGTTTGCTGGTAGCTGTTTATAGCTTCTGATCTCATTTCTGACTAAAGAAGTGATCACTTCCTCCGCCGTAGGGCCGTAGCAAAACTCTCTATTATGTCGGTCAGAGATTCTAAGTAGCTCCGGACCATATTGCTCCCATCGACCAGACTCTTCCCATAAACCAGCGGGCTGCACAGAAGGCATCAACAGTTCCTGAGCACCGGCGAGATCCATCTCTTCGCGAACGATCTTTTCTACTTTACGCAAAACTTTTAGGCCTAGTGGCAGCCATGAGTAAATGCCTGAGGCGGTTTGTCGGATCATTCCGGCACGTAACATAAGTTGATGACTGATGACTTCGGCATCAGCAGGAGCATCTCTAAGGGTTGGTAGTAAAAGGTTTGATAATCGCATTGTTGTATTTAGCCATGAATTCTTGAACGGCGAATTCTACAACAATTGTGGAGAACAGATAATAAGTTTTACAAGAAGTCCGATGCGAGCCTTATCACACGAGTTGACTCTATCAAGGAGAAAGCTTGATAAGGGAAGTTATTAGTTGCAATGCGTGTTTAGGTTTTTTTGGTTATCTTTAATTCTTTGCTGACGTTGTTCTTCGGATAGTTTAACGCGCTTACCCTTGGTATTCGTTTCAAAGACACGGTTTGCGATGGTAATTTGTTTGAGGTTATTTTTTAGATTAGTGCAGTATTCAGCCATTTCTTTTTGAGCGCGTGCTTCATCCTGCTTGGCCAATGCAGCATCTCGCTCTTTATCCTCTGCTATTTTACTTTTTTCCCTATCTTCATGGAGTTTGTTGATAGCCTCCTGATCAGATTGCCCGCCACGCTTTTTAATTTGTTGGCTTTCACAGTTTTTAGATGCTGATTGAGTATATTCGATCTCGCCGTTAGCCTTTACACACTTAAAGATACCCTTCGCTGAAGCTGTCGAGATTGTCGCATTGAGAAGTATCAAGCTGAATAATAAGTAGAAACCTGTCATAAGTTTGTCTGTGAGCTTAGTTTTCATGAGTTATATTGGCATAAAGTAGTATAAAAATTGACTTATATATTGACCTAAGGGGCCGATTTCAGTCATTATAGGCGATTTCCCTGCGAAGCTTTTTCACGGGGACGTTTATCAATAGAAATAATAAAGCAATAATTGTTCCTTGTTGGATTAAGTTACGACGAGGCTCAAGCTGTTATGGTGAATTTAAGTGGGTGACAAGTTAAGAGGTGCGGAGATATTACTGAAGGCGCTGGCTGATGAGGGCGTTGAACATATCTTTGGGTATCCTGGTGGAGCTGTATTGCATATTTATGATGCAATCTTTAAACAGGATGCGGTTCAGCATATTCTTGTTCGACATGAGCAAGGTGCGACGCATGCGGCGGATGGTTATGCGCGATCGACTGGCAAAGCGGGCGTCGTTTTGGTGACGTCTGGACCTGGTGCGACTAACTGTGTCACAGGTATTGCGACGGCTCACATGGACTCTATCCCAATGGTCGTTTTGACAGGACAGGTTCCTAGTCATTTGATTGGTAATGACGCGTTTCAAGAAGTCGACAATGTCGGTATCACTCGTCCCTGCGTAAAACATAATTTCATGGTTGAGCGGGTTGAAGATCTGGCGATTACGATCAAAAAGGCATTTCATGTTGCAACGACGGGTCGGCCGGGGCCTGTTGTGGTTGATATTCCTAAGGATATTACCGCTGATGTAACTGAATACTCATACCCTAAAACAGTTGAAATGCGCTCATACAAGCCTGTTGTAAAGGGGCATCAAGGCCAGATGAAACGTGCTGTTGAAATGCTAATGGCTGCAAAAAGGCCCATGATTTATTCAGGCGGCGGCGTGGTTATTGATAATGCAGCAGAACATCTGATTGAATTTACTCGTACATTAGGTTTTCCAATCACTCAAACATTGATGGGGCTTGGAGCATTTCCAGCAAATGACCCACAGAATTTACAAATGTTGGGTATGCACGGAACTTACGAAGCCAATATGGCGATGCATCAGTGCGATGTATTGATCGCGATAGGTGTTCGTTTTGATGATCGCGTGACTGGAAACTTAGAACAATTTTGCCCTAAGGCAAAAATCATTCATATTGATATTGATCCTGCTTCGATAGCGAAAAATGTTGCGGTTGATATTCCTATCGTTGGTAGCGTAACAAACGTTCTTGGCGAAATGAATAAGATGATCAAGTCCTGCCAGTTTGACCCAATGGATATGGAAAAAGATGTTTGGTGGCAGCAGATCGCCAAATGGCGGGCTGTTGATTGCATGCACTATGATCGTACTACGGAGGTGATCAAGCCTCAGTATGTAATCGAAGAGTTAGATAAGCTCACCAATGGTGATGCCTTTATCACTTCTGATGTTGGTCAACACCAAATGTGGGCTGCACAATATTATAAGTTCAACAAGCCTCGTCGATGGATCAACTCAGGCGGGCTAGGCACAATGGGCTTTGGTGTGCCTGCAGCAATGGGTGTTCAACTTGCTCATCCTGATGAGACAGTTTGCTGTATCAGTGGTGAAGCATCGTTGGTTATGTGTATTCAAGAGCTATCGACGTGTTTGCAATACGGTTTACCGATCAAAATTATCAGCTTGAATAACCGTTATATGGGTATGGTTCGGCAGTGGCAAGAATTTTTCTATGATCGACGTTATTCTCACTCTTATCTTGATGCACTGCCTGATTTTGTTAAATTAGCTGAATCTTTTGGTCATGTTGGTATGCGTGTTGAAAAAACATCGGATGTAAGCGGAGCCTTGAAAGAAGCGTTAGCTATGAAAGATCGCCTAGTCTTAATGGATATCGTTACTGATCAAACAGAGAATGTTTATCCAATGATCTCGGCGGGTAAAGGTCATCATGAAATGGAATTGCCGGCAGGTGCGAACAGGGAGTTATCATAATGCAGCGACATATAATCTCTATTTTATTGGAAAATGAAGCTGGTGCACTGTCACGTGTAGCTGGATTATTTTCTGCGCGTGCTTACAATATTGAGTCACTCACTGTTGCTCCGACAGAAGATCCAACGATGTCTCGAATGACACTCGTAACGAATGGGACGGCTGAGACAGTCGAACAGATCCAAAAACAGTTAAATAAGCTGATCGACGTGATCAAATTGGCTGATCTGAACGAAGTTCGACATATTGAACGTGAGCTCATGTTAGTTAAAACAAAAGCCAGTGGTGACAGTCGGGAAGAAGTAAAACGACTGGTGGATATTTTTCGTGGCCGGATCATCGATGTGACCGATGCGACTTATACCATTGAGATAACTGGTACAGGTAAAAAACTCGATGCTTTGTTAGAAGCATTGGATAAAAAAGAAATTATAGAAGTGGTGCGCACGGGAGTCACCGGCATTGCCCGTGGCGAAAACGCACTGCATCTTTAAGCCCTCCAATCACAATTAATTTGCGAGAAATAGCATGAAAGTTTATTACGATAAAGATACGGATCTATCTATTATCCAATCAAAAAAAGTAGCCATTATTGGTTACGGTTCACAAGGGCATGCGCATGCCAATAACCTGAAAGATTCTGGTGTCGATGTCGTCGTCGGTTTGCGTCCAGGCTCATGCTCAGCTGCTAAAGCGGAAGCGGAAGGCTTAAAAGTTGCGGATACCGTCGTTGCAGTAGCAGGTGCAGATGTCGTGATGATCTTGACGCCTGATGAGTTCCAGTCACAGCTTTATAAAGAAGAAATTGAACCAAACTTGAAGCAGGGTGCTGTATTAGCATTTGCGCACGGTTTCTCAATCATTTACAACCAAGTCATCCCTCGGAAAGATTTAGACGTCATCATGATTGCGCCTAAAGCTCCTGGCCACACAGTACGCAGCGAATTTGTTAAAGGTGGTGGTATTCCTGATTTGATCGCGATTCAACAAGATGCTTCAGGTAACGCGAAAGATATCGCATTATCTTACGCATCAGGTGTTGGTGGTGGTCGTACAGGTATCATCGAAACAACCTTCCGTGACGAGACAGAAACTGATCTGTTCGGTGAGCAAGCTGTTTTATGTGGTGGTGCTGTTGAGCTTGTTAAAGCAGGTTTTGAAACATTAACGGAAGCGGGTTATGAACCTGAAATGGCTTACTTCGAATGTTTACATGAGTTGAAATTGATTGTCGATCTTATGTATGAAGGCGGTATCGCTAATATGAATTACTCGATTTCGAACAACGCTGAATACGGTGAGTATGTTACAGGCCCTCGAATCATCAATGAAGAAAGTCGTCAGGCGATGCGTGATGCGTTGAAAAACATTCAAGAAGGTAAATACGCGAAACAATTTATCCAAGAAGGCCAATCGGGTTATCCAGAAATGACTTCAATGCGTCATATTAATGCTGAGCATCCAATTGAAAAAACAGGTGCTAAGTTACGTGCAATGATGCCTTGGATTCAGAAACTTGTTGATAAGTCTAAAAACTAATTAGCTAAAGTAGTTTCCCGAGCCTCATATCATTGAGGTTCGGTATTTTAAGTGTGCTCGTTTCCTAATCAGAAAAACTCAGTCCTATATTTATTACTTGAAAATAATGTTGTGTTGCGGAATTATAGGTAGTGTTTACTCATTTGTGATTTTCAATGCCTAGCAATCGATATCCGATTATCGCCAGAGAAGGGTGGCTATTTATTCTGATAGTTATACTACTGGGACTAATCTTACTCTATGTACTTTATCCTGCTGCAGCCATTTCCGTCTGGGCATTATTGGTACCTATGGTCTATTTTTTTCGTGATCCACACAGAGTAATTCCTGCATCACCAACCGCTATTGTTAGTCCAGTTGAAGGCGTTGTTGATAGCGTTAAAACGGTTACTGATCATTGGCTAGATCGTGATGCAATAAGAGTTAGGATACGTATGGGGTATAACAACACTTATAGTATTCGTAGTCCAATAGAAGGAAATATTTTAAATTGCTGGTCATCGGAACCTGCGACTTTAGGCTCAAAAGATAGAATTCATCGCCACAGTTTTTGGGTTCAGTCAGATGAAGGCGATGATGTTCTAACGGCTATTTACCTCGGTAAAGTGACTGCCCGCTTACACAGCTATATTCATCCAGGGGAACGAGTAGGGCAAGGACAACGTTGTGGTTATTTCATATTCGGCGGTGTCGTCGAAGTTTACTTTCCTGTGAATTCAAAAATTCGAGTTAAGCAAGGAGAAATGGTTCAGTCTGGCTCTAGTATTTTAGGTCAATTAGTTCAAAAGCGCTCATCATCAACGATAGGAAATCCTCTAACAGCCTAATGAGTTATATATTTTTAACTTGAACACCCACTAACAAAACATCAATTTTTATTCTAGCGTAGTAGAATAGCCCACTTCTCAATCATCTCTGGAATCAAACATGGCGAAAAGTAGGCTGAATCCTCGGCGAGGAATCTATCTTCTCCCTAACCTGTTTACCACCGCAGCATTATTCTCTGGCTTTTACGCAATTATAGCGGCGATCAACAATCGTTTCGAAGCCGCAGCTATCGCAATTTTTATCGCAATGGTGCTCGATGGCATGGATGGGCGAGTTGCAAGAATGACTAATACCGAAAGTGATTTCGGTGCTGAATACGACAGTTTGTCCGATATGATTTCATTTGGCTTAGCACCAGGCTTGATTATGTATCAATGGGCGCTCACAGAGCTTGGAAGACTCGGCTGGGTTGCTGCATTTGTCTATACCGTAACAGCAGCGTTGCGGTTAGCGCGCTTTAATACTCAGGTTGATACTGCAGATAAAAATTATTTTCAGGGTCTACCTAGTCCATCGGCGGCTGCTCTGGTGGTTGGCCTTGTTTGGATCGGGGCAGAATATCAGCTTGAAATATCAAAAAGTCTTGCCGCATTCGCCATGATAGTAACGATTTCTGCAGGCATATTAATGATTAGTAATATTCGTTATAACAGCTTCAAAAAAGTTGACTTAAAAGGAAAAGTTCCATTTATACATATCCTTGCTGTAGTCTTAGTTTTTGTTTTAATCTCTCTTGAACCGCCGACAGTATTATTCGCTTTGTTTGCTCTTTATGCACTTTCAGGGCCTGCAATGACTTTATTCCAACTCAGAAAACATCGAGCGCGGCGCTCAAGTTCTGACGAAAACGGTTGATAACCTAAGTAGAACTCGGTTATCTTTACCATGTTATGAATTCAACAACGATACAACAAAAGACTCACCAAGTGCGCATCTCGCGTAAGTCTTTGTTGTGCCTGTCTACTTTTCTGCGACTCCTGCCCTGCTTGGGCTAATTACTGATTCTCACCTGGCGAGGAAAAACGCACTTTCGATAGAACAATAATAGAATAGAAATTAAATAGCATGCTGCTAGAATATGCAGCAGGAGCGATTTGAAATGAAAGATAAATTAATAATATTTGATACAACCTTGCGTGATGGCGAGCAAAGCCCCGGTGCTTCGATGACGAAGGACGAAAAACTTCGTATAGCGAAAGCACTAGAGCGCATGAAGGTAGATATCATTGAGGCTGGTTTCCCCATTGCAAGTCCTGGTGATTTTGAATCTGTTAAAGCTGTCGCAGAGATGGTGCAAGATAGTACGGTTTGTGGCTTAGCTAGAGCGCTGGATGGCGATATCGATCGAGCTGGTGAAGCATTAAAGTCTGCGAATTCGCCGAGAATTCATACCTTCATTGCTACTTCACCGATCCATATGAAGACGAAGTTAATGATGGAGCCCGATCAGGTTGTTGAACAAGCGGTTCGTTCCGTCAAGCGAGCACGTAATTTGATCGAGGATGTTGAGTTTTCAGCTGAAGATGCCGGTCGTTCAGATCCCGATTTTTTATGCCGAATTATAGAGGCGGTGATTGACGCTGGTGCGACGACGGTGAACATTCCTGATACCGTCGGTTATAACCTCCCTGACCGATTTGGAGCTTTGGTTGCTGAGTTGATGGAGCGAGTCCCTAACAGCGATAAAGCCATTTTTTCAGTGCATTGTCATAACGATTTGGGCTTAGCTGTCGGTAATTCTTTATCTGCTGTACTTCATGGTGCACGCCAAGTGGAATGTACTATCAATGGCTTGGGTGAACGCGCGGGTAACACTTCGTTAGAAGAAATTGTGATGGCGGTTAAAACGCGCCAAGATATTTTCAGCTGTGATACTGAGCTGGATACCACTGAAATAATGAACTGCTCACGATTGGTTGCAAATGTTACTGGCTTTCCTGTTCAGCCGAATAAAGCCATTGTCGGTGCAAACGCTTTTGCTCATGAGTCTGGCATACATCAGGACGGTGTGATCAAAAACCGTGAGACGTACGAGATCATGCGAGCTGAAGATGTCGGTTGGAATGCAAACCGAATGGTGATGGGCAAGCACTCCGGACGCAATGCTTTTAAAACACGCCTAAAAGAATTAGGCGTAGAGTTTGAGCGAGAAGAAGATCTCAACGATGCTTTTAAACGCTTTAAAGATCTAGCGGATAAAAAGCATGAAATTTTTGATGAAGATCTACAGGCTTTAGTGACTGAAACCAACCTTGCAGGTGAAGAAGAGTGGGTTAAATTGATCGGCCTCAAGGTAAATTCTGAAACGGGTGAAACGTCTATTGCTGATATAACACTTTCGGTGAATGGTGTAGAAGAAACGGGATCTGCAGCGGGGAGTGGCCCAGTTGATGCAACATTTATGGCGATAGAAGCAGTTGTGGAGAGTGGTTGTGATCTACAACTTTACTCCGTCAGTAATATAACGAGCGGAACTTCTTCACAAGGTGAAGTTGCGGTGCGTCTTGAGTTTGAAGACCGCGTTGTAAATGGCCAAGGTGCAGATACAGATATCATTGCTGCATCGGCAAAAGCCTATATCAATGCTCTGAATACCATGATGACCGACAAAAATAAAAAACATCCGCAGGTAGCAGGTAAAATATGAATCAAAAACTCGCCAACCTAGATGCCATGGGAATTGATGTCTGGGTCAGGCGAGAATTTGTTGATGGGCGGTATTTTGTAGAACCTGTAGTGGGCGATACGGTTGCTGAGGTTTCTTCGACAGACGTATCTAAAGCCTATGCAGAGTCAACTCTTCCATCCGTTACTCAAGAACCTGTCATAGACCTTGTTCAAGAAAATATATCTGAAAAAATACCCGACGTCGTAGTAGCTGAACCTGCTGTAGAAGTGCTAGCAGAGGCTCGTTCTGTAAGCGATAAAAAAGAATCAAGTACAGGAATCACACCAGAGGTGATACTTGAAAAAATCACCTCACCAGAGCAATCCATCAAGGCAAATCACTTTCCAGAACTCGTAGAAAATGATACTTGGGAAGCGCTGGATAAACGCGTTCAGTCTTGTCTTAAATGTGATTTACACAAAACGCGACAGCAGCCCGTTTTTGGTGTCGGCGATCCGGATGCAGATTGGTTAATTATTGGTGAAGCTCCCGGTGCTGAAGAGGATCGTCTTGGCGAACCGTTTGTTGGACGCGCGGGGCAACTTTTAAACTCAATGTTGAAGGCTGTTGATCTCAATCGAGAGCAAGTTTTTATTGCTAATATATTAAAATGTCGTCCACCCGATAATCGTGATCCTCGAGTTGAAGAAGTGAGTAGTTGTGAGCCTTATCTGCAACGACAAATTGAGCTGATCAAGCCAAAAATTATTTTATGTGTGGGTCGAATAGCAGCGCAGAACTTACTTAAGGTTGATACACCAATAGGAAAAATGCGTGGAAAAAAATATTCTTATGAAGCCTTAAATATTCCCGTTGTCGTGACTTATCATCCGGCTTATCTGTTGCGAACACCAAAGCAGAAAACTAAAAGTTGGCAAGATCTTTTATTGGCTAAGTCATTACTGGAGGAGTCATGAGCGTTGCGAATGAGCTAGCATTAGCCTCATTGCGTCCAATGCTAAAGGAAGATATTGATATTGTGATGGAAATAGAACTCGCTTCCTATGACTACCCTTGGAAGGCGAAGATCTACCAAGACTGCTTAAAGGTCGGGTATGGTTGCTGGATTATGGAATATGCACAGAAGGTTGTCGGTTATGGCATCCTGACCGCAGGAGCCGGTGAAGCGCACGTTTTAAACATTTGTATACGTGATGATTTTCGTCGCTATGGAATGGGCAGGATGATGCTCAATCACTTGCAAAAATTAGCCAGAGAACATAATGCGAACACGATTTTTCTAGAAGTTCGAATGAGTAATATCGGAGCGTACCGACTTTATGAGCAAGAAGGATTTTCTGAGGTTGGATTAAGAAAAAATTATTACCCCGCCGCAAATGGACGAGAAGATGCCATCATCATGGCAAGAGAATTAGTATAAAGGATTTAACATGACAGATTACCCAACAATTGCAGATTTTGTCGGCAACACACCTTTAGTACGCTTACAACGCCTACCGTCGCAACAAGGACATTCAAGTAATACTATCCTTGTTAAATTAGAAGGTGATAATCCGGCAGGTTCAGTTAAAGATCGACCGGCGATCAACATGATCAATCGCGCAGAAGAACGCGGTGATATTAAACCCGGTGATACTCTCATAGAAGCTACAAGTGGTAATACTGGAATAGCTCTGGCAATGGCGGCAGCGATCAAGGGTTATAGAATGATTCTGATCATGCCGGATAATATGAGTGAAGAACGACGCGCTTCAATGAAAGCATACGGTGCCGAAATTATTCTTACGCCAGCAGAAGGAAGCATGGAGTCTGCAATAGATAAGTCACGAGAGATGGAAGCTGAAGGTATTGGTAAGGTCTTAGACCAGTTTTCAAATCAAGATAACCCACTTTCTCATTTTGAAGGAACAGGCCCCGAAATTTGGCGTGATACTAAGGGAAAGATTACTCATTTTGTCAGCTCAATGGGAACAACAGGGACAATCATGGGAACGTCTAAATATTTAAAGAGTGTGAATTCTGACGTTCAAATAATTGGAGTTCAACCGGAAGGCGATGCTAGCATCCCGGGCATTCGACGTTGGCCAGAAGAATATCTACCAAAAATTTATGATAGCCGTCGTGTTGATCGCGTTATGGATATGGATCAACAAACAGCTGAGAATACGATGCGAGACATGGGAGCAAAGGAAGGGATCTTCTGTGGTGTTTCTTCTGGGGGGGGCGTTGCGGCAGCATTGAGGCTCTCTAACGAAGTGGAAAATGCTGTCATCGTCGTGATTGTATGTGATCGGGGCGATCGTTATATATCCACTGGAGTTTTCCCCGGCTGATCTGATGCGTTTATTTCGCTTGATCTGCCTATTAGTCTCAAGTGTTTTTTTCTCTAATATTTATGCTATTGAGAAACTAAATGTTGAGATTGAACAAGCTGAGTTTTCGGGCTGGCAATTTGAATCGGTACACATTGACTTTGATCTCTCATCTCAGCCGTTATCTACAGAAAATGTTACGACGCCACATATTTCTATTTCTATCGATAAGCTAATTTCGAAACAAAATGAAACCTTTAAGAACATTAAAATTGCCTGTCCTTTAGCTTCATTTGAACATGTCCTGCAGTTTGATCTAATTGAGTGTCAGTCCGGATATTTTTCCGCGAAGCATAATCTACTAGGAAGGCTAGAAGGAAGGTTAGACTTTACCTTAGATACTGAAAATGAAAAACTTGAGGCGAATATTACGACTTTTAAACTGGCTGGCGGTTCTGTCGATCTAAAAATAAATGCTAAGAAAGGTGAGTGGAAGGTTGATCTTAAAGGTCGCTCACTGGATGTGGAGAAATTAAAAAAACTTCTAGCCTCTTTTGTAACATTACCGAATGTAACATCAGAAGAAACGGGAAAGATTAACCTTCAACTGAAAGCCAATGGACGAGGAGAGAATTTACGTTCAGCAAGAATTAATATTAGAACATTTGATTTAGGTTTTGATGGCAATTCGGTAGCGGAAGAACTTGATGCAAAAATCAATATTTTATTAGAAAGAAAAGATGAGGAGTGGTTGATAAAGCAAGAGATTAGCTTGTTAGATGGCGCGGTTTATATAGAGCCTGGAGTTGAGGTTGGAGCAGTCAAACCGGGGTTTCTACTGGAGGTAGGACAACAACCGATTACCCTTGTCATAGAAGCCGGTTGGAAAGAAGCGCGTATCCAAATTGATAAACTAACCTTTACTCACCCTGATGTGATAGCTATTAATATCGAAGGCATTATATCTCCGGAAAATAATTCTCCGGTTGATGAACTATCCATGTCGATCTATACACAAGATTTAAATGCCGTATTTCCTACTTATCTTCAGCCGCTTTTATTTGGATCGGGCTTAGACGAAATAGAAATTATTGGCCAGATGGATCTAAAAATACAGCTACGGGAAAGTAGCATTACAGATTTTCATTTAGTGCTTGATGATGTTTATGCTGACGATCAGGCAAGCCGATTTCATATCGCTGGATTGAATGGCGATGTGCGTTTAAATAGTGATCCCAATGTAAAGGACTCGACAATGACATGGCAAGGTGGATCAATTTATCAGGTTAATATCGGTGCTAGTGATATGAAGTTATCTTCCAAAGGACGCTCGATGAAGTTGCGTGAAAAAATGCGTATTCCTATCTTTGACGGTGAGCTTCAGGTTAATGATCTGGAAATGAGAAAGCTTGGCTTAGAAGACTATTCTGTACGAATCGAAAGCACACTAACACCGATTACATTAAGCGAGTTTACAGAAGCGATAGGCTGGCCGATCATGGCGGGGAATATTTCTGGTGAAATTCCGGGTGTTACATACAATCAAGGCGACTTGACTACAGAGGGTCGGTTAAGAGTGAGTGTTTTTGATGGTGACATTACGATTAGCCATCTTTGGATCGAAGATTTATTTGATTTAATCCCAACGCTTTATGCTGATATTGCCATAAAGAACATTGATCTAGGAATATTAACCAAAACATTTGAATTCGGAGATATAACCGGCCGGCTTGATGGCTATATGAATAATTTGCGTTTAGATAACTGGGAGCCTGTTCAGTTCGATGCGAAGCTTGCCACTCCTGAAAAAGATGACTCCAGACACCGTATCAGTCAACGTGCTATTGATAATATAACGAGCATTGGCGGCGGTGGTTCGGATGTTGTCTCTCGTGGAATATTAGGTGTGTTTGAGGATTTTCCCTATTCTAAAATTGGCCTTAGTTGCCGTCTGATCGATAGCGTTTGTTTTATGAGTGGTGTCGAGAAAATTGAAAATGGTTATTATATTGTTAAGCGTGGTTTTCTGCCTCCTTGGTTAAATATAAAAGGTTACAATGATAAAGTTGATTGGCCAGAGCTATTAGACCGGTTGCAGAATATCTCTGAAACAGACAGTCCTACCATAGAATAAAACTCGCCGAGTTTTATTAAAGTAAATTCTCGAATAAACCGTATATCCATAAATAACTTAACAAAAACTGAACAGAAACTTAACAAAAAATTATCAAAATTTGACAAAGGTAAATGGAGTGAGTTAAAAGTGATCTTGCGCTTGATGTAGGGGCAAGGAGAAAAGCCTTTGTTAATCCTTTCGATATTCTTCTGAAAAGGGTTTTACTCCAAAATAAAGCTATCGCGCGTAGCTAAATAATAATTATGGAAGGGAGTATTTGTAATGCTATTTTTATGTAATTTATGGCCTTGGTTAGCAGGTGGCTTGCTCGGGTGGTTGCTCAGTGGTTGGTTGGCTCGACGGTTAAAATATGGAGAGCCTCCTGTCGAAAAAATTGTAGAGAAAACAGTGGAAGTTGAAAAAGTTATCGACAACCCAAAGCACCTCTCTCTCATATCTCAACTTGAAAATGAAAATCGTCAAATAGACGAGCTCAAAATGAGAGTTTCTGAATTTGAAAAATCAGAAGCCGATATAGCGGATCTGATTAAAAAAGAAGGTGTTAGTGCGAATGGTGGGCTGCGCTCACAATTCACGCATTTGATTAGTGGCTTTAGAACAAAAATTTCTGATCATGAAGGAAAGCAGCCCGGAATAGTTGAGAAGATTGTTGAAAAGCAGGTCGATAATCCTGAGCACTTAATACGAATTAGATTACTTGAAGAAGAAAACGCGCAGATCAATGGGCTGCAAGCAACGATCACAACATTAGAAAACCGAAGACCAACGACGATAGAAAAAATTGTTGAGAAAGAAGTAGAAAAACGAGTCGATAATCCTGCTCACTTAAATCGCATCAAATTACTTGAAGATGAGTTGGAAATATGGAGAAGAACCCCTTCTATTAATTTACCTGCAGCACGAGCATCTGGAATTGTTATTAAGGCCGAGGATGATTTCACTGCTATTGAAGGAATTGGGCCGAAGATTAGTGAGCTGATTCATGCAGATGGTATTCATACATTCAGGGAGTTATCTGAAACTGAGCCCACTCGTATTCAAAGCATTCTAGATAAAGCAGGAACAAATTTCCAGATGGCTAACCCTGGAACGTGGCCTGATCAGGCAAACTTGGCATCATCAAATCGATGGCCGGCGCTCAAAGCTTTACAAGATATTTTGGATGGTGGTGTTTATCCCGATCTGTCTGCGGAACGTGCAGCATTAACAAGCAGTAATGCGCAGGATACCGCTAAAATTGAGGCGTTAGAAGACGAGTTGGCTGCTTATCGATTAGCTGAAACTCAAACTGCCTCCGTTGCTGATATTGCAGCTGCAAAAGCGGCTGGATTTAAAGTTAGACGCCAAGGTAGCCATGATGATTTTACCGTCATTGAGGGAGTTGGACCGAAGATTGATGAATTAATCCATGCTGGAAATATTCATACCTATAGTCAACTTGCCTCAACTTCCATAGTAGTCATTCAAAAAATATTGGATGATGCAGGGGCGAATTTTGTTCTTGCAAAACCGGACACATGGCCAGCCCAATCTGATCTAGCAGCCAAAAACCAGTGGATAGATTTAATGAAATGGCAAGATGAGTTAGACGGAGGCAAGGAATAGTCATGGAATACAATAAAGAAGAATATATCTCACCTCAATGGCCGGGTTTTCGCCGAGCCTGGTGGATTGTTGCGATAATCCTGTTTATCTTATTGCTACTGATGTGGCTCATGGGGTATGGACCAGGAGGTAAGGCCTGCAAAGTTCCTGCAGAAGTCCGTACGGTTGAAAAACTAGTTGCAGCGCCTGATGTGACGGCTCCACTGATCACTTTGAATGACCTGTCGGTGTTAAATCTCGTTAGAGGTGAAAAGTATGTTGAAGCTGGAGCAAGAGCTATCGACGGCACAGATGGGAATATGACCGTGATGACGAGCGGTGAGGTTGATACGAGTAAAGTCGGTGAATATATCGTCACTTACACAGTCATAGATGCTGCGGGTAACAGTACGACAGAGACTAGAAAAGTTACTGTGACTGAGCCTGTTGATACAGCAGCACCTGAGATCAAATTAAAGGGTGAGTCGATCGTTTATTTAAAAGCAGGTGAAAAATATATAGATGCCGGCGCCGATGGAACTGATCTTATTGATGGGAAGCTTTCAGTCGAGTCGAAAGGCAAAGTGGACACCTCGAAAGCTGGGGAATATGTGATTTCATATCGAGTGACGGATGAAGCTGGTAACCATGCAACAGCAACTCGTAAAGTGGTTGTCATTGCTCCTGATAATGAGGCTCCAATTATAAGTTTGAATGATGCATCTGTTATCTATTTGAAATCCGATGAAACGTACATTGAAGCCGGAGCAAAAGCTGTTGATGCTAATGACGGAGATCTCCAGATTACGACTGAAGGTGCGGTCGACACAAACAAAGCTGGCGAATATATTATCACTTATAAAGTGACAGACTCAGCTGGTAATGTTGCTACAAAAACTAGGAGAGTCATTGTTACGGTTGCAGATGACATTGATCCTGTTATCAGCCTCAATGGTTCCTCTGTTTTATATTTAGAACGAGGTGAGAGTTATACTGAAGCTGGTGCTAAAGCATACGATAATAATGATGGTGCCGTGAAAGTTATTGCTAGTGGTTTTGTTGATACTAATAAGGTGGGCAGTTATTTACTGAGTTATACAGCAGTTGATAAAACGGGAAACAGAGCAACAGCGACACGTAAGATTATTGTTTCGCCCCGCGCAACGACAAACCTCGCTGAACCAACGTCTCCAACCGTTATTTCTGAGTCTACAAAGGAAGTAATGCCTAGTACGAAACTGTATTTTGGTTTGGATAAAGATGACAATCCGAGGGATACAGATAAATCATTAGCAACGGTAATTGAATACTTGAAGACTAACAGCAAATCGAGAGCTTCCATCTCGGGTTTTCATGACCCAAGTGGCCATCATGCCTATAACAAAGATTTAGCGAATCGACGTGCGAAAACGGTAATGATGATGTTGAATACTGCAGGAATTTCTGCAGAACGAATCGTGATACAGAAGCCTGTAGAAACGACAGGAACAGGCTCGCCTAAAGAAGCTCGTCGTGTGGAAGTCTCTATCGTGAAGTAATTTTACGATTAGTTAAGTGAGTTAAATTTGAAAGGGGTGGCTATAATAGTAAAGTAATAGCCATCCCTTTCTTTAGTTTTAAAACCAATAAGATAACCCCAGATGTGTACGTAGTTCAATGTCAGAACTGGATGTTAACGGGCTCTGTGTGATCGTACTTGGTAAATGCTCGTACATTAGGCCGCCTTTTAGTGAAAAGTGTTTAGCAATACGAGTTTTTACTTCAACGCCAAAGAAAGGAATCAGTGCTGAGTTTCCTTGATGTTTTTTTCTATTGGGAGTGGCTTCAGAATTTTTTACGCCATAATAGTAGTCGACTACGTCTTTACTCTGCCAACGAAAACCTCCAGATAAACCAACGGTAAGCTCAGGACCACCATTCCATTTTTCAGTATAAAATGGCTCTCCAAAACGAATCTCAATTTCTTGACCTTTATGATTGCCCAGAACATCAGAGAGCACATGCAAGCTGAGTAAGCCATAATCAGTTTTTAAACTCGCACGACCACCAACCTCTAAAGATGATTGACGCTCACCCATTCCTTTTAGAATTGGAGAATCATCGTGTTCGTAACCATAATATAAAGTCTTAGCTAAAATTTCGAGATTATATTGTTCATTGTTATAAATGCTATATGAGATCGAGTTAGAATCTATATTGAGGCTTTCACCACGATACTCTAAGTGTAAGAGGACAATATTTTTATTTTTTTGTTCTGTATAAATAGATGAACGTATTGCATTGACACCTAGACCCCATTGTTCTGTAAATAAATCTTCCGCGAAAGAATGTTTAGGTACAAAAATGAACGTAGAAACTGATAGTATTAGGCATTTTTTTGATAGTGTATTCATAGTTAATAAACTCTGATGATAGATTAAATAGTGAGTTCATCATAAGGAAAGAAAAATTTTAGCTCTGTAAGTACTTTGTGTTGATGTGTAACAAAATGTACAGTTGAAATGAAGCTCTCAAGTTTGAGAATAAATTGGCCAGCTTAAGGTAAAACAAGCTCCGCCTAAACGTGAGTCAGAAATATGTATTGAACCCTGGTGAGCTTCAATAATTTTTTTTGTAATAGCTAAGCCGAGACCATGCCCTCCGGTTTTTCGATGACGACTGATATCAAGTCTAGTGAATGCATTGAAAATACGTTCTCTGTCTTCTACTGGAATACCAATACCATCATCTTCAATACGGATCTGTAGCAGGTCCTTCTTAACGAAAAGCGATAAGCTTATGGTTTGGTTGCCGTAAAGGCTGGCGTTGCGCAATAGGTTATGAATGGCGCGAGCAAAATGCCGAGGGTTTATTTGTGTTGTGAGATTGAGAGGTAGACCATTAAAAAAATGTATAAATGTTTTGTCACTCATATAGCTAGATGTTTGTTCTATTATATTTTCTAGCCAAGGGATAACTTCGATTGTTTCAAAATCCTCTGTAGTTTTTAAACGCTCAAAACGAGCGTAGCGAAGTAGCTCATTAACAAGATCTTCTAACTCATCAACATCTGAATTTAAGCCGCCTAGATAACGCTCCCTAGAATCTTCATTACTATTAGATAGCATATCGAGACCAAAACGCATTCGTGCGATGGGAGTGCGCAACTCATGAGAGACTGCGTTGGTTAATTCACGGTGGCCTGTAACTAGATGACTAACTCGATCAGCCATAGTGTTAAATTGTTGCGCGAGTTTGCCAAGAGATTTTGTCTTTTTTATATCGGTACGAGCAGTTAATTCACCTCGACCAAAATCATCCGCGGTTTGGCTAATATTCTTTATAGATAACCAAAGTGGACGTAACCATAAGAGCAATGCTGTTGCGAGTGAGGCGAGAAAAACTCCAAGTAAAGCTGACATAAATGTCATGAGGCTAATGGGTTGTTTGATCGGTCCAAATTGTAAGGTGTAGGGTGAATTTTTCAATTTACCAAAAAATCGCCAACGGTTAGTATTATGGTCAAGTGCTATTACCTTTCCATTCTCCATAAGTATTTTTTGTTTTGAAGATAATGAAAGTTCTGAGTCTTTGACCAAACTAATTGGAAAGCCGAAATGAGGTTGCAGGTTTTTGATCAGCTGTACCCACGTCGTTTGTGGTGCTTTGAGCAACTCTTGTTCTAGTAGGTAAAATGTTCCTTGAGCTTGTTTATGATCCTCTTCTGTTTGGCTTTCAGAAAATGCGATGGCTAATACTGAACCAGAATCTTGTAATCTGGAAATATTGTAATTAGCATCATCAATGTCAGGATGTAAAGATTCCCCTGCATTAATTTTGGTCCAATTTTTTTTATTGATCAGAACATTTTCAGGTTCTAATATCTGTAGGGGATAACCAAAGTGTTCTTGTAAATTATGTAGAGCTTTTTGTTGTTCAGCATTACTTAAGCCCTTTAATTTTTTATCTAGTAAATAAAATGAGCCACGGGTTAGTTTATCTTCGTATTGATCTATTTTTTTAGATAAAATGATGTCAGGTAGATATTCAATTGCTAGAACAAAACCAACCAAAAATACAGTAAGGAATAAAAATAGAGGAAGGAAAATTCTAAACATTACCAAGCATCCTTTACAAATAAATAACCTTTACCCCAAATGGTTTTAATCTTGTTAGGATGAACAGAGTTATCGCCGAGTTTATTTCTTAATCGAGAAATTCGAATGTCAACCCAGCGATCAAGACCATCGTAATCAATTTTTCTGACAGCCAGTAATATTTCTTCGCGACCCATGATTTCTCCAGCATGAGAACAGAGGAAGTATAATAAATCAAATTCATTACTGGTGAGTTCAAGTTCTTTTTGGTCTAAGATTGCTTGGCGCGATGATTGATTAATTTGCAATGAACCAAAATTGAACGTTGTTGTTTGGTCTATGTTTTTCTCGAACTTCGTCTGGCGACGCAAAAGTGCATTAACTCTGGCAAGTAAAACACGTGGTTCAACAGGTTTGATCACATAATCATCTGCCCCCAGTTCTAATCCAATAATTTGATCAATGTCTTCATCTTTTGCTGACAGAATTAATACCGCCCCTACATATTGAGATTGAACTTGTTTATAAACGTTAAGTCCATCCAAACCTGGAAGCATAAGATCAAGTATGACTAAATCTGGTTGTTCTGTAATAATTCGACTAACGGCCAGATCCCCACGTGTCTCATGAGAGATAAGGAAGTTACTCTTTTCAAGATATTCTTTTATCAGATCGGCAAGACGTTGATCATCCTCGATTAATAAGATGTGCTCTTTATTCGTTAAGTTTGACATAATTTACAATCCAACGTTCAATGTTGTTTTTTTCATTATAATGAAGTTAACATTTTTAGTTGTAAGATAAGCATCTTGAAAGTGTATCAATTTGTAGGGTTGCATATTTGAGGTAAAGAGTTTTTTAGCTTGATCTTTGATACGAATTTCCATTCTTTAACTTATACCTAAATTAGAAATGGAAAGTTATTTGATAGCATTTCTTATATGAACAGGCTCTTACCTCACCAATATTATGGAAAGTAGAATACAGGTTGGTGATAAAAAACTTAGTTCCATTACAATGAAACTAACTTCCCTTGACCTGCAAAAAATTAACGAAATACCTCCTTAAAGCTATGAAAAAAATAATCGCTGACCCTAATATCCCAATGTTAGATAGCTTTGAACTGATGGGTGAAGTTGTAAAAATGCCAGGTCGAGAGTGGACAAATCAACTCGTGTTAGATGCTGATATTTTGTTGACTCGTTCGGTAACGAAGGTGAATGAAGCGCTATTAAAGAATAGTCAGGTTAAATTTGTCGGTTCCGCAACGAGTGGTTTTGATCATGTTGATCGAGATTATCTAGAACGGAAGGGCATTCATTTTTCCTATTGCCCCGGCAGTAATGCCGTTTCTGTGGCTGAGTACGTTGTCTCCGCTTTACTCTCGGTTATTGCTCCTGAGAAAAAACTACATGGTCTAACAGCGGGGGTGATTGGTTGTGGTCAGGTCGGTTCACGAGTGATCGAAAAGCTCGAAGCTGTTGGGATTGAATGTATTTTAAACGATCCTCCGCTTAACGATTTAAATGATGATGGACGTTATCGACCTTTGGAAGAAGCGTTGTCGGCAGATATCGTTACCCTGCATACGCCGCTCATTTATGAAGGTAAGTATCCGACGAATAAATTGATCAATTTGCAGCATTTTCAGCAAATGAAACCAGATGTGATCTTTATCAACTCTGCCAGAGGTTTTGTGGTGGATGAAACGGACTTATTTGTGCATATGAGGAGTAACCCATCGATGAAAACAGTGATCGACTGTTGGGAGGGTGAACCGGATATTGATCATCGCTTATTAGAAAAAGTCTCAATCGGTACGCCTCATATTGCCGGGTATAGTTATGATGGGAAGATAAAAGCGACCCGGATGCTTCACGAGTCAGTGTGTGAGTTTTTCCAAATCAATTCAGCTTGGCCTGTTGAAAACAATATGAATAAAAAAGTAGTTGAATTGACGGAGTTAATGGATAGCCACGCTTATTTACGACAAGCAGTTCTATCGAGTTATGATGTCCGTATTGATGATAAAAAGATGAGAACTTTACTTAAGCTTTCGGTCGAAGCATCTAAAAAGGCCTTTGATGATTTAAGAAAGAACTATGCTGAGCGTCGTGAATTTGATCAAATTGCGTTCAAGACGGATCAACATGTTCAAGCTCTTGCTGACTTGGGTTTTCAATAAAGTTATTTTTTATAATAGAACAATATTATACGTTTACTTGTTTTCAGTTAGATGTACGCATCTTTTTAGTTGATCTGAGAGGTTCTGTAGAGGCCTTAATCATTTCGTGGAATAAGTCGCTTTGAGTTTATAAAGGGAGAAAGAGTTTGAAAATATTATTAATAATCGCCGTTTTTGCATTTATTTTTTGGTCGTATGGTTCTACGGTCAAAGATATTTATTTAGTGTATAAAAAACGTAAGTTAAATAGCCAAATGAAAAAGATGGAAGTAGAGGCTCGATCTGACGAGGTGCGAACTATCAGAAGAACAGCTAAGAAAAAACAACTGGAACCATTTGTTGAACTGATTAATGCCGCTAGCTCAGATACGATTGGAGAGTTAGTGTCTACCAATTTCAAGTCACCGTTATTAGAAAAATTTGCCCAACAGCATGATGGAAATGCTAAGGCACATTTTTTATATGGAAACTTGTTGATAGATAAGGCTTGGAAAGCTCGAAGTGGTGCTGTTGCCGAGCAAGTTTCAGAAAAACAATTTGATGGTTTTTTCAACTTTCTCTCTCAGTCAGAACAGTCGCTACTCAAATCTAGGGATCTGGACAGAACTTTTGTTGGTGTCTACTCGAGTTTGCTTACCGTCGCTATGGGGCAAAGTGATAAGGAACGAGCTTATCAAATCTATAAGGAAGCTTCTCAGCTAGCCCCCGAGCGGCTGGACTATCATTTAAATATGTTAGTTTTACTCACTGAGAAATGGCTGGGAACAGAAGAAGAAATGTTTGAGTTTGCACGTAAGCATGCTCGTAGGGTTTCAACAGGCCCGCTTAAAGGTTTAATTCCTGCGGCTCATTTTGAGGCTCAACTCTTCTTGGAAGCAGATGAAAAGGAGGCGTATTTTAGTCAATCAGAGATACAACAAGAGATTCGAGAAGCTTATGCAGGCGTTGAAAATATAGAGGCTGGTGTCGGGTTTAACGAAAGGCATCAGTATTTTCTGGCATTGAACTTCTTTGTGGTCATTTTCCAGTATATGGAAGACAACAAAACCGCGCGTGAAATTTACGAAAAAATTGGTGGAAACCATACAGATAGCCCTTGGGGGAATATCGGTAAAGATACTCGCGAAGCATTCATGAAATACAAAAGGTTGGCTTATGAAGGGAAATAAATGATCAGTTTACCCAAGAATTTGTCCGTCGATAAAAGCGGGCTTTTTCAACTTGCCTCAGAACTACCTCTTAGTCGAAAGGTTGTCGAAAGTACTCTGGAAAGTATTGGCGGGCTGCCCGACCGAGAAGATTGGCACGGGTGGCTTACGGTCATTTTGTATGGCCTTGGAACAGCTCTCTTTCTTGCTGGAGTTATTTTTTTCTTTGCATATAACTGGGAGCAACTGGAGCGGTTTGAACGTTTTGCCTTGCTAGGATTGGGAGTTGTTATTTCCGCTACGGCGGCCTATTGGCTTGGGCTTGAAAAGCTTTCTGGAAAGCTATGGTTGACGACAGCATCGATTATTACCGGAGTTCTTTTAGCGACATTTGGTATGGTTTATCAAACCGGTGCTGATAGTTATGTTTTGTTCTATTCTTGGGCAGCTTTGATAGCCCCCTGGGTTATCGCGGCTAGATTTCAGCCACTTTGGTTGATCTGGCTTGTTCTCGTAAACATGGCTGTATTGCGCTGGGCGTATATTGTTAAACCATCATTTCTTGATCCTGAGAACTTTCTGCATCAATTGATGTTGTTAGGTTTTGTGATCAACGCCGTTATGCTATTGGTTAGAGAAACTACTTCTTTGATACATTTAGATCCTGCAACGGGAAGATGGCTACCGCGGATTATTGCGGCCAGCTTGCTCGCAGGATTGACCGCTATCCCTGTAGAAGGAATTATTGATGATGATCAAGGGTTCGCTTGGTCTATTTTGCTTGGGTTATATTTTATTACGTTAGTTTCTATCGGTTATTTCTACGTGAATAAACGTCACGATTTAGTCATGTTGACATTAGCCATGATCAGCATAATGGTTGTTTTGACAGTCGGGGTTATTCATACACTATTTGAAAATAGTTTTGATGATGGAATGTTTTTTATTACCGGGATAATTATCATTTTAGAAACGGCTGCCGCTGCAGCAATACTGATGCACTTCTACAAAAAATGGAAAGTAGAGGAGGAGTATAATGAGTTATCGTAGCGATATTATTGATGTTTTAATCGAAGAAAAGCATCTTGAACTCAGTGAAAAAGATCACGCCTTCGATGTTTTAAATCAAACTTCAACATCAAACTCACCGTGGTATATCCAACTGCTTATTGGTGGAGGTGCTTGGCTAGCATCTTTGTTATTTATGATCTTTATCGGCTTTACAGGAGTTTTTAATGATCAAGTAAGCTATATTATTTTAGGTGCTGTCATCGTCGTTATTACATTAGCCTTATCTATGCTCACGCATAGATCGAGTTCGCTGTTTTTAGAACAAGTCTTATTAGCGGCCAGCTTGACAGGACACGGTTCTCTTATTCTAGGACTCGCCGGACAGTATACTGAGCAGACAATCATCATCGCTACCGCAGTGATATTTTTATCGACGATCAATATTCTTTTATACAAAAGCCTATTTCATAAACTGTTAGCCACTTGGGGCTTCCTCCTTGGTAGCGCGATATTTATGTATGAGCTAGGCTTCGCCCAACTACCTCTGATGGTCTTTTTTCTGCTAATTCCTTCGGCATTAATGGCATGGATGTGGATGAATGAATCGCGCTTTGTTGTTGGCAAATGGGCTGAAATAGGAAAGCCCATTTTATATGCGTTAACGCTGTATGTGTTGTATGGAGCGAGAATTTCTGAGCAGCTTTCTTGGATAGTTCATGACTTCCTCAATAGAGATGGTGATGCAATCGTTAACGCTGCTTTGTATATTAAAGCCTTGGGAGTCGGTTATTTTATTATTCTAGCCTATGTGATTTCAGCTATTCTAAAACGTTTGAAGGTAAGTCTAATAAGCTTTTTGGGAGTGGGTTTAATCCTAGTCTCAGCATTTCTGTCCGCTGCTTTTTATCAAAGTTCTTCGATACTCGTGGCTTTAATTCTTCTTTTGATTGGTATTGAGCGCGGTAACAAAATATTAGTTCCCTTAGCGGTTATTTCACTCGTGGCATTTTATAGTGAATACTATTACAACCTTGATTTGACGTTAATGAAGAAGTCGATAGTTTTAGCTTCTAGTGGTTTGGTCTTGTTGTTAGCGGGCTGGTTAACGAATCGTTTGGGAGAACGAACATGAGTCATTGGCGTCGCCATATTATTATCCTAGGCTTACTCTTAGTCTCATTTGCATTTGTTGAGGCTGTGTGGAAAAAAGAAGGCGTACTCAAAGACGGTGAGCCGTTATTACTAAAGCTTGCTCCCGTTGATCCACGTTCTTTGATGCAAGGTGATTATATGATTTTGAATTATGCAATACCTCAAGAATTACAAGCAGTGATGCGTGGACAAAATCAAGGTGAGTTGGTCTACACAAAAGATGAAGATAATGTCGCTGAATTTGTTCGGCTCTATGATGCGCAAATAGCATTAACAGAAGGTGAGCGAAAGCTGCATTATCGAACAAATGGCCGATGGCGTGTTAGTCTTGGCGCTAATAGTTTCTTTTTTGAGGAAGGCCAAGCAGAAAAATTTTCAGAGGCAAAATATGGCGAGCTAAGAATGACGGGAGATGGAAGCTCCGTTCTGGTAGGGCTTCGAGATGATAAGTTTCAACTGTTAGGGTTATCCTCAGGACTGAAAACTCGACAAGATTTGTCTAAGTAGTTGACCTTGTTCGTGCAGTCGACGAAAATCACATCATTTTTAAATTGGCGGCAATACTAAGTTGGGACAAATACAGCAATCAGTTGACCCCATCGTTAGAACAGAGGGGCTTAGTTTCGCGCGTGGTGATCGTGTCATTTTTGACAAGGTTAACATCGAAATTCCGCGTGGAAAAATTACGGCTATCATGGGGCCGAGTGGCTGCGGTAAAACGACGCTGCTTCGACTTATCACGGGACAACTCACTCCGCAGGCTGGGACTATCTTCGTTGATAACGAAGAAGTGCCTAAACTCTCTCGTACGAAACTTTTCGAACTACGTAAACGCATGAGTATGCTGTTCCAAAGTGGAGCACTGTTGACTGATCTGACTGTTTTCGAAAATGTCGCATTTCCATTAAAAGAACATACAGAGCTTTCAGACGAAGCGATCCGAACACTTGTTTTAATGAAACTGGAAGCCGTTGGTTTACGAGGAGCTCGAGGTTTGATGCCAAGTGAGCTTTCTGGCGGTATGGCACGAAGAGTTGCGTTGGCTCGTTCTATTGCACTTGATCCGATGATGATTTTGTACGATGAGCCTTTCACAGGACAAGATCCGATTTCAATGGGCGTTCTTGTTCGTTTGATTAAGCTAATGAATGATGCCATGAACATGACCAGCGTCGTCGTCTCCCATGATGTAAAGGAAACATTATCGATCGCAGATTATGTTTACATACTTTCAGCAGGCAAGGTTGTTGGAAAGGGTACGCCTGAATCGCTACATAATGCTGGCTCAAAATGGGTTAAACAGTTTTTAAATGCATTACCAGATGGCCCTGTTCATTTTCACTATCCCGCTGATGAGTTTGCAAATGATCTGATATCAGGAGGTCGCTCATGATCCAAGCCTTGGGGAAAATGGGAATAAGTACATTTGGTTGGTTAGGCCGATGCTGTATTTTTCTTGTTTATGTAGCCAGTGGTTTTTTTATAGCTTTAAAAAATTGGCGAGATCTCATCGCGCAATTATACTTTGTTGGTGTTCTATCCCTCGTTATCATTGTGGTGTCTGGCTTCTTCGTAGGCATGGTTTTGGGCTTACAAGGCTACAACACCCTCGTTGATTTCGGTGCAGAAGAGTCGCTAGGTGTCGTCGTCTCATTATCACTAGTTAGAGAGTTAGGGCCTGTCGTAGCAGCATTACTTTTCGCCGGAAGAGCGGGTTCTGCTTTGACGGCTGAAATTGGTTTGATGAAAAGTACAGAGCAATTGATGGCAATGGAAATGATGGCGGTCGATCCTCTACACCGTGTTATCGCACCACGTTTACTGGCTGGAATTATCGCGATGCCATTACTGGCAGCAATCTTTAGTGCTGTTGGTGTTTATGGAGGCTACTTTGTCGGGACAGGACTACTCGGAGTTGATGATGGTGCTTTTTGGTCGCAGATGCAGGCGGCGGTAGATTTTAATGGCGATGTTATGAACGGTATTATTAAAAGTATCGTTTTTGGTTTCGTCATCACTTGGATTGCTGTATTTGAAGGATACGATACGGCTCCAACATCCGAAGGTATCAGCCGAGCAACAACACGAACCGTCGTAAATTCCAGCTTAGCCGTACTGGCATTGGATTTTGTACTTACAGCAGTAATGTTTGATTAAGAGGAACATAGCATGATGCAATCAAGAACAGTAGAAACAACCGTCGGTGTATTTATTGCATTAGGCCTAGCCGCAATTGTTGTACTGGCAATGAAAGTTAGTAATATGAGTACGTTAGGTAGCGATGACGGTTATCAGGTTAGTGCAAATTTTGACAATATAGGAGGCTTGAAAGTACGTTCTCCTGTGAAAATGGCAGGTGTTCTTGTCGGTCGAGTTTCAGAAGTTAGCTTTGACGACGAAACTTACGAAGCCGTTGCTGTCATGACGATTGATGCGAAATATGTCAAGATCCCAGAAGATACAACGGCCAATATTTATACAGCAGGTCTACTCGGCGAGCAGTATATTAGCCTTGATGCCGGTGGTGCTGAAGATTATTTGCAAGAAGGCAGTATGATCGAGATTACTCAATCGGCTGTCGTGCTTGAGCAGGTGATCGGGCAGGTGTTATTTGACAAAGCTTCTGGTGATGATGAAGAGTAAGTTGGCTGGGTGTAATAAAATTTTAATTGTAGATAGGTTTTTTTGAAGAGAGTGGATCTTCCTCCATACTGGAACCTATTTTTTGTGAAATGAATATGACTTTTAATATAAAGAAATATCTAATTCTAAGCTTCTTTTTGGTATTTGGGAGCGTTAGCGCGCCAACTTATTCTGTCGACTTACCTGCAGAAGGAGCAAGAGACCTAATAAAGTTCGCTGCGGAAACGGTTATTTCCTATGCAAAAACAAATCGCACGGCACTACAAGAAGACCCTACCGATCTTTATATAACGGTTAATGAAATAATCTCACCCCATGTAGACTTTCCCCGCGTGGCTCGTTGGATTTTGGGTAAACATTGGCGTAAAGCTTCTCAGGAACAACGATTAGTGTTTCAAGATGAGTTTAGGAAGCTTCTGATTAGAACGTATGCTAAAGCCTTGTTAAAGGTTTCCGATGAAAAGCTAATTTATCCGCCCTTAAAAGGTTCGGTGAAAAATGGAAAGTATACGGTTCGTTCCGCATTAGTTTTGCCCGATGGTCGAAAGTTTACTGTCCAATATCGAATGCATAATAAAGATCAAAGCTGGAAGATTTATGATATCTCTGTAGAAGGCGTCAGCTTGGTTTCGACCTACCGCTCTTCTTTTGCCACAGAGATCCGTAAAGTTGGACTGGATGGTTTGCTAGATAATCTAGTCTCTAAAAATGAAGGATTTAATATCTAATGACATCACGATTTTCTGTAGCCTCAAATAATATCTTGTCTGTTCAAGGGAATTTGGACGTTTATTCCGTCGCAGAAGCGATTAAGCAAGGCTCGAAACTATTAAAATCGAACGATTCATTTGAAGTGATCGATCTGCAACAGGTCAACAACATGGATAGTGCGGGTTTGGCTTTTGTTATCGAATTATTGAAAACATCGAAATATCAAAAGAAAAACTTACGGTTTAAAAACATCCCTAATAGAATGCTCGCGGTTGCTAAGGTTTATGGGTTATCTAAAATTATACCAGCCGAAGCTTTTCAGTCAGCCTAAAAGTATTCTGCAGATTTAATGGCGTAGACAGCGAACTTAAATCGAGGCGTCAGTTTTCCGTAACATCGATTAAATAGCGCTTATTAAACAGTCAGTTTGCTATCATTACTTGCTGCTAGCGGTGCTAGGCGCTATCCTTCTCATCTTTTTATAGATGATCGGAAGATTTTATGACGCATGAAGAAATTAAATCTCTTATAGAAGCTGGAATGGAAGGCGCAGAAGCCATTGTTGAAGGTGATGATGGAGCACATTTTGATGCTGTTGTTATTAGTGATGAATTTGAAGGGTTGTCACTCGTGAAAAAGCATCAATTGGTTTATAAAACGCTAGGCGATAAAATGAAAGCGGAAATACATGCGCTGTCTATTCGTCCTTTAACTCGTGCTGAGTGGAATGAAAGTAGCGGTTTACGCGTTCTCTAAAAGATAGATATACACAATATGGATAAACTTATTATCACTGGTGGTGATGCATTATCAGGCGAGATCCGAATTTCTGGAGCCAAAAATGCAGCACTGCCTATTCTCGTTTCAACATTATTGGCTGAAACGCCTTGTCTGATAGGAAACGTTCCACATCTACATGATATCACTACGACGATGGCCTTATTGGGTGGAATGGGCGTTCAATTGACCGTTAATGAAGACATGAGTGTCGAAGTTGATAGTTCAACGATCAAAAACTATTTTGCACCCTATGAACTCGTTCGTACTATGCGCGCCTCTATTCTTGTTCTTGGGCCATTGCTTGCTCGATTTGGAGAAGCTGACGTTTCATTACCAGGCGGTTGTGCAATAGGTTCTCGCCCGGTCAATGCTCACCTTGATGGCCTACGTAAAATGGGCGCTGATATCACCGTTGAGAACGGTTATATCCACGCGAAAGCAGAGCGGCTAAAAGGCTGCACCATCTTGTTAGAAATGGTAACTGTAACAGGCACCGAGAACTTGATGATGGCAGCTGCATTGGCTGATGGCGTCACTGTTCTTGAAAATGCAGCGAGAGAACCAGAAGTCGTTGATCTTGCTGATTGTTTGATTGCCATGGGGGCGAAAATTGAAGGTGCAGGAACCGCCACCATTACCATTGAAGGAGTTGAATCCTTACATGGGGCTGACTACAACATTGTTCCTGATCGAATTGAAACAGGTACATTCCTTGTTGCAGCGGCGATGTCTGGAGGCAAGATAAAGTTGAAAGACACATGTCCAGATCTGCTCGATGCCGTGATCGCAAAGTTGGAAGAAGCTGGAGCAAAAATCACCTCAGGTGATGATTGGATCGAGATCGACATGGAAGGGCGCCGCCCGAAAGCGGTTGATATTCATACCTCACCATACCCTGGTTTTCCAACTGACATGCAAGCGCAGTTTACAGCATTGAACAGTATTGCCGAAGGCAGTGGCGCAATTACCGAGACGGTTTTTGAAAATAGATTCATGCACGTGCAAGAATTACAGCGCATGGGTGCAAATATTACGTTAGAAGGAAATACAGCGATCACTCATGGGATTGAAAAACTCACTGGGGCACCCACCATGGCGACAGATTTGCGTGCATCAGCGAGCTTAGTCTTAGCAGGTTTAATAGCGGAAGGTGAAACTGTTGTCGATCGGATCTACCACATTGATCGAGGTTACGAAGCGATTGAAGAGAAACTTCAACAGTTAGGTGCAACCATTCGTCGGGTACCAGATTAATGAGCTCAGAACTGACATTAGCTCTTTCAAAAGGTCGTATTTATAAGGACACACTTCCACTGCTTGCCAAGGTTGGTATTGAGCCGACTGAAGATCCAGAAAGATCAAGAAAACTGATCATTCCAACCAACCGGAAAGAGATAAATCTGATGGTGATCAGAGCAACCGACGTGCCTACCTTTGTAGAGCTGGGGGCGGCAGATATTGGTGTTGCCGGTAAAGATGTTCTTATGGAAGCTGAATGTGACAACCTTTACGAACCATTAGATTTGAAGATTGCGCGTTGTCGTTTAATGGTCGCCATACCAAAAGATAAGCCTCTTCCTCAGGGGCGTGCGCGGATTGCAACCAAATATATCAATCTTACGCGTCGTTATTTTGCCGAAAAAGGGCAACAGGTTGAGGTTATCAAGCTTTATGGTTCGATGGAGCTGGCACCACTTGCTGGACTTGCTGATGGAATTGTCGATCTGGTTGATACTGGAAATACACTTAAAGCCAATGGCCTAGTTCCTACCGAAGAGATTATTGAGATTAGTTCAAGATTGGTCGTAAATAAGGCTTCTATGAAAATGAAGGCGGCTACGATTAAGCAGTTAGTAAACGAGCTGGCTGCGGTGGTTGGTTAATCTAAAGTGGTAGCCATTACTCGACTAGACAGTGCGCAAGCTGACTTTGAACAAGCGTTGGCCAAACTTCTGGCGTGGAATGACGACACCGATCAACAGGTGACTGAAACGGTGCAAACGATCCTTCGTGATGTAAAAAGTCGTGGCGATCAAGCTGTTATCGAAACAACTAACCGTTTTGATCGACGTTCAGTTTCAATGATGAGTGACTTGGAGCTAAATAAAACACAGCTTGATAAAGCACGTAAAGAACTTGATCCTAAGATTACTAAAGCATTAGAAGCGGCGGCAGATCGAGTTAAAAACTATCACCAACATCAGCTGCAAAAGTCATGGAGTTACACTGAAGCCGACGGCACCATACTTGGCCAACAGGTCACTGCAATGGATCGAGTTGGTGTTTATGTGCCCGGAGGAAAAGCGGCTTACCCTTCTTCTGTCTTGATGAACGTCATGCCTGCGAAAGTTGCCGATGTTGAAGAAATTATCATGGTGGTTCCTGCTCCGGATGGAGAGCTGGATCAAACCGTGCTCGCGGCAGCCAGTATTGCTGGTGTCGATCGAATATTTACGATAGGTGGGGCACAGGCCGTCGCCGCACTAGCTTATGGTACAGAAACCATTCCGCAAGTTGATAAAATAGTAGGACCGGGGAATATATATGTCGCTACGGCGAAAGGCATGGTCTTCGGCACCGTAGGAATTGACATGATTGCGGGTCCATCCGAAATATTGATTATTTGTGATGGCGAGACCGACCCAGACTGGATAGCGATGGATCTGTTCTCTCAAGCTGAACATGATGAGCAGGCCCAGTCTATATTGCTATGCCCTGATCAAGCCTATATAGAGCAGGTACAAGCGAGTATAGAAAAGCTCCTTCCAACTATGGAGCGAGCAGCTATTATCCGAGAATCATTAGAAAGCCGTGGCGCTTTGATCAAAGTTGCTGATATAGATGAGGCGGCAACTGTTTCGAATGAGATTGCACCAGAGCACTTGGAGCTTTCTGTAGCTGATCCTGAGAGTTTAGCGAGCAAGATCAAACATGCGGGTGCTATTTTTATGGGGCGTTACACAGCAGAAGCGATAGGTGATTATTGTGCAGGACCTAATCACGTCTTGCCGACATCAAGAACCGCACGTTTTTCTTCGCCCTTAGGTGTCTATGATTTTCAGAAGCGATCATCGATTATCCATTGTTCGACTACAGCTGCTAGTGGATACCTTGGTGATATTGCATCGACGCTTGCTCGGGCGGAAGGCTTAACAGCTCATGCACGCTCAGCTGAGTTCCGCCAGAATAAAAAATAATAAAATTGATCAGGATTTAGTTCCTATCTGCATAAAGAGTGAAACAATGACGAATGAATTAGTTCAGCGTTTGATCCGCCCTGAAGTTCGAGCGCTGTCTGCTTATCATGTGCAAGACTCACAAGGTTTTATTAAACTGGATGCTATGGAAAACCCTCACTCCCTCCCTGAACCATTAATCAATGACTGGTTAGATACCCTGCGAAATTTGGAGTTGAATCGTTATCCTGACGCAGGGGCGGAAGTTTTAAAAAAGAAAGTGCATGGTTATCTTGGCTTAGAATCTGAGCAAGATATCCTGCTCGGCAATGGATCCGATGAGTTGATTCAGATTGTCGCAATGGCATTGGCTGGTAGTGACAGAGTGTTAATGGCTCCTGAGCCGGGTTTTGTCATGTACAAAATTATTGCGCAATCATTGGGTATGAAGTATGTCGGCGTACCTTTAAACAGTGATGACTTCAGCTTAGATCTTCCTGCAATGTTAGCGGCGATCGAGCGGCATCAACCGGCGGTTATTTTTCTGGCTTATCCCAACAACCCTACGGGCAATTTATTTGATCGTTCTTCGGTAGAACAGATTATCGAAATGAGTGATGGGCTTGTGATTATTGATGAGGCTTATCATAGTTTTGCGCAGCAGACCTGGATCGGTGATCTGGATCGTTTCGAAAATTTGCTAGTTATGCGAACATTATCAAAGATTGGGCTAGCTGGATTACGGATCGGCATGCTAGTTGGTGCAAAAAAGTGGCTAGATGAGCTGAATAAAATCCGATTACCCTATAATATAAACGTATTGTCGCAAGCAAGTGCAACATTTATGTTGGAACATACTGAAGTTTTCGATCAACAAGCCAGTCAAATTAGGGCTGAACGTCAGTTTATGTATGACGAACTCGGACAATATTCTGAAGTTAGAAGATGGCAAAGCCACGCAAACTTCTTATTAATAAAAACTTCTCTAGCTCAAACATTGTTTGATGCCTTGAGAGAGAGCAATATTTTGATTAAGAATCTCAATGGTTCACACGAGATGTTGGCGCAATGTTTGCGTGTAACAATAGGAACAGAAGAAGAAAATCGGGCTGTATTAGGAGTCATTAGACAGGTAATTTGATGTCGATCAAGTTAATTGTTTTTGCTGCAATACGGGCGGAGAATTTTTCTGTATAATTCAGCGGTTTTTTTTAACCCATACAATTCGGAAAAGTTTTATGTCAGATCGGGGAAATAGTCTAGTCAGTGAAGATGAAGTCGACAATGAACGACGTCGATTTCTGATAGCAACCACTGCGGGGGTTGGTGCTGTAGGCGCTGTAGGCGCAGCATTACCATTTGTTTTATCATTCCAACCTAGTGAGAGAGCTAAGGCGATCGGTGCTCCTGTCGAGGTCGATATCAGTAAGCTCGAACCTGGGCAACGGATGATCGCAACTTGGCGTGGCCAGCCTGTCTGGGTTATGAGACGTACTGAGAAGGCACTGAAAGATTTGGAGACAATGTCGGCTTTTCTTCGTGATCCTGAGTCGAAAGTTGTTTCGCAGCAGCCGGCTTATGCGCAAAATGTAGCACGGGCAACTAAGGCGGAATACCTTGTTGTTATCGGCTACTGTACTCACCTAGGATGTTCTCCGACCTACCTTCCTGAAGGAACACCACATAATCTTGGGGATGAATGGAAAGGCGGTTTCTTCTGTCCTTGCCATGGTTCTAAATTTGATCTTGCTGGACGAGTGTTCAAAGGCGTGCCTGCTCCTACAAACTTGGTAGTGCCTCCGTATCACTATTTGAATGACACATTGATTCTAGTTGGCGAAGATGGAGGAGCTGCGTGATGGGCAAAAAAATTGTAGATTTGCTGACTTTTTTACTGGGTTGGATCGATGCTCGTTTTCCATTAACTAAAATGTGGAATGAGCATTTGGGGCAATATTATGCGCCAAAGAATTTTAACTTCTGGTATTTTTTCGGTTCACTCGCTTTAGTTGTACTGATCAACCAATTTGTCACCGGCATTTGGCTGACAATGAGTTATAAGCCTGATGGTGAATTAGCGTTTGCTTCCGTTGAATACATCATGCGTGATGTACCATGGGGTTGGTTAATTCGTTACATGCATGCCGTCGGTGCATCAGCATTCTTTGTCGTCATCTACCTACATATGTTCCGTGGCTTGATGTACGGATCATATAAACATCCGCGCGAGCTGCTTTGGATAACGGGCATGTTCATTTATTTATGTTTGATGGCCGAAGCATTTCTTGGTTACTTGCTGCCTTGGGGACAAATGTCTTATTGGGGTGCTAAGGTAATTATCTCTCTCTTTGGAGCGATACCTTATATAGGTGAAACACTGGTCCTATGGATAGCAGGTGATTATGTTATTTCGGATGTGACCTTGAATCGCTTCTTCTCATTCCACGTTATTGCTGTGCCTATCGCATTGCTTGGCCTAGTTTGTGTTCACGTTTTAGCGTTACACGAAGTGGGTTCAAATAATCCCGACGGTGTTGAGATTAAGAAGAATAAGGACAAGAATGGCATTCCGCTCGATGGCATTCCTTTTCATCCTTATTATTCAGTCAAAGATCTTGTTGGTGTGGTCGTATTCTTGATCTTTTTCGCATCGATAATCTTCTTTGCTCCGGCTATGAATGGTTACTTCTTAGAGCATAATAACTTTGTCCCAGCTAACCCTATGGTGACGCCAGAACATATTGCTCCTGTTTGGTACTTCACACCTTTCTATGCCATTTTACGGGCGGTGCCTGATAAGTTGCTGGGTGTTGTAGCCATGGGTGCTGCTGTCATGGTGCTGTTCCTACTACCTTGGTTAGATCGAAACCCGGTTAAATCAATTCGCTACCGTGGCACGCTTTACAAATGGATACTTGGAATATTTGTCGTAAGTTTCGTGGCCCTTGGTTGGTTAGGAATGCAGCAGCCAACAGAAGTATTAACCTTGATGGCGAGAATATTCTCAATACTCTATTTTGCATTTTTCCTATTGATGCCGTTTTATTCTAAATGGGATAAGACCAAGCCAGTACCAGACAGGGTGACGTACAAATGAAAAAACTAATCTCTATATGTTTACTGCTTTTACCAACGATGGCTTTTGCTAATACCGGTGGTGTTCATTTGGATCACGCGGATGTTGATTTAGCAGATAAACCCTCTTTGCAGCGTGGTGCGAAAATCTTTGTTAACTATTGCTTAAGTTGTCACTCAGCTTCTTTTGCTCGCTTTAGCGGTGTCGCTAAAGATTTGGATATTCCGGAAGATGTGATGAGCAAGAACATGTTGTTCGTCTCAGATAAAATCGGTAGCAATATGGACATAGCAATGAAAGCAGAAGATGCTGAGAAATGGCTAGGTAAGAATCCTCCCGATCTTTCTGTGATCGCACGTTCGCGTGGCGCGGATTGGATCTATACATTTTTGAATTCTTATTATCTTGATCCAAGTAGAAGTACAGGTGTTAATAATAGAGTTTTTGATAAAACAGCAATGCCCCATGTTTTATGGGAATTACAAGGCTGGCAGAAACTTGCTTATACCGAAGAGCATCATGGTGAAGAGAACAAGAAGGTGATTACAGGCCTTAAATTGGTTTCTCCAGGTAAGATGAACGAAGAAAGCTATAGACAAGTCACACATGATCTAACGAACTTCTTAACCTATCTTGGCGAACCTGCATTGATGGTTAGAAAGAAAGTAGGGTTTTGGGTAATTCTCTTCTTATTAATTTTACTTATTCCAGCCTATAAGCTGAAAAAAGAATACTGGAAAGACGTCAAATAGCTTTCTAAGTTATTCCTTTAAATTACTGTCTTCCCCTCCGCTAACGAGCAGAGGGGCTTGACAGGTGTGTTACTATTCCCCCTATTCATATTAAAACTATTGGAGTTGTACGATGAGCACACTGGCTAATCGACGTTCCGTTATGTCTTTCTACTCCGATCCGTTGGATATAGTTGGTCATTGCGTACGTCTTTGTATTGCAGAGAAAGATATTAATGTTGAAATCAACTATGTTGATCCTGACAATATTCCTGAAGACATCATTGGATTGAACCCGTACAACTCGGTCTTAACGCTCGTGGATCGTGACTTGGTTCTGTATGAACCACGCATTATTATGGAATATCTAGATGAGCGATTTCCTCATCCACCGTTGATGCCTGTTGATCCTGTTTCACGTGCGACCAATCGACAATTGGCTTATCGAATAATGAATGATCTTTATTCTTTAATTGATGCCCTAGAGAATGGTAAAGAAGCTGCTAAAACGAATGCTAGAAAAGTCATGCGTGATCATTTAACGGCCATTGCTCCAGCGTTTGAAACCTATGGATTTTTCATGTCAGATGATTTCTCATTAGTGGATTGTAGTCTTGCTCCAATCTTGTGGCGTCTAGAGGGTTATGGTGTTGCACTTCCTGCACAAGCCAAACCTTTGCTTAAATACGCTAAGAAATTGTTTGATCGTGAAGGTTTTCAATCAAGCTTGTCAGAAGCTGAACGAGAGCTTGGCCAAAAATAAGAAGTCTTGAGTATGGATTTAAGCCCGACAAAACCTTATTTAATTCGTGCATTCTATGAATGGATCTTAGATAACGATCTAACACCTCACGTTATGGTTGATGCGGAGATAGAAGGTGTCCAAGTTCCCGCTGAGTTTATCTCTGATGGACAGATTGTTTTGAATGTATCTTCGAGTGCCGTTAAATCTCTTGAATTAGGAAATGAGTGGATATATTTTAATGCTCGTTTCGGAGGTAGACCTCAAGATATCTATGTGCCGATCGTTGCTGTTAAGGCAATTTATGCACAAGAAAATGGTAAAGGGATGGTGTTTGCTGATGAAGACAATGTTCCACCTCCAAGTTCTCCGCCACCGACGGATGAACCTAAACCGACTAAAAAGCCAACTTTGCGAGTTGTTAAGTAGGATTGAACATTTAGCCTAGATCTAACCTAGGCTAAATTTTTGTTTGGTTTAGGGTGGACGAGGTTTCTAGGTTTGGCTGTTTATTAATCTAGATATTGAAAAAGCTTAACGACTTTCTGAACGCCTGATGCGCGACTAGCGATCAAAGCTGCATTTCCACCTTGTTGACGAGTGATGATTCCCATTAAGTAAACAACTCCCGCTTCAGTCACTACTTTTATTTTTGTACCATTAACAGATTTATCGGTTAATAGCCTACTTTTTACATTTGTTGTTAGCAAAGTATCACTACTTCTAGCAACGAGCGCACTGGGGGCTGCAATTGAAATTTCATTGAAAATATGACTGACTTTTTGCGTATTTTTTGTAATAGCAAGAATGCGTTGAAGTGCTTCTTCTGTAGCGGTTTCACCGGTTAGCAAAACATTGGTATTAAAACTAGTCGCATTGATATGGACGATACCTTTGAAAGAGGCATCTGAAAGGATTGCATTCTTAATTTTAAGTTCTATCGCTTCATCTTCTACAAATGTACCTGTAGTTCGACTGTCATTGGCGACAACGGCCCCTGTGGCAGCTCCACCGATGATTAAAGGTGCGCAACTTTGTAATAATAAGGAACCCGCTAAAAGTGAAACCACTTTAAGATTTCGTTTGGTTTTGTTGTTGACCTTTTTTAATAATGTCATAGTATTTTCCTAAATAGGTTCTTATCCAAATAACTTTTTATCTACTAGATCACATAGACAGTGGATCAGTATTAAATGTACTTCCTGAATCCGTGCGGTAACATTACTAGGCACACGGAGTTCAATATCTTCTGCATCCAATGCTTCTGCGGCGGCGCCACCATCTTTACCACTCAGTAGAAAAACAGTTACATCTCGTTCATGAGCAGCTTCTATTGCTTTTACAATATTAGGTGAGCCACCACTGGTTGTTATCGCCAGTAATATATCACCAGATTGGCCTAAGGCACGAATCTGTTTTGAGAACACTTCATCATAGTGATAGTCGTTAGCAATAGAGGTAAGTGTCGAAGAATCCGTTGTTAATGCTATGGCGGGTAGAGGAGGTCGTTCCATCTCATAGCGGTTTAACATTTCTGCAGAGAAGTGTTGGGCATCGGCTGCTGAGCCGCCATTGCCACACGCTAGCACTTTATTGCCATTGATCAGAACATCAGCTAACTGCGATGCAGCGGTAGCGATCAGCTCAGATAATAAGATTGCCGATTGAGTTTTTACTTCGATACTCTCGGCAAATGTTTGTTGTATTCTTTCTACAGTATCCATGATCAGAATGCGTTCTTTATCCAGTTAATTGAAGGGTGTGATGACTCACCCGAAATCAGCACGGCATCGAACCGGCAAGGATGATCTTGAAAACGATCATTATTTTGCAGGTAATGTTGAGCTGTCATTTGTATTTTTTTTTGTTTTTTATAATCAATAGACTCAATACCTCCACCGAACTGTTCATTTTTTCGATATCTTACTTCGACAAATACAAGTGTATTATTATCCCGCATGATCAGATCAATTTCTCCTCGTTGAAAGGCATAATTTCGTTGGACTAATTCTAACCCATGTTTGTTCAAATAATCTTCAGCTAAACGCTCGGCCCATTGACCACGTTTATTTGTTAGTAGGTTCTTCAGATTCACTGTCAGGTAATGCAGTTTGAGTATTTTGATATTGACTATCGAGAAATTCTGGCTTCCCACGTAGGAACTTGGCCCAAGCTAAATCGCGCTGAATTTGTGCATGTTCATTTAGATATAAGTTTCCAGTTTCGCCTTCAAATTTCCCACCAATCTGCATTCTTAAACGCCCAAGTTGCGGAATGACCTTATAGGCATCGATACCTAATGCAAACAAGCGCAGGAAAGCAGCATTGTTGTCTGGCCAATTTTGTTGCATTGCTAACGGTGTGGCAGGGTCTATGATTTGGTTTTTGATCATCCAAGGCATGTCACCGATGATAACGCCTTCTAGATCAAGATCAGGTTCTCCGTGTGGAGGCAGTCCGAAAGCGTGAGATGTTGTTAAAACAGGGATCCCAGAAGCTCGATGAAAGAGTAATTGTGGACGGATCTGACGAGCTTGAGTCGGGCGAGCAGCCATAAAGATAAAGTCCATATCTTTTCTTGGGCGAGGCTCGAATTTAATTCTACGATTTAGCTCATTGGTTAGTTCATTGTAACGTTCTTTACTGTCGTCTATGTCTAACAACTTGATGACAGCGGCAGAGAAGTCCACTTCTGTTGTAGAAAATTTTTGTTGATCAACGATCACTCCACCGAGCGCTTCGTATTTTTCTTGGAAGGCTGTAAATAAACGATCACCCCAAGCGTCTTCAGGCGTGATCGCAAGCGCCTGACGGAATCCTTCGGCCCACGCTTTTTCTGCCACTTGAGCGGCTTCTTGTTCTGGTGAAAGCCCAAATTGATAAAAATGGTTGGCATCAATGTGATGACTAAACTCAGCGAGTTCTTCGGTACTTAAATGATTCAAAGCCAATGTCTTTACAGGAAGTTCTGATAAAGAAAGCAGCATTTTTACAGCCTCTTTTTCGAGAGGCCCAACAACCAGATCAACACCTTCATCAACAGCACGTTGGTAAACCTCAAGAATATTACTGGCATCGGCTTGATAAACATGAACCATCGGTTGTTCGAGTTGATCATTCTCGCCATACCAAGCAGAAAGAAAGCCATCCCGAACGGCAGCGCCTGCTTGGGCAAAACGACCGGTGTTTGGAAGCAGTAATGCGATGGTTGATATCTTCTTACCTAACACTTCACTTTTAGTGAATAGCTCACGAAGCACAGGAGATTCAGCTGCGTGGTCAGGGTAGTGTAAACGCCACTCGGCCACCTTGTCGGCAAATAAGCTAGTGTCGAAAATCGATTCTCTTGCGATCAAATTCAACTCAAGCCAGCCAGTAAGTTGAGGATGAATGTTTCTTTCTGTTTGAGCGAACTGTTCTGAATCAAATTGATCGATAGTTGTCCAGATTGTGCGTCGGTTTGTATCTTGTTCAAGCTCGGATTCGAGCAAAGGATCAATTAACGTTCGCGCTTGAATGGCTTCCAATGAAGATTCTAAGGTTTCAAATGCCGAAATTTGCATCGCTAGAATCTGTTTTTTTGACATTGGACTAGCAGCGGCAAGATCGATTTGACTCAAGGCTTGAATAACCTGCTCAGGTTGTTGGTCTATTTCAGCGATGTGAGCGGTGATCAAATGGTAACGATTACTCAAAGATTGATCTAAAACATCAACATCAATGAGAGCCAGTGTTTTTCTAGCATTCAAACTATCGCCAGCTTGAATATAAGCTTCAGCAGCGGTCAGCTGGTAAACCTGCTTTAGATTTGATGGCGTTTCATCTTTTAGCAATGCTGGCGCAGCATCAGCCAGTTTCAGGAATTCTTCCGCACCAGCGGTATAATCACCAGATGCAATCAACTGATTAGCAGTTTCAATTTGAGCTGCAGCGATCTCTTCTTGGCTTGGGCCAGTTGCACAACCTGCGGTGATCAACAAAGCTAATGTAGCAGGAAGCGTTCTTTTGAGTGTTGGATGAAGTAACATTCCAGTTTCCAGATGAAATTAAACGGCAAAATATTGGCGTGAGTTTAACATTAATTAGCATATTGAGGATATTCGACCGTGTCACAAGAACAAGCATCAAAAACTGGAATTTTATATGTCGTGTCGACACCAATCGGAAATCTTGACGATATGACCCCCAGAGCCACAGCCACCTTGCAGAATGCAGATCTAATTCTGGCCGAAGACACACGCCACAGTGGTGGTTTGTTGAAAAAATTTGGAATTACTACTTCAGCAAAAGCTTACCATGATCATAATGAACGTGAGTTTGCCCCAAAGATTATCGAGCGTTTGGAAGCTGGTGAAAGTATCGCACTGATCAGCGATGCAGGAACGCCTTTAGTGAGCGATCCGGGGTATTTTCTGATTAAAAGTGCACAGCAAGCCGATATACAAGTGACTCCGGTGCCAGGATCCTGTGCGTTGATAGCGGCCTTAAGTGCATCAGGTTTGGCTTCTGATAGGTTTACCTTTAATGGTTTTTTACCACCGAAACAAAATGCTCGACAGAAGCGACTGCAAGCATTAAAAATGGACACCGCAACACAAATTTTCTACGAAGCCCCGCATCGTTTAGCTGCTTGTATTTCAGATCTCAAGGAGGTGATCGGTGCTGAGCGGAATGCTTGTATCGCTCGTGAGCTAACCAAGATGTATGAAACGATTCGAACAGACTCACTAGAAAACTTAAACAAATGGCTGGCTCAAGATCCGGGGCAATGTCGAGGAGAAATCGTCATCATTGTTGAAGGCAACCCAGCAGAGCAGATAGATGACGGCGAAGATCAACGTGTACTCGATATTTTATTGGAATATCTATCCCCAAGTCAGGCCGTGGCAGCGACGGTAAAGATCACGGGTGGTAAGAAAAATCAGCTCTATAAAATGGCGCAGGAAAAGCAATAGCTCTCGATCAAGCTAGTCTAAAAACTCGCCGCCATGCCGTAACAAGCCTTTGCTACGCGGAATATAAATATCAACGACACGCTGTGTATCAAACACTAAAGTCAGGTCAGGTAGTGCAGGATAGCGAATATTTTCAACCTCATCCTCAGCAACAGATGTTTCTGAACTTTGTCTTTCTGGCGCGATCAGAGACAAGGTGATGGGTAACGCATCCAAATCTATGGTTGATAGGCAGCTGCTGGGGAGATTGTCCAAAAGTACCTTGATAGAGTCATCTGGTGAAAGTAATTTCTCAATTTTATATTGATAAGCGTCAGTGGCTTCAATACGAGAGATGGCTAGGCTTAGATCATCTCGATTGATAATTTCCAGAGTAAAGTTAATATCATTATCAAGGTTACTTTTTCTTTCGATATGTAAAGAAAAATCCATCTTTCGTTGCATCATCAAACGGCTGGCATCACTCAAAGGCAGGTTGTTTTCAGTGTTCAGGTAGCAGTCAAGGATAGAAACCCAACCAGTTGAATACTCTTTCAAAACCCCAGCATATTCGACTTGCTCATCATCGACCTTATCCGTTTCAAAAACAACACGTCGACTAATATAATGTTCTAACACAGGATCAAACGCAGCGGTGCTGACCATGCCCAACGTACCACTCCCAATTTTCTTAAGGTAATTGCCTTGGCCTTCTAGCAAGGTTGAAGAAGCTTTCTTTTGTACGCGGCTCATCAACAGGCCGATGGACTCATCAATCGCTTCACGAAACGCGACCATAAAATTACGAATAGATCGCTTAATGCGACGAACAATACTTGGATTTTTAATCCGTTTAATTTCTTTTAACCGACGTTTTTGATTCTTAGGAGTAAGCTCATCGTGAAACCGAAAAATCACATCGATATCATTCATTTGTTCAGAAAAAATGATATAACTAGTCAGCAAATTCTTGCGACGGTTGGTATAGGGGCGACTGAAGATCAGCTCGATCGCATTTGAGAATAGGTTAAGCTTTCCCCAAATGCGTTTACCTTTTAATCGCGTTGTAACATGAAAACCCCGCAAGTCTTTTAATACACGATCCATTCGACGATGTTGAACAACACTGCCTACCAGAGCACCGACGAAGACCAGCAAAATACTAAAAAAGAGAACTTTATCCATAAGAGGTAATTATGCAGATCTGGAGCTACACGTCTAGGTTTTATCTCAATAAAAGCGCGATAATTAACTAATAACTTCGCACAAGGTAAGGTACACTAGCGCCGAGAGTTGGCCAGGCAGTCGCTGTATGCAAATACAGAGGAAAGTCCGGGCTCCATAGGGCAGGGTGCTAGATAACGTCTAGGGGGCGAAAGCCTACGGAAAGTGCCACAGAAAACAGACCGCCACTCGGCTTCGGCCGAAGGTAAGGGTGAAAAGGTGCGGTAAGAGCGCACCGCGCTAGTGAAAGCTAGTGGCAGGGTAAACCCCACCTGGAGCAAGACCAAATAGGGGAATGCGCCGCTTCGAGCGGTATCGTGTGGTCCGCATGAGTTCCCGGGTAGGTTGCTAGAGGTGTTACGGCGACGTACATCCCAGATGAATGACTGTCACACCATATGGTGTACAGAACCCGGCTTATCGGCCAACTCTTTTTCAACTTCATAATGGTTAGTTATGGATACAGAACACAAAAAAATATATTCAATTTTTTATCCTAGATATTTAGAGAAAATTAAACAGATTTCAGATGAAAAATTGAAATTTGTTCAATATACAAGCGCTGAATCTGCGGTGGAAATTATTCGTAAAGGTGAAGTATGGTTGCGAAATTCACAGTGTATGAATGATTTTTCAGAGGTGCATCACGGGTTAGATTGTCTGGTTAAATCTTACAATACAGGTGATCAAGGCCGGTTATTTAAGGATATTTTAGATGAAATGTATCCTGGCATTACTGACAGGCTGAGTTCTCTTTTTGACAGTTGGGCCTCATCGTTTAAGGCTAACACATACCTTGCATGTGTTTCAGAACACCCTCTCGAAGAGAATGAATATGGACGATTGTCTATGTGGCGAGCCTATGGCGGAGATCGCCCAGTCGCGATAGTTCTTAATCATGAGCCATTCACAAACACAACAGATGCCTTTAAGGCTTATAGTCACCCTGTTCATTATGTAAACCATGAAGATTTCCGTAAAGAGTTTCAATCCATTACTGCAAGGATCAGAAAAAATTTTGGTTTTATACAAGGTTTGGGAGAAAGCCGTGTCACCAATAACTTATTTGATCTGTTTAAAACAACTGCTCTATGTAGTAAACATCCCGGTTTTAAAGAAGAAAGAGAGTGGCGGGTGGTCTATACGCCTGAACAAGAAACGTCACAACACATCAAGACTAGTATCGAAACGATAAATGCTGTTCCCCAAGAAATATGTAAGATCCCTCTTAAAGATATACCTGATGAGGGAGTCGTTGGGCTCTCAGTCCCTGAGTTTATTGACCGAATTATCATCGGTCCTAATGATCAAGAGGAGGTAATGAAAAAAACATTTGAGAAGTTATTGGGTGAAGCTGGATGTGAACGTCCAGAAGAAAAAGTATTCGTTTCGGGGATCCCTCTTCGTTAAGTTACATTTTTTTGAATGTTAGAAAGCTTGATGTCTTTATATTAAAAATAAATTTTCTCAATTTTTTGATCCTCGACACAAAATTCTCAAACATGAAAATTATAGTAAAGCTCTTTTTGTATAGTTTGATCTATACCTTTCAACGGAGCGAAAAATCTTGGTTAGTGGTTAAATAGTTTTATATACTGAGGCTTCTATGATTCAAGTGGTGAGCTTGAGATCCTAACTTAATTATCAAACAACTAGTCCATCAGTTTTTGTGAGAGAGCTTTTGAAAAATAAATATGAGGTCGATCAGGATGGGTTCAAAGGTGCTTATGTATTTTGAACGGATTGTAATGAGAAGGTTGAAATGATCAGCCAACTTAGAAAAAATCAATCGCTGTTCTTGAAAGTAGTCCCTTATTAGTGTGGATTCTTACTCTTTAAATTTTCTTATACGCAAAAAACTAGCAAACTTAGGAATACCTTTTCGAGTTAAGCCAAAGTATTTATAAGTGATTTGTGTGCCCACCTTAGGTGGGGTTTTTCTCTCACTATCTTTAAAGCCACCTCCAATCTTAAATCGTTTCCCATCAGGCATTTCTACTAAGATAGATCCAAGCATGCCTTTATATTTACCTTTTCCGGGTAAGTGAGCGATCACAATGGCCTCGGCATCTTGATAGGTTTTTACCTTTAAGATGTCACTTGAACGACCTGCTCTATAGAGTGAATCTCCTCGATGTAACATCAAGCCTTCACCATCTAGCTTAATAACGTGATCGAGCTTTGCTTGAAGTTCTGTGTGATCAGTCACCTTGTATTGTTGGATCAACTGGATATGAGCGTTGTTCTGAATAATCAAGTTGGCTTTTAGCTCGGCTAGTCGATGAGTAAATGTTTTGGACGAAGTTGGGAGATCAAAGATCATGTATTTAACTTGTCGCCATTCTGAGTCGATAGGTTCGATTTTTCTGACGGTACTGACAAGCTGTTCAAAGCTACCGCGCTTTATCCATAGTTCACCATCGAGGGGGATAGTCGGCAGATTTACCGTAAACCAGGCTGGTGCGTGATACTGATTTCCTTGGCGTGAAATAAGCTTTTCTCCATCCCAATAGGCACGCACACCATCAAGTTTCTCACTGACCCAATATTGATCGAGCGGTTCATTTTGTTGATAGATCTGGGCAAGAGCGAGTTTGGGAGACGTTGCAGCTTTTGTTGGTCGGGCAGTTGAATTTAAGCAGCCGAGACAGAAAAGCAATAGCAGACAAAAAACATAGAAATGCCGTAATTTGACTTTTTTTGAGAATAATTCTGCCATGAATATAGAGCATCATAATTCATGTTTTAGACAGGGTAGCTAAAAACTGTTCGATCTCATCATTTGTTACATTTCATCTTGATGAAAAAATGCCACTTGTAAGAATCTACTTTAAGTAATATTACTAAGCAAATGATACTAAGAAAGTAATTTTTTCAACTTCTCTTGAAGTGTCAATAATTCGCCTAAGTCATTGTTAGAAAAGAAAGAATCACGGGTTTTTATGCTTGACAGAGTGGGCTGGATGAACGACTATCCTACAAGTGGTGGGGAGTTGTGGATCATTGTGGATCAATAGCAACTTCAAAATGAAATTAACAAGGTGTTTTGAGAGTCTCATGTTTAGCGGTAAAAGCTCATTAAATTTGGACAGTAAAGGACGATTGGCAATACCCAGTCGGTATCGTGCTCGTCTGGAGGAAATGAGTGAAAGTGACGTGGTGGTGACGATCAATCCTTTAGACCGATGCGTTTGGATATACCCACGAACAGAATGGGAAATTATCGAAGCAAAATTACGCCAGCTATCTGATTTTGATAAGCAGAGCCGTCGTACCAAACAGATGATGTTGGGGTATGCCGAAGATTTCCATTTGGATTCCCACGGACGAATTCGAATTCCTTCTAGCTTGAAAGAATATGCTGGATTAGAGAAAGAAGCGGTCATGTTAGGACAGGGTAACAAATTTGAACTCTGGGATGAATCGGCTTGGAACACACAACATGATGAATGGTTGGCCAGCCTTGAAGATACGTCTGGTGAGCCTTCAGAACCATTACAACAGTTATCGCTTTGATGGAAAATTTAAACGGTGAACAGCAACACAAACCGGTTTTATTAACGGAAGTGTTGGAAGCCTTATCGATAGTCGATGATGGCATCTACATAGATTGCACTTTTGGCCGGGGAGGTCATGCAAGAGCGATATTGGAGCAATTAGGACAAGCAGGGAGGGTTATCGCGATTGATCGTGATCCTGAAGCTATTCTAGCTGGTAAGGCACTTGAGGCCGAAGATAGTCGTTTCACTATCGAACAGGGCGCGTTTTCAGTATTGAAAGATGTGGCTGAACGACAAGATGTGAGCGGCAAGGTGAACGGTATTTTGTTTGATCTTGGAGTGTCGTCTCCGCAACTGGATGATGCAGAGCGTGGGTTTAGTTTTATGCACGAAGGTCCTCTTGATATGCGTATGGATCCTAGTCATGCGATCTCCGCGGCAGAATGGATTGCTAGAACTTCTGAGCGAGACATGGTTCAAGTGTTTAGTGAATACGGTGAAGCGCCATTTTCTAAGCGAATCGCAAAGGCAATTGTTGAGGCGCGACATGAGACACCGTTTGAAACAACAAAGCAGTTGGCTGATCTGATCAGTGCTGTTTCACCGAAACAAGGTAAACCGGGGCAGAAGGTGATTCATCCGGCAACACGCGTTTTTCAAGCTATAAGAATTTGCGTTAATGATGAGTTGGGCGAAGTGAAAAAGGTACTTGAGCAAGTCACTAATGTGCTTGGGCCAAAAGGTCGCTTAGCCGTGATCAGTTTTCATTCACTAGAAGATCGTTTGATCAAACGTTTTATAAAAAAAGCGGCTGTAGGAGATAATTTTCCTGCGGGCCTACCTATTCCAACATCAATGTTGAATCCAACACTTAAAATGGTTGGAAAGCTGATCAAGGCCGGTAAGGAAGAATTACAACACAACCCTCGTTCACGTAGTGCAGTGTTACGAGTCGCTGAGAAGATGGCTTAATGAGGCTTTCTATCGTTCTTTTTTTGGCTGTAATGATTGTTTGGTCAGCGTTGAGCGTGGTCAAAACACGGCATGAAAGTCGTAAATTATTTATCGCATTGCAGGAAATGGAAAACCAACGGGATGCGATGAATGAAAACTGGGGTCGTTTGCAATTAGAGCAAGCTACTTGGGGAACACATAGCCGAATCGAAGAATTTGCACGTGACAAATTGGAAATGGAATTACCTATTACAGAAGATATTAACTTGGTGAATTTTTGATGTCAGAGTCTGACTCTAAATTGAATACTGACTTTTCCGGAAGACGCCGGTTTATCTTATGTCTATTTACGATCGCTGCATGTGGGTTGGTATTTCGTGTCGTGCAATTACAACTTGTAGATAAGGATTTTTTACAAGCAAAGGGCAATGCTCGTTATTTACGCACGGTTGCAATTCCTGCACACCGTGGAGTAATTCAAGATCGTAACGGTGAGCCTTTAGCAATTAGTACACCTATCAGCGCGATCGCTTGTAATCCAAAGAAGTTGATTCTAGAAAAATCACGTTGGGCTGAGTTAGCAAAAATGTTGGATATATCTGAAGCTAAATTAGCGGAAGAAATAAAAAAGCGTGCCAGTCGTGAATTTATGTATTTGAAGCGACAAGTGACGCCAATGCTTGCAGAAGAGATTCGTGCATTGAACATTTCAGGCGTATTTACGAAAAAAGAATACCGTCGTTTTTATCCTGCTGCTGACGTTGCTGCACATGTTGTCGGTTTTACAAACATCGATGATAAAGGTCAGGAAGGTATGGAGCTGGCATTTAACCAAATGCTTAAAGGTGAGTCAGGTGCAAAAAAAGTAATTCGAGATCTTGCTGGTCATACGATTGAAAATGTAGAAAGTGTAAAAACAGCCGTACCGGGTAATAACCTGACATTAAGTATTGATAAAAGGATTCAATATTTAGCCTATCGCGAATTAACGGCAGCGGTGTTAGGTCATAAAGCAAAGAGTGGATCGATTGTTGTGATGGATGCGAATTCCGGTGAAATTCTTGCGATGGTGAATCAGCCTTCATATAACCCAAATAATCGATATGAATTAAAAGGCGAACATTATAGAAACCGTGCCGTGACGGATGTATTTGAACCGGGTTCAACAATGAAGCCTTTTACTGTAGCAACAGGTTTAGAAAATGGAACATATAAGCCAAGCACGCAGATAGATACACGTCCGGGACATTATAAGGTCGGTCCAGATACGGTTCGAGATATTCATAACTATGGCTTAATCGACGTGTCTACGGTGATCAAAAAGTCCAGTAATGTTGGTGTTTCAAAGATTGCGCTATCAATGGAGCCTGAAGTTCTTTGGGGAACATTTAATAAAATTGGTTTAGGAACAACCAGCGGTATTGGTTTTCCTGGAGAGGTTTCTGGACGTCTTAGAGATTACTCAAATTGGCGGAGTATTGAACAAGCAACCATGTCATTTGGTTATGGAATGTCAGTAACAACGTTGCAGCTTGCACAGGCTTATACCGTGTTGGCAAATGAAGGCGTTATGGCTACGCCTAGCTTACTAAAGGTTGAAGAGCCAGAAGAAACTGTTCGTGTTATGAGCAAGAAAACGGCTGAACAAGTTTTGCTAATGATGGAAGGTGTCGTTCAGGATGGAACAGGAAAACAGGCTCAAATTTTAGGTTATCGCGTGGCTGGTAAAACAGGAACAGCGCATAAATCTTCGGTTGGAGGTTATGCCGAAGATCGATATCAGTCTGTATTTGCAGGTGTTGTTCCTGTTAGCAATCCAAGATTAGTTGCAGTGGTTATGATCAACGAGCCATCACAGGGCGAATACTATGGTGGCCAAGTTGCAGCACCTGCATTTGCAAGGTTGATGGGTGAGACTTTACGTTTAATGAATATATCGCCTGATGATATTTCGTCATTAAAAGAAAAACGATTAGTGGCAGGGAAGGATCTTTGATTATGACAGCAATGAATCATCGTGGTGTCTACCTGAGTGAGCTCTTGAAGGATTTTGCTGCTGTTGAAGCAGAGCAAAATATGCAGATCTCAGGGATAGAAATGGATAGTAGAAATGTCCATCAAGGTGATTGTTTTATTGCTGTTAATGGAGAGCATGCTAACGGAATAGACTTTATACCTGATGCAATTTGCAAAGGTGCAGCCGCAGTCCTAGTTGATACAAATGATGCCGAATTAATCAGAAAGTATTTAGAAACTGAAACTAGCCCTTGGAACATAATCTTTGTAGACCAGCTAGATGTAAAAGCGGGACAAATTGTTCACCGTTATTATGGACAACCAACAGAGTTTATGAAAATGATTGGTGTTACGGGCACAAATGCTAAGACATCGGTCAGTTATTTTATTGGTCAAGCTATTGATAATATTTCAGGTAGTGGCACCTGCGGAGTAATAGGAACATTAGGTAATGGTCTGCTTGGTGAATTCATTTCAAGTGGAATGACAACGCCGGATACTATTTGTTTACATCAATCGCTATCGAGGCTACGTGATCGAGGTGCTCATGCTACCGTCGTTGAAGCATCATCACACGGCTTGGCTCAGCATCGATTAAGTGGTGTTGAATTTGATGTCGCAGTGTTCACCAACCTAACGCAAGATCATCTTGATTATCATGGTGATATGACAAGCTATGGTGCTGCGAAATTAGAGTTATTTAAATCTCCCGATCTACAAGCTGCGGTGGTCAATTTAGACGATCCTTTTTCAGAGAAAGTCATCGATCTTTTGCGTGAAAGAGAAGATGAAGTGAAGATCACGGGCTATACACTGGGTAAACAACAGTATTCGGGGATCAGGACAATTCGTTGTAGCAAGTTAAAGGTGTCTGCGAATGGTTTATCGATGGACATAGATACGCCGGAAGGATCAAACATACTAAAGACTAGTCTGTTAGGTCGGTTCAATGCGAGCAATTTATTAGCTGCTCTGGGTGCCTTGATGGCCTGTGGTTTTCGTTTGAATGATGCCTTACAAGCACTTGCTGAAGTACAAGGAGTGCCAGGTCGAATGGAAGCTTTCGTACAAAAAAATCAGGCCGCAGTCATTGTTGATTTTGCCCACACTCCAGATAGCCTAAGTAAGACATTAGAAACATTAAAAGAGATTTGTAAAGGCAAGTTGTGGTGTGTGTTTGGTTGTGGTGGAGATAGAGATAAAAGTAAACGTGCGCTCATGGGCGCCGCAGCCGAGTTGCATGCAGATCAAGTTATTATTACAGATGATAATCCTCGATCAGAAGAACCGAGCATCATTGCAAGTCGCATTCTTTCTGGTATGAAAAAACCTGTCAATGCAAAGGTGATTTTAGATCGGAAGGTCGCTATTGAAACAGCGATTAGAGAAGCTGCACCTAAAGATATTATTCTAGTTGCCGGAAAGGGTCATGAAGATTGGCAGGAAATTAAAGGACAGAAATTTTCTTTTAATGACCGTAATGTTGTTTTGAATCTAATCGGCAAAGGAAGTGAAAAATGATCAGCTTTTCATTGCAACATATAGCCGATCAGCTAGATGCAAAGTTAATAGGTCAAGACGTAATCTTTGAAGGTTGTTCTACAGACACAAGAAGCATTAAAAAAGGTGAGTTATTTGTTGCTTTGAGTGGCCCTAGTTTTGATGGTCATGATTATATTTCGATGGCCGAAAAATTAGGTGCTATAGCCGTTGTAGTCGATCGAGATGTCACTACAAAACTACCAGTGATAAAAGTACAAGATACGCATCTAGCATTATCTGAAGTAGCAAGACTATGGCGAGAAGAATTTTCAATGCCCGTAATTGCGATTACTGGCAGTAACGGTAAAACAACCGTTAAAGAAATGATTAGTTCTATCTTGTCTCGTTGTGGAAATATTCTGGCAACAAAAGGCAATTTAAATAACGAAATAGGTGTACCACAAACCTTATTTAATCTTGAACAAAAACATAACTATGCCGTGATTGAAATGGGTGCAAATCATGGTGGAGAGATCACGAGCCTTTGTGAGATAGCGCAACCAAAAGTGGCCGTTGTTACACAGTGCGCACCATCGCACCTTGAAGGCTTTGGTTCGATAGAAGGTGTTGCAAAAGCTAAAGGTGAAATTTTTGAATTTTTAGCAAAAGATGCAGAAGAAAATATTGCTGTAATAAATGCTGATGATGACTATGCGTCACTTTGGAAGAAACTTGCAGGGAACAGCAGAATTATAAGTTTTGGTTTAGATGCTAAGGATGTAGATGTTAGTGCTTCAGTTATCGAAATGAATACAAAGGAAAGCCGAATCTTATTACAAGCAGAAGGACAAACAATGAAACTTAGGCTGCCTTTAGCGGGTAAGCATAATGTTTTGAATGCGCTTGCAGCCACAGCATGTGCGTTAGCTTTAAATGTATCAATGGAAGTTATTCGTGATGGTTTACAAGTGGTTAAATCAGTACCTGGTAGATTGCAGTTTAAAGTCGGAATAAAAAACCTACAGATTATCGATGACACATATAATGCAAATCCTCGTTCATACGCAGCAGCACTAGACGTATTGAGTCAGTCAAAGGGCCAGCATTGGTTAGCGTTAGGTGACATGGGAGAGCTTGGAGATACGGCTGAAAAATTACATACAGAAGCAGGTGAGCAAGCACGTATATCTGGCGTTGAAAGAATGTTCACATTAGGGGAATTGAGTCAAAAAGCGACAGAGTCATTTGGTGCTGGAGCACAACATTTCACGGATCAGAAACAACTAATAAAAATAATAAAAAATGAGTTGGATAAGGACATCACGCTCTTAATAAAAGGTTCTCGCTTTACCCATATGGAAAGGGTTGTGCAGGCACTGGAGAGTAATAATGCTTCTACTTCTTGCTGACTATTTAACTCAGTACCACACTGGATTCGGGGTTTTTCAATACCTAACGTTGAGAACAATATTGGGTGTATTAACCGCATTGTTTATATCGCTGGCTGTTGGCCCATGTATGATCAGATATCTTAAGCGTTATCAGCTTGGCCAGAGTGTGCGTTCTGATGGCCCAGAAACTCATTTAGTGAAGGCTGGAACACCAACAATGGGTGGTTTATTAATCCTTGTAGCGGTTGGTGTTAGCACTCTCTTATGGGGCGATTTAAACAACCGATTTATTTGGGTTGTGTTACTCGTGACAGCATTATTTGGTGTTGTCGGGTGGATCGATGATTACAAAAAAATAGTTGAAAAAGATCCAAGAGGATTGATTGCAAGATATAAATATTTAGGACAGTCAATTGTTGGGATTATTGCTGCGATTTTTTTATATACAACAGCGGTTACAACCGCAGAAACAGAGTTACTGATCCCCTTCTTTAAAAATGCCAGTATTACACTGGGCATTTTTTATATTCCTTTTGCATATTTTGTTATTGTTGGAACAAGTAATGCGGTGAACTTGACCGACGGTTTAGATGGATTGGCAATCATGCCATGTGTGTTGGTCGCAGGGGCATTTATTATCTTTGCTTATGTTACAGGTAATGTGAATTTCTCTGATTATTTAGGATTTCCATACATTGCTGGAACGGGTGAACTTTGCATTTTTTGCGGTTCGATCGTAGGGGCCGGATTAGGTTTTCTATGGTTCAACACATATCCAGCACAAGTTTTCATGGGTGATATTGGAGCCTTAGCTTTAGGCGCTGCACTAGGAACAGTTGCCGTTATGGTTCGACAAGAATTAGTGCTGTTTATTATGGGAGGCATCTTTGTAATAGAAACCGTGTCAGTGATTTTGCAGGTTGCATCATTCAAATTGACAGGAAAAAGAATTTTTAACATGGCTCCATTACATCATCATTACGAACTTAAAGGATGGCCAGAACCAAGAGTTATTGTGCGGTTTTGGATTATTACCGTCATGTTAGTTTTACTTGGTTTAGCAACCTTAAAAATACGATAGGAATAAGTAGTGACAGAAAAATCGCGTATGAATAAACAGCACAACTTAAATGTTGACACTGTGATCGTCGGTCTCGGCGTGACAGGTTTATCATGCGCGCGTTTTCTTGGTAGCAGAGGTTTATCTTTTGCTGTGACTGATACCCGGGAAACGCCTCCAGGCTTAGTAGAACTAATGGAAGAGTTTCCTAATACGGTTATTAGTACCAGTGAATTAGATTTAGATCTGATCATGAGTGCTAAACAATGTTTAGTAAGCCCTGGAATTTCTATAAAGACTCCGGCTTTGATTGATGCGGAGCAGGCTGGGGTTGAAATCATTGGGGATATCGAACTCTTTGCTCGCCATGCCGATGCTCCTGTGGTTTCTATTACGGGTGCAAATGGAAAGAGCACGGTGACAACACTCGTGTATGAGATGGCGAAAGCAGCGGGTTTAGATGTTAGGGCAGGTGGTAATTTAGGTCTACCTGCTCTTGACTTGATCGATGATATTGAGCCTGACCTTTATATTCTAGAACTGTCTAGTTTTCAGTTGGAAACAACACATAATTTAAACTCTTTAGCAGCGACAGTCTTAAATATTTCTGAAGATCATATGGACCGATATGCTGGTATAGCAGACTATGCTGGAGCTAAGGAAAGAGTTTATCAAGGTAGTGGCGCGATGATCATCAACTCAGACGATCCTGCTGTTGGTCGGATGACCAATGTTAATCGTGAGATCATACGTTTTACGCTAAACGAACCGATGGAAAGTGAGTTCGGTATTCTGCACAAAGACAATGAAGCTTGGTTGGCATTTGGTGATCAATATTTAATATCGATCAGCGAAATGAAAATACAAGGACTGCATAATATTTCGAATGCACTTGCTGCATTAGCGTTAGGAAGAGCTGCTGGAATAGCTGATGAACCTATGCTTGACGTATTACGTACATGGCCAGGCTTATCTCATCGATGTGAATGGATTGCTGAGCATAATGGTGTGGATTGGTACAACGATTCAAAAGGGACTAATGAAGGTGCAACGGTTGCTGCTATAAATGGTTTTGCTGATAGACCTATTATTTTGATTGCGGGCGGAGATGGTAAAGGTGCGAAGTTCAATGATCTTGCTACGGCTGCGAAAGGGGCAGTAAAACAAGCAATACTGTTTGGAAAAGACGCTCCTTTATTAGAAAATAAACTACAAGCAGTGACCGAAATTATACGAGTCAAAGATCTTGCTGAAGCCGTTAAAGTTGCAGGTAAAATAGCAGTGAAAGGTGACAGGGTCTTATTGTCGCCAGCTTGTGCAAGTTTGGATATGTTTAAAAATTATATTGTTCGCGCTGAAGAGTTTATTAAGGCTGTTAATGAATTCGTAAATCAGGGGGTAGAGATATGAGCCAAGCTATCCCAATGAAAGAAAACCAAAGTAATATGTTTGGTCGAACACTTTATAAAAATGATGAGAAATATGATTGGTGGTTGATCTGTTGTGTAATGATTCTGATCAGTCTTGGCTTGGTTATGGTTGCCTCAGCATCGATTTCAATAGCGGATCCATTAGGCAAAGAAGATGGTGTGAAATTATATTATTTCTGGCGTCAGGTCGTTGCGTTATCTATCGGGTTTACAGGCGGTATAGTCGCTCTAAAGACACCACTATATTTGCTTAAGGAATTTCGTTATTTGTTTCTGTTTATTTCTTTTGTATTGCTAGTGGCAGTTATTTCTCCATTGGGTAAAGAAGTTAATGGTGCATCACGTTGGGTCGATTTAGGCGTATATGATTTACAAGCTTCGGAAATCACTAAATTACTGCTTATTATCTATTTAGCCGGTTACATGGAAAAACATTTAGAGTCCGTTAGAACGTCATTTTCTGGGCTCTATAATCCTATTATTGTAATGATACTTATTTGTTTTCTGTTATTGATGGAACCAGATTTTGGAACGTCAGTTTTATTATTTTCAAGCATGTTGGGAATGCTCTTTATTGCCGGTGTTCCGTTATTAAGAATAATTGTCTGGGGAAGCGTCGCGGTGATGCTCCTTGCATCTGCGGCATTAATGTCTCCTTATCGTTTACAACGTTTGCTCACTTACGTGGACCCCTGGGCGGATCCTTTCGGTGCAGGCTTTCAATTGATCCAAGCGTTAATCGCAATAGGCCGAGGCGAATGGTTTGGTGTTGGTTTAGGAAGCAGTGTTCAAAAATTATTTTACCTACCAGAAGCTCACACTGATTTTATTTTTTCTGTGTTTGCTGAAGAACTAGGCTTGTTCGGTTGCTTAAGTTTGATTGCTGTTTTTTCTTTCTTTATATGGCGAGTGTTTTACATTGCAGTTCAAGCGGAAAGAGAAGGCCGATATTTCCCAGCTTTTCTAGCCTACGGATTTGGGTTATTGATCGGTATGCAGGCATTCCTAAACATGGGTGTGAATATGGGCGTGCTGCCTACGAAGGGGTTAACACTACCGTTTATTAGTTATGGTGGTAACAGCATGATCATGATGTGTATAGCGACAGCATTAATCTTACGCGTTGATCATGAAACTCGTATGGGGAACAATTATGAGGGCGACGAAGAATGACTCGTCCGATCATGATCATGGCTGGCGGAACAGGAGGACATGTTTTTCCTGCATTAGCCGTTGCTGATTATTTAAAAGCAAAAGAAATTCCTGTGTTGTGGTTAGGTACAGAGAAAGGCTTGGAAGCGAGAGTTGTACCTGAAGCTGGATACCAACTTTTAACGCTAAGTATCGCTGGTATTCGAGGTAAGAGTGGGATAACAATTCTTCTAGCACCATTCAGAATTTTATTTGCCGTCATACAAGCACTAAAAGTGGTGGTCACACATCGACCAGCTGCAGTGTTGGGCATGGGTGGATTTGCAAGTGGCCCAGGAGGGATCGCTGCGTGGTTAATGCGTACACCTGTGATAATTCATGAGCAAAATGCAATAGCAGGGATGACTAATAAATGGCTTTCAAGAATAGCTACACGAGTCTTTGAAGCATTTCCTGGAGCATTTCCAACGAATATAACTGCGGAACATGTAGGTAATCCCGTTCGTGCTGCGATAGAAAATATACAAAAGAAAAATAAAGAAAATAAAACACTTAGAGTTTTGATCGTTGGCGGAAGCCTCGGTGCAATGACTTTGAATAAGGTTGTGCCTGCAAGCTTGGCGAAAGTTTCAGGAAAAATAGAAATATGGCATCAAACTGGTCAGCGTGATTTTGAAGCGACGCAAGAAGAGTATATAGCGCTAGGAATTGATGCAAAAGTGGAATCATTTCTTAATGATATGGATCAAGCCTATGCATGGGCTGATCTCGTTATTTGCCGATCGGGAGCATTAACCGTATCAGAATTAGCCGCTGCAGGTTTACCCGCTATTTTAGTGCCATACCCCTATGCTGTTGATGATCATCAAACAGCGAATGGAGAATATTTAGCCAGTGCGGACGCTGCTGTGATTATTAATGATAAAGATTTTTCGGAAGAAAAATTGATCACAATAATAAATGAGTGGATAGCAAAGCCAGAACGATTAAAAGAAATGTCCGTTAAGGCGAAGGGAAAAGCCATAAAAGGTGCAACCAAAAATGTAGCGAATGCATTAATGGAGGTGGCTTATGGATAGGCAAGAAATGGAAACTATGGGCATGGGGCGCACACGAAATATTCATTTCGTCGGTATTGGTGGCGTCGGCATGAGCGGTATTGCAGAAGTTCTACACAATCTGGGTTATCGCATCTCTGGTTCAGATATCAAAGGTAATGCGGTTACAAAACATTTGGCTGAACTTGGCATAACTATTTATATAGGCCACAAAGCTGAACAAGTAGGAATAAGTGATGCTGTTGTAGTTTCCAGTGCTATCGATATAGAGAATCCTGAAATTACATTCGCAAAAGAAAAACGTATTCCCATTATTCCTCGAGCAGAAATGCTAGCGGAATTAATGCGCTTTCGTTATGGAATTGCTGTCGCTGGAACACATGGAAAAACAACAACAACAAGTTTAGTCGCAAGTCTATTAGCTGAGGGTGAGCTCGATCCTACCTATGTTATTGGTGGACGATTGAATAGTTCAGGTAAGCATGCTGAGCTTGGTGAAAGCAGATATTTAGTTGCAGAAGCTGATGAAAGTGACGCCTCATTTTTGCATTTGCAGCCAGTGATAGCGGTACTAACAAATATCGATTTGGATCATATGGAAACGTATGGTGGTGATATTGAAAAATTACGTGAAACATTTTTAGAGTTTTTACTGCGCTTACCATTTTATGGTTTAGCTGTTATTTGTTATGACGATCCTCGAGCGCAAGAATTACTGCCAGAATTAACTAAGCCAGTGATGACTTATGGTACGCATGAAAACGCAGATGTGCGCGCAACAGATGTTAGCTATTTTGAGAATACGAGTACCTTTAAAGTAAGTTTGCCTAATGGTAAAAGTGAAGCATTTTCTGTGACGTTAAATATGCCAGGCTTGCATAATGTTTTGAATTCATTAGCTGCAATTTCAGTTGCTTATGAGCTGGGAGTTTCACAACAAGCGATTTGTAAAGGATTAGAAAACTTTCAAGGAATAGGTCGACGTTTTCAGATCCATGGGCAAATAGAAATAGATCAAAGAAAGGCGATAGTTGTTGATGACTATGGACATCATCCAAGTGAAGTTGCAGCAACGATTGCTGCTGTTCGCGAGGGTTGGCCTGAGAACCGATTAGTGTTGATTTACCAACCGCATCGTTATACAAGAACACGTGATCTATTTGAGGATTTTGTACAAATTTTATCGCAAGCAGACACACTGTTTTTACTTGATATTTATTCCGCTGGCGAAAAACCAATAGCAGAAGCAGATAGTAAATCTTTAAGCCGTGCGATCAGATTACGAGGGCAGGTTGATCCTATCTTTATTGATCAACCAGACGAGGTTGTATCAGTAATCCCTAGCTCCATAGAAGACGGTGATATTGTCTTAGTGATGGGAGCTGGCAGTATTGGGCATGTCGCGGAACAAATAATTGAAAGCTATGGGACCGACTTAGGGTGATGGCCGTAACGAATTTAACGCCTGAATTACGTGGAGTTTTAAAGCTCGATGAAGCGATGTCAAAACATACTTCATGGCGTGTAGGTGGAACAGCCGATAAGTATTATGAACCTGCCGATATAAAAGATTTAGCCGTATATTTAGAACAATTACCTGAGGGAGAACCAGTCATAATGGTTGGCTTAGGTAGTAATTTATTAGTGAGGGATCGGGGGATCCGGGGTAGTGTTATTTGCCCAACTGGGATGTTGGATGGTTTTGCAATTTTAGAAGGTCAAATCTTGCGTGTAGAGGCCGGTGTACCTTGTGCGATTGTTGCAAAACGATGTGCGAAGCAAGGCTTTACAGAATTAGAATTTCTTGCGGGTATTCCTGGGACAGTAGGTGGTGCGCTAGCAATGAATGCTGGCGCATTTGGTGGTGAAACATGGTCGAATGTTGTCAAGGTAGAAACACTGGATCGACAAGGTATATTTCACCTTCGAGATCGTGAACAATATTTGGTTGGATATCGATCAGTTATTGGCCCTATGGTCGGTTTAGAAGAAGAGTGGTTTGTTGCTGCACATTTCAGCCTAAGTGTCGGTGATGGAGAGGCTGGCTTGAGTAAAATCAAACAATTATTACTAAAAAGATCAGAAACTCAACCAATGGGGGTGCCTAGTTGTGGCTCCGTTTTCCGTAACCCTGAAGGTGATTATGCTGCGCGACTTATTGAAAGTTGTGGACTAAAAGGTTTCAAAATTGGCAATGCACAGGTGTCAGAAAAACATGCGAATTTTATTATTAATTTAGGCAACGCGAAAGCCATAGATATAGAGCAAGTGATTATAACGGTTGCAGAAAAAGTGAAACAACAACATGGAATCCAACTAGAGTCAGAAGTTAGGATTGTTGGAGATGAGTAAAGTGAGCATGGGTGTGAAAAAAACGTTTGGAAAAGTTGCTGTATTAATGGGTGGCAATTCTGCTGAACGAAAGATCTCTTTAGAAAGTGGAAGTGCTGTTCTCAACTCACTTTTACGTTCTGGTGTCGATGCCGAAGGAATTGATTGGAATGGTGGTATTCCAGAACAATTGTTTAATAAAAAAGTTGATAGGGTTTTTAACGCATTACATGGACGTGGTGGAGAAGATGGCGTAATTCAAGGTGTTTTAGAAAGCTTAGCATTACCTTATACCGGCAGTGGTGTGCAAGGTTCTGCACTATCCATGGATAAAGAAAGAACAAAGCAACTTTGGTCTGCAGTAGGCATATTGACACCGGGGTTTATGGCTCCTCAAGATGAGCCTAACGCTAAGGAGGTTGTTGATAAATTAGGACTGCCACTAATGATTAAGCCCGCAAGAGAAGGCTCTAGTTGTGGTGCTAGTCGTGTTGATCAATTAGAACAATTAATACCCGCATGGAATGAAGCTAAGAAATTCGATAGTAGTGTTTTGATAGAGCAATGGATTACTGGCAGTGAATATACGGTTGGAATTTTAAATGATGAAGCACTGCCGATTATTAAGCTAGAAACACCTAGAGATTTCTATGATTACAAAGCGAAATATGTATTAGATACGACGAAATATATTTGCCCTTGTGGTTTGGGTTTTGAAATAGAAAAAAATATAAAAGCGGCATGTTTAACGGCTTTTCAAGCAGTCAATTGCTCAGGTTGGGGGCGAGTTGATTTAATGATAAATGAAGTTGGTGAGGTATTTTTTATTGAAGTAAATACAGTGCCAGGAATGACGAGCCATTCGCTTGTTCCAATGGCTGCGAAACAACAGGGTTATGATTTTGATGAGCTTGTTATAAAGATCCTAGAAACAAGTTTGTAATTAATAAAATGGACAGAAAAAAAACAAGTCGAAAAAAACAAAACAGACGACTAAAACAACGAGCATCAGTCAGCGAAACGGTGGGCTCTGTTGTAAAAGACAAGGAGGTTGTTCGAGGTAGTTTGGCGATGATAGGTTTTTTAGCTGTATTTGGCTGTATAGCACTAGTGACTTGGGTCACTGGGAAAATGGCAGATCCAGCGACGTTAACAATTAAAAGTGTGAAGGTTGAAGGGCAGTATAAATATCTTTCGACCTCTACGTTAGAGAGCTTGGTCGCAAATAATGTAGAGGGTGGTTTTTTTACACTGGACGTGGAAAAAGTACGTGGTGCAGTGATGCAGGCACCTTGGGTTAGAGAAGCAACAGTACGCAAGCTTTGGCCAGATACTTTGTATGTAAAAATTAAAGAACAGAATGCGGTTGTTCGTTGGGGTGACAAGGGTTTTTTAAATCAAAAAGGAGCGTTGTTTACTCCTGAAGATACAACTAATCCAAAGGGTTTGATCACGCTAACAGGACCGGAAGGAACCCATAAGTTAGTGTTTGAAAAATATAAAACATTGATGGGGCTTCTTAATCCAAGCAAGCGTAGTGTGGCATGGGTTGAGTTAAACAGCCGGCGTGGCTGGCGTTTTAAAATAAATAATGGACCAACGGTAATTGTTGGTCGTAAAGATGTCGATGAGAGGCTTTGGAAATACGTGAAGAATGTTGAGGGACTGTTAGGGCAAGCAATTATTAATATTGCCCAAGTTGACTTGCGATATGCAAATGGATTTACCGTACGAGAACGAGAAAAAGAGGTGGAGGAGATGACTCAACATCTCAGCCATAAAATGGGGCAAGTGCAGGGCAATCAAGATTCAAGAGGAACATAGCTCATGGCTATTAGAAAAGCAGAAAATAATCTGATCGTTGGTCTTGATATTGGAACATCAAAAGTTGTTGCTATTGTTGGTGAGTCTGATGAAAACGGAGATATTGAAGTCATTGGAATAGGTTCACATGCATCTCGAGGATTAAAAAAAGGTGTCGTCGTTAACATTGAGTCAACAGTGCAGTCGATCCAACGTGCGGTACAAGAAGCTGAGTTGATGGCTGGTTGTGAAATTAGATCCGTCTTTACTGGGATTGCTGGTAGTCATATTAGTAGTTTGAATTCTCACGGTATTGTTGCTATTCGAGATAGTGAAGTCGTCCAAAGTGATGTTGACCGAGTTTTAGATGCGGCAAAAGCTGTAGCGATACCCTCTGATCAGAAAATTATTCATGTCTTGGCGCAAGAATTTATTATCGATAATCAAGAAGATATTCGAGAGCCTATCGGCATGTCTGGTGTCAGGCTTGAGGCTAAGGTACATATGGTCACCGGTGCTGTCAGCGCTGCTCAGAATATTGAAAAGTGCGTACGTCGTTGTGGCCTGGATGTCGATGAGGTTATTTTGCAACAATTAGCCTCTAGTCACGCTGTGTTAACAGAAGACGAGAAAGAATTAGGAGTTTGTCTTGTTGATATTGGTGGTGGTACGACAGACATTGCAGTATTTCTAAATGGTGCAATCCAACACACGGCGGTAATACCCATTGCTGGTGATCAGGTCACAAATGACATTGCTGTGGCATTACGTACACCGACACATCATGCAGAGGAAATTAAAATAAAATATGCCTGTGCATTAACACAATTAGCGAACCCCGATGAAACGATAGAAGTTCAAGGGGTTGGAGAGCGAGCGTCACGACGTTTAGCTCGACAAACGCTGGCTGAAGTAGTTGAGCCGCGTTATGAAGAATTATTCATGTTCATCAATGCAGAGTTAAAGAAAAGTGGTTTTGCAGAATTGATGGCTGCAGGGGTAGTACTGACAGGCGGTAGTTCCAAAATGGAAGGCGCTATTGATCTGGCAGAAGAAGTATTTCATATGCCGGTCCGATCAGGGATCCCTACAGGGGTGACTGGGCTGGTAGATGTTGTAAGTAACCCTATTTATGCAACGGGAGTTGGTTTGTTACTGTTTGGGAATACGTATTCAAGAGCAGGGGTAAAATCATCCAGAACAGAATTGGGTGCTGGAAATATGTGGGAAAAAATGAAAAGTTGGTTCCAAGGGAATTTTTGAGCCAACAATAATTAATTAGAAAAAAAGCCTTAGGGTTTAAACGGAGGATAAAAGCGATGTTCGAATTAATGGATTCATACAGTCAAAATGCTGTAATCAAAGTGATCGGTGTTGGTGGTGGCGGCGGTAACGCTGTTGAGCACATGGTTAGCGCAAACCTTGAAGGGGTAGACTTCTTAGTTGCCAATACTGATGCGCAGGCATTAGGAAACTCTTCATCAAAAACGACCTTGCAGCTGGGAACCGAAGTTACTAAAGGACTCGGTGCTGGAGCAAATCCAGAAATCGGTCGACAAGCAGCGCTTGAAGATCGTGACCGGATTATGGATGTTCTTGAAGGATCTGACATGGTCTTTATTACAGCAGGAATGGGTGGTGGTACTGGCACTGGCGCAGCGCCTGTCGTTGCTCAAGTAGCAAAAGAAATGGGAATTTTGACAGTAGCTGTTGTAACACGGCCTTTTCCTTTTGAAGGCAAAAAGCGTTCAGATATCGCACTTGATGGAATTAGTGACTTACGTCAATACGTTGATTCATTGATCACGATTCCTAATGAAAAGTTACTAAGCGTTTTAGGTCGGGATATTAGTTTGTTGAATGCCTTTAAAGCTGCGAACGACGTATTGCTTGGTGCTGTTCAAGGGATTTCGGAACTTATTACGCGTCCAGGACTCATAAATGTAGATTTCGCGGATGTGAGAACTGTTATGTCTGAAATGGGTATGGCAATGATGGGAACAGGAACAGGCAAAGGTGAGAACCGTGCAAGGATCGCTGCTGAAGCCGCGGTTGCGAGCCCTCTATTAGAAGACGTCAACCTTGCTGGAGCAAGAGGTATCTTGGTTAATATTACATCAGGCATGGACTTGAGCATGGGTGAGTTTGAAGAAGTGGGTAATACAATCAAACAATTCTCTGCTGATAGTGCAACTGTCGTTGTTGGTACTGTTATCGAACCAGATATGACGGATGAAGTTCGAGTCACAATGGTTGCGACAGGTCTTGGTGCTGCTGAAGAAAAAGCAGAACCACTAGCGATTGTTGATACAGGTCTCCGTTCTGCAGAGGTTGTTGATTGGGGTAAATTAGATCGCCCAACCATTATCCGTAATAGTCCTGAAAACAATAAGGAAATTGAGCCGACTGGAAACAGTGACTATCTTGATATTCCTGCATTCCTTCGCAGGCAGGCTGATTGAACCGTAATCATTAGTTAGATTTAGAACATCGCATTGCTACGAGCGCTTATGGATGAGCATTTGTAGCAAATTTGTTGAATTCGATGTCTGTGTTACTATGCGCAAAAGAATGTGAACGAATGTGAAGTTCGTTCTGACAGCAATAGAAATAGAAAGAAAAGAGGTTTTTATGATCAGGCAATGTACTCTGAAAAATGTTATCCGTGCTACAGGGGTAGGCCTGCACACCGGTAAGAAGGTTTATCTGACACTTCACCCTGCAGCTGTCGATACGGGCATAATTTTTAGAAGAGTTGATCTAGAGCCGAATGTAGAGATCCTCGCTCATGCTGAAAATGTTGGTGACACAATGATGTCTACTAGCTTAGCTAAAGATGGCGTATCTATCTCGACAGTAGAACATTTACTCTCAGCTTTTGCAGGCCTAGGGATTGACAATGCCTACGTGGATCTCAGTGCAGCAGAAGTCCCCATCATGGATGGTAGTGCTGGGCCGTTTGTATTTTTGATCCAATCAGCAGGCATTGAAGAACAAGAGTCTGCTAAGCAATATATTCGCATTAAGAAACCAATTAAGGTAGAAGATGGTGATAAGAGCGCTAGTTTTGAACCTTTTGATGGGTTTAAAGTATCATTTTCTATTGAGTTTGATCATCCATTTTTTGAAGAAAGCAGTAAGTTTGCAACGATTGATTTCTCATCAACATCGTTCGTTAAGGAAGTCAGCCGAGCGAGAACATTTGGTTTTCTGAAAGATACAGAAGCCCTAAGGGAAAAAAATCTCGTTTTAGGCGGAAGTTTGAATAATGCCGTTGTTGTAGATGACTACCGCGTATTAAATGAAGATGGCTTGCGTTACGACGATGAATTTGTGAAACACAAAATTCTTGATGCGATAGGCGATCTTTATTTATTAGGCCATAGCCTCATTGGTGCCTTTGAAGGAAACAAATCAGGACATGCACTTAACAACAAGTTACTAAGAGCATTAATCGCAAATCAAGATGCGTGGGAACTGGTCTCTTTTACTGATAAAGAAAAAAGTCCAATCTCATTTTTGCAAGAATTACCAAGCGGTTAGTCAATACATCATTCCTTATGGCCTTTCTTAGAGTGGCTAGCTAGCCGCTTTAAAACGTCAGCAAGATTATTGTCATCTACGTTAGCCGCGACAGATTTTAATAATTCTGAGGTGCTATCTGACATCGGTTCAACCGAACGAAGGCTCTCTTCAACTTGAGTTTTGGGTGGAATTACTTTCACTTTAAGACGCTCAACCATCGCCAAACCACCCTCACTTCGCATATAATTGATGATATCTGTGGCAATGAAATTGGTACGTGTTGACCAAGCGGGCGAATCTGCCTGTAAAATCAAGGTGTTACCTTTAATATTGCTTGCAATGACATGCTCTGAAAGAGGTGAAGGTAGAAAGTGCTGTAGTCGTTTTGTTACATTTTTGAGCTTATTTGCCTGATCGATCAGTGGTTTAAGGCTTGGATCTCGAATGATTGAACCAAGTTTTTTGTTTCTATGTATGCTCATTTACAGACTATTTTGACATAGCTGGATAAAAATATATGCAGATTTTGATAACGGATACGACAAAAGGACGAATACCTCACTTAAGTAACAGTTGGGTGATGATCATGATAGTTACATTTGCAGTAGTATCTTTAATGGGATCTGCAGGTTATGCGGGCTTCTATCTAGGCACTGATGGTGATGGTGAGTTAGAGTTGAACTCAGATTCGCAAAATCAGTTATTTACGAGTCAATCCCTCACTGAAGAAATTGATGTACAGAAATTACAAATCAATATGGCGGTTCTTGATGCCCAGGAACACTTAAATATACTTGCTATGCGTTTAGGCAGTGTCCAAGCCAAAGTTACTCGTTTAGAAGCGGCAAGTGCTCGACTAAGCACGCATGCAGGAATTGAAGCTGAAGAATTTAATTTTGATCAACAACCTGCACTAGGCGGTATTTTAGATCCTGCAGAACAACAAGAGTTTAATGTCCCTGACTTTATTCAATCACTTGAAACACTCTCTGTTCGTTTAGATGAACATAGAGAAAAAATAAACATGCTGGACTCCATTATGTTGATTGATAATCTTGAGAATGCAGCCGTTCCATCAGGAAAGCCTGTCGCGGTAGGTTGGATTTCATCTGGTTTTGGAAAGCGAACGGATCCCCTGTCTGGCAAGCATGATGTCCATAAGGGCTTAGATTTTGCTGGGCCGAAAGGAACAGAAATTTATGCTGTCGCTAGAGGAGTCGTTACTTGGTCAGGAAAGCAGACTGGTTATGGAAACATTATCGAAATTGATCATGGTCAAGGCTATGTTACTCGTTATGCACATAATGAAAAAAATCTAGTTAAGGTAGGTGATAAGGTAGAAAAAGGCCAAAAAATAGCATTGATGGGTTCAACAGGACGATCGACTGGGACACATGTACATTTTGAAGTAGAACAAAATGGGAAAGCTGTCGATCCAAAACCTTATCTAGCACCTATGGGTTAGCTTCAAATTAAAACAAAAAGTATAAAGATACGCATTTTATTAACGTTACAACTTCCTGGATTAATACCTGAAACAAATGTCAAATAACCGAGCTTTCTTCGGCGGCCTAATGGGTCGCATTTTCGGCAGTCGCAATAAACGCGTTTTAAAAAAACTGAACCGAGTCGTCTCAAAAATAAATGTTTTTGAGGAAGAGTTATCTAATTTAAGTGATGATGAACTCAAAAATAAAACCCAAGAGTTTCGTGTGCGCTTGGAAGAAGGAGAGATATTAGATTCATTAATGCCAGAAGCTTTTGCTGTTGTTAGAGAGGCAAGTAAGCGATGCATGGAAATGCGTCACTTTGACTGTCAGATGATCGGTGGCATGGTCTTAAACGATGGAAAAATCGCAGAAATGCGTACGGGTGAAGGTAAAACGCTTGTCGCGACGCTTGCCGCCTATCTCAATGCACTGCCGGGCAAGGGCGTTCACGTTGTTACCGTGAATGATTATCTTGCGAGTCGTGATGCTGAATGGATGGGAACGTTATACAGCTTCCTTGGTTTGACTACGGGTGTCATCGTTGCAAATTTAGATAAGGAACAACGCCAAGCAGCCTATGCCGCAGATATCACTTATGGTACTAATAACGAGTTTGGCTTTGATTATCTTCGCGATAACATGGCCTTTTCTGATGAGGATCGTGTCCAACGAGGATTGAACTTTGCGGTAGTCGATGAAGTTGATTCTATTTTGATCGATGAAGCCAGAACACCCCTGATTATCTCTGGCCCGACTAATGATAAAACTGATGTGTATCAAAGCGTTGATCAGTTAATCCCTAAGCTAACGAAGCAGGAAGAAGAAGATGGGCCTGGGGATTATTCACTTGATGAAAAAGCTAAACAGGTTTACTTGACCGAACAAGGGCATGAGACGGTTGAAAAAATGCTGGTAGAAGAAGGATTGCTGAGTGCAGACGAAAGTCTCTATGACACTACGAATATCAGCTTGATGCACCATATCAATTCAGGTCTTCGTGCTCATACGCTTTTTCAAAAAGATGTTGAATATATTGTTCAAGATGATCAGGTTGTTATCGTTGATGAATTTACCGGTCGTACAATGCCTGGCCGACGTTGGTCAGAAGGGCTTCATCAAGCTGTAGAAGCCAAAGAAGGCGTTGCGATCCAGAATGAAAATCAGACACTAGCCTCTATCACCTTCCAAAATTATTTCAGGCTCTACAATAAACTTTCTGGAATGACAGGTACCGCGGATACAGAAGCCTTCGAGTTTCAACAGATTTATGGGCTTGAAGTTATTGTTATACCAACGAACAAACCGACCTCTCGTGATGATATGAGTGATTTGGTTTATCTAACCTACAAAGAAAAATTTGATGCGATTACTGAAGATATCCGTGATTGTATGACGCGTAAGCAGCCAGTTTTGGTAGGTACAGCATCGATCGAGACATCTGAATATCTTTCGGATCTCTTGAACGAAGTGAAGATCGATCACGAAGTGTTGAATGCTAAATTTCATGAAAAAGAAGCTCAAATTATCGCTCAGGCCGGTCGACCAGGAAGTATTACGATAGCGACTAATATGGCTGGACGAGGGACTGATATAGTTCTCGGAGGCAAGTTGGAAGTTGAACTTGAAGAGCTTGGCCTAGAAGAAGGTCTTGAAGTAGAAAATGTCAAAGCAGCATGGCAAGAGCGCCACAATGCTGTCATCGAGTCAGGTGGTTTACACATCATTGGTACAGAGCGGCATGAATCTCGTCGGATCGATAACCAGTTACGAGGGCGTTCGGGTCGTCAAGGAGATGCTGGCTCTAGTCGCTTTTACCTTTCTTTAGAAGATAGTCTAATGCGTATCTTTGCCTCAGAACGTGTTTCTGGCTTGATGCAGAAGATGGGAATGGAAGAAGGTGAAGCGATAGAACATCCTTGGGTTTCGCGTGCGATAGAAAATGCGCAACGTAAAGTTGAAGGTCGAAACTTTGATATGCGTAAGCAATTGTTGGATTATGATGATGTTGCTAATGATCAACGTAAGGTTATTTACGAGCAACGTAATGATCTGATGGAAGCCAATGAAATTAGTGAGAATATCGAAGGTATTCGCCATGACGTGATTGAAGAAATCATCGATGAACACATTGTGCCTAAAAGTATCGATGAAACTTGGGATATTGTAGGTTTAACGGAGGCTGTTGAAGACGAGTTAGCGATGAAGCTACCGATTCAGCAGTGGTTAGACGATGATGATGATTTACACGAAGAAACACTTCGAAAGAAAATTCATGAAGAGCATTTAAAAGCCTACAAAGAGAAAGAAGAACTTGCTGGTGAAGAGACTGTTCGTCATTTTGAAAAGACGTTAATGCTTCAGGTTCTAGATAATAACTGGAAAGAACATTTGTCGGCAATGGATCATCTTCGTCAAGGCATTCACCTTCGGAGCATGGCTCAGAAAAATCCTAAGCAAGAGTTCAAACGTGAATCATTTGAAATGTTTTCTGAGCTTCTGGAAAATATCAAACGTGAAGTGATCAAAATGCTATCGCATGTACAAGTTCGTGCTGAAGAAGATGTTGAAGCGATGGAACGACAACGTCAGGAAGAAGTCGAAGCCGCTGCAATGCTATTCCAACATAAACAAGCTGAAAGCCAGCTGACGAGTGATGAGCAAGGCTCTACTGCTGGAAAGAGTGAAGAGCAGCAACATGCGACACCTTTTGTCAGAAATGATCGTAAAGTTGGTCGAAACGAACCTTGCCCATGTGGTTCAGGTAAAAAATTCAAGCAATGTCATGGCAAAATCCCCTGACATTAGGTGTGTTTAAATCATGGATAAAGATCTTGCTATCGAGGGCATACTACTCGGAACTGCTAGCGCGGGTATTCGCCAGACCGAACGCGATGATATTGCTGTTATAGAAATTTGTGAAGGTAGTAATGTAGCAGCTGTTTTTACTCGCAATGCTTTTTGTGCAGCTCCAGTCACCATTGCGAAAGAGCATATTTCACAACAAGCACCACGCTACCTTTTGATCAATTCCGGTAATGCTAATGCAGGAACGGGTTCAGAAGGCTATCAAGATGGGCTTCAGACTTGTCAGATGCTTGCTGAGACGGTTAATTGTAGCTCAACATCTGTACTACCATTTTCAACAGGAGTTATTGGTGAGCGGTTGCCTACGGCATTATTTCAGCCTGCAATCGAGACTGCTGTACAAAACTTGAAAGAGACAGGTTGGTCAGATGTTGCACGAGCGATTATGACCACAGATACTCGACCTAAGCAGGCTGAGACATCTTTCGAGATTAACGGTCAAACGATTACCATCGTAGGTATTTCGAAAGGTTCTGGTATGATCCGGCCAGATATGGCGACCATGCTTGCCTATGTGGCTACAGATGCGGAAGTCGAACAGGAGCTCTTAAATTCGTGTCTGAATAATGCTATTGATAAGAGCTTCAATCGAATAACCGTCGATGGAGATACTTCAACTAACGATGCTTGTGTATTGATTGCGACAGGTAAATCTGAGTTCTGTATTACGCAAGAACAGGTATCTGAACTCGAGATGTTTCAAGCCGCTTTAGGCAATGTTTGCATTCAGCTAGCCAAGGCGATCATCAAGGATGGTGAAGGGGCAACCAAATTTATTACAATTGAAGTCCAGGGTGGGCAGGATAAGGAAGAGGCCTTAGAAGTTGCTTACACGATTGCACACTCTCCACTAGTGAAAACTGCTTTTTTTGCCTCTGATCCAAACTGGGGCCGTTTATTGGCAGCTATTGGCCGGGCAGGTATTACTGATCTTGATATATCAAAAGTATCAGTCACCCTGGGTGATGTTAGCTTGATCGAAGCTGGAGAACCCGCCGTAACGTATACAGAAGAGCAGGGAGCAGCTGTTATGGCAGAGGATGAGATCAGCATTTATGTTGATCTTGCCAGAGGTATTGCAACAGAAACGGTTTGGACCTGCGATTTATCTTATGACTATGTCAAAATCAATGCGGAGTACCGAACCTAATATTATCCACGTAGCAGTCGCTATCGTGGTCAATTCTGCAGGAAAAATCCTCATCGCTCGGCGACCTAAAGGTGTGCATCTCGAGGGTCTCTGGGAGTTTCCTGGTGGCAAAGTCAAGTCTGGCGAATCTGCATTTGAAGCTCTCCAGCGGGAGATGAAGGAAGAAGTAGGTTTACACATCAAGTCTGCACGTAGACTCATTAATATTATCCATGAATATCCTGAAAAAACGGTGCAACTTGATACATGGTTATGCAAGGATTGGGCTGGAGAGGCGACAGGTGCGGAAGGTCAAAAAATTTACTGGTGTGCATTGAATGAACTTGCAGACTTTGAATTTCCTGCGGCAGATCATCCCATCATCACGGCCTTAAAACTACCTTCGAGTTATCAGATCAGCCCTGATCCAAGTCGTGATTATGCAAATTTTTTGAGCAGTTTAGAAACGTGTTTTGAACAGGGTAACAGGCTATTTCAACTACGAACTAAATCGCTGGCGGCGAATGAAGCTCAACGCCTGATAGAGCCGATTAAACAACTATGCTCTAAATATAATGCTAAATGGTTGATTAATGGTGAACCTGATGACGCGAGAAGACATTGTGCAGATGGGGTGCATCTTAACAGTAAGCGTTTACTCACACTTTCCTCTCGGCCATTAGATAGTAATTTTTTAGTGGCGGCCTCATGTCATAATGCAGAGGAACTCGCCCATGCTGAACGGATAAATGTCGATTTTGCTGTGTTATCTCCGGTTAAAAAAACACGCTCTCACCCTGAAGTAAAACCGATAGGGTTAGATAATTTTGAAGAACTGATCGCTGGGATTAATATGCCTATTTATGCTTTGGGTGGTATGAGTAGCCATGATCTTGAAAGTGTGTGGAAATCAGGCGGGCAAGGCATCGCAATGATCAGATCGGGATGGCCGGTTTCGGAGTAACTTTTAGTTGGATGATCAGTGCGGTGGCATTTCATCATCTGGAATGATGAAGGTTTCTTCGCCAGGGATGGAATGACTACCATCGATCCATGAACCGAAGTCGATCAGTTTGCATCTTTCACAGCAAAAAGGTAACCATTGATCATTTTTGTTTTTTTCGATCGATTTTTTACAGCTAGGGCAGGTTGATTTTTTTTTCATTAAGCTTAGCTCGGAAGATGAATAGTTTGATGTTAATTATATTACAACTGTCTGTTGAAAAACTATCGAGAGAGAAAAAAAACATCTGTGGCCAATAGAATATTTATTCTACTAAAGATCAATACATCACCGTGTTGAAAGGCAGAAATAGGATAAGTTACTCTGATGTAGGGTCGTTATAAAAAGCGTATTGGATAAAGGCCTATAATCCTGATGTTTGCTTAATTAGGTACAACACTGGAGTTCAAAATCAATGGTTCGTTTTATTTGACTAGGCCGTTCCTGAGTATTGTTTTGTTCTAAAAAACGAACAGAGAAACGGTGTTTACCACCGCTAATTTCAGGAAAGTAAGGATCGCCGATAGGTAGCAATATTCTAATCAATTGAGCAGGTCTATTTTGTTCTAGCGAGTATTGGAAGAATCCCTCTTTAGCGGCTTGTTTTGTAACTTCTGCACTAGTTCTTAGAATAACCATAACCAGCTTGATCGCCTCGTGCATGTATTTTAAATCACCGGCCCAATTGTTAAGTTGAAACTTTCGCTCCCCTGTACTTTTTCTCAACCAGTGATGGTAAGAGGGTAGATCAAAATTACAGGTTCCACCAGCGATCGAGAGACGTTGTCGTATCGAGTTAATTAGCCCATCATGACGTAAGACGTGGCCTGGCTGATAGGTTGGGTTCGTTAACTGGCGATGCGCATCTTCTAGGTTATTTAGCATTCCATCAAGGACTTTACTATCGACATCAGGATTTTTTTGAAAACTTTGAAACAGCTTAATATGCCGATCAATTTCCTTGGCAAGCTCGCCTTTAATATCTGTTCTTGAAATAAGGTCACTAATCTCAATTAAGCTATTTACACACTGGCGGCTATCCCAATCAGTACTCTTGTCTATAGAGTAGTCAACGAGCTGGAATAAAAATTCTAGCCGTAAAAAATTGCGAACCCGTTCATTGATCGGTAGCTCGTAGATCGCTTTATCTTGAATTTCTGCAAAGAGCCCAAATTGATTATCTGAATCAGTCATGGTTAATTTATCGAGAATCCCCTTAATGTTTCCATAGATAAATATTGATCATGTAGTGCTGTTACCTGTGGCATTAGATCAGAAACAGAACCGTCGTTTATAATTATATCATCAGCTAGTGCTAGCCGTTTTTCACGAGTGAGCTGATGCTTCATGATAGCTTCGATCTGATTAATGTTGTTGCCATCTCTCGCTACAACACGCTGTTTTTGTATATCCGAGGCTATATCGACAACCAGTACACGATCAACTTCATCTTCTAATTTTTTTTCGAATAGAAGTGGCACACATAAAATACAGTAATCAGATGTACTTTGTTTAACTTGGTCGCGCATTGTCTTAATGATACGGGGATGAGTAATTTTTTCCAGTTGCTCCAATTTATTTTTGTCTTTGAAAACAATAGCACGTAATTTTTGACGATCAATTAATCTGTTTTCAGTAAGAATTTTTGAAGCAGAAAAAGTCTCTAGTATCTTGTTGTAAGCAGGTTTATTAGGTTCAACAATTTCATGAGCAATAACGTCGGCATCGATGATCTTAATACCTAACTGTTCGAATAAATTACAAACAGTAGTTTTGCCACAACCAATTCCACCAGTGAGTCCAATTCGTAAGGGGTAGGTTGATGCTTGTGTCACCTAATGTAGGCTCCCTAAATAGAGGTTGGTTAAATCTTGTCCCCAGCATAATGCAATCCAACCTGCAATCGCAAGGTAGGGGCCAAAAGGAATGGGAGTTTCACGTCCATGAGACTTAAACATGATGAGAGAGACACCAATAACAGCACCTGCTACAGATGAAAGAATGATCGTTAATGGTAAAACTTCCCAGCCTAACCAAGCTCCAATCAAGCCGAGTAATTTGAAATCACCGTAGCCCATGCCTTCTTTTTTTGTAACTAATTTAAATAACCAGTAAACAGACCATAGTGACAAATAGCCAGCCATTGCTCCAATAACACTGGATGCTAAGTCGGTATATGCGGCAAAGAATAGATTGAAGGCAATACCTAACCATAAAAAAGGTAATGTAATCGAGTCGGGTAAAAGCTGGGTGTCAAAATCAATACCGCTGAGAGTAATTAAAGCCCAAGTTAGAACGATACCACCAAAAGCGGGCCAGCCGAAGCCAAACCGCCAAGCAACGATAGCGGTAAGAATAGCCGTCATTAATTCAACGACGGGATATCGGACCGAAATTTTGTCTCCACAACCTTTACATTGACCACCCTGAATTAAATAACTAACAATAGGAATGTTTTCTAAGGCCGTTATCGCATGATTACAATTAGGACAACGAGAACGTGGTTTTGAAAGGTTAAAGGTTCTTTGAGTTTCCTTGGTTGGATTGTCTTGCTCTAACAATTCACAACATTGAGATTTCCATTCACGTTCCATCATAATGGGTAGACGGTAAATAACGACGTTTAGAAAGCTACCAACGAGCAGCCCAATCATACTGACTACAATGATAAAAGCGGTTGGATTAGTTTGGAAGAAAGCGATAAAAGACATGCAGTAAGTATATCGTAGTTATTAATGAAGAACTTCCCTCTTTTAGAGTTGTAAGAGGGAAGTGTAGAGGTCTTATACTACTTGACCCATTTTGAATATAGGTAGGTACATTGCGATAACTAAACCACCAATGACAACTCCCAAGAATGCCATAATGATAGGCTCTAAAAGACTGGTGAGAGATGCAACAGCATCGTCGACTTCTTGTTCATACCAATCAGCTACCTTTGCGAGCATATGATCAACAGAACCTGATTCTTCGCCAATCGCGACCATTTGGATGACCATGTTGGGGAATAGCTCTGAATCCTTCATCGCTTCCTGTAATTGTGTACCAGTAGAAACTTCATCACGCATTTTTAACGTTGCATCGTAGAACAAAATGTTACCACAGGCCCCAGCGACGGAGTCCATCGCTTCGACTAGAGGTGTGCCTGCAGAAAACATAGTTGATAGTGTTCGTGAGAATCGAGCGATTGCAGATTTTTCTAGAATATCTCCGATAACGGGTATCTTCAGAGATACTCTATCAAGAAAATGTGCAAATTTCTTCGAGCGTCTTTTGCCTTGGGAAAAGCCAATAACCACAGCGACCACAATTCCAAACATGATGTACCATTTAGAGACGAAAAACTCTGACATGTTTACGACCATCTGAGTCAATGCAGGCAAGTCAGCTCCAAAGTTTGCAAACATCTCTGAGAATGCGGGAATAACAAAAATCATCAAGATTGTGACGATGATTGCAGCGACAACAATAACCGCTGTAGGATAAAATAGGGCTGATTTGATCTTTGATTTTAAAGCTTCGGTTTTTTCTTGATAGTCAGCGATCTCATTGAGCATATTTTCGAGATTACCCGACTGCTCACCTGCGCCGACCAAATTTACATAGAGTTCATTGAATTGTAATGGATGTTTAGCTAAAGCTTCCGTCAGAGTACCGCCAGCTTCGACATCACCTTTCAGTGACATCAGAAGATCTTGCATATTCGAATTAGCATGGCCACGTCCAGCAATATCAATAGATTGTACTAATGGCACACCGGATTGCATCATTGTGGCAAGCTGACGACTGAAGATCGCAATATCTTTTGTGACAATTTTCTTCGCGCTTTTTTGGAATAAAGGCTTAGTCTTCTTTTTGACTCTTAGAGGGTTAACGCCTTGTCGTCGTAACGTTGCGTTGATCAAAGAGACGCTGGTGCCATTCATTTCACCTTTAACACGCTTCCCATTCTTATCCATGCCTTCCCAGGCGAATGTATGTTTTTTTATTGCATCAGCAGTCATATCTCTTTTCCCTACTTATTTTATTCTACAGTAACTCTATTAATTTCTTTTAAACTGGTTATTCCGTCTTGAACTTTCTTCAAGCCAGAAGTACGTATGTCTGGAATACCTTCATTTGCGGCTTGATCGGCCAATATAACGGCATTTGCATCTTCCATTATTAGTCTCTTCATAGCGTCTGATACGGGCATAACTTGATATATACCTGTTCGACCCTTGTAACCATTGCTACATTGATCACAGCCAGTGGCTTCAAAAAGTGTAAAACCTTCATCAATAGCTCGTTCTGAGAAGCCTTCTGAAACCAGTGCATCCTTAGGTATATTCATGGGTTGTTTGCAATGTGGACACAAGCGTCTGGCTAAACGTTGTGCGACGATGAGATTAATCGTAGTTGCAACCGCAAAAGATGGGATCCCCATATCTTTAAGACGAGTTAATGTTTGAGGGCCATCATTGGTATGTAATGTCGACATCACCATATGGCCGGTTTGTGCTGCCTTAACGGCAATACTGCCCGTTTCAAGATCTCGAATCTCACCAACAAGAATAATGTCAGGATCTTGGCGCAAGAAAGCTTTGAGAGCTTTTGGGAATGACATTCCTGTTTTTTCATCGACTTGAACCTGATTCACACCAGGCAAGTTGATTTCGACAGGATCTTCTGCAGTCGAAATATTAATGTCTTCCGTGTTGAGAATATTGATTCCTGTATATAACGATACCGTTTTACCACTACCGGTAGGTCCGGTGACAAGGAACATCCCATAAGGTTTTTGCAGGTTTTCGAGAAAAATCTCTTTTTGGAAATCTTCATACCCAAGTACATCGATACCTAACTTTGCACTGTCAGAGTCTAGAATACGTAAAACGATCTTTTCTCCATAAAGAGTCGGACAGGTACTGACACGAAAATCGATGGACTTATTTTTTGAAATTTTCAGTTTGATTCGACCATCTTGAGGTACACGTCGCTCAGAAACATCGAGTCGAGACATTACTTTTATACGGGCGGCGATTTTACCGGCAAGACTTGATGGCGGATTAGAGGCTTCATGTAGCACGCCATCAACACGGAAACGTACTCGATAGGTCTTTTCGTACGGTTCAAAGTGGAGGTCGGATGCGCCTTTTTTGATCGCGTCCATAAGCATTTTATTAACAAAGCGCACAACAGGAGCATCATCAACTTCAGAGTCTGCAGTGTCATTGCTTTCATCTGAGATGGTCAGGTTATCAAGATCGGCCAGATCCTCATCACTCATATCGTCAAAAACAGAATCCGTCTCGTCTAGAGTACGCTCGATCAATTTGGCTAACTTTGACTCTTCAACCAGTACCATTTCGGTGTTAGCGCCAACATGAAACTTAATTTCATCGAGTGCTTGGATGTTGGTCGGGTCAGAGCCCGCAATATAAACACGATTACCACGTTTAAATATGGGCAGTACGTGATGTTTTTCGATTAAATCATTGGCGACAAGATCAGTGACTTCTTTATCCAGCTCAATAGTTGCAATATCGAGCAAAGGAACACCAAACTCTTCCGATGCGGCTTTCGCGATATCCGCATCATTTGCTAGCTTATTAGCCACAAGGTAAGCAACGAAAGGTATGCCTTCCGCAAGTGCCTTTTTATGTGCCTCCTGCGCTTTTTCCTCATCTAGAATATTTTCTAGGATCAGTTTCCGTGCAAGTCCACCCAAATTAATTTTATTTTTCGTAACTGCCATGTGTACTGTATTCGTGTCTCAAATATAACGGTGAATTATCCCTTTAAGAGGGAATCAAAAAAATCCATAAATAACAATGGGATAAAAGTAATCCGCATGGTTGAACATAGATGGCTTAATTTCTTAGTAAGTCCTTTTATGACGTCTAACGGCAAAAAGGCGTTATTACTTGATAGAAGTTACAGCAAGGATCGTTCCAGATTTAGTGAGTGGTTTTTTAGCTACTGATTTTTACAGGCAGGGATAAGGCTCGGATTCTTTCGGCAAAGCTTTCTAGCCATTCAGGTTCAAGTGTTTCGAGTTCAGCTGCTTCTTGTTGTAAAGATGGGCGAGCAAGTCCATAAAGCAGTACACCTTTTAACGGAGTGTTATTTTTTAGTAGCTGTTGGATAAAATGAATATAGGCATCCTGCTCCTCTGTTGAAGGAGAAAGCCCATTTTGTTGGAACATGCAGGTTTGTAGCCAAGTCGGACAGATCCGGCAAGAGCTATCGAGATTAGTAATGACGCTGTTCATTGTTCGGTTGATGCTATTGATTCTTTTCATGCCGTCTTGAGTCGCGCTATCGACCTTGAACCAGACCTCACCATTGAGTTCTGCCATCATTTGTAGACCCTTTTGAACATTTGGGCGTTGAATGAAACTACCATTGGTAATGAGCACAAGCTTGATTGAACTGACGAGTTTAAACTCCGACATTATGTCGCCGATCAATAGGATCACCGTATCGAATTCAAAGGCACTGGTCGACTCCCCATTGCCTGACAAAGCAATGTCTTTTATGTTCCTTAATTCAGCTTGAACCTTTTGCCGTTCAAAAAAATCACCTTGTAAGACATCCGCTAATAATTGCCGTAGCTCCATCGCAAGAAGCTGAAGATCAATCGCAGGTGCAGAGCCACGCTTCAGATCAGGTACCTGGCAATAGACACAACGCCAATTACATTGATTGTTAGGGTTGAGGTTGATGCCAATAGAAAGTCCGCCTGCTCGACGTGACAGAACGGGATAAACATAGGTCAACCCGGCATTATCGCGGTCGTGATTTTCAACGGTTAGCATGATCTTCCTCTGTTGAAAAACGGTTTATTGTGCGGATGAGCATATATGTATGAATATTGAGGCAGTGTAAAATAACACTAGTGTATCAATTGATAGCCTTGTAGGCAGAATTGATTTATCAAGCTGATTTAATTTGAGAGCCTTGGCAGAGTGGCTGAACAGTGCGAGAATCTTTTGCTAAGAAAAATACTTTGGAGCAGAAAATTGCCTCGATAGACGTTTTGATCGTCAACTTATGTTCTAAAAAAATATTTTTCCTGCAATTAAAAAAGAGAAAATATGTATGCCCCTAAACTCTACAAGTTCTCAAGATCCTGAGAATAGCCAAAACCGTGAAGCCTCAAGACGCTTTTTTATTGAAGTGTGGGGAAAATATAGCGCAGGCTCTGTATTGCAACCTTTAGAAAGTTTGATAGCGGGTGTTATATTACAACACGCTGAATATCATAGTTTATTAGAAGATGACTCAATGGCAATTGAAACGGACTTTGACCCTGAGGCTGGTGAGTCAAATCCATTCTTGCATATGGGCTTGCACATAACGATACAAGAACAGATCGGTGCCGATCGACCGTTAGGTATTCGAGAATTGTATGAAATTGGTTTAGAACGCATAGGTGATCCGCACATGTTGGAACATCGGATTATGGAATGCCTCGGTGAAGTTTTATGGAGAGCCCAGCGCGATCAAACAATGCCTGATGAAGGGGCCTATTTAGACGGTGTGAGACGAATCGTCGGGTTTAGTTAAAACGATTCCTCATCTCCGCGCGGAAAGCCTGAAATGAGGAATTTGAAATTAGGCTTCTAGCGTAAACTCCATTTTGATATTTGCCAGCTCAAGAATATCGCCATCAGCTAATGTATAAGCTTTTGCACCAATAGACTCACCATTTACTTCAGGAAAAATTTGCTTGCCATCACGGGCCCCTTCTATATGGGTTAAAAAGTAACCCTGCGGGCGTCGGGAAATAACAGCAACCTGCACGCCTGGTTTGCCTAAAGTGATCAAAGCCTTAGTTAGAATTAACTCTTTACCAGCAATCGGGCCGTTTAGAACATGTAGCTTGCCCTTCGGCATCATCATATCAGAAGGGCTGTTTACAGCAGATGGCTTTATCGCAGCAACGCCTGCATCTTCAGCAAACTTGGCTGCCATGGCCGCAGCTTTTTCATTGACGGGACTGATTAATACGGTTTTTTCGAAGTCATCTTCATCATCTACCGCATTTTCATTAATGTATTTTAATTCATGTTTGCCGACACCGATAACATCACCGTGTTTTAGCGCTTGTTTCTTAACCAGTTTACCGTTGACGTAGGTTCCATTGGTACTACCAAGATCTTCAACAAATGAGTCATCGAGAACAGACAGGAGTAGCGCATGTTGGCCACTGATGGCAAGGTTGTCTACTGGAATGTCATTCTCAGCTTTGCGACCGATTGTCATACGTTCTTTGCCAAGCTCGAACTCGTTTTGTACGTTGCCATTAAGACTGAGGATAATTTTAGCCATAAGTCGTTCCCTATTTTCCCTTATATTTGAGGCCTAATTTAGTTTCTACTAAATATTTTGTCAAACCAGCCAGTAGAAGCAGGGAATGGTGCGGTGGGCCGACCAAGTATTACGGAGATATTATCTTTTCCACCGCGGCTGTTTGCGAGGTCTATAAGCTCTTGTGCGGCACGGTTGAGATTATCGGAATGTGAATTAATGGTCGCGCTTATCTCTGCATCGTCAACCATATCGGTAAGTCCGTCAGTGCAAAGTAAAAATAAATCATCCGGGAGTACGGCATCTTCAAACAGATCAACATTAACAATTTCGCTAATCCCTAATGCTCTAGTGACTAGGTTGCTTGGTGTTTTAGCTTCAGCTTCTTGCTGAGTATAAAGCCCACGATCAACCAACTCCTGAATTAGAGAGTGATCATTGGTTACTTTTTCTAAACGTTCATTGCGGAAAAGGTATAGTCGAGAATCGCCAACATGAGCGACAGTAAAATGGTTGTCATAAAACAACACAACTAAAATAGTTGTTCCCATACCCTTAAATTTAGGATTCTCTTTCGCAGAACGAAAAATTTCAAAATTAGCTTCTTGAATTGCCTCTCGAAGGAGAATTGATTCTAAAGCAAAGCCGGAAACGGGATCGATTTGTTGAGCTTGTAATTGAGGGAGTTGCTGACGAATATATTTTACAATGGTTGAAATAGAAACGGCACTTGCAACTTCCCCCGCATTATATCCCCCCATACCGTCAGCGATTGCCAGTAAGCCAAGACTGGCATCGATAGCACTACTATCCTCGTTGTAGGCACGTTTACGGCCCACATCAGAGTTGCATGCTAGTTCCAGTATATCGGTTAGATCCATATTATTTTTGAGCGCATTGTTTCAATGCTTCTGCCATTTCGAGTCCTGTTTGAAAACGATCTTTGGCCTCCTTCTCCAAAGCCTTGTCGAGTATAACGGCAAGTTTAGGGAAAGTTTGAGCAAGTTCAGGGCGGATAGTGAAAGCATCTTGATGAGGCTCATTAGTTATCATATACATCAGCATCGCGAGAGACTCACCTTTAAATGGTAATTCGCCAGTCAATAATTGAAATAGCATGACACTCAATGAAAATAAGTCAGAACGACCATCAATTTGAGAGCCTTCGAGCTGTTCTGGCGACATATAAGCGGGTGTTCCCAAAATAATACCTGTTCGTGTTCTACTTGCGTCGATCAATCTTGCGATACCGAAGTCGGTCAGTGTGATTTTTTTATTATTCGTATCGAGCATAATATTGGCTGGTTTTATATCTCGATGAATGACATGTTTAGAGTGGGCATAATCTAACGCCTTAGCTGCTTTATAAACAATCCCCATAACCATGTTAGGTGATAATAAATTATCCTTGCGAGTGTAGCGGGTTAGGTCATGGCCGTTTAATAATTCCATTACTATATAGGCGAGTCCCTCAGTTTCACCGAGGTTATAAATTTTTACAATATTTGGATGAATTAATTGACCTGCCGTTTCAGCTTCTCTGAAAAAACGTTTCTTTACAGCATCAAGTTCAGATTCATCAAATTCATCGTTAAGCGGTAATGATTTAATCGCCACTTCTTTCCCTGTTTTAGAGTCATAACCTAGATAAACAGTTCCTGTTGCACCTCTACCGAGCTCTTTGGTTAGCTTGTAGTGATCAAGCATTGGACGAGGAATTGTCTTTCTCATTTTCTGATCTTCATACTGAACGGTTTCAATTGAAGTTAGGTTGAGTAGGAGTTGTTGCTCTATGCTTTCTTTTTTTATACCAGCATCTTTGAAGTTCTGATCAAAGTCATAGATAAATTGGTACACCAGTATGGCCTTTTTTAGAAGTTGTTTTTTTTCATACTCTTGGGCTAGTGTATAAAGGTTAGCCATTAGCTGGGGAGTTTTTGGGCAAGATTGGAATTTTTCAAATGCCCAGTCGAGCTGCCCTTGCTGTTGAAATGAAAGCCCCAAGGTATAGTTTCTTTCATCCGAATCGATATATTTTTGAGATGATAAACTTGATGGGTGTAAGTGGTGACGAAAAAATATAGCAATAAAACCTGCAACTAATACTGTCGCCGGGAAGAGTAACTGAAGCCAAAGTTGATGACTTAAAAGTAACAAAAACTCACTTCCTAGCAAGCCAAACAATAGCATCATAAAAACAAATGATTTACTCGGATTGAATTGACGTAGACTAAAAAAAAGGAAAGCGATAACGGCAAACAGAGTTAAGGTTTCAATCGGAGATGCCCAACTTGGGTGGATAAACTCTGGTGCTTGTAAGAAAGGAAAAAGTGATTGTGTAGCACTCATAGCCGCATGATCGAGGCTTTGAATAAAGGTAAGCTTGGAAAGGAAAAAACAGATGATAAAGCTGCCTATGGCGAACCAATGATTTTTCCAGTTTAAATATTTCACAGCTGATATTTGGGATGTTTCAGAGTAAAGAAGAGCGTAATGCTACACTGATTGTATACTGACAGATAGTGAAAGCATTATGTTGCTCTAACTGCACCATTGGTCCACACTTTTTTGAGCATCACTCAAAGCTTCTGCATGTTCTTTATCTTCGAGAACTATTCGACCACCTTGGTTGTCGAGTTTATACAAGTAGCCTGCGGTTATATATTTCTGAAGGTTGTTTTTAGCATCTTCACATTGCTTTTGTTTACTCGCCTTTTGTTGAGCTAAGAGGAGCTTGTCTGATTTTTTAGCTTCACGTTCTTCGCTTAGGACGTTCAATAGACGTTCTCTTTTTTCTGTACGCTGTTCAATGTTCTTATCGGGCTTGCTTTTTGTTTTTATTTTTATCTCTTCGGCGAATTTTGTCGGCCTATCTCCATAGTGAACATTACCATCGGCATCTTTCCACTTATAAACCCCTGCACTAAAAGCTGAGTTGGAAATAGTAAAAATAAATAGTAAGAAAAAAATATTTTTCATAACGTTATGCATTTTTTTTAACCTCTTCTAATGATGATGTTGTGGCTTGACAAATGGTGATGAATTGATGACAGTCGTCTGTTGAAATTGATTGCAAAGTCTTGTTTTGAAGATAAAACAAACCGATGGGTTTTTTTTGAATAAATACCGAAATAGCAGCAAAATCTTTTTCATGTATTGGTAGTGAAAATTCGGCTGTTAGCAAACTAGAAAATCTTCCTCGGTTATTCTCTGTGATTAAGATTGACTGTTGCTTTTTCATTAAGGCCTTGAAAATACTTTTTGATTTTAGTTGTAAAGTAATAGGTTGTTTTTCATTTTCAAAATTTGTAGTAAAACGTGATTTCAACAATGTTTTATTCTTATCTAGAAGGAAAAAAGCAACGGAATTTTTTTTCATATTCTCTTGCAGTAATTTGAAGCCAAACTCTAAAATTTCTTGTGGAGAATGTTTGCCTTGACTTAAAGCCGCCAATTGCCTTAAAGCTATTTTTAGATCTGACCCTAGCTGAGGATTAATGGGGTTTTCAGTTGAAGCAGGTGATGATTGTATTTTTCTAGGCTCGACCATTCTCTTCGGTTTTTTAACCTTGGGATTTACGATAGGTTGTTCTAGTTCGACTAAACGGCAAGCCGCAGGCTTTATGGGGTAAAAATTACTTTCACGTGCAGCAATCAGGGCACTTTGATGAGCCTGCTGGCTTAATGCAGATTCAGAAAGACCTAATGCAATAGATGATTGAGCGATCAGGTCTTTCATCGTCGTTGAGTACCAACTGACTTCAGTCAATTGCGAGATATGGTTAGCAAACGCAATAGTCTTTACAAGTCGGTTGGACTTCGGTTGCGGTGTGAAACTTTGTTGGATAGAAATGGGGCAATTATCTTGTTTGGTAATGATTCTTCCAACTTCGTTAAGAATACCATTAGGTGCATATACTATTTGTTGTGATTCAGCTTTCAGCAGTTTTTCAATCTTATCGGGGGCATAGAGCCAGAGACTAATAAGATAAGCATCTCGCATTTGAGCCGCTATAAATGCGCTATCTTGAGCATTCTGATCGAGATCAGCCACGAGTTCTCTAGCTTGTACGCCGGCATGATACATGCGACACATGAGCTGGTAGATCAATGATTTTGTACGAGGTTTGTCTAGCTCCGAAATGAATGGTAATGATTTCCCTATTGTGATGACCTGAGGGATGCCCAATACGAGTACAGCGTGCTGTAATGTTGTTGCTGGTTTGCGTTTATGTGAGAAGAGGCCTGAATTTGCGGTACAGAAGATTTGATATGAATAGCCCGGATCTAAACGTAAGCATTCAACCATTTTCGGAATGGATGAGCTAGGCTCATCATTAAACTTACTCAACTGCTTAAGCGTCTGTTTGAAGATAGGCAGCGGCTTGTTATGGATTAGCCCTACTAAAGCTTTGGCTTGTGAATTTAGGGCGCTGCTTCCGCCTTGCAATAAATTCTTGCGAGTAGATGAAGGGGCGTCAACAGCATTTGCGACTACGCTCATTTGAAATGCTTTCCGAAATAAAAATATTAACTAATAGATCTATCGGCGGAAGGAAGGGATTCTTTACTGTCGAGTGTATCGATTTTTCAAACAGGAATAGCCTAGCGGATAGCTAGGCTATTATCGTGTAGTATGCAGGTAAGCAACTGGTTTAGTTAAATAATATAACCACGCTCTTCATGTTCGGCTATATCCAAGCCTTCAGTTTCTTGCTCATGAGAAACACGTATACCTATGGTCTTATCGAGCACTTTTAATAGGCCCCAACTAATGACGCCGGACCAAACCCCCGTTACGATTACTCCAAGAGCTTGAACTGCAAATTGTGACATCATCGTCATCCCTTCGGCATATCCAATACCACCAAGGCTTTCTGCGACAAAAATTCCGGCAAGCAAAGTACCTAAAATACCACCAACACCGTGAACCGGGAATACATCCAAAGAATCATCTATTTCGAGTTTACGTTTGATATACTGAGTTGCAAAGTAACAAACTAAACCGGCGCTGACTCCAATAGCAAGTGCGCCTGCCGGGCCAACAAAACCTGCCGCAGGTGTGATCGTACCGAGACCTGCAACCATCCCTGTGATTATTCCTAGCGCACTCGGTTTGCCGTATTTTAGCCACTCAATCATTATCCACGTTAGGGCTCCTGCTGAGGCAGAAATATGTGTAACCAGCATCGCCATTCCGGCACTACCATTGGCGGCTAAGGCGCTACCGGCATTAAAGCCAAACCAACCAACCCACATCATTCCTGCACCAGTGACGGCTAAGGTCATATTGTGTGGCGGCATGGCCGTTTTTGGAAAGCCTTTACGATTACCGAGAACAACTGCAGCAACTAAAGCAGCCACCCCCGCATTAACATGCACAACAGTGCCTCCTGCGAAATCGAGGAGCCCTATTTGTGCGAGCCAACCGCCACCCCAAACCCAGTGACAAACTGGCGCATAGACTAATAGTAACCATGCAGCACTAAAAATTAATACTGCTGAGAACTTCATTCGTTCAGCGAAAGCGCCGACGATCAATGCGGGGGTTATGATTGCAAATGTCATCTGAAACATAACAAAAACTGTTTCAGGGATATCGCCATAAAGGGAATCCCAGCCAACACCAGACAATAGTATCTTGCCTGATCCAATAAAGTCATTGAAGCTCTCTGAAGTACCGAAGGCTAGCCCGTAGCCGGCGACGATCCACAAGACTGAAACTAAACAAGCAATGGAGAAGCATTGCATTAAAACAGATAAGACGTTCTTACTTCGAACTAAACCACCATAAAATAAGGCTAGCCCGGGTAATGTCATAAATAAAACAAGAGCGGTTGAGGTTAATATCCATGCTGTATTAGCATTATTCAACTCGGCAGCAAAACAGAACTCTGGAAACAGAAGAGCCAGAGAAAGTATGGTTTTAAACATTTTGACCTCAATTAATTGTTATTTAAAATACTAGAGTGCTTCGTTATCCATTTCCCCCGTTCTTATACGGATAACTTTTTCTATGTTGGTAACAAAGATTTTCCCATCTCCAATTTTGCCTGTAGCCGCCGCATTTTGGATGGTATCAACGACGTTATTACAGAGTTCTTCACTAACGGCAACTTCTATTTTAACCTTTGGTAAAAAGTCGACGACATACTCTGCACCACGATAGAGCTCAGAATGTCCTTTTTGACGGCCAAAGCCTTTGACTTCTGTAACTGTCATTCCAACGATACCTATTTCAGATAATGCTTCCCGCACCTCATCAAGCTTAAAAGGTTTGATAATGGTTGTGATAAGTTTCATAGAACCTCCTCATTATTATTGATACTCATATTCTTACAGTGATCTGCTTTGGATAGTAGCCACAGACATGATGGCCTATTTTGAGTAAAGATGGTGCGAATGTCTAATGATAGTGAACGAAGAGGCTGATCTATTTATGGAGCTTAAAGCAAAAAAAGACTAGCCTAGAGCAAGTAAATAACTCGCCTTTCAGGACGAAAGGCGAGCAGGTGAACGTTTTGAGCTAAGGATAAGTTGAGGCTTAGCGCTCAAGCTGGTCGAGTTTGCCTTCTTTATCTTTCCAATCATCAGCACCTTCAAGAGGCTCTTTAGCTTCGTTAATGACGGGCCATTCTCGGCTCAGTTCTGCATTTAGCTCAAGGAATTTTTCTTCACCTTCAGCAAGATCATCCTCAGATTTGATCGCCTCAATCGGACATTCAGGTTCGCATAACGTGCAATCAATGCATTCGTCTGGATCAATGACCAAAAAATTAGGGCCTTCATGGAAGCAGTCTACAGGGCAGACTTCTACACAGTCAGTGTATTTACACTTAATGCAACTTTCTGTTACTACGAATGTCATGGGACAAATTACCTATTCAAAACTTTAAAGTAGATCATTATAACGTTGAACGACTACATTATTCGATAGAAAATCTAAAAAAAGTAGCAATATTGATCGATCTCAAAGATTTTTTTGCAAAATCTAGGTCTAACGTATTTTCATTCTCATTTAGAACGTTACAACATCAAAGTTAGTAAATGACTAAACTCTCGATTAAAAAATAATTTCTTGGGATGATTTTTAGAGGGAAGTTTACTTTTACAGGCGTAAAGATTGGTTTTTGACCGTATAGCGGGATACCGGACAATCATTTCAAAATCACATTGAAAATGATGAAAATGATGAAAATGCGAATGTTGATCGTCTAAGAGTTTCTTTTGAGCATTTATTGGATAATGTCTAATGAGCGACATTACGTTATTCAATGAATAAAATCACTTTTACTGTTTCTGCAAAGCAAATATTTACTTTGTGGTTATTCTAAATTTGTTCGACTTCAATTAACGATCTATTTGTATGTGACCAAATAGTAGCCAGATCGAAAGGATTTATGGAGTATGCGATCAACTCAAACCATGAAAGCAATATGTAAGTAAGAAGGCAATTTGAATTTGTTTAATTCATTTTCTATTTTCTTATGTGAGGATTCTACAGATATAAATAAGCTTTTGTATCCAAAGAAAATAGTAAATTTTAAATATCATAAAAAGCAATACTTTGAACTTTTAATTTATGCCTTAGTCATATCCTTCGTGATGGCGCTGAAAGGGTTTGTAAATAGATGATAAGAGACTGGCCCCAACTCACTTATAAAATTACATCTAACAATATATAGGTAACTACCAATGAAAAAACTAAACGTAACGGGATCTCTTCTAGCGGTTGCAGCAGCAACATTGATCACTGCAGGCTGCGCGACTCCAACAGCCAGTACATCTGAGGCATCAACAGCAAAAGTTCACTGTAATGGCATTAACGAATGCAAAGGCCATGGTGCATGTGGCTCGGATTCGAATAGTTGTGCTGGACAGAATGCTTGTAAAGGACAAGGTTTTATAGAGTTAACAACTGACGAGTGCAAAGCTCAAGGCGGTACCGTCGGCTAAATTGAGTAAACGGGTTGGTTAGAATGAGATTCCTCAACCCGTTTAATTGAAAAATGACTTGTCACTATAAAGATACGGATCAAAATACTCTTGAATATTTAGGTTTTGGTTTAGGCCTAAGAACCAAACACTACAAAACCATCATTGAAGAAAAACCACCGATAGATTGGTTTGAAATTTTAACTGAAAATTATTTAGTTCCCGGTGGAAAACCATTACATTATCTTCATAAAATTTGTAACGATTATCCTGTTGTTATGCATGGGGTTTCGTTATCGATAGGCTCCGTTGATGCTCTCGACAAACAATATCTTTCTCAAGTAAAAAATCTGGCTGACCAGGTCGAAGCAAAATGGATTTCTGATCATCTTTGTTGGACAGGAATGTCAGGGAAGAATCTGCATGATCTCATGCCACTGCCTTACACCGAGGAAGCACTTGCTCACGTGGTTACGAGAATTGGTCAGGTACAAGAAATTTTAGGAAGACAGCTCCTAATTGAAAACCCATCAAGCTATCTTGAATTTAAACAATCGACAATGAGCGAGTGGACATTTATGCAAGCAATGGCCGAGCAAGCCGGTTGTTTGATCCTACTAGACATTAATAATGTTTATGTTAGCAGTGTAAACCATAGCTTTGATCCGGTGACATATATAAATTCAATCCCTGTGGATCGAGTACAACAGATCCACCTTGCAGGCCATTTAAATTTAGGCACGCATATTATTGATACTCACGATCAACCGATAATCGATCCCGTATGGGAGTTATATGAGGTCGCGGTGAAGCGCTTCGGAAAAGTATCCACCATGATCGAACGTGACGATAACATTCCTCCTTTGAAAGAATTACAAAGAGAACTTGCTCAAGCCAAAGGCATTTCTGACCGAGTACTTGGTGCGATGTCGGCATGAGCGAACTTGAATATCTGCAAAAAAACTTCCAAAACTTGGTAGAGGAAGGGGGCGAGGACTTTAAGCAGAATGTTGTTGGAGATTCAAAAGAATTTATCAACACGCGAATAGCTATTTATTATGATGGTTATCGGCTGCGTCTGGCAGGTGTGCTTATGGCCGACTACCCAGGCTTACATACATTGATGGGAGACGAGCAATTTGAAACGCTTTGTCAAAAATACATAAAAGCCTACCCATCAGATCATTTTTCAGCGCGTTACTTTGGCCGTTTCATGTTACCGTTCTTGAGCACAGTCTCACCCTACAAAGAGCAGCCAATGTTAGCTGACATGGCGAGTTTTGAGTGGATGGTTGGTGAAGTATTAGATGCGGAGGATGCGGATCTGTTTAGTTTAGAGCAGTTGCAAGATATATCCCCAGCTCGTTGGCCAACGTTGACCATCAGCTTACATCCATCATATAGAGAAGCTCCGCTGACATGGAATGCTCCAAAATTTTGGACTGAAGTCAAAGCCGAAAAAAATCCTGATTTACCGACGAAGTACTCAGAGCCGGTCAATTGGATTTTATGGAGAAAAGGCGTTGAGGTTTATTTTCGATCTCTAAAAAAAGATGAAGCTTGGGTACTTCAAGCTGTTCTCGAAGGCCATAATTTTTCTGAAATCTGTGAAGGGCTTTGTGAATGGGTTGAGGTAGAGGAAGTCGCCGCGCGTGTAGTAGGATTTCTACAAAATTGGCTGCTTGATGAAATGATTACATCCGTCGACTAATGTAGATAAGGAGTAAGTCATTTTTCGATTTCCTAGCCATTAGGTAAATTGCTCTAATCAAAAACAACCACTATTTTTGATGGTGATCAATACAAGATAATGCCTTACATTAATTAATTTCATCACATATAAAATACTGATTTTTAGAGTTAATTACCTTGGCAATGTCAGGAGATTTTTTCTTCACTAGATACAAAATAACGTTTACCAAGGATCACTATTAGAACGCCGCCAAGTACTAAGCAAGAAGAGAAAGCTAGATGGAGAGTAATCTCTTCATGCGTAAAAATAACACCACCGAAAGCAGCAATTATGGGAGCGAATAGTTGGATCACAGCGGCTTGCGTGACTGACAGCGCAGGTAGTGCGACATACCAGATCGAATAACCTAAACCCGAGCAAACCGCCCCAGAAAGGATTGCAATAAGGACTCCTTCTGAGCTGATATGAGCATCTTGAAGTGCAAACATGATCAATATTACGAGCAGTGGTGAGGTTCTTAAAAAATTATAAGCCGTGTCACTTAGCGGATTATTTGATCCTCTTCCACTGAGCGTATAAAAAGCCCATGCAATACCTGCAATCATCATTAGAATAAAGCCAGTTAACGATGGTGTGGTGAGACTCGGGGTTACCAAATAAACAATCCCTGAAAAGGCTAGCAGCAAGCCTACCCATTCAACGTTATGCAGCTTACTTCCAGTGATAATACTCACGACGATCATCATAATTTGAACAGATCCAAATAGAATTAACGCACCCGTGGCCGTGTCTAAAGAGATGTAGGCATATGAGAAGGTTAAAGCATAAATAAATAACATCAGGGCTGCAGACCAACTACCTTTCGAGGTTGACTCACTATTCTTACGAGAGATACTAACAAGCGCCATCAACACGACAATCCCAGATAGCAAACGTATGCTCGTAAAGCTTGCTGCATCGATTGTATTTTCACCTAAAGCTAAACGACAGAGCACAGAATTTCCTGCAAATGCCAAGAGAGCGAAAATCGTGCACAGAGTGATTTTCATTGAAAGCTTACCTATAATAAAGTTGAAACTAACAACTTATTTGAAATCTTTTTGACTACTTTGACCTTGTTGTAAATACAACATAATTTCAACTAAGTTCATTGCTATCATGATTTTATTTATCTTTGGCTCAAGCCTTTCTTTTAATTTCTTTTCTTAGTAAAGCGATTAAACCGTTATCAATGTTATTTTTTAGCGGATGCAGAAAACCTGATCCGCTGGAAAGATTATATTTTGCGAGAAGGCTATTGAGAATAATGTTTGTTTTCCTCTCTTTGTAACGGATGAGTAGCTACTCGGCAGGCTTTTGGCTTCGATGCCCAGGTTTTGCTAGAATTTCCAAATAAAAAGATTCTTGTTGGTTTTCCTCCGCCTCCGAGATATATTTATTAATTTCTGAGAGATGGATCACCTTACCGCTTGTTTCATCATCACCGAACTTGCAGTCAAAATCCCAAAAATCGACATCTTCTGGAAGCGTTTTATTACGTTCTCGTTTTATATATCTTTTAACTTCATGCTTTATCGCATCAACAAGTCTTGGAACTTTGATTTTAGGGTGGGTTAATTTAAACGTTTTTTTCATAGTAATTCCATAAAGTGTAGTGGGTGTTTTTGAATACAAATACTTCAATTGTTGTCTGGCTTGAATATGGGGAGTTTAATAAATCATATCGACATAAAAAATAACAGGCTAACCATAAGCCATCTGACATTCAAGGTTGAATTAAAACATAATAAAATGGACATGTTCATACGCTTCTTTCAGGGAACATGACAATGATGAGCTATTGGTAATGCGGATAAAAACGCTAACACATATTATATCATACGCTAAGCTACGGCCCGAAGTCTCATCAGAATTATCAGCCTTGATTAAACAATAACCTTCATATAGGCCAAGGTCTCGAGGAAATGCCCCTTTATTTATAATCTGTGCACAGAATTACTAAATAATAGGCTTGGAAGGTTTGATATGAGTGGCTAATCACTGCAATAGGGTTAGTTTGGATAAGGTGAAAACTCAATAGATACATTCAGCATATGACATAAGCCCAGCATTTCCGTCGTTAGATGGACTGAAGGTGAAAACTCATTTGCTGCATCCACTCCACAACCAATGTCGATAACGCAGCTCACATCCAAGGATTTGAGCTCAGTGAAAAACGGTTCATTACGTGTTAAAAATGTATGAACTTCAATCAAGTTATCAGTTGGGTTCTCTGTTTCAGAAACGATCGCATCAAACCCTGAATCACTATTTGGATTGCCTAAAATATCAGGTTCACCTTTTAGAAAAGGTTGCACCTGAACCGACAACGGATGCTTTTGAAGAAAAGCACCAACATCAAACTCATCTCCCAAAACTCTTAATACAGCATCTAACACTCGGACTATCCTCGCTTGTTTAATAAAACATCATCATTCTTGAAAGGAGAAGTGTAACCTGACAAAGGTAAATTTGATTGTCTTTAATCTATTTCCGTTTGTTGGTATTAAACAAGAATTGAAGGCATGTAATGGTTTCCCTCAAGTTCGTTATAGTCAATAGTAAAACCGCTGTTGAACCATTGGATAAATTCCCTACAATAGCGATCTGAAAAATAAGGGGTGCAGTAGTGGAATTAGCAACACGTAAATTATCTGAAATAGAAAGAAACAGCAAATACTTGAGGGTTGATACGGATGTAGAAATGCTCAAAAAAAGTATCGAAAATGTAGGATTGATTAATCCATTAACGGTAAATAAAAACAATGAACTGCTAGCCGGGGCTAGACGTTTTCAGGCGGTGACCGAACTAGGCTGGTCTGAAGTGGATGTCCATATCGTGGATAGAGATCTATTGGAGCAGGAGCTAATCTCCATTGATGAGAATTTAGTACGAACCCCATTGAATAATTTAGAATTAGAGAAGTGCTTAAATCGCGGACGAGAGATTTATGAGCAGATAAACCCCGGGACTTTAAAGGTTAACTTCTCAACCAAAGAGCTAAGTCCAGAAGAAAAAAACAAACAGCAAGCTCAGGAAGATAAAGATAATGACTCTTTCGCCGCGATCACTGCGGAGAAGACTGGTTTGTCTAAAGCCGTCATCAAAAGTGCGATTAAGCGTGATGAGCTTGCATCAGACTCAGTTAAAAAAGCACGTGGTGCGGGGGAGTTAAACGCAACTCAAACCAATGTCATCATTGAGCTTGATAAAGAAATACAGGAAGCAGTGCTGCCGCTAATTACGGATAAAACAGTTAAAGAAACAAGAGAGATTATAAAAGCCGTGAAAGAGGGCGGAATAGAGGCTGCAAAAGAAGAAAGTGAAAATATCGTTCCTCTTCCTCAAGAATATAAGCTGCTCAAAAGTCCTTTAAAACGGGTCAGTAAGAACCTATCTCGAATTTTAGTGGAAGGTTTGAAATATGAAGGGCCTGAAAAAGAGCAGATAAACAAAGAGATGTTTGAACTTAAAGAGCAGCTTGATAATTATTTTAAGATGGTAAACGGAGATGAGTAGTCGTAAATAATATGAAGAGAACAGTCAGTTTGAATTTCTAATGAAAATACCAAGAGGTTAATTATTCAACAGTACTTTCCTAAGGGCACAGGCTTTAGTAGGCATCTCTGATGAACAGCTTCAGTATGTGATCGGTAGGTTGAATAATTATCCTATAAAAACACGGGGAGATCGTTCTTCTAATGAATTTTTTAGAAGGCTTCGGGTTGATTTACTCGAGGTTTAATTTAATGGCACTTATTATTACGAAACCACGGTTCACTTCGAGCTAAAACGGACAAGGGTAATGTCCATGAAAGCGTTCTCCACTAGTCGGGTGATCAAAAAATAAATCAGCAGCATGCAAGAGTAAACGATTCGCCATTCCTTCGCTGCTATCACTATTATACAAATCGCAGCCAAGAATGGGGTGCCCCATTGTCAGGCTATGTATCCGTAACTGATGGGTGCGTCCGGTCATAGGGGTAAATTGCACCAGACTTCGACACGGCTGATCAAACCTTTGCAATACGGAGTATTCACTGATCGCGGTTTTGCCCATGGAATGACAAATTTTCACTCGTGGGAAACGGCTTTTATCTTTTGCTATGGGGGCGGCAACGTGCCCCTGATCTTCATCAACCCAACCTTCCAGCATGGCTATGTATCGTTTCTGAACGGTGCGAGCTTGAAACTGCTTGTTGAGATGTTTCGATGAAGCCGAATTTAAACCGACAACCATTACACCCGATGTACCAAAATCTAATCGATGCGGTAATTTAGCACCAGGAAAACAGGGGCTCAGACCTTCTTGGCCATGCACCAAACGGTGATGAACGGAATCCCAATTAAGAGGATTTTTCCCTGACAAACTAAGAAGTCCGTTGGGCTTATTGATCAGTAAGATATCGTTATCTTGATACAGTATTTCAATGGAGTCATTGCAAACCGGCGCGACAAAGTCATCAATGATAGTGGGCGTCGTTGAACCAGTCTCAGACATTTAAACGTCTCCGAAATGAGTTGGTGATATTTAGGAGCAAAGTAAAAATTCAACTACCTATTGATTTTGAGGAATGATGGAAGTAAACGAGAAGAATATCAAGGGGGCGGTGAACTTGATTATTACCGGGCTAACATGCTGCAACGGTTGTGTCTTGCATGATTTCACTAATGAGATACCTTACTCTATTGAGAAAAAAACATTACGAAAGGAATTCTCGATCAACCTAAATCAATCGAACCTGAGTTAGTCGCCATTGATTTTTTAGAATAAAGATTTACGTCCTCTTTTATCTTTAAAACCTTAATGCTATGGCTGGCATAGAGTGTTCCCCTTTATTACAGCTTTAGGCGGTATTTCATCACAATATATCTCTGGCGATCCAAAGCCTAAATAATAATTAAAGTTACCTCCAATATAACTATCTTCTGAGATACTTCCTATTGATGTTTTATACAAAAATAAGTCACCTTCAACACGTAATTTGGAAGGTAAATTAGAAATCGATGTTCCTTTAATTTCAAGATTCCCTTTCACATGCAATGTTTTGGGTAAGCCATCAACTTTTCCTTCCACGACTAAGTTATCTGGGATTATGCATGTTCCGTTTTGTTCATAAGATCCAAAATTACTGAAATTAGAGCATGGCGAATAATTTGGTAGTTTAAGCCAAATAGAAATTAACAATAATAAAATTGGAATAAGCCAAACGATTTTTTTCTTTTTAATAGGTTGAACCATATTTTTTAAGGTTTTAAAGAATCAATTAGGTTAGTGTTGATTAAATTCACAGAGAAGGGTAATTAACTTGGTACCTGCTAGGGTGAGTGTGCTGCAACTGGTTATGTTTTGCATGATGCCACTAATAACATAGCTTACTATTTTTTGAGATTCTGGGGAAAAAAAGATTGTCTGTCCGGTTAGTTGTTGGTAGTTCATTGTGCGTTTTCCTTTGCCGAGAAAAATGACGAGCTATAACAGCTGGCCCTCTTTCTTGGCTTGTGCACTTATTTACTCGAAACCGCCCCGCTTTTAACCTCGGAGTCTATCTGAGTAAGGATCAATAATAGAAAGGCTCACCCCCCATAGACATTTAACGCCTAGCTCACAGGAAAAGTAGGAGCGCAGCGAGTATTTTTCCTGTGCAGGTATTTGTTAGCTTACGATTGGAATGTTGATGGCAGTCTTAATGCCTACTATCAGCATTTGTACTCCTATCACGGCTAGAATTAATCCCATTAAACGCGTAACAATACCAAGCCCACTCTCTCCTATCGCTGATAAAATTTTTGCGCTAAAAATAAAACAAAAAAATGTGATGACGCATAGGATTGCAAACGCAAATATTGTTACGGCAATTTCCATCCACCCTCCAGTTGCTGAATAATTCATCGCTGTTGCAATAGTTCCTGGGCCAGCGAGAAGAGGTACAGCCATAGGTGACACAGCTATATCTGAATCATCACTTTCTTGGGCGGTATGCAACTTCGAGTTCGCTCCCTGAAGCATATGATATCCGATAAGAAATACTAAAATACCTCCCGTTATTCGCAATGCCGGAAGAGTTATACCAAATAAATGAAAGATCGATTTGCCTAATACAGCAAATAGCAGAATTATAATAAACGTAATAATTAGAGCCTTGGCTGCAATTTTAGTCTGCTCAAGTTTATTCTTATTCCCAGTTAATCCAGCAAAGACCGTAGTGTTTGCAACAGGATTCATGATGGCAAAAAAAGCCATAAAAACTGTCACTGCATGCTCAAATAATAGACTCATTTTATTTCTTCCTTAGTAAGCTAACGCCTTGCTCAGCGGAAAAATGCGAGCGCCAGCGAGTTGGTTTTCCAATGCTGCAACTTGTATGGTTAATAAGGTACAAAGAACGGGTAAACTGAGACCCACCTTTAGTTAGCTACTAAAGGCCCTTATGTAGTAGCTCGATGCAGCACCGG